>ERZ824600.4-NODE-4-length-392289-cov-29.857990_pt1 | contig 392289 bp, 360 predicted proteins | sample MGYA00519933_ERZ824600 | MGnify/ENA primary metagenome ERZ824600 (study PRJEB31778, sample SAMEA3449178) | human gut metagenome | biome: human gut; feature: human-associated habitat; material: faeces | place: United Kingdom | collected 2010/2012 ...
GATGGACTGCGGTAATAGGCGCAGAGAAGTACGAAGTAAAAGTAAATAACGGCGCCGCAAAGACTGTAGACGACGGTTCTACGAATTTGGAAGTGGCGCTTACCCGTAAAGGCGTAAACGAAATAACTGTAAGATACTACGACGGAATGAGATGGTCAAAGACCGTAAGTGTAGAAGTAGTAGCGTACATGGTAAGATTCGACGCTCGTAACGACGCTCATACCACCGGTTCGATTTATGTAGCTATAGGCGACAAGGTTAATTTGCCCGTTCCCGAAAATCTCGGTTACGACTTTGACGGATGGTACAACACCTATGGCGGAGCAGAGTCAAACGGCGCAAGATACGAAGAAGTCGTATATTCCGAAACCCGTGACATGGTATTGTACGGCGGTTGGAAGGCAAAGACTTATACCATAACGAAGGTTAACGGAGATGATGAGACGGAAGTTACCGCAGTTTACGGTCAACCGTATGATTTCGGTGTAGCTGTCAGCACAGACGATGCCGGAATGTTTGTAGGCTGGTTTACGGCGGCAAACGGTGGCGTTCAGCTTACCGACAGCGAAGGTAAATCCATCGCAAGCGAAGGTAATCCTGATGCGCTTTGGTTGTACCCCGGTACAGACAGAGTATACGCTCATTTCTCAAATAACGTATTAGAGTTTACTTTGCTTCAGGACGGCACGTATCAGGTTTCCAAGGGACCGGATATCGGACTCTTTACCACGGTCACCGTTCCCGCTACTTACAAAAACGCAGCTGTAACGGTTGTTGCGGCAAAAGCGTTTTCACTTTGCACTAACCTCGTCGAGGTTAACATTCCTAACACCGTTACTTCGCTCGTAAGTGCGGCTTTCGATTCGAGCAGAAAAATCGAAGCTGTAAATATTTACGACGCAGGCGCAGTTGGTCCCAAGTATTATTCGGATAACGGTGTACTTTACACTGACGATATAGCAGGTAAGGAAATATCTTATTATCCGTACGCAAGGGTAGGCGAATACGAAATACTTCCGGGTACCGTACGTATAGTATCCAAAGTATTTTATAATGTAAAATCGCTTACCGAAGTAGTAATCCCTTCTTCCGTAGGTTTTATCGGTCAGTCCGCATTCTACGGATGTGAGTCTTTAAATACCGTAAACTTTGCGGAACCCGAATCGGGCGACGTTGCAATTGATTTGCAGATATCCAAGTATGCGTTCCAGAGTTGTAAAGTTCTTAAAAACGTTACTTTGCCTGCTAGACTTCAAAATTTCGAGTCGACTATCTTTACCGGATGTATTTCTCTCGAAAATATCAACGTTGCTAAGGGTAATGCTAAGTACAGCAGCAAAAACGGTATTGTAACGAATGCGAGCGGCGACGAAATTATTTATTGTCCTAACGGAAAGAGCGGCGCTATCACCATTCCGACCGGAGTAATATCGATTGCTAAAGAAGCATTTAAAAACTGCGACCGACTTACTTCCGTAACTTTCCCGTATTCGGTTACCGATATAGGCGAAAGAGCATTCGTAAACTGCTCAAGGATATCCAGAGTTAAGTTTAACGGCAGCCCCGAAGCTCAACCCGTAACTATAGGCAAATTGGCGTTCTCGAGCTGTTACAATATAAGCGAATTGGTGTTTGAGGACGATTCTCTCGTAACTGTTATCGGCGCAGCTGCTTTCGAAAAGGCTAACGGTTTGCGCAGACTCGTTCTGCCCGTTTCCGTTCAGGAAGTAATGTCCGAAGCGTTCAGAGAGTGCCGTGAACTTACTTCCGTGGAATTTGCCGAAGGCGTTATCTCTATGACTGTAAGTAAGGACGCTTTCGCAGGTTGTATGAAACTTACCGAAATAGTTCTTCCTTCCACGATGTCCGAGTTCCCTGCCGAGGTAATCAACAACACCGAGTCCATTCGTTCTATCGTTGTACCGGCAAGCAGCCCGTACTTCGTAGCCGACGGAACCGCCATCTACAGCAAGGATAATACCGAACTTTACTATTATTCGAGATCTGCTACTTTTGAAAACGGAGTGTTTAAAGCAAAAGATTCGGTAACAAGAATACACGCTAACGTATTTAGCGAAAACAGGAACATCAAGAAAGTTGTCATAGGTAAAAATATCGAGCAAATCGATGATTACGCATTTGCAAATATGCCGAGACTTGTCGAAATCGAGTTCGAAGAAGGTACAAAGCCGCTTAACTTCGGCGTAGGCGTATTCAGCGGTAATGCAGGTATTACTACTTTTGCTTTCCCCGAGCGAGCAGCGACGATAGGCGAAGAGATGTTTAAAGGAAGTATGATAACCTCTATAAGCATCGGAAAAGGTATCGTATCCATAGGCGATTATGCGTTTAAGGATTGCACTATGCTTACTACCATAAACTTTGCTCCCGACGGCGCTCTCGAAAATATAGGCAAGTCCGCCTTTAACGGAGCCGGAATTACAAGCGTGACTTTCCCCGATAGCCTTCTTACTATCGGAGCAAGCGCATTTGGCAAAGTATCGTCGCTTGTCAGTGTGGAATTCAGCGCTACCTCAAAGATTAAGGTAATAGAACAACAGGCGTTCGAATATACGTCTATAACGTCTGTTTATCTTCCGGCAACGCTCGAAGAGGTTGGACAATACGTATTCCGCAGATGTGAAAAACTTGCCGTTGTAACGGTAGAAAAAGGCATAAAACTTGCCGGCTTTAACGTAGGTATGTTCTCATATACCGCAATTAAGGAGATAGAGATACCTAATACCATGACGTATGTTGGTACTTCGGCATTCGCTAACTGCGCAAGTTTGGAAAAAGTTACTTTCGAAGAGGGCGGTACCGAAGACTTGGTAATAGGTTGGAATCCGTCGGTAAAGAAAAACGTAGGTATGTCGTTTAACCAATGTACTGCGCTTACGTCCGTTCATTTACCGTCGAGATTGGTGGAGCTTGGCTCCGGGACGTTCAATAACGCAAAGAAGTTGAGCGAAGTTACTTTTGTGGACAAAGCGGAAGAGGGAAAAGATCCCGAACCCAGCAGACTTGTTAAGATAGGCTCGTCCGCATTTGCAAGCGCATGCTTTGCGACTATAGACATTCCCGATACTGTGGAAACAATAGAAACCAATGCGTTTAAAGGTAATACTAAGCTTAAGAGCATTGAGATTCCCGCAAGCGTTCTTAATAAGCCGAGAACGGGTACAGGTAAGCAAATTGTCGGACTCGGAACGTCGGTGTTCGAAGGATGTACAGCTCTTACCACTGCTAAGTTTAACGATAATAGCAGCGCAGAAGGTATGGAACTCGGTATTACGTTCTCCGATAAGTTGTTCTACGGATGTACCTCGCTTACTACCGTAAACTTCCCCTCGCATCTTAAGTGGGCTTACGGCGCAGGTACTACCATCATACCTGCCATTTCGGATAATGCTTTTTATAATTGTAAGAAGCTTGCCACCGCAACTTCCACTTCGGAAAAATATAAGTTAAGTGACGGCGTAGTTTACGAATACAACGACAACGGCGAAGCCGAAGTGTTGCGTATGTGTCTTCCGGCAACTACAGGAACTGTAACTATTCCGTATACGGTAAAGACCATCTGCGCAAACGCATTCGCTAATTGCGCAAGCATTACCTCGATTGTTTTCGAAAAGACTCCGAGCGATAAGACCGAAGTTCCTCTCGTTATTGCTGAGGCAGATAACAAGAACACTTTCGGCGCATTCACGGGTATGACTAAACTTACCTCTATCGAATTGCCCGAAAGACTTGCATATATTGGCGCATACGCATTTAACAAGAGCAAACTTAAGTCCATAACTATACCCGCAAGCCTTTGTGACCAAGAAGACGGTACTTATGCGATAGGCGATTACGCATTTGCCGCCTCTACCTCTCTTGCTGAGGTAACTTTCCCGACTAAGACGGTAGAAGAAGGCAAGACTTTGCCTGCAATGACCGTAGGTTATTCTGCATTCAGCGGTTGTACCGGGTTAACTACCTTAGATTTAGGTTACGGAGTTACTTCTATCGGCGGCCCGTACAATTCCAATAAAACCGGCGGTGCATTTGAAGGCTGCAAAAAACTTAAAAAACTTAGTATACCTGCAAGCGTAACCTTTATAGGACAGAACGCATTTAAAAACTGTACCGTTTTAGCGGAGTTGACTTTTGACGAAAACGTTCATCTTACCAAAATAGATAACTATGCATTTATTGACTGTAAGGCAGTTACTACGTTTAATATGCCTATAGCAGATGCTTATTTAACAACGTTGAAGTATACTTTGTTCGGTGATAATACTACAATTACTAAGCTTGTTATACCCAAAAACTTTACCGGTTTTAGGACTAACGACGCAAGAGTGCTCAGCGGATTTAACGGACTTACTGAGGTAGAAGTCGAGGCGGGCAACAAAGACTTTATGGCGATTGACGGAGTCTTGTATCGCAAAAAGACAGTTACTGTCGACGGCGTTGCTAAGGATATTCCCACAGAGTTACTCCTTTATCCTGTTGCTAAGACGGGCGAATCGTTTACTATTCCTTCGACCGTAACGGTTATCGGCGGAGTTAACTTCGGCGGAACGACCACAAATCATAACACACCGCTAAAATCTAACATAAACACGGCATTCAGCCGCAATGCAAGTCTTAAGACGTTGACTGTTCCCTCGTCCGTTACTACGATAGGCGACTATGCGTTCTACGGAATGAGAAGTCTTACCTCGCTTAATTTCGAACAGCTCGGAGAAAACGACGAGCTCAACGAACTTACGTTCGGTAAGTACTCTGTCGGTGCTATTGCTAAACTTACCTCCTTTACCGTTCCCGCTCGTGTAAGCATAAACGGTCTCGGCGAATTTATGTTCAGTAATTCGACAAGCCTTGCTAAAGTCGAGCTTATCGAAACCGCAGCGGAAGGCAAGATGAAGCTTCTCCCGAGATTTGCTACAGTTGCGCCTAATATGTTTAATTCTACGGCGATTACGACCATTACTATTCCTAAGAGCGTAACTACCATAGGCAATCAGGCGTTCTATAATTGTAAGTCTCTTACCAGTGTAATTTACGAAGAGGGCTGTCAAATCGAGACCTTTGGTAATACCGTATTCAGCGGTTGTACCAAGTTGACTACTCCTGCGTCTACCCTTATCAAGGACGCTAAGACGCTCGGCAGCGGCGTGTTTACGAGTTCTGCGATATCCGGTGAAGTAACTATTCCCGAAGGCATAACCGAATTGCCGCAAAATACGTTTAACGGAAATACCGGCGTTACTAAGGTTATACTTCCCTCCACGCTTACTAAGATAGGCAGCGGCGCATTCCGTAGCTGTACTAAGCTCGAAGAAGTAGTTATTCCTAACGGAGTAACCGCTATCGACGGCAGCGCATTCCACGGATGTTCGGCTCTTAAGCGTATCGTAATTCCTACGAGCGTAGTTTCTCTCGGTACTAACATGTTCCAGAACTGCTCCAGCCTCGAAGAAGTCGTATTCGGCGGAAATAAAGTTACCAACTACATGTTCTCCGGTTGCTGCAAGCTCAAAAAGATCGAACTTAAAGAAGGCGTGCTCCTGATCGGAACGCAAGCGTTTAAGGATTGCAGCAGTCTCGAAGAGATTACTATTCCTTCGACCGTTTGCAACGAACCGTATGTAAGCACTTCCAGCAAGCAGGTTACCGGTATAGGCGACAGCGCATTCGAAGGTTGCAGCTCTATAAAAACAGTTGTATTTACCGAAGGCGGTGTTGACGGTATTACTATAGGTACAAAAGCTTTCTACGGTTGTTCGTCTATCGAATCGGTAGTATTTGCTGAAAGACTTGTTAACGGTACCAAGAGAACCGAAACTTCCGGTAACTACGTATATGTCGCTATGCCCGCTATAGGAGACCAAGCATTCGATAATTGCGAGAAGCTCGCAAGTATAACAAATCTCGGCTTGGTAGAAGGTATCGGCGATTATGCGTTCCGTAACACGGCTATAAGCGAGATAAGCATTCCGTCTACTCTTCTTACGTTCGGCGCATCGCCGTTTATGGGTTGCAGACTCTCTAAGATAGAGCTCGAAGACGGTAACCCGACGCTTTCAATTAAGGACGGCGTCGTATACGATAAGGCGTTTACGCAGATCATGATTTACCCGATAGCACGAGAAGGTAGCGTAGAAATCCCGTCTACGGTAGAAGAACTCGGAGACGGCGTATTCGCAGGATCTTCGTTGACTTCCATAGCATTGCCCGAAGTTCTTACCTCTATAGGAGATAATGCGTTTAAGAATTGCCGTAACCTTACTTCTGTAGTGCTTCCCGATTCTATAAAGTCGATTGGCGCAAGCGCATTCGAAGGTTGCGCAAAACTTACCGATATAAACTTGAGCGATGTTTTACTCGAAACTATAGGCGACAATGCGTTTAAGAACTGTATAAGCCTTAATGCAAAATTGCCGGGCTCGTTGACTTATATAGGAGCGTATGCATTCTACGATACGATTATTGAAAATGCATACATTGCCAATACCGTTGGCTTTATAGGCGAAAGCGCATTCCAGGATTGTCAGTCTCTTAAGACAATCGAGTTCCAGCCGTTAGGCAACGGATTGCTTAAGATAGAAGGAAGTGCATTTAAGGGATGTACATCCGTTACGTCGCTTATGCTTCCTCGCAGATTGCGTTCTCGCACTATAAGCAGCGGCAGCTATTCCACTGTTTATCCTGCAATAGGTAACAATGCGTTCGAAGGTTGTACTTCGCTTACGACTGTTACCGCCGAAGAAGATTACTCTACAACTCTTGCAGATGCTCCGTATGCGATGATCGGTGCAAACGCATTCAAGGATTGTGTAAATCTTAAATACTTCGAAGTAATGGGAGGTATTGGCGATGCAGGTACGGTTGCTGCAACTTTGAGTTATTCGCTTCTTAACGGAGCTATCGGCTCTAAGGCATTCGAAAATTGTACTAAGCTCGAGGAAGTAGTATTCCCCGATACGATTGTTCCGTACGCTTACGTTTCGATTTCTGATGATGCGTTTAACGGATGCTCGTCACTTGCTAAGATTAATTTGCCCGAAGACAAAATTAAGAAGATAGGCGAAAGAGCATTTAAGGGTACTGCACTTGCATCGGTAAGATTAACTTGCGGCGCAGTGGGCAGCGAGGCTTTTGCAGATTGCAGCAAACTTGCTTCCGTAGAGATCGAAGCAAACAGAGCAAATATGTTGTTCGGCTCGAGAGTATTTGCAAATTGCGGTAGTCTTGCTTCCGTATCCACGGCTTCGATTAGAAATAGCGGAACCGACTATACTATCAGTTTGGGCGATAGAATGTTCGAAGACTGCTCGGCTCTTTCCTCTCTTGTGTTCAATAAGAACGAAGAAGGACACACCATGATTTCCAATATCGGTTACATGGCGTTCGGCGGATGTAAATTGCTTACCGAAATCGAAATCGGAACTTACACGGATAAAGACGGTAACGTTATGGTGGTTCGTAAGACTCAGCTTAACGGAAAGATTACCGATGTGGAAACCACCGTTGTAAATTATCCGACCGAAGGCGAAAATGCCGCTTACAAAGAGGTCGACGGAGTAATATACAGCAGTGACGAAACGACTATTGTTGCGATGACTAAAGCCGGCGTAAATTCTACGTTGCTTGCTAAGGCAAATACTATAGCGTCAGGCGCATTCGGAGGTATCGAGCTCGATACTTATTCGATACCTGCGCAGATAACCACTATTTCCCAAGGTGCGTTCGGCAGAGCTGCGATAAAGAAGATTACCGTTCATAACAAGGTATCGTCTATCGGAGCCGAGGCGTTCGCTAACTCTTCGGTATTGAATGAAGTCGTATTCGAGGACGACATATCCGTTACCGGCACCAACAAGAAAATGTTTGAAAACTGCACGGCATTAACGTCTGTGACGCTACCGTTTACTACAATCGGCGAAGCGGCGTTTAAAGGTTGCACGGCGCTTAAGAGCGTAATTGCACTTAAGGCAAATGAAATAAACAATTATGCGTTTGACGGTTGCTCACAACTCGATACCGTTGAGTTCGCAGCGACAGTCAGAGCCGGAAATTATTCGTTCAGAGGATGCGGCTTTACCGACATCGTTTGGATAACCGAGTCTACGATTAAGAATGACGGAACGTTTGCGGACAACACAAAACTTAAGACGGTTAATATTACCGATAATAAGGTATATATGTTAGGAGAAGAAGCTTTTGCAGGTTGTTCTTCGCTCGAAACCGTTGTTCTTCCCGATTCGATTACTATGGTATACGCAGGAGTATTCAAAGATTGCGTTTCGCTCAAGAGCATAAACCTTGACAAATGCAAACTTGTAACATTGGGCGAATCCGCATTTAAGAATTGTCGCTCGCTTACCAAGTTGTCTTTGGAGAACAGCCCGCTTAACGGACACTTAACCGACGGCATAATTAATGAGTCTGTTTTCGAAGGATGCTCGTCGCTTAAAGAACTTATCCTTCCCATATCCGTTATAGGATACGGAAAGAAGGCGTTTAAGGGTTGTACGTCCATTCGTTCGTTCGACATACCCATTTCCGTAAGCTCTATTGAAAGCGACGCATTCAGCGGATGGACCAATGCTCAGACGATAAATTGCAAAGGCAGATCTTCCGCATCTGCGGATTGGGTTCCCGGCTGGAACAGAAATTGCAATGCGAAGATAGTGTACGAAGAAGCGTAATTTAATCGACTTCGAACGACTCCGATAGGGAATTGTTCGTAACAGCTAATAAAGAGGCTGCGCTAAAGGAAACTTTGGCGTAGCTTTTTTATTTGTGTAAGACCGGTATCGGGGAGTAAACGGCAAAGATGAATAGAGTCTAATCGCTCGCTTGCGCCTTGGCAGCGTCTCTTGCCCGAGTTTTTGCGGCAATCTGCACGGATGGCGAACTGCCTGTTTTTTGTGCAAAACGAATTTAATCTGTTATATTTAATTTGTGAATTTTTGCATTTCGCTTGCCATAAAACTTTTTATATAGTATAATTAAAATATGAGAGAAATCGATACTGAGGTAATAGTAAAAAGCGTAAAAGATATGGTAGGCGAAGCGTGTTTCACTCTCGCCGACGGCGTTATGGACGCACTTAAAGCTGCCGAAAAAGGCGAAGCGGTATCTGCAAGTTCGTTTGCGCTCGGTGCAATAATCGAAAATGCACGCATAGCCTCCGAAAATCATATCCCTGTTTGTCAGGATACCGGCATGGCTGTTATTTTTGCAAAAATAGGAGTAGACGTTCATTTTAACGGTGATTTTAACGAAGCGGTCAACGAGGGCGTCAGGCAAGGCTACAAGGAGAATAATTGCCGCAGCAGCGTTCTCGATCCGCTTACGAGAAAAAATACTTCCGACAATACCCCTGCTATAATTCACGTCACGCTTTGCCCCGGAGATAAGGTCGAACTGACGTTTTTGCCTAAGGGGTTCGGCAGTGAAAACATGAGCAAGTTATATATGCTTACTCCTGCTGCCGGGAAAGAGGGCGTTATGGATAAGATAGTAGAGGCGGTAACTTCTGCCGGCGCAAATCCGTGTCCGCCGATAATAGTGGGCGTGGGAATAGGCGGCACTGCGGATTACGCTATGCAGATAGCAAAAGAAGCGTTACTCAGAGAGTGCGGAACGCCGTCTCAGAGACAGGATGTTGCCGAAATGGAGCAAGCTGTGTTAAAACGCATAAACGAATCGGGGATAGGCGTTCAGGGCTTCGGAGGAGTAAATACGGCGTTAGAAGTAAGGATAGAGACATATCCCACTCATATTGCCGCATTACCCGTAGGCGTTGCCATTCAATGCAATGCGCACCGCAAGGCAAGGAGAATAATATGACAAAGAGAATAAACCTGCCTATATCCGATGAGGTAATAAAATCTTTAAAATGCGGCGATACCGTTTTGCTTACGGGCGAGATGATTACAGGCAGAGACGCAGCTCACAAACGCATCGTTGCTGCTATCGGAAAGGGACAAACCGAAGTAAATATAAAGGGAGAAACCATATATTATGTCGGACCTTGCCCAGCAAAAAGCGGCGATGTAATAGGCAGCGCAGGACCTACAACTTCGATGCGCATGGATTCGTATGCGCCTACGCTTATGGATAACGGACTTAAAGCCATGATCGGCAAGGGGTTTCGTAACGATGAGGTAAAACGGGCTATTGTCCGTAACGGTTGCGTATACTTTGCTGCCATAGGCGGAGCCGGAGCTTTGTACAGCAGATGTATAACGGTGTCTGAGGTAATAGCGTATGAAGACCTAGGGACGGAAGCGGTACGCAGAATTACCGTAAAAGATTTTCCCGTAATTGTGGCTATAGACAGCTACGGAAACGATATATACGAAAAAAGGAGCTAATATAGATTATGAATAAAACCATCACGATAGGCAGGCAGTTCGGTAGCGGAGGCAGAGAACTCGGCAAACGTCTTGCCGAAAAACTCGGATACGCATATTACGATAGCGAAATAATAAGTCAGATTTCACAAAAGACGGATTTGGCAGAGTCGTATGTTAAACAAATATTGGAACATAATCCCATAGCTAATTATCCGATTACGATAGGCAGAACTTTTTATTCTCAGCCTTCCGCAGCCGTTATGCAGGCAAATACCGTTTATGCGGAGCAGAGCAATATTATAACGGAAATGGCGGATAAATCCGACTGCATAATAGTCGGTCGTTGCGCCGATTATATTCTTAAAGATCGTCATCCGCTCAGAGTCTTTGTATATGCGGATAAAGCATCTCGTATGGCTCGTTGTCGGGAAAAAGGTCACGAAACTCTTACCGATATGCAATTATGGCGTAAAATTCGTACGGTGGATCGACATAGAGCAAAGTATTATTCGTTTTACACGGGACTTAGCTGGGGTGACAAATTTAATTACGATTTGTGTATAAACACGACTAACGCACAGATAAAAGACATTGTAGAAGCTCTTACCCGTTTGGTAGCAAGTCGATGAGAGTGCTTTTGACGGGCGGGGCGGGTTATATAGGCAGCCATACCGCCGTAAATTTGATTTCAGACGGTAACAAAGTGCTTCTTTATGACAATTTGTCAAACAGCGACGCTTCGGTAATTAACGGAATAGCAGCTATTACGGGTGTTAAACCTACGCTGATTAAAGGCGACGTTCTTGACGAAATCGGGCTTGTAAATGCAATAGAGAAGTTTAAACCGGACGCAGTAATTCACTTTGCGGGGCTTAAATCCGTAAAAGAAAGCTCATTAAAACCGCTCGAATACTATTCGACAAACGTAGGCGGTATCGTTACTTTGCTTAGGGCGATGTTAAAAACGGGCGTAAATAACGTCGTGTTTTCTTCGTCGGCAACGGTTTACGACTCTCGTCAAAAGATGCCCGTCGATGAAAACGGGATAGTCGGAAACGCAGCCAATCCTTATGGCGAAACCAAAATAATTTGCGAAAAAATATTAGCAGATATATGGCGTCGTTACTCGCTTAACGTAACGATTTTGCGATATTTTAATCCCATAGGGGCGCATCCTTCCGCAATGATCGGCGAAAACCCCGTATATCCCAATAACCTTGCGCCTTATATAACCGAGGTCGCTCTCGGCAAAAGAGAGTATTTGGGTGTTTTCGGCAACGATTATCCCACTGTCGACGGTACCGGAGTGCGAGATTATATTCACGTTTGCGACCTTGCCGAAGGACATTCGCTAGCATTGAAAAACATGGACGGCTTAAAGGTGTACAATCTCGGTACAGGTAAAGGCAGTTCTGTTTTGGAGGTACTGCGAGCTTTTTGCGACGTGGAAGAGCGAGATATTCCTTATCGCATAATGCCGAGACGAGAGGGTGACGTAGCCGAACTTGTAGCTTGTTGCGACAAGGCTAAAAAAGAATTAGGATTTGCGCCTGTTTATAATCTTACCGACATGGCTCGCTCTTGTCTGGCATACGCTCGAAAGAATTTTTCAGGCAAAATTAAATAACATACTAAATTTAAAGTGCGTTGCATTATCTACGTAAGCTTTCCGTAGTCGTATTTGACTCGGTTTTGCAAGCTGCGTTTTGTAATTATTGCAACGTATTTTTATTGTTTCAGACAAAAAACTGACGAAATAATACTTTTTATGTAAAAGTTGTTAAACAGTAGTAAAATTAACTTGACTACAGTATGTGTTTATGATACAATACAGCTTAGATTTTTTGTACGGAGTTAAGTATGTCAAAGTTGGATTTAAGAAAGAAAATGGCTACCCGCAAGGGCAAAGCTATAAGCGCATATGCATACAAATGCTTGATGAATTTTGTACTTAGACCGTTTTTAAAACGCCCGATGAACGTTGAAATCGTCGATAACGTCGGCGTAAAAAATATCAAAGAGCAGTTTATAGTCGTTGCCAATCATACGTCGAGATGCGATTATATCTACGTTGTTTCGGCGTTTTACCCCATAAAACTGAATTTTATGGCTGCGTACTGTGAGTTTTTTCGTAAACACCTGCACTTTATATTCGATATAATGCACGTTATACCTAAGCGCAACTTCACGGCTGACATGCACACGATAAAAGAGCTTAAACAGGTAGTCAAAGACGGTGGAAACATAGCGTTTTTTCCCGAAGGAAAGTCTAGCATTTCCGGAACGAATCAGCCGTGCATGATAGGTACGGGAAAACTTATCAAACACATGCGGATGCCAGTTTATTGCGTCAACATTAAGGGCGGCTATATGTCCAATACTCAATGGAACATAGCGGTAAGATCGGGCAAGGTAGTTGCTACGCTTGACAAACTTTTTACCCCCGAAGAAATCGATAATCTTTCGCCCGAAGAGATTGAGCGAAAAATCGACAAAGCCATTTATAACGACGATTTCGAATGGAATAAAACCATGCGCATTAAATATAAAGGCAACGAAACCGTCGCAAACAAACTCGAAGAACATCTTTTCAGATGCCCTAAGTGCGGCAGCGAATTCGAAATGAAGGGCGAAGGCAACAAAATAGTTTGTACGCATTGCGGTAACGGTGCTACAATAAACGATTACTACGACCTTGTGCCGTTAGACAAAGATTGCGTGATTCCTAAAACGATAAGAGTTTGGTATGAATTGCAGCGTAGGGCTGTATATAGAGAGATAAAGAGCAATCCGGACTTTTGTATGGAAGAGGAGGTTACCTTGGGCATGCTTCCTAACGATCACTACATAGACAAACAATACACTGCCGAGATAGTAGGCAAAGGTAAAATTAAACTTACCGCAAACGAGTTTAGCTTTGTCGGCGAAAAAAACGGCGAACCGTTTGAATTTCATAACGACGTTCTTAATGTGCCTACGCTTATTTTGGAAACGGATTCGTCTTATTTCGGTACATATTACGAAGGAGAGTATTACGAATTTACGCCGTCACGCCCTGTCGTAACAAAATGGGTGCTTGCGACGGAAGAATGTCATAGGTTAAAAGGAGGAAAGTGGCAAAACACTTTGCCACAGCAACAGTGGATTTATGCCGATGACAAACCTTCGGATAAGGAAGAATATTATTTATAGATACAAATGAAATGCAGCGATTGCGTAAATGCGGCCGCAGTGCAAACGAGCAAAAAAAGCAGGCGAGTACACTTCGTCTGCCTTTTGTTTACCTCTAAGCATATAAAAGGCATAGACTCATTCGGATACATTTTGCGGTTGATGATTTTGTGTAAAAAAAGATATAAGCAAAGTAAAAATTTTAAATGCGTCTGCATTACGAGACGTCCGATAAAAATATTTTTTATTAGAGCAAAATAACAGTTTTTACAATTGACAAATTGACTGCAAAGTGATAAATTTATATTTGCAGGAGTTTGGAGCAATTATGAAGTCTATTAAAGACATTTACAAAATAGGATTCGGACCTTCCAGTTCGCACACGATGGGACCGTCCAAAGCGGCAATAGATTATAAGACGAAATTCCCTTCCCAAAAGTATAAAGTAGTGCTTTACGACTCGCTTGCAAAGACGGGAAAAGGACACCTTACCGATTGCGCCATAGCAAAAGCGATTGCGCCGTCGGAAGCGGAAATAGTTTTTGACAAGGTTTCCGAAGCGCCTCATCCTAACACAATGGATTTCTTCACCGTGGACGAAAACGGCAATGCCTCTAACAAAATGAGGTATTTTAGCGTCGGCGGCGGCGATATTACATGCGAGAGTTCTAGGTTAACTACCGAGAAAAACGTGTACGCTCATACAAAGTTTCGCACCATTGCAAAGTATTGCGACGAAAACGGATTTTCCCTTTCCGATTATGTATTTAAGTTTGAAGGAGACGATATAAAAGAATATCTTCTTATGGTATGGAGGACCATGAAGGAATCCATTTCGCAAGGGCTTAAAGCTACGGGTATTTTGCAAGGCGGCTTAAAGGTAGAACGTAAGGCAAAGTTTTTGTTTAATCAAAGGTATATGGACGAGTCGCCGGAAACGAGAGAAAACAGACTTGTTTGTTCGTACGCTTTCGCCGTAGCAGAACAAAACGCAAGCGCAAACACAATTGTCACTGCTCCGACTTGCGGCAGCAGCGGAGTGCTACCGGCGGTTCTGAAATATATGCAGGACAAAAAGCATTTTTCGGACGATGATATTGTAAGAGCGTTGGCGACCGGAGGACTGATAGGTAATCTCATTAAGACAAATGCTTCCATCTCCGGTGCCGAATGCGGCTGTCAGGCGGAGATAGGCTCGGCGTGTTCGATGGCTGCTGCGGCGTTGGGTGAGCTTTACGGCATGAGCATCGAGCAGATCGAGTATGCGGCGGAAATGGCGATAGAACATCACTTGGGACTTACATGTGACCCTGTGGGCGGGCTTGTTCAGATACCGTGTATAGAGCGAAATGCTGTTGCTGCGATGAGAGCAATAAATCTCGTCAGCTTGGCAAGCTTTTTGTTTACGACTCGCCGTGTATTTTTCGACACCGTAGTTAAGACGATGTACGAAACAGGTAAAGATATGTCGTGCAGATACAGAGAAACCGCTGAGGGTGGTTTGGCAAAGTCTATAAAGATAGACAAAATGAAATAACATTTAGGAGGCTACATAATGCTTACCTTAGAAAAGATAATCGAAGCCGAAGAAGTGCTTTCTCACGTGGCGAACAATACGGACATTTTGGAAATGCCCATAAAATGCGATAACGAAGTTTATCTCAAGACCGAGAACCTTCAGGTTACCGGCTCTTTCAAAGTAAGAGGGGCGTATTATAAAATATCCAAACTTACCGACGAACAACGCAAAAGAGGCGTTATAGCATGTTCGGCAGGCAATCATGCGCAAGGAGTAGCGTTGGCGGCAAAACATTTCGGAATACCGGCGATTATTTGCTTGCCAGAAGGAGCCCCGATATCCAAGATCGAAGCGACAAAGAGTTACGGTGCGCAAACCGTGCTTGTCCCCGGAGTTTACGACGACGCTTACGCTAAAGCTTTGGAAATGCAAAAACAGTGCAATTACACATTTATACATCCTTTTGACGACGAAGACGTTATAGCGGGGCAAGGCACCATAGGATACGAGATATTGCAGGAAATGCCTTCGCTCGACGCTATAGTGGTACCTATCGGCGGCGGTGGACTTATATCCGGTGTGGCTTTTGCGGCGAAAAAAATAAAGCCGTCAATAAAAATTTACGGCGTTCAGGCTCGCAATGCTTCGAGCATGTATAACTCCATTAAGGAAGGCCGGGCAATCAGACTTGCGTCGGTACATACTTTAGCGGATGGTATAGCGGTAAAACAGCCCGGCGAACTTACTTTCGAGCTATGCAAAGAGTATGTAGATGAGATTGTGACTGTGGACGAAAAAGAGATTTATACAGCCATTCTTACTATGATAGAAAAGAAGAAGATCGTTTCCGAGGGTGCAGGCGCAGTTGCTTTGGCTGCTACGATGTTTAACAAATTACCCATTAAAGGTAAAAAGGTTTGCTGTCTCGTGAGCGGCGGAAACATAGACGTTAACAGATTGTCGAGAGTAATAACTCAAGGTCTGCTTAATTCAGGCAGAAGATGTCTTATTACGATACAGCTCCAGGATACTCCGGGTCAACTCAGCGATTCGTTGCGTTGTGTGGCGCAGCTTGGTGCAAACGTAATTTCCGCACATCACGAAAGATTAGCTTCCAGCGGAGATATAGACACTTGTTACTTAAGATTGGAACTCGAAACTAGAGATTTCGAGCATATCGCCGACGTTAAAAAGGCTTTGGTCGACGCCGGTTTCAAAATAAGAGAATAATATTTTATCGGAGGATATAATCATGAAAAAAATTGTAACCGAAAAGGCACCCGGAGCAATCGGACCGTACTCGCAGGCTATGGTAGTAGGTAACGTAGTTTACTGTTCGGGACAAATACCCATTAACCCGGCTACCGGGAACATAGAGGCGACTACTATCGAAGGTCAAACCGAGCAGTCGTGTCTTAACGTAAAGGGCTTGCTCGAAGGCGCCGGAACTTCCATCGACAAGGTATTCAAGACGACTTGCTTTATTGCCGACATGGCAGATTTCGCTGCTTTTAACGCAGTGTACGCAAAGTATTTTACGTCTTGTCCCGCCAGATCCTGCGTCGCAGTAAAAACTCTTCCCAAAAACGTTCTGGTAGAGATAGAAGCTACTGCAGAGCTTTAATGCACTGCGCCGAGAACAATCGGCGAGCAGACGAATTTTATAGTACCGAAAGACAAGTTTCGTTTTGTGCGGAGCTTGTCTTTTTTATTGTTTATTTTATCTTTGGCGCCGAAAAACTTTTGTGTGCTTGCAATGAAATTTTAGGTATAAAGTCGATATTTTTTCAAAAAACGTTGATTTGAGTGGAAAATTGTGATATAATCGCTTTGTATAGGTCGAAGACTCTACTAAGGAATGCTGCTGTATAATGCGACGATATACGACTAATTTTTTACGGTTACGGTAGACGTGCGATGAAGAAAATAATAATGCTATTATTTGTATTTATTTGCGTTGGGACGTGTTTCGGTTGTGTTGAACCGCCAAATCCGTCTGACGTCTATTTTGACGTGACGATTGACTTCGATAACGGAGAGCAAATCAGCACGATAAAGGTGAAAAAAGGCGAATGTGTCGGCAAACCTGATTCGCCGCAGAAAAGCGGTTACGTCTTTAACGGATGGGCGTACGGAACGAGTGGCAGAGAATTCGATTTTTCTTCGGTTATACTTTCGGACGTTTATATAAAGGCAGTTTGGAAAAGCATTGAGGATGCTCGTCCGGTATATAAGGTGAATTTTTATGCAAAAGACGGAACTACGCTTATCAAGACAGATAGCGTCAGAGCGGGCGATTCTGCAGATGCGCCATTTGTCGCAGATGAAAAATTCTTTAATTTCAGCGGTTGGAGCGAAAGCGTTGATGCGGTAACCGAGGACAAAAACGTTACCGCCGTTTTTACTTACGCCTCCGCAGACGCCAAGCTTTTTGAATACGAACTTACAAAACAAGGATATTTCCTTATAAAGCGAATAAAAGACGACGCTGTTTTGCCGGTATATGACAAAGGTGCAAAATTAGCGTTGCCGCTAGAGTACAACGGCGTACCCGTAATAGGAATAGCGGATGCGGCAAGTAAAGAGAGCGGAGCGTTTTATAACAAAAATATCGAGTCGGTTTATATACCTTCTTGCTATACAAAGGTAGGCGCATATTCTTTTTACGGGAATCCGTTGCTATCCGACCTCAATATGTGCGAGGGCGTTACTTTTATCGGTAAGTATGCTTTTGCAGCCTCCGATATAGACGCAGAAGGCAAACATAGCGGCTATTTGAGTTCGGCTCTCACGAGGGTAATTATGCCGTCGTCCGTATATTCGATTGACGAAGGCGCATTCGATCATATAGGGGCTGCCATGGTTAACGGTATGCAAACCATGCTTTCGTGTACGGTAACTTTCGCCGAGGGATGCAGACTTTATCATATCGGAGCTAAAGCTTTTTGCGGCGTTTCGCTTGTTAATTTGACGATATTGCCGCAAGGCGAAATAGAAATAGGCGATTACGCATTTGCGGCGGATACTCTGAGCGGTTTTTCCGTTAGCGGAAAATACAATTTGCCTGTCTCCGCTTTAAAAAAGATAACTTTAGGTCGTGTAAAGGATATAGGCGATTATGCCTTTTTTGCGGCAGGAAACGGATATTTAAAGACAAAAGACGGATATGTCGTAACACGCAGTCCGGTAGCATTGACTTTGGATAGTAAAAGCGATATGTCGAGAATAGGCGATTACGCATTTTGTTTTGCCGCATTGACGGGAAACGTCGACGTAAAGAGCGATTATGTGGGAAAGAGCGCTTTTTATATGCATTCTCTTTCGCAAGTTAGGATAAACGAAGTAACGGAAGTGCAAAGTTACGCCTTTGCAACTTCGTCGCTTACCGAGTACACTGTGTCTATGCCTGACGCCATCAAAATCGCAGAAGGCGCATTTAAGGGCAGTGCGGTAACAAAAGCAGTCATGTCTACGGCGCTTAACTATGTGGGTGCGTCCGCATTCGAAGACTGCAAAAAGCTTTCGGTATTTGACCTCGGTAATGATTTGACCGGTATAGGAGACAGAGCGTTTTACGGATGCGGAGAATTAAAGGAAAAATACGAGTTTCGTAACGTGGATGTCGGCAAGTATGCGTTCGCAAAGAGCGGCGTCAGCGAAGTTGTATCCCGAAGTTCGATATTCAGGGCGTATGCTTTTGCCGAGAGCGAACTTACTTCGCTAAGCGGTTCGGTAAGCGCTATCGGCGAAGGTATGTTTATGGGTTGCTCAAAACTTATGTCTGTCGAATTGCCTCATTACGAACGAAAGTTCGGTATACCTGCAATGTGTTTTTACGGTTGTTCGGCATTGACGCAAGTTAAGTTGAGCGAAAGCGTAAATAAAATCGGAGATAGAGCTTTTTACGGTTGTTCGGCTTTAAAAGACATTGCGTTAAGCGTAAACGTAGAAATAATCGAACCTTATGCTTTTGCATTGTGTTCGTCGCTTACGACGGTAGTCTTCGAGTCTGCTGAAAGCGGTGAGCAAAGCGCATTAAGCGAAATATGCGACTCTGCATTTAGCGGTTGTAAGGAGCTCACTGCGGTAAATTTGCCAAGCAGTGTGACAATAATAGGTAATCACGCATTTAGCGGAAGCGGGCTGACATCTTTCGTTACTCCGGTTTCGCTTCGAAAAATGGGTTACGGCGTATTTTACCAGCAAAGTTACGTTCAGGAGATAAGCGGCATGCAGATAAGCAAGAGGCTGCCTTCTCTTACGAAGTTTGTAGTTGCAAAGGAAACAGGGAAGATAGAATTTGATAAAAAGGGCACTTTCGACGGCGCAGAGGTAAAAAAATTCGAAGTCGAAAGCGATAACGGAGCATATATTGCCGAAAACGGAATACTATACGACTTTGACGGTAGCGTTTTGATTGCGTATGTCAGAGACGTAACCAAGCGAGAAATAACGATTAAAAACGGTGTAGTCGAAATAGCCGGCGGAGCGTTTTCAGGTAATGCGCTTATAAAATCGGTTACGTTTCCTTCTTCGTTGAGATATATAGACGATTATGCGTTTTTCGGTTGTGTGGGCATTACATCGATAACCGTGCCGTCGTCGGTGGAAAAAATAGGTGCATATGCATTTTCTGCGACAAGAAGCGTGCAGGGCGTCGCTGTCGAGCTTAACTTTGCGGACGACGCAAAACTTACAGAGATAGGCGAAAGCGCATTTGCTTTTCTGAATTTAAAAGTAGTAGAAATCCCCTCCGAAGTCCTTTCTGTAGGCGATTATGCGTTTTTCGGTTGCAAAATCGAAAGATTGCAGCTTCAACGAGCGAGTAAGTTGCAACATATCGGTAAAGGTGCGTTCAGCGGAATCAAAGCCGGAGCCAAGATCAAAGTTTTAGACTTTTCGTCATGCGATTCGCTCAAGGAAGTAGGCGAATATGCGTTTGCGTACTCTGCTGTAGAGGACATAATCTTCGGCGGCATAACTCATATTTCGGACGGAGCGTTTTACGGTTGTGCCTCTCTGGATACTGTAAAAATTGGTGAAAAAGTTTCGTTTATAGGCAAAGAGTCATTTAGAAATTGCTTTGCGCTAACCGATGTCATTGTCCCCGAAAACAATGTTTTAAGCGTCGTTTCGGCTTATGCGTTTGCGGGTAGCGATAACGCAAAAATGTCATACGTATTGTTAAATTTAGGACATACAAAGATAAATTCGATAGGAGAGTACGCTTTTGCATACAGTTTTTTGCGTCAAATCGAATTGCCTAACACTCCCTACGAACTCGGAGAAGGGGCGTTTTTCGATTGCGATAAAATCGAGTCGGTGCAGCTTGGGGAGTGCGTGTCCGTAGGTGAAAGCGCATTTTTGGGAGCAAGCTCGTTAAAGTCGGTCGAGCTACCCGGTTCTCTTCGGGTTATAGGCAAAAACGCATTTAGCGGACTTAATCTTCAAACTGTCATGATCGGTAACGAAGCAAACGGCAGTTCGCTAACCGTAATAGGAAAGAAAGCGTTTTTCGATTGTAAGTCACTTGTGTCCGTAGATATTTACGGAACTAACGTTCCTAAGCTCGACGGCGGAACGGACAACAAGAGTTTCTTTGTTATATCCGGCGGAAAAAACGTGAAAAGCAGCGTAAAAATTATCGTTGATGAGGGCATGAAGTCTTTGTATTTGCCGGACGTGTATGTTAACGACAACGGTTGGCAAGAGTATTCGGCTAATATCGTCGAGAGAGATACGACGCAGGAAGACAGCGAAGTATTGCCGCCTTCTCTGCCGGACGGTAACGGAGCCGATGGTCGGAGAGATCCTTACGGACATCTGCCCGGTATAGCGTCGGCAAAAAAGACGTTTTGCTTTTTGTTGCCGACTCCGATAAGAGGAATAAATCGCATTAAAACAACCGAGTTGTAATATATCCTCGTAAAAACTCGTAAACAATTTGTGATGACTCGGCAGCGGCGCAATATGCGACTCGCCCGATTACGGCGTTTGTTGACAAACAGACGAATTTGCTATTGCGGGAAACTTAATTTAAGAAATTCCGAAACCGAAAGTGCTTTTAGGACGACAAAAGATACATTTTTGAAAGTCGTAGTTTATGGGCAGCATAGAGTTTTATGCTGTATATCGATTTATGATAAAATAAACACCTAAGCGTTATACAAAGCAATTAAACATTGTCGCTTCGTTGCTCTGTTGATTGCTTATGTGTGGTTTAATGCCGTCGATACGTTTTTTGCAAAGTATAATAAAAAAACAGCGTTCTCGCATTTTCGGCGAAGACGCTGTTTTTATAAGGTAAAAGTTTTATTGCAATTTTTCTTCGATATAGTTTACGAGTTCGGATACGTTCAGTCTTACTTGCTGCATGCTGTCCCGATCTCTTACCGTAACGGTGTCACCCTCTAAAGTGTCGAAATCTACGGTTACGCAATAGGGCGTACCGATTTCGTCTTGACGGCGATAACGTTTACCTATCGAACCGCTGAGGTCATAAGCGGTGTTAAAATGCTTAGAAAGAGTTTTGTAAATCTCGTCGGCTTTTTCGGAAAGATTCTTTTGCAAAGGCAAAACCGCAACTTTGTAAGGAGCGAGAGAGGGATGAAAATGCATAACCACTCTGGCGTCGCCGCCCTCGAGAACTTGTTCCTCGTAAGCGTTGCAAAGGAATGCCAGCAAAGATCTTTCTACGCCCAAGGACGGTTCGATAACGTATGGCACATATTTTTCGTTTGTTACGGGGTCGGTGTATTCCATAGATTTGCCGGACTTGGCTTCGTGGCACTTTAAGTCATAATCGGTTCGATCGGCTATGCCCCAAAGTTCGCCCCATCCGAACGGGAACTTAAATTCGAAGTCGGTGGTAGCCTTGCTGTAGAAGCACAATTCGTCCTTATCGTGATCTCTTAATCGGAGATTTTCCTGTTTTATGCCGTGATCGAGCAGCCAGTTTTTGCAAAAATCTTTCCAGTAATAAAACCATTCGAGATCTGTGCCGGGCTTGCAGAAAAACTCCATTTCCATCTGCTCGAATTCCCTGACTCTAAAGATAAAATTACCCGGAGTAATTTCGTTACGGAACGATTTACCTATCTGACCTACGCCGAAAGGTATCTTGCTGCGAGTGGTACGCTGAATATTAAGGAAGTTTACAAAAATGCCTTGCGCCGTTTCGGGACGAAGATATACGGTAGAAGCGCTGTCCTCCGTTACGCCCTGAAAGGTCTTAAACATAAGGTTAAACTTTTTGATAGCGGTAAAGTTACTGTTGCCGCAATTAGGGCAGGGAATTTTGTGTTCTACGATAAATTGTTCGAGTTGTTCGTTTGACCAACCGGCAATGCTGACGTCGAGTTTTTTCTTGGCGATATAGTTTTCGACGAGATCGTCGGCACGATGTCTCGTTTTACATTCTTTGCAGTCCATCAGCGGATCCGAAAAGCCGCCGAGGTGACCGCTGGCTTCCCAAACGGAATTATTCATCAAAATGGCGCAATCCACGCCGACGTTAGTGGGGGAGGAGGTTACAAAACTCTTCCACCATTCTTTTTTGATATTGTTTTTAAGTTCTACGCCGAGCGGACCGTAGTCCCAGGTATTGGCGAGTCCGCCGTAAATATCACTGCCGGGATAAACGAACCCTCTTCCTTTACAAAGAGCGACTAATTTATCCATAGTTAATTCTGCCATAACATTCTCCTAAATTTAATACAATAAAGTTTAATAGGTGGAGTCAAAAAAGTCAAGCAAAATTAAATTAAATTCGGTCACACAATCGTCGGGCAATAAATATTATGAAGTAGATATATCTATTCGATATTTACGTACGGCCGTACGATACAAAAGAACGACAAAAGACAAAACGCAAGCAGCCGCCTCGATAAGGCCGATCGAGACGGCTCGGCGGAAGAAAGATAATATTAAAGGGGAGGAAAACAGGCGATGTGCGGATGTAACGATATTTTTATCATACTTTTGTTGCTTTGCTGCTGCGGAAAAGACAACTGCGGCTGCGGCTGCGAAAGACACGGCGGCGATTGCTGCGATCTTATTATGTGGTACATATTGCTCAGCTGCTGCTGCGGCGACAAAAACCGCTGCTGCAAATAATCTAAACAAGCTAAAGATAAACGTTTTTTCTAAGCAGCGACTTAGCGGAGGAGATCAAAAATCTTCTCCGTTATTTTTTTGCTGCCTTGGTTTAAAGAAAAAGCGGCGCAGCTGAAAAATATCAATAAAAATTCGACTGTCTACTTTGCATGTAAGGCGAGCTAAAAAACGTTGTCGCTTACGTTGCGCACCGAGTCTTGATCTAACGGCTTACTTGCCCTAAGTCACGATATGCGGCTACGTATAAAATTATGTATGCAAATATTAAATACCTTTTTACTATCTGCAAAATTTTAGTTAATCGGGATTTTTCTTGTATAATCATAAAAATACATGAGTAATTTGTGTCAAAACAATATTGACATTTTTTGGATACTATGTTAAACTTTTTGTGTTATTATATACAACAGCGTAGTTATCTCATGCTCTTTACGCAACTTACTATGCGACATATTAAGACAAAAATTTATCGCTTTACAAAACTTTTTTATTAGCTTAAAATGACGTCGCTTGAGTACATAGTTAAATTATTGCCGATAAAATAAGGCTATTTTTAAAAATATTCCTATTTTTAAAAATAGTTTTGTGAAATTTTTGATTTTTAAGCAAAAATCTTGTCCAAAACCTTAAAAAATCTTGTCTATATTCACAGACATAAATATAGACCGAGGTGAGAGAGCGCATACACTGCGCCGATTCCATTGGCGGTAAAAAATCGCTTACACATTAAATCGGAATGTATTTAGACAAAGAATAAATTTTTACGACAAAGACGAGGAGGGACTATGGGTAAAAAATGTTTGGGACTTAAGGTTGTTATCTCTATCCTGTTTGTTATGGTTGCGTTTGCTACAGTCGGCTGTAACGATGCGGATTTGCCGCAAATGGAGGCTCCGAGCGGACTTTCGATATTTTCGGAAAGACTTTCGTGGATAGGCGTGTCCGGAGCAAAGGGGTATGTAGTAAAAATCGCAAAGGGAAAAGAAGAAACTTCGGTTAACGTTTCCTCTACGTCGTACGACTTGTCCGAGATAAAAAGCGACGGCGCATTTACGTTAAGCGTGTCGGCAGTCGGCGACGGTAAGGAATATTCCGATTCTCCGTTTTCCGATTCGGTCACTTATTACTGCGGCAATAAGACGCTTAGGTCGCTAAAATACGAAGAGGCAGAAGGCGGATACAAAATACTCGGATACGTCGACGGCGTGGATTTACCGCTTTTGTATATCCCCTCGTATATAGGCCGAAAACCGGTCGTAAGTATAGCCGGGCGGGCGTTTAATGCAAGTAAGACGCTTACGGCGGTGTACGTGCCGTCTACGGTAAAGGATATAGGTGACAGCGCATTTTTCGGTTGCAATAACTTAGACAGAGTAAGCATTCAGGGCGGTAATTTAAAAATAGGCAATCGGGCGTTTGCGGGCTGCAGATCGCTTAAGCGAGTGGTTTTTAACGGCGCAGCCGCAGAGTTGGGAGATTATGCTTTTTGGGATTGCAGCAAGATAGCGATCTATTATACGCAAAACGTTACGGCTATAGGGGAATGCGCATTTATCGGTAGCGGCTTAAGCGGCGAGCTGGACTTAAGAGGAGTAAAAAACATAAAAAGCGGTGCCTTTAATGGTTGCGAAATAACGAGTATTACGTTTGGTAAAAATTTATCGGAGATTGGACCTTCTGCGTTTTTTAACTGCGACGATCTTAACGAAATAAAACTCAGTGACGAAAACGACGAATATGTTTACGTAGACGGCTGTCTGATAAGACGCTCGGACAATACTCTCGTACTGGGTTTGGCGTCGGCGGTCATTCCCGAAACCGTTGTTTCTATCGGCGATTACGCTTTTGCATATAGAAAAAATTTAAGCGAAATAGCAATTCCGTCGTCAGTAACGGCTATAGGCAGTTATGCTTTTGCTAACTGCGAAAATTTAAAAACAATAGAAGTATCCCAAAGCGTCAAAAGTATACAATCCTGCGTCTTTAAAAGCTGCGTTTCGCTTACTAAGGCGACCTGGAGGACTTTAGTATCGGTGCCGGACTCTGCTTTCGAAGGTTGCAGTGCGCTTACAGACGTAAAACTTAGTAACGTCACCAAAATCGGAAAAAGAGCTTTTTCCGGCTGCATCGGACTAAAGGAAATAATTTTGCCGCAGTCGTTGACGGAAATAGGAGAATATGCGTTTAATAAGACTGCATTAGCAAGCATAACGTTGCCGCAAAGCATAGACAAAGTAGGTAATGGTTGGTTTTCGGACTGTAAATATCTCGAGACTGTAAATTTTGACGGCAAAATAAAAGAGATAGGTAACTCCGCATTTATCGGCTGTATATCGCTAAAGAATATCGAAATTCCGTCAAGCGTAGTAAACATAGGTGACTCCGCATTTAGCAGCTGTATATCGCTAAAGAATATCGAAATTCCGTCAAGCGTGGTAAGCATAGGTAACTCCGCATTTAACAGCTGTACATCGCTAAAGAATATCGAGATTCCGTCAAGCGTGGTAAGCATAGGTAAATTTGCATTTATAGGTTGCAGTGCGCTATCCGAGGTGCTGTTTAACGAAGGCTTAAAGACTATAGGCGAATCGGCATTTCATTCTTGCAAGAGCCTCAGCAGCGTGCAATGGCCGCTTAGCTTAGAAGAAATCGGAGCGAGCGCATTTGCACACACTTCTTTTCCCGAGATATACGTTCCGAAATCTATAAAACAGGGTTCAAAGGTGTTTGCAAGATCTTACGGAACGCGATCTATGTTAAATTCTACTGGGTTAGGTAGTTTTATAGATGCTTTTATTCCTAATTCGATAGATACCCTCGAGTATGCTGCGTTGGCTTCGTCGCATTACAAACCCGTTATCATGTTCGATATAATGGACTTGTTCGGATTGAGAGATAAAGATTTGTTTACCAAACTAACGTTGTACGTAGCAGACAACGAGCATATAGAGGAAAAGTGGCTCGATTACTTTAATATGCATAAAGTAAATGTCATTTACGGTTGCGAGCTGGATGCGGGCGGCGCAGTCTACAGCGTAACGGCGTCTGCCGACGGCATAGTTGCGCCGAGACCGGACGAAATAAACGCTCCCCGAAAGCACGGTTATACTTTCGGAGGGTGGGTAACTTATGACGACAGCGGCAATATAGACAAGACGTATACCGAAAAAGAGATACTCTCTTTGCCTAAGGGTATAACCGTATACGCCAACTGGATAGCAAGGAGGTGAGTGTCTTATAAGTGCGACATATATTTTGTGTAAGCAAGTAGCGCCCGATCGAGAAAAGTTTTATTTTTAATTACAAAGGAGAATATTATCGATGAAAAAGTATTTTAAAAATTTTTTAATGTTAGCCGTAATTTTGACGTTTGCAATTATAGTTGTTCCGCTAACTTCGGAGCATAGCGAACGTAGCGAAGAAACCTTTAACACAAATTTTAGCAATAACTTTAATATAAACACCGATTTTCTTGACAGCGCAGCTTCTTCATTGGATTTGATAGGAACCGGTATAGACATTTTTGTTATGACGTGGACATACGGAGAGCCGAGCTTAATGACCATTACTCTTACTCAGCCCTATCATATCGACGTGGCGCAGGGCGTGGACACCGATGACGAAAATTTACCGCTTAATCCGTTAGGTTACGGATATTTGGCAAGGGGAGTAAAAGAGGTAACGTTCAGACTTCCGCACAATCTTGAACATGAAAACGGCGATATTTACGTTATAGTGTACTCGGAAGTAGGCGTGAATTACGGTGTGCATAAGGCTATCGACTATACCGGCTACGAGAAAAACTTTTTACTTATTACCGACGCATATCACGAACCGCAGAACAGCGATCAAATAACAAAGAGTCAAACGGTCAATGCGGACGGAAGTTATTCTGATGACTTTGTTTCGTATTACATAAACAGAGAAATGTCTCCGTTCGACACCGTTTCCCCGTACGGAGCAACGATACTTCCGTATGACGTATGCTCAATGCTCCAGATATTCGATTACACCCGTTTCGAATACGGAGTAACGTTTACTTCCGAGCAAGGACAATATGAGTATACGCAATATCTAATTGGGTTGGTTCAGACTCTGAGAATGTCTAATCTGTGCGACGGCGTTATAATGTTCTGCAACAGGCGAGAGTTTTATAGCTTTGCAAATAACGCATGTTGGGATCTGCAGGAATATTTCGACGAGCAGCTCTATACTTGTATTTTGGAAAGAGAGACGCATCATTATGCGCCAAATTCGAGAGACGCCTATATTTCCAGCGACGCTTTCGAAAAAGGTTATGCCATAGGATACGAGTTTATTAAAAGCGGAGTGGAAAACAGCCAATTTATAGTCGGCGAAAACAAAACGGTTTTTGTTGTACCCACAAAGCGACTTAGCAATAGTGGCGGGCAAAATGCTTTTAAAAAATTATCTCTTCTCGAACACGGTATAGATAGCGGTATAAGCGCCGCAAGGAGTCGTTTTTTGAATAACGATTCTATGGTTAGTCCTATTAACATCGATTTTAGCATTTATTATTGCGAAGACATGTCCGATATTTACGACGTCTATTTATTCGGTTTATTTAAGCAGACGGCAGATTATGTATTCGGCGATAATCGCTATCATATTCTTGCGTTCAAAGCTTTTTATAACTTTATAGGAGATTTCGATTTGGGGACGTTGAACGAGTGGGCTCAAGACGAATATTATAGTGGCTTGCCTACCGAAGTAAACGTGTTTGTAGAAGACGCAACTTGGTACTGTAAGAAAAACGAAAGCATTATAGACGGATCTAATAAATGCCTTTTAAATCGTTATTTCGACGCCGATTTTACTTCGGTAATAGGACTTAGCAAGACTAATGCTCTCGTTACTATATTCGCAAAATACCTTATGGGTAAGACCGATAATTTTCAATATAGCATGATAGTAGATCTTGCGCAAAGTCGTGGTTATACTATTGACGGTGTAAATTACAACCTTTACGGATACTACATAGATTACGTTACTCGGCGAATTGCCATGTAACGATATTTATATATAATTAAAAAGGAGATAATTATGAGGAAAACGCTACTGAGATTGTTAATTATTATTGTTTTTGCTCTGGCGGCTGTTGCGGTCGTCGGCTGCAAGCCGAAAGTTCCGCCGGGACCGCCGGAACCGCCGGGACCCGGAGACAACGATCCTCCCGTAGTACAACTTATCGAGCTAAACGCTCCTACGGGGCTTAGTCTTAGCGGCGACGTCGTTTCGTGGGGACGAGTAGAAAATGCGAGCGGTTACGTTGTAAAGATAGAAGGTACTAACTTTAATGTAACCGTACCCACAACCGAGACTTCGTGTTCGTTGCTGTCAAAACTAAGCAAGGACGGAGCGTTTGACGTAACGGTAAAAAGCGTCGGGGATAACGTTACATACAAAGATTCCGATTATTCTGCAGAAAAAGCAACTTACTATTGCGGAAAAATATCCGCTACCGTTCTGGAATTTAGTAAAGTAGACGGCGGCTACGGCGTAACCGGATTTAAGGAAAATCAGAGCACTCCGTTTCTTATGATTCCTTCTACCGTAGACGGCATAGCGGTAGTCAGTATTTGCGAAAACGCATTTCGTTCCGACGACGCAATTACCTCGGTATATATCCCGGATAGTGTAAAGAGCTTGGATAATAAATGCTTTTTATATGCCCAAAAGCTTACTTCCGTTTGCTTTCTCGGCGGTAATGTGGAGATAGGCGAAGAAGCTTTTGGCGATTGCGAAAGGTTAAAAAGCATTGTTATAAAGGACGGCAGCGTGTCTATCGGAAAGCGAGCGTTTAAAAATTCGGGTAAAGTTACCTTTGGCGAAGACACTTTTAATCATATCGTGTCTATCGGCGAAGAAGCCTTTTTAAAAAGTTCGGGGGACTTGAGAGAAGAAATAGTTATATCCGACAGCGTAGTTTCTGTCGGAGCAAGGGCGTTTACAAAGTTTTATCCTCAAAGGATAGTTATAGGAGCGTCGCTCAGAGATATAGGCGACGACGCATTCGGCTCCTTGAAAAACCTTCGAGAGATAGTCGTTAGTAAAGATAATCCGCATCTCGAGGTTAGCGGCAAGTGCCTTATAGACAAGACAAAGAATAAGGTAGTAATAGGTTTGCCGGGCGCAAAGATACCGTCTACTGTAACCGCAATAGGCGTGGCAGCTTTTCAGTATAGGACGGATATCGAGCAACTGACGCTTTTGCCTAATATAACCGAAATAGGCGAAAGAGCGTTTGCGAATTGTACCAATATAAATTACTTAAGTATGAGCGATAATTTAAAGATTATCGGCAAAGAGGCGTTTAAAGAATGTGAATCTTTGACGAGGGTAACTTTGGGCAAAGGCATAACCGAAGTGTCCGAAGGCGCTTTCGAAAACTGTTATTCTCTCGGTAGCGTAACCATGACTAATGAGGTAATTTCTCTCGGCAAAAGTGCGTTTAGCGGCTGCTATTCGCTAAAAAGGGTAACTTTTTCCGATACGCTTACTACAATCGGGAGATATTGCTTTTCGGGTTGTTCGATACTTGAAAACGTTGAAATTCCGAAATCGGTAACCGAGATAGGAGGCAGCGCTTTCGAGTATTGCAAAGCTATCGTAAGCATTGCTATTCCTGACGGTGTAAAAGAAATTTCTTGGTTGTTTCACGGGTGCGTTAATCTCGAGTACGTAAAATTAGGTGCGCAGCTCCAAACGATAGGAGAAAGCTCTTTTTGGGACTGCGTTAAGTTAAGCGGCATAGTTATCCCCGACGGTGTTACCTGTATAGAAAGCTTGGCATTTTATAATTGCGCTAAGTTAAGCAGCGTCAAGCTGCCCGACGGTCTTACCGTTATTGAAGATGTTGCGTTTTTCGGTTGTGCATCGCTGACCTCGATTGACTTTAACGCTAAGCTTACAACGATAAGGAAAGGAGCATTTTGGAATAGCGGTTTAACTAAAGTAAACATTCCGGATAACGTTACCACGGTAGAAGCTAGTGCATTTGCGAGGTGCCCGATAACGAGCGTCAGACTTCCGAAAAATCTTGCCGGATTCGAAGCCGACGTATTTTATAATTGCGTAAAATTGGAGTATATAGAAACCGCTCTTTCGCTTAAAGATTTGTCTCGTATACTAAAAAGCGGAAGCCCATCGCTAAAGAGCGTTATAATAAACGACACTACCGTTACCGACGATGTAGCGCAAACCTTCCCTAACGTAACTTATTATATCCAAAGCGGTAAGGCTCCGAGTGCGGCTGCTATTTCTAAGTACGGTTTGTCCGCAAACGTTATCGTTAACGGCTGCAATCTCGCCGAAGACGGAAGTATAGCATCTATAACCGTCAGCGAAGGAAGCATTTGCAATTACGTCGAAGGAAAGACCATAAATCCGCCGCGAAAGAGCGGATATACTTTCGGCGGGTGGGTAACCTACGACGGCAGCGGCAATATCGACAAGACGTACGCTTCGGCAGTAGAATTGATTTCGCTTCCTACCGGTACTACTGTGTACGCAAATTGGATAAAGGCGTAGCAGAATAAATAGGGAGGGGACGAGAAAAACACAACAAAGCAAGTTTGTGCGTTTTGAGAGCTAAGCACAAGTATGCGGGTGCGCATATTCGATTCGAGAGAAACGTCAAAATTTATATTTTATTCTGTTATGCACATAGAAAGCCGACAGCCGGTCGGGGAGCTGCGACTTCGATGAGAAATTCAAAACGGCGGAAATATACTTGACTTTAATTCTATTTAATAATTATAATCGAATTGTAACGGTGCAATGAGTAGGGCGAAAAGATTATATATAATTTTTAATCCGTTGCCGACTTGCATATTATAATGACAAGGAGAATTTATGAAAAAACTACTGCTTTTGTTGATTGCAGCCGCATTTTGTTCGTCTGTCACGTTCGGATTGATCGCATGCAAGCCGGATGAGCCGGGTGGAGGCACGCCTACAGAGCCTACCGTAGAGGAAAACTTCGAATATTGGCATGCCGGAATAAAAGATGCGGTTACATGTAAGGACGATTATACATATTCTTATACTGCCAATCAATATTTCACGGATAAGGACGGAACTGCCGAATTCTTAGCGCAGGAAAAAGAGTCTCGAAGCGGGAACAAATATTACCGCTATTATAACGAGTATGAAGTCGGCGAAGATAGCAAGCTAATCGACAAACAAAAAGAACTCGTCGCAATAAAGGTGGTAGATGACAACGGCAAAACACGTACCAAACGTTACGAATACGCCGAGAGATTCGAGCCGGATGCCGATGATGCGAGAAAATTAGGCTACTACGTAGCTCCCGATAACGCTGCGGAAAAAGCGGAATACAGCCCGTACGAGGTAATCGGCGCATTTAAATTCGAGACTGCAAAGAATTTCGATGAGGTATGTTCTGCATTTAAAGCTTTATGGCTGGATGGGGCGGAAGAGAGCGGCTGCAAATTTACGTTTTTGTTAAAAAGACAGGACGGAGCCGTAACGTTTTCGGCAAAAGTCGAAATAAATGTAGAGGAAGCAGATGACGACGGGGTGACTTGCTCGATAAGTCAGACCTCCGATTGCAGCTTTACGGTTAAGGACGGTAAGTTATCCGGTTATCACGTTGCGTTTAACGACGTTTACGCTTACCCTGACGGAAACGGTAACCGTAGCGAGAGAGGCGAAGACTCGGTAGTCTTTACTTACGGCGATTTCGATAATGCGCTTTATGAGTCTATCGACGTTACTACCGAGGTTACGTATCACGAGTACGTCGGCAGCGTTAAATTTTATATCAACGGATACGAGTATAATTCCGGCATGCCGGTTCCCGTAGGCGACAGCGTCGTAGCAGACGACATAAATAGTTATTTTTCCGATTGGAGTACGCACAGCGGCAGCATCAGCCTGTTGGTAAGAGAAGATATAGACGATTCTTTGTACGATGACCTTACGGACGAAGAGAAAGCCAAGCTGATTAAAACGGCTAAGGAAGCAAATGCAAAGTTTATATCTTCGATGCAAATTTTTTCCGATGCGGAAATGACTAAACCGTTTGACGGCATTACGATAAACGAAGCAGACGAGGAAGTCGCTTTGTATATAAAACTCACTCCGCCAAGTGACGACGCATACGTTTTGTGCGTTGTTCGTTTTTTGGATAAAGACGGCAACGTAAAACAATTTATCCGATATATTCACGGTTGCACTCACATGGAAGACGGAACTTTATATTTCAATTCCAATATGCGATTAGGTTATAAGGTTTTGAGCGTTGACGGCAAAGAACCCAACGAAAACGCCGATTACTATTTTGAGGGCGGAAGCGTTCGCGTCTTTGTTTGCGAAAATACGTAAATATAGGCTTGATTGCGTTTAGGCTGTTTTTTGATTGAGATACGTGTTATACGTAGTCGATTTATGGCGGCACAAACTGATATCGGCAGCCGGCGATACGTTAAACTTTGCCGATAAGTATAAGTCATCGTGTTTATTGAGAGCAAAATGCAAGCTCGTTACTAAATATGTTTTGCCAAAAAAACAGAAATCATTGCGTAAAAGCCGCACTTTTTTGCAGCCGTCCGATGGCGGCTGTTTTCTTTTGCCTTATCGACTTGTCGCAAACATAAGATTTAATCGCTTCGCAATGCAATGCGAATACACGGCGATCTTAAACAATATTAGAGTAAAAGATTGTCTGCTACCCGCAGTTGTCTTATTTCGGACGATAATTTTTATATGCGATATGGCTTTTTGCAAAGGTGAGGTTTATAAAGTTGACTTATACGATTAAATAATGCTAAAATACCGACAGCGGATACTTCTTTGATCCGACTTTGTTTTTAAGTTATTCTAACGGATATCTGTCACGAATCCGATCGGAGGTAATTATGGAAGAAAAACAGAAATTCTTTACGTCCAAGAACATTACGTTTTTGGGCGTTTTGACTGCCCTTATAATAGTGCTGCAGGTGCTCGGCAGTAACATCGTTGTTTTTGGCACTGTCAGGCTGTCTTTCGTGCTGGTACCTATAGTTCTCGGTGCGATAATGCTCGGAGTGAGAGGCGGAGTTTTTCTCGGCTTTGTGTTCGGACTTATTACGATAATAATGGGTGCGGTCGGCGCAGATCCGTTTACGTATGTTTTGCTTAACGAAAGTCCGTTTCTTTGCGTCGCTACGTGCTTGGTTAAGGCTGTTTGCGCCGGGCTGATTTCGGCGCTGACGTATAAGTCTGTTTCCGTCAGGAACAAGACGATTGCTCTTTTCGTTTCGGCGATAGTTGCGCCTGTTGTTAATACCGGACTGTTCATTTTGGGAGCGCTTGCCATGGGTGACGTTTTAAACGATAATTTTGTGGCGAACGGAGAAACTCTTATTCATTTTCTTATAATAGGATGCGCCGGTATAAACTTTTTAGTGGAGCTTTCGATAAACGTCGTGCTTGCTCCCGCTTTGAGAGTCGTACTTAAAGCATTTAAGTTTTGACGGGCAAATTATTTTTGTCGTTTTGCTTTCCTTATATAATATATACATACTACACGTGCGTGCAATGTGACGGTTGCGTGCGCCGTGCTCTATTGACGCTTCGTTTAGGCGTATTTTTGAGAGAAGGAGATTATATGATTATCGTTTTGGACGTGGGTAACACTAATACTAAAATAGGTATTTTCGACGGGGATACTGCGGTAAGAAGTCTTAGACTTTCTTCGTCCGTAAATCAGACGAGCGACGAATACGGTTTTTACCTTGTCAATATGCTCAAGGATTCGGGTATACGTGCCGAAGACATTACGGGCGGAATTATCAGCAGCGTAAATCCCAACCTTAACTATACGTTTGAGCACATGCTCGAGTACTATTTTCATATTAAACCGTATATAGTCGGTGCGGGAATTAAAACCGGCATAAACATAAAATACGACAACCCCAAAGAGGTCGGTTCTGACAGAATAGTCGGCTGCGTAGCCGCTTATAATCTTTACGGCGGACCCTGTGTTGTTATAGACTGCGGTACGGCAACAACTTTTAACGTGGTTTCCGAAAAAGGCGATTTCTTGGGCGGAGCTATAGCCGCCGGGTTGAAGTCATCTGCCTCGGCTTTGTTTAACGGCACTGCAAAATTGCCCAAGGTCGAGCTTGTCGCACCCAAAACGATTATTAACAAAACCACAATAACCAACATGCAGGGCGGACTGGTTTACGGATACGTTTCTATGGTGGAGGGTATAATAGGGCGTATCCTAAGAGAATTCGGCAAGCCGCTTAGGGTCATCGCTACCGGAGGATTAAGCGAAATAGTCGCAGCCGAAAGCAATGTTATCGACGTAGTGGACAGGTCGTTGACGCTTAAAGGACTTAACGTAATATACCGATTGCAACAAAACAAAACGGTGTAAAGTTCTTACATAAAAATAATTAAATAAGCAAATATTATCGTTGTAATTGTGGCAAAAATGTTTGACAAGCGATACAAACATTTTGTATAATTGTAATGTTATTCGACACACTTTACTTAGAGGAGAACAAACATGAAAAAAATCAAGAGCATATGGATGTACGCTTTGATAGCAGTTTTATCCGTTGCGATGATGTTCGGCAGCCTCAACCTCGTTGCATTTGCAGCCACCGCACCCGATGGAGCATTGCATGAGACGGGCGTTATTCCCGAAGAAGTTTTCTTGGGAAGTACTTTCACATTGCCTGCCGCTACAGGCGAACTCGTTGTAAAAGCACCTAACGGCGAAAAAGTTACCGCTAACGGCGAGGGGTTGTATACGGCAAATAAACTCGGTAACTATTCCGTTGTTTATTCCAAAGACGGCAATAGCTACACTTATTCTATTTTCTGCAAAGAAAAATCCAGTTACAGCATAAAAGTTGCCGACAACGGCGCAACCGTTCCCACTTTCGTTAAGGTCGGCTATGAGTTCGAAGCTCCCGAGTTTTGGCTTGTAGATGCCGATGGCGAGATAGTGGAGTCCGCTGTTTGCAATTATCAGATAAACGGTTCTACGGAAACCGGCAAATACACCTTTGACAAGGCTGCGTCTTACACCGTTACTCTTAAGGCTAACTTCGTTAAGGATTACATCAAAGATTATATCGTTACCGTTCAGCAGGATTTCGAAGATAAAGAAGCTCCTATCCTTAAAGGACTTTCTTCCGTTCCTTCTAGCGCAAGCATTAACAAAGAAGTTACTTTGCCTAAGGCTACCGCTACCGACAATTATGACGAAAACGTTTTGGTAACCGTTTCCGTAAAGGATCCGGACGGCAACGCTATTTCCGAGTCGCTCGATAACATCGACAACATGAAGTTCGTTCCTACCAAAAAAGGACAATATACCGTTACGTATCAGGCTATCGACGACGCAGGCAATAAGTCGTCCGAGCATAACTACAATATTTACGTTAACGACAACACCGCTCCCGAAATCGAAGTAAACGGCGCAGCTATCCCCTCGAAATGGGGTCTTAACGGCGGTCGTAACCCCAACGGCGGCGAACTTAAGAGCATTACTGCGCTTCCGCTTCCCACCGTTACCGATAACTTCGATGCACCGGGACAAATAAAATTGAGAGTTACCATTAAGAATCCGAGCGGTTCTATTGCTTCTCGTTTCAGCAACGTTACTTTCGAGACCGCAAGCAGCGAAACCGGTGTTTCCGCAGATGCTTCTTACAGCAATAACGTTGTAGACGGATACTCCTTGCACATGGACGCAAGAGGAATCCACTTCGTTAACACCTCTACCGATGCTACCGGCGGATTTAACTTCAAACATTTCAAAAACGCTAAGACCGGTGTTTGGAACATCGTGTACGAAGCTGTAGACACTTCCGGCAGATGGGCGAGATCGGTTACCTTCAGCATTGACGTTAAGGACGCTGAGTTCGAGGACGAAACCGCTCCGGTTATCACCGAACCCAACCTTCCCAAATACGTGATTGCTGACGCAGATCGCACTTTCGCAGTTCCCGAAATCACGGTTAGTGATGACAGCGATACCAGAATTGACGAGCAGTTCTATCTCGCAAACATGGACGTTAAGCCCGAAGATGCAGACAGCGCCTATTCGAGAATGGACGTTAAGGGCGGCGACGAACTTAAGTTCGAAGTAGAAGGCGGCAACATTTACCTTGTAAAAGAAACCGATGAGTCGGTTGTTAAGATTCTTCTTATAGACGACATCTACTTCAAGTACGAAGTTACCGACGACGTAGGCAATAACAGCACCTTCTATAAGACTATCGAAGTTCTTACCGCAGAAGACGGAATCGTTAATTCGGATATTACCGTTGACATCGATACCGCAGCCGAGAGGAAGAGTGGCGAGGCGCAAAATATCGGCGGATTTACCGTAGACAACATCGTTAGACCGGAATTCGTAGGCTTCGAGCTTTCCATTCTTGACGCTAAGGGAGAAGTTATCCCCACCGTTTCTTGCGATTTCTATTACAATGCTAATTCGCTTTTCGTTAAAAACATCACCTTCAATCCCGCAGAAGCCGGAACTTACACCGTAAACATCAGAGTGGTTGACGTAAGAAACAACAGCGCTGTAGTAGTAAAGAAGTTGACCGTTGCAGAAGGCGATATCAACAATAACTATCCCGTTAATTCGTCCGCTTGGGTTTCTAACGCAGTAACCCGTACCGGCTATATGTTCAAAAACGAAACTCTTTACACCGGATACAATGATTGCGTAAGAGTTTACAACGTTAAGGGCGGACAGTTCAAAGTAATAGGTTATGAGTTCTTCCCCATTTCGCAGGGTACTTACAATATTACCGAAAAGGCTGTAAGAGAAGCTAACTTGGCTACGGATCTTAGAGCAGAAGCTTCCAGCGCATATACGCTTAGCGCAACCGGCAGCAACGAGACCAGATTTGAAGTATACGGAACGATTCCTGCATACACCGAAGTTATTCCCGGACCTACTAGTTCCAATAAGTATGAGAGCGGAAGATATTTCGAGCTTGAGCCCATTGTTGCTTATTCCGAGTTCGGTCAGTACGACGTAACCGTTAAGTACACCGATCCCGACGGAAACACTTCTGCTGCTAAGAAGATTTTTGAAAACGGCTCCGAAAGATTGTTCGAAAACGAAATTGGAACGAGAGTCGGCTTCGAATTCTACGGAAGATTTGCGCTTATCCTCGATAACGACGGAACTTACACCGTTACCGTTAGCGCTAACAACAAGACTAAGACCTACACCATTAAGGTTGGCGACGTAATTGCTCCGCAATTCGTTCTCGATACCGAAAAGGTTACCGGCGCTAAGGTTGGCGACGCATTCTCCTACAGAGCAGTTACTCTTAAAGAGGGCGAAGTTGCTTCTGACGTAACCGTATACTATACGCTTACCGATCCCAGCGGCGCTGAAGTTGCATCCGGCGATAAGTCTTACAATGCTTACCGTGCAACTCTTACCAAAGACAACGGAAAAGATGTGCTTGCTTCTGACTATAAGTTTGCTAAGTCCGGTGATTATACCGTAACTTACACTCTTACCGACGAACACGGCAACTCTTCTACTCTTAAGTACACTATAAGCGTGTCTACCTCGACGAGCTCTACACCGACTTCGCTTACTGCTCTTAGCACCGTTCTTATCATTATTGGCGTGTTGCTTATCATTGGCGTTGTAATCTATGTAATCAGATCTCGTAAAGGCGCAAAAAGAGCGTAGTTCTAATCGATTTAAGTAAATTGTTAAAAAATATCTGTCTCGACTGAGGCAGATATTTTTTATTTGATTGTTAAAAAAACACTCGCTGAGCGAGTGGATAAAAAGTATAGAGCTATGGATAAAAAATACTCTTATGGTAAGATGAAAACGACTGACAATCGCAAAGAATCTAAAACAAATAGGAGGCAGTCCAATGCAGGACATAACAAGTTTAGCACATACAAAGTGGAGATGTCAATATCACTAAAATACGTATAGATGCTTTTGCGTTTCTTGAAGTTAAATTATATCGTTAACATAAAATGTAATAAAATTATAAAATACGTAGAGTCGCTTGCTACGGATTTTTACTGCGCTTAATTTTACAGAACTGTTAAATATTTTGCATAAGTTCGTCAAACGATGGGCGATTCTTATCCCGCCACGCTGATATGGCTATATCTATAAAATCTTCGGCGGCTTTGCTTAGATATCTGTCTTTTGCATAACTTACGACAATCGTTGCCATAGTGTCTTCGCTTGTCAAAGGAAATAAGTCTACGCCGTGGTAAGTTCTGCTTTTAGTCATAAACATCTCCGGATAAACGGTTATACCCATTCCCTCCAGAGCCAAAGTGTAAGCGGTTTCGGTATTTTCGGTCTCCAAAACTATATTAGGATGTATTCCGACCTTTTCCAAATAACTGTCTATTATCATCCTAATGCGATTGCCCTTGTTAAGAAGCAAGAAAGGGCAGTCTTTAAAGGCGGTTATATCTGCGGATTGTAAGAACTTTTTGCGCATGTCTTCGGTTTTATTTCCGAAAAGCTGTTCCATAAATCGCCTATGGACTACAAGCAGTAACCTGTCTGTAGTAAGTTCTATGCTTTCGATACCTTCTTGATTTCTCGGGGTAAAGGATAGAGCGACATCGACTTCACCGTGCCTTATGTGGTTTTCTAACATTTCGGAGTTGCCTTCTATTAGTGTGACTTCTACTAACGGATATTTCTCTCTGAACGCAGGCAAAATATACGGAAGCAGTATTCTGCCTCTCGTATGCGATATTCCGATACGTAGTTTACCTTTTTTGTTGTCTTTTATGTCTTCGATTTCACTCAGCATCTGATTGTGCAAATCCAAAATATGTCTTGCGCTTTTATATAATCTGTCACCTGCATAAGTAAGCTTTAGTCCGGGATTTCGTACGAATAATTTGACACCGAGCTCGTTTTCTAGCTTAATTATCTGATTTGACAGAGATTGCTGCGAAATGTACAGTTTTTCGGCGGCTTTTGTTACGTTAAGTTCATCTGCTACCGTAACGAAATATTGCAAATTAGAAAAGTTCATTTTTTACCTCGCACTTAGTATAACGCATTTTTGCCTCAATAGCAAGCATAAATCATTTGATTGTAAGCAAAAAATGATATTACAACTTTTTGGCTGTAGTTATTCAATCATAAAAGTGTCGTTTTTTATGCAAAAAATGTTATACAAAAAAAAAATTAAGTGGTAAAATATATTGTGTCCGAAAGGATAAAAAGTATAGAGGTAAAAATATGGCTAAAAAATTAATTGTAGAACAGTCTTGGTGCAAAGGCTGCGGAATATGCGCAGAGTTTTGCCCCAAACAGGTTCTTAAAATCGTCAAAGAAAAAGTTGTGGTTGCAAATCCCGACGCTTGCATTAAGTGTGGCCTTTGCGAACTTCGTTGTCCCGATTATGCTATATATCTGGAGGAAGACAAATAATGAAAAAAAGAATTCTTATGCAAGGTAACGAGGCCGTAGTAGAAGGTGCTATTCGCGCCGGCATGCGTTTCTTTGCAGGTTATCCTATAACTCCGTCCACCGAAATCGCAGAGCAGTCTGCAGTAAGACTTCCGCAAGAGGGCGGTCACTTTATCCAAATGGAAGACGAGATAGGCAGTATGGCTGCGATTATCGGAGCGTCGGCAGTAGGCGTAAAATCCATGACCGCAACCAGCGGACCGGGTTTTTCGTTAAAACAGGAAAATATCGGTTACGCATGTATGGCAGAAATTCCCTGCGTAATTGTAAACGTTCAGCGTAGCGGGCCGTCCACCGGACTTCCCACTTCGCCTTCGCAAGGTGACGTTATGCAAGCAAGATGGGGTACGCACGGCGATCATCCCGTTATAGCTATTTCTCCGTCGTCGGTCGAAGAGTGCTATATGCTTGCAATCAAATGTTTTAATCTCGCAGAGAAATATCGTACTCCGGTTGTGTTCCTGCTCGATGAAATCGTTGGTCACTTGCGTGAAGGCGTCGAAATCGACGATGAGCAACCTATCGAAGTAATTGACAGACGAATGAAGGAACGTCCCGATACCATGCACCTTCCTTACCACGTAGACGAAGGCGAGGATGTACCTCGTTTCCATCTTACCGGATACGATATAAGATACAATATCACAGGTTTGGCTCACGGCGAAGACGGTTTCCCGACCAACAACAACGAAATCGCCGGCGCTCTCAATGCACGTCTTATGCAAAAGATCGATAACCATGTAGACGACATTACTTTGGTAGAAGAGTACAAGTGCGACGACGCAGACACTGTTATAGTTTGCTACGGCGGCACTAAGCGCAGCGTAATGACTGTAGTGGATACGCTTAGAGCTAAGGGCGAAAAGGTAGGCTACTTCAGACCCATAACCGTTTGGCCGTTCCCAGAAAAACAGCTTAAAAAGGTTGCAGCTCACGCAAAACGTATTTTGGTTGTAGAGCATAACTATGGACAGATTTTGTACGAAGTAGAAAGAATAGTAAAAGACGATTGTAAGATAGATTTCCTCGGCAACGTAAAAGGCACGGTAATCACGCCTGCCGAGATTATCAAAAAGATAGAGGAGGTACGTTAGTATGCCTAGTCAGCTTATTATAGATTACATGCGTGAAGAACATCTTCCGCACATTTGGTGCCCCGGTTGCGGTCACGGCATTTTGATGCGTGACGTAGCTCAGGCAGTAAAAAATCTCGGAATCAATCAAGAAAAGATTTGTCTCGTTTCCGGTATCGGTTGCGCTTCCAGAGCTCCGGGATATATGGACTTTCAGACAATGCATACAACGCACGGAAGAGCGATAGCTTTTGCTACCGGCGTTAAGATGGCTCGCCCCGACCTCGAAGTAATCGTTATAGCCGGTGACGGCGACTGTGCCGCAATAGGCGGAAATCACCTTATACATGCGGCAAGAAGAAATATCGGCATAACCGTTGTCGTATTTAACAACAATATTTACGGTATGACCGGCGGACAGTATTCGCCGACTACGCCTACCGGAGATTTCGGAACTACCGCACCTTACGGCAATATCGATCGTCCGTTCGATATTGCAGCTTTGGCAGCAGCAGCAGGTGCTTCGTATGTTGCTAAAGGCTCGGCTTACCATGCCGCACAAACTACGAAGTTTATTCAAGACGGTATTGCTCATAAAGGCTTCTCACTTATCGATTGTGCCGGCGTTTGCGCAACTTACTACGGTAGAAAGAACAAAAAAGGCAGTGCTGTTGACATGATGAAATATCAGAGAGATAACGCAATCACCGTAGAAAAAGCGAGAGAAATGACTGCCGAAGAAAAGAAAGGCAAGATTATTATCGGTAAAGTTTGCGAAGAAGATTATCCCGAACTTACCGAGCAATATCAGAAGATTATCGACAGACTTATGGAGGCGAAGAAATGAGTAAGTTAGAGATCAGACTTGCCGGCAGCGGCGGTCAAGGCATAATCCTTGCCACTATTATTTTGGCAGAAGCAGCCGTCATAGCAGGAAAGAATACGGCTCAATCCCAGTCGTACGGTCCCGAAGCGAGAGGCGGTATGTGCAAAGCGGAAGTTATTATTTCGGACGAACCCATCGGATTTACGAAGGTTACTTCTCCCGATTTTTTGCTCGCACTCACCCAATCGTCGCTCGATAAGTTTAGTAAAGGTCTTCCTTCCGACTGTATCTTGATGGCGGATTCGTCACTTACCATACCCGAGGGCATAAAAGCTAAAAAGATTTATTCGTTGCCCATACTGGATACGGCAAAGAACGAAGTAGGAAAGGCATTTACCGCTAACATGGTTGCGGTAGCCGCCGTAAACGCAGCGTTGGAGCTTGTTCCGACCGAGCAACTTGAACAAGCGGTGTTCAGCCATATTCCCAAAGGAACGGAAGAAATAAACCGCAAAGCGCTTTATGCCGGCGAGAAACTCGCTAAGAGCATCAAATAAGGAGTAAGTATGAAAATTCACGAATATCAAGCCAAAGAGCTTTTTAGAGTATACGGAGTTCCCACTCAGGAAGGATATGTCGCAACTACCGCAGACGAAGCGGTAGAATGTGCAAAAAAGCTGGTTGACGAAGCCTACGTAGTAAAGGCACAGGCTCATTGCGGCGGCAGAGGTAAAGCCGGCGGCGTTAAACTTGCTCGCAGCGTAAAGGACGTAAAGGCAGCTGCTGAAAGCATATTGGGCATGAAAATAGTAAATAAACAGACCGGAGCGGAAGGAAAACTCGTTCGTAAAGTTTTGGTAACCGGCGCAGTAAATATCAAAAAAGAGTATTATATTTCTTTGGCGATCGACAATGATACCGCATCCGTAGTTATCATAGCTTCCGGCGCCGGCGGCACCGAGATAGAAGAAGTTGCAGCTAATCAGCCCGAACTTATCGTAAAGCAAAATATTAAGCCCGAAATCGGCGTAAGAGATTACGAGATAAGATACGTAGCTAAGGCAATAGGTATTCCTAACGAAAACATCAAGGAGTTTATCAAAACCGTTAAGAGTATATATAAGCTTTTCACCGAGAAAGATTGCTCGCTTGTGGAAATCAACCCGCTTGTGCTTACGGAAGAAGGTCACCTTTGCGCTATAGACGGTAAAATAAATTTCGACGATAATGCTTTGTTCCGTCATCCCGACGTAGTAGAACTCAGGGATATAGACGAAGAGAATCCCAAGGAGTATGAAGCCGGAAAATACGATCTTAATTATGTTTCGCTTGACGGCTCTATCGGCTGTATGGTAAACGGCGCAGGCTTGGCAATGGCAACCATGGATATTATCCATGCATTCGGCGGCGAACCTGCAAACTTCCTTGACGTAGGCGGTAGCGCAACTACCGAAAGAATTACCGCAGCTTTCAAAATTTTGGTTTCCGACGCTCATGTAAAAGGTATATTGGTAAACATTTTCGGCGGAATAATGAAGTGCGACGTCGTAGCCGAGGGTATTGTTATTGCAGCTAAAGAGGTCGAACTTAAGGTTCCTCTTATCGTTCGTCTCGACGGTACCAATGTAGAGAAGGGCAAGCAGATTCTCGCAGCGTCCGGACTCAAGATTTATGCATGCGACGATCTCAGATCTGCGGCAATGAAAGCAGTAGAGTTGTCTAAATAAGGAGTTTATTATGAGTATTTTAATCAACAAAGATACAAGACTTATCGTTCAGGGCATAACCGGCGGACAGGGACAGTTTCATACTGCGCAGATGATGGAATACGGCACGGTTGTGGTTGGCGGCGTAACCCCCGGTAAAGGCGGTCAAATGTCGCTCGGTGTACCTGTATTCGACACAGTAAGAGAAGCTAAAGAAGCTACCGGCGCCAATACGTCTGTTATATACGTTCCTGCGGCATATGCTGCCGACGGTATAATCGAGGCTGTAGATGCAGGTATGGATCTTGTAGTTTGCATTACCGAGGGTATTCCCGTGCAGGATATGATGAGAGTAAAGAATTACCTTGTAGGCAAAAAGACTCGCCTTGTCGGACCTAACTGCCCCGGACTTATTTCCCCGGGTGAATGTAAAGTAGGCATTTTGCCGGCAAGAATTCACAAGAAAGGTCATATCGGCGTAGTTTCCAGATCCGGAACACTTACTTACGAGGCAGTAGATCAGCTTACTAAGCGTGGTTTGGGTCAGTCTACCGCAGTAGGCATTGGCGGCGATCCCATCAAGGGTACCGGCTTTATAGACGTTCTCGAGATGTTTGAAAAAGATCCGGAAACGTATGCAGTGGTTATGATTGGCGAAATAGGCGGATGCGGCGAGGAAGACGCAGCCGAATGGATAAAAGCAAATATGACTAAGCCTGTGGCTGCATTCATAACCGGAAGAACGGCGCCTGCCGGAAAACGTATGGGACATGCAGGCGCAATAATATCTGGCGGTAAGGGTACCGCAGCCGGTAAGGTCGCCACTTTGACTGCTTGCGGAGTAAAAGTCGCACCTACTCCGGACACAATCGGCGAAACGCTTGTGGACGCAATTAAGGAGGCCGGCATTTACGAAAAATGCCTTAACGACTAATGAATCCGATGTTATGTACAAAAGGGCTGAGCTTTTTTGAGGAGATGTGGTTTCAATTATGCAAAGTAATGGTAAGCGACATTTTCGGCGTTTTCCTTATACTTTTATTGGGATATTTGCTTGGTCGTATAAAGATTAAGGGCGTTTCGCTCGGTTCTGCCGGCGTGTTTATCATGGCTATTGCAGTCGGTATAGCGGCAACTTACCTTCAAGGAAGTATCAATGAGGCGTTGCTTGCAAGGTTCGGAACTAAAGCAAACGGAGACGCTTTGTTAAAAATGTCCTGGTTTTCGGGCATTGGAGCAGCTACTTCGGTTTCCGCAAAGTTTTCGCTCGTAAAATCGATGGGCTTGGCTTTGTTCGTTACTGCAGTAGGTTTGATAGCAGGACCTAAATTTTTTCGTAATTTTAAGAGTAAAGCGGTTGCATACATAGCATTGGGTGCGGTAATAATATGCACCGGAACGGTAACTGCAGTACTCATTACGATTATAGGCAATGCCGACCCCGCAATTATCACCGGACTTTTGATGGGTTCGCTTACTTCGACGCCGGGATTTTCGGCTGCGCAAAACGTATTTTCGGAGCAGCAAGCCATGGTAGCGGCTGCAAACGGCGCTGCGTACCCGTTCGGAGTAATAGGCGTTGTATTGTTTGTTCAGCTTGTTCCCAAGATGTTGAGAGCAGATATGTCGAAAGAAAGAGAACTAATGGCTTTGCAGGGTGCGCCCAAGGGCGGAGACATCGATGAGGTATCTGAGGTTGCTCAGCCTGCGAAGAAATTGTTCGAGATAGATAAATTCGGAATTTGTATATTTGCGTTGACGGTTATTCTCGGCAATATCATAGGCTCAATCAGCTTTAAGTTTTCGGAAAGCATAGTGTTTAATCTTACGGCTACCGGTGGATTTTTGCTTGTAGGCTTGTTGTTCGGTCACTTCGGCAAGATAGGAAGGGTTTCGCTCAGAGTTCCCGACAGCACGCTTAAGGTTTTTAGGGAATTGGGTTTGGTAATGTTCCTTACCGGCTCCGGATTCGAAGGCGGACTTAAGTTCTTAGAGTTGGTTTCCGATATGCCGATAGTATTCCTTTACGGCGTAATTATGACGTTAGCGCCCATGATTGTCGGATTCTTTGTTGCAAAGTACGGTTTTAAGCTTTGCTTGCTTAACAATCTCGGTTCCATAACCGGAGGTATGACGTCGACTCCGGCGCTCGGTTCGCTTATATCCGTAGCCGAGAGCGAGGACGTAGCTTCCGCATATGCTGCGACCTACCCGATTGCGCTTATATTGCTTGTTTTTGTTCCGCAAATAATGAATTTGTTGTAAAAGAACGCTAAAGAAAAAAATTTGTTACCATAACGTAACGATTTACAATCATTACAAAAAGTCGTCGTTTCCAAGAGAAACGTCGATTTTTTGTAATATTAGGTCGAAATAAAGCATAAGATGTACGGCTATGGTAGTAGAAACATTTCTTGCATTTTTAAGTAAAATATTTTGCTTTACGTCGTTTGTCGCAGGCAAAAACTCTTTTCCGCAACCGCTTTCGGCGTCCGAGGAAAAACGGTGCGTCGAACTGGTAAAGGAAGGGGATTTGGCTGCAAGAGAAAAATTGATTCGCCATAATTTGCGTTTGGTCGCTCACGTCGTTAAAAAGTACCATTCGGCAGGAGAAGCGGACGACCTTATTTCGGTCGGAAGCATCGGACTAATAAAAGGCATAGAGACTTTCGAGTACGGGAAAGGGAGCCAGCTTGCGACGTATTGCGCAAAGTGTATCGATAACGAAATTCTTATGTACATACGTGCCAACAAAAAGCACAAAGCCGCAGTAAGTCTGAGTGAGTCGGTAGGCACGGATAAAGACGGCAACGAGATTACGCTTATGGACATATTGCCGTGCTCAGGCGAAACCGTCACACAAAAAGTGGAATCGGAAGTATTGTACGGACAGATAATAGCTCTGATGGACAAAACGTTGACTCGAAGAGAAAAGACGATAATTTGCTATAGATACGGAATCGGCGTGGATAGGCTTACTCAGTCGGAAATAGCCGAAAAACTGAGAATTTCCCGTTCGTACGTGTCCAGAATAGAAAAAAGAGCGTTAAGTAAGTTGCGAAAAGAATTTGCGAATTGACGCAATGACTTTTTGTGTGAGTAAACGCTTGATTTATTTTTTTTGCGGTGATATAATTAACTTACCGAGATAAGCAGACGATCGCGTGATTTCACGAGGAAAGTCCGAGCACCGCAGAACAGAATGCCGGCTAACTACCGGTGAAGGCGACTTCAAGGAAAGTGCAACAGAAATAAACCGCTGCTTTTATGCGGTAAGGGTGGAAAGGCGAGGTAAGAGCTCACCGGCGCAGCGGCAACGAGGCGCGCTCTGTAAACCCCATTCGGTGCAAGACGGTAAGGGAATATAAGGTTGTTCGCCCTCCCTTCAGTGTCGCTCGAGCGTATCGGCAACGATTCGCCTAGATAGATGATCGTCAAATACAGAACTCGGCTTACAGCTTATTCTCGGGATTTTGCGCTTAAATGCTTTCGTTTTTCGGCGAGAGCATTTTTTATTTCAGCGGTTGACTATCTCTTATCGATGTAGTATAATAAGATGGTATTTTTGTAATAATGGTGGCTTTGGACGGGTACTATCTACGTATGGACATTCATCGAGATAATACGATATGTCTTCAGTCACGGCGTTGCGGAGAAGATTATGAGAATTATAGTAGTTGGATGCGGGAAAATAGGTAAAACGATAATAGGAAGCCTTATAAAAGAGCGCCACGAAGTGATAGCCGTGGATAAAGACAGAGACGTAATCGAGAAGATTGCTACGGAATATGACGTCAAATGTATCTGCGCTAACGGCGCAGAGTACGACAGTCTTGTAGAAATAGGCGCAGAGACTGCCGATATTTTTATAGCGGTAACAACGTCGGATGAGTCTAACATGCTTAGTTGTTTTGTTGCCAAAAAGTTGGGTGCAAAGCACACTGTCGCAAGAATACGGGATATAGGAAATTCCGACGGAAAAGGTCTGAGATTTTTGAGAGAGCAGTTCGGTTTGTCAATGACGATAAATCCCGAACGTCTTACCGCATCTGCCATATATAATGTGTTAAAGCTTCCTTCCGCAGTAAAAGCGGAAGTTTTTCCCGGCAGTAAGTTCGAAATTTCAGAAGCCGTAGTAAAACAGAATTCATTACTCTGCGGAGTAGCGCTAAAAGACGTAAAAAGCAAGTCCAAGGAAAAATTCCTCGTGTCGATAGTCAATAGAGGCGGCAATATCTACATTCCGGATGGCAGATTTACGCTTGCAAGCGGAGATAAGGTTGCCGTAATAGCCGCTGAAAGAAATATGGACGGAGCTTTGCGCGGACTTACTACCGAAACTCGTACCGTAAAACAAGTAATGATTTTAGGCGCAAGCAAGATTTGTCATTATTTGTGCGAAAAACTGACTGCGGCTAAAATATCGTGTAAGGTTATTGACGTTGACAAAGAGAGATGTTTTAGCATGTGTGAAGAATTTCCTTCAGTCTCTGTCATTTGCGGCAACGGAATGAACGGCGATTTGCTTTTGGAGGAAGGAATAACCGATTCCGACGCATTTGTGTCATTGACGGGCAGAGATGAAGATAATATACTGATTTCGTTTTACGCAAGCAATCACGGAGTTAAAAAGGTTGTTGCAAAGGTTAATAACGAAGAAATGTCGGACACGGCATCCGGGTTGGGTTTGGATTGCATCGTTTCGCCCAAGGATATAACTGCAGATTATATTATAAAGTACGCACGCTCGCTCGAGAACGCTACCGAGGGCGAAATAAACGCTTTGTATAGTTTGGCAGGAGGCGGCGCCGAAGCCGTAGAATTTTGCGTAAAAGATTTTGACGGCGCAGGTATTCCCCTTAAAAATCTTAAATTAAAAAATGACGTTCTTATCGGCGGCATAATACGAGAAGGCAAAAACATCATTCCGTGCGGTGACGACGTAATCAGCGAAGGCGACAGAGTTATTGTCGTTGCAACGGGAAAAAGATTGACCTCGCTTGGCGATATACTTAGATAATATGAATTATAAGGCTGTATTTAATATAATAGGAAAGGTTTTGTTGCTTGTCGCAGCGTTAATGGTATTGCCAGCCGCTACTGCGCTTATTTATGCGGAGTACCGAGCTGTAGTTTCCTATGTTTCGGTAGCTGTGCTGTCGGCGGCAATTGGTTTTGCGTTGTCGTTTCTCAAGCCCAAAGATTCTATTATTTACGCAAAAGAGGGACTCGTAGCTGTTGCATTGGCGTGGATTGCCGTTTCGGTAATCGGAGCAATCCCGTTTGTGGTAAGCGGCGACATACCTAATGTAGTAGACGCTTTGTTCGAATCCGTGAGCGGTTTTACGACCACAGGAGCGACGGTCGTAGTCGTGACTGAAGATCTTACGCATGCGTCCTTGTTGTGGCGTGCGCTTGCGCATTTTGTAGGCGGCATGGGGGTAATAGTATTTGTTATCGCCGTGGTTTCTCGATCTCCCGGACGGTCGATGAATATTCTCAGAGCCGAAATGCCCGGACCGATTGTCGATAAGTTTGTACCGAAAGCCAGAGATACGGCGAAAATATTATATATGATTTACGCAGGTATGACGCTTGTGATGACGGTTATGTTGCTTTGCGGCGGTATGCCTTTATTTGACAGCATAGTTCACGCTATTTCGACGGCAGGAACGGGTGGATTCGGTGTAAAGACGAGTAGTATAGCGACCTATAACGACTATTCTCAGTGGGTTATCGCCGTATTTATGCTACTTTTCGGCGTAAATTTTAACGTTTACTATCTGATTATAATAAAAAAGTTTTCTCAGGCTGTAAAAAGCAGTGAGCTTAGGTGCTTTCTCATAATAATTTTAGTTTCTACAGCGCTCATTGCATCAAATATATATTCGCAGGTAGGTAACTTATACACAGCAATTAAAAATGCATTTTTCCAAACGACGTCATATATTTCCACGACGGGCTTTGCGATTGCGGACACTTCACAGTGGCCGACTATGTCAAAGACTGTGCTGATAGTATTGATGTTTATAGGCGGCTGCGCAGGTTCTACCGCCGGCGGCTTAAAAGTATCTCGTCTGATGATCGTTTTCGGTAAGATAGGCAGCGAATTAAAAAAAGCGGTCCACCCGCACAAGGCTACCATAGAAAAGTTGGAAGGAAAGAGACTCGACGAGAAAACGGTAACTCAAACGCACAGCTACTTTGCTCTTTATTTCGTAGCGTTTTTTGCAATTCTTCTGCTCGTAACTTTTATAGAGCAATTTTTTACCGATTTTAGTTTCGAAGCTAATTTTGCTGCGGTAGCGTCCTGTTTTAATAACGTCGGACCTATTTTCGATAATGTAGTCGGTTACGGTACGTTTGCAAACTATTCCGGGTTAAGTAAGGTTTTACTTACTCTCGCAATGCTTCTCGGCAGACTGGAAATATATCCGTTATTGCTAACGCTTGCTCCGTCTACCTGGGCAAAAAGATGAAAGTTACTTGGTTTCTTATTTAATATGTAAAGCAGAGCTGCCGCTACGGGTTCCACGACTTATATCAAACCGGCGGCAGTATTTTTTGCAGAAAAAAAGTTTTGAAATTTTTTAAAAACCAATTGACAAATATAAAAAAAGTGATATACTATTATCGAAGGTCAAAGTAAGTCAAACTTCACGGGAGCGATTTCGATGGCAAACATAAGCGACGTTATAGAAAAATTTCTTATAGACGCCATTGGCGGAGATCGAAGTATCGTTATCAATCGTAACGAACTTGCCGATTATTTTTCGTGTGCTCCGAGCCAAATCAATTATGTTTTGGCAACAAGATTTACTTTGGACAGAGGATACGTAATTCAGTCTCGCAGAGGCGGCGGCGGTTGCGTTACGGTAATTCGTATTTCGGACAGAGCCGCTTCGTTAATCGAAATAGCCAACTTGGACGTAGTAAAAGGGTTAGATGCGCATAGAGCGGAGCTTATAGTAGACAGACTTGCGGAAGAGGGGCATATTACCGACCGAGAAGCCGATATTATAAAGTGCGTGCTTTCGGACAGAGCATTGTTGGCGCCTACAGCAAATAAAGATACGTTGCGAGCGTCGATTTTAAAGAACGTTGCAGCCATTCTGAGCTTAAAGGAGAGTGTAAAATGATTTGTCAAAAATGCAGAATGAGAGAAGCTACCGGCTATATGGAGCAAACAATAAACGGTGTAAAGACTCGTATATATCTTTGTCCGCACTGCTTTAAGCAGGCGCAGATAGAGATGTTTGCGTCACTTGGCGAAAGCGATTTGTTGGGGTTTGCGGCAGATCGCTACGGAATGGAAAAGTGTTCGGTCTGCGGCAAGACGTTAGCCGAAATAGCAGACAACGGAGAAGTCGGATGTCCCAATTGTTATGATCAGTTCGCAGACAAACTTAAGCCGATTATTCGCAACCTGCAATCTTCGGTAGCGCATGTCGGAGCCAAGCCGGGTGAGTCTGCTGTAAAATTAAACGATCTCGAGCAGCGTTTAAAAGAAGCGGTCAAGAGTGAAAATTACGAAGAAGCTATGGTCTTAAGCGAAAAAATTAAAAGTCTTAAAGGAGAGAACAAATGAGCGAAACGATTTTATCATCTTCGGTGACGCTCAGGCGTAATGCTTGTTTTCCGTTTAAGAGAATAGACGCATCGTCTGTGGCGAACAAAATCGGGAGCGTTTTAAATGCGCAGGTTACAGACGGCGTCGGACCTCTAAGCAAGGCGCTTTCCGCTAAGGGACTTATACCCGAACCCACTTCCTCTTCCGCTCGGCTTATTTACGACGGATCGAGATATTGCGTGACCGTAGGCGGCTCCGATCACTTTATTATTTGTTCTTCAATTAGGGAAAATAATCTGAAAGAGGCTTACGCAGTAGTGAAAAACTTGGATGATAGGATAGCTGAGTGCGTAAAGTATGCTTTTCATCCTACTTTCGGATTCGAAACCTTGTCGCTTTCCGACGTAGGTACGGGTATGAGAGTAAAGCTTAAATTGTTTACTCCGGCATTGCTCATAAGTAAGACAATAGGTAGATATATGCGTTCGCTCATGGCGGAAGGAGTTTTGATGGAAGCGACGGAGACGGAAGACTTTACCGTTTACTTGTCGAACAAACGAACTTTAGGCGTTACCGAGAGCGAAATTTGCGAAAGCGTTTTAAATGCCGCTACGTACTTGGAAGCTGCAGAAAAACAGATGCTGCAAAAACTTATCGAGTCCGAGGCTCCTGCAATAAAAGATAAAATTCTGCGTGCATACGGAACTTTGACAAATTGTGCTATCCTTCCCGAAAACGAATTTTTCGAACATGTCGGTTACGTCAGATTAGGATTGCATATAGGTTTGTTAAAGTGCGTTTCGACGGAAGCGTTCGAAGATTTTGCCGTCGGACTTAAAGGCTTAGAGCTGAACCGTTCCTCCGACGCTTCGAAGGAAGAAGCTATAGCTTTATATGCGAGATCGCTAACCGAAATTTTGACAAGGTGATTTAAAAACTTATATACGTTAAGGAGATTTTAATGCAAATTAAAGTTAATGACGAATTAAAACGCACGCTTTTGATAGCAAAAAACTGTGCCATAGAAAATTGTAATCCCGGGGTCGGCACCGAACATGTTTTATACGGAATGTTAAAAAACGAAAATACAGCCGTATCGAAGTTGCTTATAGAGTACGGACTCAAGGCTTCTATAATGGAAATGTATTTTCGTAGCGAGAGCAGGAGACTGCTCGGTGAACCTAATTTTACCGACAGAGTAAACAATATCATAATAGAGGCGTATAGACTGGACATAAGTATGGGAAAAGAGGCTGCGACCAATGAGCAGTTATTGCATTGCATGTTGGTCGATACGGCGAATACTGCAGTCAGCCTAATGGCAGGTCAATGTCGTATAGACGTGAGATCTCTTCTTTCGTCAGTAGACGCTTTGCTAACAAAAAACAATCTTACACCCGATGTCGCAAACGGAACGTTGCCCGAAAAGCTGAGGGATTTGGGAGAAGATATCACGCAAAAAGCGAAAATGCGTAAAATCGATCCGATTATAGGAAGAAACGAAGAAATCGAACGCATTATACAGATATTGTGCCGTAAGACAAAGAATAATCCCGTACTTATAGGCGAGCCCGGCGTAGGCAAAAGCGCAGTGGTGGAAGGACTTGCCCGAAAAATAGTTTCGGGCGACGTGCCGGAGCTGCTTCGCAACAAAACCATATTTAGCCTTGACATCGGCAGCATAATCGCCGGAACAAAATATAGGGGAGCAATGGAAGAAAAGTTAAAAGATGCGATTGCTGCTATAAAAGAAAGCAACAATATCATCGTATTTATCGACGAATTGCATACGCTGGCGCAAGCCGGCGGCAAGGAAGGCGAAGTTTCTCCCGCAGATATTCTCAAGCCGTACCTTGCGCGCGGAGAATTGCAGACTATAGGCGCTACCACTACTGACGAGTATCGTAAGTACATCGAAACGGATAAGGCGCTCGAACGCAGATTTCAACCTGTTGTAGTCGCACCTCCTTCCGTTGAGGAAACGATAGAAATTCTTAAAGGTTTAAAAGAAAATTACGAGGCTTTCCATAAGGTAACGTTGTCAGACGAGGCGATAGAGGCGGCGGCAAAGCTTTCGGACAGGTATATTACCGACAGATTTTTGCCGGATAAAGCCATAGATCTTGTCGACGAGGCTATGAGTAAAGCCAAAGTAAGCGGCAACACCGTTCCGCAATCGGTTAAAAACATGGAAGCGGAACTGGAAGTCATCAATCAAAAAAAAGAAGAGGCGGTAAGAAACGAAGACTACAAGTCTGCTATGGAGTTGCGTGATGAGGGGCAAAAGCTTGCCGGAGAGATTGAAGCTGCTAAAATAAATTGGAGCAAAAATAACGAAAGCACAATCGGCGCTATAACAGCCGACGACATAGCCGAAGTCGTTTCAAAATGGACGAAGATACCGCTTAGCCGACTCAGTGAGACTGAGACGCAGAGACTAATGCATCTCGAGGACGTTCTACACGGAAGAGTTATAGGACAAGACGGTGCGGTTACCGCCGTTTCCAAAGCAATAAGAAGAGCAAGAGCAGGGCTCAAAGACCCTTCAAGACCGATAGGAACGTTTTTGTTCCTAGGTCCTACCGGCGTAGGCAAAACAGAGTTGACAAAGGCTCTCAGCGAAGCAATGTTCGATGACGAAAATGCAGTTATTCGTCTCGATATGTCCGAATATATGGAGTCGCACAGCGTAAGTAAATTGATAGGTTCTCCTCCGGGATACGTCGGTTTCGACGACGGAGGACAGCTCACCGAGCAAGTCAGACGCAGACCGTACAGCGTTGTGCTTTTCGACGAAATAGAAAAGGCGCATCCGGATGTGTACAATCTTTTGCTACAGCTTATGGATGACGGAAGGCTTACCGATTCGCAAGGCAGAACCGTAAGCTTTAAAAATACGATAATAATAATGACGTCTAACGTCGGAGTTTCGGAGCTTAAAACGCAACGAACTTTGGGATTCGGAGGCGGAAGAGCTGAAGAAGAACGCAAAACGCAAGAAATTCTCGATGCGGCGTTGAGACGAAGATTTAAGCCGGAATTTCTTAATCGTATAGACGTAATATGTACGTTCAATCATCTTACCAAAGAAGATATTTCCAAAATAGCCATGCTTTTACTTAAGAAGGTGGATAAAAAATTGTCCGAGCGAAATATAAAGCTCTATGTTACGCAAAATATGATGGAATATATTTTGGAGAAAGGGTACGATCCGGAGTTCGGTGCTAGACCGCTGCGCCGAGTTATAGAACAAAGCGTAGAAGACGCAATAGCCGAAAGTCTGCTTAGCGGTCAGGTAAAGGACGGCGATAAAGTAGAAGTGGATTTCGATCAAAAAGTTTGCGTTCGCTCCAAAATGTGAAATTTATTATTTTTGTAGATTTGCTATTTACAAAACTTAAAACTTATGTTAAACTAAAATAAATATTCGACATAATTCGCCGTACGGCGGTTATATATTGTTAATTCGGAGGAAATTATTATGATTATTGAATTTGTTTGCAAGAACTACGATCCGAGCGATAAGCTCAAAGACGTCATCGACAAAAAAGTTCAACGTCTCGATAAGTTTTTCGTGGACGAAGATACTCGCATTAAAGTGTTGCTTAAGCAGGTAAAAGAAAATGCCTATACGCTCGAACTTACCATTGTCTTGGACAATACCGTGTTGAGAGCGGAAATAACGAGCGACAATATGTACAACAACATAGATTTGGCTATACCTAAGATAGAGAAACAGATTATCAAATACCATAAGAAATTGATAGGCAAAAGCAAAAGAGTAAGAGAAAAGCTTTTGGTTGAGGAACCGGAAAAAGAAGAAACCGCTCAACCTAAAGTTGTTAGAACTAAAGTGTTTAATCTTACTCCGATGACCATCGAAGACGCAATTGAAGAACTCGAACTTACTCAACACAGTTTTTTCGTTTTCCTCAACAAAGCGGACGCAAGAATAAACGTGCTTTATAAGCGTGTAGACGGCGATTTCGGTCTTATAGAAACGACCGTATAAAAGGTTAGTGCAACTCGATTACTCTTTTATGACAAAAAAATACGTAAGCGGCGGGATCGACGAACTTATCGATTGTTCGGCAGCTTACGACAACGTTAATAGTAAATTCGGCGAGGAATACCTTAGATGGTGTTCCTTGCCTTTTGATACGCCGGATTTGTCCGATTTGATAACATACGGCATGCAGGTGCGAGAAAATGTCGAATACTTGGTTGTTTTAGGCATAGGCGGTTCTTCTCTCGGATTGAGCATGGTTGCAAATGCAACTTTGCACTTAAGACATAACGAGTTAAACAGATTTGCCAGAAAAGCTCCGAAATTGTATGTAGTGTCCAATACGGATCCCGATGAAATGAGCAATTTGTTCGACGTAATAGATTTGCGAAAAACGCATTTTTGCGTAGTTACGAAAAGCGGCGACACGGGAGAGACGCTCGCCAATTTTTATGTTTGTTACGACAAATTAAAAAGAGTAGTCGGAGACGACGCCAAGGGTAAAGTTTGTGCCGTAACCACTATAGGCAAAGGGACTTTGTATGATTTTGCCGTAAGAGAAGGAATAAGAATTTTCGGGATTGATAAGGGCGTGGGCGGTCGATTTTCCGTGCTAAGCAATGCCGGACTCGTGCCTATGAGTATATTAGGGATAGACATAAGAAATTTGTTATACGGAGCAAGAAGAGCCACGTGTGGCTGTATACAAAAAAATATTTATAAAAATCCTGCGCTTATAACGGCGTCTTTGCTTGTCTTGTCAAAGAAAAAAGGTTATAATATCTGTGTACTTATGCCGTATTCGGACAGGCTTAGATTGCTTCCTGACTTTTTTGCTCAGCTTTGGGCAGAGTCTTTAGGAAAAAGGACTACAAAAAGCGGCGCTACGGTCAACGAAGGTCAAACGCCGTTAAAAGCGTTGGGCAGCGTGGATCAGCATTCGCTTTTGCAACTGTTGGTAGAAGGTCCACAGGATAAGGTCGTTATTTTCGTCGGAGTGAGGGATAGGCTGAAAGGCTTTGCCGTTTCGCAGTCGCATGACGGATATCTTAATGGGAAAGAACTCGGGGATATTCTGGATGCGTCCATGCGAGGGACCGCAATGTCGCTAGTAAATGCGGGCAGACCTAATATGACTATAACCGTAGATGAGATTAACGAAGAGAGTGTAGGCGAACTACTGACATTTTTTATGTTTGCTACGGCATATGCCGGCGAGCTTCTGAGCGTGGATGCTTTTAATCAACCCGGCGTGGAGTACGGTAAAAATATGACTCGCAAGCTGCTTGGCGAAAATATGCGAGAAGTATCAGACAAAAACTTTATTGTGAGGTTATGATGGACAAAAAGACTATAGAAGACGTATGCGTAAGAGGCAAAAAATGTCTTGTAAGGTGTGACTTCAATGTTCCAATGAAAGACGGAAAGATAACTAACGACAACCGTATTACTGCGGCGTTGCCGACCATAAAATATTTGCTTTCTCACGGAGCGAAAGTGGTGCTTTGCTCTCATCTCGGCAGACCTAAGGGAGAGTTTAACATTAAGTATTCGTTAAAGCCCGTAGCCGACAGACTTAACGAATTGCTTGGCGGGGCGGTTACGTTTGCCACCGACGTAATCGGTGAAGACGCACAGGCAAAGGTCGCTGCGCTCAAGGACGGTCAGGCTGTTCTTTTGGAAAACTTGCGTTTTCATGCTGAGGAAGAAAAAAACGACAAAGAATTTTGCCGTAAACTTGCTTCTTTTTGCGACGTGTATGTAAACGACGCTTTTGGCACGGCACACAGAGCGCATGCTTCCACTGCCGGCATAGCGCAATACGGGTTCGTTAAGGATGCGGTAGCAGGTTTTCTTATCGAAAAAGAGCTTAAAATTATGGGCGGAGCTTTAGAGAATCCCGTTCGTCCGCTTGTAGCTATTCTGGGCGGTTCCAAAGTATCCGACAAAATCGGCGTTATAAATAATCTTATAGATAAAGCGGATTGTATAATAATCGGCGGCGGAATGGCTTATACGTTCCTCAGAGCGCTCGGATATAATACCGGAAAAAGTCTTTGCGAAGAAGACAAGCTTGCGCTTGCCAAAGAACTTATGGACAAGGCTAAGAAGATAAAGTTTATTCTTCCTGTAGACGTAGTTACGGCGGACGCTTTCCCCGATCCTATCGACGCTCCCGTCCAAGCGCATGTGCGAAAAATCGACGAAATAGCCGATGAAATGGGTTTGGACATAGGACCTCAAACAGTTAAGCTTTTCCGTGAGCAGATAGCTACTGCCGGAACCGTTATCTGGAACGGCCCCATGGGCGTATTCGAAAACCCGGTTTTTGCTGCCGGAACAAAGGAAATTGCTTCCGCATTGGCTCAAAGCAAGTGCATTTCGATCATCGGAGGAGGAGACAGTGCGGCTGCGGTTCAGCAAATGGGCTATGGCGACAAAGTGACTCATATTTCTACCGGCGGCGGCGCAAGCTTGGAGTATCTTGAAGGAAAGATTCTTCCCGGCATTGCCTGTCTTAATGACAAGGGTTGATATGGTAGAAATTAGAGAAGTAAAAAATCGCAAAGAAATTAAAAGATTTATCGAGTTTCCTTTAAATTTATATAAAGGCAATCCTTATTTTGCACCTCCGCTTTATTCGGACGAAAAAAAGCTCTTTAAACGTAATCATGTTTATTCGGAACAGTGCGACACAGTTTATTACAATGCATACAAAGGCGGTAAAATTCAAGGAAGAATATCGGGGATTTTGCAGAAAGCGAGTAACGAGAAGTGGAAGCAAAGCAGGGTCAGATTTACACGATTCGATTGCGTGGATGATATAGAAGTTGCAAAGGCGCTGTTCGACGCCGTGGAATCCTGGGCAAAACTTAAAGGTATGAACGAAGTTGTCGGACCGTTGGGTTTTTCCGATCTTGAAAGAGAGGGGCTGTTGGTCGAAGGCTTCGACTATATGTCTACGTTTGAGGAACAGTATAACTACGCTTATTATCAGAATCTCATAGAGCGTTGCGGCTATGCCAAAGAAGTCGATTGGGTAGAGCGAAGAATCTATCCGCCTAAGGAGCCAAACGACAGATTGAAGAGATTAAGTTCGCTTATGTTGAAGAGATATGGCTTACATTTGTGTTCAGTAAAAAACATAAACGAATTTATAGAAAAATATGCGGATGCCTTTTTCGATATACTGGATACGACCTATTCTCAGATTTACGGAACTGTACCGCTGAGCGACAAGATGCGAAAAATGATGGTGTCTAATTTTAGATTGCTTGTTAAAAAGGATTTTGTGTCGGTCGTTTTGGATAAAGATGAGAAAGTCGTATGCTTCGGCGTTTGTTTTCCGTCTATCGGAGAAGCGTTGCAAAAGTCGGGAGGACGACTTACGCCGGTTGCGCTGATACGGGTTTTAAAGGCGATAAAGAAGCCTAAAATGATAGAGCTCGGTCTTGTAGGCGTTTTGCCTCAATACGAAAGCAAGGGAATAAGTTCTGCGTTGTTTGCGGGCATTTTCGATATATTTAATGCATACCCGTCTGTTCGATATGCCGAAACAAATCTTAACATCGAAGACAATAGTAAGATCATAAATCAATGGAAGAATTTTGAACATATTCAACATAAACGTAGACGTTCGTATTTAAAACAAATAATTTAACTTAGACGAAGGCAATGTGGCGACGCATTGCCTTTAGTCGATACATATGAGAGTTAAATGTTCGTTGTCAATCAAAGTTTTAACCGTATTACTTCCTATTTGTGCGCTTGTTTCCGATATGTCGCCAAAGGCAATTCGCATTATGGACGGTAATGCGTTGTTGTTTTTTACTACTCAATCCAATATTGCCGTTGCGGCGGTGAGTCTTGCCGGAATCGTAACATTTTCTTTTGGATATGTAACAAAAAAGTGGATGCGTATAGTAAAGCTTGCGACAACTACATCAATAATGCTTACTATGGCGGTGTATTGTTTTTTACTTGCGCCGGCGGCTATGGCAAATGCGTACGACGGGGTGTGGAGTCTTAGCAGCATATTGCTGCACGTAGTAGTGCCGGTTTTGGCAATAATAGATTATTTGCTGTGTTACAAAAGCGAACGATACTATCACGCTCAAAGACTGTGGACGATAGTTCCGCCGGTAGCGTTTATGACGTTTTCGGCAATAGGATATGCTCTGAAGTGGGATTACGGTCTCAATCAGAATTATCCTTATTTTTTCATGAATTACGCTTCCGAGGCAGGAGTTTTCGGCTTTAGTAAAAGCTTGCCGTATATGGGCGTTGCGTATTATGCTATTATTATAGCCGCATCCGTGTATTTTTTCGGCATAGTAATTACGTTCGGTTCTTTAAGAAGGAAAAAAATATGATATACGTAGCAATAACGGCAGCAATAATCGCCGTTTTATACATAATTTTGTTTATAATGTATTCTAAAGTATTTGTTAACAAGGACAAATACGCCGATTATATGACGATGCCGCCGCAAAAAAAACAATATGTACGGTATGCGGAGGCTGTTAAAAGCGAGTATTTTGAAGCTGCCGCAAAAAAATTCGAAGGCGTTTTTGTTAAATCATACGACGGTAAAAAATTGTATGCGAGATTTTATCGTAGCGACGATAGCGCTCCTACCGTTGTTTTGATACACGGATACAAAAGTACAGGATTACGAGATTTGTGTTTTGCGTTGAATTTACTGTGTAAACTGAGTTATAACGTTTTGCTAATCGATTTAAGGGGACACGGATTGAGCGACGGAAAAACGCTTTCAATGGGTGTAAAGGAAAGTCGTGACATAGAAAAGTGGACGGAGTTTTTGAAAAAACGAGGCGCTCGGAAGATAATTTTGTACGGTATATCCATGGGGGCGGCGACTGCGCTAATGAGTCTTAAGCGTGTAAAAGTAGACGGCGTTGTGGCTGATTGTCCTTTTGATTCGCCGTTTTCCGCATTCGAGTATACTGCTAAAAAGCATAATGCTTCGATGTTTCGTGTGTACATGTTGGGGGTTGCAGCGGCGATTATAGGCGGTTTTTCGATAAAAAAGGCAAGTTCGGCTGCAGCCGTAGCCGCAAGCGATACGCCTGTTTTGCTTATTTCGGGTAAAAACGATTCGGTGGTTTCCCCGTTCGAAAAAGATAAAATAGCGTGTAGGGCGGCTCATTGTTCGGTAGCCGTTTTTGACGCAGGACATGCCGTGAGTTTTTATTCGGATCCGATTAGATACGCAAGAGAAGTTACGCAATTTTTATGCGAAATATGTCACGAGCGAAAGTAAAAAGCGCAAGGTTTTTGCTTGATATATTCGACGGTGTGTGTTATGATATGTTAAGATAAGAAAGGAGAAAGGCTATATGTTGTACAAAAGATTTTTGGACAGAGAAGTTTCGGCATTGGGTTTCGGTATGATGCGTTTGCCGATGAAGGACGGCGAAGTTGACAGAGAACAGACGGAAGCAATGATAGATTATGCCGTAACGCACGGAGTAAACTACTTCGATACGGCTTATCCTTATCACGGAGGCGTGTCAGAACTCTTGGCTGGCGAATTTTTATCAAAGTATCCTCGAGAAAGTTATTGTCTCGCTACAAAATTTCCGGGGCATCAGTTAAGTTCGTCGTATGACGCTCGGGAAATATTCGAAGAGCAGCTTTCTAAGTGCCGTACGGAATACTTCGATTATTATCTTTTGCATAACGTAAACGAAAACTCGATAGACGTGTACCGAGACAAGAAGTGGAATATAATTAACGAATTCGTTAAGCTTCGCAAAGAAGGTAAGATCAGACATCTCGGTTTTTCCAGTCACGGCGGATACGATTTACTTAAAAGTTTTTTGGACGAATACGGCAAATGCATGGAGTTTTGCCAGATTCAGTTCAATTACCTCGATTATACCTTGCAAGACGCAAAGAAGAGATATGAGCTTCTTACCGAAAGAAATATACCTGTTATAGTAATGGAGCCGGTTCGAGGCGGAAGACTGGCGAATCTCGACGAAGAAAGTTCGGCAATGCTCAAGAAAGCGAGACCTGACGATTCGATTGTTTCGTGGGCGCTCAGATGGGCTGCGTCTTTCGATAACGTAAAAGTCGTTTTGTCGGGCATGTCGGACATGTCGCAGATGAGCGACAACATAAAGACTATCGAGAGCTTTGAAAAGATAAGCGACGGCGAGCAGGACATGTTGGACAAAGTGTCGCAAAGGCTACATAATAACATTCCTTGTACGGGATGCAGATATTGTTGTGACGGATGTCCGATGGGATTAAATATCCCATATCTTCTTGATATCGCCAACGAAATGCGCTTTTCGCCGTCCGTAAACGCAACAATGCGTCTGGATCCATTGCCTGACGATAAAAAACCGTCGGCGTGTCTTTCGTGCGGAGCTTGCAAAACGATATGTCCTCAAAATATAGATATACCTTTGATGCTGAGAGAGCTTAGCGAGGCTGCGAAAAAAGTGAGGCCGTGGGCAGAAATATGCAAAGAAAGAGAAGAAGCGGCTAAAAGGATGAGACAAAACGGAAACAAATAACAATCGCTACACCGATAAGCGAGCAAAAAACAAGTTTTTTGTTTGACAGTTTTGTTTGTCGGTGCTATACTTGTATTGTCGTCGGAGCAAAGTCTCGGACGTTCTCGTACATAAAAAACAAATATTTGCGTACATCGGTACGAACAAGGAGTGCAGATATGTTAAATAAAGACATGATGGAATTGGGTAAAAAGCCTTCCGCTATAAGAGAGCTTTTTGAGTACGGAAAACGCAGAGCAGCAGTTATCGGCAAGGATAACGTTTTTGATTTTTCAATCGGTAATCCCAGCGTACCGGCTCCGCAATGCGTAAACGACGAACTTATCGATCTTCTGAAAAACGGAGATCCGCTTGTCTTGCACGGATACACAAGTGCTGCGGGAGATCTTAATGTAAGAGAGACAATCGCCGAGCATATCAACAAAACGCACGGCACTTGCGTTTCTGCAGGTCATATTTACATGACTTGCGGAGCTGCAGCGTCCCTTACTATTTCCATAAAAGCCTTATACGAAGAAGAAGATGAGTTTATCGCAATCTCGCCGTTTTTCCCTGAGTACAGAGTATTCGTTGCCAATGCAGGCGCAAAACTTGTGGTCGTAGAGTCCGAGAAACAAAATTTTCAACCCGACCTTGACATGCTCGAAAAATCAATCGGCAAGCATACTAAGGCTGTAATAATCAACTCACCCAATAATCCGAGCGGAGTAGTTTATAGCGAAGACACTATAAAGAAAATAGCAGATATTCTTACGAAAAAGAGCAAAGAATACGGTAGACCTATATTCATCATAGCAGACGAACCGTATAGAGAACTGGTATACGGAGCAAAAGTGCCTTATGTAATGAATTATTATCGCAATACTTTGGTTTGTTATTCGTATTCGAAGTCGTTATCGCTCCCCGGCGAGCGTATAGGCTACATAGCCGTATGTCCTGACGCCGAAAACGAAGGCGACCTTTATGCGGCTATATGCGGGGCTGGTAGATCGCTCGGCTTTGTTTGTGCGCCCAGTCTTTTTCAACAACTTGTAGCAAGATGCGTAGATAAAACGGCAGATATAGAAATATATCGAAAGAACAGAGATATGCTGTGCGAGGCTCTTACAAAATATGGTTACCGTTGCATAAAACCGGACGGAGCATTCTACTTATTTATCGAAGCGCTCGAACCCGATTCGATAGCGTTCTGCGAAAAAGCAAAGCAGTTCGAATTGCTTTTGGTGCCTGCCGATTCGTTCGGTTGCAAGGGATTCGTACGTATTTCGTACTGCGTACGTCCCGAGCAAATTCAAAAGGCTTTGCCCGCATTCGAAGCATTGGCTAAGTCATACGGAAAATAAAATTTAAACTAATCGTTTTTAAACTAAACACGGTTGACAAAATTTTGTTAACCGTGTTTTTTGCCCTTTATTTGCTTGACATACAATATCTTTAGATGTATAATAAACTTGCAATTTTTAAGACGGTACGAGATACCGACAAGATTGAATTCAATATTGGCAATGCGGCGTTTTTACGCATATACTTGCAAAAAGATTTTTCTTGTCGGTGACGGCAAGTTTTTTTTATGTAAGGAGCGGATATGCAGATAAAGACTCAAGTTATGGACGAAAATGCCCTAAACAGGGCAATAGCCCGAATCGCACACGAAATATCCGAACGAAACGACGGAGTAAACGACGTCTGCATTCTCGGAGTTAAGCGTAGGGGCGTTCCTTTTGCGGAGAGAATAAAAAACTGCATAATGCAGTTCGAAGGTGTAGAAGTTCCTTTCGGCGCTTTGGACGTTACGATGAATCGAGACGATTATTCTGAAGAAAAAAAGCGTTCGCTCAGCACCGGCAGCTTTGTTCCGTTTTCAATAACGGATAAGACCGTGATCATTGCCGACGACGTACTGTTTACAGGCAGAACGGCAAAGGCGGCAATCGAAACGATTTTCGAGTACGGCAGGCCTAAATGCGTTCAGCTGGTAACGCTTATCGACAGAGGCCATAGGGAATTGCCAATAAGACCCGACTACGTGGGCAAAAACGTTCCGTCATCGAAAGACGAAACCGTGGCGGTTAAATTAAGCGAAATCGACGGTGAGACGGGGGTATACATCTGTGAGTAATCTTTACGATTTTGCCGAGTTAACGGGCAAATATAAAAAAATATGCGATAATACGGACGGCTATTTCTCCGGCGAAACCACAGGATATGTGTTTGCCGACGGTATAGCCGTTTTCCCCGGCTTTTGCGACGTGCATGTTCACTTCAGGGAGCCGGGTTTTTCTTATAAAGAAACCATAAAGACCGGCTCTATGGCTGCTGCCGCAGGAGGTTATACGAGTGTGTGTTCCATGCCTAATCTTAATCCTGTTCCGGACGGGTTGGAATCACTGCGTGTGCAAACGGAAATTATCGAGCGTGATTCCGTTATAGACGTAAGACCGTACGGAGCGATAACCAAGGGCGAAAAAGGGAAAATTCTTGCGGATATCGATGAGCTGGCACCGTACGTTTGCGCCTTTTCCGACGACGGCAAAGGCGTGCAGAACGAAGAGATTTTGCTTAGCGCTATGAAAAAATGCGCAGAGTTAGGCAAAATCGTTGCGCTGCATGAAGAAGACGAGTCGCTTTTGCTCGGTGGAGTGATAAACGACGGGGAACGGGCAAAAGAACTCGGGATTAAAGGCATATGTTCTATGAGTGAGTATCTGCCGCTGCAAAGAGATATTTTTTTAGCAAAGGAAGCAAAAGCGAAAATACATATCTGCCACGTTTCCACAAAAGAAAGCGTAGATATAATACGCAAAGCGAAACTCGACGGAGTGGACGTGACTTGTGAAACTGCGCCGCATTACCTTATACTTACGGACGCCGAAGTAAAAAACGAAGGCAGATTTAAGATGAACCCGCCGCTAAGAGGCGAGGCAGACAGAGCGGCGCTTATAGAAGGATTGCTTGACGGCACAATAGACATGATAGCGACGGATCATGCGCCGCACGGCGCCAAGGAGAAGAGCGGCGATTTGAATTCGGCTCCGTTCGGAATAACCGGATTGGAGACGGCGTTTGCGTTGCTTTATACGTTTCTCGTTAAAGGCGGCGTAATCTCATTAAAGAAACTTTTAGAGCTGATTTGTTATAATCCTCGAAAAAGGTTCGGCTTGCAGTTACGCAAAGATGATTTTACCGTATTCGATTTGAATACCGAATATGCAATAGATTCGCAAAAGTTCGTATCTAAGGGCAAAAGCACTCCCTTTGACGGACGAAAAGTTTTTGGTAAGTGCTTAGCAACTGTTTACGGAGGCAAAACTGTATGGCAAGAAAGTTTGATAAGAAATTAGTTTTGGAAGACGGCAGCGAATATTTTGGTTACGGTTTCGGAGCAGACAAAGAAGTCGTTAGCGAAGTAGTGTTCAACACTTCTATGGTAGGTTATCAGGAGATTCTTTCCGATCCGTCGTACACGTATCAGGCTGTGGTTATGACCTATCCGCTAATAGGTAATTACGGCATCAATAGCAGCGACTACGAATCTGCTATGGCGGGCGCAAGCGCACTTGTAGTAAGCGAATATAACCCGCATCCGTCAAATTTCAGAAGCGAAAGCAATTTGTCCGCTTGGCTTAAGCGTAACGGGGTTGTCGGCATAGAAGGCATAGATACAAGAAAGCTTACGAGAAGCATAAGGGATCACGGAAGTAAACAGGGAATCATTACGGACATAGAAGTGTCTGCGAAAGAAGCGATAAGGCGAATACAAGCGCACGGAGTAAGAGACGATTCGGTAAAAAAAGTCAGCATAAAAAGCGTAATAGAATATGGAAGCGTAAATGCGCCCGTTCATATAGCGGCTATAGATTGCGGAATGAAAGCTAATATATTGAGATCGCTTCTTGCAAGAAATTGCAGGATAACGGTTTTTCCGTACGATACAAAAGTGGACGACGTATTAAAGGTTAAACCCGACGGACTGTTTTTGTCTAACGGACCCGGCAATCCCGCAGACGTAAGCGAGGTAATAGAACTAGTCAAGCAAATAAAAGGCAAGTTACCTATATTCGGGATATGCTTGGGACATCAGATAATCTCGCTTGCTTACGGAGCAAAAACTTATAAACTTAAGTTCGGTCATCACGGGGGCAATCATCCGGTAAAAAATCTGAAAGACGATAAGGTCGAAATAACTTCGCAAAATCACAATTATGCCGTAGACGCCGAGTCGCTTAACGATACTTCACTCAAGATTACGCACGTGAATCTTTTGGACGGAACTGTGGAGGGGGTGGAAAACGAGAAAGACAACGTATTTTCCGTTCAATATCATCCCGAGAGCGCTCCGGGGCCCGAAGACAGTTCGTATTTGTTCGATAAATTCTTAGCCAATATAAGGAGATAGGTATGCCACTGAGAAAAGACATCAAAAAAATCATGGTAATAGGAAGCGGCCCGATAGTTATCGGACAAGCTGCGGAATTCGATTATGCAGGCACGCAAGCGTGTCTTGCACTTAAAGAAAAGGGTTTTGAAGTTATACTTTGCAACTCTAATCCGGCTACGATAATGACGGACACTTCGATTGCAGATAAGGTGTATATGGAACCGCTCACGCTTGAGTACGTTGCTAAGATAATCAGATATGAGCGTCCTGACGCAATTATTCCGAGCATAGGCGGTCAAACGGGACTCAACCTTGCCATGCAACTTAATAAAAAAGGCATTTTAAAAGAATGTCGTACCGAACTTCTCGGTACTACGAGCGAAAGTATAGAAAGAGCCGAAGACAGAGAACTGTTTAAAAAATTGTGCGAAGAAATCGGCGAGCCGGTGTGTCCTTCCGAAATTGCAAAAACGGTGGAAGGCGGCTTGTCGGCGGCAAAAAAAATAGGATTCCCCGTTGTGCTTAGACCTGCGTTTACTTTGGGCGGTACGGGCGGCGGTTTTGCCGACGACGAACAGTCTTTTATGGAGCTTATGCCCAATGCACTGGAACTTTCGCCGGTCGGAGAGGTGTTAATAGAAAAGAGCGTAAAGGGCTATAAGGAAATTGAGTATGAGGTTATGCGGGACGCTGCCGACACTGCGATAACCGTATGTAATATGGAAAACCTCGATCCCGTCGGCGTGCATACCGGTGATTCTATAGTCGTATGTCCCAGTCAGACGCTAAGTAACAAAGAGTATCAAAAGCTGCGAAACAGCGCTCTTAAGATAATACGCGCTTTAAAAATAGAAGGCGGCTGTAACGTTCAGTTTGCGCTTGACCCGCAATCTTTCGATTACTACGTTATCGAGGTTAATCCAAGGGTTTCGAGATCGTCTGCTCTTGCGAGCAAGGCGAGCGGATTCCCTATAGCGAGAGTTTCGGCGTTGATAGCGGTGGGAATGCGTCTGGAAGAAATAAAGCTGGCTAATACGCCTGCGAGCTTCGAGCCTGCGCTCGATTACGTCGTAATGAAAATGCCGAGATTCCCCTTCGATAAGTTCGCCGCAGCAAGCAACGTATTGTCAACACAGATGAAAGCAACCGGTGAGGTAATGAGCGTCGGCAGGACGGTGGAGGAGAGTTTGCTGAAAGCTGTAAGGTCGTTGGAAACGGGAGTTAATCACCTATGGTTGCAGAAAGCTGCGGATATGAGCGATGATGAACTCAGAAGTTATATAGTAACGCCATCCGACGATCGAATTTTTATGATAGCCGAACTGCTAAGACGAGGCGAAAACATCGACTATATTTTCGAAGCTACAAAAATAGACAGATTTTTCTTACAAAAAATTCAGCATATCGTTACTTTGGAGACCGAAGTGAAAAATGCGCCTTTTGACATAGGCACGGTTAAAGAGAGCAAAAAATACGGTTTTTCGGATAAAACCATAGCTAAGCTGTGGGATTGTGACGAGTATGCCGTAAGAGAATTTCGCATAAAGCACAAAGTAGTGCCTTGCTACAAAGAAATAGATTCGTGCGCTTCCGAGTTCGATGCGTATATTCCGTATTTTTACTCGACGTACGCAGATGAGGACGAATGCGTTCGAAAAAGCGACAAAAAGAAAATAGTTGTGTTGGGAGCAGGTCCTATAAGGATAGGGCAGGGTGTGGAATTTGACTATTCTACGGTACATGCGGTACAAACTATAAGACAGTCGGGTTACGAAGCGATTATTATCAATAATAATCCCGAAACGGTTTCCACGGATTATACCACTTCGGACAAACTCTATTTCGAACCGCTGACGCCCGAAGACGTACTAAACGTAATAGACGCAGAGCAACCCGAAGGAGCGATAGCTTCGCTCGGCGGACAAACCGCTATAAATCTTGCCGCACCGCTTACCAAACGTGGCGTTAAAATAATAGGTACCGATTGTGACGCCATCGCAAAGGCCGAAAACAGGGACTTATTTGAAAAACTTTTGATTTCTCTCGGTATTCCGCAACCTCAAGGCGAGGCGGTAACCACGGTAGAGGACGGAGTTAAAGCGGCTTCCTCTATAGGATATCCTGTGCTTGTGCGACCGTCATTCGTGCTTGGCGGCAGAGCCATGCAGATAGTAGCTAATGAGAATCAGCTGCGGAAATATCTTGCCGAAGCGGTAGCTATAGATAAAGATAATCCCGTTTTGGTGGATAAATACATTGTGGGCAAGGAAGTGGAAATCGATGCGATTTGCGACGGGAACGATGTGTTCGTGCCGGGAATAATGGAACTTGTCGAGCGAACCGGCGTACACAGCGGCGACAGTATAAGCGTTTATCCGGCGTTTAGCATATCCGATAAAGTTAAGGGTACTATACTAAGCTACGCAAAAAAGTTGGGACTTGCCATAGGGATAAGAGGATTGTTTAATGTCCAATTTATAGTGGATAAAAGCGACGATGTTTACATTATCGAAGTAAATCCTCGCTCTTCTCGAACCGTTCCGTTTCTATCCAAAGCAACAGGATATTCGCTTGCGGATATAGCTACTAACGTAATGCTTGGTAAGTCGCTTAAAGAACAAGGAATATTTAATCTTTACCCTCAAGAAAAAACGAGGTGGTACGTAAAGGCACCCGTATTCTCATTTAGCAAAATCAGCGGTCTGGACGCCATTCTTTCGCCGGAAATGAAGAGTACAGGCGAAGCGATAGGATACGATGACAAACTTAACAGAGCTTTGTATAAGGCTCTTCAGGCATCCGGTATGAAATTGCAAAATTACGGAACGGTATTCATAACCGTATGCGACAAAGATAAAGAAGAGGCGCTGCCGTTGGTTCGAAGATTTTATAATCTCGGATTCAATATCGAAGCTACGGGCGGTACCGCAAAATATCTGAAAGAAAACGGAATAAAGACGAGAGCGCTGAAAAAGATAAACGAGGGTTCTAACGAAATACCCGAAGCGCTAAGGCAAGGATACGTAGCGTATGTAATTAATACTTGCGACGTTGCTACTACTGGGCATAACACGGACGGTTACAAAATTCGCAGCCTTGCCACGCAAAACAACATAAATATGTTTACGTCTCTAGATACCGTAAAGGTTTTACTTGATGTGTTGGAAGAGACTACACTTTGCGTTTCTACTATAGACGCATAAAGCGGAGAAATATGATTCAAGAAATTCTTAAGATAAACGATAATAAAAAAATCGCAGCGAACGTATACGAAATGACTCTCGTCGGCAATATGTCGGCAATAACGAGTCCCGGACAATTCGTAAATATAAAAATCGACGGATTGTACCTTCGTCGCCCGATATCGGTATGTGACTATATGCAAAATTCGCTCACGCTGGTTTATAAAGTCGTCGGTGTCGGTACCGAAATATTGAGCAAAAAGAAACAGGACGACAAACTGGACGTTTTAATGGGATTGGGCAACGGATATACCGTTGACGCTCGCCAAAAAAATCCGCTTTTGATAGGAGCGGGAGTGGGTACGCCTCCGCTTTATAATTTAGCAAAATCTCTCATACGTATAGGCGCAAACGTGACAACTCTATTAGGGTTTCATAGCAAAGACGACGTTTTTTTCGAGGATGAATTTAAGCGACTCGGATGCAAAACGATAATATATACTAGCGACGGAAGCTACGGACGCAAGGGGCGAGTGACTCAAGCGATAGACGAGCTTTGCTACGATTATGTTTTTGCGTGCGGACCGGAGTCTATGCTTAAAAGCGTCGATGAAATCATAACTTCGGATGCGCAGTATAGTTTCGAGGAGCGCATGGGCTGCGGATTCGGCGCTTGTATGTGTTGCAGTTGCAAGACTAAGTACGGCGACAAACGAATTTGTCTGGACGGTCCCGTTCTGAAGAGAGAGGAGGTTATATGGTAGATCTTAAGGTGACTCTTTCGGGTTGGACATTAGACAATCCGATAATAGCGGCAAGCGGAACGTTCGGCTATGGCAAAGAGTTTGCAAAACTTTACGACATCAACGTACTCGGATCGTTTTCTTTTAAGGGGACTACGTTAAATCCGAGATTCGGAAATCCTACGCCGAGAGTTGCCGATTGTAGGTGCGGTATGATAAATAGCGTCGGGTTGCAAAATCCGGGCGCAAAATCCGTAACGGAGAACGAGCTTCCTCAAATTAAAGAGTATTTTTCTAAAAAAGTAATAGCAAACGTCGGTGGTTTTTCGATAGAAGAGTATGTCGAAACGTCGGCAATGATGGACGAAGCGGATAATGTCGGCATGATAGAACTTAACATAAGCTGTCCTAACGTTCATAACGGAGGTATGGCGTTCGGTACGAATCCCGTCAATGCGTATAACGTAGTTAAGGCGGTCAGACAAAGAGTAAAAAAACCGCTGTACGTAAAACTGTCGCCTAACGTTACGGACATTACCGAAATAGCCGCAGCATGTTGTGAGGCGGGCGCAGACGGATTAAGTATGATAAATACCGTTTCGGGTATGCGGATAGATTTAAAACGTCGCCGTCCCGTACTCGCAAACGTTACGGGTGGCTATTCGGGTGACGGAATATTTCCGATTGCTTTGGCTGCCGTATACCGAACTTACGAGAAAGTTAACGTACCGATTGTAGGAATGGGCGGCATAAGCCGAGCGGAGGACGTAATCGAGATGATGCTTGCCGGGGCGACTGCCGTACAGATAGGGGCTGCGAATTTAGTGGATCCCTTTTGCTGCAAACGTATAATCGAGGGACTGCCGAAAGTAATGCAAAAATACGGAATACAAAAAATTACCGATATAATAGGAGGTGCGCACAATGGGTAAAGACGTAATTATAGCTTTGGATTTTTCTTCGGAAAAAACGACGATGGACTTTTTAGACTTGTTTAAGGAAACAAAGCCTTTTGTCAAAATAGGCATGGAATTGTTTTATTCGACAGGTCCGCAGATGATAAGAAAGATAAAGGAAAGAGGACACAAGATTTTCTTAGATTTAAAACTGCACGATATACCTAATACGGTAAACAAGGCAATGAAGGCGTTGTCTGCGTTAGACGTAGATATGTGTAATTTGCACGCTTCCGGCGGAAAGGCAATGATGGAGGCGGCTATAACGGGGCTTATGAGAGCTGACGGCACTAGACCGCTGCTGATCGCCGTGACGCAGCTTACTTCTACTGATCAGCAAATGCTTACCGACCAGTTGCTTATCGACCAGCCTATAGACGAAGTGGTAATGAAATATGCGCTCAATGCGTTACATTCGGGATTGGACGGAGTCGTGTGCTCGCCTCTCGAAGCGGAAAAAGTACATAGTTCCTGCGGCAGAAATTTTCTGACCGTAACTCCCGGAGTTCGTTTTGCGGACGGTGACATAGGCGACCAAAAAAGAGTGACGACGCCACAGAAAGCTGCTTTGCTCGGTTCGGATTACATAGTTGTCGGACGACCGATTACGCAGGCGCAAGATCCGGTCAAAACCTACGAAAGGTGCGTGGCAGAGTTTGTCGGGGCGCAGATACATTAAGACGATATAAAACATAAGGAGAGAACAGATAATGGAAAATAACGAAAAAGAATTTATCAGACAGCTTATAGCCAAAGATTTGTTGGAAGTCAAAGCGGTATTTTTACGTCCTTCCCAGCCGTTCGTTTGGGCAAGCGGCATAAAAAGTCCGATTTATTGCGACAATCGTCTTACGCTTACTGCGGTTAAACAACGCAGCGACGTGGAAAATTCCATAGCGGCAACGATAAAGAGAGAGTTCCCCGACTGCGAAGTGCTTATGGGAACCGCAACTGCCGGCATAGCGCATGCGGCGATAACCGCTCATATCCTCGGATTGCCTATGGGGTACGTTAGGTTCGGGGCGAAAGACCATGGAAGACAAAATCAGATAGAAGGCAAACTGGAAGTCGGTCAAAAAGTTGTGGTCATAGAAGATCTTATTTCCACGGGCGGCAGTTCTCTCGAAACTGCTCAGGCGCTTAGGGATGCAGGCGCAGAGGTTCTCGGTATCGTGAGTATATTCACTTACGGCATGAAGAAGGGGATAGAACGCTTTGCGGCTGCAAATATAAAGACGATAAGTCTAACCGATTTTGATGCAGTCATAGATGCTGCGATAGCGCAAAATTACATCGAGGCGGCAGATAGGGAGAGATTGCTTAAGTTTAGAAACAATCCTTCGGACGAAAGTTGGATAGGAGCATAAAAATGGCTTGTCTTGTAGATATTACCGATTTAAGTGTTGAAGATATCGATAAAATCATTGCGCTTGCCGAAGATATAAGGAACAATCCGGTAAAATACGTCGAATCGTGCAAGCATAAGATACTTGCGACTTTATTTTACGAGCCGTCTACTCGCACCAGACTCAGCTTCGAATCTGCGATGATTTCGCTCGGAGGCAGCGTAATAGGATTTTCGGGGGCCGGCGCAAGTTCCGCTACGAAAGGCGAAACTATTGCGGATACCGTATCTGTCGTATCCGGATACGCAGACGTTATCGCAATGCGCCACAATTTGGACGGCGCAGCCTATGTCGCAGCAGCAAAAAGCAAGGTTCCGTTTATAAATGCAGGTGACGGCGGACATTTTCATCCGACTCAAACGCTTGCAGATCTTCTAACTATTCACAGCAGATTGGGAAGGTTGAACGGCTTGAAAATAGGTATTTGCGGCGATTTAAAGTACGGCAGAACCACGCATTCGCTGATTGCCGCTTTAAGTAGGTATGCAGATAATGAATTCGTGCTTATTTCGCCGCCCGAATTAAGGCTTCCCGATTTTGCGAAAAAGCATGCCGGAAATTGTGCGATAACCGAATCCGAGTCGTTGGAAAATTCGATAGCAGATCTTAACGTACTGTATATGACGAGAATACAAAAAGAACGATTTGACGACCCGGACGAGTACATGAGACTTAAAGGTTGTTTTATTCTCGATGCAGAAAAAATGCGTCTTGCGAAAGAAAATATGATTGTAATGCATCCGCTTCCACGTGTGGATGAAATAACCGTCGATGTGGACGAAGACGATAGGGCGGCTTATTTTTATCAAACGGAATGCGGCAGATATATGCGGATGGCTTTGATTTTGTCGCTTCTCGACAAAAAGATAAGTCCCGCTATAACAAACAGAAAACTTTCTGAGCTGAATGTTCCGTGCGCAAACCCTCATTGCGTGACTCATTTCGAAAGGGGAGTTAAGTCGCTTTTTTACAGCGACGTTAAAACGTTTAGGTGCGCCTATTGCGATTCGCAGTTAAAAGGCGACCGCTAAACCTTTAAAAAATTTTACGAAGAGCCTGATGCCAAATGCGGAGAGTGATATGACGATACGCACTTGAGTGAATAAGACGTAAAACAGATTCGGACTTTGTTATTACAGCCGTTGCAGATTCTTTGTCAAAGATACGGCATGCCGCTCGGAAATAAATCACTTAAAAAAGCATAATTGAAAAAAGTGCGAGCATAATCGGATGGTGGATGCGAATTTCCAAAGGGCGGGGCGGAAAACGTCATTATGCGAAACACCGATGAAACTAATTTGGTTTTCGCAGCTCGGCTATAGTTGCGCAAAACTATTCGTTCGGTATCGCTTATGCGGATGACGGTGTATAGCCGTGTGAAATACGCAAGAGCTGCTGTTATTGTCGAATGGTTTTTAAATTTTTTTAGGAAAAGAGAAACAATACGGCGTGAGTCCGCATATAAATGTCCTATGAAAAGAATTATTTATGATTGCGAAGAAACTCACGTCGTCGGCAGAAAATCGAAGGCCGGCATTATCGTCGGTATAATTGTCGGTTTTTGCGCTGCGACTCTGCTATACCTGTTGTTTTTCTGAAAAAACGACATTTTTCCTACCTATACGGTAGGATTTTTTAGAGCAATTAAGTACGGAATTTCACAATAAACAACAATAAATTTTTGGTAAATAGGTTGTAAGCAGTTGCATTTGCAAACCGCTTATGTTATAATGTCCCCATAGGTTGTGGGGATATTTTTATACTTACGACCGTATAGCAATGTCAATACATTTTGTAAAGGAGTAAAACATGAGTTACCAATTCAAAGAGACCAAAGAGCAGAAAGAAGCGCTCGATAAGGTTCTCAAGTCTCTCGAAGGCGTTCCCGGACCGCTTATGATGGCGATGCAGAAAGCTCAGGATATTTACGGATACCTCCCCATCGAAGTTATGCAGCGTATTGCTACCGCTTGCAATGCTCCGGTCGAAGAAGTTTACGGTATCGCTACTTTCTACGCTCAGTTCAACCTTGAGCCGAGAGGTAAGTACAAGGTAGGCGTTTGCCTCGGCACCGCTTGCTACGTAAAAGGTTCCGGACCTATTCTCGACAAAGCAAGAGAACTTTTGCACGTTGAGCCCGGTCATACCACCGAGGATATGAAGTACACCCTCGAAGCTACCCGTTGTATAGGTTGCTGCGGACTTGCACCCGTTATGAGTATTAACGGCGAAGTTTACGGAAATCTTAAAGTAGACGACCTCGAAGGCATCTTTAACAGCCTTGAGGCATAACGCAACGTAAAAGGAGACAATAATGGAAAAGATACATATTATGATTTGCGGCGGTACCGGTTGTACCTCCGGCAAAAGCAAGCTTGTTAAGGAAGAATTCGAAAAGGTTCTTACCGAAAAAGGAATCAGAGATCAGGTTAGAATGATTCTTACCGGATGTTTCGGACTTTGCGCAAGAGGACCTATCGTAGCCGTATATAAAGGCGAAGACAACGCATTCTATCAGCACGTTCACGCTAAGGACGTAGAAGAAATAGTTACTTCTCATCTTATTGGCGGCGTTAGAGTAGAGAGGCTTCTCGGAGACGAGAGAGACAGCGAAGGCAATATTCTTCCTATCAACGACACTCCCTTCTACAAATATCAGAATCGTATAGTTTTGAAGAACTGCGGCGAAATCGATCCCGAAAATATCGACGATTACTTTGCCGTAGACGGATACAAGGCATACGAAAAATGTGTTAAAGAATACACTCCCGAACAGGTTATACAAATCGTTACCGACAGCGGACTCAGAGGTCGCGGCGGCGCAGGTTTCCCCACCGGTAAAAAGTGGTTGTCTACTGCCGTTGTAAAAGCCGATCAAAAATTCGTCGTATGTAACGCCGACGAAGGCGATCCGGGCGCATTCATGGACAGATCCGTTCTCGAAGGCGATCCGCATTGTATTATCGAAGCTATGATGATAGCCGGTTATGCGGTAGGCGCAACTAAGGGTTACGTTTACGTAAGAGCCGAGTACCCCATCGCAGTAGAGCGTCTTCAGATAGCTATCGATCAGGCTAGAGAAAGAGGCATCCTCGGTCCTAACGCAATGGGCCTCGGCCATGCTTTCGATATGGAAATTCGTCTTGGCGCAGGCGCATTCGTTTGCGGCGAAGCTACTGCCTTGATTCACTCTATCGAGGGACACAGAGGCGAACCTACTCAAAAGCCTCCTCACCTTGCCGAACACGGACTTTGGGGACTTCCCACCGTGCTTAACAATGTAGAAACTTATGCGAACATTCCGCAGATAATACTTAAAGGCGTTGATTGGTTTAAGTCTATCGGTACCGAAAAGTGCCCGGGCACCAAGATTTTCGCACTAGGCGGAAAGATTGCAAACACCGGTCTTGTAGAAGTTCCGATGGGAACCACTCTTCGTACTATCGTAGAGGATATCGGTGGCGGCTGCCCCGGCGGCAAGAAATTTAAGGCTGCTCAGACGGGCGGTCCTTCCGGCGGATGCATCCCTGCGGCTAATATGGACGTTAAAATCGACTTCGACGAACTTAAGAAAATCGGTTCCATGATGGGTTCCGGCGGACTTATCGTTATGGACGAGGACAACTGTATGGTTGATATCGCTAAGTTCTTCCTTGAGTTCACCGTTGACGAGTCGTGCGGTAAATGTACTCCTTGCCGTATCGGTAACAAGCGTCTTTACGAAATGCTTGACCGTATTACCATGGGTAAAGGCAAACTCGAAGATCTTGACGAAATGGAGGCGCTTTGCAAATACATTCAGTCCAACTCGCTTTGCGGACTCGGACAGACTGCGCCCAACCCGGTTCTTTCTACTCTCAAATATTTCCGTGACGAATATATCGCTCACGTTGTAGACAAGAAGTGCCCCGCAGGAGTATGTAAAGCATTGCTTAACTTCAACATCGACGCAGACAAGTGTATAGGTTGCGGACTTTGCGCTAAGAACTGCCCGGCTAACGCTATTACCAGAACCGACTATGTGGCTCCCGGACATAAGCTCGCATCCATGAAGATCGATACCGACAAATGTATTAAGTGCGGAGCTTGTATGGCAAGCTGCAAGTTTAAGGCTATAAGCAAGAAATAGGAGATCAAATCATGAATATGGTAAATTTGAAGATAAACGGAATACCCGTTACCGTTCCTGCCGGCACCAGAATTTTGGACGCCGCTAAGACTATCGGTGTAAATATTCCCACGCTTTGCTACCTTAAGGACGTAACCAATCAGGGTTCGTGCCGTATGTGCGTAGTAGAAGTTACCGGAGCTAAAAACCTTCAGACCGCTTGCTTTGTAAAAGTAAAAGAGGGTATGGAAGTGTTCACCAATACTCCGAAGGTAATTGCTTCCAGAAAGACCACGCTCGAACTTATTCTTTCCAATCACGAGCAGAAGTGTTTGTCTTGCATAAGATCCACAAACTGCGAACTTCAAAAGCTCGCTTTGGAGTACGGCTGCGATTCGTATAAGTACGTAGGCGAAACCACCAAGTACGATATTGACGACAGCAATCCGTATCTTATCAGAGATAATAACAAATGTATTCTTTGCCGTCGTTGCGTAGCCGTTTGCGACAAGGTTCAGACTGTAAGCGCTATCGGAGCTAACAACAGAGGCTTTAAGACCGAGATCGGCAGTGTATTCGGGCATAAGCTTGCTGACACCGGATGCGTAGCATGCGGACAGTGTATTAAGGCTTGCCCTGTAGGCGCACTGTACGAAAAAGACGACACCATGAAGGTCGAAGCTGCTCTTAAGGATCCCGAGAAGTTCGTAATCGTAGGTACTGCTCCCGCAGTAAGAGTAGGACTCGGTGACGAATTCGGCTATCCGTACGGCACCGACGTAGAGGGCAAGATGGTTACCGCACTCAGACGTTTGGGCTTCGATAAGGTGTTTGACGTAAACATGACTGCCGACCTTACCATAATGGAAGAAGGTACCGAGCTTTTGGCAAGACTTGGAGACAAGAATGCTAAATTGCCGATGATTACTTCTTGCTCGCCCGGTTGGATTAACTTTATCGAAACTTTCTATCCCGATCTTTTGGGACATCTTTCTACCTGCAAATCGCCGCAACAGATGTTTGGCGCAGTTATGAAGACCTATTACGCACAAAAGCTCGGTATCGATCCGGCAAAGATGGTAGTAGTTACCGTAATGCCGTGTACCGCTAAAAAGACGGAGGTTATCAGAGATCATCAATCTGCCGCAGGTGTTCCCGACGTTGATATTACCATCACCACGAGAGAGCTTGCTCGTATGCTTAAGCGCAACTCGATTGAGCTTAATTGCGTAGAAGACAGCGCATTCGACGATCCTCTCGGTACCGCTTCTTCGGCAGGTAATATGTTCGGCACTACCGGCGGCGTTATGGAAGCAGCGCTTCGTACCGTTGCAGCGGTTGTAACCGGAAAGAACCTTGAGAAGCTTGACTTCAATGCAGTTAGAGGCATGGAAGGGATTAAGGAAGCTACCGTTGACCTCGGTAAGACCAAGGTAAAGGTTGCAGTTGCTCACTCGCTTGCAAATGCTCGTAAACTTATGGACGAGATAAGAGCAGGCAAGAGCGATTATCAGTTCATCGAAGTTATGGCTTGCCCGGGCGGATGCCTCAATGGCGGCGGACAGCCCATAGTTCCTTCGTATGTTGCTAACTTTACCGACGTAAGAGAACTCAGAGCTAAGGCTATATATGACAGAGATGCAAAAGCAGGTCTTCGTCAGAGCCATGAGAACCCTGTTGTTCAGACCTTGTATAAGGAATTCTTCGAGAAGCCGAACAGTCATAAGGCTCATGAAATTCTTCATACCGAGTATAAAGCTCAAAACAAAATCAACTAATTAAAAATTTATCGATTTCGATAACACAAAATACGCTTTCGGATTTCCGAGAGCGTATTTTTTTGTGACGAGAGCGTATTTTTGTGATGTAAAACGCATGCGATAAAACCGTACCGACGCAAAAACGATGATAACGAGAATGAATCGGCAAAATTTAATGAGCGGTTATAAAGCAAGTTGCTTTCGCTGCGATTTTTATACCGACAAAGCTATAAGCTATAAATGCGATTTGCGAAACGAAAAGCAGGGCGATGTGGGTAAAAATGGTCAAAATCAGAAACAGTTGCTTTTGATGGTTTTATCTAAGAATAAGTCACACACATTGCTTTTTTATAGCGTAAGTATGTATTTTTGTTTCTAAAATGCCAATTAAACAAAATTTAATAACTTTGAATCTAAGGTCAGGGTGGTCGAAAAAAACAGATTTCAATTAAAAAAATAAGCTAAGTGGTTAAAAATGGTTAAAAATGGTTGACAATGGAATGATTAGTATGATATTATAATCGTACAATACTCGACAAAGGGGGTGCCGCCGTGTTTGTAGGAAACGCAAAACATCAGATAGATGAAAAAGGTCGTATACGAATTCCGACTAAGTTTCGTGACGAACTCGGAGCAAATCCCTTTATTATGAAAGGTCCTAACAGCTGTTTGTGCATTTATCCCGAAGTTACGGCAAAGACAAAGTTTCTCGAGAAATTCAGCGATGTGGATATCAGTGACAGCGAAGGCATGCGTACTATGAGACAGATGTTTTGCACAGCTACTTTTATGGAAGAAGATAAGCAAGGTCGTATGACTATTCCTAAGGATCTTGCATTGTATGCTCAGCTCGAAAAAGACTTGGTTACGATAGGTACGATAGACCATGTTGAAATCTGGAGCGAGAAGAATTTTGAAGAATATATGAAGGATTCTTCGTTCGAGAAGAGCATGGAATACCTTAAGGGGAGAAGATGAGCTATCACGTTCCCATAATGCTCGATGAGTGCATGCAAGCATTAAATGTCCAAAAGGACAAGCTTTACTTTGACGGTACATTGGGTGGCGGCGGTCACAGTAGCGAAATTTTGAGACGTGGCGGCTTGTTGATAGGTACGGACAGAGACGATGACGCAATTAACGAGTGCGAAAAACGCTTTGCCCCGTATCAAGGCAGGTTTAAGCTTTTTAGGACAAACTTCAAAAATGCCGCTGCGGTTTTGGATGAAGCATCCGTTTCTCAAATAGACGGTGCGCTTCTCGACCTCGGCATCAGTTCGCACCAGGTGGACTGCGCAGAAAGAGGCTTTTCTTACAGATTCGATGCGCCGTTGGACATGCGTATGGATAGGACGCAGTTGCTTACTGCCGAAATGGTAGTAAACGATTACGACGAAAAAGACCTGCTGAGGTTGCTATTCGAGTATGGCGAAGAAAAGTTCGCAAAGAGAATAGTACAAAATATCCTTAAAAGTCGTAGCGTAAAGCGAATTGAAACGACCGGTGAACTTTCGGAGATAGTTAAACGCAGCGTACCCGGTTTTACAAAAGGCAACCCTTGTAAAAAAACGTTTCAAGCAATTCGCATCGAAGTTAACAACGAACTTAGAGGCTTGGACAAAGCGGTAAAGGATATTTTTGCAAGGCTCAAAAGCGGAGGAAGGCTGGCAATTATAACCTTTCATTCGCTGGAAGATAGGATAGTTAAACAAACTTTTAGGCTATTGAGTACTGATTGTATATGCGATAAGTCGTTGCCTGTATGCGTTTGCGGGCATAAGGCGGAAGGCATAGCATTTACAAAAATCAAACCGTCGAACAAGGAACTCGAAGAAAATCCTCGCAGCGCAAGTGCGACTTTGAGAGTGATAGAAAAATTGTAATATATAAAAGGAGAACAACGTATAATGGTAACGGTCAAAAGAAAAGTAAATAACGAAACCGAAAGATATGGCGGATATGCTTCTACCACTTTAGAGGTAAAAGAGCCGGGACAATCGTTTAACGATGCGCAGGTGAGAGATGCGGAAACTTTCAATTATACAAGTGCCGCTCCTACAATAAAAGTAAAGTCGCCTTCGCAAGAAGAATTTATGCCTAAAATCAGAGAGGAGCATAAAGCGGAAGAAGCGTCCGAAACAAGAAAAAGACTTAGCAGCAAAACTAAAGTTATGTTAGGAGTATATCTTGCCGTCGTATTGCTTATTTCGTCGTTAGTTATAGCAACGGGCATAACCCTTACTACAAAAGCTGCAAAGATTAACGATTTGGAAAATCAAGTGAAAGCGCTTAACGACACTATTTCGCAGCAAGTCACTCAGATGGAGATACTTTCCGATGAAAACGCATTGCTTGGCAGAGCTTATGAAAACGGTATGACTAAAGTTACTTATGCCGAAGAACTCGAGCTTCTTCCTTACGACGACGCAGAGATGTACCAAGGTTCTACAAATTGGTTCGACTCGTTTTGCGACTGGCTGAGCGGAGTCATCGGAGGCTGACATAAAAACTAATAGTTTATATTTAACACGAAAGAGGTTATTGATTATGATTATATCAATAACCTTTTTATTTTGCGCTTTAATTGCTCGACTTTTCGTTTTACAGGTCGTGGACGGCGAAGACCTTCGGGCAAAAGCTGCCGAGCAGTGGTATAGAGATTTGCCGCTAAAAGCGCCGAGAGGCAAGATTTATGATAGAAACAAACAGCCGCTTGCTGTCAATGCCGACGTATATTCGGTATACGTAAGACCTTCGGCAGTAAACAATCCGCAAGCAGTAGCGTCCGACCTTGCTAAACTTTTAGACTTATCTTACGAAAAATTGTATGCCCGTATAACAGGAGAGAGAGTAAGCGAAATTACCGTAAAGAAGTCGGTGGACAAGGAAACCGGCGAGAAGATAAGGCGATTAAGACACCAAGGCGTATACCTTACGATAGACAGCAAAAGGGTTTATCCTACCGGTGGGCTATCACAAGTGCTTGGATTTACCAATATAGATAACGTCGGGCAAAACGGACTCGAGGGTTATTACGACAAATACCTTACCGGTGTAGACGGCTTCGAATATGTCGCAACAGATATTAGGGGCAACGAATTGGATGGGGCGCTTATGTATGTTCCGTCAATCGAAGGATGTTCTTTGACGCTTACGATAGACAAAGGGATACAGGCGTTAGCCGAATCTGCTGTTATCGACGCAATGACGGAATGGAAGAGCCGGTCGGCAAGCATGATAGTTATGGATTGTAAAAGCGGCGGAATTTTGGCTATGGCTATTGCACCGTCTTTTGATTTAAACGATATACCAAGAGACGATATTGCCGTTCTTAATGCGTTAAGCAAAAATACGTTAGTCGTGGATGTTTACGAACCGGGGTCCACATTTAAGACTTTTACGGGAGCAATAGCCGTAGACAGCGGCATAGGAGAAAATCGCAATTACTATTGCCCGGGCTACAGAATAGTGGACGGACAGAGAATAAAATGCTGGCGTTATATCGGACACGGAAGCGTTGACCTTTCGGGCGGGTTCAAAAACAGCTGTAACTGTGTTTTTATGGATCTTGCTCTTTCGCTCGGTACCGAAAGACTTTATAACGGATTAAGCGACTTCGGTTTCGGACAAAAAACAAATATAGATTTCTATGGTGAAAGCAAAGGTCTTGTAATGAAAAAAGAGTCGGTAAAAACGGTAGATCTTGCTAGAATAGGGTTTGGGCAGGCTATAGCCGTAACGCCCATTCAAATGGTAACGGCATTTAGCGCAGTTGTTAATGGCGGCGTATTGTACGAACCGAGATTGGTAAACAGTATAGATTCCTTTGACGGTAAAAACGTTTATTCCGCACCGTCGAAAAAAGTGCGACAAGTCATATCTGCCGAAACCAGTAAAAAGATGAGAGAGTATTTGGCTCTCGTAGTCGCCGAAGGAAGCGGTAAAAAAGCGCAAGTTGAAAATTTTTTCGTGGGTGGCAAAACAGGTACTGCACAGAAGTACGAGAACGGTTCTATAGCGAGGGGTAAATATGTTTCTTCGTTTATCGGTGCTGCGCCAATCGATGATCCGGAATATGTGGCGCTTATGATAGTCGACGAGCCGCAAGGATATGTTTATTACGGCTCCATTACCGCCGCTCCTTATGTCGGGAGAGTTTTTGCCGGTATAGCGGCAAGCAAGGGAATTAAGGCTAATACTCCTGTGTATACATCGGAAATGCCGTATTTACGAGAACTTGCGCTTAGCGAAGCAATAGCTCAATTAAATAAAATGGGCATAAATTACGAAATATGCGGAGAAGGAACGATGGTAAAGGAGACTGTTCCGATTTACGGGTCGCCGCTGATAGACGGAGACGTGGTACTGCTTAGACTAGGCTAAGTAAAATGGAGGATTTATGAAGATAAACGATTTGACCGTAAGCGATAGCTCTACGGAAATAGAAGAAGTATATTTCGACAGCCGAAAGAAGGTAAAAAACGGATTATACGTCTGTTTGAAAGGTAAAGTTGACGGACATAATTATGTACGAGAAGCTATGTCGAACGGCGCCGTTGCGATCGTGTGCGAGCATAGCGTCGAAGTCGATATAGAGCAAATCGTGGTTTCGGATACACGCAAAGCTTTGGCGACAATAAGCGCAGCTTTTTACGGTAATCCGCAAGACAAAATGGTTTTTGTCGGAATAACCGGGACTAACGGTAAGACGACAACTTCGTATATAGTAAAAAGCATATTGGAGGCACATGGCAAAAAATGCGCAGTAATAGGTACTAACGGTTGCTACGGAGATAAGTATTACGACACCGAGCTTACGACTCCGGATCCTCCTAAGCTTTATCAAACGCTTCGTTCTCTGTTGGATGCCGATTACAGATACGTTGTGATGGAAGTGTCGGCTCATGCAGCCGCTCTGGATAAAGTGTACGGCATACCGTTTGAAGTAGCCGCTTTTACTAATCTTACAAGAGATCATCTCGATTATTTCGGCGACATGGACTCTTATGGCAGCGCAAAACGAAAATTTATGATAAGCGGAAAAAATGCGGTTATAAATGTAGACGACGATTTCGGGAGAGAATTGCTTGACAAAATTCCTTCAGCAGTTACGTACGGGTTATATAACCCGTCGGATGTTTTCGGCATACGAATCAAGATGAGCGAACACGGAATTAATTATATTCTAAACCTTATGGACAGAATCATTGACGTAAGATTTGCTCTTACGGGTAAATTTAACGTATATAATACTATGTGCGCAGCGGCAATATGTCATATTTTGGGGGTAAACGACGAGAATATAAAAGAAGGGATACGCAAGTTAAAAAAAGTCGAAGGCAGATTTAATATAATCAATACGACTCAATGTTCGATAGTTATAGATTTTGCGCATACTCCGGACGGATTATCGAACGTACTTAAAGCATTACGGGAAGTGACGAAAGGACGTATAATAACGGTGTTCGGGTGCGGTGGAAACAGAGATAGCGGTAAAAGAGAAGAAATGGGCGCAATAGCCTCAGCGTTAAGCGATTTTGTCGTTATTACTTCGGATAATCCTCGCTTTGAAAATCCTTCGACGATTATAAGAGAGATAGAAAAGGGAGTTAAAGTCGATCATGTAGCCATAGAAAACAGGGAGTACGCCATAGAGTATGCAATAAAGCGCTCTAATAAAGGGGACATAATTTTGGTAGCAGGCAAAGGTTCGGAAAAATATCAGGAAATTAACGGAGTAAAACATCCGTACAGTGACGAAGAATTTGTGTTAAAGTTAGTCGCTAGGGAGGGAATTTGAATACGGTATATTCGTTTTTAGCGGCTTTTGCGGTTACCGTAGCACTTGCTCCGATAGTTATTTACTGCTCTCGAAAATTTAAGCTACGTCAAACCGTATTACATTACGTAAGCGAGCATAAGAGCAAAAGCGGAACGCCTACTATGGGAGGCATAGCGTTTTTGATAGGGTCGTCATTAGCAACATTGTTGTTTGGCAGATCTTCGTTGTCATTGCTGTGTTTGGTGGTGTTTATCGGTTACGGCGTAATCGGATTTTTAGACGATTATATAAAAATCAAATATAAGAGAAACGAGGGATTAAAACCATATCAAAAAATAGTTTTTCAGCTGTTAATAGCAATTATAGTTTCGATAGCGGCATACAAACGCAATATCAAAATATCTTTGATTTTCGACGAATTTGATTTTGGGCTGTTTGCGATTCCGTTTAACGTATTCGTATTTTTGGCTTTTACTAATTCAGTCAATTTGACAGATGGTCTTGACGGACTGGCTTCTACCGTAACGTTGATAAGCATGACCGCTATGGGCATAATCGTCGGGGCGTTCGGGGACGGAATGAATAATTTTTGTCTCGCAATTGCCGGAGGCGTCGCCGGCTTTTTGATATATAATTGTTTCCCGGCAAAAATATTTATGGGCGATACCGGATCGTTGGCTTTAGGCGGAGCTTTTGCAGCAGTTACCGTTTATAGCGGACAAGCTTTATGCGCAGTTATGTGCGGCGCAATGTTTGTTTGGACGGCTATGAGCGTTATTATTCAGGTTTTGCATTTTAAACGCACTAAGCGACGGGTATTCAAGATGGCGCCTTTTCATCATCACTTGCAAGAAAGCGGTCTTCACGAAAATCGTATCGTCGCAATTTACGGCGCTATTACATTGCTGTTTTCGATATCGGCTGTATTATTTACAGTCGGTGTTATTTGAGCGAACAGGCTCATATAGTAGTGTATGAGCGATTACAAAAACAAAAAAATTTGCATTGTAGGAAAGGGTATAAGCGGAAAGGGAGCATATTATTTGGCGTTGGAATCGGAAGCGAAACCGTATTTTTTTGACGGAGAATTTAATTCACCGGATCTTATAGTCGTAAGTCCCGGCGTCAGGGATCAAAAAGTTTTTGACTATGCGGAAAGAAATTCGGTACCTCTTATAGGCGAGATAGAGTTTGCGTATAAAAACGATACCGCAGATACCGTGGTTGCGGTTACAGGAACGAACGGGAAAACGACAACCACGCAGATGATAGGATGTATTTTTGCCGAGGACGGTAAGAGCGTAGAAGTGTGCGGAAATATCGGCGTAGCGTACTCGACACGCTGCCTGCTTTCGCATGAAGTAACGGTTTTGGAAGTAAGCAGCTTTCAGCTCGATACCATTCAAAGTTTTGCGCCGCATATAGCTATAATAACTAATCTCACTCCCGATCATATAGACGTGCACGGCAGCTTCGAAGCGTACGTAGACGCAAAAATGAAAATATGCGCAAATCAAAGTAACAGCGATTTTTTGATTGTGGATAAAAGCGTTTCGGATAGGTTGGATTCGTCAATTAAATCGCATATTGCTGTAATAGGTGAAGACGTTTGCGTTAGGGGAGATTACATAGTTGCCTTTGAGCGAAAAATACTGCGAATATCTCAAACTCCGCTTAGAGGCGTGTTTTTAACGGACGCATTGTTCGCCGTAGCTGCGGCTAAACTGTCGGGAATCGGAGATAAAGCAATTAAAAAGTCACTAACGGATTTTTCTGCGCAAAAGCATAGATTGGAAAACGTCGGCAATTTTTACGGCAAAACGTATTACGACGATTCAAAGGGTACTAACATAGGCGCTACGCTTGCAGCTTGCGCCGAAATGCAAGGCGATACCGTCCTAATAGCAGGAGGAAGTTATAAGGGTTATGAGTACGATGAACTTATAGCAGGTTTGCCGTCAAGCATAAAATACGTAGTCGCAATGGGTGCCGTAGGTAAGAAAATTAAAGAAGCTGCGGAACGCAACGATTTTAAGAACATTATTTTGTGCGAGCATTTGCCTCAGGCAGTGTCCGAATGTAAAAAACTTGACGTAAAAAACGTTTTGCTGTCGCCGGCCTCTGCAAGTTTTGACGATTACAGCGGCTATGATAAGCGAGGCGACCATTTTAAGAGGTTGATAAGTGAAAGGTAAAGCGGACATAAAACTTGCAATAACTACCGTTATTTTAGTGATTTTCGGCGTAATTATGGTTTATTCGGCGTCTATGTATTCGGCGCAGTATAATTACGGGAATAAGTACTTTTTTATGTACAAGCAGATTTTGGGCGGCGTGTTGGGCATTGCCGCAATGATTCTGCTTTCCTTTGTCGACTATCACGTTTTGGAAAAACTGAAGTATCCCATTTTAGGCGTATCTTTTGCCTTACTGATTTTAGTATTTGTTCCAGGTATAGGTATAGAAAGTTACGGAGCTAAAAGGTGGATAAATTTCCCTTTTTTTTCTATGCAGGCCAGTGAAGTGGCAAAATTCGGGTTCATAATATTTGCGGCGTCTTACATTGCAAAGAATCACAAAAAGATGACGTCGTTTGTTACTCTTTTGCCGGTGTTGGCAGTTGGCGGCGCAATATGTGTGCTGATTATTTTGGAGCCGAATATGTCCATAACGCTTTGCATGATAATGCTAATGTTTGTGATGCTTTATATAGGCGGAGCGAGAATCAAACATTTTTTCGTAATGGCATTGCCCGTGTTGGCATTGGTGCCCGTTTTGATTTTAATAGAACCGTATAGATTGAAAAGATTGCTGGCATTTATCGATCCGTGGCAGTCTCCGTTAGGCGAAGGATATCAGCTGATACAATCGTTTTATTCGTTGGGCAGCGGCGGACTATTCGGACTCGGACTGTTTAATTCTCGTCAAAAATATATGTTCTTGCCTTTTTCCGAGAGCGATTTTATATTCAGCATAATAGGGGAAGAGTTGGGATTGATAGGCGCAATAGTAGTGATTGCCGTTTTTGCATTTATGATTTTTCGGGCAATTCTGATAGCGCAAAAAGCACCCGACAGATTCGGATGCTTTCTTGCGGGCGGTATCGCCGCCATAATCGCTATTCAAGTTTTGATAAATATTGCCGTTGTAACCGGCTCGATTCCCCCCACAGGGCTTCCGCTACCGTTTGTAAGCGCCGGTTCGACTTCATTGATTGTATTTTGTTCAGGGGTAGGAATACTTCAAAGTATTTCGCTACGCAGTCACGATTCCGTCGTCGCTCTCCGTTTTTTTGCTGGCCATAAAAGTATTAAAGCTCTTGCTAAAAAGCAAAAACGTAACCGTGGCGGTGGCAATCGCAAGGTCGAACAAGAAAAATGAGTTATAACCTAAGCTGTAAAGCAACGGATTTGCTTGACCTTCGCTCCAATAAATTACGCCCGAAAGCACATGTGAAGCATATCTTATGATACCGTAAAGAGCAATACCGATGTAAATCGGCCAATGCGCACTCATAACGTGTTTTCCTTCTTTAATCGCCTTGTTGTATCGCTTTGCGCTGTAAGAAACGAGTCCCGTGAGCGCAAGTGCAAGATACGGGACAATATAGTCTAAAACTGCGCTCCAAGGAGTTACTATATACGGCTTTTGCAAAAGTTGAAGTATCATATATACCGAAGTTACGATACTGCCTTTTGCAAATCCGAAGTAGTAACAGTACAAAATAATCGGTACTGTGGAAGCCGGTGTAATCGTACCGCCGTTAGGCATTTCGTAACCGAAAAAGCTAAGAGCGTATGCAACGGCTATGCACACAGCGCCGTAAGTCAGGTCTCTGGTTTCGAAACGATTTATTTTACGTTTCGAAGCAAAGCGGTAAATTACCACTATCAGAGCCATAATTGCAATTGCTACGAGAATCGTGACTATAATCTTCCACGCATTCACGCTTACGCCTGAAAAATCAAACATAAAAACCTCCTCAAACCGCATAAAAAACCTACTCGCAGTAAGTTTTACGAGTAGGTGGTTGTCGGATTTTGCTTCCCTACGCAAGTACTAACTTACAGGTTCGAAGGGACAGGTATCGCTACCATCTCAGCATTAAGCGCCCCCAGCGGTTTGTAGGTAGAGTATAACATGACGAAATGTTTTTGTCAAGCGTATTCATATAATCGATTATTATAAATCAAAACGCCGTATTTAATAAACTCAGGTAGAAAAACGACAAGTTTCGTGCAAAAAATTGTTTTAACGACAAAGAAATTTAATAGTTGTATGCTAAAGTATATATAAGGTAAATGCATTTGCTATTAAAATTTAAAGGAGTATTTATGAAAAACAAATTTTTTGCGGCAATAACCAGTTTATTGCTTACTTGTGTAATGTGCGGAATTTGCTCTGTAAACGTTGCAAGTGCATCCTTAGCAAGTGACAGTCGGTATGCATGCAATATGGCAGTTTATTACTTTGCCGATTCTGCGCCGACTTTGTGCGAGGATTATTTGTATGGACGCTTCGGGCCTCATGACGGAGTGGATTTTGACATAATTTATGACGTACAATATGAAATGGACCAGTCTATATTTTATGGTCGTCTCAATGGCAATTATTTTGATGACTTGCCGCTTAACTCCGTTTTGATTTTTGAGATAAATAGATTTGCCGTTGATCCGCTGCAAGTAGCATCGGCGTTGCATAACCTTAAATCTACAAAAAACATTCATATAATATGGCTGTATCCCGAAAATTTACAAAGTCATTATGAAAACAATTTTATACCTACTATTGAGAGCATGTATGGTGTAGGCGGAGCAATAGATTTTTCTCGTGTGACGTTAGGAGACCGCAGAGGTCTATTCTTTGAAAATGTTCTTACTACACTAAGCGGCAGAGCATGGCTCAGAGGAAACGGACCGCAAGCAGCGCAACTAAACAATACCGTATTTTTGATGGATAATAGTTTTTTCGGTGAGGAAATATTCGATGAAAGTGAATTGCTATCAAATTTAAATTCTGGTGATTTGTTGCGCATATATCATAGCTATAGTTCAATATCGATGTTCTTGTATCGCTTATTGGAGCAATTGAATATTACAAGTTGGATTAATCAGTATTCATTAGATGAAATAATGAGAAGATTAGCCGTTAATTACAATATACATATACTCGTATTAAATAGCGGTGAGGCATTTGACTACTGCAGTTGCGGATATGAAGACGGGATGCACTATATAGACCTAAATTTCAACTACAGTAATTGGGGAACAAGCGAGGTATGTTTGCGTGATTATGACGATTTTGTCTTACATTTCGGGAACAATACAAAAGTAGCAGCGCTTACGTGCAGCGATACAAGCGAAAATTTTTACAATAATATATTCAGTTTGTTAAATTTGTCAACAGATTCAAGCAGCGGCGGGAGTGGCAGTTCTTCATGCAACGTTTATATATTCAGCTTGTATTCTTTGAAAACAACTCGCTCTTTTCTTCCGATATGGCAAAACACCAGCGGATTGTATTTTGACGACGAACTGTTTTTCGCTTTTTGCGCAGAGGATGAGGTCCCGAGATACAGAGACGATATTACGTTATACGATATAAACGATACGCTTATTGAATGGGGCATAAGCATAAGCTAAAAATGGTAGACGTGCTTGCGCAGATGTAAAATAATAGCATTTGCGCAAGCATTATATTGTGACTAATTAATGAAAATCGTGCAATGAGTATTGACAAAAATAACCAAATAATGTATAATATATATACTAAAAAGATATAAATGTTGTTGCAATGTATAATATACTAATTATATATAATCTTTACAATAGAATTGCGGGGGACTAACCGAGATTGAAAAAGGGTTTACTAATATTATTTTTGCTGTCTGCAGGTATTACGTTATCTGCGTGTCTTAAACCTACAGTGGAGCCGTATAGGTTACCTTCGCCTCTGCAGATTAAGGTGGAAGATAATTATCTGGTATGGGAGCCGGTTGATTACTGCGACGGATATAGCGTAAATATAGACGGTAAGACGTATTTTACGTCAGAGAACAAATATTACGTTGCAGCACTGACAGAAGAAAGGGAATATAATATAAAAGTTACCGCATTGGGCGATGATATATATTACAGCGATTCCAGACCGTCTAAGTACACTTATAAGAATGTAAACGTAATAAGCTCGGTTTTTACTAAGGGGTTATCGTACAAACTCGTCCCGGACGGGAGCGGTTACGAAGTGTCTAAGGGGGATGCAGTTTTAAGCGGATACTTGTCTATACCAAATACTGTAAACGGTATTCCTGTGGTAAAAGTTGCCGATTGCGGATTTAAGGATATGACAGCATCTAAGTTAAACGCAGTTACTTTCGGATCCAATATCGTTGAAATAGGAAATGAGGCTTTTTACAGATGCAGAGGTATATCAAGCGTTGTCTTTCCCTCTGATTTAAAACGGATAGGCGAGCGAGCTTTCTATGAGCTCGGTATTAAGCAACTGAATAAAACAACGACGCTTTTTTTTAATGAGGGTTTAGAGTATGTAGGCAAGGAAGCCTTTTACGGGTGTCAGTACTTAGAGTTTTTAAGAATTCCGTCTACAGTTAGGTATATAGGCGATAGAGCTTTTTACTCGAATTATAAGATAAACGACAAGGGAAAAGAGCTTGAAAATGCAATACGGGCAGATAACGTTATTTATAATCCGGATAATGTCGACTATATAGGAGATGAGTTCGCTGTTTTATCTATCCCTAAAAGTCTTAGGGATAACAATGGGTTATATTGCTCAAACGGTATTTTATATGATAGCTTAAATGCAGATTCGATGACGGAATTGGTCTTGCGCGACGATACAAAATATATAGCGTCGAGGGCTTTTTACGGGCATAAGTTTCTTAAACAGGTTACTCTGCCGAGTGACGTAAGGGTAGTAGGGAAGTATGCGTTTGCCGATAGTGGTATTACGAAATTCAAATTTAAAGGAATTGTCAGCAAAATACCTGACGGGATGTTTGCCGACTGTCGGGAATTAACTGATGTAGAGTGTTCTTCCACAATAATTGAGATAGGCGAAGAGGCTTTTAAAAATTGTCCTAAACTTAAAAGCTCATTACTTAAAAAGGGACTGATTAAGATTGGCGCCAATGCTTATAATGGTAGCGGGGTTGATGTAGATTATTTACCGGAGAGCTTAATTTCCATCGGGGACGGTTGTTTCGCAAATACGAATCTCGATGAGGTTCATTTTCCGCAAACGCTTAAGATATTGGGCGACGGCATTTTTGAAGGCTGCAAATCGCTTACTTATGTAGCATTGAATAATGAGATAGAGGAAATCGGGCTCAATATTTTTAAAGATTGTGTTTCCCTCAATCATATGGTTATTCCGGATTGTATAACAAAGATAGGAGAGGGAGCTTTTTACGGATGCGAAAATCTGTCTGACGTAAAAATCGGTGCGTCTGTCGCCGGGATAGATAAGTATGCGTTTTACGGATGTAATATAAATTATTTAGAAATTCCGTCATCGGTCAAATATATCAAGAGTGATGCTTTTGCTGACTGTGTCAATTTAGAGAGTATAATCTTTCCGCATAGTAGCGTTATTTTATCGAGCCGTTCGTTTTACGGCTGCAACAATATTAAGAGAATATTTTATAAAGGCAGCGTTACTCAGTGGGGAAAATTATTACAAGCGAATACCGCAATGCGAGAGTGGAGCAAATACGACGTATACTATTACAGTAGCGAACAGTCAGATGAAATCGGTAAATACTGGCATTACGATGATAACGGAATTGCTCAAATTTGGTAAAAATAATTTTTGTGAAGCGTCAAATTTGTTTGCGCAAAAAACTTTATACGTTATCGATTTTTTTGTTATATTTAAGTAGTCGATTAAAGACGTAAAGGAGAAAATTTTTTTAATACCGTTTTATTGAAAATCCGATTTTATATACAAAATAAAGAAGCTGCTTTCGTAAGAAAGCAGCTTCTTAAAATTAGCAGCAAAATGATTTTAGATGAGGCGAGCTTTAAGAACTCCGTCGATTCCGCAAAGTTTTTCTGCTTTGCATCCGCAAATTTTATCTGCGTCGGCTACGGCATAACCGTAATCGCCCTTATGAGCTTCTGCCATATCGTCTACACTAACGCCTTCCTTAGCAAGCAACGCTTTTATATCGCTTACACCCTTTGTGCATACGCAAAGTCTTGCTTTGCCGTTGCGTTCTTTCTTAAGAGCAGGGTAGTTTACCGAGTTAACGATATTGCCGTTTTCGATATAGTCAACCATCTGTTTTGCAGCCATCTCTGCGCAGTTATCTTCTGCCTCGGGAGTGCTTGCGCCGAGATGGGGGGTAACGATAATTCCGTCAACGCCCAATATAGCTTCAGACGCAAAGTCGCAAGCGTATCTGTTGACTTTGCCGGACTTAACGGCTTCCACGATATCGTCGCCTACAACAAGCTCGCCGCGCGCACAGTTGATGATGTTTACACCGTCTTTCATCTTTGCGATAGCTTCTTTGTTAATCATTCCCTTGGTGCTGTCGTTGTACGGAACGTGCAAGGTGATAAAGTCGGATTCAGCCAAAAGCTCGTCAATGGGAACAAGTTTGATTGCCGGGTTAAGACGCTTAGCCTTTTCCGGAGTCATATGCGCATTGTCACCAAGAACCTTCATGCCCAAAGCGATCGCAGCGTCGGCAACTTTGCTGCCGATAGCGCCGAGACCTGCGATACCCAAGGTCTTGCCCATGATTTCGCCGCCTATAAATGCTTTTTTGCCTGACTCGGATTCCTTATTGATGTCCTCGTGTCCTTTAAGTCCCTGAGCCCAATTAAGAGCGGGAGCGATGCGACGACCGCACATAAGCATAAGGCAAAGAACAAGTTCCTTAACTGCGTTTGCATTTGCGCCCGGGGTATTAAATACTACGATACCTTTGTCTGCGCATTTGTCGAGAGGAATATTGTTTACGCCGGCGCCTGCTCTTGCTACGCAAAGGAGAGATTGCGGAAGGGGATATTCGTGCATCTTGAACGAACGCAACATGATACCTTCGGGATTCTCGCATTTATCGGAGAAAGTGTACGAAGCCGGGAAAATTTTGTCAGCAACTTTGCTTATCTTGTCAAGTTTTAAGATATTCATTGTTATTACCTCGAAAAATTATATTATTTGTTTTCCTTTTCGAATTTTTCCATGAAGGCAACGAGCTTCTTAACGCCTTCGATGGGCATTGCATTGTAGATGGACGCACGCATGCCGCCTACAAGTTTGTGTCCCTTAAGAGTTACCAAACCTTCTGCAGTAGCTTCGGAGATGAACTTTGCGTCCATTTCGGGCGAAGGCGAGAAGAAAGGAACGTTCATAAGAGAACGGTCTTCGGGATTTACTTTATTTACGAAGAACTTGCTGTTGTCGAGATAGTCGTAAAGAAGTTTTGCTTTTTCTTCGTTAATCTTTTGCATTGCGGGAACGCCGCCGATTTCTTTGAGATACTTGAATACCTCAACCGCAACGTAGGTGGACCAGCACGGCGGAGTGTTATAAAGGCTCTTCTTGTCGATTTGAGTCTTCCACTTAAGCATGGTGGGGCACTTGGGATCGAATTTTTCCTGAAGGTCTTTACGAACGATAACTACGGTTACGCCTGCGGGAGCGATGTTCTTCTGGCAACCGCCGTAGAGAACGCCGAACTTCTTAACGTCGATTTCTTCGCTGAGTATCATAGAGGAAACGTCGCCGATAAGGGGAACGTCACCGGTTTCGGGCAACTTAGCTTTGGTAAATCTGGTACCGTAGATGGTGTTGTTGTAGCAGATATGAACGTAGTCGGCGTCTTTGCGGAACATGTCCGGAGTCGTCGAGGGAATATATGTGAAGTTTTTGTCTTCGCTGCTTGCTGCCGCTACGGCATCGGTATACTTCTTAGCTTCTTTGTATGCCTTGGTAGAGAAGTTGCCGGAAAGGATGTAGTCAGCTTTGCCGTTTACATGGATGTTGAGGGGAAGAGCTTCGAACTGAGTGGAAGCGCCGCCCTGAACAAAGATGATGTCGTAGTTCTCGGGGATATTCATAAGTTCCCTGAGCAAACTCTCGGCATCGTTGTTGATTTTGTCATAGTACTTAGAACGATGACTCATCTCCATAACACTCATGCCCGATCCTTCGTAATCGAGCAACTGTGCCTGCACTCTCTTGAGTACTTCCAAGGGAAGCATAGACGGACCCGCAGAAAAATTGTAAACTCTGTTCATTTTTATAACTCCTTAAATATTTGTTATATCTTAATTATAACCTCGCAAAAATAAAATAGCAAGCAAAAACCAAGCGAAATGCGATAATTATTTTTTTATTTGCATACATCATGCTTTTTGCTGCCCAAACAATCCTATGGAAGGCAAATCAGTCCGACAAACGGAAAACGTTTAACTGAGCGTTTTGGCAACGTGAATGCATGCAGACAGTAGTCGAAAAGATAAAAGTTTTTCGGTCGGCGTAGCAGAACGCACAGATTGTATGTACGGCAAAATGTAACACTCCTTTGTCCCTTACAATATAATTATAGCGGGGAGTAACGCTCATGAACAAGTTGATTATTTCGGGGAAAAACAAACTAAACGGCAAAGTCAGGTTAACTGCTGCCAAAAATGCCGTTTTACCGCTTATTGCCGCATGTTTGCTGACTAAAGAAGAAGTTGTGTTTTATGACGTGCCCGAGCTTAGCGATGTTGCGGCAATGATAGAGCTTATCAAAAGTTTGGGATGTAGAGCCGAACAGTGCGGCAACATGCTCGCTATAAAGTGCGAATCTGTGGACCCAAAGAAAATCGATAACGACGTTGTGCGAAAAATACGTTCATCGTTCTTCTTACTGGGAGCGCTTCTTGCCCGCACGGGAGAGGCATACATACATACCCCTGGCGGCTGCGAAATAGGTTCGAGACCGATAGATTTGCATCTAAGCGGGTTGCGCCGAATGGGCGTAGCGATAGACGAGTCGAGCGAAATCATATCGTGTAAAGGCAGCCCGAAAGGAAATTTCGTCACGTTGTCGTATCCGTCTGTCGGAGCTACCGAAAATATAATGATGGCTGCAGCGGGTGCCGATGGTTGTACAGTCATATACGGAGCGGCAAAGGAGCCGGAAATAGCCGATCTTGCTTCGTTTATAAATGTTTTGGGCGGAAGGATAAGCGGTGCGGGGACCGACGTTATAACTGTCGAAGGGTGCCGTAAATTCGGAGGAGCGGATTATCGCCCTATACCGGACAGAGTAGTTTGTTCCACATACATTGCCGCAGTCGCAGTGGCAAAAGGAGAAATTATCATTGAAAACTCTCCGCAGTTTTATGATTCGTCTCTGCTCGTGTTTGCAAGCGCCGGTGTGAAAATCAAATCCGTAGGCAATGTGTCGAGAGTAAAATGCGTCGGAAAAATTTCGCCGATAAGCAGCGTTATAACCTCTCCGTACCCCGGATTTCCCACTGATTCGCAACCGTTGCTTACGTCGGCGCTCTGTTATGCCGACGGACAAAGTAAAATCACCGAAACTTTGTTCGAGAGCAGATTTCGTTTTGCCGACGAGTTGCGGAAAATGAAAGCAGACATAAGAGTCAACGGACGAACGGCGATTATTAACGGTGGGCAACTCGACGGCGCAGTCGTTACCGCAAGAGATTTGCGAGGCGGAGCTGCGTTGATTGTTGCGGCGCTCGGCGCAGAAGGAATAAGCAGAATAAGCGGGATTCAGCACGTAGAAAGGGGTTACGACAATTTGCCGAAAACATTATCAATGCTCGGCGCAAAGATCAGCGAATTATAGAACGACTTCAAAAAAGCGAATCTTTTTACTATGGACATCTCCGAAAATTAAATTGCAAAATTTCTTTAGTACAAAATCAAGCGCATTATAACGCTTGATTTTTCCGTTTTCGTTTGGTATAATTGTTTTGTGTATGCGTAGGAAAAGACTTTACATTATTTTCGGTATACTGATGGCTTTAACGCTTATAGCTTTTGCGTCGAGCGCAATATTCAGCGTAAAAACCGTAGAAGGATACTGCAATATAAAACTTGATGACGAGACGCTCGATCGACGAGTGAGCGACGCCGCTTCTTTTGTAAAAGGCGTAAGCATTTTTTCGGTTAACGAGAGTGAAATCGCACAAAAGGTAGAAAGCGAAGTTCCCGGGATTAAAGTCGTCAACATCGAGAGAATGTTTCCTAATCGCATATCGGTAAACTACGTGCGTCTTTATGAGTACTTTGAGCTTTACTGGAGCGGTAAATATTACACCATGAGCATCGACGGCAAGGTTGTAAACGAAAGCGACACAAGTAGAGGGGAAGGAAAGGTTATCAAACTAATTTTTGAGCCGCAGGTAGAACCCGAGATAGGCGCAATGATAGTGCCTCCGCAAGCCACTGCCATCATACGAACGATGGAGAGACTCGACTACAAAAAGACGGATGCGGCCTCTATTATAAGCCATATAAATTTTACTTACAGCAAATCTTATATTTACGTTAAAACATTAAAAGGCGTGACGATAAGATTGAAAACTAACGATAATTTGGAAGATTTAGGCGAAATGTTGCGTTTGGGACTTACAACGTATGTTAACGGTCTCAACGAAGAAAAGAGAACGAAAGGCATGTTGATAGTGACTAACAGAGAGACGATTAGTTACACAGCCAATCCGGAGCCTAAGGATGCATATGATTATAAGGAGTAACCAATGAAGCAAAACGCAGTTGCCGTGCTGGATTTTGGCTCGGAAAAACTAACCGTTTTAGTAGGACGACGGGGAATAAATAACACCCTTGCCATAGACGGCAGGGGTGAAGCGGCGTACTCCGGTTTTGCCGAAGGAACTTTTTTTCAGCCGGATAAGCTCGGACAAGCCGTATCGGTAGCGATAAACGCTGCCGAAAATATGGCGCAGACAAAGATAACTTCGCTCTACGTAGGAGTTCCGGGAGATTTCACCGTTTGTATAAGCAAAAGCGTAGCCGTTTCGTTTGGCGGGAAAAAGAGAATAACAGACTCAGACGTAAATTCGTTGCATCAAAAAAACGAAGAACCTGCAGATCCGGATCTCGTGTTGCTTAACACTCAACCGGTGTACTACACAATAAGTGATGAAAGAAGGCTAATCGAACCCGTAGGTATGCAATCGTCGGTTTTGAGCGGACTTATTTCTTATCTCTATGCAGAAAGGTATTTTGTGGATACAGTCACCGCAATACTGAGAGACTTGGGTATAAGCAATATCGAGTTTACGTCGTCCGTGCTCGCCGAAGTATTGTTTTTGTTCGACGCACGCAAGAGAGATCAGTATGTGGTGCTTATAGACGTGGGATATTTGACTACTACCGTTTCGGTGGCAAGAGGTGACGGCATATTGTCTTTGCATACATTCAGTTACGGCGGCGTGAATATTACCGGCGAAATTGCCCGTATGTTAAAGATTCCTTTTACGGATGCGGAGGCGTTGAAGCGTAAAGTTTCGCTTTCGCTCAGTATGTCGGATACCGACTACTACGAATACGAAGACGGCAAATATCCGGCAAAAGTCATCAACGAAGCCGTTACCGAAAAAATCGCAGTCATAGCAAAGGCGGTTTATAAATGTTTGGATTTGTGCGAATACGAAATTCCGCAAAATATTCCGTTTAGCCTTACCGGCGGCGGTATATCGTATATAAGAGGAGCAAAGGACGTGTTTTCGTCCATGCTTATGCGTCAGGTTGAGTTGTCGGTTCCTAAGATTCCGCAACTCGATATGCCGCACTTATCAAGTTCGTTAGGTTTGCTCGACATGGCGCTTAACGTAGAAATGCCCGAAAAAAGAGGATTGTGGGCAAAAATTTTCAGGAAGTAAATGGAGGTAAATATGAATAACAGAGAGTATTCGGATTCTCCGGCTTGTATAAAAGTCGTAGGCGTCGGCGGTGGCGGAAGCAACGCTATCAATCGCATGGTTGAAGCCGGCATAAAGAGCGCACAATTTATCGCTATAAATACAGACGTTCAGGCTTTGCGCATGTCAAAAGCGGATATGCTTATCCAGATCGGAAAGAAACTCACCAACGGTCAGGGCGCAGGCGCAGATCCGTCCAAAGGACAGCGTGCGGCAGAGGAAAGCGCTCCCTTTATAAGGGAGCAGCTTAAGGATGCCGATCTTGTATTTATTACTGCCGGCATGGGCGGGGGTACAGGCACCGGCGCAGCTCCCGTAATAGCAAAAATAGCAAAAGAAATGGGCAAGCTTACGGTAGCCGTAGTTACAAAGCCTTTTATTTTTGAAGGAAAGATTCGTATGAACCATGCGGAAACCGGTATAGCTAATTTGCGCAAATTCGTTGATACTTTGGTCGTGATTCCTAACGAAAAACTTATGTCTATTGCGCCCAATCTTCCCATGGTAGAGGCTTTTAAGTATGCCGATGACATACTTCGTCAAGGTATACAGGGTATAAGCGATCTTATCGTTACGCCGGCTATGATAAATCTCGACTTTGCAGACGTATGCACGATAATGAGAGATAAGGGCGTCGCACATATGGGCATAGGCAGAGGAAAGGGTGAAGGCAGAACAAGCGATGCCGTAAAACAAGCCGTTTCCAGCCCAATGCTCGAGACCTCTATAGAGGGCGCAAGAAGCGTTATATTAAATATCATGGGTAGCCCCGATATGACGCTTGCGGAAGTTAATCAAGCTGCAAACTTGGTAAAAGAAGTAGTAAATGCCGACGCAATGATAATTTTCGGCGCAGACGTAAGAAATACGCTTAACGATGAAATATTGGTAACCATAATCGCTACCGGATTCGATACGCCTAATAACGAAAATATCGTTGTCCGTAAGGGAGGAGAACAGAGTGCGACTCAAAGCAGAGTGGGCATATTCGGCGACAATATGTTCTCGCCGGCGCAAGTTAAGTCTCAGCAAACGCAGGAGGCTCCGGCAAAATCCACCGAAATGCCGCAACCTAAGCCGCAAATCCGTACGAGAGTGCAGGTCGACGACGATTTTCCGGAGTTTTTAAAACGTATGAGCGACAAAGACAATAAATAAGACAATAACAAAACTTAGCGGATAAACCGTTGCGCAAATACAGCGCAGCGGTTTTTACTTTCTATTCTTTCTTTCGTGCTTGTATCCCTTTTTTCGCACTCAAAAAAGATTTATAGTGTATCTATGAGTATATATATAGAATTTATCATAATAGATAATTTACTTTTTACGTCTATGATTTGCTTTGCTTCATACGTATTGATTAAGCAAAAGCCCATATATCTGCGCATAGCAATAGCTTCGGTGGTAGGCACAATCGTTGCTATATTTTATCCGTTTGTGCAAAATATTGTACTTCTAATCTTAATAAAAATCTTATTATGTCTGACAGAAACTGTAATACTGTTTCGAAAACACAAAGTTTTAGGGTGCTTGTCCTTTCTGTGTTGCACGTTTGCTTTAGGCGGTGCTCAGTTTTGCATAGGCTATGCTTACTTCGGAAGTGTGGAAGCTGCGCTGACTTTACCTATAAGCGATTTGCCGCTTTCGCTTTTAGTTTTTCCGCCTTTTGTTCTTACGGCGGTCGGAGTTAAGTTTATAAGCAAACTGCGTAAAAAAAATTCGTTGGACGGGTTTAGATTTGTAACGGAACTTACCGTTTACGGACAAAAAGTCAAAATCGAAGGCATGGTAGATACCGGCAATGCGGTAGAAGACGTTATTTTTTTATCGGAGAAAAAAGCGTTTGAAGTTTTTTCTCCCGAAGTATTGATTAAAATGTTTGCGTCCAAACAGAGCATAATTGTCACTACCGCTTCAGGCAATAAAAAAATAGCCGTATCCGAATGCGTTTTGGTATTATATTCGGGAAAGGACGAGCATATATTATCGCAAGCGAAAGTAGGGATTTGTCCACTGCAAGGTGTCGAAGCCCTGTTGCCGTTATCCGTACTGTATAAGGAGTATAAAAATGAAGTTGCTTAAGAAATTGTTTAATTGGTTGTTTGCTCGAAAAAACGTTCTTTACTACATAACGGCGTCCGAGGCTTTGCCGAAGCCGTTGACCGCAGACGAAGAATGTGCTACGCTGCAAAGCTTGAGTAGAGGGGACAGAAAGGCGAAGTCTACTTTAATCGAGCGTAATTTGCGATTGGTTGTATATATAGCTCGCAAATTCGAAAATACCGGAGTGGATACAGAAGATTTGATTTCCATAGGTACGATAGGACTCATTAAGGCGGTGGGATCGTTCGACACTACGAAAAACATAAAATTAGCCACTTATGCTTCAAGGTGTATCGAAAACGAAATTCTTATGTGCTTAAGACGAACATCAAAACTCAAGAGTGAAGTATCGTTAGACGAACCGTTGAATGTCGATTATGAGGGTAACGAGTTGCTTATGTCAGACATACTCGGGACGGATCCCGATCTTGTAAGCAAGGGAATAGAGTCGTCTGTAGAAAGAGAATTACTTTTCGAAGCGCTTTCAAAACTTAATAAAAGAGAAAAACTTATTATGAAATTACGTTTCGGGTTGTGCGGTTGCAATGAGAAAACACAAAAAGAAGTAGCCGATATGTTGGGAATTTCGCAGTCCTATATTTCCAGGCTGGAGAAAAAGATTATTTTCAGATTACGCAAAGAAATGGCTAAGGCATTATAAAAATACCGCAAAAATCAACCGAAACGATTTTTGCGGTAAACGTAAAGGCTTTATATGTCTAACGATTAGTTCGTAAGACTTTTACGTAATTGCTTTACGAACTTCTTTAATGGCAGACTTTTCCAATCGGCTGACCTGCGCCTGAGAAATGCCGATTTCTTCGGATACTTCCACTTGTGTTTTGCCTTCGAAAAAGCGCATATTAACTATTTGACGTTCTCTTGCGGATAAGTTTTCTATAGCAGATTTTAACGATACGTTGTTAATCCAGTTTTCGTCTATGTTTTTTCCGTCTGCGATCTGATCCATTATCATTACGGTTTCGTCGCCGTCGTGATATACCGGATCGAAAAGCGAAACGGGATCGGATATTGCATCCATTGCATAAATGACGTCTCTGTACGGGATTTCCAGTGCGGCAGCGACTTGTTCGAGCGATACTTCGGATCCGCCTGCTTCTAATTTTTGGCGTGTCTGCAAAATTTTGTAGGCAGTGTCTCGAATCGAACGACTTATACGAACGTGAGCGCCGTCTCTGAGAAATCTTCGTATTTCTCCTATAATCATGGGAACCGCATAAGTGGAAAACTTCAGCCCGAGCGAAGTATCGAAGTTCTCTGTTGCCTTTATGAGTCCGACGCAACCTACTTGAAAAATATCGTCCATATTTTCTTTTTTGCCGCCAAAACGTTGTACTACGCTCAGAACAAGCCTCAAGTTTGCAGTAAGAAACTGATCACGGGCTTTTTCGTCGCCGCCGTGAGCTTTTTTCAGCAGCTCTATGCTTTGAGCCGAAGTCAGTTTGGGCAGAGTCGAAGTGTCGAGTCCGCATATCGTTACTTTAGTATTCATGATATCCTCCAAAGCTATTTTCGGCAAGGGGACAAAAAATATCCGCTTTTTTGGGAGTTAAAAGTGTAATTTTTGTCGAAATGCGGCATATAAGTATACGGGGGATAGGCAATGGACGAAAGCAGGGATATGACTTTTAGCGAATTAAAAGAAAAAGATGTGGTTACGGTCGAAGGAAATAACCTCGGAAAACCCGTCGATTTAGTGTTTTCGTTACAATCTCAAAAAGTCAGAGGCATAGTAACTCCGTACGGCAAAAGATGTTTGTTCTTCCATTCTCAGGAACTTTATATTCCGTACTCGAGAATAAAAAAAATAGGCGACGACGTTATAATCGTGGACGTTGCGCCCTGCAAAAGAAAGGAAGTATCGGACAAAGATCATTCTTACGATAAGAGATGTGACGGTCAATGCGACAAATGCATGCTTTTTGATTGCCCTTCGAGGTGGAAAAACAACTATGATTCGTATAATTGATTGACATGTTTAACTAAGTGTTGTATAATTACTTCATACAATATACGACATGAGGTAGTCTATATGAAGTGCATGTATTGCGGATATTCCGAAAGTAAAGTAATTGACAGCAGAGCAACGGACGACGATACTAAAATCAGACGAAGGCGAGAATGTTTGGGATGCGGTAGGAGATTTACCACTTACGAGGTGGTGGAAACGATACCCGTTCTAGTGGTTAAAAACGACGGCACTAGGCAACCTTTCGATAGAAATAAAATACTTTCCGGAATAATCAAGGCATGCGAAAAGCGCCACGTGTCCATGCGTGATATAGAAGGCATCGTAAATGATATAGAAAAACAAATAAACAATTCGATGGAACAAGAGATACTTTCTTCGCAGATCGGCGAAATGGTAATGCGAGCCTTAATGAAACTGGACGAAGTTGCCTATATCAGATTTGCATCCGTATATTGGCAGTTTGAAGATCTTTCGGCATTCACTCGCTATATCAACGAATTTAAAAAAACTTTAAAAGGAAAGAAGGATGACGCTGGCAAACGCTCAGCCACATAAAGTTTATACAGTAATACGCACCGACGGAGAAATGGCTATAAGACTTGCCGAATTGGGCTTCGCCGAGGGTAGTACAGTAATCGTAACCGGTGTTTCTCCCACAAAAGGAGCCGTGCTTACGCTGCTTAGAGGCAGAACCGTTGCGCTTCGAGCGTCCGTGGCGGCATCCGTATCGGTGAGAGAATGAAAGTTGTTTTTGCCGGAAATCCAAACGTAGGCAAGACTAGTTTGTTTAATAGGATAACAGGCTCTTTTGAGCATGTCGGCAATTATCCCGGCGTTACCGTGAAACGTAAAGCCAAGACGACGAAAATAGACGGGGAAGAATACGAATTCGTAGACTTGCCGGGGCTTTATTCACTTAACGCTCGTTCTGCCGAAGAAGTCATTGCGGCAAATGAATTGCGCAGCAAAAACGCCGACGTGGTAGTCGTTGTGTGCGAAGTCAATAACTTATGTCGAAATCTTTATCTTGCGATGCAAATTTTCGATTTGGGTATAAAGACCGTGCTTGCCGTTAATATGATGGACGAGTTGCCGAGAGGGCGTAAATTCGACGCCGAAAAATTGGCTGAGAGACTTGGCGTTGCCGTTGTGCCTGTAAGCGCAAAGTACCGTAAGGGTTCAGAAAATCTGATAAAAGAGATTAAGCGTGCAAGGGTGCCGCATCTGCATAAATCGAGAATTTATGCAGACGTTAGGCGGGAGGCTGCAGAGAGGTACAGTCTAATTGACTCTCTAACCGAAGACGTGTTTACCGGTAAAAACGTAAGCGGAGTTTGCGCATTCGACAAAATTGCCTTAAACAAATACCTTGCGTTGCCCGTATTTTTGATTATAATGGCGGCGATTTTTTTTGTTACGTTCGGCATTGTGGGAAAATTTTTGTGTAAAGGCATACAATATGGCGTCGAACAGTTGTCACAAATCGCCGGATATGCGCTTTCCGGTTCGCCCAATTGGCTTAACGCTCTTATATCGCAAGGAATAATCGGCGGCGTCGGCGGAGTTCTTGCTTTTTTGCCGCAAGTCGTGTTGCTGTATTTCTTTATCGGCTTGCTCGAAGACAGCGGTTATATATCGAGAGTTGCGTTTATGACCGACGATTTGTTTGGAAAGATAGGGTTAAGCGGCAGAGCTGCATTTACCTTGATAATGGGGTTCGGGTGTTCGGCTACGGCGATAGTTACGGCAAGAGGTCTCGATGACGCTAATATGCGAGTCAAAACGGTTATGCTTACTCCTTTTATGTCTTGCAGTGCAAAAATGCCCGTTTTCAGCGCTATAACCGCTGCATACTTTAACGGAAATCCGCTAGTGATTTTCGCTATGTATTTGCTAGGAGTAACTATGGCGCTCGTATGCGCTGCGGCGATGCAAAAAACGCCGCTTAAAAGTAAAAACGATTGTTTCGTTATGGAATTGCCGCCATACAGAGTTCCCACTTTCGAAAGATTGTTTCAGCTAGTAGGTTCGGGAGTAAAGTCTTTTGTCGTTAAAATCGGCGGCTCGGTATTTTGTCTCAGCGTGCTAGCATGGATACTATGTAACTTTTCTCTTGCGAGAGGCTTTGTTTTAAGCGGAGATGGCAGCGTAATGCAGACGTTTGCGTCGATAATTGCTCCGATATTCAGACCGCTCGGATTCGGCAATTGGAAGGCGGTTGCCGCTTTGCTAAGCGGATTAGTTGCAAAAGAGTCGGTAATCACTGTAATCGGTGGATTCGGCGGAGTATCTGCCGTGCTAGGCTACGATCAGGCAATGCCGTTTATGGTGTTCGCTTTATTGTATGTGCCGTGCGTTGCTTCACTCGGAGTTACAGCGAAGGAAATCGGCGCAAAATACGCCGTTATAAGCGCCGCATCGCAATTTGCGATAGCATACGTGGTCGCATTTGCAGTGCGGGCATGTATGATTTACGAGCTTCTATTGGCAATAGCAATCGTTGCGGTAATAATAGTTTTGACCGTTCGTGGTATAATAAAATTTAGCGGGAGGTGCCGTAACTGCGCAAGCTGCGGCAAATGCAAATGAAATTTTCAGTCAAGTGCAATAAAGAAACGACATTGTCCGAATTACTGTCGTCAAACCTGCCGTTGTCAAAAGACCATATAAAGAAGCTGCTCGCACAAAAAGAAGTCAAAATTGGAGGCAAGAGAAATTCCGACGGTACTGCGAAAGTCGTTTCGGGGGACTTTGTCGAAGTTTTCGTTCCGCAGAGTTTTATCGAGGAATTGCCGAGCGTCGTTTATGAGGACGACGACGTGCTTATTGCGGACAAGCCCATTCGCACAGAGGTAGAACCTGCCCTCGTCGAATTGCTTAAAGGTGACAGAAAGTATCTTAGAGCAGTACACAGACTGGACAGGAATACTACCGGGTTGATTGTTTTGGCGAAAAATGAAAGGGCGTACGACGAGTTGACTAATGCCATAAAGGAAAGAAATCTCGACAAATACTATTATGCGCTGGTATGCGGTTGCGTTAAAGATGGCAGCCATCGGGCGTATTTGTTTAAAGACGAAAAAAAGTCTGTTTGCATTGTTTCATCGTCGTCTAAACCGGGTTACAAAGAAATAATAACCGAAACTAAGCTTTTGGAAAGAAAAGGCGAATTGAGTTTGCTTGAGGTAAAGTTAGTTACGGGGCGAACGCATCAGATCAGAGCGCATTTGGCTTTTTTGGGCGCTCCTGTTCTCGGTGACTGCAAATACGGAAACGACGAGTTAAACAAAAAGTACAAAAAACGTTATCAGCAACTTATTGCTTACAAAATAATTTTTAAAAATTTGAGCGCATTGCAGCATTTAAACGAAAAAGTTTTTGTATCAAACCGAAAAATCATTGACTAAAACTATCAAATAGTGTTATACTTACCAAGATTACGACAATAGAGAGGACCTATGAAAAAGAGAAAGATAACGTACGACCTTACGGCTCGTCAAAAAAAGGAACTTAAGCGTTCTTCCGGAGCTAACGGCGCAGTAACGCCCAAGGAGCCTACTGCCGAAGAGATTGCTCTTAAGGAAAGCAGAGTAAGCGCAAGAAAACTTATTCTTGTAATCACCGCTACGGTCTTGGCGGTTGTGTTTGTTCTCAGCGGTGCGCTTATACCCGTGGTGCAGTCTAACAAAGAGTACAGTAAGCTTACAAACGACTATTTTCTTGACTGGAAAACTGAGGAGGGCGAAACTCTCACAAATCCTACCGCTACCATTCATCTTGTGGACGGCGACGGTAAAAATTTCGGAGATATTAAGCTCGAGTTGTTTATGGATGCGGCTCCGAATGCATGTATCAACTTTATTTACCTTGCGGAAAGCGGATTCTTTGACAATACTATTTTCCACGATAAAACTCAGGGTTTGATTTGGTTTGGTGGATACAAACTTAACGCCGAGTACGACTCTAACGACGAAAATTCGGCAAAATACGTGTCTAAAGCCAACGATGAGAAGTTCTTGTCCAAACTTACCGGATTCACGAAGCATAATGGTAACGTAGTCGACGGCGACGACGTTGACAGCGCTAATCGTAAGTACAAGCTCGGTTATCGTTTCACTGCCGAAACGACCAAGAAGAACTCGGGCAACCAGTACGGAATGCTTATGATGCAGGCAGGTACGGGCAGCGAGTATTCTACTTCTACGCACTTTATGTTTTCGACAGACACGTCTCCGTCGTTTACCAAGTGGAATAACGGTTCCAATATGGGTAGTTACGTTTCTTACGTTGCAAAAATTGCAAATGACGATGAAGGAAAGTCTTTCGATACTCTCGACAAAATAAACGCTCTCGCTACCGTTGGTAAGGAAAACGGCAAAGAAAACAATGCTAAGCAGATATATTATCAATATATCGATGTCAGTCTTGTAAAAATCGCTAGTATTGAAACTTCGCTTTCTAAAGCTCAAAGAAAGTATATTCTTAAGAATTTTGAAAGCTTTGTTACGTCCGGCACCTGGAGAGCTAACGCTTATAATCCCGAATATTTTAAATTTAACTGATTTCAAGTATAAAATTATTATAAATTACCTACCATTATGGCATTACTTAATGGAGGTAATTTTTTTTATGACAATCGGTTTGGTTTTAAGTGTAGTAGTAGCTATACTTGCCTTTTTCGGCTTGGCGGATTCTTTCTTTAAGAGGGTGCCGATAGCGCCGTGGTTAGGCTTTGTGGTTTCGCTTTTGCTTATTGTGGGAGCGCTTATTCCCAATATAACCATAGGTTCGTTCAGTATGAACATAGGCGGATTTATCGTACCGGTTATAGGTTCGGTTATTTTTTCGGTTATTGCATGGCGTAGGGGTGACTTTTTAAAGGTTATTTTTGCCGAATTGGTATTTTCAGCGATAATGGTAGCTACCCGCTCGCTTATATTGCCCGAAAACGGAGGCATGATTTTGGCTACTTCGCTTATCGTGGGATTTTTGGGCGGTATTATGGCTTACGTCATTACGAGATCCCGCAGCGGAGTGCTTGCGTCGGTTATGATGGGCATAGTGTTAGGCGATCTTATCGTAAACCTCATTTATGTATTCGGTTTCGGCGGATATGCGTTTTCGATGGGCACGAGAGGAGTCTTTGATGCACTTGTAATCGGTTGCGTGTTCGGTTGCGTAATGCTTGAGGCTGTAGAAGGCGCAAAACGTACCGTAAGTGACGGCAGAGTAAATAAGGAAGCACTAAAAGCCGAAAGCGGTCGGGACGAATACGACGAATTTTTTGATAATAAAATTTTATAGTCACAAAAAAACATGCCGTAAATCTATGGACAAAATTTTACTTATGTGGTAAAATAAGTCCATAGATTTTTAAGGGCGTGCATAGTTATGACTAAACCTTTGGTTGCCGTAGTCGGTAGACCCAATGTGGGTAAATCTACGTTTTTTAATAGAATTTGCGGTAAAAGAATATCTATCGTAAAAGATCTTCCCGGCGTTACGAGAGATCGCATTTACGCCGACGCCGAATGGCAGGGGTACAATTTTACGTTGATAGACACAGGCGGCATCGAGCTGAAAAGCGACGACGCCATGTATAAGCATATAAGAAAACAAGTAGAAATCGCCGTAGATGTAGCCGACGTAATAGTATTTTTCGTAGACGGAAAACAAGGTCTTGTGGCTTCGGATATGGAAGTTGCCGATTACCTAAGGACTGTAAACAAACCCGTAGTTTTGGCGGTGAACAAACTTGATAACTTTACCGTGGAAAATATGGACGCAGTGTACGACTTTTATCAGCTTGGATTGGGGGAGCCGATCGGCGTATCGGCCGAACAGTCAAAGGGATTGGGCGATTTACTTGACGAAATAGTTAAGTATTTTGACAAAATCGAATCGGACGAAAACGACAGTATTAAGATTGCCGTAGTCGGCAGACCTAATGTCGGTAAGTCGTCCATGGTAAATAAAATACTGGGTTACGAAAGAGTCATTGTTTCCGACGTTGCCGGTACTACGAGAGATGCCGTAGATACGCCTTTTACTCGTAACGACAAAAATTATACTATAATAGATACGGCAGGGCTTAGACGAAAGAGAGGCGTGGAGTTCGATACCGTCGAAAGTTATTCGGTCATGCGTTCGATTGCAGCGATAAAGCGCGCAGACGTAGTGCTGATTATCTTTGATTCATCAGAGGAAATCAGCGAACAAGACGTCAGAATTGCCGGCATGGTACATGAAGAAGGCAAACCTTGCATAATAGTGATGAACAAATGGGATGTTGTAGAGAAGGACACCCATACTATCGAAGATTATAAAAAAACTTTGGATAATCAGCTTGCGTTTATGGATTATTACGTACCTATTTTTGTTTCTGCAAAGACGGGTCAAAGAGTTGATCGCATATTCGACGTGATAGACAAAGTTTACGAAAATGCTTCACGCAGAATTCCTACCGGTATTCTAAATGACGTCATACGAGAAGCCGTTTCCGTCAACGAACCGCCATCGCCGAGCGGCAGACGACTTAAGATTTTGTATGCTACACAAACGGATGTAAATCCGCCGAAAATTGTTATTTTTGTAAATAACGAAAAGATTTTACATTTTTCTTATCGTCGTTATTTGGAAAACAGTTTACGAAAAGCATTTGATTTTTCGGGAACGCCTATTGTAGTTGTTTATAACAGCAAAAAGGAAGAATAAATGGTTTTTAAAATAGTTATTTCCGCAGTGCTTGCATATTTGCTTGGCGGTTTGAACAACGCCGTCATAATTTCTAAAATCCTAAAAAGCGATATTCGCAAAGAGGGAAGCGGCAATCCGGGGGCTATGAATATGTTTCGTAATCACGGTTTTGCTTTCGGAGTTCTTACGCTTCTGTTGGATGCGTTGAAAGGAGCGATTGCCTGCTTGCTGTGTTGGTACATAGTAGGCGACTTTGACAAAGAAGAAGTTTTGGGATTGTACATCGGAGCGTTAAGCGTTGTTGTCGGTCATATTTTCCCGATTTTTATGAAGTTTAAAGGCGGAAAGGGTATAGCTTCTACGATAGGAATATGTTTCGTAATTAATCCGCTTGTTACCGGTATTTCGCTGCTTTGCGGCTTTGTGTTTATATTGATTGCAAAAATAGGATGTATAGGTTCGTTTATAATAATCACACCTCCGCTTATTGCCGCATCGATTCAGCTTATCGGCAGCGGGCACTTCGAGTGCGCTTTAATGGTACTTGCGATGTACGTTATTATGGTTGTTAAACATTGGTCCAATATTCAAAGGTTGTTTAACGGATGTGAAAATAAGACATATTTGCTTAAAAAGATTCGTACAAATGCAAAAATAAAAAAAGAAGAGACAAACTGAAAGCAGTTTTTCATAATTTAAGATGTGCCGCATATAAATAAGTATAAATTTATGGAGGCACATTTTTTAATGGAAGAATTCGACGTTTATAAAGATATAAGCGAAAGGACGAACGGCGACATATATATAGGGGTGGTAGGACCGGTAAGGTCGGGAAAATCGACTTTTATAACTAACTTTATGCAGAAGCTTGTACTGCCTTTAGTCAAGAGCGATAACGAACGTACGAGGATGCAAGATGAATTGCCACAATCCGCAAGCGGAAAGACTATAATGACGACTCAGCCTAAGTTCGTGCCGGGAGAAGCGGTAAAAGTTTCGCTCGGAGACACCGTCTCGGCTAACGTCAGACTTATAGATTGCGTCGGTTATCTTATTGACGGTGCTATGGGCGAAACCGAAGGCGATAAAGAACGTATGGTTAAGACGCCTTGGAGTGATAAAGAGATGCCGTTTAATCAGGCAGCGGACATCGGAACCAAAAAAGTAATAGCCGACCATTCTACCATAGGAATAGTAATGACGACCGACGGTTCTATCGCTACGGAGATTCCCCGCAAAAGCTACGTTGATGCGGAAGAACGTTGCGTAAACGAGCTTATAGCTCTTAACAAGCCATTTGTCGTAATATTGAATTCTACGGTTCCCGATAGCGAACAAACAAAAAAATTAGCCGCCGAATTGAGCGAAAAGTATTCCGCTGCGGTATTGCCGTTAGACGTTCTTAATTTAACGGGGCAAGATATCGAAAACGTTTTTAAGACCGTGCTTATGGAATTTCCGTTAAAAGACGTAGAAGTCGAGTGCGACGAGTGGATTAGAGCTTTGCCTATCGGACATGAAATAGTAAACGAACTGACTTCTATTATTACAGCCGCAAGCGAAAATATGACAAAAATGTCCGATTACATGTTGCTGACCTCGGCTTTTGAAGGTAACTCTGATTTTAAAAGCGTCAGGTGCGAAGAAGTGGCACTCGGATGCGGACGAGTTCGATATAGCATTCAAGCCGAGCCTAAATTGTTTTACAGCGTTTTAAGTAAGGAATGCGATATGGAATTGAACGACGATTACGAACTGATGGCGTCGCTAAAAGGACTTGTAAAGGCAAAAAAGGAATACGATAGATTGGCAAAGGCGTTGGAGGACGTACGTGAAAACGGATACGGCGTAGTGCCTCCCACGTTAGAAGAAATGACGCTTGACGAACCTGAAATTGTTAAACAAGGGGGCAAATTCGGCGTAAAATTGCGAGCGTCCGCACCGTCACTGCATATTATGCGAGTGGACATCGACTCTGTCGTAAGTCCTATAGTGGGGACAGAGCAGCAAAGCGAAGAGCTGGTAAATTCTATGCTTAAATCGTTTGAAGACGAACCGAACGGAATTTGGCAAACGGATATTTTCGGAAAATCACTTAATGTCCTCGTAAATGAAGGTCTCAGCAGTAAATTGAATTCCATGAGAGAAGACACGCAAAAGAAAATGCGCAGAACTTTATCTCGAATAATAAACGAAGGTAAAGGCGGCGTTATTTGTATTCTGCTTTAAAGTGCTACTATTTGCAGCCGCCAACAAATTTATATTACTCCTTAGAAAAGGCAAGGGCGCCACAGCGGCGTACCTGCCTTTTGTATTAGAAGGAAAATACAAATGTTTCGTTTTATATAGCTAAGTAAATTATTGTCAAACGATTTCTTGTTTATAATGTTACCGATAACTCGATTATGTATCCCGAAATTCCTGTTTTTTGTGCAAAATTTGACTTTTGTAAGCATACATATATCACGATTTTGTTGAATTTAACGGCGCATCGTGCTATAATTATATCGTAATATTTGAACTTAGCGGTATGAGTACGCATGAATTTTATTATTTCGGCAGAAACGGTAAATTTTTCGTCTGACAGAGTGTGGACGTTTTTGTTGCAAATAGGTATACTCGCAATATTAAGGGTTGCTGCAATGGCACTTAAAACCGAAAAAAGCAAGAAGAAAGTTCCTACGGTAAAAATAGTAGAAAGCGGCGCATCATGGCAAGTTCTTATATGTTGCAGGCAATAGTCGGACTTGTTGTTTCACTGTCTATGTATTTTTTAGCTGATTATTTTTATGCTACCGGACTTATTTTGCCGATGGGATTCGGGCAAAGTATCGGAAGTGCGCTTAGCCGGAGCAGTAACTACGAGACGAATTACGGATTTGAAGGCGGAGCGTCTTTCGGTCTGCCAGTCGCTTCAATCGGATTTATTGTCGTAAGTGTTATAGACGTTATCTACCTAAATATCGTGTGTAAAAAATGCAATTTGCGTCGTCGAGCGAATGCGCTAAGCAAACAGTCGATAGCGGTCGAACTCGATCTAACGCCTGTGTCTGAGTCCATAGACATTTTTACCGTGTAGATTTGCCTTGTAATCGTAGCGTATTTGTTTTCGTACGGATTTATGAGGTTGCTTGCTCTTACCGGAATAAAAGTTATAGGGGATTTGGCATGGGGCTGAATTTCCTTTGGACATTGGTTTTGCTTTTCTGAGTAAAAAAGCTTAACGCAGCCTGGAATCTTTCGTCCGTTGCAAAAAGTTATAACATAGGTGACGTGACGCTGGATTTCGACAAAATAGAAGGTATGGAAGTGTTAGAGGATGGAAGCGCACTGCTAATGAGCGAAAGCGGAATAAATTATCTACTTCGCAGTGACAGAAAATGCCTCAATAAATATATGAAACTATGGGAATGGAACAATGCGAGAGATTATAGCGGCAACAAACAACAAAAATAAACTTAAAGAAATAAGAGAAATTCTTAAGGGATATACTGTTTTTTCGCTTTCTGACGTCGGTATAGAATGTGATCCTGCCGAAATCGGTAAAACTTTTGTCGAAAATGCGCTTATCAAAGCCAGAGCCGTATATGAGCTGACGCACAAGGCGACAATTGCAGACGACAGCGGTATAGTGACAAATGCGCTAAACGGTATGCCGGGCATATTTTCTGCCAGATTTGCAGGAACGCACGGAGACGATAAGCGAAACAACGATAAACTCCTAAACGAACTTAAAGACAAAAGGGATAGGTCTGCTTACTTTATGTCGGCAGTCGCATTGGTATGCGACAAGGGTGAATTCGTGGCTACGGGAAGAACAGACGGCGAAATTATGGAAGAAGCTAAGGGCGACGGGGGATTCGGTTATGATCCGTTGTTTTATTCGTACGAGCTTAAGACTGGATTCGGGCAGGCAACTGCCGAGCAAAAAAATATGGTAAGTCATAGGGGAAAAGCCTTAAGAAATCTTCTAAAGATAATAGAAGATGAAAATTTGTAATACAAATGCCGCCGATGTATGGGCGATGCTTGTCATAGAATTTTACGCATAAGCGACATAGCTCAAATATGTTCAAAAAATATTTTTTTAGATTTCGTATTAAAAATTCTTGACTTTATTTTTCATCTGTGGTATTATCATATACGCTGCGTTGCAGTTATGCGGGTGTAGTTCAATGGTAGAATTCCAGCCTTCCAAGCTGGCTGTGTGGGTCCGATTCCCATCACCCGCTCCACAACGAGCGCCAGTAGCTCAGCTGGATAGAGCAACGCCCTTCTAAGGCGTGGGTCGGGGGTTCGAATCCCTCCTGGCGCGCCAAAGTCTAAAGTACCGCATTTCTCATGTGGTGGGTATAGCTCAGCTGGTTAGAGCGCCAGATTGTGGCTCTGGAGGCCAAGAGTTCGAATCTCTTTACTCACCCCATTATTTTTTTTGAAAGTGTAGGGGTGTAGCCAAGCGGTTAAGGCACGAGACTTTGACTTTCGCATCGCTGGTTCAATTCCAGCCACCCCTGCCATACGATTCTATAGGGGTATAGCCAAGCGGTAAGGCATCAGACTCTGACTCTGACATTTCGTAGGTTCGAATCCTACTACCCCTGCCAGATTTATGGTCCATTAGCTCAGTTGGCAGAGCACTTGACTTTTAATCAAGTTGTCCCGCGTTCGAATCGCGGATGGATCACCATCAAGATTATAATTTTTTCAGATTGCCGAGTTAAAATGCTTGCTTTTTGAAAAATCATTTGTTATAATACTCAAGCATCGTGAGTAAGCGGATGTGGCGGAACGGCAGACGCGCCAGACTTAGGATCTGGTATCTTCGATGTGCAGGTTCAAGTCCTGTCATCCGCACCAATTGAATATAAAAAGTTTTATGCGGAAGTGGCTCAGTGGTAGAGCGTTGCCTTGCCAAGGCAAATGTCGCGAGTTCGAATCTCGTCTTCCGCTCCACTTTTTTTAGCATCATTAGCTCAGCTGGTAGAGCACCTGACTCTTAATCAGGGTGTCCAGGGTTCGAGTCCCTGATGGTGTACCATGGACGGTTTGTAAGTTTTGCTTGCAGACCGTTTTTGTATAATTTACCTGTTTGGTAAAAAGGTATGTGCGCCAACCAATAGTTTTGATATTTATTTTCATGTAAAGACTGCATCGTTTTCGTTACTTATGCCGAGAAAAAATATCTGAGGCGTATGGCGTTGACAATGTAGGAGCGATGTGTTAAAATTTGCATGGAATATAAGTTCAATTTACTAACAAAGCGATAAATTTAATTACGGAGCGATAATATGATTTTTTGTTTTTCCGGAACAGGTAACAGCAGATATATTGCAAGACGAATAGCCGCTGCCATGCAATATGGAATTGTTGATCTCAATAAAAAAATACGAACAAACGACTATTCGTGTGAGCGAACGGGCAGAGATGTGATAGTTGTTGTGCCTACGTATGCCTGGCGAATTCCGATAGTCGTGTCCGATTGGCTTCTTAAAGTCGAAATTTGCGATGCCGAAAATATATGGTTTATAATGGATTGCGGCTCTCAAATCGGCAATGCTGCAAAATATAATCAAATTATTGCAGAAAAAAAGCATTTGCGTTACATGGGAACCATGCAGATTGTAATGCCGGAAAATTATATCGCTATGTTTGATGTGCCGTCGGTGGAGAAAGCAAGAGAAATCGTAGAAATTGCCGAGCCGAATATAAATGCGGCTATAGAATGTCTTAGATCGCATCGGCCTTTTGCCGCACCTCGAAATAATCTTATCGACCGATTTATGAGTTGTTTGGTTAATCCTATATTTTATCGCTTGTTTGTAAAATCCAAGGCGTTTCGAGTAAAGCCAGATTGCAACGGATGTGGTCTGTGTGTAAAGAAGTGTCCGATGAATAATATAATGCTCGAGGCAGGAAAACCGGTTTGGGGCAAAGAATGCACGCATTGCATGGCTTGTATTTGCTATTGCCCCACAGAAGCTATAGAATATGGGAATAAGAGCATGCGTAAACCTCGTTATAATTTCGAAAAACTTAATATACACTGAATATAAATAAGATTTTTTCACAATTTGCGTTGAATAGTAAAGGTTTTTTGGATAAGTCAGGCGATTACAATAAATGCTGTATATACAAAGTCTTTTTGAGAAAGTGTTGTCAATGTCAAGTTGTCGCTAAAGTATAAGCGAGCCAAAAAAACGCCGTTTGGCATTGACAACACAGATACAATATGTTATAATATTCGTGAAATTTTGATTTACCTAAAAGGAGAAAAAGTCAATGGAAAAAAACTTTTACGTTGGCAACAGAAGAGGGTTATTCGATATAATGGAAGACGGCGTAGCCGTTTTGTCATCCGGCTATAGAGTAAATAAGAGCGCAGACGAAAATTATGACTTTCAAGTTAATACTAATTTTTACTATTTGACGGGCATAACGCAACCGCAGACGCAGCTCGTTATTATTAAAAACGGCAATTCATATTCCGAAAGACTGTATATTGACGCATATGATGAAATGTATGAAAAGTGGTGCGGACATAAGCTTACTAAGTCAGAAGCAGCAGAGATTTGCGGAGTTAAAGAGGACGATATATATTATAACGATGAGTTTGAAGCATACCTTCACGACGTAATTTCTTCGTCACCTTGCGTTTATTTCGATCTTGAAAAACGTGACGAACCGTCATATGTTACGTTCGGACTTAAATATGCGGAAAAATTCTGCGATAAAAATGTCAGAGACGTTTATCCTCTGGTAATTTCTCTGAGAGTAATTAAACAGCCGTGTGAGATAGAAGCTTTTAAATCTGCCATCGAAGTAACTCGGCAGGGTATCGAGCGTCTTATGCGTAAAGCAAAGGGCGGGATGTATGAATATCAGCTCGAAGCCGAATTCGATTATGTCGCAAAAACTTCGGGAAACAAAAAATATTCGTTTAAGACTATTGCTGCGGCGGGTGAAAACGCAACTACTTTGCACTACACCACAAACGATTCGGTTATAGGCGACGGCGATCTAATATTGTTCGATCTCGGAACGAGAGAGCAAGAGTACTGCGCAGATATTTCTCGAACCTTTCCCGCATGCGGAAAGTTCAGCCCGCTCCAAAAGACTATTTATCAGATAGTTTTGGATGCAAATAAAAAGATAATCGAAGTAGCCAAGGCAGGTATGACTATTTTAGAGCTTCAGCAGATAACAATCGATATGCTTGCCGACGGATGTTTAAGAGCCGGTTTAATCAAAAACAGAGATGATATAAAGAAGTATTATTTCCATAGCGTGTCCCATTCGATAGGACTCGATTGTCACGATCCTAACGACAGGAAAAAGCCGCTACCCGAAGGCGCCGTAATTTCGGACGAACCCGGTTTATATTTCCCCGAGCATAAGATAGGTGTCCGAATCGAAGATGATCTTCTTATATGCAAGGATAGGGCTATAAATCTTTCAGAGTCCATAATAAAAGAAGTGAGAGAAATCGAAGACTACATGGCTTTTCACAAAGAGTAATCTTTATTTTTACGGTATAAACGTTACAAACGGAGGCAATAATTATGTTATCGGATAATATAGCTAAGTTAAACGCCGATATAGCGTCTACGGGTAAAGAAGTTACGGTCGTGGCGGCAACCAAAACCGTTCCTGCCGAGATCATAAACTTGTTGCCATCTTACGGTATTCTTGCCGCAGGAGAAAACAAAGTGCAGGAATTGCTTTCTAAGTACAACGACGTTAAAGGTATAACTTGGCACTTTATAGGCAGACTTCAGCGTAATAAAGTAAAGTATATAGCAGATAAAGTAGATATGATTCATTCGGTAGACAGCTTTGAACTTGCGGAAGAAATAGAAAAACGCTGCTGTAAAATCGATAAGGTAATGAACGTTTTGGTGGAGATAAACACGGGAAGCGAAGCGTCTAAAGGCGGAGTTTCGTATGACGAGGTTGAAGGTCTGTGCGAACGTATACAAGGTTTGCCGCATTTGAAGCTAAGGGGTCTTATGGGTGTATTTCCGATAGCCGCAGATGAGTCTGCGTATGCAAGGTTAGGCGCAAGCTACGATTTGCTTAAAGACAAATTCGGTTTTGATTGCTTAAGTGCAGGAATGAGCGCCGATTATATGACAGCGATTAAATACGGTGCCAACATTATACGACCGGGAAGTTGTCTTTTCGGACAAAGGAATTATAACAAATAAGGAGAAAACTTGTTATCTGATGAGAGAATTTAATCCAAGTGACGACGAATTCGAATATTATGAAGATACGCACAATGCAAGCGGCGATTATGTAGGCGCAAAACCGAACATGAGTTTTACGCACGTAGAGGATCGCACTATAAACTTTAACGAGTCAGACAAAGAAACGTTAAAACCCACCGACAATTATTCCTTTCCGATGGGAGGAGGCAAACAACGAATACTTGTTTATTGTCCCAAAACCCCCGAGGACGTTACTGTACTTATCCAACATCTTAAGGTAAGCGATCCGGCTATAGTAAATCTTAACGACCTTGACGAGTCCACTGCGCAGAGAATATTGGATTTTTTGTCGGGTGCGGTATGCGCTCTTTCCGGTACCGTGCATAGGGTAACCGGCAATATGTTTTTGCTTGCGCCCAAGGGCGTGGAAACAACAATACCGTATGAACAAAATTAAGAATTTTTTGCGCTTTGCCGGCATGGAACTTATTATTATTGTAGTCGGAATAATTTTGGATCAGGGTTCAAAAGCTTTAATTGTGGCAAACATAGGATTACATGACAGTGTTACCGTAATTCCGAAATTTTTAGAGTTTTACTATACGCAAAACAGAAAAGCGGCATTCAGTTTTGACTTCGGGTTGGAAGAGCTTATCGGTATAGAAGGCGTGCGAATATTTTTTATTGTGTTTACCTTCTTGGCGATAGGTTTTTTCGGTTTTCTTATATTCAAAAAACCACAAAGAGGAAAGCTGTTCAGGGCCTCGTTGGCTGCGATTTGCGCAGGCGCTGTCGGAAATCTTATAGACAGATTGTTCCGAAAGTTCGTTGTAGATTTTATTCGAATAAAATATTTCGGGTATGAGCTATTCGGGCATACCAGTTTCGCCGTATTCAATGTTGCAGATTGCTTCGTGGTCGTCGGGACGGTGTTGCTTTTAATATCGGTTTTGTTTTTTGAAAAATTTGACGATGATAAAAAAGAGATGTTATCTGGCTCAAATAATGACGGAGCTATAAGTAATGGATAGTGTGTGCGATTTTCAACGCTTTGTTATCGAAACGCAAGAAAATAAATTGAGATTAGACGTATATCTTGCAATGGTTACTCCGTACACCCGTTCGTATATAAAGTCGCTTATCGATAAAGGCCATGTAACGGTAAACGGGAAAAATGAAAAAGCAGGTCGTGCGTTAAAGAGCGGAGATATAGTGGACGTAAACGTCCCTGCCGACAGAGAATGTGATTTGCAGCCGGAGGACATACCTCTGGATATTTTGTACGAGGACGATAGCATAGCGGTTATAAACAAACCGAGGGGCATGGTCGTTCATCCCGGTGGCGGAGTATACAGCGGCACGTTGGTAAATGCTCTTTTATATAGGCTTGGCAGCCTTTCTACCATTAACGGAGTAATAAGACCGGGAATAGTGCATAGGCTTGACAAGGATACAACCGGCGTTATGGTAGTTGCAAAAAACGATGCTGCGCATTTGTCGCTAAGTTCGCAAATCGCTCAACGCACGGTTGTAAAAAAGTATGTCGCTCTTTTGGAAGGAAATTTGCCTGAGGACAAGGGAAACGTTACCACTTATATCGACAGAAATCCCAAAGACCGAAAACTTATGTCCGTTTGCGACAGCGGGCGGATAGCCATAACCGACTATGAGGTGTTGAAACGATACAAAAATAACTGCTTGGTCAGCTTTATCATACATACCGGACGAACGCACCAGATAAGGGTGCATGCAAAATATCTCGGGCATCCTGTGGTCGGAGATGCGTCGTACGGATATAAAAAGCAGCGCTTTAACTTGTCCGGGCAATTGTTACATTCCAAGTATTTGCAATTTACGCATCCGGTGAACGGGCTGAGAATGGAGTTTGAAGCGCCTCTGCCGGAAGACTTTCGGAAGATATTGAATTTGTTAGACGCAAATGAAAGTGTATAGCGTCTTTTTGTTGCTACGACTGCATTTTATTTGACATTTTGCTGACAATAATGTATAATTTCTAAGTTAAATAATAGGAGTTTTTTAATATGGCTAAGAAAAAGAAGAATGCATTTGCAAGATATTTTGAAAATTTCGGATTCAAGCAGATTGGTGAAATTTCTATGGTTGTCGCTTTAATTACGTTGATTGTAGGCTGGTCGATTTGTACCGCTACCGACGGAATAGTGGCGGTAATCGCATTCGGTTTGTTTGCATTATCCAGCTTGTTTTCTATATTTCATGACATAATTGTCATAAAAACGGAGAAAAATCCTCGTTCGCCCGAACGCAAGGCTGCAAAAGTCGGTATCATCGTTTCTGTAGCCATTTTTGCAGTTGCAGTTTTCGGCGTTATATGGGGACTAACCGTTGGGTTTGTAGTACCCGATGTAGGTTAATCGACAAGAGAGCTTAGGCTCTCTTTTGTTATGTAAAATCATATTGTACCGCACCGCAGGCATATATTATAACGAGGTGCGAAATGAGTTTTTTCGAACAGTTGAAACAAGATATCGGGATAACCGATATGCAGCTTGTCGGCGGATATTATATCGTTGATTTTTGCGGCAAAGCTGTCTATATCGACGGTGTTAAGCGTTTAAGCAAAATATCGGAGCAACAGATAAGCATTGTTACAACTACGGACGCTATTGTTATCAAAGGGCAGTTGTTCGTCGATTACTTAACCGAAAAATCCATTCTCATTTCCGGAAAAATTATTTCGGTGGAGAAAAATTCCAATGGTTAAAATAACGGTTATCGGTTATAACCAGCTTGCCGTTTTAAGTAGTCTTTCACGAAAAAACATTGCAATAAAGTCGCTAAGGCGAATCGATGCAAAAAATATGTTTTTTTTCGTAAGAGAAAAAGATAACGATAAAACGCAAAAGACGTTACGGCGTTTTAATTGTGAGATAACGGTTGAAAAGTTTGGTATCGTTTCTAAAGTAAAGAGTGGACTAAAGCGATTCGGGTGTTTGATAGGCATTGTCATTGCAATGGTGCCGTTTATACATTTTTCGGGGCGAATTTTAAAAGTAGAGGTTACCGGTAACGTTAGAACGGATGACAAAATTGTTTTGTCAGCGTTAGGAAGCGTTGGCATAAAGGTCGGATCCGAAAAAAACGTCGATTTGGAAAAAGCGGTGGACACATTGGTGGAAATGGACGAATTTGTTGCCGCTTCGGCAAAAGTCAGCGGATGTTTGCTTAGCGTCGAAGTGGTAGAATCTACCGTCGTAGAGGGCAAACAAGAGGGCGACTCGGTTGTATCGCTGTATGACTGCGAAATTACCGGAGTTTCGGTGGAAAGCGGAACTGCGTTGGTTAAGCCCGGCGACAGAGTGCCTTTCGGCAAGACACTAATCGAAGGCGTTGAGTATTCGACTGCAGGAGAGCCGCTTCGTGCGGTAAAGGCAAGCGGAAGTGTGTATGGACTCGTTTCTTTCTCGTATGATACTATAAAGCCGATTAAATATCCTCGTTTAAAGGAAAATAAAACGTCCACGCTTATTTATGCGTTCGGCAAAAGAATTTTCGGAAAACAGGTCAGCGGCAAAAAAGTGGAAAGAACGACTTCCAGATTATGGTCTGTGTTTCCTCTTTATGCGGTCAGAGAGACTTCTTTTGTTACGGAATTTGTAGATGTTACTGCAGATGAGGCTGTGGCTGAGTCTGTAAAAGAAGCGATAACGGTACTTGCCGTAAAACACTGCAGCGTATCTTACAAGGTAGCGACAAATTATACAGAAAAACAAGGATACATTTGCATAAACGTGCAAATTCAAGCAGAAATTTCGGTGGGAGGCATAAGATGAAGACTATAAAACTTTCTGCGGAAGCTATAACAAAATTGTTCGGGGCATATGACGAGAACGTAAAATTTATAGAAAAGGAATTGGGCGTCACTATAAGGACGAGCGAAGACGGATTATCGATCAGTGGCGATAACGAAGAAAAAGCTGCAGCGTTAATCGATAGCGCAGCTAAAATGTTAGCTTCGAATAAAGAGGTTGACAAAGCTTTTTTGAGAAGAGCGATTGATTTGATAAATGACGGTCAGCAGGAAGAAATCACTGTGTTAAGCAGCAATGTCGTTGCCGTTACGAACAAAGGAAAACAGATTTTTTGTAAAACCATCGGACAGAGAGAGTACGTGAAAGCAATTCGTAACAAAACGATTGTCTTTGGCGTGGGTCCGGCAGGCACGGGAAAAACGTATCTTGCCGTTGCGTTGGCTGTAAGCGCATTTAAGGCAGGCGAGGTAGAAAAAATAATCCTTACTCGTCCCGCTATCGAGGCAGGCGAAAAGTTGGGTTTTTTGCCCGGCGACTTGCAGACAAAAGTCGATCCTTATTTAAGACCGCTTTATGATGCTCTGCAGGAAATGTTCGGCATAGACAGCTATACAAAGCTTATAGAAAGAGGCATAATAGAGATAGCTCCGCTCGCATATATGAGGGGACGAACGTTGTCATCGTCGTTTATAATTCTGGACGAAGCACAAAATACAACCGGCGAACAGATGAAGATGTTTTTAACTCGTCTTGGAGAAAACAGCAAGATGGTAATAACCGGCGACGATACGCAAGTGGATTTGCCGTACGGAAAGACGAGCGGACTCAGCAGCGCAACGAAAATTTTGTCCGGAATAGACGAAATAGGTATTATAAGACTGACAGAAAAAGACGTAGTAAGACACGAGCTTGTGCAAAAGATAGTGATAGCGTACGAAAAAGCTGCCAAGAAAGAGGAGTAACGAGTAACAGATGCTAAAAGACGGAGTAAGGACGGACAAGGATTTTTTAAAAAAGTTTTTGGTATCGACATTTTTTACAATGGCGGTAGTCTTGGTTACTGTCCTTCGCTTTATTTTTATAGACGAACTAGGCAAGTCGATGCCATCATCATACGGTTTTTACATCGGTTTCGGCGTTGGTCTTGCAGCGTTGTGCGTCGGTATGCTTTTGCTTCTCTATTCGGTAATGGATTTCGGGGAGCTTAAACTGAAAGAGCAAAGCGCTATTTTATTTACGGTATTTTTCAGTTATGTCATAAGCACATATATTTCGCTTGCAAGTATTTACCTTATGCCCGTATTCCTTGCCGGACTAATATTAAGCCAATTGAGCCAGAAACAGTACGTTTTTGTCGCAAACACAATGGTGTGTATTTTTGTCGGTTACACAGAGCTTATAAATTTTGTGGTAGTCGGCGAAAATGCGATTAGCTTGTTGGTGGTAATTGCGGCAGGACTTGTTTGCGGAGGTATTTCCGCCATAACATTAAGCGGGGATGGTTCGAGATTGCGCTTTTTTGTAAAAAGCTTTATAGTTTGCGCTTTTTCTTTACTTACGACATTATTTTTCTATGTGGTAAAAGTTCCTTCAGTAAAAGAATCTTTGATGTATACCGGATTTGCCGCTTTAGGGCAGTTTATTATGGGGATAGTGCTTTCTCCGGTGTTGGAGCGTATGTTTAACCTTCTTACTAATTCCCGATTGCTCGAACTTACCGACATATCGGCTCCCCTTATGAAGAGATTGTTAAAAGATGCTCCGGGAACATACAACCATTCGGCTGCCGTTGCGTCGTTTGCCCAGATGTGCGCAGCGGAAATAGGAGTAAATCCATATCTTGCGAGAGCTTGCGCTTATTATCACGACGTAGGTAAACTTGCAAATCCCATGTATTTCAAAGAAAACCAATCTTTTGAAAATTTGCATGATAGCTTGCTTCCTGAAGTCAGTGCGGAGATTTTGCGCTCGCACACTGAAGAAGGATTAAAATTATGTAACGAATATAAAATTCCCGAGGAAATAAGCCACGTAACCATTCAGCACCACGGTACTACACTTATATCCGTGTTTTATAACAAAGCGCAAAAGATGACCGATTCACCCGTGGACATATATGAATATCGTTATCACGGGGTAACTCCTCGTACGAAAGTTGCGGCGATAATTATGATGTGTGACTGTTCAGAGGCTGCAATACGTGCAATGGACAAGCCTGACGGAGATAAGGTTGACAAGCTTCTTCGTAAACTTACTTTAGAAAGATTGGAAAACGGTCAGTTCGATAATTGCGATATTACGATAAACGAACTTAATCGCATTAGAGAAATAATTGTCAAGGCTTATGGCGGATTGTTCCATCAAAGAGTAAAATATCCGGAGGGAAAATAAGTGTTTATTTTAGATTGTGAGCAAACTGACGATAGTTTCTTAAAGGTGACCGAGTCGGCGTTTCGACATCTCGGACTATCCGGCGATGCAATTGTAGAACTTGTTTTTGTTTCCGAGGAAGAAATTAAACAACTTAATGCTCAAACAAGAGGAATAGACAAAGTTACGGATGTACTAAGTTATCCGTTTTTGACTGATTGGAAAGAATTCAATAAGCAGAATTACCCTGATGATTATGATTATGAGGCTAAAGGCGTTAGGCTAGGTTGCATTGCAATTTGTTCGTCGGTTGCCGAAATGCAGGCTCGTGAGTACGGACATTCGGTAGAAAGAGAAAAATCATATTTGTTTTTGCATGGGTTGCTTCATTTGATGGGTTACGACCACATAGAAGAGGACGACAGAGTCAAAATGAGACAAACAGAAGAAGAAATACTTAACGATATCGGGGTGACCAGATGAAATCCGGATTTGTAACTATGATCGGAAGACCTAACGTGGGTAAAAGCAGTTTGATAAACGCAATGGTCGGTGAAAAGGTGAGCATCGTATCTCCGAAGCCGCAAACGACGAGAGACCGAATAATGGGCGTGGCTAACGATGAAGACTGTCAGATAGTGTTTGTCGATACGCCGGGTATTCACATTGCTCGTACCAAACTCGGCGAATATATGAATAAATGCGTTAAGTCTGCAATGGAGGACTTGGACGTATTGGTGGCTGTTTTTGATGCGTCGAAGGGAGTAAGCGAAAACGATATCGAGAGAGTTAAGTCTTATGCCGAATCGGGTTACAACGTTATAGTGGCAGTTAACAAGATAGACCTTGTGCAAGTAGAAAAGACATTTGCAATACTCGAAAAGTTTACACCGTTATTAAAAAATTCAAACGTTAAAGAAATAGTGCCTTGCTCTGTTCGCCGTAGCAAAACAGTCGAAGAGTTGAAGTCGTGCATAAAAAAATATCTTCCGCAGGGCGACAAATATTTTCTTGACGGCGAAGTTTCGGACAAACCTATCAGCTATATGATTTGCGAGATTATAAGGGAAAAGGCGTTGCTTCTTTTGCAAGACGAGATACCGCACGGAATCGGTGTGATTTATCAAACGTCCGAATATGACGAACGTAAAAATAAGACGAATATCGAGTGCGATATTGTGTGTGAAAAGGATTCGTCTAAGATGATAATAATCGGTGAAAAAGGCTCTATGATAAAACGTATCGGTGCCTCTGCTCGTAAGGATATCGAGAAGATCATAGGTAGCAAAGTAAATCTCAAACTTTTCGTAAAAGTGCGAGAAGATTGGCGAAATAATTATAACGTTATCAAAGATATAGGATATTCGGACAAGTAATGCGCAAAATAAAAGCATGGATAATTTTAAGAAATGCGAAGAAATGTGGCATTTGTTTGTAAAGACGGGCAGACCGGAGTTCTACTCGATGTACACGTACCTAAGTAAGGATGAACAATAACGTAACGGCTATAGTTTTGTTTGCCGAAGATTATCTCGAATCGGACAAAATGGTGACACTGTTTTCGTCTGAAGGCGAGGTGTTTAAGGCAGTGATGAAAGGAGTTAAAAAGCAGGGCGCAAAGTTAAAATTTGCCGCCCAACCTTTTTCGTTTTGCAGCTTTGACGTCGCAAAAAAAGGCAACCGTTATACCGTAACCGGCGCAAGCGTAATTGAAGAACTGTTTAGCGTTACCGACTACGATTCCTATACGTACGGTTGCGCCATGCTCGAGGCCGCATATCGGGTGTGTTGTTATGCTGCGAATCCGCAGATATTTGTTTTGCTGTTACGTAAACTCAAAGAGCTTATTTATCGTAACAATAATTCCAAGATAGTTTTGACCTCCTTCTTTCAAGGCTGCATACATAAGAGCGGTTTTTTGTACGAATACTCTCCGTTTGACGGAAAACCGACAACTGTTATGCAGCTTTTAACGCTTACAAACCGAGGAGTCGCCGACATTGACGCAAACGAAGAACTTGTGGATTTGACGCTTACGAGAATTTACAAAAGGTTTTGCGAAATATTTGAGTGCAATCTTAAATCGATGTCCGTATTGTAACAGAGAATACGGGCATTTCGATTTTTTAATCGCAGTAAAATCGAAGTAACGAGTTAAGCTGTCGTAAAAGGTTTGAGTCTTTTAAACTTAAGACTTTTTTTACTGTTCGGCGTAAAAAAAATATAAATTTTGTTTCATAATGCAACCTAAATTGCTTGCCAATTGTATGTGTAAGTGCTATAATTAACCGATTGAAATGATAAGGAGAAAACAGATGGCAAAAAAGTTTGTTTATTTGTTCAGCGAGGGTAACAGTTCGATGCGAGAATTGCTTGGCGGCAAGGGCGCAAACCTCGCAGAAATGACAAGTTTGGGACTTCCGGTTCCTCAAGGCTTTACGGTGTCCACCGAAGCTTGCACTCAGTACTATGAGGACGGTAGAAGAATTAACGAAGAAATCGAAAAGCAGCTCTTTGAAGCTCTTTCGAAAATTGAAAATATGTACGGCAAAAAGTTTGGAGACGAAAACGATCCGCTTTTGGTATCCGTAAGAAGCGGAGCAAGAGCATCCATGCCGGGTATGATGGATACTATCCTCAACCTCGGTCTTAACGACAAAGCGGTAGAAGGTCTTGCAAAAAAGACGGGCAATCCTCGTTTTGCTTACGATTCTTATCGCAGATTTATACAGATGTTCTCCGATGTCGTTATGGAACAACCCAAAAAGGTGTACGAGGAAATCCTCGATGAAATAAAGGCGTCCAAAGGTTGCAAGTCCGATACGGATCTTACCGCAGACGATCTCAAAGAGATAGTAGAGCTCTTTAAGTCAAACTACAAAAAGAATCAGGGCGTAGACTTCCCGCAGGATCCGCACCTTCAGCTTATCGAAGCAACGAAGGCCGTATTCCGTTCGTGGGACAACCCCAGAGCAAATACTTACAGAAGAATGCATGACATTCCGTACAGCTGGGGTACCGCTGTAAACATCCAGATAATGGTATTCGGTAACAAGGGCGAGACTTCAGGTACCGGCGTGGCGTTTACCAGAGATCCCGCTACGGGCGACAAAGGACTTTTCGGCGAATATTTGATGAATGCGCAGGGCGAAGACGTAGTGGCAGGCATTCGTACGCCCAAGCGTATTTCCGAACTTAAAGAACAAAACGAGAGACTTTATAATCAGTTCCTCGATATCTGCGACCGTTTGGAAAAACATTACAGAGATATGCAGGATATGGAATTTACCATCGAAGAAGGCAAACTCTATATGCTTCAAACTCGTAACGGAAAACGCACGGCAAAGGCTGCTCTTAAGATTGCGGTCGATCTCGTTGCCGAAGGCATGATTGACGAAAAGCAGGCTGTTTGTATGATAGATCCCAAGCAGCTCGACGCATTGCTTCATCCGCAGTTCGTGGCTAATGCGCTTAAAGAAGCTACGCCGCTCAGTAAGGCGTTGCCGGCTTCCCCGGGCGCTGCGTGCGGACAAATCGTATTTACCGCTGAAAGAGCCGTTGAACTTAAGACTCAAGACAAGAAAAACAAGCTTGTTTTGGTTAGATTGGAGACAAGTCCCGAAGATATCGAGGGTATGAATGTCTGCGAGGGTATTCTTACTGCAAGAGGCGGCATGACTTCTCATGCGGCAGTCGTTGCAAGAGGCATGGGTACCTGCTGCGTTTCGGGTTGTCAAGATATAACCAGAGTAGACGAAGATAACAAGAAGTTGTACATCGCAGGTAAAGTCCTCAGCGAAGGCGATTGGATCAGCCTTGACGGAAGCACCGGCAATATTTACGATTGCAAGATCGCAACCGAACCGGCGTCGCTTACCGGAGACTTTAAGACGATGATGGACTGGGCGGACAAGTACAGAGTACTTAAAGTTCGTACCAACGCAGACAATCCGAAGGACGCTGCGCAAGCGGTTAAATTCGGAGCCGAAGGCATAGGTCTTACTCGTACCGAACATATGTTCTTCGAAGCCGATCGTATCAAAGCTATGAGAGAGATGATCGTAAGCAAGAACAGCGAGGAACGCAAACGTGCTCTTGCTAAACTCCTTCCCATGCAGAAGAAAGACTTTAAGGGTATATACGAAGCACTCGAAGGCAGACCGGCTACCATTCGTTTCCTCGATCCGCCTCTTCACGAGTTCGTTCCGCACAACGACGAAGACATTAAAGTTCTTGCAGACGAGATGGGACTTAAGTTTGATGAACTTAAGAGCACTATCGAAGGTTTGCATGAGTTTAACCCCATGATGGGTCACAGAGGTTGCCGTCTCAGTATTACTTTCCCCGAAATTGCGGAAATGCAAACTACCGCAGTTATCGAAGCTGCAATCGAAGTTAACAGAGAAAAGGGGTGGAACATTGTTCCCGAAATTATGGTTCCGCTTGTCGGCGACGTAAAAGAGCTTAAGTACGTTAAGGACATCATAGTAAAAACCGCCGACGCTATTATAGCAAGAGAAAACGTTAAACTTAAGTACATGGTAGGTACCATGATAGAGATACCCAGAGCTGCTCTTACGGCAGATAAGATAGCTAAGGAAGCCGAATTCTTCTCCTTCGGAACAAACGATCTTACGCAAATGACCTTCGGATTCAGCCGTGACGACGCAGCTAAATTCTTGGGCGAATATTACGACAAGAAGATCTTTGAAAGCGATCCGTTTGCTCGTATAGACGAAGAGGGCGTAGGTCAGCTTGTCGATATGGCTTGCAAGAAGGGCAGACAGACTCGTCCGGACATAAAGCTCGGTATTTGCGGCGAACACGGCGGCGATCCGTTTACAATTGCGTTCTGCCATCGTACGGGACTTTCTTACGTAAGTTGCTCTCCGTTCAGAGTTCCTATTGCAAGATTGGCTGCTGCTCAGGCTGCAATCAATTTCCCCCGCAAGTAATTTATCTGTCAAATACAAGGGCGGCGAACAGCCGTCCTTGTAGTGGCTTATAAGACGAATAAAATATACAGGTTTTTTGGCGAAAATGACCGATTTTAAGCAAGTTACATATCAAATCGAAAGTGAATTTTTGTCTCCGTATGCGGTTAAGTCGGCAAACACCAAAGGCAGACTAAAGGATATTCAGCCTTGCTGTATGCGCACGGAGTTTCAGCGAGACAGAGACAGAATTTTGCATTGTAAAGCGTTTAGGCGTCTTAAACACAAGACGCAGGTTTTTCTTTCGCCCGAAGGAGATCATTACCGAACCAGACTTACGCATACGTTGGAAGTTGCGCAGATAGCTCGCTCGATAGCGAGAGCGTTGCGCATGAACGAAGACTTGTGTGAGGCAATAGCTCTCGGACACGATCTCGGACACACTCCGTATGGCCACGCCGGAGAACGTGCTCTTAATACTTTCACTCATTTCAGGCACAACGAACAGTCGCTCAGAGTGGTGGAAAAGTTGGAATACGACGGCAAAGGAATGAATTTGTGCTATGAAGTCAGAGACGGCATTTTAAATCATCCGTCGGATTGTACTCCGAATACGCTCGAAGGCGTTATAGTGTCGCTCAGTGACAAAATAGCATATATAAATCACGATATCGACGACGCAGTTCACGGCGGCATTATTTCCGAAACGGATATTCCCGACGTTTATCGCAAAAACGTAGGCGAAAGTCACGGTAAACGTATCAACAATATGATTTTGGACATAATAAATCACAGTTACGGAAAAGATTTTGTAGCGCCGAGCGTTGAGTTTAAAGGCTATATGGACGGACTGAGAAGCTTCATGTTCGACAAAGTTTATGTAAACAGTAAAGCTAAGGCTGAAGAAGGCAAAGCCGTTGATATGATTAAGTTTTTGTATGAGTATTATTACCGAAACAAAGATAAATTACCTAAATCGATTTTGGATATGGATAGCGAGCTGCCGCAAAAAGTGTGCGATCATATTTCGGGCATGAGTGACAGATATGCCGTAAAAGTGTACGAAGATATTACTATTCCTAAAAGCTGGGGGTTATAAAGAGTTTGGCAGATTTTCTCGATGAGTTGTTATCGAAAACGGACTTGGTTCAACTTGTGTCTAAGTACGTTTCGCTTACAAAAAAGGGCAATACCTACTGGGGGTGTTGTCCGTTTCATCACGAAAAAGAGCCGTCTTTTACCGTTTCTCAGGACAAACAACTTTATTACTGCTTCGGATGTAAAGAGGCCGGTAACGCCATTTCGTTTATAAAAAAGATCGAAAGCGTTGACGGAAGAGATGCTGTCAGGATTCTTGCCGATGCGGCGCACATGGAAGTTCCGGAATATCGAGCTTCGGACAAAGCCGCCGACGAGGCGTTTGCCAAGAAAAAAGAACGTCTTTTGGGGCTTATGAGAGTTGCCGCATTGCATTATCACGAAAATCTGATGTCACCGCAAGGCGAAACCGCTAGGAAGTATTGTGAGGAAAGACAAATTGCCTCCGAAATTAACAAGTTCGGTATCGGCTACAGTATTAACGGCACGGAGATGCCGGATTATTTAAAGAGTAAAGGTTATTCCTATACCGAGATGAAGGAAGCCGGCATTGCGGAGCAAAGCGCAAACGGTTGGTACGACGTGTTTTACGGAAGGTTGATGATTCCTATCATAAATGCGTTTAACAACGTAATCGCATTCGGCGGTCGGACGCTGGAAAAAGACGCAAAATTTGCTAAATACCGTAACAGCTGTCAGACAATACTTTTCGATAAGTCAAAGACGATTTTCGGAATTAACCTTATTAAAAAGAAAAAGCAAAAGGCGGGTTTGGATTCTATCATCATAACCGAAGGATATATGGATACTATATCCTTACACAAAGCGGGCTTTGATAATGTGGTTGCAAGCATGGGTACTTCGCTTACATCCGAACAAGCAAGAATGCTAAAGAACTATTGCAACAAAATTTACATAAGTTACGACGGCGACGGTGCCGGTCAAAAAGCAACGCTTAGAGGATTGGATATTCTCGAGTCCGTCGGACTTAACGTCAGAGTAGTACCGCTTGGCGGCGGCTTCGATCCGGATGACATCATTAAGCGGAGCGGAGCAGACGGTTATAGGCAATTGTTATCGAAAGCCGTTACTCTGACGGCATTTAAAATAAATAATCTTGCCGCATCTTATGACTTAAGTCAGCCAGACGGGAAAAGCAAATTCGCCGTAGAGGCGATTAAGGTCATAAAAAGGCTGGATAATCCTGTCGAACAAGAGGAATATCTCGGTCAGATTCATAAACTTACAGGATACAGTATGTCGGTATTGTTAAAACAAGCCGAACTCACTGAGAGGCAATCGCAAAGCGAAAACAAAGGCACCGAAGTCGGTGAACAGGAAAAAGTAAAGGACTCGCTTATTGCCGCTCAAACGTTTGTGTTGGCAGCGCTCGTAAATACATTGCCGTATGCCGATTTTAACTGCGACATATTTCCGTATTTGTCAGACGAACGTGCTCGCAAAGCGTATTCGTTGGCATTGGAAAGATATAAACAAAGTTATTCTGTTCAGTCTCTCGTTTCGAGAGCGCAAAGCGATGAGGTCGAATATATAAGCGAGCTTATAAACTACAAGTTTATGCCCGGCGACGACAGAAACAAATTTGACGAATGCGTTGCGCTGATGCAAAGAAAGAGTCTCGAACAGAAGAAAGAGCAGCTGATTTCTTTATGGGAGTCCACCAAGGACAGTGCGCTTTTAGGCGAGTTGGCTACGGTAGAAAAGCAGCTCAAACGAATGAAAAAGTAGGAGGAAGGTATGGTAAATAACGACATCGAAATCAATAAGCTTTTTGACGCAATAAGCGATCTTATGGTAAAAGGCAGTTCCACACTGACTTACGAGCAAGTCAGCGATAAAATCGCTTCCTTAGCTCCGACTCCCGAAAAAATGTCAGAACTTATCTCTTTTTTAGAGTATAAAGGAATAAAGATTGTAAAGGAATCAAAGCAAGAACCCTCAAAAAACGCAGAAACGGAAAATAAAGACGGTTCGCATTTAAGCGAAGGCGTTACAAAGGAACTTAACAGATTTTTAACTATAGGAAAAACCAAACCGCTTTCTTACGATGAGATATGCGAACGTCTTATAGTTTTAAACGAAGCGACTGCATTCGAAGTAGACGAAGTCTTTCGCATTTTATCTGCCAACGGTATCGAAGTTGTCAATAACACTACCGACTACAAGTCGGAGCCGATTGACAGGCTTATAAACGACGTAAACGTGGAAGATCCCGTAAAGGTATATTTGAAGGATATCGGCAGAGTTCCGCTTTTGAGTATGGATGAAGAAGTAGAGCTAGCAAAAAGGATGCAAAACGGTGATGAAGAAGCTAAGAGAAAGCTAAGTGAAGCTAACCTCAGACTCGTAGTAAATATCGCTAAAAGATATACCGGTAGAGGCATGCTTTTTCTTGACCTTATTCAAGAAGGAAATCTCGGACTTATGAAGGCCGTAGAAAAGTTCGATTATACGAGGGGATACAGATTTTCGACGTATGCTACCTGGTGGATCAGGCAGGCGATAACCAGAGCGATAGCGGATCAGGCTCGCACTATACGTATTCCCGTCCACATGGTAGAAACTATACAGAAACTTACCCGCACTACCAGATTGCTCGTTCAGGAGCTTGGCAGAGATCCGACTCCTGCGGAAATCGCCGAAGAAATGGGCGTCTCCGAAGAGAGAGTCAGAGAAATTCAGCGCATAAATCTCGAACCGGTTTCGCTTGAAACGCCTATAGGCGAAGAGGATGACAGCCATCTTGCAGATTTTATCGAGGACGTAAACGCTACGGCTCCTCAGGACGTTGCTTCGTTTACCATCCTTAAAGAACACCTTTTGGCGGTGCTTGATACGCTCACGCCCAGAGAGGAAATGGTGCTTAGACTCAGATACGGATTAGAAGACGGACATCCTCGCACGCTAGAAGAGGTCGGTAAAGAGTTCGGAGTGACCAGAGAGCGAATAAGGCAAATCGAAGCCAAAGCTCTCAGAAAGCTTCGACATCCGTCAAGAAGCAAGAAGCTTAAGGAATATATGGATCAATGAGGTTAGATAAAATTTTTTCGTTTGTAGACGAGTGCGATATATTTGCGGATATCGGATGCGATCACGGCTATTTGTCCAAAGCGGTCGCCGATTCGGGTAAAGCGAAGAGAATAATTTGCACCGACATAAGCGAAAAATGTTTGTCTAAAGCTAAGGAGCTTTTGGGAAGTCGTGCCGAATATCGCTTGGGAGACGGTTTCGAAGCTCTCGGCGATATAACTCCCGACGTTGCGGTAATTTCCGGAATGGGAGGCAATACCGTTTTGCATATAGTAGGCGAACGAAAAATACCTACGCTCATTGTTTCGCCTCAGGGCGACGTTTGCAAAGTTCGTAATTCGCTTACTCGCAGCGGTTATAAAATTACGGAAGACGAAGTAGTTAAAGAGGGAAAAAGGTATTACGACGTGATTAAGCTTTCGCCCGGGTTTCAGGATTTGAGCGATTTGCAGTGCGAATTCGGCGTTTTTTTTGACAGAGGCACTCCCGAATTTGTTGAAAGATTGCAAAGAGACAAACAAAATTTGCTTTCTTATAAAAACACGCCGCAAAACCTCTATAAACTTGAGTTAATCAGGAGAGCAGAAGAATGCTTAAGGTAAAAGACATAGTTTCCGTTATGGAAGAGGTTGCGCCGTTGTCCTGCGTATATACCGACGAGTACGATAACGTAGGATTGCTCGTCGGAGACGAAGACGACGCAGTAAGTAAAATAATTTGCTGCCTCGACGTTACAAACGAAGTCATAGACGAGGCAATTACTCTTAAAGCCGACATGATTATCAGCCACCATCCCATAATTTTTGCGCCCATAAGAAGCGTAAGTTCTCGTACGATTACGGGCAGAAAGATAGTCAAGGCTATCAAAAACGGCATTTCCGTTTATTCTGCTCATACAAATCTTGATTTTTCGGATGGCGGAATAAACGATGCTGTATGCAGGGCATTATCGCTAACGCACGTAAAAAATCTTTTGACATATGGCGATAACAAAGGATTCGGACGTGTAGGTGTCCTCGCAACACCGCTATCCGGCGAACAATTCAGACAAAAAGTCGCAAGTGCGTTTAACGACGAACATGTTTTGTTGACGGAGTCCGGGAACCTTTGTAAGAAGGTTGTCGTTGTTAACGGCGGAGGCGGCGGAAACGAAGATATTATAAATCAGGCTTTAGCCTGCGGAGCCGATACGGTAGTTACTGGTGACGTAAAACATCACGTTGCCGTATACGCAAAAGATGCAAAAATCACACTGATCGAACCGCAACACTACACGATGGAATATTTTTATATCGCCGAATTGGTAAAGGTTTTATCGGAAAAAACCAAGCAATTCAATATACAGATAATTCAGTCTCGCTCGGAAAGCAATCCGAGAAAATAGGAGGAAACAATGATAAAAGATCTGGACAAAGTTTTGGAATATCAGAACATCGACATCAAATTGCGCCGCACTTTGGACGCATTGGAAAAATGCGACGACGCTAAGCGCATGGAAGTGGCGAAGACCGAATTTAACGGTGCAAAAGAAACTGTCGATAAAGTCGAGAAAAAAGCGGAAGAAATAGTAAAAGAGTATAAGGGTGCAAAGCAAAACCTTGAAGAACTCGATAAAAAGTTATCGGATATGGAATTGATTATAGCTAATGCTGAATCCGAAGAGGACCTCGGAAACGTTTTAGCCGAACTTCAGGAGTTAAAATTCAAAGCGATTGCTTGCGAAAAGGCGTTTTCCGAGTACAAAACCGACTCGGAAGAGCTTATAAAGAATTATCAAAGTGCAAACAGTACCGGATTCAGAATGCGAGAGGCATATCAAAAAGCCAAAGAAGGCTATCTAAAGTTGAAAAAAGAAAAAGAACAAGAAATTAATAAATACAAATTTCAACTTAAGGAGTTGGAGCCACAAATCGATCCGGAAACAATGTCAAAATACAAAGCCATCGTTGCGGATAGAAAATACCCTGCGATAACAGAGGTATATGTCGGAGAGGGTAACGCATATTCTTGTAAAGGATGCGGTTTGCAACTTTCGCAGAAAAACGTAAGCGTGCTTAACGAAGAAGGCAGCTGCGTTTGTGAAACGTGCAGACGACTTATCTACAAAAAATAATTAAATTTTGAGGCGTTTATGAAAGCAGTTATTCCTTGCGGAGGTCGTGGGCTTAGATTTTTGCCGATTACGAAAGAAATTCCCAAAGAGATTTTGCCGATTGTAGACGTTCCCGTGATATCGTATCTTGTTAACGAGTGCGTCGAAAGCGATATTGACGAAATAATCATAGTAATAAGTCCGTCAAAAACGGTAATAAAAGATTATTTTACCTCGCATAGGCTTTATGACGAATTGATTTCTGCAGGCAAGTCCGAACAAGCCGAAACAATAAAAAAAGTATTGAATAACGCTAATATAAGTTTTGTAGTTCAAAACCAACCTCGTGGACTTGCGGATGCAATTATGCAAACAAAATACTACGTCGGATCTCAGCGGTTCTGTGTTTTGCTTGGAGACGATCTGGTTATATCGGATAGACCGGTTGCGAGACAGTTGTCGGAAGCGTTTGACAGCTGCGGTGCGACGATAGTAGGCGTGCAGAAGTGTCTTAGCGACGATATTACTAAGTACGGTGTGTCCGTGCCTGTTGCGGATACCGGAGATAAACTGCTTAAAATTAAAAAATTTGTCGAAAAACCACCGCTAAACAATGTTCCGTCGAGGCTTGCTTGCTATGGACGGTATTTGTTAAAAGACGTGTTTCGATACATAGAGGGCATAAAACCGTCGGTAAGCGGAGAGCTGATGCTTACCGATGCTCTGACCGATCAGTGCGCCGACGGCGGAGTTTATTCGTACACGTTCGACGGAGTACGTTACGATATGGGCGATAAGTTTTCTTCGCTGAAAGCGGCAATAGAATTATCGCTAAATCGAAAAGATTTCGGCTCGGAATTAAAACAATATTTATTGCAGTTGACAAAATCGCTGTAGACAGTTCGCAACTTTCCTGTCTGTAAACAAAACTATTCGGACGGGGAAAAATAGTTTTCCCCGTTTTTCTTTACTTTGGAATATATTATGAAACACATAGTCAGAGCCGCTCATATTGCGGCATTATATTTTGCGTTAACGGTATTGCTGGCGCCCATATCTTACGGAGTGGTGCAATTTCGCATCTCCGAAGCTTTGTGCATTTTACCGTTGCTTATGCCGGAAGCGGCTATAGGCGTGGCTATAGGCTGCCTGTGCGCAAACGTATACGGAGGTAATCCGTTAGATATTATTGTGGGTACTGCATGCACTGCGGTATCATGCCTTATTCAGCTCGTTATTCGTAAGTATGTAAAAAAAGACGTTGCTAAGATTATATTGGACGTTTTGCCGCATATAATTATAAATTCGGTATTTGTGCCGATGGTTATTCTCGGCGCTGAGGAACTGAAAACCGCATATATTGCTGCAATGTTAAGCGTAGCTTTAGGCGAAGCTGTAGTTTTGTGCGTTTTGGGCGTGCCTCTGTATTTTGCTGTAAAAAAGTTGTCGTTAGGTATTGTACATACGAACAGCGACGATGACTACGATAAAAAATAATTTTTACACAAAACGCTGTTAAATTTCTTGACAAAACATCGTCAATTCTATATACTAATATAGCGTTTGAAATACAAGAGGAGGTGCGGTTATGGCAGTACCCAAGCATAAAACATCGAAACAGAGGACCCATTCCAGAAAGGCTAATTGGAAAATAAGCAAGCCTTCGATAGCAAGATGTCCGAACTGCGGCGAAATGAAGCCCACTCACAGAGTTTGCAGTCATTGCGGCTATTATAACGACGAAGCTGTTATCGAAAAGAAAGAAGAAAAATAATATTTTTTGACTTGTCAATTGCCCCGTAAAGATCGGGGCAATTACTTTATACTAAGAATCGGAGAATGATATTATGAGATTCGTTGTAGATACGCTGGCAAGCGATATGCCGGAAGAAATTATAAAAGGGTGTGCGTTGGCGCTTCAGGAAGAACGTGACGTTAGCCTGATTTTGTGCGGCAGAGAGCAGCAAATAAGCAACATTTTGTCGCAATACAATATCGATCACGACAGGCTGGAAATAATAGATGCGGCTGACGTTATTACTAACGAAGATTCGCCGACGTCTGCCATTAAGACAAAAACGGAATCGTCTTTGGTAAAGGCTTACGAGGCGCTAAAAAGAGATGACGTAGACGGCATGATATCATCGGGCAGTACGGGAGCGGTTTTGACCGGTGCCGTTCTTAAGATGGGCAGAATTCGCGGCGTACATCGTCCTGCGCTTGCCCCTTTGCTTCCGACAGTAGACGGCGGGCAGGTTTGTCTTATCGACTGCGGAGCAAACGTCGATTGCAAACCCGAGTATTTGGTAGACTTTGCATTGATGGGTATCAGTTACATGAAGTCGGTGTTTAATATTGCCGAACCGAGAGTGGGACTTGTGTGCGTAGGCGTCGAAGATCACAAAGGTAACGAGCTTACAAAAGAAGTTTTTGCCAGATTAAAAGCTCTTCCTATAAATTTTTGCGGAAACATGGAGGCGAGGGACGCATTGTCGGGAAAATACGACGTACTCGTTTGCGACGGATTTGTAGGCAACGTGTTACTTAAGTCTGTCGAAGGTACTGCAATGATGATGGGCAAATTGATAAAACAAACTATTAATGACAATTTGTTTTCAAAAATCGGCGCACTGCTTATGAAAGACGGACTTAACTCACTTAAGCATACAATGAACTATCAAAACAAAGGCGGAGCGCCTTTGCTCGGGATAGGAAAGCTTATCGTTAAAGGACACGGCGCAGCTAGTAAAGAAGCTACGAAGGCCGCAGTAAAACAAATAAAGCAAATGCATCAGGGCAATCTTATAGATTGCATAAAGAGTGAATTAGCAAAGCTTAAAGAGTTACAGGAAAATGGACAAAATCAGTGAAATCGAAAAAATAATAGGCTATAGCTTTAAGGACAAAGACTTGCTTGCGACTGCGTTTACGCATTCTTCTTATGCCTATCAATACAAAACGAAAAGCAATGAAAATTTAGAGTTTTTGGGAGACAGTATTCTTAATTTTATCGTTGCGGAGCTGCTGTACCTTTCATCTATCGGAGATGAAGGTCAAATGACGGAAGTCAGGGCGGCAGTAGTGTCGAGAGATCCGCTTGCCGCAGTTATACGCAAAAGCGGATTAAAAGCGTATATAAGATACGGCACCGGATGCGAGTCGCAGTATCATTCGGTAAAATTCGACAGCAATTTGTTTGAAGCTATTTTGGGTGCGATTTACATTGACGGCGGCATGGATAATGCGAAGCATTTTGTGTATAATAATTTAGGAAAAAACATAAGCTACGCAGACAAATACGATTACAAATCTCGACTTCAGGAATACAAGCAAGCAAATTGTAACGAGGCCGAGTTAAAGTACGTCACTCATGCGCATGGCAGCGGTTTTATGTCTACTGTGTATATCGGCGACGATAGACTCGGCGTCGGCAGCGGCAGAAAAAAGAAAGAAGCCGAAAGAGAGGCTGCGAAAATGGCGTTGAATTCACTTGGCGTTCTTATTAATTACTAACTATATTCTTAAGTTGGAATTATTTTTTCAACCGGTTTGCATTGCAAATCGGTTGATTTTTATACGTAAAAATGATATAGTATATAAGCGAAATATTGTATAGCTATCGATAGCATTTGCGATATTTTTGTCGTTTATTGCGCCGATGACCGCAAACAACGTTAATTTATTTTGTAGCGGGTGTTTATTTTGAAGTTCAAAAAGTTAGAAGTTTACGGATTTAAATCTTTTGCCGACAAACTGCCTGTCGAGTTCGGCGAGGGTATAACGGCAATAGTCGGACCTAACGGTTGCGGTAAGAGTAACGTTGCGGATTCCATAAGGTGGGTGCTGGGTGAACAATCGGCGAAACTCCTTAGAGGTAACAATATGCAGGACGTTATTTTTAACGGTACCGAAAAAAGGAAATCGATGTCGTTTAGCGAAGTAAATTTATATTTCGACAATACCGATCATCAGCTTTTTGCTAATATGGATTATACCGAGGTCGTAATTTCTCGAAGACTCTATCGAAGCGGCGAAAGCCAATATTTAATAAACGGCACTCCTTGCAGACTAAAAGACATAACGGATTTGCTTAGAGACGGAGGCATGGGCAGAGAAGGCTACAGCATAATCGGACAAGGTCGAATAGACGAACTTTTGTCATCTAAACCGGAAGACAGACGAACTATTTTCGAAGAAGCTGCCGGCATTTCCAAATTTAAGTCTCGAAAATTGGAATCTGAACGAAAACTTGTCAGGACCCGTGATAACATGAGCCGAGTAAACGACATTCTTCGGGAAAAAGAGCGTCAGCTCGAACCGCTCATGAAGCAAGCCGAGACCGCAAAAAAATACCTTGAATTTCATGAGCAGCTTCGTTTTAATGAAATCAATGCATATATTTATCAGAGAGAAACGGCAAATCATTCTAAGTTTGTTATCGGCGAGCGACTTAAAGGCGTTATTGACGAAATAGCTCTTCGTCAGCAGGAAAACGATCAACTTATCAAAGATTATCGCTCGATAATGGAGAGTAGAGAGACGGTAGACAAAGATATCGAATCTTTGCGAGACAAGCTTGTCGTTCTTACAGTAGGAATTGCAGATAAAGCCGGCGAAATTAAACTTCTCAATCAACAACTTTCGCATTTAAAAGAAAACAATCAAACGCTTTCGGATGAAAATACGGGACTTATTGCGCTCAAAAAAGAAAACGAAAACGTGCTCGTAAATAAAAAAGTCGAACTTGCCGATTTGCAGGTTCAGTTGAGGCAGGCGGAGATTGACAGAGCAAACAAAAACGATGAGTTTTTGGCAGCTGCCGACGAATTGACCGCTAATGCCGATGAAGTGGCAAATGCCCGAAGAGAAGAACTGGAGGCTATCGAAAAACTTACCGACATTAAGTCCAATATGTCAAGATTGCTTGCCGAACGGGACGGACTTAACGAAAGAGTAGCGGATTTCGAGTCCAGATTAAAGGAATTCGTTGCCAAAATAGATGAACTCGAGCCTCGAGCGAAAGAATTGTCGAACGCAGTCATTAAGGCGGAAACAGACAAAAACGCTGCTGTCGACGAGCTGAGCAAAGCGTATGCAAAAAGCAATGCGTTGGCTGCCGAAATTAACGAATTAAATGCCGATTTCGATGACGTAAGCAACACTTACCATACAAAAAAAGGTCAGTACCGAATATTATACGACATAAAAACAAGCTACGATTCTTACAACAACAGCGTTAAAAATTTGCTTATAGACGCAAAAAACAATAAAGAGTTAAGCTCTAAGATAGAAGGAGTCGTTGCCGAACTTATTAACGTCAAACCTAAGTTTGAAACGGCAATAGAGATGGCGTTAGGCGCCGCTATACAAAACATAGTAGTTCGTACGGAAGACGACGCAAAATATCTCGTAGATCATTTAAAGCGTAACAGACGAGGTAGAGTGACGTTTTTGCCTATATCCTCGGTCAAGCCGAGAGATATAGATTTCAGGTACAGTTCTTTTATCAACGGAAAAGGCTGCTACGGAAAGGCGAGCGACGTAATTGCTTTCGATCCCAAATATTCGAGAGTTATAGAAGGCTTGTTGGGCGGAACCGTAATCGTAGAAGATATGGATACTGCGGTTAGTTTGGCTCGAGCCACAGGATATTCGTTTAAAATCGTTACTCTTGACGGTGATATAATTAACCCGCAAGGTTCAATTACCGGCGGTAGTAAAAACGACAGAAATTTCTCTAACATATTCACTCATGAAAGAGAGTTAAAGGAGCTTACTACCACGCTTGCGGAGATTGAGCGGAAATTGTCCGTATTGTCTGCAAAAAAAGCCGAATTGAATTCGCAAAAGGCAATTTTGGACAATACGGTTAAGGAGCTGAGAGAAAAAGCGCATGCTTACGAAGTAGAGCAAGCGACAAAGTCGGAAACGTTGTCCTCGGTAAATGTCGATTTGCAACAAGCGCAAAAAGATTATATAGCGTTAAAATACGTTTTTGACAGAGATACTGCTCGTATTGCGGAAATAACCGAGTCCATTGACAGCGTAGGCGAACTCGAGGAGCTGATAAAGACCAAGCGTGCCGTGGCAAGCGAGCAAAACGAAAGCAAACAAAAGCAAATCGAAGAGTTGCGCAGTAAACATGATAAGCTCCGAGATGAAGTTACCGCTTTGGTTATCAAAGTTAACGGTTTAAGTACTGCTGCAGACAGTCTGTCGGCGGATATTGAGAGATTGGAGTCGGATATAGAAAGTTCGTCGCAAAAGATTTCTGCCAATAACGAGCAAATAGAGGCTAATAAAATTTCTGCAAAAGAAGTAGATAATAAGCTTAATATATTGGCAGAAAGCGAGGGCGAAAGCGATTCGGACAAAGTTAAAGCCGTAAAAGAGCAGCTTGCGACGCTTGACGAATACAAAAAAAACGTGATAAACGAAATTTCGGTTATCGACGAAAAGCGAACTAAATATGCCGAGCTGTTACAACAACTGAACGAAAGGAAGTTAAACGAAGAATATCAGCTGAGTAAAGTCGATACCGACATAGAAAACATGGAGCAGCGCATAGCGGAAGAGTATATGCTCGATTATGAAGGTTGTTTGCAATTTAAAGCAGCAGAATTCGATATAACGCAAGCTTCGCCTATGATAAATAAGCTAAAGAGACAGATAGCGGCTTTGGGTAACGTCAATATAGACGCTATCGAACAAAGCAAAGTCGTTGCCGAGGAGTTTAATAACCTTGACAGTCAGCGCATCGACCTGGAACGTGCGGAAGAAGATCTTGTTAAAATAATCAAAGAATTGTCAGCCGAGATGTTGAGCATATTTAACGATCAGTTCGAAAAAATTAGAACTAACTTCGTAAAAATATTTAAAGAGTTATTTGACGGAGGCAATGCGGATTTACTTTTGCTTGAAAGCGACGATCCTTTGGCTGCCGGTGTGGAAATCGTAGCTCAGCCGCCGCAGAAAAAACTTCAAAGCATCTCGCTTTTAAGCGGCGGAGAAAAGGCTCTTACCGCAATTGCTATCCTTTTTGCGATTTTAAAACTAAAGCCTATGCCGTTCTGTGTGCTTGACGAAATAGAGGCAGCTCTCGACGATGCAAACGCATCGAGATTTGCTAAGTATTTGCGCAGATTTTCCGAAGAAACGCAGTTCATCGTTATTACTCACCGAAAACCCACAATGGAACTTGCGGATAACCTATACGGCGTTACCATGGAAGAAAAAGGCGTAAGTAAAATAGTGTCCGTTAAACTCAGTGAAGCAGTTCAGCATGCGGCAGAAAAAATCGGAGCATAACAACGATGGGACTTTTCAGTAAAATTAAAAACGGTTTAGCAAAAACCAGAGATAGAATTTCGTTTGCTTTTAACAAATTGTTTACCGGCGGAGCGCTTGACGACGAGTTTTATGAGGAACTTGAAGACGTCCTTATATCTGCAGACACGGGTTACGATACTGCCGAAGAAATTCTCGAAAGGCTCAAAGATGCAGTTAACGAAAAAATGATAAGGTCGAGAGAGCAGGTAAAAGACGAACTTAAGTCAATACTTCAAGAGCTTTTGGAGGAAAACGAGTTACCTGTTTATGAATATCCTCTGGTTGTTATGGTCGCCGGAGTTAACGGTGTAGGAAAGACGACTGCGATAGGTAAACTTGCTAAAAAATTCGTTTCGCAAGGGAAAACGGTGACTTTGGCTGCCGCAGACACTTTTAGAGCCGCAGCAGCAGATCAACTTACGGTTTGGGCCGAAAGGGCAGGCGTACGCATAATAAAACACGAAGAAGGGGCAGATCCGGGAGCGGTTGTGTATGACGCCTTGCAAAGCGCAAAGAGTAAAAAAACGGATGTGCTGCTTATCGATACTGCCGGAAGATTGCATAATAAGAAAAATCTTATGAACGAGCTTTCTAAGATTACTTCCGTGGTTGACAAAGAGTATCCGGATGCGATGAAGCTTAATTATATAGTTTTGGATGCAACTACAGGACAAAACGCAATAAGTCAAGTCGATGTTTTTGACGAAATAATAGACATAGACGGAATAATTCTCACCAAACTCGACGGTACGGCAAAAGGCGGCGTTGTTCTTTCGATAGCAGCTCAATTATCCGTTCCGGTAGTGTACGTAGGCGTAGGAGAGGGGATAGACGACCTCGAAGATTTTGACAGCAAATCTTTCGTAGACGGATTATTCGATTAAAACAAAAACGACTATCGTCGGCATTTTCGGCTAACGGTAGTCGTTTTTTTGTTACGGTTTGTTGTTTTGAGTTTTAATTAAAACGTGAAGGTTCGCTTATATAAGTCAGCGTTTTTTTGCAGAGATTTATACGAAAAATTTATTGCTAAAAATAGGATTAAGTCTTTTGCGTATTCGCAAGAGATTTTTAATTAAAACGATGATTCGGCGCATTCTTGTATATGTCACGTTCATTTAAACGTTTAAATTTCATCGTATGATTTTAATTCCTCGAGGCTTAGAGGTTTTACAAATAAAGTTTTTTGGTTGGTGTAGGTTACTTTACCGAAACCGCCTCCGTGTATTTGTTTCACAAATTTTGCATACGTGTAGTCGACTGCGACTTTGTCCGAATATCTTGCTTTGCTGTAATATGCGGCAAGCCTTGCCGCAATCAGTATTACTTCTTCGTTGTCGCTGCCTCTGACTATGCAGTGGCTTCCTCGATTATCTTTAACGTGCAACCATATATCTTTTCCTACGGCCGATTTCCAGAGTCGATCGTTTTGTACGTTGTTTTTTCCGATTTCTATTTTTGCACCCTTGTACGTAACGCTTAAGGGTGACGATTTTTCCTGTTTTGCTTTTTGCGGCTTTCTTTCCAACAGATGCAATGCTCTAAGTTCGAGTTCTATATCTGCGATGTCCGCTCTTGTCTTGCTTAGGTCGAATGACTCCGACGCATCGTCGTATTTTGAAAGATTTTCTACGGTTTCGTCTATTTGTTGTTGTGTTTTTTGCAGTGAATTTTTCTTTTTCGCATACGACTTAAAATATGCCTGAGCGTTTTCCGCCGCAGTCAAATTTTCGTCGAGCTTGATTTTTTGCTGTTCGCCTGTATAGTAGTTAAGGACGGTTACACCTTTGCTTTTTTGCGGGATCATATACATATTTGCCGTTATCAGCTCGCCGCAGATTCGATCGTTTTCGTAATCGAGGCAGTCATTTAACCTTAATCTGAGATCGTCAAGTTTTTTGTTTGCTCGTTTTATTGCGTTTTTAAGTATGGAGTGTAGTCTTTTCAGTTGAGCATTGCCCGTTTCAGCAGAAGCTGTTTGTCTGTAAAATTCATCGAGACATTGATTTACGGTGGGGAATTTTTTAATTTCTCCTGGCTTTGTGATGTAAGGGGAAGTGAGGAATTCGACGTATCGTCCGTCTTTGATAATTAAGCAAGGATCCTTTTCGACATACATTCTACGCACTTCGTTAAGTATGCTGGCGCCGTCTGTGTTTATTCCATTCGCAGTTTTCGCCCTGGCAACAGCCTCCTTTATACTTGACGGTGAACCGCACATAATCGATTGAAGGTAACTTTCGATTCGATCGCCTTTGTATTCGTCGAGCATCGAAGCAATCGAATCGTCGTCGGGCGTAAGTTTTTCTTGCTTCGGAACGCCTTTATATTTTGCACCGGGTAAAACTATGCGTTTTGACGAAACATCAGGCGTAATATGTTTGAGACAGTCCGAAACTGTTTCGTTGCATACCAGCACTATGTTAGAATACTTGCCGGTAAGTTCCACGTACAACTCGTAGTGTTTGTATTCGAATTCTTCTCTCGAAAGCAACTTCAAACAAATCACTCGCTCGTATTTTATAGTGCAAACATTTTCGATTATTGCGCCGCCTATGTGCTTACGCAAATGCATCAAAAATGAAGGAGATTTAAGGGGATTTTCGTACGGAGATGTGGTTATGTGCATTCTCGGCTGCATCGGCAATGAGGAAATCAGCAGGTCAAAATTTTGTTTGCCGGTTCTGATTTTTAAAATAATATCGTAGGCGTTAGGCATCGAGATTTTATCGATTCTGCCTCCGCCGAGCATTTTGTCGAGTTCGGAACCGACGAAAGAATAAAGAAGTGCGTCGCTCATAAAAAAAATCGCCTTTTGTCGTATTTTTTATTATTTTATTATATTCTATTCAACTTAGTTAGTCAATTAAATTTGACAAAAGATTCTTGTTATGTTACAATAGCTCCTGCATAAATAAATTTTTTTGTGTCACTAAAGGAGCATTATGAATTACCAAGTAGAAAAGAAAGAAGGATCGGTTAAATTTACCTTCACTGTAAGCCACGACGAGTGGGAGTCGGAAATAGAGCAAACTTACCTTAAGACCAAAGGTAAGTACAGCGTACCCGGATTTCGTAAAGGACACGCAACCCGTAAAATGATAGAAAATTTCTACGGTCAAAGCGTATTTTTCGACGACGCCATAAACAATTGCGTTCGCAAAGGCTACAGCAAAGCACTCGATGAAAACGAAGATATATTTCCTGTTGACGAGCCACAAGTGGATATTGCTAAGTTCGACGACAAGGAGTTGGTGTTTACGGTAGAAGTAGTGGTAAAACCCGAAGTTCAACTTGGCAAATATACCGGTATTAAACTTGACAAAGTTGAGTATACTGTTAAGCAGAGCGATGTAAAAGCCGAACTCGAAAGGGCGAGAGAACGTCTCAGCCGTAACGAAGAGGTTAGTGACAGAGCTCTTAAAAACGGCGATACCGCAAACATCGATTACAGCGGCAGCGTAGACGGAGTTAAATTTGTCGGCGGCACTGCCGAAAAACAGGATTTGGTTATCGGCAGCAAAACGTTTATTCCCGGCTTCGAAGAGCAACTTATCGGAATGAACGTAGGCGATTCTAAGGACATTACAGTTAAATTCCCCGAAGAATATCACGCAAAAGATCTTGCAGGTAAAGACGCTGTGTTTGCTGTAAAACTTAATTCGATTACCGTAAAAGTTTTACCCGAACTTAACGATGCGTTTGCGCAGGAAGCTTCTAAGTTCGATACTTTGGCCGAGTACAAAGAGGATATCAAAAAAACTCTTACGGAAAATGCGAAGTCGAGAGCGGAAGCGGAAAACGAGAACAATCTTATAAAGGCAATCGTCGACGACGCTAAGGTCGAAATTCCCGACGCAATGATCGAAACGCAGCTAGATTATATCGTTCAGGACTTCAGCTACAGACTTTCCTACGCATACAGAGGAATGAAGTTCGAGGATTATCTTAAGTACAGTGGTACCACTATGGAGGAATTCCGTAAAGATCACAGAGAGGAAGCCCTTAATACTGTTAAAACCAGACTTACGTTGGAAGCCGTAATTAAGGCGGCAAACATCGAAGTTTCGCAGGAAGACCTCGAAGCAAAAGTAAAAGAATTGGCAGATCAGACTAAAAAATCGGTAGAAGAAGTTAAAGCTTCAGGTCAACTTCCGTATATTCGCAACGAGATCCTTATGACGAGAACTATGGATTTTCTTAAGGAAAACAACAGTTTCGTGGCTAAGGAAAAGAAGACCAAAGAACAGAAAGAAGAAACTTCGGCTCAACCCGAAGAAAAAGAAGGAACTACAAAGACAGAAGCTCCTAAGAAAAAAACAACCAAAAAATCTGTTAAAAAAGAAGATAAAGCCGAATAACGAAGGGTTGTCCGGCAAAAAGGAGGACTCTATATGGTTAAAAATCAGTTAGTTCCTATGGTAGTCGAGCAGCTCGACAGAGGCGAAAGATCGTATGATATTTACTCTCGATTACTGGAAGACAGAATAATTTTTCTTACCGGCGAGATAGACGATTATACTGCAAACCTTGTAATAGCTCAGCTTATTTACCTAGAAAGCAAAGATGCGGATAAAGATATTTGTTTATATATAAACAGTCCCGGCGGTAGCGTTACTGCCGGCATGGGTATATACGACACGATGAATTATATCAAATGCGACGTAAGCACGGTTTGCGTAGGCATGGCTGCTTCTATGGCGGCGTTCTTGCTCACGGCAGGTGCTAAGGGCAAAAGATATGCGCTTCGTAACAGTGAAGTCATGATTCATCAGCCTTTGGGCGGTGCTCAAGGTCAGGCGAGCGATATAGAAATAGTTGCAAAGCACATAATTCGAACTAAGCAAAAAATGATAAGAATTATGGCAGAAAAGACAGGACAACCGGAAGAGAAAGTGGAGAAGGACGTAGACAGAGACAATTATATGTCTGCCGAAGAGGCTCTTGCATACGGACTAATCGACGAAATCTACGACAAACGAGCTTAGGAGGCTGATTTGAATTATAATCAAGAACCAAAATGTTCTTTTTGCGGGAGACCGGAATCACTCGTTGACCTTATTCACGGACCTAACGGCGTTTATATTTGCGAAGATTGCACAAAAATTTGCAGTGATGAGTTTGACAGCAAAATAAAGCCTTCGGACAACGGTGAGCTTAATTTGCTTGCCCCTATGGATATTAAGAAAAAACTCGACGAATACATTGTAGGTCAGGACGAAGCAAAAAAAATGCTTTCCGTTGCCGTGTATAATCATTATAAGCGAGTAAATTACAACATAACGCATAGAAGCGAAGATATTGAGCTAAAAAAGACAAATATACTGATGCTCGGACCTACCGGAAGCGGCAAAACCCTTTTGGCGCAAACGCTTTCTAAGATTCTTAACGTTCCGTTTGCTGTTGCCGATGCGACGACGTTGACCGAGGCAGGTTATGTAGGCGAAGACGTCGAAAATATTTTGCTTAAGCTTATACAAAACGCCGATTATGACGTTCAAAGAGCAGAAAAGGGCATAGTTTATATCGACGAAATTGACAAGATTGCACGTAAAAGCGAAAACGTTTCCATAACCAGAGACGTTTCCGGCGAAGGCGTGCAACAGGCGTTGTTGAAAATTATAGAAAGTACTGTTGCTAATGTTCCGCCGCAAGGTGGAAGAAAACATCCGCAACAAGAGTTTATCCAAATAGATACGACTAATATTTTGTTTATTTTCGGCGGCGCTTTTGTCGGACTCGATAAGATTATCGAAAAACGTACCGAGATAAAGTCACTCGGATTCGGATCTCAACTTAAGATTTCTCAGGCGATGTCATCGGAAACGATTTTGCCGACAGACTTGATTAAATTCGGTTTGATTCCGGAATTTGTAGGCAGAATACCCGTAACGGTAAGTTTGAATCCGTTAGAAAAAGCAGATCTTGTTCGTATACTCAAAGAGCCTAAGGACGCATTGGTTAAGCAGTATCAAAGACTTATGCGTATGGACGGCATAGATCTGGAGTTCGAAGACGGAAGTTTGGATGCAATAGCAGACAAAGCCATCGAATTAAAGACAGGCGCACGCGGATTGAGATCGATAATAGAGCATTGCATGACGGACGTTATGTATTCGGCTCCGTCGGAAAAAGAAATTTCCAAAATAATCATAACCAAAGATTGCGTCGTAAAATCGGCAAAACCGCTTGTCGTGTACGACAAAAAAGCAGTGTAATTTTTAAGCCGAAGCATAAACTTCGGCTTTAGTTTATCAAAAGAGAAGAATATGCAAGAAGATATTTGTGTACAAGAAACCCCTGTTATGGTAACGCCCATAAAACCATACAAAATGATTGCCACGAGAGGTGTGGTGGTTTTCCCGTGTGACACGGTAAGTTTTGAAATAATAAGAGATAAGTCTTTGGCTGCATTGCAAAAAGCAAGTGAATCGGGCGAAGATATTTTTGTCGTAAGTCAAAAACATTCGTCTACCGTCAAGCCGGCGCCAAAAGATATATACAGAGTCGGAACGCTGGTAAAGATTCTTAAAATAGTCAAACTTCCGAGCGAGGCTATACGAGTTTCCGTTTTGGGTATCAAGCGTATGGAAATAGAGTCGTATAGCCAGATTTCGTCGTATTTTGAGGTCCAACTCGTTGATTTTTCCTTCCCCGAAGATCCTATCCGGTTGGAAGCGGCAAAGAGAGTTGCATTCGACGAGTACGAGCTTTACAAAAAATCTGACGGTAAAATACCTTCGGAAATCGCTGCTTCAATTACTCCATACGAACCGGAAAGATTTTTAAGCGCAATTGCCGCATTTGTTTTTCGCAAAGACTCGGACAAACAAAATCTTTTACAGATGCATACGGTTGCCGATCAACTTACGTTTGTTTCGAAATACATCGCCGGAGAGGCTGAGATAATTGCCGTAGAAAAGAAAATAGCCGCTTCCGTTAGGGACAGCGTTGCCAAGGGACAAAAAGAATTTTACCTCAGAGAGCAAATAAGAGCTATAAAAAAAGAATTGGGCGAAGATGCAGAAGAAACCTATTTAGCTCAGGCAAAGCAAAAAAAAGTTCCTTTGTATGTGGAAGAAAAGATCAAGCAGGAAGCTTCTCGCTTGGAAAAGATGCCGTCATCGTCTCCGGACGCAGCAGTAGTTCGTACCTATATCGAGTGGCTTTTGGACGTTCCTTGGACGGAAAAAACGTCGGACAATTTAGATTTAAAAAAAGCGAGAGAAATTCTCGACGAAGATCATTTCGGGCTGGAAAAAGTTAAGGACAGAATTATAGAGTATCTTGCCGTGCATAAACTTACCGGAAATCTTAACGGCGCAATATTGTGCTTTGTCGGGCCTCCGGGCGTAGGTAAAACTTCTATAGTTAGGTCTATAGCGAGGGCGGCAGGCAAGAAATTTGTTTCGATGTCGCTCGGTGGTGTAAAAGACGAAGCGGAGATAAGGGGACATCGCCGCACTTATATCGGTGCGTTGCCCGGTAGGATTATTTCTTCGATGAAAAACGCAGGGGTAATAAATCCCGTATTTTTGTTTGACGAAATCGATAAAATGTCTTCCGACTTCAGAGGAGATCCTGCCTCCGCAATGCTGGAAGTCCTCGATCCGTCACAAAATTATAAGTTTTGCGATCACTATATCGAAATTCCTTATGACCTAAGTTCGGTTATGTTTGTTATGACGGCAAACACCGTTGACACTATTGCTCCGCCTCTTCTTGACCGTATGGAAATTATAGAACTTGGCGGGTACACTGTAGCGGAAAAGGAAGAGATAGCAAAACGACATCTTATAAAAAAGCAGATTTCGGTTTGCGGGATGGAGGGCAAAGACATAACATTTACTGACGATGCAATCGCAAGCATTATCGGTAAATATACGAGAGAGAGCGGAGTTCGCTCTTTAGAGAGAGAAATAGGTTCGATTATAAGAAAACTTGCAGTCGAGGAAGTAAACGGCGAGCTTACTTACCCTGTCACTATTGATAGCAGCGATATTGAAAAATATCTCGGTAGTGCTAAGTTCGATAAATCCAAACGGGAAAAAGGCAGCGAAGTGGGAAAAGCTACCGGACTTGCTTGGACGTCTGCGGGCGGAACTACACTTTCGATAGAAGCCACTCTTATTCCGGGAGGTAAAGGCGAAACCGTTTTGACAGGTTCCTTAGGCGACGTGATGAAGGAGTCTTGCAAAGTCGCTCTTTCGTACCTCAGAGCAAACGCTTCTAAGTGGGGTATCGATTCGAATGTGTTTAACAAACACGATTTCCATATTCACTTTCCCGAAGGTGCAACGCCAAAAGACGGTCCGAGCGCAGGCATAACGATAGCAACGGCGCTTTTGTCTGCTCTTACAGACAAAAAAGTCGATTGCGATGTGGCGATGACCGGAGAAATTACACTCAGAGGTAACGTTTTGGCAATTGGCGGCCTTAAGGAAAAAACTATGGCTGCGCTGACTTCCGGAATTAAAACGGTTATAATTCCTCGACAAAATTCCTCGGACGTAAAACAACTTCCCAAAGAAGTTATTGACGGACTTAATATAATTTGCGTAGATTACGCAGACGAAGTTTTTGAAAAAGCAATATTAAAAAATGATAATTAAAAACGCTCAATTTGTAAAAAGTTATTCCCTCGGTTACAACGGCTCGACAAATAACGAAATCTGCGTTGTCGGGCGTTCTAACGTGGGCAAATCCTCGTTTATAAATGCTTTGTGCAACAATTACAAGTTAGCTAAAACGTCGTCTAAGCCGGGAAGAACACGACTGATTAACGTATTTTCGATAAACGGCGGTCAGTTTAACCTTGTCGATTTGCCCGGATACGGATATGCTCTCGCAAGCAAAGCGGAAAAAGAATCGTGGGACGCTATAATGGGACATTATTTCGAAAACACGGCTACGCTTAAGCAGGCGCTGGTTCTCGTAGACATTAGACACGAGCCGACGGATAAAGACGTTGCAATGCTAAATTATTTGTACTATTACGCTATGCCGTTTACTGTTATCGCTACGAAATGCGACAAATTATCGAAATCTCAAATTTATCCGGCAGTAGCCGTAGTCGCAAGAAAGCTTGGCATCGGCAAAGACGACGTTATACCCGTTTCGTCACAAACCAAATTAGGATTCGAAAAAGTTTTATGCAAGATAGAGCAAGCGCTTAACGAAAATTAGGCAGTAACACAATAAAAACTCCCTCCATATATTGAAAGTAATAGGAGGGTTTTTTTATGGCACAAAAAGCTGGCCCCATCTGCGGAAATCCGCTGTGCGGCCTTAAAGAAAGAGTTTGCATCAACGTCAGAAAAGTTTACGACGGTTGCATAACTCGTTTTCAAGATAGAATACTGACGCTAGCGCTTACGGATTTGCAAGGTACTGCGCCGTATACTTACGTAGAAGCTCGCAGCAACGGGGCGTCCGTTATTTCCAATACCGTTATAACTCCGCTCGGTAATAACCGCAATCGCATCCAAATGGACGTTACGACGCCGCTTGCGATAACTTATACCGACGCTACGGGTGCAAGCTACGTTTCACAAACTTCAGTTACGTTGCAAAGAGATATAATTCTCGATCTGCCTAACGATTCGCTTAGCGCATATTCTTTGGAAGCGTTTACCAATATCGTAAGTACGATAGGCGAGATATCCGGAAGCACTGCAACCATAAGGTGCTGCATAGTGCAAATAACCAGAGTTATAGTTAACGTAGATATTTTGGTTCCGTCGTACGGATACTGCGAATATCCGCCGTGCTCCGAATATTCGGACGAAATATGTGAAGGATTGTTTAATTTGCCCGTGTTCCCGACTAATACTTAATTTTATTTGATTTGGAATGTCGTACTATGATATAATCTTCATATGAAGGTGTATTCAATAAGCGATTTTCATCTGTCTATAGACAAACCGAAGCCAATGAATGTTTTCGGTTCGGTATGGGACAATTATTGGCAAGAAATTGTCGATAATTGTAAAGTCATCGATAACGACGATCTTTTGCTTGTTGCCGGGGATATAAGTTGGGCGATGAATATCGATGAGGCAATACCCGATTTGCGATACATAGCCGCATTGCCAGGCAAAAAAGTACTGACACGTGGTAATCATGACTATTGGTGGAAAGGAATCGGCTCGGTGCGAGCGGTTTTACCGAAGGGAGTGTATGCTATACAAAACGATGCTGTTAAATTCGATAACGTTGTGATTTGCGGGTCGAGAGGTTGGACTACACCCGAACCAAACGCTATAGAAGAAGCGGAAGATAAAAAGATATACGCAAGAGAACTGCTTCGTATGGAAATGAGTCTGACGTGCGCAAAAAAACTTTGTGTCGATGGCGATAAAATTATAGCAATGATTCACTATCCGCCGTTCAACAGTAAGTTTGATGACTCTCGTTTTACCGAATTGTTTGACAAATTTAATGTAAGTGCCGTTGTTTACGGACATTTGCACGGCAAATCCGTTAGGTCCGAAACAGTTGTTTTAAAAAACGGAATTAAGTATTATCTTACTTCATGCGACATTATCAAAAATAATCCCGTTCAGGTCGATATAACCGAAGCGTAATCTTCGGTTATATTTTTTTACTTCGGTTTACTTCGGGATATTGGCCGTCGTCGGAAATTCAAAATAAAAATACTCGATATGTTAAGTAAAATTGCTTGACATAAAAGCAATCAATGTGTTATAGTTTATGGGAAAGGTGAATGTGTTTCACCTTTCTTGTGTTTAGGGAGGACGGCAATATGTCTAAGAATCTTTCCGTGTCCGAACTATGCGATGTGTACGGTTCTTTGCTTACCGCAAAGCAACGGGAGATGGTCACCGCATATTATGACTACGACCTTTCGATTGCCGAAATCGCTCAAAATTGCGAAATATCGCGTCAAGCAGCTTTTGATGCTGTTAACAAGGCTACCGCATCGCTTAACGACTACGAAAACAAACTTCATTTGCATGAGATTTATTCGATGGTCAAGCGAATGGAAGAATGTGCGACTTTGGACGAAGCAAAAGATTTTGCGAGAACAATTCTTAATTTTTTGGAGCAGTAATGGGACTTTTTAGCGGACTTAGCGATAGATTAAATCATATATTTTCCAAAATGAAAAGTCGGGGTAAACTTACCGAGCTGGAAATCAAACAGGCTATGCGAGAAATTCGTATTGCTCTTTTGGAGGCGGACGTAAACCTGCTTGTCGTAAAAGATTTTATCGCAAAAGTTACCGAAAAAGCTATAGGCGAAGACATTATTCAAAGTCTTACGCCGGGACAGCAAGTAGTTAAAATAGTAAACGACGAATTGACGGCTCTTATGGGTAGCACAGCCAGCAAACTCGAAGTAGCGTCAAAACCGCCGACGGTGTTTATGATGTGCGGACTTCAGGGCGCAGGAAAAACCACGATGTGCGGAAAACTTGCTCTAATGCTTAAAAAGCAGGGGAAGAATCCTTTGCTTGTTGCCTGTGACATCTATCGACCCGCAGCAATAAATCAGTTGAAAGTTGTCGGTAATTCGGTTTCCGTGCCGGTGTTCGAGCAAGGGACGCAAAATCCACGGAAAACTGCCGCCATGGCAATAAAAGAAGCGGAACGTAATGGTTACGACACCGTAATAATCGATACGGCAGGAAGATTGCATATCGACAAAGAGCTCATGGACGAGCTGATCGATATAAAGAAAGAAGTTTCACCTAATGAGATTCTTTTGGTGGTCGATTCTATGACCGGACAAGATGCGGTTACGGTAGCTAAGTCGTTTGACGAAAAACTCGCTATTACCGGCGTCATATTGACGAAGCTCGACGGCGATACGAGAGGTGGAGCTGCTCTTTCGATAAAGGCGGTTACCGGCAAGCCGATTAAGCTGTGCGGCGTGGGCGAAAAGATGACCGATTTGGAACAATTTTTCCCCGATCGCATGGCATCGAGAATATTGGGTATGGGCGATGTCCTTACACTTATAGATAAGGCTCAGAGTGCGGTTACTCAACAAGAAATGGAGAAGATGGAAGCACGGCTGAGGGAAAATCGCTTTACTCTCGACGACTTTCTAAGTCAGATGGACGCTATAGGAAGAATGGGTAACTTGGGCGACTTGCTTGGGATGATTCCCGGCGCAGGAAAGCTCAAGGGTGCAGAGGTAGATGAATCGAAAATGCGCAGGTATAAGGCCATTATTCAGTCAATGACTATGTACGAAAGAGAGCATCCGGAAGTAATAAAAGCGTCTCGACGCAAAAGAATTGCGGAAGGTAGCGGCACTTCCATACCCGACGTAAATCAGTTGCTAAACAGTTTTAATCAATCAAAAGAAATGTTAAAGCAGCTTAAGGGCAAAAAGGGGAAAAGGTTCCCGTTTTAACGCCAACTAAAATAGTTATTATTGTGTTATCACATTAAGATAAGGAGAAAAATTATGTCAGTAAAAATCAGATTAACCCGTTTGGGCGACAAAAAGTCCCCCTTTTACCGTATCGTAGTAGCAGATTCTCGCTCGCCCCGTGACGGCAAGTTTGTTGACCTCGTCGGCACATACAATCCGCTTAAGAACCCTGCCGAAGTTACTTTGGACAAAGAAAAGATCGCTAAGTGGATTGCCAACGGCGCATTGCCTACCGATACCGTTAAAGCATTGCTAGTAAAAGAAGGCGTTATTCCCGAGGGCAAAAAGGCTCCCGCAAAGACCGGACATATCGGCAAAAAGAAGGAATAAAACATGGTAGAACTCGTTAATTTCCTTGTTACCTCGCTCGTAGATAAAAAAGACTGCGTAAAGGTTACTTGCGAAGGCGAAACAATTAAAATTTCTGTCGCAAAAGAGGATATGGGTAAGGTAATAGGCAAGCAAGGACGTATTGCAAAGGCTATTCGCACTATAGTTAAGGCAGCAAGCGTAAAAGAAAATAAAAAATATCTCGTTGACATATTGGAAGCGGATGAATAATCAAATAAGGGATTGCGTTGCGGTCCCTTATTTGCAATGTTTTTGTAATGAGTAATAATATAATTATAGGAAAAATTATTAAAGCGCAAGGAATAAAGGGAGAACTTAAGGTAAAGCCTCTTACCGATGACGTTTTGCGTTACAATAAGTTAAAGACGGTCATAATTGGCGGCGCAAACTATTTGGTCAGACGCTCGAGAACGGACGGCGGTTTTGCTTATCTTTCATTAGGCGGAATCGACGAACGCAACAAAGCGGAACTGTTGGTCGGAGAGGATGTGTGCGTAGACAGAGAAAATGCTGTAAAGTTGCCGTCTGATACGTATTTTATTGCCGACGTGATAGGTTGTGAAGTTTTAACAGACACAGGGAGGCTTGTCGGCAAGGTTAGCTATGTTTACCAAAACGGCGCAGCCGATGTTTACGAAGTTAAATGCGAGAACAAATCTATAGTGATGTTCCCATTTATTACTGCGCTAAACGCCAAAGTTGACGTTTTACAAAAAAAGATAATATTAAACGAGCAGGAATTCGATAGGGTGGCTGTTTATGAAGATTAGTATCTTAACTCTTTTTCCCGAAATGTTTGAGCCGTTAAAATGCAGTATTATCGACAGGGCTGTAAAACGCGACGTATTTTCGATAGACGTAATTGACATTCGAAAGTTTTCTAACGAAAAACACGGTAAGTGCGATGACGAGCCGTTTGGCGGCGGGGCAGGCATGGTTATGATGCCTCAACCGATTTTCGACGCAATAAATGCCGTCGACCCTGCCCATAAAGCACTCAGAGTGTATATGTCGCCCAAAGGCGCAAGGCTTGATAACATCATCGTAAAAGAATTTGCAGCTATGCAAAGCGATTTGGTCGTTCTTTGCGGACATTACGAAGGCGTAGACCAAAGAGTAATAGATTTGTGCATAGACAGAGAAATTTCGATAGGCGATTACGTACTTACCGGCGGTGAACTTGCCGCTATGGTTTTTGTGGATGCGGTAAGTAGATTCATACCCGGCACTATAAAGGCAGAGTCTGCGCAAGGAGACACGTTTGAGTCGGGTTTGCTCGAATATCCGCAATATACACGACCTCAAGAATTTATGGGGCTCAGAGTTCCTGACGTATTGCTTAGCGGTCACCATGCAAATGTCGAAAAATGGCGAAGAGAGCAATCCGTTGCCATTACGAAAAAACTTCGGCCCGATTTATTGGAGAAAAGATAATGAACATACATTGGTTTCCCGGACACATGACGAAATCGCTTCGCATGATGGAGGAGAACGTTAAGCTAATCGACGTCATTATTTATGTGCTTGATGCACGTGCGCCGAAAAGTTGCATAAACCCTTCGTTCGAGCCGCTTATTCTCGGCAAAAAAATAATTTACGTCTTAAATAAATGCGATCTCGTAAGTAAACAAGATGTTGACAACTGGACCGCTCGAATAAACGGCGAGGGAAATGAAGTGATTGCGCTTTCATCTGTTACGTCAAATAGTTGTTCGCAAATTCCCGTTATCGCAAAAAAAATGTGCGAAGAAAAGCTTATGAGAGCAAAAGCCAAGGGGATTAGAGCTTGTATCAGAGCGATGGTAATAGGCGTTCCTAATTGCGGCAAAAGTACGCTTATAAATAATATTTGTCAAAAAGGAAAAACCGTTACGGGAAATAAAGCCGGCGTTACGAGGGGAAAGCAGTGGGTTGCCGTTAATGATTATTTCGAATTACTGGATACGCCGGGGACGCTATACCCTAAACTTAGCGACGTTACCGCAGCTAAGCATTTGGCGTATATAGGCAGCATAAGGGACGAAGTAGTGGATACGACGGAACTATGTTCCGAATTACTCGCTGAGTTAATAAAAATTGCGCCGAATTCGCTTATTGAACGTTATAATGTGCAAGATTTGTCGGACATACAACATGTTATGTCAGACATAGCTAAGAATAGGGGCTATTTATTTAAAGGCGGAGAGCCTAACTTTGACAGAGTGGCGACTGCGCTTATGGATGACTTTCGTAAGGGGAAACTAGGTAAAATTTGTTTGGACAGATAGAAATGAGTACATTAGATTTATTTAACTATGATGCACGTTACGATGATATAGTTGCCGGATGTGATGAAGTCGGCAGAGGTCCATTAGCCGGACCCGTGACCGTGGCGGCGTGTATAATGCCGCATGGCTTTTTTATTGAAGGTATAAACGACAGTAAAAAACTCAGCGAGAAAAAGAGAGAACAGCTTTTCGAGAAAATAATTAAAGTCGCAAAGTATGAGGTTTGTTCGATTGAACCGAAAGTAATAGACCAAATAAATATTTTAGAAGCAACTAAACTCGCTATGAAAACTGTAATATCCAAGCTTAATGCGCCGTTGACTTTGGTGGATGCGGTTAATCTCGATATTCCTCAAAAAACTGTATCTATAATAAAAGGTGACGCTACGAGCTATTCTATAGCGGCGGCATCGATAATCGCTAAGGTTATACGTGACAGGCTGATGCGTGAATACGATGAGTTATATCCGCAGTATGGATTTGCCGACAACAAAGGTTACGGTACTTCGGCACACATTCTCGCCTTAAAAACTTACGGTGAAACGCCTATACACAGAAAAAGTTTTATAAAGAATTTTATATGAAAATATTTAACAAATTAAAAGGGGATTACGGTGAAGATCTTGCTGCAGAATATTTGAAAAAAATCGGCTACACCGTATTGAAGCGAAATTACAAAAACGATTACGGCGAGATAGACGTAATTGCGCTTGGCGAAGAATATCTTGTTTTTGTAGAAGTTAAGATGCGCACGACCGATGCGTTCGGTTTGCCTTCCGAAGCGGTGACAAAAACAAAAATGAGAAAGATATGCCAAGTTGCCGGGGCATATATTGCATCGAAACAGCTTTTTGACATGCCGGTTCGATTTGACGTGATAGAAATTCTTAACGGAGAGATTAATCATATAAAAAATGCCTTCGAGAGTTATTTAAGCTTTTAGTAACTATTTGTAGGCGGGCGACATATACAAGGTACGGGAGAAGTGCCTTGTTTTTTTTACATATAAATGCTCCGGCTGTTAGAAATAATATCATAACGATTAGAACCCGCACAAAAAATAAGTTTTGCGCAGTAGTTAAAGCCAATGCCTACGGACACGGCCTGGAGCTTTGCAAATATATAGACGATTTGGTCGATTGCTATGCCGTAGCATGGAGTTGCGAAGCCGAAGCGCTTTGTAACTACACGAGCAAAGATATATACGTTTTAAACAGCGACTATGATATCGGTAAAAAAAATATAATTTATTCCGCCGCAACCAAAAAAGATTTACTTCATAAACGTATTTGTGTTAAAATAAATACCGGAATGAATCGTAACGGCATTTACCCACAAGAGTTCAACGATTTTATTGCCCGTAGACCGTTATATACTGAGATAGAAAGTGTCTATACTCATTTTTGCTCGGTGGAATATGCAAAAAAACAATTCGAAGCTTTTGACACGCTGAATTTCCCGGTTAAGCATTGTTGCGCAAGCAATTGTATGGTTTTGCCGACAAAATATTTTAAGGACATGGTCAGAGTCGGATTGGCAATGTACGGATACGATTATTCATTGTCTCCGTGTATGAGCGTTAAAGCTGCAATATCGGCGGTTCTTAGCGTAAAAAAGGGCGAACATATCGGCTATGGCAATTTTTTAGCTCCCGTTGACATGAAAATCGCAGTATTGGAGGCTGGCTACGCCGACGGTTTGCGCAGATGTGAAAATTTTTTCGAAGTGGGCGGGACCGTTTGTAAAACCGTAGGCTCGATTTGTATGGATGTTTGCATGGTTGATGTTAGCGAGTGCGAATTTGTGCCAAAGCAGGCGATTTTTATTGGAGACAGACTAAAAATCGATGATGTTGCAAAAAGATACGGCACGATTCCGTACGAAGTATTAACTGCTTTTAACGGAAGAAATAGGAGGATGTATGCGACAGATTGACGGTTATAAGGAAATTTTACGCACAAAATTTAAAGATATACGCAAGAATATTGCAGAACGAGAGCAAAAAGAAATTGCCGTAGCGGAAAAACTCGAACCTATGCTTGAATTGTTCGATTCGGTTTTCTGTTATGTTTCAATGTCGAGCGAACTTTCGACAAAAGCGCTTATACAAAAAATCTCGCATAAGGTATATATTCCGTATACTTGTGGCGACGATATGATTTGCCGAAAATATGTCGGGGGCGAATTGGTTGCGGACAAGCTCGGTAATGTCAATGATTTGTGCTATGGCGATATAATAAGCAATCCGGCGGTTACCGTTGTGCCTATGCTTGCTTTTGACAAAGATTGTTTTAGATTGGGATACGGCGGAGGATATTACGACAGATTTCTGTCTACAGTTCGTACAATGTCTATCGGAATAGCTTTTGACGAACAGTTGTCCGAAGACAATTTTGCAAATTCGCTCATGGATGTACCGTTAGATATCATAATTACTCCGCAAAAAATATTCAGGAGAAAATTATGAGAGTTATTTCCGGTAAATACAGAGGAAAACGCCTATTTGCTCCTGAGGGTAAATTTGTCAGACCTACAACGGACCGAATTAAAGAAACTGTTTTTAATATTCTGTCATCAAAGAACGATTTCGAAGGAGCGTACATATTGGATTTGTTTGCGGGTAGCGGAGCTTTGGGCATAGAGGCATTGAGCAGAGGTGCAAAGAGTGCGGTTTTTATAGACAACAGTGCAGAAAGCGTCAAGTATATTAGGGCAAATTTAGCTAACGTTGGTATAGATGCTCAAGTATATAACACTGACTTTAGAGTAGCGTTGCGGAAATTGTCCGGTAAAGAGAAATTCGACTATATTTTTATAGATCCGCCTTATTTTGCGCAGGCGGAAAAGGTTGTTTTCGACCTAATCGAAGAATATAATATTTTAAGTGAAAAAGGTATCATTTTTTGGGAACATTCTACAAAAATAGACTTGCCCGAATTGGAAAAACGGTATATAATAGATACAAGAAAATGCGGTATAACATATATATCGTTTCTTTATAGGAGAGATAATGACTAAAGCTGTTTTTGCGGGTTCTTTCGATCCGTTTACGTTAGGGCACAAGGACATACTGGAAAGAGCATCTAAAATGTTTGACGAAGTTATTGTGGCATTAGCAAAAGACAATATGAAGAACTCGGTTTCAATCGACGATAGAATGAATGTTATTTTTCAATCTGTATCGGGAATAAAAAATGTAACCGTGGTTCCTTTTAGCGGATTGCTTACCGATTTTATGAAGCGTATGGGCGTGATAAATTTGTTAAGGGGTGTGCGAAGCGGTTCCGATTACGAGTACGAAAGGAATTTATACGCAAGTTATAGATCTCAAATGCCGGAAATAGAAGTTGTTTTGTTGCCGGCAAAAAATGAGTATTTGCATGTCAGCAGCACTGTAGTCAGAGAGCTTGTTCGTTTAAACGGCTGTATAGACAGTTACGTTGACAATAATGCAAAAGACAAAATAATAAAACTGTATAAGGAGTAAAAATGGATTTTTCGTTGATTACCGCTCTTGAAAACGAGTTTGTAGACGAGAGAGGGTACGTAAAACGAAAGATAAATTGCGCCAAGTGCCTTACTTTGCTCAACGAGCTGCGTACGTCGCTGCCGATGTGCATCGAAGAAGCGCAAAGAATTGTAGACAATAAGCAGCGCATTCTCGCCAATGCAGACAGCGTTGCAAAAGCTACCGTGGAAACCGCACAAAAAAAAGCCGAAAAAATTTTGTCCGAAAGCGGAATTTCAGAGCAAGCCGATGTCGAGGCTCGAAAGATCGTAGGCAGGGCCGTAATGCAAAAAGACATTCTGATAGACAAAACAAAAACTCATTTGGATGGGGTTTTTGACGAAACCGAAAAATTTTTGAACGGTTTGCTTGGTATGATTAAGCAGAACAGGAGAGAGTTAGCCGCCTTGAAAATCAACGATTGAGCGACAGTGAATTATGTACCAAAGAATACAAAAACTTTACTCTACGGAAGAAATAAAGGAATCGCTTCCTTTTTTTAATAAAAAGCAAAAAGACGACTTCGATAAAGAGATCGAAGCCGTGTTTTGCGGTAAATCGAATAAGTTTTTGCTTATAATCGGACCTTGCTCTGCCGATGAAAAAGATGCGGTCAGAAGGTATTGCGCCGAGCTTAAAAAAATCAGCGACCTTATTCATGACAAAATTATTATTATTCCAAGAATATACACTACAAAGCCTCGCTCGAATCCTCGAGCATATAGGGGAATGTTGCATTCGGCGATTGAAGGGGAAGAGGATATAAATAAAGGAATTATTTTCGCACGAACGCTGATGATTGACGTTGCAAACGAAACGGGTATGTTTTGCGCAGATGAGATGCTTTATCCCGACATGTACGGCTACTTTGACGATTTAATTTCTTACGCCACAATAGGCGCAAGGTCCTCGGACGATCAATATCATAGAATGGCCGCAAGCGCATGCGACATCCCCGTAGGAATTAAAAATTCTTTGCACGGAAACTTATTGGACTTGGCTCAAGGGGTGGCAATTGCGTCTACCGAGAATGATTTTTCTTATCTTGGTTATGAAATAAAAACGACAGGCAATCGTTTTGCGCATGCTATACTACGAGGCTATTTTGACGAAAGCGGGGAGATGCATTCCAATTACGAGCCTCGTTATGTCGAAAGATACGCTTCGATATGCAATGAATTAAGTGTGTGCGAAAACGTTATTGTAGATTGCAATCATTTCAACAGCGGAAAAAATTATTTAAAACAATGCGACATAGCAACTGAAACCGTTAAAAATTTGCCGAATTATAAAGGTCGCTTAAAGGGACTAATGATAGAAAGCTATATATTTGATGGCAGACAAGATACAAAAAAGATATCCGGTATGTCGCTTACTGACGCATGTATCGGATTAGAAAAGACTAAAACTTTGATTTTTGATATTGCATCTAAATTATAAGCATCGGCTGAGATAAGTAGTTATTAAATTTTTTGCCACATAATAGGGAGTATATATCGTTAGCTCGCATGTCGAGTTTTACGCTTTCGTCTAAAAAATCATCTGAAATCATGGAATTTCTTGTTATAATGCTTTTGGAGTTAAAATCGCTTAAATGTGGTTTAAATTCCTTTTTAATTGCCAAAATGCGAGTTTTTATACTTGTTATGTCTGACATAATATGCTTATTGATGCTTAAAAGCGAGTATAAAAGCACTCTTCGCAGACGGGCATACGTGTATCTTTTGCTTTTGATTTTTTCGATAAGCTCACCAACCGAGTTTACGTTTCTGACGCTTTGATAAATAAGAGCATCCAGCCCGTTTTCAATGTCTTTTATCTCTGAAAGCTCGTTTATCGTTTTGTTTAACAAAGAGTAAAGCATCAAATTTTCAAAAAGTTTAATATCCGGAAGATTGTTGCATTCCTCAAGCATTGCAGCCGGCATAAAACGTTTTAAAGATGCTTTATCTCCGGTAGTAATGGCTTTTCTTATATAGCTTGCCGAAGCAAACTTCCCTGAGGCGGTTTCTGCGTCGTGCATAACGGTTCTTTTTACGGCGATAGGGGTAACGGCTGTTTCGTCGAGTTGCGCAAGATATTCGACTGCAAGAAGGTTGTTTGGAAAATTTAAAACGGAAGAATATCGATTGTCTGCCTCGCCCAATGCTAAACATAGCGCATTTGCATACGAAACGCCTGTTTTCATTATTTGCTTGGTGCGAGATATCGTTTCCGGCTTGTTTTTTTGTTTTGCGACGTCGGTCAGTAACTCGACGTCGCTCGTTTCTGCGCCAAAGACTATATGCGTCACATCGTCGATTTCGCTTATAATCTTAGCTGCGCCGTATGCAAAGAACTGCGCCGATGAGGTTGCATACAAAGTAGGCAGTTCAATCACTGCCGAAGCTCCGTTTGCGATTGCCTGGCTCGCTCGAGAATATTTGTCGACGATTGCCGGTTCTCCTCGCTGGGTAAAAGCTCCGCTCATTATGCATATAACGTCGCCGTATTCTCGGGCTTTATCGATAATATATTTGTGTCCGTTATGGAAGGGGTTAAATTCGCAAATTACGACTACGCTCATGTTTGTCCTCAAAATTTTTGTAGATAGCAGCCGATAAAGCAGCTTAATTATTTTACTTTATCGTTTCTGTATGATATAATTATAGCATAGTTTTTGTTGGAACAAAAATGAATTTAACTGTAAAATCAGCAAAAGGAGTATATTTATGGAATTGTTACAGTCCATTCGTCAAAAAGCCAAAGAGCTTAACAAGACGATAGTTCTTCCCGAAGGCGAAGAAGAACGTACCATCAAAGCGGCAGAGATTATTCTTAAAGAAGGTCTTGCAAAACTTATTCTTCTCGGTAACGAAGAAAAGATTCGCAGCAGCGGAGCGTGCCTTGACGGCGCAAGATTTTTCGATCCGGCAAAAGAGGATCTTACAAAGTATGCCGAAGGTCTTTATGAAGCTCGCAAAAATAAGGGTATGACTCCCGAGCAAGCTGCAGCTACCGTTAAAGATAATCTTTATCTCGGCACGATGATGGTTAAGCTTGGCGATGCCGACGGTATGGTTTCAGGCGCTATTCATTCCACGGGCGATCTTTTGAGACCTGCTCTTCAAATTATCAAAACCGCTCCCGGAATAAAGACTGTTTCGAGCTGTTTCTTTATGATCCTTCCTAAGGATTGCAAATACGGAACTAACGGCATCATGGTCTTCGGCGATTGTGCGGTTAATCCCTGTCCTACGGCAGAACAACTTGCGGATATTGCCATATCTACCGCTCAATCCGCAAAAAACGTTGCAGGCATAGAGCCGAAAGTAGCGATGCTTTCCTTCTCTACAAAGGGTTCTGCAAAGCACGAACTTGTAGACAAAGTAGTAGAAGCTACTCGCCTTGTAAAAGAAGCCGCTCCCGATCTTTGCGTTGACGGTGAACTTCAGGCGGACGCTGCCATCGTGGAAAAAGTCGCAGCTCTTAAAGCTCCGGGAAGCAACGTAGCAGGTAAAGCTAACGTCTTTATTTTCCCCGACCTTCAGGCAGGTAACATAGGTTACAAACTTGTACAAAGATTTGCCGGCGCAGAAGCCGTAGGTCCTCTTTGCCAAGGTTTCAACATGCCCGTTAACGACCTAAGCAGAGGTTGCTCGGTAGACGATATAGTTAACGTCGTAGCTATGACTGCTCTTCAGGCGGCAAAATAACGGAGGACATATTAACTATGAAAATTTTGGTTATAAACGCAGGAAGCTCCTCGCTTAAATATCAGCTCATAAACATGGAAAACGAAAGCGTTATAGCAAAAGGACTTTGCGAAAGAATAGGTATCGACGGCTCTGTACTTACGCATAAGACCTCTGCAGGCGAATTCGTTATTAAAAATCCGATGCCCACTCACGTTGAGGCTATTCAAATGGTATTGGACGCATTGGTTGACGCTAATCACGGCGTTATCAAGTCCATGGACGAAATTTCCGCAGTAGGACATCGTGTTGTACATGCTGCCGAAGACTTTAATTGCAGCCAGCTCATTACTGACGATGTTATGAAAGTCATCGAGCATAATATAGACTTAGCTCCTCTTCATCAACCTGCAAACATCATGGGTATCAAGGCATGTAAAAAAGTTATGCCCAATGCTCCTATGGTTGCGGTGTTCGACACGACATTCCATTCGACGATGCCCGATTACGCTTATATGTACGGCGTTCCTTACGAAGATTACAAAGATTACAGAGTTCGTAAGTACGGATTCCACGGCACTAGCCATTTGTTCGTAAGCGGAGTTGCTCAACAGCTTCTCGGCGGCAACAAGGGCAGGATAATCGTTTGCCATCTCGGTAACGGCGCAAGCGTAAGCGCAGTTAAGGACGGTAAATGTATCGATACATCCATGGGACTTACTCCGCTCGAAGGCTTGCTTATGGGCACGAGATGCGGCGACCTCGATCCCGCCGTGCTCGAATATCTTTCGGATAAGAAAGGTATGGACATACATCAAATTACCACTTACCTAAATAAAAAGAGCGGTGTGCTCGGTATCAGCGGCGTAAGCAGCGACTTTAGAGATTTGCTTGCCGGAATAGAGCAGGGTAACGACAGATGTCGTCTCGCTCTCGACATGTTCTCTTACAGAGTTCTCAAGTACGTTGGTTCCTATGTGTCTGCGCTTGGCGGCTTGGATCTTATCGCATTTACCGGCGGTATAGGAGAGCATACGCCCGAAGTACGTTCTGCAGTGCTTGATTCGCTTGCCTATATGGGTGTGAAGTATGATAAAGCTAAAAATCTTAACCCCGGCAGAGGCGATACCGTAAAGCTTTCTACCGAAGATTCTTCGGCAAAAGCTTACATTATCCCCACCAACGAAGAGCTTGTTATCGCAAGAGAAACGCTTGCGCTTATAAAATAATGAGTTTTAGCTCTGTGCTGAAACAAATGCTCTACCCGCAAAACTGTAAGTGTGTTCTTTGCGGCAAAGAGATATTCGGCAATCGTTACGGACTTTGCAACGGATGTTCGCTTACTGCGAACGTCCGTTTTTGCCGTAAATGCGGCCGAAATATAGGCGAGACATCGGAATACTGCGACGACTGTAAAAGGGATATAAGATATTTTACTTGCGCTCGTGCTCCGTTTGTTTTCGAAGGAAAAGCAAAGAAAATTGTGTATAAGTTTAAGTACGGCGGCGGGAAATTTTTGTCAAAATATATCGCTCAGTTTTTAGCAGATGAATTTTATAAACAAAATTGGTATGTCGACGTAATAACGTTCGTTCCTATGCATGCAAAACGAGAAAAAAGCAGAGGCTATAATCAAGCCGAGCTTATAGCTTCGCATCTAAGTGGCATAATCGGCGTGCCTGTAGCCGAGCTGCTAACTAGAACTAAATATTCGGATAATTTTGCAAGAATGTCTCGAAAGGAAAGACAGGAAGAAGTAAATAAGAGTTTTTTGTGCGACATTAAATTGCGAGGCGAGAGCGTCTTGCTCGTAGACGACGTGTTTACTACAGGCTCAACAACTTCAGCGTGCGCAAAACAACTTATCGACAAAGGTGCGAAAGAAGTTTTTGTTTTGACGTTTTGCACGGCGGAAATAAAAAACGTTTTATATTAAAATTTCTGCTAATTTGCTTTTTTTGACCGAAAAAACATTGACAATTAATTCTTTTGATGTTAGAATAGATGAGTAATTGAATTTCCGAATAAGGGACAAGTAGCACCGCAGGGATTTTACAGAGAGCATCGGGCAGCTGGAAACGATGTAAACGACGGCGGAAGAGCGAAACCACCCTTAATAGAAGCGTAATCGTCGCATAACGATAAAATAAGGTATCATTTTGATACGAATTAAGGTGGAATCACGGTGGATAATCGTCCTTAGCTGCATTTTTGGCTAAGGATTTTTTTATAGGAGGAAATATGATAAAAATAACACTTAAAGACGGTAGCATTATCGAAGTGGCTAAAGACACGCCGGTAACCGAAATCGTTTCAAAAATAAGTGAAGGGCTTGCAAGAGTCGCATTGATAGCTAAGTTTAACGGCGAGCTTATCGATTTATCTCGTAAACTCGAGGAAGACGGTTCGCTTGAAATTCTAACGTTTAAAGATGACGAGGGCAAAAATGCTTACAGGCATACTGCCGCACACATTTTGGCTCAGGCAGTTAAAAATATTTATCCTAACGCAAAACTTGCGATAGGCCCGAGCATTGCAAACGGATTTTACTATGACTTCGACTTTGAAACGCCGATCACCATAGATGATTTCGAGATGATCGAAAAGGAGATGCAGTCGATAATAAAAGCCGACCTGCCCATCGAGAGGACGGAAGTCAGCAGACAATCCGCATTGATTCAAATGCGTGGTTTTAACGAGCCGTATAAGATTCAGCTTATCGAAGATTTGCCGAAAGACTCTACTTTGACATTTTATCGTCAAGGTGCATTTACCGAGCTTTGCAGGGGACCGCATCTTTTAAGTACCGGAAAAGTTAAGTTTATAAAACTTACTCAACTTGCCGGAGCATACTGGAGAGGTAACGAAAAGAATAAAATGCTTACCCGCATTTACGGCACAGCTTTTGACAAAAAATCGGATCTTACCGAGTATATCGAAAAACTCGAAGAAGCAAAACGCAGAGATCATAACAAGATAGGCAGAGAGCTCGGTTACTTTATGACGGAAGACAAGATAGGTCAAGGTTTGCCCCTTCTTATGCCCAAAGGAGCCAAATTGTTCCAGATTTTGCAACGTTTCGTAGAAGACGAGCAGGAGCGCAGGGGATACATGCTTACCAACACCCCGTCATTCGCCAAGAGCGATTTATATAAAATCAGCGGACACTGGGATCATTATCTCGATAAAATGTTCGTTATAGGAGATCCGGAAAAAGATAAAGAAGTTTTTGCATTACGTCCTATGACTTGTCCGTTTCAGTATATGATATATAATAACGGATTAAAGAGTTATAGAGATTTGCCTTGCAGATATCACGAAACGAGCCCGCTCTTTAGAAAAGAAGCCAGCGGAGAGATGCATGGACTTATTAGAGTACGTGAATTTCACCTTGCGGACTCGCACGTAGTATGTACGCCGGAGCAAGTAGAAGACGAATTTAGAGAATGTTTCGATCTTAACCAATTCTATTTAAAGTCGTTAGGCATGCTCGACGATGTAAAGTTGCGTTTTTCTAGATGGGATCCTGCGGACACCGACAAATATATCAACGAACCGGAACGTTGGGAACAAGCCGAAAGCAGTATGAAACGTATTTTGGATGACATGAAGGTTGACTATTACGAAGCTAAAGGTGAAGCGGCTTTTTACGGACCAAAGCTCGATATTCAGGCTACAAACGTTTACGGCAAAGAAGACACCATTATGACTATACAGATAGACATGATGCTCGCACGAAATTTCGATATGTGGTATGTCGATCAGGACGGTGAGAAAAAACATCCGTACATTATTCATTGCGGCGTATTCGGTTGCTATGAGCGAATGATGGCTCTCATCCTCGAAAAGTACGCAGGAGCTTTGCCTCTTTGGATAAGTCCGACTCAAGTAAAGATTATGTCGCTTACCGACAGAACAAGCGATGACGCAAAAAAACTTGCGTTGCGCCTGAGGGAACAAGGTATAAGATGCGAAGTTGACGTCAGAAACGAAAAAATCGGCTATAAGATTAGAGAAGCGCAACTCGAAAAAGTACCGTACATGATTATTTTAGGCGATAAAGAAAAAGAAAACGAGGTCGTTGCAGTAAGGTCCAGAAATGCCGGCGACTTGGGAACCATGACCGAAAAAGAGTTTGTAGACAAGCTTACTAAGGAAATAACAGAAAAAGTTTGCTAAAAAGTGTTTAAATTTAACTTTTTTGCAAAAAAACAGTTGACATGCGCATAACGAATCATGTATAATGATTGGCGTTGGAAGTAGATTTATCTCACCGTAAGGATTCCGAAACGGTAACGCATTCGTATATTTGCGCTTTGAGCGTTTTATTATGAGCGGATATTCTATTTCCGCTCATAATTTTTTTGTTTTTGGAGGATATCGCTATTATTAAAGAAGTGGAAATCAACGATAAGATTTGCGACGCACAAGTCAGAGTAATCGACGAAAACGGCGAACAGTTAGGTATCATGAGCGCAGCTATGGCTAACAAAATCGCAGACGAACGCAATTACGATCTCGTTAAAATCAGCCCCAACGCAGTGCCGCCCGTTTGCAAAATAATGGATTACGGCAAGTTTAAGTTTGACGCTGCAAAAAGAGAGAAGGACGCAAGAAAGACGCAAAAGACTGTCGATATAAAGGAAGTCTGGCTTTCGATGACGATAGACACTCACGATTTGGAAACCAAAGCAAAGCAAGCGATAAAATTTCTCAAAGGCGGCGACCGAGTAAAGGTTTCCATAAGGATGCGAGGACGTCAGCAAGCTCATTCGGATATCGGCGTAGAAGTAATGAAAGAGTTCTTTGAGCTGGTAAGGGACAACGGCGATATGGATAAAAAGCCGCTTACCGAAGGCAAAAACATAATTATGATTTTAGTTCCAAAAAAATAATCAACGGAGGATACAGCAATGCCAAAAATGAAAGGACACAGCGGTGCGAAAAAGCGTTTCCGCATAACTAAGAGCGGACATATCAAAATCGCTCATCAGGGAAAAAACCATATTCTTACTAAGAAATCGAGCAAACGTAAGATGGGTCTTAGACAGGGGGAATATCTTTCTTCCAACAAGCAGAATAAGACCGTAAGAACTATGATTCAGAAATAAGGAGGGAATACTATGAGAATTAAGAGAGCTGTCAACGCAGTTAAAAAACGCAGAAAGATATTTAAGCTTTCAAAAGGATATTTCGGTTCGAAATCGAGATCTTATCGTATTGCAAGAGAAGCGGTAATGAAGTCTCAGATGTACGCCTTCATCGGTCGTCGTCAGAAGAAACGTCAATTCCGTCAGCTTTGGATCGCTCGTATCAACGCAGCCGCAAGAATGAACGGTTTGTCGTATAGCCGATTTATGAACGGACTTAAAAAAGCAGGTATCAACCTTAACCGTAAAGTGCTTGCAGATATCGCAGTAAACGATCCGGCTACTTTTGCTAAGCTCGCTTCCACTGCAGCTAATAATTAAACGAACGGCGCTCGAGTAGTTTCGGGCGCTTATGTTTTTATGACGGAAATTACTTCTTCGGACAACAAAATAATTAAGCACGCCGCTGCTTTAAAAGAAAAAAAATACCGCGACTTATATGGCGAATACTTGGTTGAAGGATTGCGAGGCGTATCCGATACGCCTCGTGATGTTTTGCGATCAATTTTTTGCACTAAGCAAAACGCAGAAGCGCTTAAAGATTATCGGTGCGATGTTTATATTGTTACCGAAAAAATAATGAAAAAACTTTCGGATACCGATAATTTCAGCGGAATCGTAGCGGTTGCCGCAAAAGCGGAATTTCCGGAGTTTAACGGCGATTACGTTGTATATCTCGATAGGATAAGAGACCCGGGAAATATGGGCGCCATAATTCGGACTGCCGTTGCGGCAGGATACGAAGTCGTTTGTGACGGTTGCGTAGACGTATATAACGCAAAGGTAGTAAGGTCGTGCGTCTCTGCGCTTAGTAAAGTACGCCTTCATGTAGGTAATTTTATTGACATTTTACGACAAAAAGGGTACAATATTATTGGTGCGGATATTCGCGGTAAAAACATGTTTTCGTCGCAAAAACCCGGAAAAGTGTGTCTGGTTATAGGCAACGAGGCTAACGGAATTTGCGACGAGATTATTGCAAACTGCGATATGCTTTGCCGCATACCCATGCAAAACATGGAGTCTTTGAATGCTGCGGTAAGCGCAGGCATTCTTATGTATTACTTTAAATATTGATTTCAGGAGGATTTATGTCAGGACATAGTAAATGGGCAACCATAAAGAGAGCAAAAGGTAAAACCGACGCCGCAAGAGGTCAGGTTTTTACAAAGATAGGTAGAGAGATTGCAGTTGCAGTTAAAATGGGCGGCCCCGATCCTTCGACTAACTCAAAACTTAGAGACGTTATAGCAAAAGCAAAATCAAATAATATGCCTAACGACAATATTACACGCAGCATCAAAAAAGCAAGCGGCGAACTCGGTTCCATTAACTACGAACCTATTGTTTATGAGGGTTACGGTCCTTGCGGAACTGCGGTTATTGTAGAAACTCTTACCGACAATAAGAATCGCACTGCGAGTGACGTTCGCCATATTTTCGATAAATGCGGCGGTTCGATGGGAACTACCGGTTGCGTTTCGTATTTGTTCAGCACTAAGGGCGTTATTTTGATGGAAAAGAAAGACGGTATGGATGACGATGAAGTCATGATGGCAGTCTTGGATGCAGGCGCAGACGATATTAACTTGGACGGAGATACTTACGAAATACTTACCGACGCAAATGCACTTTCTCAGGTAAGAGAAAATCTCGAAGCAGCAGGATATGCTTTGATTTCTTCGGAAGTCGATAAAATTCCGGCTACGACCGTTGCTTTGGATAACGAAGGCGTAGAGAAGGTTCAGCGTATGCTCAATTGGTTTGACGATAACGACGACGTTCAAAACGTTTATCATAATGCCGAACTTCCCGAAGAAGAGGAAGAGGAATAATAATGGAAAAGCAGCTGCATGAAGGACATAGAGCAAGACTCAGACAGTCCGCAAAACAGGATGAGGAACTAACTTCGTTCAGCGAATTTCAGGTATTAGAGTATTTCTTGTCCTTTATCATTCCGAGAAAGGACACCAACCCTATAGCTCATGCTCTTATCGAAGCGTTCGGCAGCTTGTACGGTGTTTTTCAAGCTACCGAAGAAGAATTATATTCGATAAATGGCATGACTCAAAACGCAGCCTGTTTTATTGCGGATTTTTTGCCTATATCTCGAAAAATTCAATGTTCTTGTTTTGCATCTCAAAAGTACGTATCGAGACTTTCGGACGCAGTAAATGTTTTAAGACCTTACTTTTACGGAAGAAACAGTGAATTTATTTATTGTTTAGCATTAGACCTTAACGACAGACTATTACAAATTTGTAAAATTTCTGACGGTGAAGCCGATTCGGTGGTTATAAACAACAACAAAATTCTTGCTTTGGTTACGAGAACAAAAGCGAAAAAAATTATTCTTGCGCACAATCATCCTGCCGGAAACATTAAGCCTTCTGACAGTGACTTGCAATCTACAAGGATGCTAAACGTACTATTAGCAGGCGTAAATGCAAGATTGTCCGATCATATAATTTTTAGCGGCGACGAGTATTTCAGTTTCTACGAATCCGACTTGCTTGCATGTTTTAGCGACGACAATTCGCATTATGCGAACGAACAGCGCCGTAAAAAACGCAGCGAAGGCATATATATGGAGGACGAAAAACCGTCGGAAGAGACTTTAGGAGAGGAATAATGCGGATATTGGGCATAGATCCGGGATACGGCATAATCGGATACGGTGTAATCGACAAGACACAGCGTCAAATGGTTGCCGTAGACTATGGCGTTATTCAGACGCCAAAAGACAAAAGTATCCCGATAAGATTGGATATTTTGTATAAAGCATTAAGCGATATAATTCGAAAGTATAAGCCGGATGCCGTTTCCGTGGAAGAATTATTCTTCAACACCAATATAACAACAGGCATAAAAGTTGCGCAGGCGCGCGGTGTTATACTTCTATGCGCAATAAACGAATGCGGAAATTTGTTTGAATATACGCCGCTGCAGATAAAACAAGCTCTAACTGGTAACGGTAGAGCGGAAAAAAAGCAAGTTCAATATATGGTAAAGGCTCTGCTGGGGCTAAAAGAAGAGCCTAAGCCCGATGATGCCGCAGATGCTTTGGCGGCTGCCATATGCCATGCAAATACTTCGCCGCTCAGTCGTCGTATTATGGTTTGACAGAGGTTTTATGTACGATTATTTTATTGGTAAAATTGCTGACATCGGAGTCACCGATCTTGTAATAGAGACAAGCGGTATAGGTTACGTAATGACTGCGAGTAAATATTGTTTAAACAGTCTTAAGCTTGGCGAAACAGCCAAGCTGTTTGCCTATTTAAGCGCTAACGAAAATGGAGTGTCGCTGTACGGATTTTGTTCAAAAGAAGAAAAAGCCATGTTCATGCGCTTGATATCCATTAACGGCATAGGGCCCAAAGCGGCTATCGGAATTTTAAGCGGACTTAAGTTAAGCGAATTGACGTTTTGTATTGTTAACGGTGATTACAAATCGCTTAGTTCGATAAAAGGTATCGGCAAAAAGACTGCCGAACGTATTATACTTGAATTAAAAGACAAACTGGACGAAGAATTACAAGAAATCGACGGAAGCATGTCTACGTCGAACGCATCCGACTTAAAAAGCGACGCAGTCGATGCATTAGTAGCGTTAGGATTTAACAAGCAAGAAGCTGCGTCTGCTGTTAAAAAGGTAGACTCGACCGGCAAGACCGTGGAAGAAATAGTTATGCTTGCGCTAAAAAGGAGCTAAATGGACGACGAGAGATTTATAACAAGTACAAAACTCGACTTCGATAACGAAGAAACGACGTTACGTCCTAAAACTTTTGACGAATACGTCGGACAAGAGAAGATGAAGCATAACCTAAAAGTGTTTATCGAGGCGAGCAAAAAAAGAGGCGAGGCGCTTGATCACGTTCTTTTGTATGGTCCTCCCGGACTGGGCAAAACAACGATGTCTCATATAATCGCTAACGAACTCGGCGTTCAGCTTAGGATAACAAGCGGTCCGGCTATAGAAAGAGCTGCGGATCTTGCCGCCATTCTCACAAATCTAAATGAAAACGATGTTCTTTTTGTCGACGAAATTCATAGGCTGAATAGGGCCGTCGAAGAAGTGCTTTACCCGGCTATGGAGGATTTTGCATTAGACATCGTTATAGGAAAGGGTCCGAGCGCAAGGAGCATGCGTTTATCTTTGCCTCATTTTACTTTGATAGGTGCAACGACAAGAGCAGGCATGCTTACAGGACCGCTACGTGACAGATTTGGGGTAATATGTCGTCTTGAAATGTATAACCCTAATGATTTGGCTTGTATTATCAAGCGCTCTGCAGATATTCTTAATATTAACATCGACGAAGCCGCAACATTTAATATAGCGAGTCGAAGCAGAGGCACTCCTCGTATAGCAAACAGACTTTTAAAGAGAGTGAGCGATTTTGCGTTGGTGATGGGGTCCGATAAAATTGACGAGCCGATCGCCAAACATGCACTTACGCATCTCGAGGTTGACGATCTCGGACTCGATTATACTGACCGCAAAGTTTTGGACGCTATCGTTAACAAATTCAATGGCGGTCCCGTGGGATTGGATACATTGGCTTCGTCTATAAACGAAGAGGGCGTTACGATAGAGGACGTAGTAGAACCTTTTTTGTTGCAGTTGGGGTTTATTTCTCGCACGCCTCGAGGTCGAGTGGCACTTCTGCCGGCATATAAACATCTTGGCGTTAAGCAGCCTGAAACGCTGAATAAGCAAATTTCTTTTATGGAGAGCGCCGATGAATAAAAGCGACTTTTATTACGATTTACCGGAAGAATTGATAGCACAAGAGCCTGTTGAACCGAGAGACAGCGCAAAATTGCTTGTTTATGACAGACATAATCAACAAATAACCGACAAAGTGTTTTCGGATATCGTCGATTATTTAAAATGCGGTGACGTGCTAGTTATCAACAACACGAGAGTATTACCTGCCAGAATATTCGGACATAAGCAGACCGGAGCCAAAGTAGAGTTTCTTTTGCATAAGCGTCTTAATCTTACCGATTGGGAAGTTTTGGTTAGACCCGCTCGAAAAGCAATGCGCAGCGACAAAATAATATTTTCGGACAACCTTTCGGCAACAGTGATGGACTTAGGAGAAGACGGCGCAAGAACGGTTCGATTTGAATTCGACGGTGTTTTTGAAGATATTCTTAACAGCATAGGTGAAATGCCTCTGCCTCATTATATCCACAAAAAGTTGGAAGACAACGAGAGTTATCAGACCGTTTATTCTAAAATAGTCGGTTCCAGCGCCGCTCCGACTGCCGGATTGCATTTTACTCCCGAACTTTTGAAACGTATAGCGGATAAAGGAATATTAGTAGTCGAAGTCCTTTTACATGTCGGATTAGGCACTTTTCGTCCGGTTAAAACCGAAAATATATTGGATCATAAAATGCACAGCGAATACTATTCGGTGTCTAAAGAAGCTGCCGATACGATAAATGCCGCCGTAAGAGAGGGCAGACGAGTAATTGCGGTAGGGACTACAAGCGTAAGAGTTCTAGAAAGCGTTGCCGACGAAAACGGCTATGTAAGAGAATGCTGCGGCGATACCGATATATTCATATATCCTCCGTACAAGTTTAAGACGGTTAATGCGCTTATAACTAATTTTCACTTACCGGAAAGCACGTTGGTGATGCTTGTTTCGGCATTTTGCGGAAGGGAACAAACGTTAGCTTTCTATAAGTACGCAGTCGAGCATAAATACAGATTTTTCAGCTTTGGCGACGCATGTTTTTTGTATTGATAGTATTCAATAAGGGTTTGGCAACAAAATAAAATTTATACGGAAATTAAGATGAATAAAAATTTTAGCTACAAAGTAATACACGAATGTCGTCAGACCGGAGCAAGAGTGGGTGAACTCACTACGCCACACGGTAAAATAATAACCCCGGTTTTTATGCCGGTAGGCACCCAAGCTACGGTAAAATCGCTTTCTCCCGAAGAGTTGAAATCGGTTGATGCAACGATTATTTTATCTAACACATATCATCTCTATATGCGTCCGGGGCATAAACTGGTGGAAAAAGCCGGCGGCTTACACAAATTTATGGCTTGGGACAGACCTATTTTGACTGACAGCGGCGGTTTTCAGGTTTTTTCGTTAGCCGAGCTCAATAAAATTAACGATGACGGAGTGGGATTTCATTCGCACCTTGACGGAAGTTTGCATTTTTTTACACCGGAAAAAGCGATGGAAATAGAGCAAAGTTTGGGCGCAGACATAATTATGGCGTTCGATCAATGCACTAAGTACGGTATTCCGCACGAAGAAGCCTCAAAGGCAATGAATCGTACTCTTGCTTGGTTAAATAGGTGTAAAAGCGCAAAACATAGACAAGATCAAATGCTCTTTCCGATAGTTCAGGGAAACATGTACGAAGACCTTCGCTTGGAATCGTTGAAAAGGACTGCCGAATATGCCGAGTGTGGAATAGCAATCGGCGGATTAAGCGTTGGCGAGCCAAAAGACGTTATGTACAAAATGTTGGACGTTATGCGTCCGCACTATCCCGAAAATATGCCTCGATATCTTATGGGTGTAGGCAGTCCGGATTGCCTGGTAGAAGGATTTTTGAGAGGAATCGACATGATGGATTGTGTTTTACCTACCCGAATTGCTCGCAACGGCACGGCATTTTCTTCTAAAGGCAGAATTGTTGTGCGAAACGCCGCATACAAAGAAGATTTTACGCCGCTTGATAACGAGTGCGATTGTTATTGTTGCCGTAATTATACAAAAGCATATCTTCGACATCTAATTAATGCCGACGAAATTCTTGGCGGTAGAATGCTTAGTTTGCACAACATAAGGTACCTTATCCACCTTACTCATCGTATAAGAGAAGCGATAATGAAAGACGAATACGGCGACTTCGTAAATCGATTTAGAGAATCTGCGGAGTATCTTAATTAAATTTTCGTTTTTTCGATTTTTACGTCAAATTCGCTTGCATTTATTTGACAGATAGTATATACTTTTGTGGTATGACTCCGGCGTTCCGCTATTTGGCTAAGTCAATTTATGAACGTTCGGCAAATAAGGAGGTTAGTCATGAATATTATCGAATCCATCGAAAAAGATTACATGAAAGCGGAAATTCCGCAGTTCGAAGTAGGCGACACCGTAAAAGTTTACGTTAAAGTCGTAGAAGGCAACAGAGAGAGATTACAGGCTTACGAAGGCATTGTTATTGCTCGCAAGCACGGCGGCGTTAGCGAAACCTTTACCGTAAGAAGAGTATCTTTCGGCGTAGGCATTGAGAGAACGTTCCCGTTACATTCTCCTCGAATCGATCGCATCGAGGTAGTAAAGAAGGGTAAAGTTCGCAGAGCTAAGCTTTACTATTTGCGTAAGCTCTCCGGCAAGGCAGCTAAGATTGACGAAAAGATCTAAGCAATATTTTTTATTGTACAATAAAAAAGCGCATTCGGTTACGAGTGCGCTTTTTACGTCTATATTTTTTTGGCTAAATCAATCGGAAATATTAAAAAAAATTTGCACATTTTTTGGTTAGCAATAGCTAACCGTTTGAGTTTTTTTAATAGCGTGTTATAATACTTCACGAATGTTTATGTTCCATAGGGAGAACAAAAACAAAAAGCGGATGCGCTGAAACGGACAAGTCAAAATTAAATAGAAAATGAGTGATAAATTACCCGAAAAAGTGACGAAAATGTTTTAAAACAGAATAAAGAGATGATTTTAATATATTTCACATTGTATAGAGTGTTAAAGCTTGAAAAAACAAAATTTTTGTGCTATAATACACTTAGCAGTACTCTTATAGAGATACTGAAACATCAAAAACAAGATAAAGAGGCAGAACGTAAACCAACAAATTATAAAAACCAAAAACTCTCGACGGGAGGTAACTGCCTATGAAACACTTAAGGCTATAAGCGCAGAGAAAAGCATTTTTCCTTGCGCTTTTTTGTTACTTTTTAGAAGGAACTAACGACGAGGAAAATGAATTACAAAAGAACGACAGGCTTAATCCATAATGTATTTTAACGTTAAAAGCCGCATGATTGATTATAAATATGACGTCATAAAAAACACAATGACATTGTTGAATCGATTTAGTATGTAAGAAAAAAATTTACAATCAGCGAGGACAGGAAATATGATACTTGAATTAAAAAATATCGATAAATCTTTTGGAGAAAAGGAAGTTCTCAAGGGTGTTTCTTTTACGGCAGAGGGAGGCAAAGCGTTCGGACTTCTTGGCAGAAACGGCGCAGGTAAAACGACGTCTATCCGTATTATTATGAACGTGTTTTCCGCAAACGGCGGAGAGGTGCTTTTGGACGGAAAGCCTATTGATTATAACAAAATCGGGCTTGGTTATCTTCCCGAAGAAAGAGGTCTTTACCCGAAAAAACCTGTTATTGACCAACTTGTATATTTTGCGGAACTGAAAGGTATGAGCGCAAAAGAAGCAGTCAAGGCGGTTGATTACTGGCTTGATAGGCTCGGTATGACCGAATACCGCAATAAACGGCTCGATACCCTTTCAAAAGGAAACCAGCAGAAAATTCAGTTGATAACGGCACTTGCGCACAATCCGCACATTGTTATTCTTGACGAGCCTTTTTCGGGGCTTGATCCCGTAAACGCAATGCTTCTAAAAGACGTGGTAAAGGAACAGATTTCGCAAGGGAAAATCGTTTTGTTTTCAAGTCACCAGATGGCGTACATAGAAGAATTTTGCGATAGTATAGCAATTCTCAGCGCAGGCAGAGTTGCAATCAGCGGAGATTTGCTTGAAATAAAGAGGAATTACGTGCGCGATAAGTTAGTGGTAAGCACAACAAACCCCGAACGGATAAAATCCGATTTAGGTAAGGCTTGCGCCGAATGCGAGGACGGTGCGCTGATTATTCAACTTGCAAGCCCCGAAGAAAAGCAGTCTATGATGAAACGTCTTGTAGAGACCTATGATATCGACGAGGTAAAAGTGTTTGAGCCTTCCCTTAACGATATATTCGTAGAGTATGCAGGCGAGCAGGTGTAAGGAGGCAAAGCGATGAAACAGTTTGGGAAAATACTTAAATTCGAGCTGAAAGGCTATCTTAAAAACAAAGTCTTTGTAGGCGTTACGATATTTCTTGTAGCGGCAATCGCTATCGCTATGTTTATTCCGAATATTATATCGGCTTTCAAGTCCGGGACAACACCGCCAAAGGATCTTCCCGTAATGCTTGTGTACTCCGAAGACGAAACCCTTTCGGAAACCGTAAAAGAATACTTTACGCAAGCCTTTACGGGGTATAACGTAAAGGTTGCGGACGGAACGCTGAACGATATAAAATCGCAAATTACAAGCGGCAGCGTTGAGTGCGCTTTTGTTTTAAACAGTCCGTCGTCTTACACTTATTACGTAAACAATCTCAATATGAGAGATTCTAATCAAGCTGTTGCAAACACGGTATTGCAAGAGGTTTACAGAGTGAACGCTATGATACAAAACGGACTATCCCCCGAACAGGCGAAAGATATTATGTCGGTGATTATCGAAAGCGACACGATGACGCTCGGTGTTGACCAGATAAAAAATTATTTCTACACCTACATAATGATATTCGCATTATATACGGTTATTATGCTATACGGGCAACTTGTTGCGACCAACGTGGCAAGCGAAAAGAGTTCACGGGCTATGGAAGTTCTGATTACGAGCGCAAAGCCTACGAGTATGATGTTCGGAAAGGTTTTTGCGTCCTGTATCGTAGGCTTTACTCAACTTGTGCTTGTGTTCGGCTCGGCGCTGCTGTTCTATAATATCAATAAAACACAGTTGACGAACCCGGTGATCGCTTCGATATTCGGCATGCCCGTAAGCCTGTTTATTTATATGCTAGTGTTCTTTGTTCTCGGCTTTTTGATTTACGCTTTCCTTTACGGCGCAATCGGCTCAACCGCGTCAAAACTTGAAGATATAAGCACAATGGTGTTGCCTGTCACTTTCTTTTTCATTATCGCCTTTATGGTAGTTCTGTTCTCGATGATAGGCGGCGACGTAAATTCCGTGCTGATGAAGATATGCTCGTATATTCCGTTCACTTCGCCTATGGCTATGTTTACGAGAATTTGTATGAGTACGGTTGCTTGGTATGAAATTTTCATTTCCATTATAATTTTAATCGGCTCTACCGTCGGTATCGGAGTTTTGTCGGCAAAGATTTACCGTGTAGGCGTTCTTCTTTACGGCACGCCGCCGAAGTTTACAAAAATTATAAAAGAGGTCTTTAAAAAATAGCATGGTGCGTCCTCTTTTTCGCTGTAAAAAGAGGGCTTACTCGCAAAAGCAATAAAGTAATACCATTCCAAATTGCTGCGATTAAGCGTGCGAAAAGGGGTTAAAACAAGTGAATTGCAATAAAACTGCGGTAAGACACCATAAGGAGGCATTATGCGGAAAAAATCTATATTTTATTCCTGATTACTATGATAGTTTTTACCTTTATATTCTCCGCTTGTACGGGGGAACAAAAAAAAGTTATCCGTTGTTTCGCTCTCAAGTGGCAAAGAATATACGTTGCCGCTTAAAGCCGAGAATATTCTTTCAGGCGGTAATTTCAGAACGTATATAAAGAATTATATAAAAAATCCGTTTGAGCTGAAAAACGGATTTTTATGTTCTATACGAATACTACTTATGACGAAGATACGCCAAATTCAGACCTAAATCTCTCCAATATTTTAGTTTCAAGTCGTGAAATCTGCACTTGCGACACATTAAGCTCTTTGGCAACTTCGCTTTGAGTTTTATCTCTATAAAACCGAAGCAATACTATTTTTTTGTCTCGTTCGCCGAGCGAATCGATTATTTGTCGAAGCAATATCTTATCTATGCGATCATCGCAAGTTTCTTTGTCTGCCACTTTGTCCATGACGGTAGTGTTTCGTTCGTCGTCAGATTGCTCGTAAAGTGAAACGGGGAATTTGCTCGAGTCCATTGTAAATACGGTTTCCCACACGTCCAATCCGAATTCTTCGGCTATTTCTTCGACAGAAGGGGAGCGACAATTCCTGTCTCTAAAACTTTTTACATAACAGGAAATTTTTGCAGCTAAAGTTTTTGTGGTTCGAGACACTTTTATATAGCCGTCATCTCGCAAAAATCGCTTGACCTCACCTGCTATCATAGGTACGGCGTAAGTGGAAAATTTTGCTCCGAACTCCTCGGAAAAATTCTTTATTGCCTTTAAAAATCCTATGCACCCTAATTGAAATAAATCTTCGTATTCGACGCCCTTAAGGCAGAATCTGTGAATAACGCTTTTTATCAAAGGCGAATGTTCGGTTATAAGTTTCGCTTTAGCGTATTCGTCACCTTGCTGCGCAAGACTTATAAGCTCTAAATTTTCTTCGTTGCTAAGCACGTATAACACCTCATGCGCTTGGTTTTATTGCCTTACTCATACAGACCGTAATACCTTTATCTGCATTTTTTCTGACGCTCAGCGTATCCATAAACGTTTGCATAACGGTAAACCCTAAACCTGAACGATTTTCTTTATCGCCTTTTGTTGTAAAAAACGGCTGCATGGCTTGTTCTATATCGTTTATGCCTACGCCTTCGTCGCTTATGGCAATATGTACCGTATCGTCATCGCAGCTTGCAGAAATTTCTATTTTACCTCTTGCGCCGTCATACGCATGCACTATGCAATTTGTAACAGCTTCGGAAACCGCTGTTTTTATGTCGTTAATTTCATCAACGGTAGGATCGAGAGATGCGCAAAACGCAGCCACGCAACTTCTTGCAAAAGCCTCGTTTTGACTTACTGCGTCAATAATTAATTTCATTTCGTTTTTCATTATGATAGTAGCTCCTCCAAAAATTTGAGTCGTAACTTTGTTTATATTATTAAGCCGATTCGGTATCGATTAGCGGCATTATTTCATAGATGCCGGATAACTTAAGCAATTTGTCGATAGTAGGGTTAGGGGAGACGATAAAAACCGTAGAACCTTTGCTTTTTAATCTTTTATATCTTCCCAAAAGCACACCTACACCTGTACTGTCCATAAATTTAAGCGAGGACAAATCAAGTATTACTTTATTCGAATCGGACGCATCGATAATTTTGTCCAGTGCCGAACGAGTAATTACCGACGTGCTTTCGTCAAGCTCGCCGCACAAACCGATAAATGTTGTTCCGCCTAACGTCTTGTGCAAAACTTTCATATTACTCTCCTTTGATTATTTCTTAAAAATTATAGCTTACGTCAAGGCGAAAATTTTGAAACAATCCGTCGAATAAAGCGTATTATTGACTAATATAAAAACGATTTTAGAAAGAGAAATTATATAGAAAGAAGTAAAAAAATTTTAAAAAAGTGCTTTAATTTTCTTGACTTATTTTCTCGTTTATAGTATATTATGACAGTCGGGTTTGGATACCGGTCGGCTCCGGGGTGTAGCGCAGTTTGGTAGCGCGCGTGGTTTGGGACCATGAGGTCGGGAGTTCGAGTCTCTTCACCCCGACCAAAATAAAATTAGGGCCTTTAGCTCAGTTGGTTAGAGCAGCCGGCTCATAACCGGCTTGTCCGGGGTTCGAGTCCCTGAAGGCCCACCACTAATTTTCATATTTGCCTTATTTTTTTTGAGGCCTGGTAGTTCAGATGGTTAGAACGCTAGCCTGTCACGCTAGAGGTCGTGGGTTCGATCCCCATCCAGGTCGCCATTTTTTTGCCTAGATAGCTCAGTCGGTAGAGCAGGAGACTGAAAATCTCCGTGTCGGTGGTTCGATTCCGCCTCTAGGCACCATCATTTTTGCTGGAGTAGCTCAATCGGTAGAGCAACTGACTTGTAATCAGTAGGTTGCGGGTTCAAGTCCCATCTCCAGCTCCAACGAGCTTGCGACTGCAAGCTCAAATTTATTAGATATGGACGGGTTCCCGAGTGGCCAAAGGGAGCAGACTGTAAATCTGCCAGCTCCGCTTTCGGTGGTTCGAATCCACCCCCGTCCACCACCAAAAAGCTTAAGACGTCTTTTAATAAGTGTTTTAAGCTTTTTGTTTTATTTGTTTAGGTGAAAAATGAAAAAAATCAAATATTATATCGACACTAAAGACAATGTTCTGTCCGCATACGACCGAGAGAGCGATTTTTTCGCTTTCTTTAACAAATCGACTAAAAGCTGGCATATCAGCAATATAAGCTTTATTCAGTTCAAACACGATAGAGATTTCATTGAAATAGATGATTGCAAAGCGCAGAGAATTTTTGGCGAATCTGCCGTTACGTCTCTCTTTTTAGATTATTTACAGACGATAGAGATTTCATTGAAATAGATGATTGCAAAGCACAGAGAATTTTTGGCGAATCTGCCGTTACGTCTCTCTTTTTAGATTATTTACAGACGATAGAAAGCAACAGCGGAATAAAGTCAAGCAAAACTAATTAGTCCGATGTATTCCATAGCATTGGACTTTAGCACTGAATAACATAATTTTTGAAAGCATAACAGCAAAATTTAAACTTTTAGCAACGGTAAATTAGTATTTAAAATTTATCTAACGACATCCACATTTAAAGCGACATCAAAAATGATGTCGAGCTTTTATACTCAACGAATAAGCTTGCATTTTTTTTATAAACATTGTATAATTATACCGATTTCGGAGAAAATGCATGGATATTACAGCTAAAGAACTTGCTTTGCTTAACAAAGACGAATATATATTATTGGATATCAGAGACGAGTCAGATTGGGCTTACGGAGCGATTCCCGGAGCTTATACAGTCAAACCTGAGTTGATTGACGAACAAAAATTTCAGAAAGATAAAAAGATTATAGTTTATTGCGCAAAGGGAGTGTTGAGCGACGAGATTGCAGAAAATCTTGCTCTCAAGGGTTACGAAGCATACAACCTCAAAGGCGGATACTTTCAGTGGCTGAAAGAGGAAATGAGTAAAGTCGTAAGCGATGACTATCTAAAACAAGTAGAGGAAGGAATAACAAAGAGATTTCGAGTTCCGCTGCTCAGTCGTTTCGTTAAGGCGATTAAGGACTATAAACTTATTTCTAACGGAGACAAAATTGCCGTTTGTATGTCCGGCGGAAAAGACTCTTTTCTTATGGCAAAGTTATTCCAGGAATACCATAAGTACAGCAAAGAAAAATTCGATCTTAAGTTTGTAGTAATGGATCCCGGGTACAACAAACAAAATCGTAACATAATCGAAGAAAATGCACGTAGGCTCAATATTCCTATCGAAATTTTTGAATCTGATATATTCGAATCCGTGTACGGAGTGGAAAAATCGCCGTGTTATTTGTGCGCACGCATGCGGAGAGGGTATTTGTACAATTACGCTAAAAACGTAGGTTGTAACAAAATAGCTTTAGGACATCACTACGATGACGTAATCGAAACCATTCTTATGGGAATGCTTTACGGTGCGCAAGTCCAAACGATGATGCCCAAGCTTAAAAGTACGAATTTTGAAGGAATGCAATTGATTCGTCCCCTATACCTAATAAGAGAAGACGATATAAAGGCTTGGCGAGACGCTTACGATTTGCATTTTATTCAATGCGCTTGCAAATTTACAGATACTTGCACTACGTGCAGACCGGACGGGCAAAATCGTTCAAAAAGGCAGGCGACAAAAGAACTTATTCGTATGCTGAAGAAAGAGAGTCCCGACGTAGAAAAGTGCATTTTTCGCAGCGTAGAAAACGTAAATCTCGACACGGTTATTGCTTACAAAAAAGGCGGCAAAACCCATAATTTTTTAGATACTTACGATGAGTAATGTATGCTCGGAGCAAAAATACTCTATCTCCAAGCGGAAGGGCAAAATCTTTACGGAACGGACCAAACCTTGAATATTTGTTTAAGTTAACGTTGGTTTGGGTGATAATGCGTTTTATGCCGCATATAATCCAAACTTCGATAGTTTAAAATTATAAAGTTAAGGAGTTTAAAATGAACGAGACAATCAATACAATGCTTACAAGGCGCAGTATCAGGAGTTTTGAGGATAAACAAGTAAATGAAGCCGATATAGAGCAAATCGTTGAAGCGGGGCTTTATGCGCCGTCCGGAATGAATTGTCAAACACCGATCATTATAGCAATCACAGACAAAAAAACCAGAAAGGAAATTGCCGAGCAAAATGCGAAAATAATGGGGAAAGAAAACTGCGATCCGTTTTACGGTGCGCCGTTGGTGCTACTGGTAATTGCAGAGAAATCGCCGTTGTCCGTTTATGACGGAAGTTGCGTAATCGAAAACATGATGAATGCTGCGCATTCTTTGGGGTTAGGTTCTTGCTGGATTCATCGGGCAAAAGAAGAAATTGAATCGGATTGGGGCAAAAGTCTGTTGAAAAAGTTGGGAATTAACAATGAATGCGTCGGTATCGGACATGTTGCCGTAGGATACGTAAAAGGCGAATATCCGGACGTCAAACCGAGAAAATCAAACAGATATTACCGAATATAAAAAACGCTAATGTTTTGCGAAGATGTTTTATTGCATTTTAAGATAATCGCAATTATAACTTATCGGTAAATTATTTTCTCATGCTGTTAAACATCTACTTCTATCATTATAATCGTATCGCCGCTAAACAACTTTTTCATCTTGCTTAACGATGACGGCGTAGCGGATCTGCAGTTATCGAAATTACATTTGTATGAGGTCTTAAGCAAATCTCTTGCCATAAACATAGCATTTTCGTATCCGTATCCGCAGGATACCGCTCCTAAAATGTCCGGAAATACTATGTTGATTGCATCGCTGTCTTTTTCTTGTCTAAATATAGCGGGAAAAGCTATTTTCATTATACTGCTCCTTGCATGCACTGTATAACATACATTCAATTCTATACCATTATTAGCTCGCTTTGTCAACGATTTTGATTATAAGAATTTTATTGACTTTTTTACAAGCGCAATAACATAATTAAACTTATACGGAGGATCCTTATGGACAAAAAAACAATAGCGCTTATAGCGCACGACAACAAAAAACCGCAAATTGTCAAATGGGCAACCGAAAACTCACGTACTTTGTCAATCTTTGATTTGTGCGGTACGGGAACTACCGCCGGACTTATCGAGCAATCCACCGGACTAAAGGTCAAAAAATACTTATCAGGTCCGTTGGGCGGCGATTTGGAAATCGGTGCGTGCGTAGCAGAGGGAAAAGTCGATGCCATAATATTTTTGTGGGATCCTCTTCAATCACAGCCGCACGACCCGGACATAAAGGCGTTACTTCGCATTGCAGTTGTGTACGATATCCCTATTGCAACTAACGTTTCAACCGCCGACTGCATAATTTCTTCACTGCAAAAAAACTAAATTACAGACGGATTCTCGACTCCAACTATTTTGTTGCGATAAAACGATTTATGCGGCATATAACCGCTGCTCGTAGTACATTCGGAAGAACTATGGAATCCATAAATATTTTTTTAACGCTTTTGCCGTTCTCAATTTACACGAGAGCGGCTTTTCTTTGCATAAAATACTTTTTGCGGCAAATATTAGAAGTATATTATGAGAAAGGTAAAAGACATCATATCGCCAATCAACGACGATGACAAAGAAATTTTTGTTAAGGAGAATAAAAATGCAAAAAGAAACGCTTAAACAAAAGCGAAACGAAAACTACAATAAGTTAGTAGATTCAATAACTCCACAAACCTGTGTTTGGAGTTCGCTTTTAAATGCATTTTGGGTAGGCGGTCTTACCTGTATTATAGCGCAAGGTATCGGAGATCTTTACTATTACCTTTTCCCGGACGTGCCGTCGGATATGATAATAAACTATACTTCCATGACGATTATCGCCATAGCTATATTGTTCACCGGGTTCGGTTTTTTTGATGTAATTGCCAGAAAAGGCGGTGCGGGTTCGTTTTTGCCTATAACGGGTTTTGCTAATGCTATGGCAAGCGCATCTATGGAATTTAAAACGGAAGGACTAATTATGGGTACTTCCGTAAAGATGTTCAGCGTAGTAGGTCCCGTTGTGGTAAACGGTATAGTGTGGTCATCAGTAGCAGGCATGCTGCATTTATTATTGGAGGCAATATGACAACAACGTTACTAAGCGGAGATAACTGCAATTTTTGCGACAGAGCGGAAATAAAATCAAAAGAAAACACAAATATCAAAACAAAACAGACCGTTTTCTATAATAATCCGCCGACTATAATAGGCTCATACTCGATAGTGGGACAAAAGGAGGGCGAGGGCCCTGTAGGAAAATATTTCGACAAAACGATTATTGACGCTAAAATAGGCGAAAAAACGTTTGAAAATGCGGAAATACGCATGCTTACGGATGCTATAAACGGTGCTATATCTGCAGCCGGCATAAGAAAAAACGACGTAGACCTAATGATCTCCGGAGACTTGCTAAATCAAGTTACAAGTTCTAACTATGTGGCTCGCTCGTTCGATTCTCCGTATCTAGGAGTATACTCCGCATGCTCGACGATGACAGAAGCGCTTAATTTAGCATCAACGTTTATCGACGGCGGCAAGTTCGACACAATAGCATGCTCAACTGCAAGTCATTTCGCAACCGCCGAAAGACAATATCGTTATCCGCTTGAATACGGGTGTCAGCGACCGCCGTACTCACAATGGACAGTAACCGGTGCGGCTTGTTCGATTTTATCCAAAAGCGGCAACGGACCAAAGATTACCGCAGGAGTAATCGGAAAGGTAATTGACTACGGAACAAACGATCTCAACAATATGGGCGCTGCGATGGCACCTGCGGCGATGAACACAATGGCAGCAATGTTTAAAGAAACAAATACGCTGCCTTCCGATTTCGATTTAATAATTACCGGCGACTTAGGAAAGTTGGGTTCGGACATTTTGCGAAAACTAATGAGAGAACAGGGATATAATCTCGGCAAAGAATATATCGACTGTGGACACTTAATTTTTGACGGCAGTCAAATGTGCTACCAGGGAGGCAGCGGCGCAGCATGCAGCGGAACTGTTTTTAATTCGTTCGTACTTAATCGACTTAACAGCGGCATGTACAAAAACGTAGCGTATTTTGCTACAGGGGCTTTGATGAGTACTCAGAGCTGTTATCAAGGCGAAACTATACCTTGTATATCGCATGCCGTAATAGTGGAGGGACAAAAATGAATCCGATTTTGGTTTATTTAATTGTATTTGTAAGCGGCGGCTTGCTTTGCGCTCTTGCCGAGCTTTTGATAGTAAAGACAAAATTAACGCCGGCAAGGATACTAGTCATTTTTTTGCTCGTTGGCGTTGTGCTGGAATTTGCAGGAATATACAAACCGATTAATGACTTTTGTCAAGCAGGTATAAGTGTACCGATTATCGGATTCGGAGCGTCGTTGACCAAAGGCGCTATTGAAAATGCCGAAAAGGTCGGCGTTTTAGGCGCATTGGGCGGCGGTCTTATTCGCACGGCCATTGGCGTAGGTACAGCAGTGGTTATGAGTTATTTGGTAACTCTCATATTTTCGCCTAAATCCAAATAATTGTAACTTTTATTTGGAGGCATTCATAAGTATTGTTATGAATGGCAAATTGAAAAAGAAGATAAAAGTTATTTTCTGCCTGCTTTGCACTTTGCTTTTAATTATTTTTCACATAAAAACCAACGTAAATCCCGTTTTAATCATACTATTTGAAGAACAAGTAAAAACTTTAGCCAACATAGCGGTTAATAACGCTTGCGACAGCGTAGTAAGCTCATACGACTTGAATTTAATGATAAATTACAAGTACAATGCAAACGGAAAATTAGAAGTTATCAACGTAAACTCGGCTTTAGCAAACAAAATAAGTAAAGAAATTATGCTTAAAAGCGAATATAACATTTCAGACCTGGGCAAAAACGGAGTTTCGGTACCGATAGGAGCGTTGAGCGGCATCACATACCTTAGCGGAAAAGGACCGATTCTAAAAGTCAATGCCTGTCCTTCAGGCTCTATAGGCGTTTATTTTAATTCCGATTTTCAATCCGTGGGAATAAATCATACAAAGCACAGCATATACCTCGTCGTAAACTCTTCGATAAGCATTGTAGTTCCCGGATTAAACCATTCAATCAGAACTTCAACAACTGTATTACTTTGTGAAAATTTAATTATAGGGGAGGTTCCGGACGGAATAATCTACGGAAATTCATTTTCTCAGCCCTAAAAAAGTTGCCTTCCTTGTCGTTTTGTGCTAAAATATTGTTGCTTAGATCACGGCATAAGAGCAATTCCGCACCAAAAGAGAGCGTTCCTTGGCTGAAAGAACGCATGGAAACGAAGATATTCACCGTGGGAGCATGTCGCTCAAGTAGTAGTAGGCGACCGTTCGGTCACGTTACGACCGCTAATGAGGTCGCTGTTTGCGACGAAATCGGGTGGTACAGCGCATATTGCGCCCTGATGAGATACTTTTGTATTTTGTCAGGGCGTGTTTTTATTTAGAATAAACAATCGGAGGTTATAATGCAAGAAAAACTCGAACTTTTGGCTGCCAAGACTGCCGAAAGAATCAAAAAAGCCGAATCTGCAAAGGAAATAAACGAGCTTCGAGTAGAGGTACTCGGCAAAAACGGCGAGCTTACTTTGCTGCTCAAGGGGCTTAAAGACGTTAGCGAAGCGGAAAGACCGTTTATAGGCAAACTTATCAATGAAACCAGGTCGGCGATCGAACAGCAAATCTCTCAGGCGGCTTCGGTTTTTGAAAAACAAGAACTTAATCGTAAATTACTTAGCGAGCGCATAGATATAACGATAGACAAGCCGCACGAATACGGAAAACTTCATCCATTGAATGTTATACGCCAAAAAGCAATAGATTTTTTTGTTTCTATGGGCTTTACCGTGGCTGAATCTCCGGAAATAGAATATACAAAGTATAATTTCGACATGCTCAATATTCCCGAAGATCACCCGGCAAGAGCGCCCCAGGACACGTTTTTTATAACAGACAATATTTTACTTAGGACGCAAACTTCTGCCGGACAGGTCAGAGTTATGGAAAAATACAAGCCGCCAATTAAGATGATTTCGCCGGGAAGAGTATTTCGAAGCGACGAAGCGGATGCGACTCATACTCCGTGCTTTCATCAGCTCGAAGGGCTTGTCGTAGATAAGGGCATTACGATGTGCGATTTAAAGGGTATCCTAGGTGCTTTTGCACGCAACTTCTTTTCACAGGAAACCAAAGTACGTTTCCGCCCGTCATACTTTCCGTTTACGGAGCCGAGCGTAGAAGTGGATCTTTCGTGCGTTCACTGCGGCGGCAAAGGTTGTAATGTATGTAAGGGTACCGGATATATCGAAATTTTAGGCGCAGGCATGGTTAACCGCAAAGTTTTACAAGGCTGCAACATAGATCCGGACGAGTACACCGGATTTGCATTCGGAATGGGACTTGATCGTATTACCGCTTTGATACACGGCATAAACGACGCAAGAGTTCCGTTTGAAGGCGATATTCGTTTTTTGAAACAGTTTTAGGAGGATTTTTCCATGAGATTACCGATTAGTTGGCTTAACGAATATGTGGACGTAAAAAACATTTCCGAAAAAACTCTTTGCGACGCTTTAGTCGGAGCCGGTTTCGAAGTAGAAGAAATAATCAGATATTCCGATGATATAAGCGGCGTTGTAACGGGTAAGATTCTCAAAATAGATAAACACGAAAATGCCGATAAACTTAAGGTTTGTACCGTAGATCTAGGGAATAAAACCCTCGTCATCGTTACCGGCGCAAACAACGTAACCGTAGGCGACGTCGTTCCTGTGGCTTTGGACGGAGCAAACCTCAGCGGAAAAATTATTAAGTCTGCTCCTCTACGAGGCGTAATGAGTTACGGAATGATGTGTTCGGGCGCAGAACTGAAGACCGACGATGCATTTGTGGACGGAGCATCCGTTGAGGGTATACTTTTGCTCGATAAAAATTTGCCGCTCGGACAAGACGTAATCAAGCTTCTTAACCTTAACGAAACCGTTCTTGACGTTGCGATAACCGCAAACAGAGCGGACTGTCACAGCATACTCGGATTAGCAAGAGAAGTTTCCGCAGCATTAAATATCCCCATGAAATATCCGTCTTTCGAATATAAATATTCAAAATCGGAGATAAAGATTCCGTCGGTTACCGTTATTTCTTCCGACTGCGCTGCATATACGAGTGCATTGGTTACAGACGTAAAAATCGAACCGTCACCAAAGTGGATGCAGCGAAGGTTATATATGTGCGGAGTGCGCCCAATCAATAACGTAGTAGACATTACTAACTACGTCTTAATGGAAGTAGGACAGCCGCTACATGCGTTCGACCTTAACTATATTGACGGTAACGAAATTATCGTAAGACGAGCGGCTAAAGACGAAGAAATCATCGCTTTGAACGGCGAAAAATATTCGCTCGACAACAGCATTACAGTTATTTGCGACGTCCGAAAACCATTGGCGATAGCCGGTATAATGGGAGGAGAAGGCAGCGGAATCAAAAACGACACAAAAAACGTCTTTCTTGAAAGCGCACGCTTTCTCAGAGGCAGTGTCAGAGCAACTTCTCGAAAGTTAGGTCTCAGATCCGATTCGTCAGCAAGATTCGAACGTGGCGTGGACTATTATAGCATAGAAGCCGGAAGAAAACGTGCTCTTAGCTTATTTGCGGAATTAGGAGCCGGTAAGCCTGTATTTGAAACAAAGATTTCGGATGTTTGCAAAAAAATTATAAAAACCAGCCAAAAGCAGATCGACGCTATTCTCGGAATTTCCGTTCCTGTCAAAAAATCAGTAGAAATACTTAGCAATCTCGGCTTCGAAGTGAACTGTAAAGGTAGCGACTTAACTATTGTCGTTCCCGCATTCAGAGAAGACATAGATAATTTTACTGACATAGCGGAAGAAGTAATTAGGTTCTATGGATGTGACAAGCTTAATGAAACTATGATGCGCACGGCAGCCGTAACCATCGGCGGTATAAGCGAGAGGCAAAAACGCATAGATAAAATAAAAGAAATAGCATTATGCTGCGGTTACTACGAAATAATGACATACTCTTTCACCGACAAAAAGGTTTTTGATAAACTTTGTCTTTCACCGTCGGATGATAGACACAATGCCATATCCATTCTTAATCCTATAACCGAGGATCTTTCGGTAATGAAAACCGAATTGGTTTCCGGCATGATATCCGTAATTTCTACTAATCTGCAACGTAAAAATTCTGACTTTAGGCTAATGGAGCTTGCTAAAGTATATACCGGGAAATTGCCTCTTTGCGAACTTCCTAACGAAAGTTCCGTCTTGTGCATCGGAGCGGTTGACGTAGACTTTTATGATGTAAAATCCGTGTTTACTTCCGTATTAAATGCTTTTGACGTCAAATACTCGCTTAAACGCAGCGACGAACCGTATTTACATCCGGGAATCAGCGCAGATATAGTCGTAGACGGCGAAATCATCGGATCATTCGGAAAACTTCATCCCTCGACAATGAAAAATTTCGGAATAAAGACCGGTAATATTTTTGTCGGAAGCCTGCAGTGCGAAAAACTCCTTACCATGAATACGCAAATCCACAAATATTCTGCGCTGCCCAAATTCCCGCCGGTAGAAAGAGACCTTGCGCTGGTGGTAAATGATGACGTTTGCGTAGGCGAAATTATTGCTGCTGTTCAAGAGGCAAATTCTTTGATAAAAGAAGTACGTTTATTCGACGTATATAAGGGCGAACAGATAGAAAAAGGATATAAGAGCATAGCTATCAAATTCAAAATCGTATCCTACGACAAAACACTGGTGGACAGCGAAATAGTGACGATAATGGATTCGGTAATCGATGTGCTTTCTAAGCGTTTCGATGCAAAGGTAAGAGCATGATGGCGGAAATTCTTGCCCCGGCAGGTAGTTTCGAAGCATTAAAGACTGCAGTAATAAACGGCGCAGACGCAGTTTACATCGGACTAAGCAAGTTTAGCGCAAGAGCAAAAGCAGAAAACTTTAACAACGACGTTTTGCTACAAGCTCTGAATTACGCACATCTGTACGGCGTAAAAGTCTACATTGCTATAAATACACTTGTAAAAAACGAGGAAATGTCCGATGCGCTTAGCGATGCGCTATTCGCAATAGACAGCGGAGCCGACGCAATAATACTGCAAGATCTGGGACTGAGCGAACTTATTCGCAAAGCGAGACCATCCGCAATTCTACACGCCAGCACGCAAATGGGGATACACAACCTTGAGGGCGCAATTATAGCAAAACAATTGGGATTTACACGTGTAATCTTATCCAGAGAATGTACACTCAGCGAAATTAAGCGAATAAAGAACGGCGTAGATATAGAGGTCGAGTGTTTTGTACAAGGGGCGCTTTGCATTGCCTTTTCCGGAAATTGCTATTTCAGCAGTTTGGCGTCCGGGTTTTCCGGTAACAGGGGAAAGTGTATGCAACTCTGTCGAAAAAAGTACTCGCTTATGTTAAACGGAAAAACTAGAACAGGGTATTTGCTATCGGCAAAAGATTTGATGCTGGCGACAAAATTAAAAGACCTTGTTGACGCAGGCGTAGACAGCTTTAAAATAGAAGGCCGCCTTCGCCGCAACGAATATGTTGCCGAGAGTATTCGCATATACAAAAAAGCTTGTAATGAAAACATTACTGATAATGAAATAAATTGTTTAAAAAGGGTTTTTAATCGTGGCGATTTTACACAAGGTCATCTTTATGACCCGACATACAGAGTGATTGACTACAAAATAAATTCTCATAAAGGATTATTTTATTGTAAAGTCAAAGAGGTAAGAAACAGAATAGCTATACTCGAAAAATCTTTATGCAAAGGTGACGGCATTAAATTTTTGCGAAATGGTTTTGAGGTAGGTGGGGCTTTATTGCAAAGTAACGGGGACAAAACCGGTTTTGACGGTAATGTATACAAGGGTGATGATGTTTTCATAACAACAGACGCAGAGTTTAATAAAAAAGTTTGTTCTCGCACTAGAAAATTACCTGTTTCCGTAAAACTTGACTTTGAAAACAATACATTGACGTTAACCTGCGGCAATAATATAGCCACGATGGAGTTATCAGGCTATGAAACAATCCTAGCCGAAAACAGACCTATTACGATTTCGGATGTAGTAGAAAACTTTAATAAAAACGAATATTTCTTTACCGAGAATGCCGAGGTAATAGGAGAGCGATTCGTTCGTCGTTCGACTTTTAATGAAATCCGTAGAGTCGGTTATGATATTTTGCAAAATATAATTTTAAAAAATTATGCCTGCAAAATGCAAAAATACAACGAAAAATTCCTTATTATGTCTGACATAATAAGGGGGAGTGCAGTAAATATTCCGGATGATGCAACGATATACACAGTCAGCGAACCATCACAAGTTGTAGATGAAATGGAATATATTATCGTCAATCCGATAGAGTATTCTCTAACGTCTATAGAGAATTTTTATAGATTCACCGACAAAAAACTGCTGCTTTCGCTTCCGCCGATAGCCAGGGACAACGATGTTTTCATCCTTAAAAGTCTGACAAAAGCGGCTTTAGACAACGGTTTTTATGGCATAGTCGCAAACAACTTATATTCTTTCGCAATTTGCGACGGTCCGTTCTTGCTCGGACCAATGATGAATTGTCTTAACGACGTTATTGACTTGCCCAAAATTTACTCTTTTGAAAGCGATTTTTTAGGCAAGAAAGGCTTTGTTTACGCACAAGGCAACGTTCCGCTTATGACGTTCTGCAATTGCCCGAAAAAAGAATTTTTTGACGGTTGCGGTTCTTGTGCCGGATATGAAGGTCATCTAAGCGACGGAGTTCGTAATTTCGAGTTGCGCCGTTACAAAGTTGGTTATTGCTATTGCCAAATGCTGAATTCTGCATATATTGACGTTACAGACAAAGTAAAACAGGGAAAAGTTATAGATTACAGCTATAACCGCCCAAATCAAAAAACATTAGGAAATCATAACAGAGAGCTAAAATAATGGATTTAAAATCGATTAAAACACTTGAATATCATAAGATTTTAAATAGAATCGCCGACTTTGCGACATCTTCTTCGGCAAAAAAACAAATAGCCGATATTCTTCCGTTCGACGAGAAAAACGACATTTTTACCGCATCCGAAGAAGTTTCCGAAGCATATACGGCAAAATACAAATTCAATGCAAATCCGATTCACTCGTTTGACGACTGTGCCGAATCGGTTTCTAAAGCAAACAAAGGCATTACCCTGACACCCGCCGAGCTTCTTAGAATATGCAGACTGCTTAAAGCCGGTCGAATTGCGCAAAACGTCATTTCGGAAATAGGCGACGATACAAAAGAATTGGATAAGTATGTTTTCGCATACAGAACCAACGAATTTTTGGAAAACGACATAGATAGGTGTATTATCGGCGAAACGGAAATAAGCGATAACGCAAGCTCTGCGCTAAAAGATATCCGGCGCAAGCTTTTCGATAAAAAAACAGCTTTAAAGGAAAAGTTAAGTTCCTACTTTCGTAAGTCGGAATACAGTTTGTATCTTCAAGACAATCTTGTAACAATTCGCAACGACCGTTTTGTTTTGCCGGTCAAGTCAGAATATCGCTCGATGGTTCAAGGTCTTATTCACGATCAGTCGGCAAGCGGCGCAACCGTCTTCGTGGAACCGTTTTCAGTTGTCGAAATGAATAACGAAATTCGAAGTTTGGCGGCCAAGGAAGAAGTCGAAATCGAAAACATTCTCAAGGATTTGACACGTCAAACAGGAAGTTTCGCTGAAGAATTGCGCTCAATGCAAGACTCCTTAACTTCATTGGATGTGATTTTTGCAAAAATGAATTATTCGGTGTCCATCAACGGCGTAGTTCCCAAGTTTAACGATAAAAACGAACTAAAACTTTTAGATGCTCGGCACCCGCTTATAGATAAGGATAAAGTCGTCCCCATAACAATCAAAATAGGCGCTAATGCTCGTGTTTTAATGATAACCGGACCAAATACCGGCGGCAAAACCGTATGCCTTAAAACCGCAGGATTATTATGTCTTATGGCTTATACCGGACTCATGATTCCATGTGTCGAGGGAAGCGAGGTGCCGATATTCGACAACATTTACTGCGACATCGGCGACGAACAAAGTATAGCCGAGTCATTAAGCACCTTTTCGTCGCATGTGGTTAACCTCACTCGAATAACCGACGCATTGACAAACAAATCTTTGCTTTTGTTTGACGAACTAGGCGGCGGAACGGATCCGATCGAAGGCTCCGCTTTGGCTATAGGCATAATAAAATATATACAAATGTTTAAAGCCACTGCGATTATAACCACCCACTACAGCGCTCTAAAAAATTATGCGCTTTCCTGCACGGACATAATTAACGGAGCCATGCAATTTAACGCACAAACTTTAAAACCGACATACAAGCTCCTTATAGGCGTTCCGGGCGCAAGCAATGCTTTAAAAATAGCAAAATCATTAGGATTAAATTCAAAAATTTTAGAATTTGCTTACTCCAGTATAGACAAGGAAGTGCTAAAACTCGAAGATTTATTGTCTGATGCAGAAGAAACAAAACGTCTTGCCGAGGAAGAGCTATCCGAAAATCGCAGATTGGGCGAAGAACTGAACGTTTTAAAATCGGAAGCGATTCAAAAACAAAAAGCACTCACGGAAAAACTGGAAAGACTTAACGCAAACGCAAAAGCAGAAATTAAACGAATTATTGCGAACGATGAAGAGAAAGCAGACGAACTTATTGAAAAAATCAAGGAGAAGTTAAAAGAAGCCGATGAAAAAGCTTTTTTTGAAGCAAAAGCCTTACGAAAACAGCTGGAAGACATAAAATATCGAAACGATGAAAACGTAAAAAGCGAACTTGCAGCAATCGATCCGGCAAAAATAACAAAAGGTAAAAAAGTCTCGGTAATCAGCCTGGGTGCGCAAGGAACAATAGTCGATGTCGACCGCAAAAAAGAATCGGCTTTAATTTCGATAGGTTCGATGAAGACTGCCGTAAAATTTTCGGATATAGCCGACGTCGAACAACCTAAACCCAAACAAGCCGTTAAAAAATTTGTTCCTTCCCCAAAAACGGAAGAATACGTCATCATACCCGAAGTCTTTGTGATAGGGTACACCGTGAGCGAAGCTATAGAGCTTATAGAACCTCATATAATCAACTGCCACTTAAACGGGCCTAAACTACTGCGCATAGTTCACGGCAAAGGAACGGGAGCGCTTGGCGCCGGAATACAGAAATATCTCAAAACTTCGCCTTTAGTGTATTCGTACCGGTACGGCGGATTCGGAGAAGGCGAACGAGGGGTAACGATAGCGGAAATAAAATAGGAGAGAACATTTTGGAAAAAATTATTTTTCTTGACAATGCTTCAACAACGCCGTTGTGCGAAGATGCAAAAAAAGGTATCGAATTTGCGGTAAACAAATATTACAATCCGTCCGCTCTTTACGGCGAGGCTCTGTATGTAAAAAACGAAATAGAAAATGCGAGAGCAGTTATTGCAAAATGTCTCGGCGCATCTGCAAACGAAATATTTTTTACTTCATGCGCAACGGAAAGTAACAACTGGGTTTTTGAGAGCGGATTTAAAAACAAAAAAGGCAATATTGTGGTCTCGTCCATGGAACACGCCTCCGTCTATCAATGCGCCATGAGACAAAAAAGTCGAGGAGCGGACGTAAGGTTTGTGCCGTTACAATCGGACGGACGAATAGATATAGATAAATTGTACGATTTACTGGACGAAAACACTTCGCTGGTCTCGATAATTCATTGCAGCAACGAAACCGGCGTAATAAATGATTTAAAAGCAATTTCTTCGGCAATTAAGAGCAAGTGCAGGAACGCTTTGTTTCATTCGGACGGAGTTCAGGCTCTTTGCAAAACGAACAACAAGGTCGGAGAACTCGGCGTCGACATGTACAGTTTAAGCGCACACAAAATAGGCGGAATGAAAGGCATAGGCGCACTGTATATAAAAAAAGGAGTATCTTTGCAACCGTACATTGCCGGAGGCGGGCAGGAATACGGCATGCGTTCAGGCACCGAAAACGTCGCAGGAATATTGTCATTTGCGGCAGCGGTTGAAAATTATGAAAACAAATTTAATGCTCAAAGAGCGCAAACGTTACGTAATATCTTTATTTCCGTTTTAAGCAATTGCGACGTAAAAATAAACGGTACCGCCACCGGCAGCAATTGCATACTGTCACTTTCAATCAAAGGCATTAAAGCCGAAGTTCTTCAGCATATTCTTTCCGACAAAGGCGTACTGATAGGGTTAGGCTCGGCATGTTCGTCAAAATCAAGGAATAACAGAGTTTTATCGGCAATGGGTGTTTCTCCGAAACTTATAGAAGGCAGTATTCGCATAAGTACCGGGATAGATACAACCGAGCAAGACGCAACCAATGCCGCCGAAATCATAAAGCAAGAAATTTACACGTTAAGGGGAAATTTATCATGAACAACGTAATCATTATAAGATACGGCGAATTATATCTTAAAGGCAAAAACAGACGCTTTTTTGAAAATTTGCTCATCACCAACATAAAACATGCACTCAGCGGAATAGACTGTAAAATGACGTTTTTTCGTAGCCGCTACGAAATTTCCGATTATACAGACCAAACGGAAATCGTCTCAAGACTGAAAAAGGTTTTCGGTATACACTCCATAAGCATTGCGATAAAATGTAAAGCGGATATCGATGAAATTTGCGAAACTGCAAAGTCGTTTAGCATTAAAGGTTCATTTAAGGTTTCAACTAACAGAGCCGATAAAACTTTTCCGTACATATCCACAGAGGTAAGCGCGAAAGCAGGAGGAGCGATTTTGTCGCAAAATCGCAATCTCACTGTAGATATCCACAATCCGCAATACGTTTTGAACATCGATATACGAGAAGACGGCTGCGCATATCTTTTTATGGATAAAATTTTGTGCGCCGGCGGCATGCCTGTGGGATGCGCAGGTAAGGGACTTTTGTTGCTTTCAGGCGGATTGGATAGCCCGGTAGCAGGCTATATGATGGCAAAACGGGGACTTTCACTCGATGCGATTCATTTTCATTCATATCCGTACACGAGCGAAAAAGCAAAACAAAAGGTAATCGACTTAGCAAAAATACTTTCTCAATACAGCGGTCCCATCAATCTTACATGTATACACTTTACAAAAATTCAGGAAGAAATCCACCGATGTTGCACATCAAACTACATGGTTACGTTAGTCAGACGGTTCATGATGAGAATCGCTGAAAAAATTGCTCAAATCAATCAATGCGGTTGTCTGATTAACGGTGAAAGTTTAGGACAGGTGGCGAGTCAAACCTTACCGAGCATTACGGTGACAAACGATACAATAAAGTCAATGCCCGTTCTCAGACCATGTATCGGAATGGATAAGCAAGAAATAATCAATATCGCTCTTAAAATGGAAACTTATGAAACGTCTATCCTTCCTTACGAAGATTGCTGTACCGTATTTTTGCCCGATAGTCCTGTAACAAAGCCTACAATAAAAAGAGCAGAGTTTGAAGAGAAAAAGTTAGGAGATTTTTCCAAACTAATAGAAGAAGCGATAGAAACGAGAGAAATTATCAAAATAGGGCGATAAAATTTCTGCTAAATTTGTTTTCTTTTGCTCGATAGGAAAGTCTATAGAGGCGCTTACGAGAATCTTATCTTTAAGTTTATCTGTAGTCGCCGATTTTACAAGTCGATGATTTTGATAATATTCATCGGCATCGATGTAAATTTTTTTTATAGAATCAGGTATATTAAAACATTTTTCGCTGTTTATGTCTGTCATAAACAGCGATTTTGCTATTTCGGTAGGTAGTCCTCCGCCACTGACAGCACTATCCATGGCATGCACTATAACTGTATAATCCGTATTATACGCAACGCAATACGAATCGGTGTTTACCTCGCCTGTACCCGCTGTTCCGGTTTTTGCTGCTAAATTAAATTTTGTAGCCAAAAGCGATTTTGCTGTTCCGTTCGAGGCGCAATCATTTAACATTTCGTTTATATAATAGGCAGTAGTCGATTTAATAATTTGCGTCGGAGCCGAATAGCGCTTATACACGGTTATCCCGTTCTTTTGAATTTCGCTTACGATTTTTGCTGCGGTATACATTCCGTCATTTGCAAAAGTGGCATACGCTGCGGCAAGATCTGGAATTTCAACGCCATACTTCATGCCGCCGAGAGCTAACGCCAGTCCTTCATTTTTCTCGGTTTCGATTCCGAATCTTTTCAAAAACGCTTTTCCTTTTTCCACGCCATATTCTTCTAATAATTTTACTGCAGGCACGTTAAGCGACTCTTTTAACGCAAACCCGCATGAAACCCAGCCGTTATACTTACCTTTATAATTTTTCGGTGCATAACCGTCAAAGTCGACCGATTCGTCCAATATAGGAGAGCATGGTAGAATTTTTTCGTTTTCAAGCATAGGAGCATAGCAAACAAGCGGTTTTATTGTAGATGCCGGACTTCTTTTTGCGTATATACCGACGTCACAGTTACTTTCGTATGCAATTATTTGGCCGTTATTGTTTTTTAATACGAGTATTCGAGTTTTGGTATCTTTTGGTAAAAGATTTTTTGCCGCTATAGATATATTTTTGTCGTAGTTGCAAACAATTTTATATCCGCCTGTTTTTAACGTCTCCATCGAAACTCCCAAAATATTTTTCGCTTCTTCGAGAGCTGACTTCCAATATTTCGATTCGCCGTTTTCAGGCATAAGCGTTGTTTTTTCGCTAAGCGACAGCTCATACTCGATATCGGAAATATACCCGCAGTCCTTCATACGTTTCAAAATTGTTTTTACTCGTACCTCGTTTCTTTCTTTATATGGCGAAAAGACGGTAGGGTTGTTTATCGTGGCAGCCAAAATTGCACTTTCTTTTGTTGTCAAGTTCGATGCGTTTTTGTTAAAGAAAGAGTTAGCTGCACTTTGTATCCCATAGATACCGTTTCCGAAATACAAATTATTTAAGTAAGCGGTTAATATTTGATTCTTTGTCAACTTTCTTTCTATTGCCTTTGCAAATCGAATTTCTTTAATTTTACGTTTAAGTGTTTTTTCCGAACTTAAAAACATATTTTTTGCTAGCTGTTGAGTTATAGTCGAGCCGCCTTGCGCAAACTTCTTTTCTTTTATATCCTTAACCGCTGCTGCGACTGTCCTGGCATAATCAACGCCTTCATGTTCATAAAACCTTTTATCTTCCGCCGCTAAAAAAGCATTTACCGTGTTTTTATTAAGCTCAGTTACATCAATGCTTTTACCGGCAAATAAATAGTCTTTGCTTACTATCGTATAGTTATCGTTTTTTGTAAGAACGCCGATATTCATATCTCCGTATCCAAGCATAGCAATAAACGGCTCGGTAATCGCCCATAAAGAAACAACGGCGGTTATTAAAACAAAAGCAAAAAAATAACGCAAAAATTTCTTCATGGTTTTAGTATGTTCATTTTTGCAAACTTGCCCGATTTTACTGTACTTTTTCCTTAAAATATGCTAAAATTCGTATTAGGGAAGTTTTTGAGAAATGAAAAAATACTTTATAAATACATACGGTTGTCAAATGAACGTCCATGAATCAGAAAAGCTTGCAGGCATTTTGTCGCTAAGAGGCTATACCGAAGCCAAAACGCAAGAAGAAGCGGATATAATATTGTTTAACACTTGCAGTATTAGAGAAACGGCTGAATCAAGAGTTCTCGGCAATCTCGGTATAGTAAAAAAGATCAAAGAACGACGTCCGGACATAATAGTAGGTATTTGCGGTTGCATGTCACAACGCAACGGAGCAGCCGAGATGCTAAAGAAGCGTTGCCCGTTTATTGATATAATTTTTGGCACTTTTAACATGTATAAACTCGGAGAATATATCGATGAATTCCAAAAAAGCGGCAAAAGAATAGTAGAAATCTGGGATAAAGGTGGCGTCGAGGATTCCCCGGTATTGCGTTCGAGCGGAGTAAACGCCTGGGTAAACATCATGTACGGCTGCGATAATTTTTGTTCATACTGCATAGTTCCTTACGTTAAAGGAAGAGAACGAAGCCGACGTAAAGAAGATATTATAAACGAAGTCAAAGAACTTGTTGCAAACGGTTATAAAGAGGTAACTTTGCTCGGTCAAAACGTTAATTCGTATGGCGGCGGCTCCCCGGAGTTTGCCATGTTGCTATCTGACTTATCGGACATAGACGGCAAATTTCGAATAAAATTTATGACCTCGCATCCGAAAGATTTGTCCGAAGACGTTGCAAAAATCATGAGTCAGAGTGATAAAATCGCTAAATACGTACATTTACCGGTGCAATCAGGCAGCGATAGAATACTAAAATTGATGAATCGTAAATACACATCTTCCGAATATCTCGAGCGCATCGCAATGATAAGATCTTTTGTTCCAAACGTCGGCATAAGTAGCGACCTGATGGTGGGATTTCCGTCGGAAACCGAAGATGATTACCTTCAGAGCGAAGAACTTATAAAAAAAGTAAGATATAACAATTTGTACACTTTTATTTATTCTCGACGTAGCGGTACGGTTGCCGACAAAATGCCCGAGCAAATAGATATTAAAGTCAAAACAGATCGTATAGAACGTCTCATTAAAACGCAATTTGATATCGGCAACGAAATCGCAATCTCTTTAGTAGGCAAAACATATGAAATTCTGTGCGATAGTTTCGATAACGGAATTTGCTACGGAAAATCTTCTTGCGACAAATCCGTTTCCTTTAACGGAGATGAAAGCGACGTCGGTAAATTTTTGGAAGTTAAGATTATACAAGCGAAAAACAACAAGTTGATAGGAGAGAAGCTATGCCGTCTTTAAGCAACACACTTTTATCGGAAACAGACCGAAAAAAACTTTCGCCGATGATGCAACAATACGTGCAGACTAAGGACGGATATCCAGATTGCTTGCTTTTTTACAGGCTTGGAGATTTTTACGAAATGTTTTTCGATGACGCAGTTACTGCAAGCAAAGAACTAGATCTCACTCTTACGGGCAGAGACTGCGGACTCGGCGAAAGAGCGCCGATGTGCGGCGTTCCGTTTCACGCCGTAGATACTTACATAGCGAAACTTATCGAAAAAGGCTACAAAGTCGCCGTATGCGAACAAGTAACTCAACCGGGCAAAAAACTTATGGACAGAGAAATTACACGAGTAGTTACGCCTGGAACGTTAGTGGACTCTGTCATGCTTAACGAAGAAAAAAACAATTATCTCGTTTCCGCAGCTTTAGTAGACGGATATGTCGGCATCGCATATACGGATATTTCTACCGGCGAATTTTTTCATACCTCGTTAGATAGCAGAATTACAGTAAAAATTAACGAAATTTTGTCCCGAATAGCTCCTTCGGAAATAATTTGCAACGAGTCAATGCTTGCCGAAAGTATAAATTTATCTATAGTAAAATACGGCTCTGTTTGCCCGTTTACGCTATTCGACGAAACCGCATTTTGTTATGAAAATGCAGTCATCGCCGTAAAAAATAAGTTCGACGAACAAAATTTTAAACTTATAGACAAAAATAGAGCGGCAACATGCGCAGTAGGCGCATTGTTAGAATATCTTGACAAAACTCAAAAACGAAGTTTGATAAATATTAATAAGTCGGAAGAAGAAAAACTTAACGGTGTAATGAGCATAGACACATCAGCTCGTCGAACGTTAGAGCTTGTCGAGAACGCAGCGACCGGCAAAAAATACGGTTCGCTCCTTTGGCTTATCGATCGCACTTCAACCAAAATGGGCGCAAGAAAGTTACGTAACTGGCTGGAGATGCCTTCTACTGAAAGCGCCGCCATTAATATGCGTCTGGACGCAACCGAAGAACTTTTTTCGGATATAAAAAAACGTACTAAATCAATAAACATACTTTCAAAAATTTGCGATATCGAAAGGATATGCGGCAGGTTGTCTTTCGGTAACGTCTCGCCTAAAGATATTTTGGCTCTCGGGCAGACACTTATTCTCTTCCCTGAGTTAAAAGAATTGCTGTCTTCGCTCGAAAGTAAAATGTTTGCGCTTATAAACTCAAAAATAGGCGATTTATATGACTTAGGCTCGCTTATAGTAAATGCTATCAGCGAAAAAACCGCTCCGACAATAAGGGAAGGCGGAGTTATTAAAGACGGATTTAACGCCAAGCTCGACGAATACAGAAACATTTCCACCAATACTCAATCGGTTTTGGAGCAATTGGCAGCCGCCGAAAAAGAAGAGACCGGCATAAAAAACTTGCGTATTGCCTATAATAAGGTTTTCGGATATTACATCGAAGTACCTAAAGGTCAAATTTCGTTGGTACCATATCGTTACGTTCGCAAACAAACAACCGTAAATTCCGAAAGATACATTACCGAAGAACTTAAAGAGCTTGAAACAAAGATTCTTTCTGCTGCAGAAACGGCTATTAAATTGGAAGTAGAACTGTTTAACGCTCTTACCGAACAAATAAAAACTCGACTCGACGAGCTTACTGCCGCCGCAAGAGCTGTCGCAGCGCTCGACTGCGTAACGTCTAACTCAACTGTCGCAAGAGAATACGATTTCGTAAAACCGATAATAAACGATCAGGTAACACAAATAAAAATTATCGGCGGAAGGCACCCGGTCGTAGAAAAATTACTTAAAAGCGAATCTTTTGTTCCTAACGATGCTCTTTTAAACGATGAAAGTAATATTATGCTTATTACAGGACCGAATATGGCAGGTAAAAGCGTATATATGAAGCAAGTTGCCCTCATTACGGTACTTGCACATATCGGAAGTTTCGTTCCCGCTAAGTCTGCGGAAATTTCTATCGTTGACAAATTGTTTACCAGGGTAGGCGCAAGCGATGATCTCGGAACGGGCAGAAGCACCTTTATGGTAGAAATGAGCGAAGTTTCGTATATCTTGAGTAATATTACGGACAAGAGTCTTATTCTTTTAGATGAAATAGGAAGAGGCACTTCTACATATGACGGATTAAGCATAGCTTGGGCAATTATAGAATATATTTCACAAAATTTCAATGCAAAAACATTGTTTTCCACGCATTATCACGAGCTTACAGAGTTAGAAGGCATACTCAAAGGAGTAAAAAATTACAAACTTACGCTAAAAGAAAAGGACGGAAATATTGTTTTTCTGCGTAAGCTCATGAGAGGAAGTGCAAACAAAAGTTTCGGCATCGAGGTTGCCGGGCTTGCCGGGCTGCCTAAATACGTTATTTCGAGGGCAAAAGAACTTCTTGCTTCATTGGAAAAAGCGGATATCATGACAGTTGATCCGCCAATTGCCAACCAACAAATTTCACTGTTTAATAACCTAAACAACAATGCGGAAATTAACGCCATACTTACCGAGCTCGATCTGGACGAAATTACCCCCAGACAAGCTATGGACATTTTGGCAGACTTAAAGGAAAAGGCGGTAAAAAACAATGGCTAAAATTCATTTGCTTGACAGCAGCGTTTATAATCTTATCGCTGCAGGCGAAGTAGTTGAAAAACCAACGTCTATAGTAAAAGAGTTAGTCGAAAATTCGATAGACGCCGGTGCGACACGTATAAACGTTACAATTAAAAACGGCGGAATAGACTATATTTGCGTATCGGATAACGGATGCGGAATCGAAAAGGAAGACATGAAAAACGCCTTCTTGTTACATGCGACTAGCAAAATCAGTGACGCTGCCGACCTAAATTCTATATTAACTTTGGGTTTTCGAGGCGAAGCGCTTGCGAGCATCGCCGCAGTCAGCAAAGTTACGGCAGTCAGCTGCGTCCATGACTCAAACGAAGGTCACAGCGTAACATTCGATAACGGAATCTTAGTAGACGAGCAATCCGCACCAGCTGCAGTCGGAACTACCGTAACAGTGGAAAATCTTTTTGCAAAAATACCGGCGAGAGCCAAGTATTTGCGCAAGCCGTCTACCGAAGAAGGAGACGTTTCCTCACTGATTACCAAACTTATACTTGCAAATCCCACGGTATCGTTTAACTATGTTTCTGATGGGAAAAAGATTTTTTCCACAGGTGAAGGGATAGAGAGCGCACTTGTCAGCGTTTACGGTCAAGAAATACTTTCATGTGTACAGGAAATTTCTTTAGAACTTCCGGATGTAAAAATAAGAGGGTACGTAGGCAAACCGTCATTTACAAAGCATAGTCGCAACTACCAAACAATAATAGTAAACGGTAGATATATAAAAGACGAAGACATATCGTACATGGTTTATATTTGTTTTAAGGATTACCTTATGACAAGGCAATACCCATTTTTCGCCATTTACATTGATTTACCGTCGGACATGGTAGACGTAAACGTTCACCCAAACAAGCTTACGGTTAGATTTGCACAGCCGGAACGAATACATAAGCTTATTCGTTCTGCGGTAAACGCATCGTTAAATACTGCGGTTGTACAACCGAAAACTTTTTCTTCCGCCACCACAGATACGAAATCGGACGATGATAAGCATGCCGAAACTAAAGACGTGCAAATAGGCTGCGACTTTGTAAAGTCAACGGCGAAAAACACCTTGGACTTTACGTCGCTGTTAGTAAAAAATACGTCAACGCTAAAAGAACAACGCTATTCCGCAACCGGAGACTCATTGCACACTCAGCCGTCGCCGTTTAATTACGTAGACGACTCCAAAGAAATCCAAGCGAATGTTTCCGAAAGCACTCAATTCCCGAGTTTGCCCGACTGCGATTATTCGGCAGAAGAAAATAAGCAACAAATCAAAATCACAAACGAAATTTCCATTCCGCAAGCCGAAAATTTTGCCGAACTCAACGAATCGATTGCTCCGACTTTGGTAGGCAGCCTGTTTGACACATATATCCTTATAGAGCGTCGAGACGACTTATATGTTATTGATCAACACGCAGCGCACGAACGCATATTGTACGATAAACTTGTAAAGGAAATTGAGGATGGCAACTGTATTAAGCAAGATCTTTTAGTACCTTATCTTTTTACGGTATCATATGAAGAATCGGCTGTTTTAGACGAGAATCTTGCGATATTCAGCGACTGCGGCTACGACGTTACCAAGATGAGCGGACTTACTTACTCGATTTCCGCTGTGCCTGCAATTGCGTCGAATATCAGCCTTTCGAAATTTTTACCGGTCTTTTTCGATGCAATTAAAGACAAGGAACTGCTTAAAATTTCTCCTATAAAAGATATTTTGGCGCAATGCGCATGCAAATCAGCTATAAAGGGCAACACTATGCTTACAAGCAAAGAAATAGAATATCTTGTTTCAAACATGAACGATTTAAATGTTTTGCTTTGTCCGCACGGCAGACCTATCGTCATTAAAATTACCAAATACGATGTAGAAAAATGGTTCAAGAGAAAATAAAAGTTTTAATAATTTCCGGACCAACTGCCGTAGGCAAATCCGCTTTCGGCGTAAAAGCCGCACAACTACTTAACGGCGAAGTCATAAGCGCCGACTCCATGCAAATATACAGGGGCATGGATATAGGTACCGGAAAAATTACCGCTTCCGAAATGCATGGAGTAAAACATCACATGCTCGACGTGGCAGATCCCGACGAGGACTATTCGGTAGGGCAGTACGTTTACGAAGCAGCTAACTTAATAAAAGATATCGCAATCAGAGGAAAATTGCCTATAATAGTCGGCGGAACCGGACTGTACATCAATTCGTTGATGTTTGGGCACAGTTTTTCTCAAACGCAGCGTAACGAAGAAATCCGAGCGCAACTGCGTCGCTTTGTAGCTGAAAACGGAAATTCGGCTCTTCATCAAAAACTTGCCGAAGTCGATCCTGTTTCAGCCCAAAAGATTATGGTTAACGACGTAAAGCGAGCGATACGAGCATACGAAATATATTTAATTACGGGAAAACCTCGTAGCGAGCAACTCGATGAAAACAAACCGATGTACGACTACAAAATGCTTGTGTTAACCGACGACAGAGAAACGCTTTATCAGAGAATCAATGCAAGAGTAGACGATATGTTAAATAGAGGTCTTATCGATGAGGTAAGATCTTTTTATCGATACAAAAACTGCAATTCTATGCAAGCGATTGGCTACAAAGAAATAATAAAGTATTTCGACGGTGAAATTACCGTCGAACAAGCCATAGAAGAAATTAAAAAAGGCAGCAGGAATTACGCAAAAAGGCAGATGACTTTTTTTCGTGGCATAAAACTCGAAAAAGAATTTTTGCAAGTTTCGGACTGCGCCGAATACTTATCTAAAATGCAGTAATATTTATTATATCAAAGGAAAAACGAAATGCTTAATATAGATATCGATAATCTAATCGAAAATGTAAAAGATCAACTCAAGCCGCAATTTGCCGAATGTGACGACATAGCGCTTTATAATCAAAATAAAGTTCTCGAAGCTTTCAGAAAAAACAAGATTGCCTTGAGACATTTTAATGCAACGACCGGCTACGGTTACGATGACGCAGGCAGAGATACGCTAAACAGACTTTTTGCCGATACATTCGGCGCAGAGGACGCTCTAGTTTCTCCATACTTTACAACAGGGACGCACACTATTTCTACGGCGCTATTCGGATTGTTGCGTCCCGGAGACACGTTGCTTTCGATAAGCGGTGCTCCTTACGACACACTAATCGACGTAATAAGTGGCAATAACATTGGCTCTCTAAAAGATTTCGGCGTTGACTACAGACAGGTAAATTTAACCGAGAACGGAAAATTCGACAATATAAAAATTAAAGACTCTTTGCAGTCTCCGCATTCGGTAATTTACATTCAACGCTCCAGAGGATATAGTTTTCGTAATGCTTTTACCGTTGAAGATATAGAAAATATTATAAAGTTTGTTCGCGGCTTTTCGTCTGCACCTATTATTGTGGACAATTGCTACGGCGAATTTACGCAAAAAAAAGAGCCCACCGAAGTAGGGGCAGATCTGATTATGGGTTCGCTTATAAAGAATCCCGGTGGCGGATTGGCTCCGACAGGGGGATATATCGCAGGTAAAGCGGATTTGATAAAACAAATCGCTTTTCGTATGACCGCTCCGGGAGTAGGAAGCGAAGTAGGTTCGTATGCATTCGGATACAGGTTGTTTTATCAGGGGTTTTTTATGGCGCCGCACATAACCATGCAAGCAGTAAAGTCTGCGCTTACATTTTCAAAGGTATTCAGGACACTCGGATACAATGCCATGCCTTTTGACAACACAGTTATGAGCGATATAATATGTTCAATAAAATTCGACAGTAAAGAACAGCTTGTATCTTTTATACAATCTGTACAATACGTGTCACCGATAGATAGTTTTGTCACACCTTATCCGTGGGACATGCCCGGTTATGCGGATCAGGTTATAATGGCAGCAGGCGCATTCGTACAAGGTTCGTCCATCGAGCTGAGCGCCGATTCTCCTATAAAAGAACCGTATGTTGCATACTTACAAGGCGGTCTGACATACGAACATGCGTTAATTGCCATTAAAAAATGCGTGCAATCTATTAACGACCTTCGCCGTTAAATAAAATATACTGGCTAGCGAGAGCAATAAACTCTCCGTTTGTAGGACACTCGTCAATGACTTTAATACCAAGCATAACATTAAACTTTTCCAACTTCTTGCTGTTATATGCACTGTGAATAACATTGCGGATGGAACTGTCTATTGTGTGTATACATTGCTTTTTACGGCAGGAGATATACGTTCATATATCTTCTTTAACGTACTGTATTCCTCAATGTACGCTTCAATAGCATACAAAAGGAATTTGAATCCTTGCTTGTTCGGCATAATACCGACTTTCAACAATAACTCTGTGATTTCCGTTTGCATAATTGCACTCCAATATGTATATTTTATATTAACATTATAACACTTTGTTTTAAATAATGCAACCATTTTACCGCACAAAATTCAAAAAAACATTAAAATTTTAATGAATTATTTGAAAGCTAATTTTTTTGACTTAAATTTGAAAATTTATCGGCAATATATTTGACTTAACATCGGCAAATCATTTATAATATAGTATGTTCGTAGGGGAGTGGCTCAACGGTAGAGTAGCGGTCTCCAAAACCGTAGGTTGCGTGTTCGAATCGCGTCTCCCCTGCCACAGTAGCGTCGCTCAATGCAGCGACGCTATTTTTTACCATAATAATAGGGGGCATTTTATGAAAGAAGTTGTCATTTATACTGACGGAGCGTGTAGTGGCAATCCCGGGAAGGGCGGCTATTGCGCAATATTGATGTACAATGATACTCAAAAAATTATAAGCGGCTACGAAGAAAGTACTACCAATAATCGCATGGAACTTATGGCAATTATTCAAGGACTAAAAGCACTGAAAGAACGTTGCAAAGTTCTGCTTCATAGTGATTCCGGCTATTGTTTAAATGCTTTTACTCAAAACTGGATCTCGTCTTGGCAATCAAACGGATGGAGGACAGCCGACAAAAAACCTGTAAAAAATCAGGAACTTTGGCAAGAACTTCTATCATTGACTAAATATCATAAAGTCACTTTTATTAAAGTAAAAGGGCATAGCGATAACGAGTATAACAACTTGTGCGACCAAATTGCAAGAAAAGAAATAACAGATAACACTAAAAGCACAAATTAATGAAAATTTTTTTAGCGTAAAAAAATATAGAATTCAATATTCCAGACTAAAAAACGCTATTTTTTCATATAATAATATCGTGAAATCTTACAAAAATATTTACATAAAAGTCATCATAGGCTTGCTGGATGCTGCAATGATTTTCTCGGTATACAAAATCGAATCGTTTGCATTACCGCTAAAAGTCGGACTTATTATGTTGTTTTTGACTTCGCTGGTTATATTGACAATATGTGACTACTGCAGACCTATATATCGAATAACTGTTGTAGTTACGATAGCGGCGACAATTATGGTAACACTTTACTTAATTGCCGATAAGCTAGGCTTGATTAAATATTTAAAGGATTTTAACACTATAAAATCGGTTATATTAAGTACTGGAAATTTCGGAATTGCGGTATACCTATTGCTTAGTATATGTCAGGTTGTGTTTTTACCGATACCGGCTGCCGTTACAATACTGATAGGAGTAGCTATTTACGGCCCGTTAATCGCATTTTTGGTTTCTTTAATAGGAACTTACATCGGTTCGACAATTTGCTTTTTTCTGGGAAAAACATTCGGAAGAAGACTTGTAAACTGGATGATAGGGGAAAAGACTGCCGACAAATATGCAAAGATGCTTAACGAAAAAGGCAAATGGGCGTTTGCAATAATGCTGTTCTTACCATTTTTCCCTGACGATACTCTTTGTATTGTTGCCGGTACCACAGCAATGAATTTTAAATTTTTTGCGCTCAGCGTCCTTTTCGCAAGGCCGCTTACCATAGCGTTCATCAGCTTTTTCGGAAGCGGAAAAATTATTCCATACAAAGGTTGGGGAATACCTGTATGGATCGGAATAATAGCAGTATGTATTTTGGCAGCAGTTTTTGCACCTAAAATTAAAAAAAAATTATTCGACTCACCAAAAAAAATATTATCTAAAGATCTTTGTTTTGAAGCGTCTCGGGATCAAAATATAAAAAATACTCACAAAAAAGACAATAAATCAAAAACATCAAAAAATCGGAAGCACAAAAAAATCGACAAGGGCAGTACTGAAATAACTCAGGACAATAAATAAGTCTAATTTAAAACAAATCGAATGTACCTAAAAAACAATTTCGATAGCATACTTGCTTTTTTAAGCCAAGTTCGGTCTTCATTATAGCCTATATGTTTCAATTTTTATAACATTTTACATGCTTAACCGTAAAAAATCTCCCCCTACAAAAGTGAAGGAGGAGATTATATATTTTAGTCTTTAATTAATCTTCAATACTGTAAGAATGAGATTTGTACAGCGCATTGAAAGTTACGGCATCTACTATAAAGTTTGTGGACAAAACAATGGGTAAAATCAATGTAGAAATATAATTGTTAACTTCTCCGACAAGCAATCCTGCATATACATTAAGGAAGAAAACTATCATAGAAACCAAGATGAACACCGCTATCGAAAACAAAACGGAATTTCTCGGCGAAAAATTTATCCGCTTCCTGTAGTAGTAATCAGCCAAAGCTTTGGCGAATGCGTATACGGGCATCGAAGTAGCCAAAATTACGGCGGCTATATACATATAAAGATTAAATTTTGTCACATTAAACGAATTATGTTTTACTTCGATAAAGTAAAAACAACAGCAAATCTCTATAAGCATAAAAGCGTAAAGAATTCCGTTTTTCAAAAGCCGCAATCTATTTGCATAATAATAATGTTTTGAGTTGAATTTTTTAATCGTTGCGTCGTTGTGCGTGCGAATTGCAAGTTTTTCGCCACTGCTTTCGCGGATTTCCTCTCGTAAAGCGCCTAAATCGCTTTTTTCGATACGTTCGGCTTCATCGTTACTTACATTATCGGACTCATTGTATCTTACAATATTCGACGTATCAGAGCCGTCATCGAAATCATAGCCTTCGGTACGAATATTTGCCGAACTACCTCCAGTAGAAATTGTATTGTTTTCTATTAAACTTGCGATAACCGAACTATATTCATGCTCTATAATCGATTCGATTTCCTCCGAATTATTTGATGCGCCTGTCTCATGATAACTGAAAAATTCGCTATTACTTGCGTTAGACTGTGAATTTTCGGATGAACGGTCGGATTTTTTTCTCCAAATTGTAGTCTCGTCGGCTGCCGAATTGTAATCATCGGACAAATTTAATTCGCCGCTGCCGTCAGAATTTGCATTTTGTTCCGAAACGTCGGCTCTTTCTATTATAGAACAATCCGATTCGCTGACATTATCGCCGTAGTCGTAAAAACTATCGTTAAAATATTCGTTTGAAGAAATCGGCTCGGTAGGGGTATATTCGGCATTTTCGACATCTTTTATGTAACTATCACTTTGTTGTTGAGCATAAATGCTGTCAATCAGTGCCGAGCTTTCGTCGCATACATTTATATCGTCATCAGGATTAACGGATTCTGACTCAACTTCACGTTCCGTATCATCGTTTTCGTTAACGAAATTTTGAACGTCATTTACATCACGATTTTGATTTGTCTCAACATTATTTTTTGATTCTTGCGAGACAATAGTCTCCGTAAGATTAGCGTTTTCGATATCCTCCGACGAAACTGTGTTATTTTGTTCGATGATATCAAGATTAATATTAGCATTTTCATCTACAGCGTTTTCATTCGATGCAGAATCGGATAATTGTCTTGTAATATCAACGTTATTTTGAGTTACTTCAAGTTCATCTGATTTAATCGAGTCATCGGCAAGAGCTTCCGGATTTGTTTCACCGGACATATCTGCCACATTATTGTCATTGTCGGATACGATTTCATTTTCGCCAAAGTCCTCATCGGATATCAAGCTGTCGATAACGTCTCGAGAATACTTCCAATCATGCTGATTTCTCAAAAACAGCTCTTTTCCCATATCGGTAAGCGTAAAATATTTTTTTCTGCCTCCGATAGATTTTGAACCCCAATATGATTTGACAAAACCTTGAACTTCCAGTCTTTTTAAGCAGCTGTACAGAGTAGGTTGCTTTATAAGATATTTGCCACCGCTTTTTTGCTCGATTTCTTTAATTATATCGTATCCGTAGCGATCTCCGTCTTGCAACGCCTTAAGAATAATCGTATCTATGTGACCTCGAATCAAATCACTGTTAATAGAATTTGTTTCAACTTCGTTATCACCGTCAGCAGACTCGTTTAGCGACGCACTCTCATCCGAGACGCTCACTGCATTTTCATCGTTCGGCAAATTAAGTTCGGCAGCGTCCGTACTATCGACTTTATTATGATTACTAAACAATGCATCACTGTCAGATGTGGCGTTTACATCGTTACTTGCGGTGAGATCGTTCTCAAAAAGGGGAGAATCTTTTTCCGAGACATTTCCTTCCGTACAGCCCAAATCAACATCTACCTCTTCGGATTCCAAAGTGCCTTTCAAATCATCTTCACTTGATTCATCGGAGTCGTAACTGTAAACATTTTCGATAGTAGTTGCCGTAAAATCACTATCGGTCGTCGATAAAGAATCATCGTCAAAACGCTCGCCATCGGGAACTTTTTTACCAAATGGCTCCATGCCACTAAAATTATCGAAATTATTATCATCGAAATCGCTTTCGAACATTTGATCATCTTTATTGAAAAACAAAAGCTAACGATGCCTCCTTAATAACAATAATATATAAATATATAATTTGTCACCAATAACTTACGTAAAATTGTAACATATTTAGTCAGTTATTGTCAACGAAAGTAGTCAATTATATCTACCAAAAACCCTGTTTATGTCAGACATAGTAATCAAAATTTAATCTTCTTCTCTTAATTTGACAGATTTTGCGGCTTTTCTTTTGATTTCTTCACTGGTAGCCGCATAATGACGCCTGGTCGTGTTGATGTCTTTGTGTCCGAGTACGGCAGCTACCACATAAATATCTTGAGTATTGCGATACAATTCGGTGCCAAATGTGCTACGTAACTTATGCGGAGTAATTTTTTTCAGCGGAGAAATGTGTTTAGAATATTTTTTTACTAAATTTTCAACAGCACGAACAGAAATTCGCTTACCTTGAATCGAATAGAATAAAGCCGACTGATTTTCAATTTTTTTGCCAAATTCGGTTTGATCGCTTATCTGTTGCTCCAGATAAGCACAGTAATTTTTTATGGCGATTGCGATTTCATCCGAAAAATATAACGTTGTGCGATTCCCGCCTTTGCGTGTAACCGTAAAACTGTTAGAATTAAAATCAAAATCTTCAAAATTAAGACCGACCAGCTCTGAAATTCGTATTCCGGTGCCTAAAAATAGGGTAATTATAGCGACATCTCTGTCTTTAGTTATGTAATGATAAGAATCTTCACGAACACTTACACCGGATAGATGTTCTGAGTCGACTCTATCCAAAAGTTCGGCAACTTCGTTCGTTTCTAACTTAACGATAGGCTTTTCGTGAATTTTCGGCAAATCAACTTTTGAGCATACGTTAGAAGAAAGTTTATCCTTATTAAAAAAATATTTAAAAAAAGAACGTAGAGAAGACAATTTTCGTTCTTTGCCGCTTTCACCGCAGACATAATGCTTTCCGCCATAATTGTACGATGATAGATAATCAAGATAGAGCTCGATATCGAATGCCGATAAAGTCTCCAAATCGGACAACGAAATTTCCGTTATTTTTTTATTTCTAACAACGTTTTTTCCAAGATAATCGAAGAAAATTCTCAAATCATAAACATAATTCAGCCTTGTCAGAGTGGAAGTTCTTAGCTGAATTCCGACAATAAATTCCCGTACAAACGACGGCAATTCGGAACAAATAATTCTGATTTTTTCTAAATTTGTTTCATCTCGTTTTAAATAATAATTATTTTCTTTATAATCTTGATCCATAGTACGATTATAACATAGTTTGCACGATAATGGCAAGGCTTTATTGACGAATTACGTCAGACAAACATATAGTTTAACATCAAATTTGAAATTTTATAATAATATTTCTTCCATAAAACGCCGTTACTCTGCGTAAAAGCTGTCTTTTACGCAGAGTTTAAAGGGACTATTATATTTACTTTTTTGAATATTTTACCCTTTTCTTTATTGCCTTCTTTTCTTTTGATTCTTTCTTTAACTGAATTAAGTTTAAAACTGAATTTAAATAAAATTTAATTCGCTCAAAAATTTATACGCTTTTAATTCCAACAAACTTATTTTTTACAGAAATCAAAAGCTTGAGCTATTATTGTTTCGGCTAAAAACCGGTTAAAAATCAATTAAATTTAAATTTCGAAACGATTTTTATGTTGTTTCAAGCTTAAAATTAACTAAAAACTTTAATAATTAAAGCCTATCGTCTTTTAATTCTAGAGTTTGCTTTTGCCTTGAATTTCAAGTTTTTAATTGCTTTTAATAAAATTATTTACCACTTCATTTTAATTTTTAACTATATTTGTTTCTTAAAAATAAACTATATCTAATAATTTCTTATAAATCAGTATATTAAGCGGATTTTTATTGCATAAAAACCCTCCAAACGGCAACGTTCAAATGTGCAACGTTTAAAATTTTGCGCACTTTTGGCTAAATTTAAAGTCCACTATGAAAATCTGTTTCTGCTATATTTTGCTTTATGGCAAGTTTGCACAACTTTTTGTAAGTTAAATGTCGCTTAATATTTAAAAAAATTTATGTTTTCTATAATTTGTATAAATTCGTACTACAGCACTAAACACAAAAAAAGACGACTACCGTTACGGTAATCGCCTCTTTTTGTTGTTATTTTGCATATTCAACGCTTCTGGTCTCTCTAATGACGTTTACTTTAATTTGACCGGGATATTCCATTTCGCTTTCGATCTGCTTAGCAATTTCCTTAGCCATAAACAACGTCGAATTGTCGTCAACAACTTCAGGTTTCACGATTATGCGAACTTCTCTTCCTGCCTGAATTGCGTACGATTTTTCTACTCCGTCAAAAGAATTAGCTATACTTTCGAGCTTTTCAAGACGCTTAACGTAATTATCAAGCGATTCTCTTCTTGCTCCGGGTCTCGCTCCGCTAATCGCATCCGCCACCTGAACAATTATAGCTTCCACAGTAGTCGGCTCGATATCGTTGTGATGAGCCGCAATACAATGAATTACTGCCGGATTTTCCTTGTACTTTTTTACAAGATCCACACCGATACTGATATGCGTACCTTCCACTTCGTGATCGATAGCCTTACCGATATCATGCAAAAGTCCCGCCCTCTTAGCTATGTTAACGTCGGCACCAAGCTCGGCTGCTAACAGACCCGAAAGATGACAAACCTCAAGAGAATGTTTTAAAACATTTTGTCCATAGCTTGTACGATATTTAAGTCTACCCAGAATTTTAATTAAATCCGGATGTATACCGAAAATACCTGCCTCATAGGTTGCGTTTTCGCCGGCTTCTTTTATTTTTGCATCAATCTCACGTCTTGCTTTTTCAACCGTTTCCTCGATGCGCGCCGGATGAATTCTTCCGTCTGAAATAAGCTTTTCCAAAGCAACTCTGGCGACTTCTCTTCTGACAGGATCGAATCCCGACAAGACAACTGCTTCCGGAGTATCGTCAATAATAAGGTCAACCCCCGTAGCGTTTTCCAAAGCACGAATGTTTCTGCCCTCTCTTCCGATTATGCGGCCTTTCATATCTTCACTCGGCAAATTAACCACCGAAACGGTAATTTCCGACGAATGATCGACTGCACAACGCTGAATTGCTCCGGTAACGATATCACGAGCTTTTCTATCTGCTTCTTCTTTTGCATTAGCTTCGATTTCTCTAACATACTTAGCCGCATCCTTTTGAGCGTCGTCCTTCATTAAATTAATAAGGTGCTCTTTAGCTGCGTCTTTGGTCATTTGCGCTGCGTTTTCAATCTCTTTAAGCAATTGGTTATGAGCATCGGAAATATCATCTTTGATTTTGTTTATTTCCTCTTCCTTAGCTTTAAGATTAGACTTAATATGCTCAACGTTTTCGAGCTTTTTGTCTAGCGCATCCTCCTTTTTTGCCAAAGTGTCTTCTCGCTGCGCTACACGCTGCTCACTGCGCTGAACTTCCGCTCTGCGATCTTTAAGCTCTCTCTCAAAGTCGGTTTTTTGCTTCAAAATCTCTTCTTTTGCAGACAAAACAGCTTCTTTTTGCAAATTTTTTCCCTTGGTAATCGCCTCTTGAACAATCATATTAGCTTGATCCGTAGCGCCTGAAATTCGCTCTTTTTTGATCAACAAATAGACTGATAAAGACACAACGGCACCGATGATAGCGGTAATTATGGGCAATAAAACACTCCAAAGAGGACTTAATGCACAAAAGACCGTTGTTAAGTTATACAACATTCAATAACCTCCTAAATTGTAAATGTTCGTTCTAAATATTAGTATACACTCAAACAGTTCGCTTGTTTAAGTGCAATAAAAATACATAGTCAGGCTACAAAAGTACCCATAACAATAATAATACAATCAGCTAAAAAAGTCAAGCGAACTCGTATGGATATAATGTCATAATGGAAAAAATCAATTAACTGTTGTAACTTATAAAACTATATATTGTACGTACTGACAAATGTATTTCATATATATCGAAAAAAACGGCGGCGGTGTATTTATTTAATAAATAAACCGCCGCCGTCGTTTCTGCATTTAATAAATATTTAGTATATAATTTTTTCGGAATAATTATGCGAGCAGAAAAAATATATTCATTACTCAGTCAAAGATTCGTCATCGCTTTCGGAAGAAACTCCCTCAACTAAAAACTCGTTTTTGCTATCGGCTATTTGTCTGATTTTAGCCTCTATTTCGTCGCAAAGCGCAGGCTGCGAATCGAGATAAGCTACTACATTATCTCTTCCTCTTTCGCCTATCCTTTCATCGTTATATGTGTACCACGATCCACTTTTTTCGATTATTCCGTATTCTACCGCCATATCGAGCAAAGTTCCCGGACGACTTATGCCTTTACCGAAAATCATTTCAAACTCTGCAGTTCTGAACGGAGGAGCCATTTTGTTTTTTACTACCTTTACCTTAGTTCGGCAGCCTATTACTTCACTACCGCTCTTAACGGGCTCGCCTTTTCTTACATCAAGTCTTACCGAAGCATAAAATTTAAGAGCTTTACCGCCGGTAGTAACCTCAGGATTACCGAACATTACGCCGACTTTTTCTCTAAGTTGGTTGATAAATATGATACAAGTTTTGGTTTTGCTGCAAACACCGGTAAGTTTTCTAAGCGCTTGTGACATAAGTCTGGCTTGCGCACCGACATGGGAATCGCCCATTTCTCCGTCAATTTCCACTTTCGGCGTGAGGGCCGCTACAGAGTCGATAACAATTACGTCCATAGCTCCGCTACGAACTAGCTCTTCGGTTATTTCCAAAGCTTGTTCTCCGTTATCCGGCTGAGAAATGTATAGACGAGAAATATCTATACCCAATCTCTTAGCATATATCGGATCCAAAGCGTGCTCGGCATCGATAAAAGCTACGGTTCCACCGCTTTTTTGCGCTTGAGCTATTACGTGAAGCGAAATCGTAGTTTTACCGCTACTTTCAGGACCGTATATTTCTACAATTCTGCCTCTCGGCAAACCGCCTATGCCCAAGGCTATATCCAACGGAAGACATCCCGTCGAAATAACTTCTACAGGCTCTAATGCAGTCTCGCCCAAACGCATTATCGCCCCCTTACCGAAAGATTTTTCTATCTGCGAAATTGCAGCTTCGAGTGCCTTTTCCTTGTCCGACAATTCTTTCTTTTCTTTTTTTTCCATATAATTAATACTCCTGTATTTTTTACATATTTATCTGAGCTGCCAACAACTCTATCGCCTTGTTTATGCCTTCTTCTGTAACATGCGCTCTGTCACCGCTTATTACGAATTTTTCAATAACCTTTTTGCCTGCAAATTTACAACCTACAAAAATCAAACCGCATTCGCCGGGTTTTTCACTTGTAGGTCCGGCATTTCCGGACGTCGCCAAAAATATGTTACCCAAATTAAGTTTCTCTAAGCCCTCAAGCATTTCCGAAACGGTATTTTCGCTTACTGCCCCGAAATCCTCGATTGTCTGTTTTTTTACACCGAGAATTTTTTCCTTTGCTGCATTAGAGTAAGTAACGAGGCTGCATGAAACTACGTCGCTCGAACCCGGCACGGCTGTCAGGCGGGCAGAAATTCCTCCACCTGTAAAAGACTCCGCAATGCACAAGCTGAGTTTTTTTGAACGCATAAAGCTTTCTAACCGTTCAATTGTTATCATCCTTAAATACCGCCTTGTTTTTCGTCATGTAGTTACATGCGGAGATTATCGCTAAAACGACAGCGACGGAAAGCAGTCCGAATCCTACATAAAACCATATATCGGTAAAAGACGTTGCTGAACCGAAATATTCGACAAGGCACTTATGCGGAACCAAAATAATTAAAGCAATCATTTGAGTGAACGTCTTTGATTTGCCCCATTTATCCGCTTGCATAATCGTACCTTTTGCAGCCGCAATCGTGCGGAAACAACTTATAGCAAGCTCACGGCTTTCTATAACCATAAGATAAATTGCCAAAATAAGAGTAAAGGTTTCGCCTATGGTTCCGTTCATAACAACGCAAACCATGGCGCACATAACCAAGAGTTTGTCCGCAATAGGATCCAAAAATTTTCCGAGCGTAGTAACCTGATTCCACTTTCTGGCAAGATGTCCGTCCAGAAAATCGGTAAAACAAGCTATCATAAACACAGCTACAGCAGCTATTCCGTTAAACGGAAATTTAACAAAATACAATGCCACGAACACAGGTATCAAAACGATACGCAAAACAGTAAGTTTAGTAGGTAAATTCATTATTTTAATTCTCCTATAAGGTCATATCCTTTACTTGATTTAATTAAAACGTTGTAAAAACTTCCGACATCTGCAAAATCAGCCTTAAAATATACGCATGTATCTATTTCGGGGGCACAGTCTTCGGTTCTTCCTTTAAACAAGTTTTTGTCGAAATCTATATCTTCATAAAGTACGCACAAAGTTTTCCCTATCATAGTTTTATTAAACTCTTCTACATTTTTCTTGTGCGCTTTAGCTATTTGCGCTGCCCTCTTTTGCTTAGTCTTTTCATCCACTTTGCCGTCTAATTTCGCAGACGGAACATCCTCGTCGCTGTAAGCAAAAACTCCGACATGTCTTAACTTTTGCTTTTTTACAAAGTCCAAAAGCTTATCAAAAGCTTGTTGCGTTTCCCCGGGGAACCCGACCATTAAGGTAGTCCTTACGGCAATACCTTTTGACGAAAGTTTGTCCATAAGTTCGTTTATTGACGCATAGCTGGATTTTCTGTTCATACGTCTTAAAACGCCGTCGTCTACGTGCTGAAGCGGAATATCTATGTATTTCACAACTTTTTCGTTAGAAGATATTTCCTCTATCAGTTCGTCCGAAACCAATTCCGGATAGCAATACATAAGCCTGATCCACGTTAGATCGAGTTTTGACAATCTACGAATAAGCTCGATAAGAGCATACTTTCCATACAAATCAAAACCATACCTCGTTACGTCTTGAGCAACCAAAATCAGTTCTTTAACTCCGCTTTTTACAAGCTCTTGTGCCTCTTCGATTAGTTGTTCTATAGGTGTAGACCTATACTTTCCTCTTATTGAAGGAATCATACAGTATGTACAATGATTATCGCATCCGTCTGCAATTTTTAAATAAGCATAGTGCGGAGGAGTCGTAAGAATTCTGCCCTTTAATGCGCCGCTCTCACAATAAGAAACATATTCTCTTTTTGTTTGTTCCAATGCGTCTAAAATCTTCTCGTAGTCGTTAGTTCCTAAAAATACGTCCACTTCAGGCAATTCGTCTTTTATTTCTGCCAAATATCTTTGAGGCAGGCATCCGGTCACTATAAGCTTTTTGCATTTTCCGACGCTTTTGTACTCTGCCATTTCCAAAATGGTGTTTATAGACTCTTCTCTCGCCGATTCTATAAATGCGCAGGTGTTTACGATTATTGCGTCTGCCGAAGCGAAATCATCGGTAACAACAACGTTATCCTTTAGCTTATATAGCATTTTTTCGGTATCGACTCGGTTTTTGTCACAACCGAGCGACACGACTGCAATGGTTATCATACGTCTTCTCCGTATTTTTCTTTAAACTGTTCGGCTGTGATATACACTTCTCGAGATTTGGAGCCGTCAACAGGACCGATGTACTTGTTATCTTCGAGCTGGTCCATTATTCGCGCCGCACGAACATATCCCACCTTAAACCTTCTCTGCACATACGATGTCGAAATCGTCTTCATTTCTATACCCTTACGAATAACGTCTTTAAGAATAGGATCTTCTTCATCGGCAGCGACGCCTCCGTTTTCCTCATCGGCAGCGCTTTCTACCGGTTCGTTTTTAACCATAATCTCTTTTTCTACAGCTTCGTCATAATCGGTTTCGTTATTACTCTTGACGTAATCGATTACCGAAAGTATTTCTTCGTTGGATATAAATGCGCCTTGGACACGTCTTGGCGTATTGGAGTCAAGCGGCGAATACAACATGTCGCCCTTTCCGAGAAGAGCATCTGCACCGCCCTGGTCGAGAATTGTTCTCGAATCCTGGAAGGAATTTACTGCGAAAGCTATTCGGCTTGACAAATTTGCCTTAATCGTTCCCGTTATTACGTCTACCGAAGGTCTTTGCGTTGCTAAAATCAAGTGCATTCCCGCAGCTCTAGCTTTCTGAGCGATGCTCATAATGTCATGTTCAAGGTCGTTACGCTTTGCTCTGTTAAGCATAAGGTCTCCGAACTCATCCACTATAATTACTATCTTAGGCAACTTGACTTCAATACTGTTTTTAACGGCGTCACACTCATTATACTCGTTAATGTTTCTGACGGCATATTTTGCGAATACGGTGTACCTGCGTTCCATCTCGCTTACCGCCCATTTAAGCGTGTTTATCGCCTGATCAATGTCGTTGACAATATTTTTCATCAACAAATGCGGCATTTCCTTATACATGACAAACTCTACTCTCTTGGGATCTATAAGGATTATTCGCACATCGTCAGGTGAAGACTTATAAATCAAACTTACGATTATTGAGTTTAAGCATACGCTTTTACCGGTACCTGTAGAGCCGGCTATAAGCAAATGAGGCATCTTCTCAAGATTGCACAACACTATGTCGCCTGCAATATCTTTACCAAGCGCAATAGTTAAGGGCGACGAAGCCGACTTAAACTCGTTACTCTCTAATATCTCTCGCATAGTTACGATAGAAACACTCTCGTTTGGCACTTCAACACCTACTGCTCTTTTTCCTCGTATAGGCGCCTCTATACGTATATTACCTCTGGCAGCCAATGCGTACGCTATATCTTCCTGACATGTTGTAATTCTTTTTACGGACAATCCGGAAGGCATTTCCAACTCGAATCTTGTGACAGCCGGTCCTCTTACTATATTCGTAACTTTAGCCGGAACTTTAAGATCGCTAAGTATTTGTTCCAAACTCTCGGTTTGCTGCGTGTAATCTATATTTTTTTCGCTTTCGTCTACGATAGGTAAATTCAAAATGTCGGTAGGCGGAACATTGTAACGCAACTTCTTTTTCTTTTTGGGTTTCGGCTGACTTTCGGCACCGCCTTTAAGCGAATAATCTTCCATTTTGATTTGCGTATCGGGTCTACCCGAAGAGCTATCAATTGCCAACGCAAGTTTAGATACGTTGCGATCGAAAGTATCTTCAGTGGTATAATATCCGGTATTATCGTCGTTCACTTCACCACGGTTTTCCGTCATGTCGATATCGGCAGCCAGCTTGAGAGACGCCGGAATTTTAGATGCAATGTAGGCGTCTTCGTTTTCCTCTTTAACGCATTCGGAACCTATCTCCTCGGAATTGTCATCGGAAATAGGCTCAGAATTGTCTTTTCCCTCTATGTTATCCGACTCGGCTTCCGAGTCTTTTTCGTCAACAGAAACAACATCGTCGACTTCATCCTCATCGCCGCATACGATGCGTTTACCGGTCACTGAAAAAGCGTCCTCATCTGCAGTCGAAACATTCTCGACTTCCTCATAGTCTGCCTTTTCATTTTCTACGTTGTCAGTAGAGGTATCTACATTTTGCTCGGAATGACTCGGTAGCGAATCGACAAAAGAAGAATTTTCATCATCAGGATCCTCCACCTTATCGTTTGACATTTTATTGTCGGCTTTCGGTGTTAACTCGTCTTTTTGCCCTATGTCCTCACTGTGACTGTCTATTGCCGTTTGACTACGTTCTATAACCGCAAAATCGGTATTATCATAAGAACTGTCGTTTTCCGGCTCAACCGATGTCTGTTCGATATGATCTATGTCGGGACGTCTTTCGATAATTTCGTAATCATCCGAAAATTTGCTCTCGGATTTTGTCGGTTCTCTGTCTATATCTATTGCAACGACCTCTTGGTTAACTTCGTTTTCGGCGTCGACTATAGTACATTTCCTCTCAATCGGTTTCGGAAATTCATCTTCTTTCCGCAAATCGTCGGAATGATCGACTGTTTCGTTGACGGCTTCGGCGTCCTTAATACAAGGAGCGGACGTAACGGTAGTCGGTCTGCCGATGGTATTGTCTATATTTTCGCTTTTTTCGCCGTCCGGCTCATAAGCGTAAATCGTTTTATTCTTTTCGTAAATTTGCTCCTTTTCTCTTTGAGTAACGGTCTGAGCTTGCTCGTTTTTGTCTGCGCCGGATTCAGAGTCTTCCAATTCTTTAGAAATTTCCTCGGCGTTATATATTTCTCTTTTAATAATTCTGCTCGAAATATCTTTTTGCGGAGGAACCGGAACTTCGGGCAAAGTCGGCTCGTAAGAAAAGCTCTGAGAGTTTCCGTAAGAAACCGACGCAGGAATTCCGACGTTATCGTCTATAGCGCCGTTATATCTTCCGCCGCTCCTGTGAACTTCGGAAATTTTCATAGCGCCGCTAACATTCTCTTTGTAAGTGCGCAAAGCATCTTCTTTATCTCCGAATAATATTTTACGAGCTTTATCTCTCGAACTCTCCTCTTTGTATTCGCAATCGGAAACTGCCTTACCGTAACGACTGCTTTCAGGCCCCGAAAGCGGATCGTATAGTGATCCGAATTGTCCCGACTGCGATTTGATTTGCGTGCCGGGAATAATATTGCCTATAAAAAGCGAAGTGTCTGTTACCTCTTGTATTGGGGCGGCTTCTCCCCCCTTTACAAAAGGTCGGACTTTCTTTTCCTCTGTCTTTTTTGACTTTTTGGGCTCATTTTTTGACGTAACCGCAAAATCTCGAATGAATAATGCTGCAAACAACGCAAACATTGCTCCATATAAAATATATGCTCCGAGCGGAGTAAGAACTGCGGCAATGCCGTACGCAGCTATGCCGAAAAGCACGCCGCCTACGGAAGACTTATCTCTATCTGATGCGATTTGCGCACTGATATATTCATCGAAAGGTAAAGATATATTTGTTGTTGCCGTCTGCAGAATGAGCACAGCAAAAAAAGCAAGCACAAAAACAAATGCAAGCTGTTTTTTTGTAAGAGCTGATTTTTTGCCCGTAAGCATAATTATACCGAGCAAAAGCATAACCGCAAAAAACGGATAACTTACGTAGCCGATGACGCCGAGCGTCAAAGTTTTTACAAATGCGCCGATATCGCTAAGTAACGGAGTAAGGAGGCATATCAAAAAGAACGCCGATATGATTATAAGAATTATCCCCGATACGTCGTGCGATTTTCGAATGTTTTTCTGTTTGTTCGTCTGTTCCAAAAGCATTCTCCTCTTGCTTTAATTATAACATAACGTGAGCAAGAATTCAATTAAAATTCGGTACATTGAGCAAAATAAACACTTGAATAATTATGCTATTTTAATTCGTATCCTTTCTTTTTTGACAAACCGTTTTGTCTGTCAAAATTTTCTTTATTTTTTTCTATGTATGCGTCGTACAAATCTTTAGCGGAAACGCCTGCGTACAGGCATATAGAAACAAAGAAGTGCAGCATGTCCACTATCTCTTCTTTTACCGCATTATCGTCCACTTCTTTAGGATTTTTCCACCATTTGTAATTAACTTCGTTAAGTAGCTCGGTGATTTCGTCTATAAGCGCCAAACTTCCTTTTTGAATCCATTCTTCTTTAGAAAAATTCAAATTTCGTTTTTCGATGATATAATCATTTAACGACTTTTGCATTGTAAAAATTTCTTCCAACTTATCCATATCATTATCTCCTTAGTATTTTATCGAAATTTGCCCCACATTCGCTTCCTACATATGCCAAAGCAGGTTTCTTTGCAAATAATTTTCTTGCAAAATCGTTAATCTGGGCTTTGGTGACCGAGTTAATTTTCTCCACAGTTTGATCTATATCGAAAACGCTATCGGCAAGCGAAAGATTTTTACCGAGCGAAAGCATTATGCTTTGTACGTTTTCCTGTCCGAATACTATACTTGCTCTGAGTTGAGCTTTAGCAGCCATCAATTCGTCATCGGCGATACCGCTTTCGGCAATTTTTTCTATTTCATCAAGCGTAGCGGTAAGTGCTCCCACCGTGTTAACAGAGTTTATATTAAGCGCAACGTTAAACGAACCGCAGTTTACTCGTCTCGCCGGAGAGCTGTATACGCTGTACGCCAACCCTTTCTTTTCTCTTATTTGCTGAAAAAGTCTGCTTCCCATGCAGCCACCGGTTATAACGCTGAGAAGTGACTGAATTTCGTTTCCTTCGTCGCTTATACTTATAGACGGATATGCAAGCATAAGATTTGCTTGTTTAAAATCTTTAATAAACGTCTTTATCGTCGGTTTGTATTCGACTTCGCCTATTAACGACTTCTGATGCCTCTCTTCAAACCCGCACAGATAACGCCTAACAAGCACGTCTGCTTGCTCCATCGTAACGTTTCCCGCAAATGCGACAACTATGGAATCGGCAGTATACTGCTGCTTCATGTATTCAACCACATCGCATTTTACAAACTTTCTTACGTTTTCTTTAGGTCCGAGTATGGTTTTCGCATAAGGATGATTCCCGTATAAAGCCGATGCGAGAACATCATAACAAATGTCTTCGGGCGCATCGTCAACCATATTGATTTCTTCCTCTATTACTTTACGCTCGCTATCGAGTTCTTTAGCGTCAAAGACGGAATCTTTAAGTATTTCGCTTAATTTAGAAAAACAAAATTCGTTATCGTTATCCACACACTTATAAAAATAGCAAGTGTTTTCCTTGGACGTAAACGCATTTATTATTGCGCCTTTGCTTTCAAACGCATTTGCGATTTCCAACGCAGACATCTCAGTTGTGCCTTTAAACATCACGTGTTCCACAAAGTGAGAGATTCCGTTATTTTCGTCGTTTTCCATTGCGCTGCCTGTTCTTACCCATATTCCGACGCAAACCGAGCGCAAAAAAGGTATGTTTTCTACTACTACTCTCATTCCGTTAGAATATGCTATTTTCTTTGTCATAAATTTCTCCTTGGCTTAGTATGTACTTTTTTCAATCGTTTAGGCGACATCAATCTTGCTTTCGATAACTTCGCTTACCGTAGCTACTGACAATCCTTTGCTCTTTAACTTTTCTATAATAGTTTTTAAAGCCGCCGCAGTGCTAAACGTAGGATGCGCAAGAATAAGCGAACCGCCTTCTGCTTTTTCGGTTGCCCTTTTTATTATGAGATTTTCGTCCTTATCTCGCCAATCGATGGTATCGAGAGTCCACATAACCGTTTTGTAAGATAAATCTTCGGCTGCTTTTAACGTAGCGTTGCAATACGAACCCGACGGAGGCGCAAACAAATTCATTTCCACACCCAAAGTCTCTTTAACGACTTTGTGCGTAATTAAAATCTCTTCTCTGTTACGATTATAGGCAAGTTTTTTATGATCTTTGTGATAATAGCCATGATTACCTATCTCGTGACCTCGATCATAAATTTCTTTCAGCATAGTCGGGTTTGCGGATGCCCAAGAACCGCCGACAAAAAACGTCGTTTTTACGCCGCACTCATCCAATACGTCCAACATTTGCGGCAAATATTCGGTACCCCAATAGACGTTGATCATAATCGACACTTTATCTTTTGCATTTCCTCGGTATATTACTTCCCCACCCGATGCGACTTGCGCACCGCCGAGCGACGAAATAAAAACTATAGTTATCACCGCACAAATTACAAGATTACAAATAACTCCGCCGAAAACTTTTTTTGACATATTCTCACCTCAAAATACAAACTACGAAAAGTAAGACTTTTGTCGCAAGCATCTTGTTGAAGTCGGGATCGACTTTGAAAAGCGTTCGTTTTACGTTCCTTGCTAAAAAGTCATCGTTTTGATTTTAAATACGCCATAAACGCTACAATCAAAACTTCATATATTATATTATTCTAATGATATGAGAATAAGCACTTAATTTGTTAAAACCCTATTGTTACAAGCAATAGGGTTTTATAATTTTTATTTCTTTTCGATAAGTTTGAGGTCAATACCTTTCATGCTTATCTTAATAACTTGTACAACAACGTTATCTCCGACGTTAACGACATCTGTAACTTTTTCCACTCTGTCCTTACTCAACTTGGAAATGTGAATCATGCCGTCTTTATTCGGTGAAAGCTGCACTCTTGCGCCAAAATCTTTACCTTCCGCATTAGCGAGTATTTTTACTACGGGACCTTCGTAAATCATACCGACCTCTGCGTCTTCGACTATGGACATTACTATTTTCTTAGCCTTTTGCGCCATCTCTTCGTCGGGAGTAGCTATAAATACTCTGCCGTCTTCTTCGATATCGAGTTTAACCCCGGTTTCTTCTACGATCTTGTTGATTGTCTTACCGCCCTTACCTATAACTTCGCCGATCTTATCGGGATTAATATCAAAAGATATAATTTTAGGAGCCCACCTGCTAAGCTGCGGACGAGGAGCCGGCAAAACGGCAAGCATCTTGTCCAAAATATAAAGTCTGCCTTGACGAGCTTGTTCAAGTGCCGTACGAAGAATATTTTCGTCGATGCCCTTTATTTTTATATCCATTTGAATAGCGGTGATACCTTTTGTAGTACCGGCTACCTTAAAGTCCATGTCGCCGAGGAAGTCTTCCATACCCTGAATATCAGAAAGAACGGCAACTTTACCATGCGCTTCGTCTTTTATAAGTCCCATTGCTATTCCCGCAACTGGAGCTTTGATAGGAACGCCGGCGTCCATAAGAGCCAAAGTCGAACCGCAAACGCTTGCCTGCGAAGTGGATCCGTTAGAACTGAGAATTTCACTTACGGTACGAATAGCGTACGGGAATTCGTCCTCGGAAGGAATAACCGGTTCCAAAGCTCTTTCCGCAAGTGCGCCGTGTCCGATTTCTCGTCTGCCCGGCGCTCTGAGCGGCTTAGCTTCGCCTGCACTGTATGGCGGGAAATTGTAGTGGTGCATATATCTCTTAAACGTTTCGTCATCGAGATTATCGAGCTTTTGTACTTCGGCAATGGTTCCGAGAGTGCAAGTGGTGAGAGCCTGTGACTGACCTCTCGTAAATACCGCACTACCGTGAACTCTCGGCAAAATGCCTGTTTCGCACCAAATATCTCTTATTTCGGTAAGCTTTCTACCGTCCGGGCGAAAACCTTCGTTGATAATCTTGCTTCTGACTTTTTCTTTTGTAATAATATAAAGAGTATCCTTTATTTCTCTCTCTCTGTCAGGATAAATCTCGGCAAAATGTTCCAAAACTTTTACGTCGACGTCATCTTGCTTTACTTGTCTTGCCTGTCTGTCCGTTTCGGTAAGAGCCTCGTCGATAAGCGGCGAAGCGTATTCTCTTACCGCCTGTTCTATTTCCGCAGGTACATGGTACAAATCCATATTCTTCTTAGGTTTGCCCACTTCCTTTACTATTTCGTTAATAAACGCAACCTGTTTTTTAATTTCTTCGTGCGCATACAAGATACCGCCGAGCATAACTTCTTCGCTGACTTCGTCGGCGCCCGCTTCAACCATCATTATTGCGTCTGCGGTACCGCTTACATAAACGTGCATCTTGCTCATAGCTCGCTGAACGCTGTCGGGATTGATAACGTACTTGCCGTCAACATAACCCACTACTACCGAGCCGGTAGGTCCGTAAAAAGGAATATCCGAAATAGACAAAGCTATAGATGAGCCGAGCATTCCCCATACCTCGGGCGGAATGTTGGTATCCACCGAAAGTGCGGTAGCTACTACAGCTACGTCGTTAAAAAGTCCCTTAGGGAACAACGGACGAATAGGTCTGTCTATAAGACGAGAGGTAAGTATCGCCTTGTCGCTTGCTCGTCCCTCTCTCTTTTTAAATCCTCCGGGAATCTTGCCCACTGCGTACATCTTTTCTTCGAAATCTACGCCGAGAGGAAAGAAATCCATGCCCGGTCTGGGTTCTGCAGCCATAGTAACGTTAGTCATAACTACGGTATCTCCGCATTTAATTATGCAAGATCCGTTAGAAAGTTGCGCATACTTGCCAACTTCGACGGTAACTTCTCTTCCGCCTATTTCCGTTTTAAAAGTCTTCAATTGATTCATTCTGACAATTCTCCTGTTTTCTCACTTATAAATTCACGCGGCTGATTACAGCCTTGATAAAAAGATAGGGCCGGAAATTATCCAGCCCCAACTTTTACTTTCTGATTTCCAACTGAGCCAAAATGTTACGATATCTCTCGATGTCAAGTTCTTTAAGATAATTTAACAGGCTCCTACGAGCGCCAACCATCTGCAACAAACCACGTCTGGAATGATGATCTTTGTGGTGTATCTTAAGATGCTCCGTAAGATGATTGATACGATAAGTCAAAAGTGCGATTTGTACTTCCGGGCTGCCCGTATCTCCTTCGTGTGTTGCATACTTAGCGATAATTTCCGCTTTTACGTTCTTGTCCATTATTGTTTCCTCCAAAAAATATTCGCCTTAAACTTAAGTAGATGCGTCAGACAAATCGCATTAACTTGTAGAAAAAGGTACTACCTTATAAGTATAACACATTCACAAGACAAAGTAAACGATTTATAGGTTAATTAAAGAAAAAATTTTCTTTTTTTCTTAGCCTTTGATCGTATTGGTCGATATACAAAATCACGTCTCTGACGTTTGCCAGTCTAAAAATGCCGTCCTTTGTGACTTTTTTACTTATTGCGCCTGCTCCGCATGCGAATACCGAATAAAACTCTTCCATTGTCGTTACGTTGTTGGCACAAACTTTGCCGTCAAGTGCATATCCTATGTTTTCGCGATTATCCAACATATTTTTTTGTCTATACAAATAATACGGCGAATATCCTGCATCGGAAAGGCGTTTGTACGCATATTCGGTCATCTCCGACACATCGCTGCCCACTGCATCATTGTTATTTTTCAATAATGAACCGTTCTTTTTAGAAAGCGTATGCACGGTTACGTTCTCCGGTTTAAGCTCGATAACCTTATCAATCGATAATTCAAAGTCTGCCATGTTTTCGCCGGTAAGCCCTGCTATCAAATCCATATTTATATCAAACATGCCTTTTGCCGCAGAATAAACATTGTATATATCCTCGCTCGTATGATTCCGCCCTATGCGTTTAAGCGTTTCATCCGAAAAAGTTTGCGGATTTACGCTTATTCTCGTAACATTCGCATTCTTCATTGCATTTAGTTTTTCTGTGTCGATAGTATCGGGTCGACCTGCTTCTACGGTAAATTCTACATTTAGCCCCGAAAGCGGCTGTAGCACTTCGCTTAATTGCTTGGTCGAAAGTGCGGTGGGCGTGCCTCCGCCGACATAAATCGAATCTATCTCATATCCGTTTTCGCTAAGTAATTTCAGTCCGCTTTCTATTTCACCCTTTAATAATTCGGTATACCTTTGCATAAGAGGTAAAGTTTTTTTGTTCACGGGCATAGACACGAACGAGCAGTAATTACATCTCGAAGAACAAAAAGGAATATGAACGTAAAAATTCACCTTTTTGTACGAAGTAGTAAATGGTTCCTGGTTTTCTAATATCGCTTTTACGACCTCGATTTTTTCCTTGCTTACGCCGTAATCCGCAAGATCGTCTACGGTTTTGCCCTGAACAAGCAGTTCGTATGCAAGTTTTGTCGGTCGTATCCCAGTAAGGCTTCCCCATGGCAACGTAATGCCGGTATAATCGGACATAACGGCATAAAGGGCATGTTTGCGACCTCTTGCCTCATTCATTTTGGGAGAATAATCGACTTTATACCTGTTATCGCCCACTTCTATAATGCCTTCCCCGAAACGACATTTAACATCGATATCAACGCCGAACGAACGATAAACGTTAAATACTTCGTTAAAATCCTTATCAGAGCTCAGAGACATAAGGGTTTCCTTTTCTTTCCTTGTCAATGGTGGTGTTTTCGCCATGTCCGGGCAAAATTCTGTAATTTTTGCGCAAGTCAAAGAGTTTTTTTATCGAATTGCCGAGTTGGTCCGAGTTACCTGTAGGCAGGTCGGAGCGTCCGACTGCCATTTCGAAAATAGTATCGCCCGAAAAAAGTTCGTTTCCGATAACGAAACACAAACCGCCTTTCGTGTGTCCAGGCGTCTCGATTACTTCGACCTCCAATCCGATCAAATTATATTTTCCCTCCGAAATAAACATGTCCGGCACAAATTTTTGAAAATTTCCGCCGAAAAATCTGGAGAGATCGTAACCTTTCTCGAACATTGAGTAATCTTCCGCACTCATAAGAATTTTTACGCCTTGCTTTTGCAACGCCGCAGCAGTGCAACAATGATCGAAATGACCGTGCGTTATAAGCGCATATTGTATCTTTTTCTTAGCTTTTTTTGCAACGTCAGTTATCAATTCTATGCTGACCGACGGATCAATCACAATAATGCCTTCGTCCGTTTCCACTATATAAGTGTTTGACCCGAGCTTATCGGACGTAATTTTAGTTATTTTCATTTTTAGCTCCAAGCCTATAAATTTTTTCCACGTCTTTAATTGTGGAAATTCTGTCTTTAAGTTTATCTATATCTGTCATGCTATCCGCTCTGATGGAAAGATCTATTATTCCGTTATTATGCTTATCAGCTCTAGCAACCAATTTTACTATAAATAAATTAAGTTCGTAAATAACTTTTGTAACTTCTGCAAGCAATCCGGCCGTATTTTTTGTTTCTATCTCCAATGCGATCGTAAACTGTGAGGTAGATTCCTCCCAGGATGCGGCAACAAGTTTATCGCTTTCGGCATTGGCAATATTTGCGCAATCTTTGCAGTGTATCGCTATGCCGCTGTTTCTAGACATATAACCGATTATATCATCGCCCGGCACAGGATTACAGCACTTTGCCATGTGAACAACTACATCGTTATGTCCCATCACGATTACGCCGGAACCGTTTTGTATGTTAGAATTTTTATTATCGTTTTTTGCAGCGTTTTCTCTTTTATAAAAGTCTATTAACTTAAGCAAAATCTGATTAACGGTATAGCCGCCGTATCCGAGCGAAGCATATAAATCGTCAAGCGAAGAAAGCGAATACCTTTTCATTATTATATCCAGCCATTTTTGTTGCATAAGGTCGTCAAGCTTATATCCGTGCGACTTCGCCTCGTTTTCCAGCATAGCTCTGCCTCTTTCTACGTTTTCGGCTACGGTTTCTCTCTTAAAATACGCTTTTATCTTAGTTTTCGCTTGTGTGGACTTTACGATTCGCAGCCAGTCTCGACTAGGTCCTTTTGCAGTTTCGGACACAATGATTTCCACATAATCGCCGGTAGTAAGTTTGGTTTCGAGCGGAGCTTCTTTTCCGTTGATTTTTGCACCAATACAGTTATTTCCTATTTGAGTATGCACGTTATAGGCAAAGTCTATAGGCGTCGAACCCATCGGAAGAGCTATAACATCTCCTTTAGGCGTAAATACGTACACCATAGAACTGTATAAATCAAACTTAAGCGACTCGTAAAATTCCTGTGGCGTTACGCTGTCGTTTTGCACGTCTACTACACCCCTTAACCACTCTATTTTTTTGTCAAGTTCGTCTTGACGTCGGTTTTCCTTATATAGCCAATGAGCCGCAATTCCGTATTCGGCGATGCGGTGCATTTCGTATGTTCGGATCTGAATTTCGAACGGCATTCCGTACGAAGTCATGACCGTAGTATGAAGTGACTGGTAGTTATTCGGCTTAGGCACAGAAATGTAATCCTTAAATCTACCGGGAATGGGCTTCCAAACAGTATGAATCATACCAAGAACTTCATAACAATCCTTTACGGTTGAAACTATTACTCGTACGGCCGTCAAATCGTAAATCTGATCGAAAGTCTTGTTTTGTCTTTCCATCTTCTTATATATGCTGTAAAAATGTTTAGGTCGTCCGCTTACTTCGCCTTTAACATGCAGCTCATCAAGCATTTCTTCGAGTTTTTTACAGATTTTATTAACCAACTCCTGCCTTTCCGCTCGCTTAAGAGGTATCTGCTCTCTCAGCATTGCATAAACGTCAGGTTTGAGGACTTCCAGACAAAGGTCCTCCATCTCGCACTTAATGTAACTCAAACCCAATCTCGATGCAAGCGGCGTATAGATTTCCAAAGTTTCGGTAGCTATGGCCTTTCGCCTTTCGATGGGTTTAGAAAAAATAGTACGCATATTGTGCAGTCTGTCGGCTAGCTTTATCAATATAACTCGTATATCTTTCGCCATCGCAAAGTACATGCGACGAAAATTTTCCGCAGCTTCGTCTTCTTTGGAACTAAACGTATATTTCGCCAGTTTCGTTACACCCATTACAAGCGTAGTAATTTCTTCGCCGAAAAGAGAATACAATTCACTCTCGGTTGCCGATGTGTCTTCTATAGTGTCGTGCAATATGGCAGCGCCAACTGCGTCAGAATCGAGTCCCAAGTCCAGCAAAATATCGGCTACGGCAACGGGATGATCGATGTAAGGTTCTCCGCTTGCTCTCGTCTGCCCCTTATGCTTACAATCGGCAAAAGTCAAAATATGATCCAAAAGCTCTGCTTTGTCCGCATCGTAAACCTTATGATATTTTGTTTTGAAATCTTCGCAAAATTTATCCATAATCAAAAAGTATAAAAATAAAAATCAGTTATTTTTGTCATATTCGCTAATAACGCAATAAAGTGAGGAATCGGTAAGCTTGACTCTTAGAGCGTCGTTAAATTTTAACGCAAAAATCTTTTCGTCTACAACGACAAGCCCTAACTCTGCAAACACGGCAAGGCACGCTACAAATTGTTTCAGCTCGATTTTTTCTCTCGATGCAACAGCTCTGTAGAACGTCCACACTGAATTATATTCGCTTGCGCCATATTTGCGAAACAGTTCGTAGTATCTTCCGAAAACGGCTCTGTCCGAACTTAATCCTTTACAAAAATCTGTTTGTTTTGATGAAACGTAAACCTTTGCATTCGTCTTTCCGTTTATGTAAGAAATAGTTTTTAAGGTAATCGGCGCATCTACAAAAACGATTTTATCGTAATGAGAAAGCGCAATTTCTTTTAGCGACGGCGAAACAATTATACTGGAGACGTTATTCGTCGATGAAACACGTAGAAATTCATGAATCGTTATATCGGGACACAACGAACGGACTTTTTCGAAAGTCTCCTTACATCCACACACAACCAACGTACCATATAAATCGTCGCCAACGACTTCAGGCAAATCTTCAATGCTATATCTGACATAATTAGGAGAATTGTTGCAATTATACCTGCTTTCATACAAAAAAGCTGACCTAGCTATATCGTCACCGAAACAAAGATTATCTAACGAAATGCCTCGCACAATACCCTTAGCCTCAACCTTGTTTCCGTACTCACCCTTTAGCAGTTCGACTACAAGCGACTTTTCACCATCTGCAGTAAAAAGCTGACTTATGTTTTTACTGTTAAATGCATATAAAACAAGCCCGTCTATATTAATTTGCGTATGCAAAGGATTTTTACACGGTTGCGCTTTTAATTTATTTTTTGTAAGTTTAAACAATGGTTTCGCATTTCCGTTACCCGTAGGCTCCAGCATATCGAGGCTATTTATTAGTTTTATATTTATGTCACTGCTGTCTATCTCGACGTCATACTTCATCTGCGGCAGAAAATACTCTTTAGAAAAGTCTGTAAGATACTCTGCAACACGCTTTGCAAACAGTTCAACGTTTTGCGGCAATATTGAAAATCCTGCGGCTTGCGAATGTCCTCCGTATTCGATAAGCAAATCGGAAACTGCGGTAAGTAAACTATAAAGATTAACGCCGTCTACACTCCTCGCCGTACCCTTATAACAACCGTTTCCCTGTACCAGTATAAAAGTCGGTCGATGAAATTCACCGGCTAACCTCGCCGCAACGATGCCGGTAATTCCTTTTTCCCAATCTGGATGCGCAAGCACTATGCATCGTTCGCCGACATATCCGCCCTTTTGCATATCGAGAATAGCCTCGTCATACAGTATAGAACATAATTTTTTACGTCTTTCATTATCAGACTCGATTTCAGATATTATTTCTGATATCTCAGATGCGTTATCGGTAGTAAGAAGTCTAAACGCTCTATACGCATCGCCCATTCTTCCGGCAGCGTTTATTCGAGGCGCAATCTTAAAGGCTACATCGCTGCTTGTTATAGCTCCTGCAATAGACTGTTTTTTTAGTAGTGCCTTCAGTCCTTTATTCTTTATATTGTTTACGTTAGACAATCCGAGTTGGACTATAAGACGATTTTCATCGACAAGCGGCACCAAATCGGCGACTGTAGCCAAAGCAGCCAAATCGAGATAATTTTTTGCCTCTTCAATGTCGCTAAGTGCTTGTACCAACTTAAGAGCTACGCCGGCACCGCACAAATTTTCAAAAGGATAGCTACAATCGTTTTGATGCGGATTGATGACAATACAATTAGGAATTATCTCCGACACCTCGTGATGATCGGTAACAATAACCTCGACGCCTAAGTCTTGCGCATCTTCGACTTCCTTATGCGCCGAAATGCCGCAATCGCAGGTCAATATTAAATCCGGAGAACAATTTTCAATTATTCGCTCAATGGATTCCGTATTCAACCCGTAACCGTCCTCTACTCGGCTAGGTATATGAGTATAGACGTCCAACCCTTTCGAACTAAGAAAAAGCGATAAAATAGCTGAAGCGCACACGCCGTCGGCGTCATAATCGCCATAAACGACAATAGTTTCCTTTCGCTCTATTGCCGTGTTTATACGTTCAACCGCCTCTTTCATGCCCTTCATTAAAAACGGATCGTGAAAATACGACAAATCAGGATATAAAAAACTTTTAATTGTTTTTTCATCCTTGATTCCCCTTAAATACATAAGTTCAGCAAACTTAGGATGCACACCCAAAGCAGACGCTATTTTGTCTACAGCTTCGTGATTTATAGGCTCGTTATTCTTCTTTATCAGCTTTAAATTCATAAATAAACTAAATGAGCCTTCTATGAAGAAGGCTCATTCCTTTTCTTAGTTGCTTATTAGGCTTTGGTTTTCGATGCCTTAACTTCGCTCTTCAACTTTTTTGTATGTCCACCCAAAGATACCCAAACAGACGGAGCTACGAACAATGCAGAATAGAAACCGGAAATCAATCCGACTATTATGGGCAACGAGAACGTTACCATCTGATAGAGATCCGGGTTGGATATCGAAGCAATCCAACAAACTACACAAACCGAACCTATCATAATCAACGTAGTTATCGAAGTACTCAAGCAACGGAAGAAACTCTGTTTAATTGACGTATTCGTAAGATCTTTTGTTTCCCACAAAGGATTAAGTTTAATATTACTTCTAATGCGGTCAAAAAGAATAATAGTGTTATTTATAGAATAACCGAGAATGGTTATCAGTGCGGCGATAAACGTATTATTCAGCTCTACACGGAATATCACCATAAACGAGCACATTATAAGCATATCGTGCAATAGAGCAACAATTGCGGCGATACCGGAATTAAATTCGAATCTTATTGCAATATAGCCAAGCATTAGCACCAAAGCTACCAAAACAGCTGTAAGCGCATTATACAAAAGGTCTTGGCTTACCGTTGCGCCAACTTTACCGTTTGAATATACCGTAGCCGCAAATGCGTCGTTAATTGCAGTAGCTTCGGAAATTTCGTCTTCGCTAAGACTTCCGGAATAATCAAACGTAACCTTTTTGGGCGACGGCGCTATTCCGTCAACTTCGTTTACCGTTTCGTAAGTGATTGCACTACCGCCTATTGCCGTAATCTTAGATTCTACGTCACGCTTAAGCGCTTCGGAAACAGGTAAGCTATACGTAAGAGTAACTTTGCCTCCGGTCTTCTCTACTACAGGCAACGATTTTGTAACGACATCGCTTATTTCTTTTACTAAGCCGTCCGTAATCTTATCCATCTCGTCTTCGTCGTCAACTATCGACTTAAATTTTATCTGCAAAGAAGTATCGTCTCCGGTACCGGCAACAAGTATCTGCGAAATTTTAATGTTGTACGGATTGCCCTCTGCATCCTTATAATTTTCTACTATTTTGGAAACCGTCGCTTTATATTCATCAGTATTTTCTTCGGTAAGGTTAGCACCGACGTTTACGTTTATAGTGTAGCCACCGGAAAAATCCATTCCCAGGTTGAGAGCCGAACCGGATGTAAAGTGATAAACGACACCTAATACGATTGCCAAAATTACTATCAATATAGGAACAAGAAAAATAATTTTCTTCTTTTCCACTATTTGCATTTTACCTACAAGGTTGGACAACTTACTCATTAGTCTTCCTCCCCGACAGCTACTGCCGCTTTTTTCGCATTTATAGATTTCTGTTCGCTGTCAATATCCATTTGCACGGCAGCGTCGTTTTCATCGGCAGCAACCGACGCATACTTTTCGCTACGCTTAAGATTATAAAACTTCTCGTTTGAATGATTAAAAGTAACGAAGCAATCCATGAGTCCCTTCGTAACGACAAGAGACGAGAATACCGCCAAAACTATACCGATAAGAAGAGTTACCGAAAAGCCTTGTACCGAACCGCTACCGCAAATATAAAGTATAACAGCAGCAATTATCGTAGTAATATTGCCGTCCAATATCGCACTAACGGATTTGCGATATCCGTAATGCACTGCCGACAAGATCGATTTGCCTGCCGCATATTCGTCCTTAATACGCTCGTAAATAATTACGTTACCGTCTATCGCCATACCTATACTCAAAAGTATACCGGCAATGCCCGGAAGGGTAAGCTGTACCAAAGGAATAACGTCGAGGAAGAATAACATCATTACCGTGTAAAGCGCCAAAGCTATGGATGCTACGACACCGAAGAGACGATATCTGCATATCATAAAAATCATAACCAACGCAAGACCGATGATACCGGCAATAAGACCGTACTTAAGTGCGCCTTCGCCGAGAGTCGGAGAAATAGGATCGCATTTTTGGAGTTTAAGCGTAACACCGAAAGTACCGCTCATAATTTGGTCGGCAAGCTCCTGCGCAGATTCCAAAGTAAAGTTACCGGAAATGGTAGCTTGTCCGCCGGTAATCTGCTCGTCGCAAGTTGCAGAAGAAATACACTTCTCTTCCTCGCCGTAAGAAACATAGATAGATATCTTGGTTTTGTCAGTAGCGCACTTGCCGGTTACTTCGGCAAACTTTGTAGCGCCAACCGAATCGAGCTTAAGGCTTACTACATACTGACCGTTGTAATAGCCGGGTTCTGCCTTTACGACGTTGTCGCCGGTCATGAACACGTCACCGGTAGCATCGCCATCATCTACTCTAAACGCAAGCTTTGCCGGTTCACCGAGAATCTCGAGGATTGCCGAGGGATTTTCTACATCGGGTACTTCTACTCTTATGCCTGCCGAACCTTGACGAACTACCGTCGCTTCGGGATAACCTTTATTTACGAGCAAAGACTGAATGCTGGTAACGGTACCGTTCATTCTTTCGTCGAGATTGCCTGTATCGTCGTCTAATGCGACGTATTCTGCATAAATACCGCCCTTAAGATCCAACCCGAGCTTAATGTTACTAGCCCACGACGGAATATTTTTATTCCCGATCTTAAAGGAGCAGAAACATAAAACCAAACCGAGCGCAAGCACTATACCTGTCACGATTAGTTTTACGATAGCGGACTTCTTCTTCATCTTGCTATGTGCCTCCTGCCAAAACAGTACGCCTCAAATAAGAGTTTCGGGCGCACACCTAGTTGAAATAATCAATTTATTATACAATATATAAGCCTGTTTAGTCAAATAAATCTGCGTAAAAAAACGTAAATACACACTTATTTTTCTTGTTGAGCCGCCGATATCGCCTTGATTGCAATTGCGCACTCCACTCGTTTTTTCATAAGCGAACACGTAATGGTATACGGCTTATGTATATCACCGCAGAAATTAACGGAATTTGCGCTGCAACCGCCGCTGCAATAATATTTTGCCCAGCATTTCATGCACTCAGGTTTAGTCGTCAAATTTGCCGACGCAAAAATTTTCGGCAATCTATCGTCAAATTCGCCGGTCAAAACGTTGCCTATAACGTAATCGGGTTTGCCGTCAAACTGATGGCACGGATAAATCTTACCGTCCGGAGATATCGCAAGATACTCGTTTCCGGCTCCACAACCTACCAAACGCTTACTCTCGCAAGGACCGCCCGAAACATCGATCATGAAATGGAAAAAGTTAAACCACTTTTCAGTCTTTCTGCGTTCGATATATTCTTTTGCCAATATTTCGTACTGCTCCACAAGCTGCGGAACGTCTTGCTCGGAAATTGCCAGTCTGTGCGATTGCGGCAAAACTACAGGTTCAAGCGAAATTTGGTCGAATCCGAGATCGTTTAGATACAAAGCGTCGGTAGCAAAATCCTTGTTAAAAGACGTAAACGTTCCTCTGATATAGTATTGTTTATCCCCTCTGCTTTTGCGAAATCTAAGTGCGTTTTCTACGATTTTATCAAAAGAATCCTGACCTCCGGCTGTCTTACGAACACGATTATGTACATCTTTGCGCCCGTCTATACTCAGCACGACATTATACATTTCTTTATTAAAAAATTCTATATCTTCATCGCTAAGCGCATAAGCGTTCGTCGTAATGGTAAATCTAAAGTTTTTACCGTGTCGACCTTCTATGGATCTCGCATATTTTACCGTTTCTTTTACAACGTCCATGTTTAGAAGCGGTTCGCCTCCGAAAAAGTCCACCTCGAGATTCCGTCTGCTACCGCTGCGAGCAACAAGAAAATCAATAGCTTTTAGTGCGACTTCTTTGCTCATATTCATTCTTTCGCCGCTGTAGCTGCCACCATCGGCAAAACAGTATTCACACCTAAGCGAACAATTGTGCGAAATATTGAGACATAACGCCTTTACTACTCCGCTATATACCGGCGGATTATGCTCGGGCTCGGGAGAAAACAAAACGTTGCGCTCGATAAGCGATTTAACCTCTTCTCGAGCCTCTTTTATCTCTTCTTGCGAATACACAGAAAAAACTCCTTTGGAAATATCCAAAGGAGAATTGTCGCAATCTATAAGTTCCTTTGTTAATTCATCGATTTCGAAAACCGAACCGCTTTCTACGTCTATAGCGAAAAAGCGGTCCAGGCATTTGAACGTATGTACCATCGTAAAACTACTTGCTCTCTTTAAAAATCTTATTTATCTTTTTTTGCTCGCAAGACTGATTACCTACAGTGCAGCTTGTTTTGCATGCCGACTGGCACGAAGCCTGACATTCACCGCAACCGGTACCCTTATCTCTGCAAATAGTAGTTTCTGCTACGACTTTAATATGTTTCATAATATACGCCTCCACAAATTATGCTACTATTATACAAAAATGCAAAAAATAAATCAAGCATTTTTATTACTCGCATAAAACTTTTTGACATTATTATTTGTAGAGAACGACAGCCTATCTATGCGTAAGCTACTCGCCTTTTCTAAAAACGTTAACAGACAGTATGCCGCTTATAAGTCCAGTCACTCCGCCTAACGCAACATCGTTTAGCAACTTAATGTCGAAATCGAATCCGTCGCCGAGAAGCGAAAACACAACAAACGCAATTAAGACAAACAATACTCCGAGAATAAATCCTCGCAACCAACCGTTATACGGAAGTTTAAGACAAATCACTGCAGCAATAAATATACTGAGTCCTTTAATTACCTGGTTGATAATTTTTATGTAATTGTCCGCAATATTAAACCACTTTACCAAGAATGCCGCCAATACGACAAGCACAAGCGATATAATCACTGCAAATATAAGCGCCTTGAGAATTTCCGCTACGTAACTTCCTTTGCTCCTTGTTTTCATATATTCATCCCTCCGAATAAACTACAAGATATTGTATGCCTATAATAAGGGAATTAGAATGTTTAAAGGTTAAGTTTCCTTTTTACAAAAAACAAAACAGAAAAAAGCGATTGACTCTTGGAGTTGTCAATCGCTTTTTAAGTTATTTGTTTTCTTCGTTAACTTCTGGCTGCTCGGTTTCCGGTTCCACCTTTTCGGACTCTTGAGCCTTGTCGGTCTTCTTAGCTAACTTAGCAGCTTCTTTTTCTTGTTTTTCTCTCTCTGCCATAGCCGCCTTAAGCTTATTCTTGGTATAATTGATACGCAATGCCTGTACGGTATAAGTCATAAGAGTCTTTTGCTCGCCTTCGCCTGTCGCTATAACCATAAGCTTTTCGCCGGACTCGTGAGTTTTCAACTCGACAACCGTTCCCATAACTCCGCCTATAGTCATAATTTCGTCGCCGACTTTAAGCGAATCGAACATATCGTTTATCTCTTTTTGCTTCTTCTTATTAGTAAACATCGGCATTACAAGCATAACTATAAGCAATACACCTATAAGCACCAACATAAGCCAACCGTTGCTATTGGCAGTTTCTTCGGCCAAAATATTAAACATGCACATAAACCTCCACTTAACACGTTACAAAGATTTTAACATATTTTTCTGAATATAACAAGCGAATTGCAGTATATGAGGTGAATGTTTAACAAAATTTCTTTTATTTTGGCTTATTTTTCGTCAAACGTTTTACCCTCCAAAAATCTGAGTGATAAGTTTAACGGTTTTGTCGTTGTTAAAACTTTTGTTAATCGACACAGTTATAGGCGCATAATCGATTAAAGCGTAGACTATTTCTTTTTCGTCGCAACTGGAAAAAATCAATTTTCCGTCTGCCAGTATTTTATATATGTCGCCTCCTTTAAGCGAAACGTCCTTTACCCTTGCGTCGATATTAGAAAACAAAAACCTGATAAGCTCGAAGAAAGTATTTTCATCGGCGATATACGCTGCGTTTTCAGCAGTCAGCGCCAATATCTCATCCCATCGGCGTTTTAATTTTTGCATCTTAAATCTGTACACTCCGTCCAATGCGGTGCCGCTTCTGAACACATGGCTTTTTGCCAAAATTTCTTTATCGCTTTCACAGTCAAACCCGGTAAGAGCATGCGCAAGTATGTTTCTGCGGTATTCGTCGAGTGGAACTCTCAGCTTTCTGCAAATATAACAGAGTTTGGCATGATAGCAAAGTCTGTCTACGACACAGTCGTTTATCTTTTTTATCGTGTCGGCTTTGTCTGTAGGTTCGCCGGCAATAGCTATCTGATACCTTTTGCCCTTGTTTCCTCCCGCCACCATACAATCGCAAAGCACGCAACTCAGACTGTTCTTTATTTGTACGCCCCAATCCTTGTGCGTTTCATCTACACCGAGCAAATATCGAAACATTTATTCCCCCGATTTATTGTATGCAGAATATTCGTTTTATTTCGTTTCAAATATAAAGATTTTTCTATCTTAAAAATGCGGCGACATATTTTTTAAATTTTTTTAGAAAATATACGTCAATTCTCTTGATTTTTTCCTCATGATTTGGTATAGTATTTAAGCGTTCGAGAGGAAGCTTAGCTCAGCTGGGAGAGCATCTGCCTTACAAGCAGAGGGTCATAGGTTCGATCCCTATAGCTTCCACCATAACAGGCCGCAAGGTCTGCAACATAACGGTGAGGCACCATAGCCAAGTGGTAAGGCAGAGGCCTGCAAAGCCTTTACCCCCAGTTCGAATCTGGGTGGTGCCTCCATTTTTATGTCAAAGTCCATGCCCAAGTGGCGGAATGGCAGACGCAAAGGACTTAAAATCCTTCGGAGGAAACTCCGTGCCGGTTCGAGTCCGGCCTTGGGCACCATAGTAACGTTAGCAATGCGGCGCAAGCCGTTTTTTTGTTGTCGTTTTCTTTATCTTGTCGATATTTCGTTGTTCATGCTCGTGTTTTAAAAGCATTTTTATTTGCTAAGTCTTACGATGTTATCATAATCGAGTTTTTAATGTTTTTAACATACCGATTAACCGAATCCATCCTATTTTTTATTTAAACTAAAAAGCCTATCGAAAAAATGAAATGAACCTCCTAAAGTTGTCTAACTATTGGAGTTCACTTCATTTTGGGGTGCACCCCAAAAATTCGATAGGCTTTTTCATATAATTCTAAACGTTTTAATTAAAAATTTTCGGCATCTTACCGGTTCCGAATAGATATAGGTTTAATATGATCTGCGGCAACACTCTCATTCTTATACTTTCTTTCAAAAAATACTGTGAACCACTAAATCACTAATCCTAAAAAGCTATTCTTTATCATTAATCGTTAAAAGCAAAATTCCGGAAACCATATTCACGAATAATAGCGTACAAACTTTAAAAGCAACGCTTATAGGTTCAAAGTTCGCAATCTTTTTATTAAAGTGACAATACATAGGAATAATCCAAATAAAAGGTACTAATGCAAATAGAACGTTAATGGCGATAGTAAGCATATCTAAGCCTGCAGCAATTCCTAAAAGCAATCTAACCAAAGCGCTTAATGAATAAAAAGCTATAGTAACTATCATAAACGCTTTAGCTACTTTTACTCTCGAATCGCTATACGTTGCAGCCCGATTCGGAGTCTCCGAATAATCATATCCTACCGACTGAGAATCCTGCTCCACACTCTCGTCAATACGCTGACCGCACATTCTGCAAACATTATCTCCGGAGCTAACGAAGCTTCCGCATTTCTTACAATACATATTTCCTCCAAAAAGTAAATTTAAATAACGCTATATCGCAATTTGGCATATATTATCCAACTAAATTTCGTTAATTTTTAATAGTTAACAAAATTATTCCACCGATAACATTTACAAACAATAAAGCACAAATTTTAAGACCTATGCCTATAGGTATGTTTCTTCGTAGCTTATCATTTACAGCACTGGTAAGCGGAATCATCCAAGCTAACGGAACAGCATAAATCAAAGCCGTGATAATTGACACCATAAATGTTTCTCGTGCAAACACTACGAAAAATGCATAAACCGCAAACAATATAATTTCAGCGATGGACAAACCTAAAAATATCGCAACAGCCTTCTTTCTGCCTCTAAGCACCGGTTTAGCATACTCGCTACCATCATCTTCGATGCCATACGCATGTTCATCCACGGCTATTATTTCGGACACAGAATTTTTCTCTTCTTCTACACGAGCCTGCTGACGATCGAATTCACTGACAATGCAACCGCATTTATTACAAGTAGTCTCATCAGACAAAAGAAAGTTTCCGCATTTCTTACAATACATATTCGTAAGCCTCCGTTACAAAAATAAACCGGTAACTATTGATACACTATTCATTCTCCGGTATACACAAAAGCAAAATGCCGGAAACACTATTCAAGAACAAAAGCGTGCAAACTTTAAATCCCACACTTATAGGCTGTCCGTTTTTTAACTTACGAGACATCGAAACAGTCATCGGGACGGCCCAAGCAAGCGGAAACAACGCAAATCCCATAATGACGCAAGAAATGATAGCAAACATCAAAGCTATTGTACCCAAAGTGCTACGATCCTCATTTTTAGCGTTTGCCGCTCGCTCTTCATATGTCGGTTTGAGCGCTGCGCCGCAATTATGGCAGTAAACTTCATCATAGGTAACGGCAATACCGCAATTTTTACAAAACATGATTTTCTCCTCTCAATTTGCAATTTCCACGCCTATCGATGCACAACATAGATTAGTATCGACAAATCGACTTACACCTAAAAAGTAACATTATTACAATCATGGTGATATGCACATCCGCAAAGGGTATTGTATTACATTCGTCAAAATATGTCAATTAAATTGCAATGTTATTCACAAATTCCACTTAATCAAAGCAAAAAAAGTTTTATTTACATGAATCAACGGCAAAATGACTATCATTACAACGCTACACTTTTAATTCAAAATCGCACGATGCAGCCCCGTTATCTCGAATAATCGTAGATACAACCTCGTCGATAAATCTTTCAGTTTGTTTTGCAGCCAAGCCGATAAATTGCTCAGGACTAAGCATATCGTCAATACTGCTTTTAATTGCCGCAAACGCTTCGTCAGCTTTTATCCGTTCTATCAAATCGTTGCTTTCGCCTTCTTTTACTCTTTTACCGCTTTCCATCGAATGGATTCTTATACGCTCGTGAAGCTCCTGCCTATCGCCGCCATGCTTGACGCATTCCATGATTATATTTTCAGTTGCCATAAAGGGCAATTCGTCTTTTACACGTTTTTGTATCATTTTGCGATATACAACTATACCGGAAACAATATTGTTATAAATATTCAGTATTCCGTCTACCGCCAAAAATGCCTGCGCTATTGTTATTCGCCTATTTGCACTATCGTCCAAGGTACGTTCCATCCACTGCGTAGCTGCCGTGACTGCCTCGTTCGTCGGCAAAGAAATAACGTATCTCGCCAAAGCGCACATGCGTTCGCTACGCATGGGATTACGCTTATATGCCATAGCGGAAGAGCCGATTTGATTTTTCTCAAACGGTTCTTCCATTTCTTTCATACTTTGAAGTAGTCTTAAGTCGTTACCGAACTTATATGCGCTCTGCGCTATCTGCGAAAGAACCGACAAAACATTATAATCGAACTTTCTCGGATAGGTCTGCCCTGTAACGGCGTAAGCTTTATCATACCCCATTTTTTTTACGACTTTATTTTCTAACTGTCTAACCTTTTCCTCACTGCCGAGAAGATCCAAAAAACTCGCTTGCGTGCCGGTTGTTCCCTTTACTCCACGCAACCTGACTTTAGCTATTACTTCGCACAACGATTCATAATCGAGGCACAAATCCTGTATCCACAAACACGCTCGTTTTCCTACTGTAGTAAGTTGCGCCGGCTGAAGATGCGTATATCCGAGTGTGGCTACATCCTTATATTCGTACGCAAAATTCGACAATTTTTTGATTACCGAAACCAATTTGCTCTTAACCAATTTCAACGCATCTGCAATTTCTATTACGTCAGCATTGTCGGTAACGAAACAACTCGTTGCGCCTAAATGAATTATAGGCTTTGCGCTTACGGCTTGCTGACCAAAGGCATAAACATGGGCCATTACGTCATGCTTTACCTCTTTTTCTCGCTGATTGGCAACGTCGTAATTTATATCCGAAACATATTTCTTCATCTCGTCTATTTGAGATTGTTTTATCGGCAACCCCATTTCCATTTCGCTCTCGGCAAGGGCAATCCATAATTTTCTCCAAAGACAAAATTTGTTGTCATCCGAAAAAATATGCGACATTTCAGATGACGCATAACGTGTATTTAACGGATTTTCGTATAAATCTCTCATATTTTAATTTCTCCGAAATATTTTAACGCATTATCGCACAAAATGCGTTTAATCGACCTATCGTTATAGCCGCATTTTATAAGTCCGAGTACGAGTTTATCAAAGCTTTTGTAATCGTTTATGCCCTCGATTATATCGTCCGTTCCATAAAAATCCGAACCGATGCACAAATTTTCATCGCCGAATTTGTCGATAAATGCGTCTACATGGGCAATAAATCGTTCGATTGTGGCTTCGCCTAAAAACTTACCGACAAAACACAGCCCGACTAAACCGCCTTTATTTATTATAACAGAAATTTGATCGTTTGTCAAATTTCGTCTATGCTCATTTAAACTGTTCATCGCAGTATGACTGCATATAAATTTTTCCACTATTTCCGCAACCTGATAAAAGCTGCGTCTGTTTAAATGAGCGGCATCTATGACAATCTCAGCTTGGTTTAATTTTTCTATATAATATCTTCCTTTTTCCGTTAGCTCGTCATCGGTAAGAGCGCCGCCTGCCAACCCGTTAAAACCGTTCCACGTCAAACCACAATATAAAGGCGAAAGCGATATTGCCGTATCAATATCCATTCCGCCCAAATCTTCCAAAGCAATTCTTTTCCCGCAATCGGCTTTTTTTATTACATCGATACAGTCAAGCAGCGTAGTCCATATCGCATAAATTACGTTGTCGTTATCTGTTTTTCCTCCGCCGGTAAGCGCATCGTTATGCAAATCAAAAATTCTCATAATACTTAATACGCTTACAAAATATAATTATGATACATAATTGCTAAGAAAAGTCCCTTGCTTTACGCAAGGGACTTACTTTTAATCGTACTCGTATTAGTCTTTTATATCGAGATTCTTAAGAAGGTCGGCGAACTGATTGTTAGAGGAATCTTCTTTCCATTCTTTCTGCGAATCGTCATCGTCTTTGGGCTTACGCTCGGTCTTCTTTGCTCTCGGCTTTCTAACTTTATCTTCTTCGTTTTCGGGTTTAGCTTCGGGGATAGCGTCTTCGGGCAAGCAAGCCTTGATGCTTAAAGTAATTCTTCTGGACTCTTCGTCGATTGCCAAAATCTTAACTTTAACGATATCGCCTACCTTAACTACCTCGTTAATATTTTTTGTAAATCCGTGAGAAGCTTCGGAAACATGAACAAGACCTTCAACGCCCGGCTCGATTTGCACGAACGCTCCAAAGGGAACGATGCTTACTACCTTACCTTCGACTTCCGAACCTACAGGATATTTTTGCATTGCAACTACAAACGGATGGGGCTGAAGCTGCTTATATCCGAGCGAAACTCTGCCTTTTTCTCTGTCTACGCTAAGAACCAAGAAATCGTAAGTTTCACCGATCTTAAGAACTTCGTCAACGGTTTTAATATGATTCCAACTAAGGTCAACGATATGCGCAAGGCAATCGAATCCGTCTACGCTGACAAATGCGCCGAAAGAAGTGATACGCTTCACTGTACCGGCAACGACAACATTGGGTTTAACGTTTTCCCAGAAAATTTCTTCTCTCTCTTTTCGCTCTGCAACAAGAACATTCTTTTGCGATGCGATAATCTTATGCTTATCGTCGTCTATTTCCAAAACCGTAAGGCGCAACTTCTTCTTAACGAAAGACTTGAGGTCTTTTGGGAATCCTCTCTCCAAAATGTGAGACGAGGGAACGAAAACGGTATAAGTTCCGAGTCTTGCAAGCAAGCCGCCTTTAGAATCGCTACTAACGGTAACTTCGAAAACCGAACCATCTCTTATAGAGTCAACAACTTTGTCGCCTTCGAGAATCAAATCGACCTTCTTTTTAGAAAGAGGTATGCAATCCGTTTCGGGATCTTTCTTGCCGATGATAATCGCCTCTATCTCCATACCCTCGGTAAATTGTTCGGGATCGTAAGAACCGTCGATATTAACTTCGTTCTTATAAATGATGCCGTCGTACTTTCCACCGATGCTGAGTTTTATACCCTTTTCATCTGCCGAAATAACTTTACCCTTAACTCTCTTTCCTTCGCGATAACTAACGAAAGATTCTTCTACGCCTGCCTTAAGTTCGTCCGAAACCGAAACTTCGCCAATGTTCTGACTCATGTAAACTTTAACCTCCATAATCAGCTCTTCGGGAGCTGACGCGCCTGCAACCACGCCTACCGTAGACACAGGACTTAATTTAATATTTTTTAATTGAGCAAGACTTTCGACCAAAGTAACCGAACCGCACCGACCGGAACATATATCGCATAACATACGAGTATTCTTACTTGAACGGCTGCCGATAACTATCATCTCGTCGCTTTTGTTTGCAATCGATTCTGCCTCCGATTGTCTTACCGTTGTAGTATAGCAAATTGTGTCGAAAATTTCAACTGTTTTAAGACGGTCTTTTTGTATTTTTTTTATAATCTCGGCATATTTTTTTGCTCTGAACGTTGTTTGCGACACAAAACACAACTTTTCGTAGTCGCATAGCCCATCGAGATCGGAGCTTTCGTCCACAATCGTTGCGGAATTTTCGCACCATCCGTTGATACCGAGCACTTCCGGATGCGCAGCGTCTCCGACAATTACTACGTGAAATCCGTCCGAATATGCCTTTGCAACTATTTCGTGAATACGCTTCACCGACGGACACGTAGCGTCTATAATAGTTTTGCCGCTTTGCTTTATAATCTCTATATCCGCTTTACCCATTCCGTGTGAACGAATAAGAACTTTATCCGTAAATACTTCGTCTATGCCGCCAACACAATACACGCCTTTTTCTTTCAGCTTCTCTATAACTCCTTCGTTATGCAAAAGAGTGCCTATCGAACAAATCGGCGCATTTTTTATCGCAAGCATAACGGCTCTTTTTATCCCGCTGCAAAAGCCGTAATTTTGGGCAAATATTATCTTCAATCTTTTTTACCTTCTAATTGCTTTTTCTTATTTTTCCACCTTTTGTTTATCACGTAATCGTCGATAAAATCCTTGTCCTCTTTCATTCTGCTTTCGATAAGGCTTGCTGCGGCGGCAACTGTAACCGAATCGGCTCTTCCTTTGTAAAACTCGCTTAGGTCAATAGGCTCGCCTACATACAAATAATTACGACGAAACGGTCTTATTCTGCTATGCCAAATCAACGGTATAACCGGTGCCTGCCCCTTTATCGCAAACAATGCGGCGCCGCCCTTGACTTCTTGTAAATCTTCGCCGTTACGATTTCTCGTTCCTTCCGGAAAGATAGCAAGCCCCTCGCCTTTTTTCAGGTAATTCAACCCCGTCTTAATGGTTTTAAGATCTACCTTGCCTCGATCGACGTAAAAAGCACCCATATTGACGAAAAACCAGTTGGGTATTCTTTTTTCGGACAGCTCTTTTTTTGCGAGAAAATGCCTGTAGCCGGGAATATACGCTACTATCGCCGGAACTTCTCGGAAAGTAATGTGATTGCTTAGCACTATTACTTTACCGTTTTTAGGTATAGATTTTTTATCGCCGACGATTTTTACCGGGTACACTGCCCTTACTATCCACCCGAACAAAAATCTGACGGTATTATAAAACCATTTCATTTTACTTCTCCCGTATTATTTTAAGCATAGCCTGCAGAACTTGTTCTATCGTCATTTCGGTACAATCTATTTCCGCTGCGTCCTCTGCCTTTTTTAAAGGCGCAAACTCTCTATGCGAATCGTTGTAATCTCGCTTTTCTATATCTACTTTTATTGTTTCGAAATCACAATTTTCTCCGCGCTGTTTGAGCTCCGCCATGCGACGTTTTGCCCTCACCTCGGAAGTCGCCGTAAGATAAAATTTGTATTCGGCATTCGGCAAAACGTAAGTTCCTATATCCCTTCCGTCAAGCACGGTATCTTTGCTCTTTGCAATTTTACGTTGCATCTCTACCATAAACACACGTACTGCGGGACATGCCGAAACGTCGCTCGCCGCCTTAGAAACGTAATGTTTGCGAATCTCGTCAGTAACGTTACTGCCGTCGACATATACAACTGTTCCGGTTTCGGACGGAAAAACGTCGATTTTCGTATCTTTAAGCAACGGTTCGACCGCAGCGCAGTCTTTAGGATCGATACCGAGAGAACTAACCTTTACCGCCAGCGCTCTGTACATGGCGCCTGTATCCAGATAAGTTATATTCAGCGTCTTTGCAAGTAACTTTGCAAGAGTACTTTTTCCGGCTCCGCTCGGACCGTCAATCGCAATATTCATTAAACAAATCGCTCCTTAATTTTTTAGTTTCATATAAATAAACAGGCACCGGGCTTTTAACATCGGCAAGCGCTAAAATACGCAAAGTAAGCGGCATCCCGCCGTCTATGTCCGGTTCTGTCGTACTAAACAGAGGTACTGTAGAATAAAATTTTTCCCGGAAAACTTTTGCCGGATACATACATTTTATGTCTTTAGTCGTTGAAAAAACGACGCAAACAATATCGGCCTCGCTTAACCCGTTCCTCTTTATAAGCTCGACTATAAGCTCTTCGGTTTTTTTATATACTTCCTGCGGCTCGTCTTTTAAAAAGTTAACCGCTCCTCTTATCGCCTTCACTTCTATCTCCGATTAATCTAATTCCGCTTTGTTATTCGATTTATTTGCTATAGCGGTAGCAGCCGCAAATGCCGTACTCCATGCTATTTGCAAGTTAAATCCGCCCGTTAGCGCATCTACATCCAAAGTTTCGCCTACTATGTACAAACCTTCGCAAAATTTACTTTCCATAGTTTTCGGGTTTATTTCCTTAAGCTCGATTCCGCCCGCCGTTACTACTGCCGAATCGATACTTCCGACGGATTTTACCGCAAATTTCAAATTTTTAATTAAAGAAACCAAACTTCCACGCTGCTCTTTTGTAATAAGATTAACCTTTTTAAACGGCGCTATTCCACTTCGCTCTACTACAAAAGGGATCAGCGATTTCGGCAACAACATATCAAGCGAATTTATAAAATTCTTGTTTATATTCTGTTCAAAATCTCTCAAAATACGCCTGTCGAGCGTTTCCCTGTCGAGCGCAGGCTTCAAATCTATATTTAGCTCGATATTTCCTTTGATCCTGTTTATTAACGACGAAAGAGTCAAAATGCACGGACCGCTTACGCCGGTAGCCGTAAACAACATTTCACCGGTACACGACCATGTTTTCGAGCCGTCGGAAACTGATACCTTTACGTTTTTGAGCGACAACCCCTGTAACGATGAAACATCGTCTTTCAACTCTATAGAAGTTAGTGCGGCAACCGGCGAAACGATTGAATGTCCGAACTTTTTCGCAAAAACGTATCCGTCGCCGGTGCTTCCCGTAGACGGATAAGAAATTCCGCCGGTAGCGATAATGACAAAATCAAACTCTTCTTTGCCGCTACAGGAACTAACGCAAAAACGTTGCGATTTTGTTACATCGTAAACTTTACAATTGCATCTGATTTCACCGTTGTTATCGGATATAACCTTTACAAGTGTTTTTGTTACGTCGCTGGCTTTCATCGAGCGCGGAAAAGCTCTGTTTCCCCTTTCCACCACATATTGCATACTGTTGTCTTCAAAGAAATTCAAAGTCTTTTGCGGAGGGAAACTACGCAATGCGCTTTGCAGAAATTTCTTACCGTCGATAACGTTTTCCAAAAATTCGTCTACGGAGCAATTGTTCGTAAAGTTACATCTGCCTTTGCCGGTAATGTAAATTTTCTTGCCGACCTTTTCGTTCTTTTCAAAAACTACGACGTTACAATATTTACTTATAACGGCGGCTGCAAACAAACCGCTTGCGCCGCCGCCGATAATAGCAACATTCATATCAGAAAGGATGAACTTGTGTTTCCTTATTATATATGGTAGTGTCTACGCCCTTGCTCTTTGCAAGTCTTCTCTGGAAGAAGGGTATTGCGAGCTGCGGGAACAATGCGTAAGTAAGCACGTCTTCCTCTTGCTCGAAATACTTATCGATCTCCTTGCGATAGGAATCGAGTTCGGGCTTAAGTCTGTCAGCCGGACGGCAAGTAATGCGCTCTGCGTCTCCGATTACCTTTTTAACTATTTCGGGATTAGGTTCTACCGGAAGTTTGCCGTATTCGCCTATAAGCATGCCCTTTGTCTCTTTAGTCGCCATTTTATATCTCTCGCCCATCAAAACGTTAAGAACAGCTTGAGTGCCTACAATCTGGCTGGACGGAGTAACGAGCGGCGGATAACCGAGATCCGCTCTGACTCTGGGAACTTCCTCCAAAACAGCCTGAAGTTTATCTTCTGCTTTCTGCTGCTTGAGCTGGCTGATAAGGTTGGAAAGCATTCCACCGGGCACCTGATAAGTAAGAGCGTTTACGTTTACTTTAAGAACTTTCGGACTAAGGAATCCGTCGTCCGTGAGACGTTTTGCTACCTTATCGAAATGCTTAGCAAGTTCGCTAAGATCCTCCAGTCTGATTCCGGTATCGTACTCGGTACCTTTAAGCGTTGCAACGAGCGATTCGGTACATGGCTGCGAAGTGCCGTTTCCAAGCGACGAAAGAGCGGTGTCCACTATATCGCATCCCGCCTTAATTGCCATGAGATTAGTCATGTCGCCGGTTCCTGCGGTATTATGCGTATGAAGATGTATGGGCAAATCGATCTTTTCCTTAAGTCTGCTTACAAGTTCGTAAGCATCGAAAGGAAGCAAAAGGTTAGCCATATCTTTTATACAAATGATATCCGCACCCATGTCCTTGTACTGCTGAGCAAGTTTTACAAAGTAATCTATGGTATGAACTTTGCTTGTAGTGTAGCTGAATGCAGCCTCAACCGTTCCGCCGTACTTTTTGGTGCTCTTAATCGCCTGTTCGATATTTCTCGGATCGTTAAGCGCATCGAATATACGAATAATATCGATACCGTTTTTGATAGATAGACGGCAGAATTCGTCTACCACATCATCGGCATAATGCTTATATCCGAGTATGTTCTGTCCACGGAAAAGCATCTGAAGTTTACTGTTAGGCAAAGCCTTACGCAAAGCTCTGAGTCTTTCCCACGGATCTTCGTTAAGATATCTGAGACAGGAATCAAAGGTAGCTCCGCCCCAAACTTCCAATGCATAGAATCCCGCTTTATCGAGCATGGGACACGCAGGAAGCATTTCTTCCAATTTCATTCTCGTAGCGGCTTGCGATTGATGAGCGTCACGAAGAATGGTTTCCATTATTTTAACTTTAGCCATTAAAGTTTACCTCCTATAAGAATAGCGACAAAAGCACGCCTGCCGCAACTGCCGATCCTATAACGCCGGCAACGTTCGGCCCCATCGCATGCATAAGCAAATAGTTGTCGGGAACTTCTTCTTGTCCGACTTTTTGAGATACTCGTGCTGCCATAGGTACCGCAGAAACGCCTGCCGAACCGATAAGCGGATTCATCTTGTTCTTGGAGAACAAGTTCATGACCTTTACCATCAAAACACCGCCACAAGTACCTAAACAGAATGCGGCAAGACCCAAACTTACTATTTTCAAAGAGTCCCATGTAAGGAACGTCGCTCCGTCAGCCTTAGCGCCTACGCAAACTCCCAGAAAAATAGTGATGATATTCATAAGAGCGTTAGAAGCGGTCTCCTTAAGTCTGTCCGCTACGCAGCATTCTTTAAGTAGGTTGCCGAGCATGAGCATTCCGAGAAGAGGCAATGCGGAAGGAAGAATCAATCCGACAAGCGTAGTAACAGCTATCGGGAATATGATTTTTTCCTTTTTGCTTACCTTTCTGAGCTGCGTCATGCGTATCTGACGTTCTTTTTTCGTGGTAAGAAGCTTCATTATAGGCGGCTGTATTATAGGTATAAGCGCCATATACGAATAAGCCGCTACGGCAATCGTGGAAAGATATTCCGAATTCATCTTCGTCGAAAGATAAATTGCCGTCGGTCCATCGGCTCCGCCGATAATGCCTATAGATGCGGCTTCGTTTGCGGGGAAGCCCATGGCAACAGCACCAACGAACGTAGCGAATACACCGAGCTGAGCAGCTGCGCCTATAAGCAAACTCTTAGGATTTGCGATAAGAGGACCGAAGTCGGTCATCGCTCCTATTCCGAGGAAAATGATAGGCGGATATATTACGTCTTTTACGCCTATCGAAAGATAATATAACAATCCTTTCGGATCTGCCGCAGGATTATATAGCTCGGCTTTTGCGCCCGGTATATTGATTAGCAACATACCGAAAGCGATAGGCACAAGCAAAAGCGGCTCGAATTGACGAGCGATGGCAAGATAGAAAAGCACAAAGGCTACGAGAATCATTATATAATTTCTCCAACCCATTTCCGCTATGGAAATAGCTATACCCGTGCTTTCCCACAATCCCTTTAAGGCATCGCCCCAATTGATTGCTTCGGAAAATAACGTCATGATTATTCTACCGTACTATCCTATATACGCCAAGGTGACGCCGGTATCAATGTTGTCGCCCTTCTTAACGGCAAAAGAAACTACGCCGTCTGCCGAAGCTACGATTTCGTTTTCCATTTTCATCGCTTCTATTACTATAATTTTTTCACCCTTCTTAACCGAAGCGCCTTCGCTTACGATGAATCTAAGCACCTGTCCGGGCATGGGCGAAACTACGGCTACTCCGCCGGCCGGTTTAGCCGCATGAGCGGGCATCGCAACTGCAGGAGCAGGCGTCGCAACTGCCGGAGCGGGAGCCGCCGCTACGGGAGCCGGAGCAGTAACTGCTGCGGGCTGAGCGGAAGCGGTCGAACTTGCTTCCTCTACTTCTACATAATAACTTTTTCCGTTCACGTTTACATTAAATTTACGCATAAAATTTTCCTCCGATTCTTAACGAATTCGCTTTATTTTTTTTATTACGAACGGTGCAGTAATCTCGTGCGCACCATCCTTGCTTTCGTCTTCGAGCATAATTGCTACGGCAGCGGTTATAGCTGCGACGGTTTCTTCGTCTTCCTGAATAGTCTCGCTTCTTTCGGCTACGGCAGGAGCAGCCTGCGAAACTTCGCTCGCTTTTTTCCCGCCTTCGAGAGCGTCCAAAATCAATTTGATGAGCTTAACCATACCGATAATGAGCGCCAAAACCACCATTACGATTAACATGCCCAACAAAAGAACTACGAGAGAATCTCCGAAAGTTACGTCAAGATCTTTTATAGCAAAAAGATTCATATTATTTTACCTCTTAGCAGAAAACATCATTACCGCTGCGATAAGGTACTGCCTCGTAAGCGGCGGCAAAATTACGTTGTCTATATATCCGCTTTCGGCAACTGCGCTTGCGCTGCAATTCTCTTCTGCATAAGACTTTGCAAGCTCCACCTCGGCACTTGCCTTATCCTTAGCTGCGGCGATCTGATCTCCGTAAATAAGATTTGCGGTAGCGACGCTGTCAAGCATACCGATATATGCCGAATCCCAGGCTATGGAATAATCAACGCTGCGCTTAGACGCAAAGGCTACGTATCCCAAACCGATAGCGTTACCGGTAATAACCGAAATTTTAGCGTTGTCGGAAACATTGTAACTATACAGCATATCCGCAACGTCCTTTATGAGCGTTCCGTTTTCGGACTGAAGATTGTTTTCCACACCCTTGCAATCCACGAAATTGACTATAGGCATGCAATGAAGTATGCAACCAGAAACGAAATCTGTAATTTTTCTTGCGCCTTTATCGGTAAGTCTTTCGTTTTGCGACGAATCGGTAGCTATGATGCCCACACTCATACCATTAAGACGGGCAAAACCAACCACAACTTCTTTTGCAAATTCCGATTTTATCTCAAAGAAAGAGTTTTTGTCCATGCTTTCGGTGATTATATCTCTCATGCTGCTCGTAGCGCAAAGAGAATTGCACACCCTGTTAGGATTATCGACGCTGTCTTTTTCGGATACCATAAGATAATCGAGCATATTACGAAGACAATCTCTGAGTTCCGCCTCATCGGACACTATACGAGAAACGATGCCCGTTTCTTCGTAATGAACTTTTGCCGTTCCCACCTTATCGGTATCGACTTTAGTCTGTGCGGCAAGAATAAGCGGGCTGGACGTAGCTAGTCTAGCCTTATCGAACGCAATGCAAAAGTCGCAGGACGCCGCAAGGTAGCTTGCCATACCGAAGCAATTGCCCTTCAAAATCATGATGGTAGGCACGTTGCCGTAAGCAAGATTAAGCGCCTTTATAATACCGCCGTATCCTTCCATCGCCTTGATTCCTTCCGCAAAACGTGCGCCGGAAGTATCCAAAATACCTATTACGGGAACGTTCATTTTTACTGCGTCCTCGATGGTCTTGGAAATCTTCTTTGCGCTCTTTTTGCCGATACTTCCCGACAAAACTTCGGAGTTGTTTGCAAAGATACCTACCTGAATGTCGTCGATAGTAGCAAATCCGCTGATAACGCCTTCGCCGGCAGCTTCACCGAGCAAGGATTTACCTTGCACCAATGTAAGCGTTTCGATGAAAGAACTATCGTCGGTTATCGCCCTTATCAACTTGTAAGCGGCAAGTATCGAAGCTGAGTTTTCCATATAAAATAAGCCTCCATGGTAATTGGGATGTCGGGCAAAACCCGAATTCCTCATAGTACTACTATAATACTTCGGAGGCTAAAAAAGCAAGCAAAAAACAACGGAAAAATAAAATTATAAATATTTGTATTATGCAAATCGGTTGAAGCGCACGACAACAAATAGTTCTGCTGAACTAACGTAGAAAAACATAAAAACAGACGTAGCTAAAATTTAAGCTACGCCTCCCGCCCGACAATGCCGAATAGATTATCGAAAAAACGTTATAAAACGTTATGAAACGTTTTAAATTGTTATTTACACACAAAACATCGATAAAACCATATGCAAATTGCCTTTATACATATAAGCTTTTACGCCGTCAAATTATATACTGCTATACGCCGAACGTGCCGACATCTGCCGAATCGTCCCACTCTGCCATAAGCTTTTATTCCGCTCGCCACAAATACACTATTTTCGGTCGGCGCTGCGCCTTTATCGAGTCGCAGAGAAACGATGCTCATGCGACGAATAAACTATTATCGAAACAGTGAACCGACACGTGATATATTCAAAATCTTCAAAAATTGCCCGCAGTACGCTACATGCCTCTGTCTTAAACCATCTTGAGATAATTTATTTCGGCTTCAGTAAGCGGCCTGCTTTCACCCCTGTTAAGTCCTCTCAAACGCAAATCTCCTATGCAAACACGCTTGAGAAAAACAACTTCCCTGTTTAAAGTCTCGAACATTCTTCTAATCTGGCGATTTTTCCCTTCCGAAATAACAACTTCCATTTTTGTTTCGTTGTTAGAATAATCAACGACTTTTATGCGGCATTTGTTTGTTTTTACGCCGTCCAAAACAACGCCTGCTCTGAGTTTGTCAAGATCGGATTCTGATATTTCACCCTCTATTTTTGCTATGTAAGTCTTGGTTATTTCGTTGCGGGGATGAGTTATCCTGTTGGCAAGATCACCGTCCGTGGTAAGAATAAGCAATCCCTCGCTGTCGTAATCCAGTCTGCCTACGGGATAAATACGTTCGCTATGTCCTTTGATAAGGTCCATAACCGTTTTCCTACCCTTTTCGTCGCTTGTAGTACATACGTATCCCTTCGGCTTATTAAGCATAATATAAACATGTTTTTTAAGCGGAGTAACTCTCTCGCCGTCCACAGTCACTATGTCTCCGTCAAAAATTTCGGTAGCCAACTTATCGACAAGTTTTCCGTTCACCTTTACTCTGCCGTCAAGCACCAGTTCCTCGCTTTTACGTCTGCTCGCCACACCGCAATCTGCCAAAAATTTATTTATTCTAACCGTCATGTTTCACTCCGCAAAAATATTCGCAAAATCGCATTACGAAATCAATCGTCGTAATCCAAATCTATGCTTTCCATAGTAAACAAATCTTCGGAAAAAAGCAACCGATTATTGTAATAAATATGAAGTTTTCCTATTTTTTCACCTTTTTGAAGCGGCGCAAGTACGCATGGAGGCAGCTCGAATTCAAATCTCAGCGACATCGCTTCGTCGGGCGTAAACGGGAAATGAGTTACACATGCAAGTCCTAAAGAAACGTGTTTTTGCTCTCCGCCTACTACTTCTATCTCACATAATGGTGTATTTGTGCTTATTATGTCTGTCATAATAAGCGAATTAAAGGCTGTATTTAGCTTTTCGGCGCACTCCTCAAACATGGGACCGCAACTTAAAACCACGCATATATACGTAGCGTCTCCCCTGGTCGCAGAAGACACAAGACATCTCCCGGCCTCTTTGGTAAAACCTGTTTTTACGCCGTCACACCCTTCTAACGACGACAACAATTTATTTTTGTTGATTATAGTATTACCATTGCTAAGCATATAATTCTTACTTTTAACTATTTCGGAAAATTCTTTATTTTTAAGCGCATATGCGGTAATGATCGCCAAATCGTAGGCACTTGTATAATGATTATTTTCCGGCAATCCGTGTGGATTTACAAAATGCGAATTTGTCAATTTGAGCTTTGATGCAATACCGTTCATAAGTTTTGCAAATTCTTCTATTCCACCGCTTGTGTCTAAAGCCAATGCCACGGCACAGTCATTGCCGGATCTAAGCATCAATCCGCAAAGAAGGTCTTTTACCGTGTATTTTTCCCCTTCTTTTAGGTACATTGACGAGCCTTCAACGCCTACAGCGGCCTTAGGGACGGTTACCGTTTTTGTTAAATCGTTATTTTCGATAACAGCAATGGCGGTCACGATTTTTGTAGTACTCGCCATGGGCAGCCTTTCGTTTTCGTTTTTCGCCATAATTAATCGTCCGGAATTTTTTTCTACAACCGCAAATGCTTTTGCCACCGAATCGCCATTAAGCGCAGCTTGTTTTAAATCGATCGCATGAACTTTACCTACAGGAAAAAATGCCATAACCATTATGATAGTTATTATTACAAAACATTTTACAAAATTTTTCATTTTTTAAGTCCTTTTATGGCGGACTCTATGACGTCCGGCAATACATCCAACGCTCTGTCCAAAGTATTTTTATCCGTTGCCGGAGTGAATTTTACGCTTTTTCCGTCGCTCACCAAGAAGCCTATAGGAGTAAGCGTAGCCCCCGCTCCGCAACCGCTCGCAAACGGAAACTCTTCCCCCTCTCCGTATTCGCCGCCACCTGTAACCAACCCGACAGAAACCTTACTTACAGGTATTATCGAGCCACCGTCAGTTGTCATAATCGTTTGCCCTATAATCAGATCCGCATCGGCTATAGCTTTCATTTTAGTTATAGCGTTATCCATTATTCGTTCTATCGGATGAATATTTTCGTTGTACATCATTTAACCTCCGGTCAATTAAAAAGTCCACATATAATATCTGCAGCCGAAACCGAAAATATGCCGGTATAACAAAAGCGCCAATTTTCTTTACTTTGCGTCAGTATTTTCGACGACGTTTGCGAACTCATGACAATAGGAATGATTTTTGTAACACATCTATATAAGCAAAGAACAACGGCAGAAATGATTACGCTCTGAGCGTTTGGAATTATGCACACCTTCAATTGTTCGCAACGACATCGAGTTCTGCGAGTAAAAGAATCAATTATTCTGTTTATCGCTTTCTTTTTTATTGCCGATATAAAATTATTTTTTCTTTTTTTTGACGGAAATGCGCTTACGGAAGACTTATCCTTTAGTTTATTTATAAGTATAGCTATTTTAGCATACAAGTCTACTTCAACTTCAAAAAGCCCGAGTATTCGAATTTTTAAAATTCCTTCGTTTTTACTTGCGCATATATCAACGCAAAAAAATAGCGGCGCATGGGCCGCAACAAAAAAAATTATAATTATGTTGAGAGCAATCAGCATGACCATAGTATTTGCTTTGCTCCGTGCATTATCCCGCTAAAGCTTAAATAATTACGCACAAAATCATCAATATAGCCATACAAATCCATGAAATGAAATAAACAAGCCTTTTATATTTTACGTTAACGTAACCACCGCACACAAAATATATCGGATAAACTAAAAATATATATTCTCCTGCTTTAGCGGTTATCGAGGCATATTTCAGCGATGCCATAGCTGCCGAAACTTTTACCAAAATATTTACGAAAAAGCCGGATACTTTTATTGTAAATCCCATAAACGGAAGTATAGATAAAATTACAGAAATAAAAACGGCAATAAAAGCCGTGGAAATTATAGGCATCAACAGCACGTTTGTCACAACCGAATACGTTTGAATCGTTCCGAAATAATAAATCGTGACAGGCATCACACCCAACTGCGCCCCGACGGAAGCCGACAGCGACTCCGAAATAAATTTAGGTAATTTAAGTTTTTCATGCAAAAATAAGCTTATCGGTTTGGCAAAAACTGCAAGTTCGAATACTGCACATGTACTCATAATCATACCGGCTGTAAACAGCATTTGCGGTGCAACTATTAATATCGCCGTCACGGCAAAGCCCAAAGAGTTAAGTAAATCCTTTTCTTCACCGACCAAAATCGCAGCGCTTGCAACAAGACACATAAAACATGCTCTAAGGACTGACGGTGAAAATCCGGCAAAAATCGCATACAAAAACAAAACCAACGCCGTTATCGCAAAAGACGGAACCTTTCTTACCTTTAATGTTTTTAGCAAAAAGAACAACAGCGAGGTCAAAAAACCTATATGTAATCCTGACACAGCCAAAATATGAGCTACGCCTGCAATAGAAAACGTATCCGCAATCGATTCGCTTATAGCATACCTGTCTCCGCTAAGCATTCCGTACGCCACGTAACCGTTTTCCGCACCCAAGTTATCCACCAATTGCCCGCATACAAATCGATATATTATATCCATCAAATCTGCGTTTCCGTATTTTACGGCGATATCCCCTGCCTCAACCGTCGTGATATATCTTATGTTTGACGAAAACGATGAAAAGTTATACTCGGAATTTTCGCCCAAAACATTTTTAACCTTTACATAACCGCTAAAACTCACCTTGTACCCTATAGGCGCATTATAAAAATCAACTTTATCGTTATTTACACGGACAAGCATTTTTCCGCACACATTCGAGCCGTCAATATTCAAGTTTTTTATTACAACGTAGTTTTTGCCGTCAACGACATAATTCTTTTCTATACTTGCCTTAATATCGTGATTCCCGTCCTCAAGTCCCTTCGGAATCCAATTTGTTGCAACTATCAAAAAAACAGCCACAGCAATTACCGACGTAACGGCGGCAGTAAAAAACGTAACTTGCTTATATGCGGCAATGTTCTTTTTTCGCAAAATGATTCCTGTAATCAAACAGCCGGATACAATAGAAGTCAAAATAATTACGCCGATTGCCGTATAACTAAAGACAAGACGACCGGTAAATACAGCCGCCGCAGTTATAAGAGCTATAATAACAAAACTTCTAAAGTTAACAATCGTTTTCATTAGTTTAAAGTAAGGTTTTTAATATACTTTCCGCCTTCGATTTCCACATTATCTCGAATCAATATATCCGCCATTCCTTTTGCGTCTTTAAGCAACTCCGCATCTATCTTTACACCTCCGAAAAGCTCTTCGGAGCCGTGCTGTCTTGTTCCCAAGAAGTCGCCAGCTCCTCGTTGAGAAAAGTCATATTCGGCAAGCTCGAATCCGTTATCGCACGAAACAAAACGGGACAACCTTTCATTTATTTCGTCGCTTACCACAAAACAATAGCTGTCTAAGCTGCCTCTGCCGACTCTTCCTCGCAATTGGTGAAGCTGACTCAGTCCATACCTTTCTGGATTGTAAATAGCCACGGACGTCGCTGACGGAACGTCTATTCCCACTTCGATTACGGTAGTGCAAACAAGCATAGTACAGCTTCCGCCAACAAATCGAGCCATCTCCTGCGATTTTTTTTGCTCTTTCATTTGTCCGTGAACGATCCCGACGCAATTTCCGTACTTTCTCTTTAAACGGAAATATAAGGAATTTGCCGAAACTAAATCTTCGTCTTCATCAATTCTCGAACACACCAAATACGATTTTTCGCCCTTAAGCCCGTTTGCGTATAAATAGTCAAACATATCGCTCTCTTTTTTTAGAGAAACTACTCGTGTCAATATCTCGGCATGTTTTGCGCACTGTTTTATCGTAGATATGTCCAATGCGCCATAAAGCGTAAGCGCAAGCGTACGAGGAATGGGTGTTGCAGTCATAACTAAAACGTCGACGTCGTCTTTGCTTTCCAGCGCTCCTCGCTGTTTGACTCCGAATCTTTGCTGTTCGTCCGTCACAACAAGCGAAAGCGATTTAAAACGAACTTCATCCGAAATAAGGGCATGCGTCCCGATTGCAATTTTTGCTTCGCCGCTTATGAGCATGGCAAGAGCAAATTCTCTTTCTTTTTTTGTTTGGCTTCCGCAAAGGTTAACGCATTTTATCCCTTTCTTTCCAAAGAAATCTACCGCCTTTTTGTAGTGTTGCTCCGCAAGAATTTCGGTAGGCGCCATAAAAGCACTTTGAAATCCGCAGACAGCCGCATAATACATTGCCAAGAATGCAACTACTGTTTTTCCGCAACCGACATCGCCTTGCAACAGCCTGTTCATTCTTTTGTCTGATTTCAAATCAAAGATAATGTCGTTTACGGCAGATTTTTGTCCGTCGGTCAAATCAAACGGCAGTATGCCTATTGCTTCTGTTATAACGTCAGGCGCAGCCTCGTACTTGTTTTTCTTGTTTTTCGAACCTTGCGACTTTTGTCCTGCATACAGCCGCATCGAAGCGGCAAGCAATTGCAAAGCCACGCTACGAGCAGCTAAAGAAAGTTGGTCCCTATTTTGCGGAATGTGCATAGCCGTAATACATTCACTCATAGTCGGTATTCCGCATTCCCGGCAGTATTCGTCGGGAACATTGCCTTCTACTTTCGTCATCGGCAATGCCTTTCGCACAGCTTCTTTTATAAGCTTGCTCGGCACATCGGAAACAGGTCTGTATATAGTCGTTGCAAATTCTCCTTCATAGTCCGCATGGACAGATACGTACAATTTGGGAGTTTTTCCTCTTTTTAATCGTCCGATTACGGCGTAATACTCGCCATCTTTTAACTGCGACGCCACAAAAGGTCTGTTAAACCATATAGCTTCAAGTTCACTTCCTCCGCAAAGCATTTTTGCGGAAACAATGCATCTTTTTGCCGGAAGTCTCACAACTTTTGGCAATCCGACAAGTTTTGCAACAACTCTCGCTTCCTTTCCGTCCTCAAAATCGCTTACTAAGCAATCGTCAAAAACATATTTATAAGGAAAAAGCGTAAGCAAATCGGCGGGAGTGTATATCCCCGCCTCATTAAGTTTGGCTATCCTCGTTTTTCCTAGACCTTTTATGTCACTAAATTGCATAAGAATAAAAATCGGCGTCTCTCGAACCGCTTAAGGTCCAAAAGACGCCTTACAAATAATTATTTACTCAAGAGACACTATATAATAATACAAAGGCTGTCCGCCGTAATGAATATCGACGTCACACTTCTTATATTTCTGCGAAAGCTCATCGGCGACTTTTGTTGCGTCCTCTTCTTTTACGTCGTTACCGAAGTACAAGGTTATATTGGACACGTCGCTATTCATCATCTTATCTACCAATTCGGTAGTTACACCGGAAACTTCATTACCCTTTGCAACTATAGTTTTTGCATCAACGCCTATTATATCGCCTTCGTTAAGTTGCATATCGTTTATGCAAGTTGATCGAACGGCATAAGTAACCATCCCTGCTTTAACGCTCTTAATCGCATCCGTCATGTTTTCGACATTGTTATCAAGCGTATCCTCCGGATTGAAAGCAAGCACTGCTGACAATCCTTGCGGAACGTTTACCGTCGGAATGATTATAATGTTGCGCTTTGACAAATTTTTGGCTTGCTCTGCTGCCAAAATAATATTTTTGTTATTAGGAAATACAAAAACGTTTTCGGCGCAAATGTGATCGCACGCTCTTGCTATATCCTCTGCGCTCGGATTCATTGTCTGACCGCCCTCGATAACCGTATCTACAAGCAAATCTTTAAATATGTTAGAAAGTCCGTCCCCGGCGCAAACGGTTACCAGTCCGAAAGGTTTAAGTTCCTCCTGACGCTTTTGCATAATGGCTCTGTTCTGCTCGAGCATATTTTCTATCTTAAGTCTGTCAAGTTCTCCCAGTTCGAGAGCTGCGGTAAGAACAACGCCCGGTTGATTAGAATGGACGTGAACTTTAACCATCGACAAATCTCCGATTACCAATACGCAATCGCCTATAGTCATAAGCTTTTCGCGGAATCTGTCTATATCCGCTTCGGTAGTCCACTTATTAAGATTTATAATAAAAAATTCGGTGCAATACGCAAACTCGATATCCGAAAGATCTTCTATATCAAAATGTGCTTCTTCGCTGTATTTAGATGACTTGTCCGACTCTACCGTATCCGAAAATTCCAAGTCGGCTTCCTCTACACCCACTAAGACGTTATAAAAACCTTGGAATATTATCAAAAGTCCTCTTCCACCCGCATCTACTACTCCGGCCTTTTTAAGAATCGGCAACAATTCCGGCGTCATCTTAAGCGCTTCTTCGCCCGCTTCTATGGTTTCTTTTATAAGTTCATCGACGCTCGGACATTTTTTGTAGTTTTTGGTCGCAAAATCGCTCATAGCCTTCACAACCGTAAGGATAGTACCTTCTTTGGGCTTGGTTACCGCTATGTACGCCACCTCGGTACCCTTGACTAAACCTTTTGCAAAATTTCTGCTAGTAATGGATTCGCTTCCGGAAATCGCAGAAACGAAACCTTTAAGTATCTGACTTAGAATAACGCCGCTATTGCCTCTTGCGCCTCGCAACGCACCTTTACCCACACAATCGCATAGATCGTTTAAGTTATTACTTTGGCAAGCTGCCACTTCTTTTGCCGCCGAAAGCATTGTAAGTGACATATTAGTACCGGTATCTCCGTCAGGAACAGGAAAAACGTTTAACGCATCGACATGTTCTTTGTTTACATCAATAAGCTTTGCTCCGTTAAGAATCATTTTACGGAACACTTTACCCGATATATTTTTCATCATAAATGTTAATTCTCCGTTATAAAAAATAATGAAGTCAGATTTTTATATCGAGAACGGTTACATTAATACATTCCACTATCATTCCCGAAAATTTCTCCACTTCATACTGAACGGTTTTTTTTAAGCTGGAAGCAACTGCGCTTATATTTACGCCGTATTTAAATAATACCGACAATTCGATATATATCCTGTTGCCCTTAGCGGTGACCGCAACACCGTTTACTCTGTTTAAATTCTTAAATATTTTATTAAAAGTATCAATTATCTTGCCGGATGAAAGGCCTACTACTCCGTAGCAACCCAAAGCAGCGCAACCAGCGACCTGTGCTATTGCGCTTTCGGTTATAGATATTCTGCCATAAGTATTATATGTTTTAACGCTCATAGAAAAATCCGAAGTAATAGTCTAAGCAGTTTAAACTGCCATACCTATATATTTTAACTTATTTACGATCCAAAATCAAGGATTTGAACGTGCTAAACAAAAAAATATTATTTTTTTATTTTTACCCCGCTTTTTAGTTGCATATTTATGGCGGTTTATGGTATATTCTTTAGGCAGTTGATTTTTGGAGGTGTAATTATGAGTAGAGTTTGCGTTATATGCGGTAAGGGCAGAGTGAGCGGCAACAATGTAAGCCATTCTAACAGAAGAACCAAACGTACTTTCAACGCTAACGTTCATAAAGTTCAGGTCGAAATAAACGGTGTAAAATCCACCGAATATGTTTGCACCCGTTGCATGAGAACTAGCAAAAAAGCCGATTAATTTTTATATTCGGCTGTACAATTTTATTCTGTTATCTTAAAAGCGTTCGAAATTTCGAACGCTTTTTTCTATGTATTTATCTTACGAATATTCTTAAAATCAAGCTTAATATTTTAGGCGCCTTTATACAAATTATTTTCATACGCTGTTCTACCTCCCTTTTCGGGCAAATTTCCGGTGAATGCGCATATTTATCTTTCAACAAAAATCAAAACGCTACCTTCACCCTTACCTACGGATATCAATATTTCGTCGCAAACCGATTGATTGGACATTCCTATCAGATGTAACTTATTCAGTATAAGCCCGCCGGCATCAAACTTTAACCCTCTCGTTTGTATTATATGCGCCGTATCGGAATATGGCACTATAGAAACGATTTTATTTTTACCGCATACTATCGAAATATCGCCTTTTGTGTAATATACGTCTGCTTTTTCGCCCTTTAAAACAGCTTTAATTTCGTACCAATCCGCCAAAGCAAGCAAAGCGATATTTGCGTATTCGTGATCTATTCTACCGCCGAATCCTCCGTATATCTCCACCGAACCAATGCCAAGCTCGGCAGCTTCTTTGACTACGAGATGTCCGTCGGTATAATCCTTATCTATAGGGAATTTTTTAACGTTTTTGCCGGTGGGAATATATCCGAGCGAATCGAAATCGCCCATGATTACGTCAGGCTCGATATATTTTTGCAGATATCTCAAAGCTCCGTCTGCACATATAACGGTTTTTCCTGCGAAAGAAATAGATTTTAACGTTTTTTCCGAAGGGGCGTCGCCGTTAAGAAATATCAAACCTTCCTTCATTTTCTCATTTCCTCTATCGTGGCTTCCGGTTTTGCGCTGCCAAAAATAGCGCTGCCTGCCACTATAGCTTCAGCTCCCGCCATTTTAGCCTCGTTTACGTTTTGACTCGTGATTCCGCCATCTATCTCTATAATACATTTCGGATTTAGCTCGTCTCTCATTTCTTTAATTTGTCTGAGTTTATCAAGCGCAGATGGAATAAATTTTTGACCGCCGAACCCGGGATGCACGCTCATAACCAATACCAAATCGCACTCTTTTATATATGGTCTTACGGCATCTGCAGGCGTTTCGGGGCTTATAACCACGCCGCATTTACAGCCGTATTCTTTAATCAGTGACAAGGTTTCGATTACTTTTTCCGTTGCCTCAACATGGACAGTAATATAATCGGCGCCGGCTGCGGCAAACTGCGGAATATATCTTATAGGCTCGGTAATCATAAGATGTACGTCAAGAGTCAAATCGGTAACTTTTCTAATATCTTTTACCATTTTCGGTCCAAACGTAATATTCGGCACAAAAATACCGTCCATAACGTCACAATGGATCCAATCGGCGCCGCTGTCTTTCATTCTTTTTACTTCTTCTCCCATCTTAGAGAAGTCGGCGCTGAGTATAGACGGCGCAATAATAGTCTTATTCATAATCATTTCCCCCGAAAGTTTTTGTTTTGTTGATTTTTTAGTTTAGTGTAAATGTCTATATACCTAAGGTATCGTCCTTTGTCTATTTCGCCTCTTTCTACGGCGTCTTTAACTCCGCAGTCAGGTTCGCCAACGTGAGTACAGTTCCCGAAATAGCACTCTCTTAATTTAAAATCCCGATAGTAATTTTTTAGCTCTTCCGCTTTTATGTCAAATACATCCAAAAGACTGAATCCCGGAGTATCGGCAACGTAACCATTTCCGACTCTGAATATTTCCGAAGAAGTCGTAGTATTTTTACCTCGTTCGATACGACTCAAATCTCCTACCTTTTCGTTACGTCCAGTGATAGCGTTTATAAGCGAAGTTTTACCCACAGCCGACTGCCCGGCAAAGCAACATAAACCTTCGATCGTATCGACAAGCTCCTTAACGTCGCCATATTTTGCCGATACAAAAACCACATCGTCTACCGCATCTTTATAGCAACTTATATCGGGCAAAGCCTCGTCACATTTGTTTACACATAAAACAACTTCCATTCCTTGTTTAAAACAATTGATTATCAACTTATCTATCAATGCGTAATCCGGCGAAGGTGAATGACTTATAACTATGATAACTTTGTCCACATTGGCTATAGCCGGTCGAATCAATGAGTTTTTGCGTCCTTTTATCGACGAAATAACATAGCCGTGTTCAGTCAGAGCGAGTTCTGCAAAATCTCCGCATAAAACTGCGTCTTTTTTGTTCTTGTTACGTGACATGCACTCAAACGTGTTCTGTCCGTCTGACACCGTAAATTGAAAGTTTTTATTTTTTATCACTCGATACGTCAACGTAACTTCTCCTTAACTGACCGCATGCACCGCCTATATCTGCGCCAAACGATCTTCTGATTGTTGCCGATACCCCAAAATTTTTGAGCCTTTCCAAAAATCGATCGGCTTCTGCCTTAGTGCAGCCTTTAACGTTTTTTTCTTTAACCGGATTAAGCATAATAAGATTCACGTGCGAAGGATACCCTTTAGTTAACTCGCTAAGCCGTTTAGCGTCAAAAAAGTCAATATTTGAGCCTTTAACCATCGAATATTCAAATATAATCCTTCTGCCTGTTTTTTGAAAATAATATTTTACCGCCCCGATTATCTCGGTTATCGAGTATTTATTGGCTATAGGCATAAGCTGTCTGCGGGCATCGTCGGTAGTGGCGTGCAGCGATACCGAAAGCGTCACCGAAAAGCCGTCGTCTGCAAGCTGCCTTATCTTAGGAACGATACCGCAAGTCGAAAGCGAAATATTACGCTGGCTTATATTGATTCCTCGCTCTCCGCTTACCAGTCGCAAAAACTTAGTCACTTCATCATAGTTGTCTAAAGGTTCGCCGCTACCCATAAGGACTATATTGGTTACAGCTCTTTTTCCTTTTTTCTCGGCAAAAAATCCGTTAAATGCAAGCACTTGCCCGAGTATTTCTCCAGCCGTCAAATTGCGCACCAAGCCGCCTATGCCGCTTGCGCAAAAAGCGCAACCCATTCGACACCCCACTTGCGTTGACACACAAACAGTGTTTCCGTAATCATGCGGCATAAACACGCCTTCCACTATATTGCCGTCGTCGAGAGCAAACAAAAATTTAGCCGAACCGTCTTTGGATACAAAAGTTTCTTTTATCGTTACCCCTAAGGCGAAGCGGCTCTTCAACTGCTCCAACATTTGTTTGGGTAAAACGGTAACATCCTCCCATCTTGCTCCGACGGATACCAAATCATACAATTGTCTGGCTCGAAACGAAGGAGTTAAAATATCTATGTCGTAAAGTTCTTCGAGGGAATAATCAAGTAAATTCTTTCTCATTTTCTTTTCAGCCTCGCTACAAAAAAGCCGTCTGCTCCCTTGTTTATAGCCGGAAGCAACCTTACGAATCCGTCGCAACTATTCCCTACGGCATCTTTAGTAAAATCATCGTTATTACGCAAAAATTCGCTTATAACGTTATCATTTTCTTTTTTAAATATGCTGCAAGTCGAATAGCACAGATATCCGCCTCTTTTTACATACATTTTAGCCGTGTTTAAAATTGCATTTTGCGACTCTACGATTTTTGCTATATCTGTTTGCGTCCTATTAAACATGACGTCGGGTTTGCTCTTAAAATCGCCGCTTCCGCTACACGGAACGTCGCATACGACCAAATCGAACCTATCTAACCATTCCGGCATGATTCGCCTTGCGTCGCACAGACATGCGTTGACGCCCGATTTCATTCTCTTAACATACTTTTCGATTAGCTCGACTCTATGCGGGTGTATATCGCAGCAAATTATACTTGCATTCGTAAGTTCTTCCAAATAAATCGACTTCCCTCCCGGCGCACCGCATAGATCCAAAATCGTATTAGGACTTATTCCGTCTACGTAAGCGTTTACTGCAACTGTCGATGCATATGATTGAACGGTATACTCGCTTGGCACAAGATTTTTCGTAGTCGCATAATTCACGAAAAAGCCGTATCTAGTGCTTTCGTACTCTCCATTCAGTTTCTTTTTCAGCCCCTCTTTGGTAATCACCCTACCGTTATTGCGGATATGTACTCGTTTTTCCGCCTCGCCTTTCATAATTTCTTCTGCTGTTTCGTATCCGTAATCGGATATAAGTTCTTTCACTATCCATAACGGAACACTGTACGTTATGGACAAGTAATCGGCATTACTGACTTCACCGATCTTTGGAAGCGTTACGGATGACGCATTACGCAAAACTGCGTTGACAAAACCGCTTACGCCTTCTTTGCCTAACGCTTTTACGAGTCTTACCGTTTTGTCCGTAGCGGCATAAGCGGGAGTATTTCCGTACCAAAGCATATATAAACCCATTTTTATGGCAATCCCCACACTCGGCTTTGGCTTTTTTTGCGTGAGCTTAGACAAGACATAGTCAAACTGTACGTTTTTCTCCAACGTTCCGTAAAACAAATTCGACACGTATGCCTTGCCGCTTTCGCTGTCAATTTCGTTAAGTTGCTTACTTAAACTAATGGCACCGTACCCCTTTTCGACGAGCACGTTTCGCAGAAGCCGAAAGCAAATCAATTCTCTGGAAATATCAGTTGCCAAAATGCTCTCCTCTATTCAGTCGTTTGCCGTTAAGAAATGCGGCGACATCCATAACTTTTTTACCGGACGGCTGTAACGAAGTTATGTTTATAGCTCCTTTACCGCATCCGACAACTATACCTTTTTTATCCGCTTTAAGCACCTGTCCCGCTTCGCCGTTTTCATCGGACAACGTAGCTCTATAAATTTTTATCCGCTCGCCGTTTAACGTCGAATAGGCAATCGGCGAAGGGTTAAAAGCTCTTATTTTGTTATAAATATTTTCCGCAGAATCGAGCCAGTTTATTAAAGCGTCTTCGTCCTTTATCATTTTACACTTTGTTGCGCCTGACTCGTCTTGTTTTACTTTTACTGCCGTCCCGGCTTCTATTTCGTCAAGAGCTTCGGCAAGCAAGGACGCTCCGACTTCGATCAGTTCCTCGGTCAATTCTCCTGCCGTTTTATCGCCTATCGTCACGCTTTGGCTAAGTATAATATCGCCTGTATCCATCCCTACGTCGGTTTGCATTATGGTAACGCCGGTAACTTTATCTCCGTTTAAAATTGCGGACTGTATCGGCGAACTGCCTCTATAACGTGGCAAAAGCGACGTATGAACGTTAACTATGCCGTACCGAGGCAGATCGATTATTTCTTGCGAAAGAATCTGCCCGTAAGCTGCGGTAATAAAAATATCGGCGTCTATTGCCTTAAGTTCGTCTACGTTTTTTTTAATCCTTTCGAACTGATATACTTTTATTCCGTTTTCGACGGCGTACTTCTTCAGCGGGGTCGGCAGCAAATTTCCTTTTCTATCTTTAGCCCGATCCGGTTGCGACACTACGGCGGTTATCGTATGCTTAGGCGGTATTCTTTTCAATATTTCCGCCGAAAACTCCGGCGTACCCAAGAATAATATTTTCACTCGTTGTCACCGCCTTCTCCGTGTTCTCTGTCAATAAACAATATACCGTCAAGGTGGTCTATTTCATGGCAAAACACTCTTGCCAAATCGCCGTGAGCTTTGTATCTGTACACTTGTCCGGTTCTATCTGCCGCATCTACCACTACACAATTGGGCCTAATGATATTCGCTTGTTCTCCGGGTATAGAAAGACAACCCTCAACCTTGCATTGAGTGCCCGATGATTTTACTATCACAGGGTTAACCAATTCATAAAATTCTTCGCCGTCAAGACTCACGACGCAAATACGACGTAACATTCCTATTTGCGGAGCAGCCAATCCTACCCCGTCGGCTTTTATCATTGTTTCTTTCATATCATCGATAACGATACCGAGACGCTCGTTAAACATTTTTACTTCGCTGCACTTTTCTCTCAATATCGGATCACCGTATTTGACTATACTTCTTAATGCCATCGTTAATCTCCTCAGCTTAAATTGTTGGGATTAGTCTCCACAAAAACGTTAATTTTATTACTTTTGTTATTATCTGCTATTCGATAAATTTCCGTTATATAATTATCGTAATTTTTTTTCAGCCTGAGCAAAATCTGAGCTCTGACCATACCTTTAATTCGTCTCACGGGCGACCACATGTAGTTAAGAAATGCAAAATCTTTCAAGTTATCTTGCGCCAGATTTTTTATTTCGTCATACATCGACTTCAGTGCGTTTCCTACGAGTGATTCGTCCTCTCCGGACACAAGAACCCTGACTATGTAAGTAAACGGAGGAAACAACGTAAGCTCGCGCAAATTACATTCTTTTTCGTAAAATCCTTTGTAATCGTTGGAAATCGCAAATTTATACACATAATGTGACGGGCTGTAAGTCTGCAAAATTACCGAACCCGTTTTTTTATCTCTTCCGGCTCTGCCTGCTACTTGAGTAATGAGTTGATATGTTCTTTCGCTCGCTCTGTAATCCGAAAAATGCAAACTCATATCTGCGTCCACTATACCTACAAGGGTAACGTTAGGAAAATCATGCCCTTTGGCTATCATCTGCGTACCGACAAGCACCTGCGCCGAACCCGACGCAAATTCTTCAAGTATTTTCAAATGTGCGTCTTTTCCCTGAGTAGTGTCATTGTCCATTCGCACAACGTTTACGTTAAACAATTGTTTAATTCGTTCTACCACTTGTTCGGTACCTACAAAGCCTCTTTTTACATGCGCCGAGCCGCATTTCGGACATATGCTAAAAGGCTTGTACATACTTCCGCAATAGTGGCACTTTAACACGTCATCCTCTTTGTGATAAACCAGGGAAACATCGCATCTATCGCATTTGGCAACATATCCGCAACTTCTGCACATAAGATAGGACGAGTATCCTCTTCGATTTATAAAAATAATCGCTTGATTTCCCTCTGAGATGCAGCTTGCAAGTTTATCCGTCAGTTTTCTCGAAAAAACGTCGTTATTTCCTGCCAGAACTTCTTTGCGCATATCGACAATCGAAATATGCGGCATAGGTTTATGATTGACTCTTTCCGGCAACTCGATTAACTTGTATTCGCCGATTTTTGCCTTATAATAGCTTTCTATAGAAGGAGTTGCGCTGCCCATAACTATATTGCATCCGTTGTAATCTCGTCTGAAGCGAGCGACTTCGGAAGTAAAATAGCGAGGATTGCTTTCGGAAGTGTAACTGGAATCGTGTTCCTCGTCGATTATTATTATTCCCAAATCGGACAGCGGAGCAAACACCGCAGATCTTGCGCCGACTGCGACCACCGCCTCGCCCGAAATCAATCGCCGCCACTCGTCAAATCGCTCTCCCACACTGAGTCCGCTGTGCAATATAGCTACTTTTTCACCGAATCTCGCTCTGAACAAAGCAAACACTTGCGGTGTAAGCGATATTTCGGGTACAAGCATTATGGCTGTTTTGCCTCTATCCAGTTGATCGGATATACAACGCATATATACTTCGGTTTTACCGCTGCCAGTCACTCCGTGCAGTAAAAAAGTTTGTTTGCTACCTGAGCTTATCTCATCAACAGCCGATTGCTGCGCCGGCGTAAGCGTAACAAACTTGTTTTCTCTCTTTACGTCCTTGTACGGAACTCGGTTTACGCCGACTTCCGTTACTTTGAATATACCTCTCTGAACCAGATTTCGCACTGCGGCAGCCGAACAGCGAGAGCTAAGCTCGCTATAAGGCACGGTTCCTCTCTCTTTGACATATTCGTAAGCCTGCTTCTGCATAACAGCGTTTTCTTTGATTACGACGGGGATTTTATCGTCTATGCAAACGATTTTTTGCACAAGCTCTTTTACTTTACCGCCTCGCATTTGCGAAGGAATAAACAAACGCAAAACATCTATTATTCTAAGATTGTAGCGTTTGCGCATATACTCCATAAGTTTCATCATCTCCGGCGTTATTACCGGGTATGCGTCCATAACTCCAATGATGTTTTTTACTTTATCTAACGAAAGTTCCGAACTCTCGGTAAGTTCTATTACGTAACCTTCGATAACCCTATTGCCAAAAGGAACCGAGACTCTACACCCCGGCTCCACACAAAGATCTCCGACGTCATAGTCGAATACTCTGTCCAATTCGTTATTGCTTATGTCGACTATTACCTTAGCAAACATCGCTTATCTTATCCAAAATCACATCGGCTAATCGAGCTTTCGTCATCATAGGTAAGCTCTCCTCTCCGCTACGGGTAACTATGGTAGCTACGTTTGTATCCACGTCAAAACCCGCTCCGCTTTCGGTTACGTCGTTAGCGACCGCCATATCAGCGTTTTTCGCAATAAGTTTCCTTTTTGCGTTTTCCACCAGATTTTGCGTTTCGGCAGCAAAAACCACGAGCTTGCGTTTGCCTTTAATCTTTCCGATCGTAGCCGCTATATCGGGATTTTTTACAAAATCCACATGCAACTCGCCGCTTTTTATTTTGTTATCGCTAAAATAAACGGGCTTATAATCCGAAGGAGCGGCAGCCATTATAATGACGTCCGCATTTACAGCATACTCCGCCGTTTTATCCAGCATCTCTTCGGTAGTTGTCACTCTGACAATCGTACATTCTTTGGGTAGCTGCACCGAAACGTAGCCGCAAATCGCAATGACATCTGCGCCACGCTCCATAGCTGCGTTTATAATCGACAGTCCCATTTTTCCGCTGCTTGCGTTTGTAATAAAACGAACGGGATCTATGTATTCTCTCGTCGATCCCAACGTAACCAAAACCGTCTTACCGACATAATCACGCCTCGGCTTAAGAATGTCGACTATACGGTCTACTATCGAGTGCGGCGATGCAAGTCTGCCTTTCCCTTCGTCGCCGCAAGCAAGCACTCCGCTTTCGGGTTCAACAAACAAAAAGCCACGTCTTATAAGAGTATCTTCGTTTTGCTTATATGAAGCAGAATTGTACATGTTAACGTTCATAGCCGGCGCAATAAGCACGGGCTTAGTAAATGCCATAACCGTGGTAGACAAAAAATCGTCGGCAATGCCGGTTGCGAGTTTGCCGATGACGTTTGCCGTACAGGGTGCAATCACAAAGATATCGCATTTTTTGGCAAGCGAAACGTGTTCGACTTCCCACTCTCTGTCAGGGTCGAAATTTTTTGTAACCACTTTATTACCCGATAACGTTTCAAACGTAAGCGGAGCAACAAAATTTATGGCATTTTGCGTCATTATAACATGTACGTCCGCACCTAATTTTTTTAATGAGCTCACTATTTCGCAAGCTTTGTAGGCGGCGATACCTCCCGTGACGCAAACAGCTATTGTCTTGCCCGAAAGAATCAAATCGCTAATCCTCGTAAGCTAACCTAACTTTGCCTTCATACACTTCCTTAGATGCGTATGTTATGGAGTTTTCGCCGCTCGCCTCAAGTAAGTCGGACTTTTTATCTTCCAAAAATCTTGCTCTTTCCGCAACCAATATAGCGAGTTCGTACTTGCATCCTACTTTTTGCACCAATTTATCAATAGGCGGATCAATCAACATAAATATTACTCCTTGCAACTGCCGAAAAGCAGTTTGTTTAATTTTTGTTTATTTCTGAACACCTTAGAGCGTTCGGAAAGAATTATACCCACGGCTTTCTGAATAGATTCGTCCAAAACACCGTTAAAAATAATATAATCGAAATTTTCACATTCGGCGAGCTCTCTTCTCGCCTCGAATAGTCTTCGCACAATGCTCTCTTCGGAGTCGGATGCTCTGCCCCTAAGGCGGCTTTCCAAAAGTTCGAAAGACGGCGGCATAATGAATATCGTGACGCATTCCGGAAATTTATCTTTTATCTGTCTCGCTCCGCAAACGTCAATCTCGAGCATGATGTCCTCGCCTTTGTCTACCACGTCCATAACGTGTTTTTTGGGAGTACCGTAAAAATTTCCGAAAACCTCGGCGGTTTCCAACAGTTCATCGTTTTTAAGCATCTGTTCGTACTGCTCTATGGTACGAAAATAATACTCGACGCCTTCTCGTTCCTTTTTGCGGGGTTGACGAGTCGTAACGGACACCGAAGTATGAATAGAAGGCATCCTTTCCAGTATAGAATTATATATCGTGCCTTTACCGGCTCCCGAAGGACCGCTGATAACTATCAACAAACCTTTATCCATAATTTATTCCACGTTCCTTATCTGCTCTCTTATCTTTTCCAACTCGTTCTTCATTTCTACGACGTGATTAAGCAGCTCGATGTCTGCAGACTTACTGCCCATCGTATTTATTTCTCTATTCATTTCCTGAGCCAAAAAATCCAGCTTTCGTCCGGCCTCACCATCAGATTCTATCACGTCGGCAAATTGGCTTATATGCGAATCCAATCTGCTTATTTCTTCGTTAATGTCCGCTTTGTCGGCAAAGAACGCAACTTCGTTGATAAGTTTGGCCTGATCGACTTCAACCGAACATAAATATTCTTCGATACGCTTGGTAAGCTTTACTCTGTATTCGTCTATCACGAAAGGAGCTCTCTGCTTAATCATATCAAGATGAACTCTTATGTTGTCTATAAGTCTCTCAAAGTCGGCTTTAACCGTAAGTCCTTCCGTCTCACGCATCTCGTTAAGAGAAATAACGGCGTCGGACACCGCTTCGTCGAGCATGTCGCATAAAACATCGGACTCATCGTCCTTAACAAGCGTTATAACGTCTGGGCAGCGCATGAGATCGGAGTTTGAAAACTCGTCCGGTATACCGAATCTGGCAGAAAGCTCGCCTGCTGCTTCGGTATAGAGGGATGCCAACTCGTGATCTACGCAAACCGATGCGCCGCAAGAAGTATCTTTAAGGTCGAAATATACGTCTATACTGCCACGTTTAAGTACGGCTGAAATGCGTTTTCGTATAATTTCGTCGCCTGCCATGAGATACTTGGGCAATCTGCTGTTTATTTCCAAAAATCTGTTATTTACAGATTTAAGCTCCACTGTAAGCGTCTTTGTACCGTAATTCGACACGCCTTTTCCGTATCCCGTCATGCTTTTCATAAAAAACACCTCTGTAATGTAGCAAGCCTATAAATCTTCGGCTACCTAAAAAACTATAGTCGTTTAAGCCGTTTACGCTCAAAGCACAGCCAAAATATTCACATTTATATTATATCATAAGATAAAAATAAATTCAACTGTTTAGAAGCTGCAAAAACTCATTCTCGTCCAATATTTTTATGCCGAGACTGCGGGCTTTGTCGAGTTTAGAACCTGCATTTTCACCTGCAACTACAATATCGGTAGTTTGCGTTACCGAGCTTTGCGCCTCGCCGCCGTTTCTGCGAATAAGTTCGGCTGCCTGGCTTCTCTTAAGTGAAGTCAAAGTGCCTGTTAAAACCACCTTTTGGCCCTGAAAAACGCCGCCGCTGCGAGAGAAATAAACGGGATTCACTCCGAGATTTTTCAGATGCGACAATTTTTCCTTATGCTTGATAAAATATTCGACGATATAGGAAGCGGTAAGCTCGCCGACGTCCGGCAAAAGAGCAAGATCCTCTTTTGTTGCGTTTTGCAAAGCTTCGAACGATTGATATTTGTCCGCTAAATCGGCAGCCATTTTTTTGCCGACGTTCGGAATACCTAACGCCGCTATAAATTTACTGAGTTCGACATCCTTGCTCTTAGCTATGCTTTTGAGTATCTTTTCCGGTTTCTTATCCTTAAATCCTTCCAAATCGGCAAAATCTTCTAATTTTAACTTATATAAATCCTCTACAGAGTTCAAACCTGTTTTCTTATGCAAAAGCTCTATCGTCTTTTCGCTGATTCCGTCAATATCCATACAATCTTTCGATGCGTAGTGAGTAATTCTTCCCACAATTTGCGGAGTGCAACCATACTCGTTAGGGCAAAACAAATTTGCTCCTTCTTCCTCCAGCTTCGAGCCGCATGACGGACAATACTGCGGCTTTGGAACGTTGATTCCGTCAAGCTCCTGCGCCACCCCCAGAACTTCGGGAATGACGTCGTTACTCCTGCGAATAAACACGGTTCCGCCGATTTTGATTTTTTTACGTTCTATATCGCCGTAATTGTTAAGCGTAGCTTTTTTGACTGTTGCGCCGCAAAGCTCGACAGGCTCCAATACAGCGAGCGGCGTAAGTTTACCGGTTCTTCCTACCTGCCACTTTACATCTTTTAGCATGGTTGTGGTTTCTTCCGCCTCAAACTTATAAGCTATAGCCCATCTCGGAAATTTATCGGTAAACCCGAGCTTTTCTCTCAGTTTTACGTCGTTAACCTTGATAACCATTCCGTCTATATCAAAGTCAAGCTCATCCCTCTTTACTCCTTGTATAGCCTCTATTATTCTATTTATGTCAGACGTAACAAGCAATTTTTCTGTCTTAAAGTGATTATCTTTAAGTATTTCTATCATTTGAGCCTGCGATTTTATTTCTTCTTCGCTATAGTTAACATTATAAAAAACAATATCCAGATTGCGGGATGCTGTGACTTTGGGATCTAGATTTCGCACTGCGCCCGCCACTCCGTTTCGCGCATTTTTGAGCGGTTCTTTTGCGGTAAGATTATATGCTTTAAGTGCGCTCAAACGCATTATGCCCTCGCCTTGCGCTTCCATAATTCCTTTATACTTTATAGAAAGCGGAATAGATTTTATAGTTTTAACTTGTTCCGTTACGTCTTCGCCGACAGCTCCGTTACCTCTCGTAGCCGCACCGACAAATAATCCGTTTTCATAAGTAAGACACAGAGTCAACCCGTCCAACTTGTACTCGAGCGTATATTCTATTTCTTTACCACCGTTTATCTCTTTGAGTTTTTCATCCCACTCAATCAGCGCCTCAAACGTTTTGCATTTATCGAGGCTGTACAGTCTCTTAATATGCGTATGAGGAGTAAACTCCTTTATCGGTTCGCCGCCCACCCTTATGGTTGGCGAATCGGGCAAAACGACGCCTTCGCTTTTTTCTAACGCAACAAGCTCGTCGTAAAGCAAATCATATTCTTTGTCCGAAACTATCGGATTATCTAAAACGTAATAGTCGTAAGCATATTTATTCAGTAGCTCCACAAGCTCTTTCATTCTTTGCGAATTCATCGATTACTCCTTACTTATAGGCGCATACGCAAGCGCAATATTCATCTTTCCGTATCCGTCAAACTCTATAATAGCCGATTGTGATATTCCTGTTCCTTTTACGGAAACGATTCTGCCGACTCCGAATTTACGATGTCTAATTTTGTCACCCTCTTTAAAATCAAGTTGTTCGGTCGTAGCTCGTCGACTCGGTTTGTTTGCGGAAGAAACAAATTTATTCACCTTTTCCGTGCGAGAGCGCATCTCGTCCAAAGAACTATCGCTGTCGTAATCATACGACTCTTCGCTTCTGAGCGTTCTTCGTGGAGTCGGCTTTATGTCTAACCCTATTTCCGCTAAAAAGCGGCTCGGAGCAGTCGGCGAGGTCTGACCGTACATAAAACGAGAACGAGCTTGCGTAATATACAGCCTTTCCATAGCTCTGGTTATCGCAACATAAAATAATCTTCTTTCTTCCTCTATTTCCGATTTGATTTTCGCTCTCGAAATCGGGAAAAGTCCCTCTTCCATTCCCACAACGAAAACAACCTTAAATTCCAAACCTTTTGCACTGTGAGCTGTTGCTATATTTACACAATCACCGCCGTCCTCCTGATCCAAATCGCTCCAAAGAGAAACAGACTGCATATAATCCTGCACGGAAGCCTCGGGGTTATTAGAAGAATATTCCTTTATAGAAGCCACCAATTCGCTTATATTCGCTTTTCGTGCGTCATTTTCTTCATTTGGTTCCGAATACAGAGTTTTCAAATCGAGCATTCTTACAAGATAGCTCATCAGTTCGTACAGCTCGAGTTCGCCTTTATACTTGTTTAAATTTCTGATAACCGCAGCAAACGGTGCTACTTTGCTTTGAACCGCAGCCCCCAATCCCTCGTTTTCCACATTTACGATGACATCATACAAACTGCGAGAAGTATCTATCGCACGCATGGAAAGTTTGTTTATCGTGCTTGCGCCTATTCCTCTTTTAGGAAAGTTTATTACCCTCGTTATAGCCTCGTTATCGAGCGGATTGGCGATTATTCTGAAATACGCCAAAAGATCTTTTACTTCCTTTCGATCAAAGAATTTAAATCCGCCGTATATTCGATGAGGAATCCCGTACTGCAAAAATCTTTGCTCAAACGGTCGAGAAGTTGCATTTACCCTCATAAGCACTGCGAAATCCGACAATTTATATCCCTTTCGTCGTAGTCCGAAAATAGTTTGCGCAACATAATCGGCTTCTTCTCCGTCGCTTTTCGCAGCATAATATTCGGGCTTTATTCCTTCATCGTTATCTGTCCAAAGTTTTTTTTCTATTCTCGACGTGTTGTTAGCTATAAGCTTATTGGCAAGCGAAATTATATTTTTCGTGGAACGATAATTTTGCTCCAACTTATATACTCGGCAATTAAAATCGCTTATATACTTCCGAATATTGGATATATCCGCTCCGCGCCAACCGTAAATACATTGATCTTCGTCTCCGACCGCACAAACGTTACGATACTTAGCCGCAAGAATTTTTATAAGCTCATACTGGATGGCATTGGTGTCTTGAAACTCGTCTACGTGAATATACTTGAATTTCTCTTGATAATACTCCCTCGCCTTAGAAGATTCACATAAAACTTTTTTTGCGTTAAGCAATAAGTCATCGAAATCCATTGCATTATTCTCTTTTAAGCTGAATATGTATTGCCTATAACAGTCGCATATATCTTCAATTGACGTAACGTAAGCATACTCTGTCAGATATTCGTCTGCATCGAGCCCCAAGTTCTTTGCATTGGAAATGTGATACGAAACCGCCTTTTTAAAATCAGCATCGCTATCTTTTTCCTTAAGAATGTCTGCTATTAGCTTATCTTTTTCCGACTCGGTGTAAATGCTAAACGACGAAGAATATCCTATTTCATTCGCAAATCTGCGCAGCATTTTTGCGCACATGGAATGAAATGTGGAAATCCATACGTCTTTACCCTCCGGCGTCATTTGGCAAACTCGCTCAGCCATTTCGTTTGCCGCCTTATTAGTAAACGTTATAGCCAAAATATTATACGGAGGCACGCCTTTTTGATTGATAAGGTACGCTATCCTATGCGTCAACAATCGAGTTTTGCCGCTTCCTGCGCCGGCAGTAACCAAAATTGCGCCTTCGGTATCGAGTACAGGCAGTAACTGCTCTTTATTTAACTTACTAAGATCATATTCCATAAGTTACATTATACCTTACAAAAGTCCTCGCCGTCAACGAATTGGCATTAGTGACAATCAAAAAACAAGCCGTATCGGTAACGGTATTAAAAATTTTTCTCCGCCATACCCCGACACGGCTCGTTTATTAAATTATTTATTAATTCTGTCTTTATACGGAAGAAACAACTCTGATATTTCGTTAGCGGAAAGATGACTTTTTTGCATCAATTCGTTTGACAGAACATCCAACATATCTTTATTTGCTCTTATTTCCTCTATGGCTTGCGACATTTGCTCAGACAACAGTTTGTTTACCGCCTTACGGACTTCCTTAGCGACATCGCCGCTACGAAGCGTACGGGGATCGGAAACGGCTAGCCCGCATTCGTCCACCATTCCGTACGAACACACGATACGTTCGGCTATAGCCGTTGCCTAAACAAGATCTCCGCTCGCTCCGGTCGATACGCCTCCGCACTCGCCGTAACATACTATCTCGGCAGCTCGACCGCCTAACGCCACTCTTATTCGACTAAGCAACTCATCTTTAGTATATATGGTCTTCTTTTCGGTCGAATCGTGCTGCATATATCCGCCGTGGTCGGATCTGGCTACGATTGTCAAATAAGACGGAGTTTCTCCGGATTGCCAACACAAAAAAGCATGCCCCGCCTCGTGTCTTGCCACTCGTTCGACCTCAGCTTCGCTCCAATTCTTCTTTTCTCCGTTTACATACGTTTCGAAAGCTTCATCCAAAATGTCGGCTTTCACCTTGTTTAATTCGGCACGCAAAGCCTGTCGCAGCGCAAATTCAAATATGGAATCGAGATCGGACAAACTCATTCCGACTGTCCGAACGGCTAAGTTGTCTATATCTTGCTCGCCTATATCGAACATTACGTTTTTTGCGCATTTTCTTAACATAAATTGCTTTCGCTCTTCGTCCGTAGGTAAATCCACATATATGCGTCTATCGAATCGCCTAACCAAAGCCTGATCCAAACTACGAGGTGACCCCGGAGCAACATCGAAATTAGTAGCAGCCAAAACAAAAACCGGCTTTGTGGAATCCACGTTAAATCCGTCCATTTCCGCAAGCAACGCAGTAAGCGTCTCTTCGCCTGCAGCCACACGCTCGTCTCCGTGCCGTTCTTTTGCGATTGCATCGATTTCGTCTATAAAGACTATAGTCGGAGCGTACTTTCGAGCCGAACGGAACAAATCGTGCACCTTCTCCGGTCCCTCTCCAACATATTTTTTTAAAAATTTATTACCTTCGGTATAGATAAAAGTTACTCCGGATTGTGCGGCAAGCGCTTTAGCCAACATCGTTTTACCTGTGCCGGGAGGGCCATAAAGAAGTGCGCCTTTGGGCATTTTCACCCCGGCAGCAGCAAACTTTTTGGGGCTTCTTAGGTATTCGGCAAAATACTTTAATTCGGATTTTGCGTCCTGCGCACCTATAATATCGTCAAAATCAACGTCAGGCTTATTATTTTTAGTAACGAATCCGCACGAATCCTCTGCGTCAACCGCTGCCGCCATATCGAAATCAATAAGTTTTATCGTTGCTTTCTTGCCGTTTTTGCTCACGGTTTGTGCAGTCGTGAACGAAACAACTTTGTTTGTCTTAGCCAGCAAGTTCATATTTTGTTGTTGATAAACATTTACGCAAATTTGCTTAAGCGCATTTCCTATTTTGTCGTCGAGCCTGACAACGTCTCTTGCTCCTTCCTTAAAAAGAGACATCTTTTCTTCTTCGGTCAACGAATATGCAGAAGTTTCCAACACATACACAGGCAAAGACTGTCCGAGTTTTGTCAAATAATCGAACATATCTGCCGAAACCGACTCCTGATCTTCTATGTTAAGATACTTGACGCTACCCCTCTTACCGTAGCTTAGATCAATCAAAATAACACATATATCTTTATGAGAAATAATATTTTTTGCCTCATCTACGGTTTTAGCCGATATTATTTCCACATCCTTGCAAACTTTTTTGCAATTTCTGACAGTTTTGTCGCTGCCAAACACGAGAGCGGTTAACTTTTCTTCTCCGAAAAATAAATTGTACGCTTCGCTCGATTCGTCGATTTCGGTGACAAATTCAATTTTTGTCAAATCAGAAATACTTGTTTGAACCTTATCTGACGCCACCAAACGCAGCAGTTCGTAAATCTCGCCGTTAAAGAAACTTTCCGCCCTGCTCTTTATCATTCGAGCGTCGGCGTTTCCCCCTTCCGAAAACAGCAGCGCAGTATAAACCTTCTCGTCTATATCCACGGAAACTCCCGCATTCTTGGAAAAATTGCTTGCACTTCGCAAAATTTCTTTTTTCGCTATGTGTCGCAAATCGTGCGCCATAATATGATTGAACATTATTACGTTTCCGGATGCGAATCGAGAACACAATGCAGCCGGAAAATACGAAGAACCGCTCAGAGGGTTAATGTCGTTTCTTAAGGCTTTAAGCACGACCTTACGAGATAAGCTCGAAAAATCTCCGTCGCTTTCACTCTCGTACAGTTGTTTTCCTGCATTCGTGGTAAATATAATAATTGCATCTTTAAACGAAACTTCCTCGTCCGTGTAATTATCTCGCAATCGTCCGGCATCGAGCATCTGCAAAAACAAATGAATCACACACAAATGCGCTTTTTCCACTTCGTCGAACAACAATATGCATTTAGGATGTTCACTGACAAATCCGGTCACGTTACCACTCTTCGCATTTTTATACACTTTATCCGAACCGCAAAATTCTAAATTAGCTTCTTTATCAGCATATTCGCTCATATCGAATCGCATAAACGGCAGCGACAATTTTTCGGCGGCGACTTCTGCCAAAAATGTCTTACCTACGCCCGGAGGCCCGGCAAAAAGATATGTAGCTCGAGGTTTTTTCCTATCTATGTCTGTCATAGACAGCAATTCCGCTTGAAAATAACCGGTTGTAAATACGTTAACGGCATTATCCTGACCGTATACGGTATCTAACAATTCCGACTGTAACGTCTTGACTTTATCTACAAGTTTTGATATTTCCTCTTTTACCGAAGGTTTTTCTTCTTGCGCATGCAACTCTTTTCCTAAGTCAAGCATTGCTTTTATCTTGCTTGCGGACTCCCTTATCTCAGCCAACGTTTCTTCGTCGTCTTTCGTTTCGTCCGAAGGCAATATTTCATCTACTATGTTCTGTACGGTTTGAGCATCGACGTTTTCTTTATTTTTGCCTATCGCAGCTTTTATTGCATCGCTTGGATTATCTATAATCTTGTTAAACAATACAGACGGCATAAGCGACTCGCCGCCTTCTTTCTCTACGGCGTCTTTTGCTTCGAAAATCATTTTTTGCATATAAAGTCCGTCGTAGAAAGAGCCGTTGCCGCCTTCTATATATTCAAGCAATTTACTCTTAAGCTGTTCGGCTGTGATATCAAGCGATTTTAGTTTTTCCGTAACCGTCGCTACGAACTCACTGCCCGAAAAAGTCTTTTCTTTTCTTACCCCGCATAGCAATGCTACCAAAAATTTTTCCGCAGTAACAGTTTGAGCCTTACCTATATTTTTTGAAAATTCGATAATTTCATTAAGCAGTTCGCTATTTTTTACGTTTGTCATCATACATCTGCCTTTCTTTAGTTTTGTTATAATAGCCGACTTACAAGAAAAATAACGGCGACATGCTCCCACGTCGCCGCTATCGACAATTTATTTTAGCCCAAATTTCTAAGCTCGTCAAATTTGTTTATATCAATCAAGCCTTTGTTAAGTGCCATAAATTTATCATTGAAAAAGTCAACCATGGCGCACGGACAATTTACGATATAATTAAACAATTCGTCTCCCACAACGGTATCGCCGGCAAAACAAACAGCCAGACGGAAAGTCACTAAGCCCTCTTTTACGTCATAGTCGAAACCGCCGTCAGCCATTCCGTAGTTTGCAATGCAAATTGCGAGGGCTCCGTCCATACGCTTATCCTCGGAAAAAGCAAACGGCATTGGAGATATAACTCGAATAAGCTGACGCTCTGCATCCACGTTTATCATATAATGCATCGGCAAATCTTCACCCGTTACGGTAAATATTACACCCATATCTTCTTCGTTTTTCTCGTATGTCCAATTTCTGTCATCGAGATTTTTACATAATTGTCTGTACAATAATGCTGCTTTATTCTTCTTTTCTTCTTCGTTCATACTCATATCTCTTCTCTTTAGTTTTTATTTATCATATCGGCAAGCTGATTTAAATCAATTACTCCCTTTGCTAACATAAGCAAAACGTCGTTGTACTTGTCTACCGTGCTGCACGACACAAACAGCAAATATTTAACAACCTCATCCGAAACGCTTATTCCCTTAAAATTAGTGGACATTCGGAAATAAAGTCTACCGGTCTTGACATTAAAATCAAATACGCCGTTGATAATCGAATCGTTCATCATGCAAATAGCCAACGCTATCTCCATGCGCTTATCTTCGGGAACGACAAACGGCAAATTAGATATAAACATAAGAGTGTATCGCTCCGCATCTGCCGCAATGTAGAAATCTATCGGCAAATCGTCGCCTCTCGTAACGGATTTTATACTAAAATCATCATTGCTTTTAGTATAAGTCCACCCCATACTGTCCAATGTTGCGCATAAAGTGTCATACACCTTTTTTGCCGCAACAATCTTTTGTTCTTCGCTCATGATATCCTCGAATAATGTGTTTTAATCGTTAAAACAATACTTTGTATCATTTTACTTTACCATTTTAACACATTAAATACATTAGTGTCAAGTAAAACTTTTTATTTTTCGACAACAATAGATTTTTCGTTAAAGTAATTAGGCTAACTTAATTTACTCATTCGCTCCCTATTATATCTTTCTTTGAGTTCGACGAATTTTTTAGACAATTCAAGCACGTACAATTGTTTTTCTTCTCCGCTAAGGCAATCATATTTTGACTTATCCATAAGTCTTGCTATCGGATTTATAATAAATTCTTCGCTATCGAGAATATCTTTGACTTTTTTGTACAATTCTTCCTCCTTTACTTCGCTGGAATTTACCGTCACCGACACGTCTCTCATATACTTTTCTCGTTGCATATCGCTTGCAAGTTTTTGAGCTTCGTAAGTTCCGCCCTTTGTATTTATCATGCGCTCTTTTTCTTGTTGCATTTTCTCCCAATATCCCATTTTCATACGCTGCTTTGCCAGCATCGCTCTGCGTTTTAATTCGCTTATCTCTTTTTTAGCCATGACTTTTTCCTCCACATAAAAGAAATTGTCCGAAGACGTTATAATGATTTTATCACTATTTGCCGACAAAAGCAGCTATGTCGACTTAAATTGTTATATTTATAGCAAAATACAACTTTTTCTGCATTTGTCGCTCTTTTTAACTGAAAATATGTAAATATAGCAAAAAGACAGGCTCGCCGTTTACAGCAAGCCTGTCTTTTCAAATGTACCTACGTTATATTACATCATTTACGTCTGATTACATATTTACGTCGTCACGATAGAGAGGATATTTTTCGGTAAGTTTTTTAACTTCCGCTCTGACATAATCAAGAGCGCCCTCTTTCTCCTTGATAACCTTAGCAATACAGTTACCGATGACTACCATATCTTCTTCCTTCATGCCTCTGGTGGTTACACTGGGAGTTCCTACTCGAATACCGCTCGTAACGGACGGTTTTTGAGGATCGTTGGGAATGGAGTTCTTATTTACGGTAATGTTGCACTCGTCAAGCAACGTTTCGAGCTCCTTGCCGGTAATATCGAAATTGGTAAGATTTACAAGCATAAGGTGATTGTCGGTACCTCCGGAAACGAGTAATACGCCGTTATCTTGCAATGTCTTTGCCAACGCCGCTGCATTAAGGACAATCTGATGCTGATATGCCTTAAATTCGGGCTTAAGCGCTTCGCCGAAAGCAACTGCCTTGCCTGCGATAACATGCTCGAGCGGACCGCCCTGAATTCCGGGGAAAACTGCCTTGTTGATTTTTTTGGAAATCTCTTCGTCGTTGCACATAATAAGACCGCCTCTGGGTCCTCTGAGGGTTTTGTGGGTGGTAGTCGTTACAACGTCTGCATACGGGAACGGACTGGGATGCTCCCCGGCGATTACAAGGCCTGCGATATGCGCTATATCGGTCATGAGGTAAGCGCCTACTTTATCTGCGATTTCTCTAAAACGCTTGAAGTCAATAGTACGAGAATATGCGCTTGCACCGGCAAGAATAAGCTTGGGATGATGCTCGAGAGCAAGTCTTTCTACTTCGTCGTAATTAATGGTTTCGGTAACCGGATCGAGTCCGTAAGATACTATGTTGTAGTTCTTTCCGGAGAAGTTTACGGGGCTACCGTGCGAAAGATGTCCGCCGTGAGCAAGGCTCATACTCAATACCGTGTCGCCGATGTTAAGCAAAGCTACGAATACGGCAAGGTTTGCAGACGCGCCGCTGTGAGGCTGAACATTGGCATAATTGCAATTGAAAAGCTTTTTCGCTCTTTCGATTGCAATCGTCTCTACTTCGTCAACATACATGCAGCCGCCGTAATAACGCTTTCCGGGATAACCTTCGGCGTACTTGTTGGTAAGATGCGATCCTACTGCAGCCATAACTGCCGGGCTTACGAAGTTTTCGCTTGCAATAAGCTCGATATTGTTACGCTGACGACTAAGTTCGCGTCCCATACTTGCTCCCACTTCGGGATCAATTTCGTTAATAAGTTTCAAATCTATCATAACAAAACTCCTTTGAATTGTTGTCTCAATTATATTTCTTTTGAAACGAACGCTGCATTTTGCGCACCGTTCATAAGATCAGCCAAAGAAACGTTTGCCGTTGCACCGTCAGCCATGCGTTTTAGCGTAACGGCTCCGCTTTCCGCCTCACTTTCTCCTATTACCGCAACATACTCGGCATTGCGTTTGTTTGCAAACTTAAGCTGAGCCTTTACGCTGCGATCCATAAAATCGGCTTCTGCCGAATATCCGTTGCGTCTTAGAGAAGAAACTATTTTTCCGCATAAATCTCTGTTTGACGGCGACTGATTAGCAATGTAAAAATTAAGTCTTCTTTTGGGAAATTCTTTTTCGTATGCATCTAAAAGCATTATCAAACGCTCTATTCCCATACCGAAGCCGACGCACGGCGTGTGTTTTCCCCCTATAGACTCCACGAGGTTGTCATACCTTCCGCCGCCGCAAACCGTGCCTTGAGCTCCGAGTGACGTCGTTACAAACTCGAATACCGTCTTGGTATAATAGTCCAAGCCTCTTACTATAGACTTATTTACTTTGAACGGAACACCTTCGTCCGTAAGAATTCGTTGCAACTCATCAAAGTGAGCCCGGCAATCGTCACAAACATAATCCAATATAACCGGCGCATCTTTAACTATTGCTTTGCAGCCCTCTTCCTTACAGTCAAGTATACGCAAAGGATTAGTCAAAAATCTTCTTTTGCAATTATCGCACATTTTATCTACGCAACCGCCTAAATACTCTTTAAGCGCAGCGTTATACTTTTTGCGACACTCCGGACAACCTATGCTGTTTATGTTAAGCTCCAAATCCTTTACGCCGACTTTACTTAACAACGTAAAGGCAACGTTAATTGCCTCCGCATCCATATACGGGGATTCCGAGCCGTAAAATTCTGCTCCGAACTGATGATGTTCTCTGAGCCTGCCGGCCTGAGGCGCTTCGTATCTAAAGACAGGAGTTACATAATACAGCTTAAGCGGCAGCGACATTGCATCCAAAGCGTTTTCGATATAACTTCTTGCTACGGCAGCAGTGCCTTCGGGTTTAAGCGTAATCGACCTTCCGCCCTTATCCTCAAAGGTATACATCTCCTTGGAAACGACATCGGTTTCGTCTCCGATTGAACGCAAAAACAACTCGGTATGCTCGAAAGTAGGCGTCCTTATTTCGCTCATATCAAATAAATCCGCTACTTCCCTTATATTTTTTTCTATATAGTGCCACTTTTCGCTTTGCGAAGGCAGCACGTCTTTTGTGCCTTTAGGTATATTTACCATAACCGCTCCTACAGTATATAACGTTTAAGGTCGTGATCCATTGCTTGCGAACCGAGATGCTCGACAACGTACTTCTCGTCGATTACCACGTCTATAACCGGGTGATCGCCGCTTGCGTTAAAACTTACGTCTTCGAGAAGCTTTTCCATTATGGTATATAGTCTTCTTGCACCGATATCTTCCATGGTGCAATTTTCCTCATAAGCGACTCTCGACATAGCCTTTATAGCGTCGTCTTTGAATATCAAATTTATATTATCCACACCGAGAAGCTGAGCATACTGCTTAGTAATCGCATTTTCGGGAATGGTGAGAATGTTTACGAAGTCCTCGTAAGACAAGCTGTTCAGCTCGACTCTTATAGGGAATCTGCCCTGAAGTTCGGGTATCAGATCTCCGATGCTCGATACATGAAATGCGCCGGACGCTATAAACAAAATGTAATCGGTTTTTACGGCGCCGTACTTAGTCATTACCGTGCTGCCTTCGACTATAGGCAAAATGTCACGCTGAACGCCCTCTCTGGATACGTCCGGACCGCTCGAAGCTCCCTTTCCCGCTATCTTATCTATTTCGTCTATAAATATAATGCCCTCTTGCTCCGCTCTGCGTATGCCTTCGGTAGTTATGTTATCCATATCTATCATTTTTTCGCTTTCGCCGGCGGTGAGAATTTTTAAGCCTTCTTTTACGGTTACCTTTCTATGCTTTTTCTTTTTGGGAAGAAATCCTCCCATTATCTGTCCGATGTTAAGTTCTACACCACTTCCGGGCATTAATTCCATGCTCTTAGGTTCGTCGTCAAGCTCGAGTTCGACAATTACGTTATCGAGTTTTCCTGACCTAAGATCTTCGTATACACTGCTTTTAAGCACGTCTTCGGCGATATCGGAATTCTTAGCTTTTTTAGCTTTTATTATAGCGTCGGCTATACTTTTTTCCGCTCGTTCCCTTGCCTTAACTTCAACTTCCTGAATCTTTTCCTCTTTAACAAGGCGAATTGCCGTTTCGGCAAGATCCCTTACCATGGATTCCACGTCTCTGCCGACATAACCTACTTCGGTAAATTTAGTAGCTTCCACCTTAATAAACGGGGCTTTTACGAGTTTTGCAAGCCTTCTGGCTATCTCTGTCTTACCTACACCGGTAGGACCCTTCATGATTATGTTCTTAGGAGTTATTTCGTTTCGAATTTCTTCGGGCAAACGGCTTCTACGATATCTGTTTCTGAGTGCGATTGCGACGGCTTTTTTTGCCTCGCTTTGTCCTATGATATATCTGTCAAGTTCGGCAACAATGGCCTTGGGAGACATTTCCATATTAAACCTCCTCTACGACAAGATTGCCGTTTGTAAACACACAAATTTCGCTTGCAATCGTCATAGCCTCTACCGCTATATCTCTTGCGCTCATATCCGTATTTTTTGCCAATGCTCTCGCCGCCGCAAGAGCATAGTTACCGCCGCTGCCTATCGCACAAATTCCGTTTTCGGGTTCGATTACGTCACCGGTGCCGGATACGATAAACATAGCGGTTTCATCTGCGACTATAAGCATTGCTTCGAGCTGACGTAAAGTCTTGTCTCCTCGCCATAATTGTGCTAGTTCAACTGCGCTTCGCATAAGATTTCCGCTGTATTTGTTAAGCATCTGCTCAAACAACTCGCTTAACGAAAACGCATCCGCAACGCTTCCGGCAAAGCCAATTACTACTTTGCCCCCGTAAATTCTGCGAACCTTTTTCGCATTTCCCTTCATTATTACGGACTGTCCCATCGTTACCTGACCGTCGCCGGCTATAACGGTTTTACCGTTCTTTTTTACTCCTACTATTGTAGTTCCTCTTAATTCCATATTACTCCTTACTCTGCTCAGACATCCGAACAAAACTTTGTTACGGTAGTCCTCTGGACAAAATCTGATTTTATTTTAGCTAACGCCTCCAAATGGGGCGTTAAAGTATGTTCTTTCCATGTTTCTTCGCTGCTCCACTTTTCTATAAGTAAAACAACGTTTTCGTCGGAAATGCTTAAAAAATAATCGTAACCCATACATCCGTAATCTCTTTGCGATTTTTGAGCGATTTGTAAGGATTCGAGTTCGCTTATAAATTTATCTCTCATATTTGCGTACGTTCGGTATTCTACTATAAGCGTAAGCATAAACGTTCTCCTCCTACCGGGGTAAGTATACAATAATTATCCGAATAAATCAATCGTTTTTGAGTCGTTTTATATTCTCTAACGCCCGTAAAGCCAACGTTTTTTTCTTCAACGTCTTATCTCTGATTGTTTCCTCAAGCGGTTTCAACAGTCCGAAATTTGCGTTCATCGGTTGGAAATTATCGCTGTTAACTCTCAGATATCCGCACAATGCACCTATCATAGTCTCCGTACCGAAAATAACCGGAGGCTTTCCGCTCAGTTTATTTATCATATTGAGCGCCGCAACGTGTCCTGACGCTATACTTTCGACATACCCCTCTACACCTGAAAGTTGCCCTGCTATAAAGCATAACGGATATTTTTGCGTTGCAAACGTCTCGTCAATAACTTTAGGAGCATTTATATACATGTTTCTGTGCATCACGCCGTATCTTAGGTACTCGGCATTTTTAAGAGCCGGTATTATTCCGAAAACTCGCCTCTGTTCGGGAAACGTCAGATTCGTTTGAAATCCCACGATGTTAAACATAGAAGCGCTGACGTTTTCTTTGCGCAACTGAACTACGGCAAATGGTCTTTTTCCGTCTTTATCGAGCATACCTACAGGCTTAAGCGGTCCGAATCGTAGCGTGTCCGCACCTCTTTGCGCCATTATTTCTATGGGCATGCAACCTTCAAAAACGTCTCGTCGGTCAAACTCCTTTACTAACGCCCGTTTGGCAGATACAAGTTCGCTAACAAATCGGTAATACTCGTCTCGAGTAAGCGGACAATTTACGTAATCGTCGTCCCCCTTATCGTACCGACTTGCCGAAAACGTTTTGTCGTAATCGACGGAAGCCGCATCGATTATCGGCGCCTCGGCGTCGTAAAAGCCCAAATTGTCTCCGAATTCGCTTTGCAAGAAATTTCCTATCGGCGAAAGTCCCAGAGGGCCTACGGCAATTATCGTGGGTAATGAAAAATCCACTTTGTCGACAAGCCTGCACTCCGTAACGATATTGGCGGAATTTTTTATCTTCTCCGACACTGCGTGTGAAAAAGCAAACCTATCCACGGCCAATGCTCCGCCTGCGGGAACTCTGTTCATATCGGCAATCTTAATAAGAGGACTTCCCAAAGTCCGAAGTTCCTCTTTGATAAGTCCGCTTGCCGTATACGGATCGTTGCTTTTAAAAGAATTGCTGCATACGACTTCGGCGTAGTCGTCCGAACAATGCGCAGGAGATTTTGCCAAAGGTTTACAGTCAATTAACCGCACTTTAATGCCGTTTTCAGCCAAAACCAGAGCAGCCTCGCACCCTGCCAAGCCGCCGCCTATTATCAAAACTTCACTATACATTGTCCTACTCGGCAAAATATTTCTTTCCGCAGTTTTTATCTGCGCATACAAGGTACTTTTTCCCTTCGTGAATTCGCTCCACCATATACGAACCGCAAGCGGGGCACTTTTTGTCAGACACCTTATAAGATGACATAAACTTGCACTCCGGGTAGCCGGTACACCCGTAAAATGTAGATTTTCCGTGAACAATTTTAAGCGGCTTACCGCACAAAGGACAAGTTCCGGCGTCTTCGGCTTGATTTTGAATGTTTACTATGTTTTTGCACTTAGGATAACCCGAACATGCCCAGAAATCACCGAACCTGCCGTGTTTAAGCACCATGGGCTTGCCGCATTTTTCGCATTTTTCACCCTCTATCGGTTGTTCTTGCTCCACTATTTCGCCGTCATCGTTGATTTTCTTTGTATTTTTACATTTCGGATAGTTCGGACATGCCAGGAATTTACCGAATTTACCCTGTTTGATTATCATCTTTGCGCCGCATTTTTCGCAAACCACGTCTGACTCTTCTGACGGAGCCTTTAAGCTAAAGCTGTCTCCGTTTGCGGCAATTATTTCTTCTTCGAGTCCCTTATAGAAGGTCCTGACGATATTTTGCCAAATACAATTTCCTTCTTCCACTTCGTCAAGATCGGACTCCATTCTCGCCGTAAACTTAACGTCCATAATGTCCGGGAAATACTTTATGAGCATATCGGCAACTTTTTCGCCAAGTTCGGTTACAAGAATATTCTTGCCTTCCTTTTCCATATATCCTCTCGAAAACAGCAACGTAACGGTAGGAGTATATGTCGCAGGTCTGCCGATACCTTTTTCTTCCATGGCTTTTACCAAACTTGCTTCGGTATAATGCGCAGGCGGCTTGGTAAATTTTTGTTCGAATTTAAATTCTTTGAACGACGGACGGTCGCCTACGCTAAGCTCCGGCAACATTGCCGCATCGTCTTCTTCCTCTTTATTTTCTTGATAATTCTTGTAAATAGCTGTAAAACCTCTGAATTTCGGAGTTTTACCGCTGACTTTAAACTCATAATCCTTTGCTTTTACGTTGACTACTACCGAATCGAAAGTCGCTTCGCTCATTTGACTGGCGAGAAATCTCTCATAGATAAGCTTATACAGTTTATAACACGATGCCGAAACCACATCCTTTATGCTTTCCGGCGTTCGTTCGAGTGTTATCGGTCGTATCGCTTCATGCGCATCCTGCGCTCCCTTTTTGCTTGCATAAACGTTAGGTTTAGCGGGTACGTATTTTTCTCCGTACTTAGCAAAAATATACTCTCTTGCGTTTTTCTGTGCATCTGCCGAGACACGCACGCTGTCGGTACGAATGTAGGTTACCAAAGCAACCTTTCCCTCGCCCTCGATAGTCACGCCTTCATATAATTCCTGCGCAGTCTGCGTGGTTTGCTTAAGCGACATACCGAGCTTATTAAGCGCATCTTGCTGCATCGAAGATGTGGTAAACGGCGCAGGCGCATGAGTTTTTGCTATCGTCTTTTTAACGTCGACAACTTCGTAAATCGCACCGTCGAGGTCGTTCACTGCAACCTCGACTTGTTCTTTAGTCGTCAATTTCAATTTTTTACCGTTTTTCTTTTCGAGATTCGCCTTAAAATTCTTATCGTCTTTGTTAAGAATTGCGGCAAAAGGCCAATATTCTTCTGGCTTAAAGTTTCGTATCTCCCTTTCTCTTTCCACAACTAAACGCAAAGTAACCGACTGAACTCTGCCGGCAGACAATTTACTTTGAATTTTTTTGCAAAGAATGGGCGAAACCTTGTAACCCACCAATCGGTCAAGCACTCGCCTTGCCTGTTGTGCGTCAACGAGATTTTCGTTGATGGGGCGAGGGCAAGTAAGCGCCTTTTTTATTGCCTTTTCGCTAATTTCGTTAAATTCGATACGAATGTTATCTTCTTTGTTCATCCCGAGCAACTCAGCCACATGCCACGAAATGGCCTCGCCTTCTCTATCCGGGTCGGTGGCAAGCAGCACGCATTCTGCTTTTGCCGCTTCTTCTTTCATCTTTTTGACAGTGTCTTTTTGCGAAGATATAATTTCGTACGTCGGCTGAAAATTATCTTTTATGTTTACCGCAAGCGTTCTTTCCGGCAAATCTCTTACATGTCCTCTGGTAGCAAAAACTTTGTATCCGCTACCCAAATATTTTTTTACGGTATCAACTTTACCTATACCTTCTATAATGACAAGCTTCATAGTTCTCCTATTTAATTCCGTAACCGTCGTTGCGTCTTATTACCCATCCCTTTATTTCCATTCCGGTGAGCGTCGAATTGACTTGCGAAGGTTTTAACTGTGAAATTTCCACTATCTCGTCAAAGGTTTTTTCACCTTCTTGCAGTAGATTATATATCTTTTGTTCGTAAAAGTCCAGCATAAGAACGTGGGAATCTTGGTTTTTTGTCGCTTTTAGCCCCAATTCCTGCAATACGTCGTCTACGCCCGTAAAAATCGAAGCGCCGTCTTTGATGAGTTTGTTTGCGCCGACAGACTTTGACGAAGTTATATTGCCGGGAACCGCAAACACTTCTCTGTTTTGCTCGACAGCGTATTCGGCGGTTATCAGCGAACCGCTTTTTTGCGAGGCTTCCACTACGATTATCGCTTTGCATAGTCCAGATATAAGTCGATTTCGTTCTGGAAACGAATATCGTGTCGGCGCAAAATCCGGACTGTACTGAGTAATCAGTGCGCCGTTGTACTCAATATCCTGAGCAAGCGACGTGTGCGCAGCCGGATAAATATAGTTAAGCCCGCTACCGAGAACCGCCACGGTTTTTCCTTTTGCTCTGAGACATTCGGCATGAGCGTAACCGTCAATGCCGGTAGCAAGACCGCTTACCACCGTTATGCCGGCTTCGGCAAGCTCTCTTGCAATGCTCTCGGCTACTTCTCTGCCATATCTCGAACAAGCTCTTGTTCCGACTATAGCTACGCAAGGTTTTGTCGCTACGCTTAAATCACCCTTATAATACAATACAGGTGGAGGACAAACCTCCGGCTGCTTTAACAGCTTTGGATAATCCGCATCTTCCAAAGTCACTATTTTTATACCGCAGAGAGTCAATTTCTCTATTGATTTTTCCAAAAATGCACGGTCTCTGTACCTAATCAGAATATCCGAAGCTCGATCGCCCAAAAACTTTCTAAGTTTTCCGCTTTTACCTACATCGTCCCATACGTCCGCAGGCGTCATAACGTCAAGCAACGCATTCAAACGCTTGTCGGTAACTCCTCCGAGCGAAAGCCAATAATACAAGTAACTCAGACTCACTTTATTCTCCTATCCAAACTTCGATATCCGACAGCTTCGGTTATATGCGACGGCAGAATATTTTCTTCGCCTTCCAAATCGGCAATGGTACGAGCTACTTTAAGTATTCGGTTATATGCTCGTGCAGACATACCTAATCGCTCAAACGCCAATTTTAATATTTGCGCACATTCCGGCGTCAACTTGCAAAACTCGCTCACCATTGCGTTATTCATTCGGGAATTACTATAAACTCCCGTACCTTCGAAACGTTTTAATTGAATATTTCGAGCATTATCCACTCTCTTTTTGATTTCCGAGCTGCTTTCTCCTGCCTCTTTTGACGAAAGGTCGCCGTAGGTAACGTTATCCACTTCTATATGAAGATCTATTCTGTCCATGAGCGGACCCGAAAGCTTGCTGCGATATTTTGCTATTTGCGCAGGAGTGCAGGTGCATTCGTGCGTTTTGGAGCCGTAATTTCCGCAAGGACACGGATTCATACTTGCAACCAACATAAAATTTGCCGGGTAACGAACCGTACGCTGCGCTCTCGAAATGGTAATTACGTTATCTTCGAGCGGTTGCCTCAATATTTCCAACGTATCTCTCGGATACTCCAAAAGCTCGTCCATAAACAGTACGCCGTTATGCGCAAGACTGATTTCGCCGGGTTTTGCAGAAATGCCGCCGCCGGTCAAAGCTATTTTGCTGCCCGTATGATGAGGCGCTCTAAAGGGCCTGTTTACAATTATTCCCATGTCCTCGTCAAGCACGCCCGCTACGCTGTGAATCTTGGTAGTTTCTAATGCTTCGGCGACCGTCAAATCGGGCAGTATGGTGGGCAAGCATCTCGCAAGCATTGTTTTACCGCCGCCCGGCGGACCTATCATCAAAATATTGTGCGAACCAGCCGCAGCAATCTCCATAGCCCTTTTTGCAGCGAACTGCCCTTTTACTTGACAAAAATCTTCGCTGTACGTCCTTTCTTCCTTAATCTTGTTTATATCGAGCTTAGGCGAAGGTGTGTAGAACTCGGGAGACGACAAAAAAGCAACGACGTCTCGGAGCGTATCGAATCCGTAAACGTCTATACCCTCTATATAACTTGCCTCGATAACGTTTGCTCTCGGTATAATTATCTTTTTGCATCCGAGATCGAGCGCAGAAATAATTATCGGCAAAATGCCCTTGACCGGTCTCACATGTCCGTCGAGCGAAAGCTCTCCCAATATGGCTATGTCGGTAAGCTGCGTAGTAAACTGCTCGGTTGCTTTCAATATGCCTATCGCTATAGGCAAGTCATACATAGCACCGGTTTTTTTTGTATCGGCGGGAGACAAATTTATTATAATTTTCTTAGGCGAATATCTATAACCGCTATTTGCAATCGCACTTCTTACTCGTTCGCGCGATTCTTTTACTGCGGCGTCGGGCAACCCCACGACTTCGGTATTAGGTAATCCGTTAGAAATATCGATTTCCACGGTTACGGCATAACCGCTTATTCCGTTTAATCCAAAACTGTTTATTTTAGCAAGCATATATGCGCCCCTTTACATAATCTCGGTTATGTCTCGTCATAAAAAATTTGCCGTCGCCACGATGCCGACTTACACTTACTACCGAAACAGTATAACATATAATAAAATAAAATTGCAATAAATTATATATAAAAATCTTTCACAAGCATATTTAAGCGTTTGCTTTTTTGCTTTCGACAAATTATAATGTAGGCATGTACGACTTGATAGTATTTGATTTGGACGGCACGATTATCAATTCTGAAAAAGGAATTTCCGATTGTTTGAAGTATGCCTTTAAAAAAAACGGAATTAGTTACAACGGCTCATACAAAAAATTCATAGGACCGCCGTTTACTTATTCGCTGCCTCTTTATGTCGGCGCAGACTCTGCACTTACAGATAAATTAACTGCCGATTATCGTGAAGAATATAACCGAGGCGGAGTATACGAGTGCGTATTATACAAGGGAATCAAGCCTTTAATGAAAGCTCTTTTCGACAGCGGAAAGACAATTGCTCTTGCGACATCCAAACCGGAATACTTCGCTCAAAAAATACTTCAAAAAAAGCGTATCGCTAAATATTTTACTTGCGTCAGCGGTGCTACTTTTGACGGAAAAACCGCCGCTAAAGATTGGGTTTTGTCTAAAGTATTAAACTCTGTTAACTGCTCTAATCCCGTACTTATCGGCGATACCGTGTTTGATTGCAACGGAGCCAAAGCAAAAAACATAGATTGTATAGGCGTAACTTACGGCTTCGGCTTGAAAGAAGATTTACTCCATGCAGGCGCAGTTAAAACGGTAGACACCGTAAAACAGTTACAAAACCTGTTACTTAACGAATAGCTTTTACAGACGCATAAGAACCAATCGATTATCCGAAAATTTTATCGATTTTAACCAAAGAACCGAGCGATGAAGTACAGCCTCATCGCTCGGTTCTTTATCTGTATCAATCGATTTTTGTTTGCAATTAAAGGACTTCACAAAGTGTCTCGGCAGTCTACAACCCGATGTCGAGAAGCAATAAACGTATTTAATACCTTTATTCTTCCGAAGTATCCTCTTTTGCATTGTTTTCTTCGTCGCTCTGCGCTGCTGCTGCGACTTCTTCGAGGGGCAACGGCGCTTCTATCTTCTGCAATTGCTCTCCCTGCAAAAATTCGGGAACTTCCTCGTCGGGAATTTCAAATTCGTTATACAATCCCTTAGAATCGCCGTCTCCCGATATTACCTTAATGCTGTCGAGAAGTTGCTCGTAATCGGGCAAATCCTGTATCGAAGAAATTTGAAAGCGTTTCAAGAACTCGTCTGTAGTGCCGAAAAGCAACGGTTTACCTACCGCATCTTTTCTTCCGACTACCTCGATAAGGTTATGTTTGAGCAGCACTTGAATAACATAATCGCAATTAACTCCGCGAATTTCTTCAAGTTCCAGCCTAGTAACCGGTTGCTTGTACGCTATTATAGCCACTGTTTCCAGTGTTGCGGAAGACAGTTCTTTCTCTTTAATCGGATTAAGAACTTTAGCCACGGCATCTGCGTAAGCGGGATTAGACGAAAACTGCACCTTACCATTGTATTCGATAAGATGTATGCCGTTCTTACCCGAATATTTTTCCTTTAATTTTTTAATCGCTTTGTTTATCTCCGGCTTTTGGACTTCTAAAAGATCGGCAACTTCCGAGACTTTTAAGCCGTTGCCGGAAACAAAAAACAACGATTCCAGCACTTCTTCCAAATTTTCCAATTCCATATTTGCTACTCTTCTACCTTTTGCTCTTCTGCGTTTTTATCTTCCGCCGTTTGCTCTTCGACCTTATGAATAATGATATCGCCGAAAACGTGCGTTTGTCTTACGTAAATAACCTGATTTTTTATTAGCTCCAATATCGCCTGAAACGTGGTTATGATCTCGCTTTTCGAATAATCGTCGTCAAACAAATCATAAAAATATATCGATCTGCCGTCCTCGACTTTATTTTTGATGATTTCTACCATCTCGGCTACGGTAAATCTGTCCATTACGATATGTCTTTCTTTAAATATCGCCGCTTTCTCTTCGAGTTTTGCAAACATTCGTCTCAAAGCTTCCATCAAGCCGTCTTTGTTCATGTCTTTAAGTTGCAGCCTCGGCGTACCGACGGAAGGATCGGGATTACGATAAAAGATGTCCACCGTTTCCGTTTCTTTCATTTTTTGCGCCGCTTCTTTATACAGTTTGTACAACGCCAACTGCTGACGAAGCTGTTTCTCTTCGTCTATCTCTTCCGGCTCCGGTTCAGGAGGTTTAGGCAACAACGACTTGGATTTTATTTCCAACAGCAGTGCTGCCATCGAAATAAATTCAGACGCCTTATCGAGGTCAAGCTCGTCTATCTGGCTCATATACTCGAGATATTGTTCGGTAATTTCCGATATTTTGACATCTTCAATACTCATCTTGGATTTTTTTATCAAGAAAAGCAGCATGTCCAACGGACCGTCGAAATCATCGAGGTGAAATTTATATGCGTCCTCGTCGAAAACAACGCCTTCTTCGGCAAACAATTTTTCGTAATCTGCCATCATGCGCCCCCTTATACGCCAAAAACCCAAGCAAAAAGCTTTATAAACCAGTTATAAACAAATTTTGCAGTGTATTCGAAATATATATCAAGCGGACTGAACCATATCGGAGCTCCGATACGATCTACCATTATAGACACTAACACGAGCGCTAACAGTATATATTGACCATATGCCCTCATAGCTCTCAAAAAACCGTTTTTGCGTCTGCATACAGCATCCCAAAAGTTAAATCCGTCAAGAGGGAAAAACGGTAGCAAGTTAAAAAAGCATAAAGAAACGTTAAACATTCCGAAATACAAGAAGAAATATACAAGCACTACGTTCCACATAAACTTTACTGACAAAACATAAAGCGCAGCGCCTATCAACGAGAGCAGCAAGTTCATAGTAACGCCGGCAAGCGACACCATAATGCAGCCTTTTCGATAAGATCGGAAGTTATAGGGATTAACGGGAACGGGCTTTGCGTATCCGAACCCCACAAAAAGTATCATAAGACAGCCGACTACGTCAAAATGCTTGGCAGGATTAAGCGACAATCTACCGTTCACCTTTGCGGTATCGTCGCCGCACCAATACGCAACATATCCGTGCGAAATTTCATGCATGATTATGGATATTAAAAGTGCAGTTGCGACAAGTAAAAAAACAATCCACCTTTGAATCGGAGTCAAACCGCTTGAAGAATCGAATAAAATACTCAACATATAATAAATAATAACATTTAGCGTTAAAATAGTCAAATGTTTTTATTGCAAACGCTCTTTTAAGTCTATTCGATACGCAGATGCGATCGAACTTCTGCGCTGCTTAAATAATCGCACCGATTCGATAATAAAACGAATACTTTTATTTTAGCCTATTTAACTGTTCCCGCTTATTCTGCACGTGCGCCCGGATTAAATGCAATAAGACAAAAGCATGACCTTAATTAAAAAATCTTCGTACGTTTATCCGCCCCTAATAAATAACTTAGCCACACGAAAACAATACAACGAAAAACGTAAAAATAACGATTTTTGGTGCAACGACAAAACTAAACCGTCTTTGTCGGAACAAGGAAAGAGAGAGTAACAGTAAAATTTTACTGTTACTCTCTCTTTAACCTGCCTCACGTCAGCTCGTCTTGCTGTCTTAGAATTTAAACCATATTACCAATTTTCGGTGATTTCATCCAACAAATCTTTAAATGTTCTTCTATTTATGTCAGACATAGCCAGCAATTTTTCTTCCATGATTTTTTCTCCGTTCTTTAAAACCACGACTCTTCCTATCTCGTCGCCCGCTTTTATCGGTGCCACAGGATTAAACGAAACGTAGTCGTAAGTTATATCCGGCTTTGCTGCTATATCTTCCAAGATACCTCTATCCGAAGCAGCACGGTATCCTACTTCCTTTTCTTTGCTGCCACTGACGGCGAACTTTCCTATTTCTTCTTCCTTGTCCAGAACCTTGACATTTTTATAATTTGCAAAGGCGTAATTAAACATTTTACTTACCTCGGCGTTGCGTGTTTTCGAATTTTCGGCACCTACAACAATCGCAACAAATCTCGTATCGCCTCTTTTAGCAGTAGCGGCAAGACACGAACCGGCTTCCGAAGTATATCCGGTTTTGCCTCCGTCACAACCTTGATAGAATCTTACCAACTTGTTTGTGTTGCTTAAAGATGTTACTCTGCCACCCGGATGAACGAAATCAAACATCCATATTCCCGAATATTCGAAAAATTCCGGTTTTTCGATAAGCTTCATAAACATTTTACCTACGTCTTCTGCGCACGAATATTGATCTTGGTCGGGAAGTCCCGTACAATTAACAAACTTAGTGTTTTCCATTTCATATTCGCTCGCCTTTTCGTTCATCAAACATACAAAGCCTTCTACGCTGCCGCTTATATGTTCTGCCAAAGCCACGCACGAGTCGTTCGCCGAAGCAACTACAATGCTTTTTATAAGTTCGTCTACTTTATAAACGCCACCTGCCTCCAAAAATGCTTGCGAACCGCCCATAGACGCAGCGTAATCGCTTACGCTTATCATGTCGTCAACGCTAAGAGAGCCGTTTTCTATGCGTTCGAATATTATGTTAAGCGTCATTATCTTTACCATGCTTGCGATTTGAGTATGCTTTTGAGCGTTTTCAGAGCCAAGTACGTCTCCGCTGTCCGCAGAAAGAAGTACATACGCTCTTGCGTTTACGTCGGGAGCAGGCGCAGCCGCAACAAAACATGTAAGCGCAAGCGCTCCGATCAATAAGATTACTATAAGTTTTTTCATATATTTCTCCTTAATTTTTTCGCATCCATTGTGCGTAAATTCCATATCCTTTGGTCGGGTCGGCAGTAAAAACATGAGTTATTGCTCCCACCAATTTACCGTCTTGCAATATCGGGCTGCCGCTCATTCCCTGCGTTATCCCGCCGGTCAGTTCCAGCAACTCTTTGTCCGTAATCCGTATAACCATTCCTTTTTCGCTGATTTTATCTTGCTGCGAAGCTTTTATAATCTCTATTTCGTACATTTTAGGCGTTTCCGAAACCGTAGTATATACGTATGCCTTGCCCGGCTTTACATCCGCAACCGAAGCGGTTTGTATTTCCGCTCCGCTATCTGCAACCATTATGCCGAATAACCCGTAATCGGTATTGGCCAGAACTTCGCCTATTTTTCCGCCTTTTACGTAAGCCAAAAGCTCCCCAGGTTTTCCTCTTTTACTTTTTGAAATACCGCCGATTTCGCACCGAAATACTTCGCCGCCTGAAATCGGCACGTTACCTGCCACCGAATCTATAACTTTGTGTCCCAGAGCAGCAAAAAAGCCGTTATCTCTTGTAAAAGTAGTCATTCCCGCACCGGAAATTTTGTCTCTCATGGATATTCCGAGTTCAAAGGTTCCGTTTAAATCTATAAACGGAATTAGCTCCACGTTTAACTTTTCTCCGTTTCTGACAATGCCGAGTTCAACGGGTTCTCCGTCGGTGTTTTTTAAATAATCTCTTATTTGCCCGCTGTCTTCAATCTTTTCATCGTCTACGGATACAATCAAATCTCCTCTTCTCAGTTTATTTGCAAAGGTTGCATTTCCTGCTTCGGTTTGCACAAAACCCACCTCGTCTACGATTACTCCGTCCACATCCAACGAAAAGGCTATAGGATAACCTCCCAATCTTACGTTAAAAAGATAGTCGTTAGCGGCGTAGGCGGTTCTTACCGTAAAGCAAAATACGAATATGAGAACGGAAACAATTACAGCCGTTAAACGTTTTGTCGCCCTCGTTGTCATACGATTAGTTTAGGCAGTCATACTGTTTTTATGCGATAAAATTACGCCGCAAAGTAAAAACTGCCTCTTGTAGCAAAAAATAACCGCCAAAGCGACTTGACCACGCCGCTTTGGCGGTTATTACGTTTATTACCTATAATGAATTTTTTAAAAACACACGTTCCGTATAAAAAACAATTCGTTAAAATATGCAAATAATTAATGAGAGATTTCTTTAACGTAATCCTCACACCAACGCTTCAGCTCATCTGCGGCAGCCAGCGCGTTTTCGCTTACACCCAAACTTCCGCTGAGCCGAGCAATCTCCTTAACCATTCCTTCTCTCTGTAAATTATCTATAAGCGTCACAGTGCTGCCGTCGATTACCTTCTTTTCTATAAAAAACTGCGAACTCGCCATAGCGGCTATCTGCGGAAGATGCGTAACGCACATAACTTGATGCGAGAGCGAAATCTGAGCTAGTTTTTTTGCCACGGCCCTGCCCACGCTGCCACTGATTCCCGTATCTATTTCATCGAAAATCATAGTGGGAATATCCCCTTGTTCGCCGTTTATTGCCTTTAACGCAAGCATAAAACGAGACATTTCACCACCGGAAATTACTTTTATCATGGGCTGCAACGGCTGTCCGGCATTGGCTGAAAAATAAAATTCAAAAGAATCCATGCCCTTTTCGGATACAAATTTTTCGCATGCGTCTCTTTCAGGCAAAGCTGCAAAGTGAACGGAAAAATCGGCAGACGCCATTCCGAGCTCTCCGAGCGACGCTAAAACTTCGTTTCGGAACTTTTCTGCTTCGACTCGCCTTTCCCGACTGAGTTTAACAGACAACAAGTATATTTCGTCCAACAAACGTTCTTTACGAATAAGTAACTCGGTATAATTTTTATCTGCGTTTTTTAACTTAAAAAGTCGATCGCTTGCTTCTTCTAAAAACTTTCGCATAGAGGCATAATCGCCGTATTTTTTACGTAAATTCTTGATTACATCCAATCTGTATTCTATAGCGTCAGTGTCTATAGGCTCCTGACACTCGTCGATACAATCTCTGATGCCGTCGCATATGTCCGACAACTCGTCGTTTAAAGCGTCGATTCTTGCGGCAAGATCTCTGTACTCCTTGTTATATAAGCCGATAGATTCTAAATTGTCGCACGCTTCCGATAAAAATGTCGCAGCATTTTCTTCCCCTTCCTCCAGCGAATTTATAGATTCTGATAGCGCCGAGCTGATTTTTTCGGCAGCAGCCGCCATCTTTCTTTTTTCGCCGAGTTCTTGTTCCTCGCCGTCCTTTACATCCGCTTTTTCTATTTCTTCGATTTGATAAGCAAGTATATCAATCTCTCTTTCTCGGCTTCCGGCATCGCCTATGTCATCGAGTTCTTTTACGACAATCTTAAATTTTTTTACAGATTCAGACAATTCTTGCAACAATTTTTGTATATTATGTCTGGCATAATAATCAAAAATTCGCTGTTGCTCACTGATTTTTGCTATAGAAAGATAATCATGCTGACCATACACGTCAATCAGCGCTGCAGCTATCGGTCTCAGCATGGAAAGCGAAACGTTACGTCCGTTCACCCTAACTTCATTTTTTCCGACAGAGGAAAAACGCCTTGTCACGATTATCGGATCTTCGGCTTCCAATCCTATTTCCTCAATTGCGTTACAAGCCTTTTCGGTAAGATCGAATACACCCTCTACATAGCCGCTGTCTTCACCGTAACGCAACAAAGACTTATCGTATTTTTCGCCTATAAGCAGCATAATCGCATCCACGATTATAGACTTGCCTGCGCCGGTTTCTCCGCTGAGAACGTTTAGCCCTTGCGAAAATTCCAACCGAGCGTCCCCTATAAGTACCAGATTTTTTATCGTAAGACTTCTTAACATATCAGCTAAATATTTTTCTGAACTCTTCTGCCGCTTTCTCTGCGTCCGAACTAGTCGCACATATCGCCAAAACGGCATTTTCTCCCGCAACGCAACCGATAACCGAACTCATTTTGTCCACCACCACCCCGACTGCGTTTGCGCAACCGGCAAGAGTCTTTATAACAATAATATTGCTCGCAAGATCCACCGAAAGCACTGCCGACTTAAATATCTGCGCAATACGATCGCTTACGGCATCCTTCTCCGGCGCAACATAGCGAGACTTTACCAAGCCTAGTTCTTTTATGTCTCTCGACACCGTGGCTTGCGTAACATTATAATTAAGCGCTCTCAATTCATCGGCGAGCTGTTCCTGCGTTTCGATATTTTTGGCGGCTATAAGCTCCAAAATACGCATCTGTCTTTCGTTTCTTTCCATACGTTAGTTACCTCCGACGAGTTTGGATAAAATTTTCTGATAATAATTGCAGCCATTAGGCTTAATGAACGACAAAAAACGAGGCGAACGAACAATTCGGACACCCACGTTTAGCGGCACATATGCCTCTTCCACTCCGTCCACGATCAAAAGAGCATCAGTATAGGACTTCTCTACAGATATTTCCACTTCGTCCTTCCCGTCAATTACGATGGGTCTGGAGCTAAGACTGTGAGCATTAAGCGGAGTAATACACATCACGTCGGCAGACGGAGCGACTATCGGTCCGCCCGCAGCCAAAGAATATGCCGTAGACCCCGTAGCAGAGCAGACTATCAGCCCGTCGCTATGATATCTGTTGACAGGCATGCCGTTGACTTTAACATCTAAAGTCAGCATTTTGGTATCTCCTCTGTTTACTATCGCATCATTTAGCGCAAAAAAACTTTTGTCTTTATAATCCACCCTAAGTACGCTTCGCCTTTCGATAAAATAATCTTTTTTCAAAATTATATTTGTAAGATCTTTTATCTGATTTGTTTCAAAATCGGCAAGAAATCCCACTGTGCCTACATTGATACCCAAAACAGGAATGTCTGCCGCCATGCATCTTGACGCCAGCATAATTATCGTGCCGTCACCGCCGACGGTAATCAGCATATCAAGACCACTGAAATCATCCTCGTTAAAACAAGGGACATCACTGTACCTATCTTTAACCTCGTTGTTTACGGCAAATTTAACGCCGCCGCATCGCAACGTCTTCACGACGGTGTCCGTAATCTTATAATCTTTGTCTTTAAATGTATTGGAGTAAACGCCTATCATAGTTTCCTTATCGGCACAAAGCCTCGAGACAATCATCTTGCATAATCGTTTTGCATGCCCCGTCGCATAAAGTATACTATATCTCGAATTGTTTTTCCAACCTTTTAAGCTCTGCATTTACGATATTTTGAATATTTTTTTTGGTTATTCCCGATTTTTCCAGTGCAAAAGAACAATTTCGCTCGTCGCTGAATTCGTCTTTATGCCCGATTGCAATGACTCTTTTACTTCCTCCGAAATACGCCGAAACACTATAACCGAATCCGCCGAGCAGAACGTTATCTTCAACCGTCACTATCGTACCTTTGATTTTATTTAAAAATTTAACATCAAGCGGCTTTATAAACCGAGCGTTTACAACGTTTGCGCCCTCTACACCCAATGCAATTTCCACGGTTTTTCCTGTCGCAAGAATTGTAATCAGACTTTTTTCGTCTTTAAGAACTTTCCATTCCGTAGAATCTATCTTGTCGCATTTTTGCAGCTCTCTTACGTACGATTTCGGATATCTGATTGCTATAGGTTTATCGTATGAATACGCAAACTTAATCATTTCGGTGAGTTCGCTACCGTCGCACGGCGTCCCTATAGTCATGTTAGGCATAAGCGAAAGATAAGAAAAGTCAAATACTCCTTGATGAGTAACGCCGTCCGCTCCAACCATTCCCGCTCTGTCTATAAGAAAAACAACAGGCAAATCGTTTATACATACGTCGTGTAACACTTGGTCAAACGCTCGCTGCAAAAAAGTGGAATACACGCAAAAAAACGGTTTAACTCCGCCTTTTGCAAAGCCGGCGCAAAGAGATACGGCATGCTGCTCGGCTATCGCTACGTCAAAAAATCTATCGGGATATTCTTTCGCAAATGCTCCCAACCCCGTTCCGTCCGTCATTGCCGCCGTAACCGCAACCAAATTATCGTATTCCGCAGCAAGAGAACACAACGTTTCGCCTGCGACCAATGAAAACGACTTTTCTTCATTGCAGTCCGACGAAACTCCGTGAAAAATATCCGGCCTAAGCTGCGCAGCAAGTACGCCCTTCCCTTTTTGCGTAAGCAGATGGATAATCGCAGGCGACTCTGCCTTAGCAACGCTTAGAGCACCCGAAATCGTCTTTATATCATGACCGTCATACGGCCCGTAATATCTGATACCGAATTTATCGAAAAAACTATTCCCGTAATAACGTTTTTTTATAGCGTTTTTTATAGCTCGCATACCGCTAAAAATCGTTTTTCCGACAAACGGCAAGCCTAAAACTCCGCTTTTTAGCCGAGTTTTATACTTAACGAAATCCTTATTTATACGTAGCTTATTAAAGTAGCGACTAATTGCGCCGACATTAGGACTAATAGACATGCCGTTATCGTTAAGAATGATCGTAAGCTTTGCCTTCCTTTCGCCCAAGTCGTTTAACGCTTCATAAATTTCACCGCTAGTAAAAGCTCCGTCGCCTACTACCGCAACGACGTGTCTGTCGCCGCTCAACAGCTCATTCGCACGAGCAAGTCCGAGCGCTAAAGACAGCGAATTGCCGCTGTGTCCCGTAATAAACGGATCTGACGGACTTTCGACTGGAGACGGAAACCCTGACGCCCCTCCGTCATGACGAAGATTTTCCATCAACTCGCCTCTCCCGGTAAGAAGTTTATGCGCATAACATTGATGTCCTACGTCCCACACTATATAGTCCTTGTCCAAATCTAAAACTTTGTGCAATGCTATAGTAAGCTCAACTGCGCCGAGGTTAGAAGCAAGATGTCCGCCGTTTTTTTGCGTGACGGAAATGATGCGTTTTCGCAAAGAATTCGCAAGCTCGTTAAGCTCGTTATAGCTTAATTTTTTTACGTCTATATTGTCGGAAAAAAAATCAGTCAACCAATATACCTACCAATTTATCTATCAAACCCGTGAAAAAATCACTGTTTATGCCAGACACAACAAGTGATTTTTTGGCATTATCTGCAGCTTCGATAGCCATTTTTTTCGATTTTTCAGGTCCATAGAGCGAAACAATAGACTGCGACGATACTTCGCCCTTTTCTTTTATATCGGCAAAATCATCGCAAATTTGAAAACAAAAACCGTAATTGTAAACATACTCGTTTAATCGGTTTATCGTATTTTGCGGCAGCTTTGCGATAACTGCGCCGGCATATACCGCCCCCCACATAAGGTAACAAGTCTTACGTCTATACACGTCAAACACGTCCGACAGAGGCGACGTCGACGCAAATTCCAAGAACTGTCCGCCTATCACACCGGAGCCTCCGCTAAGCACCGAAAATGCGTATGCGGCATTTACAAAATTTTTATCATAACCGGAAATTTTTATCGCATCCAAAATCAGTGTATAAGCGTAGTTCAGTAATGCGTCGCCCGCAAGCAGAGCAAACGTTTCTCCGTACTTAGCATGACACGAAGGCATACCTCGCCTGATTGAGTCATTATCCATGCACGGCAAATCGTCATGAACCAAAGTATACTGATGGAGGCACTCTATCGCAACTGCAAATTTTTCCACAGCTTCGTTTGCATCGTTTCCGCTTAACGAATATGTTTCCAAAAACATCAAAGGCCTAAGTCTCTTGCCCCCGGTAGAAAAAACGTAGTTTATAATTTCCAAAAGTTTTACGTCAAATCCCGCCCTACTTATCTCTCTGTTTATAAGAATATCTATATCTTCTTTTGTTTTCATAACGTTATTCCGAAAAAAGACTGTCCATTTCGCTTTTTATCTGATTCAATTTCCCTTTATATTCTTTAAGAAGGTTCATACATTCTTTCGTGATACTAAGTCCCTCTTCAAACAGCCTCATACCTTCTTCTATCGAAACGCCGCTTTCCATTTCTTTTGTAAGTTCTTCCAACCTTTTAAGGCTCTCTTCTATATTCATATTTCTCCTTCGAGGTAACCTTTGCCATTGCGCAGCCATCGCTAAGCAGCACCTTTAGCAAGTCGCCCTCTTTTATGTCCCCGATACAGGCTACGCTTTTGCCGTCAACAAGTACTTTTGCATAGCCACCTGACAAAATTTTGAGCGGACTCGACTTATCCAATCGTGCCGACGCCTCGCTCAATTTAACAAATGCAGCGTTTATATTGTCAGACACAGCAACGTTTTGCGCCACGCAGAATTTAGAAATCTCGTTTCGCTTTTTATTTATCAGTTCACTTTCCATATCGGAAATATTCCACAGAAATCTGTTTAATTTTACTTTTACCGTAGTTATTGCCGCTTCCTGCGCCGAAGCCAATCGTTGTGAGGAAATTACAATGTCGGAGCAAGACTTATCATAACCGCTTCGATATATTTCGAACAATCTCTTAAGTGTATTTTCTATTTTCGTAACAGCCGCAGCATTATTATCCGATATAAGTTCTGCCGCTATGCTGGGGGTACCCGCCCTAATCGATGCGGCAAAGTCGCAAAGCGTATAATTTACTTCGTGACCTACAGCCGATATTAGCGGAATATTACATGCGCCTACCGCTCTTGCAACGTCTTCGGCATTAAATGCCTTTAAATCATCCTCCGAGCCGCCGCCTCTAGCCACGACAATCACGTCATAGTCTTTTGCAGAAGCCTTAAGTACGGCATTACTTATCATTTTATTGGCGTTATCGCCCTGTACCCTTACGTCGTATACATCCACGTCGATATAACGGCACCGGGAGCGAGAAAGTACGGACATAAAATCATGCAAAACGGCTCCGTCCGAGCTTGTAATCAATGCAACTTTTTGAATAAAAACAGGCAAATGTAGCGTCTTATCGAATACTCCGTCCGCTTTAAGCGATAACTTTAACTTTTCCAAATCACTTGCGATGTTTCCTTTCCCGCATTTGAAAGCGAAAGCAACCGCAAACGAAATTTTTCCGGTTTTTGCGTAAAACTTAACAGTTCCCGTCAAGGCAATCATGTCGCCTACGGAAAACTCCAATTTTGATCCGAATTTAACGCACGACAAAACACATTCACCATCTTTTATCGTAACAAACGTGTTTGCTCCGGAAAATTTAATTTCAAAAACTTCCCCCTGCACCGTAATATCATGTAGCAGCAGCTCGTCTTCGAAAACTGTTTTTATATAATTATTTAATTGCGATACCGAAAGTATTTTATTCAAGCTGCAAAGCCGCCTTCATAACATTGCTGAGCAACATAGCTATCGTCATCGGACCGACTCCGCCGGGAACGGGCGTTATAAAATCCGCCACTTTGCTCACGCTCTCGAAATCGGCGTCACCGCAAACGTTCTTTCCTTCTCGATTCATACCCACGTCTATAACTATGCAACCTTTTTTTACCATATCGCCTCGCAAAAAGCCCTTTTTGCCTACGGCTACAACTATTATGTCCGCATTTAACGTAAAATCCTTAAAATTGGTCGTGTGTGAATGGCACATCGTTACGGTGGCGTGATTTTCGAGCAGTAAGAGTGCGGTCGGTTTACCTACGATATTGCTTCTTCCTATTACTACTGCGTTTGCTCCGTCGATTTTACGCCCGGTCGATTTTATAAGTTCGATAATTCCGCACGGCGTGCATGCGTTTAGCGCCGGATTGCCCAGCATAAGATTACCTGCGTTTTCCGCCAAGAATCCGTCGGCGTCTTTGTTTACCGAGATATGCGACAATACGACATTTTCCCTGATATGTTCGGGAAGCGGCAATTGAACCAATATGCCGTCTACGTCGGCATCGTCGTTAAGTCTCGTTATAAGCTCAACCAACTCCGTCTCAGTTGTAGAATACGGCAATCTATACTCAAACGATTTAATGTTATTTTGCTCGCACGCTTCCATTTTGCGAGTAACATAAATCTCGCTCGCAAAGTCGTTACCTACCAAAATCACTGCAAGTCCGGGTTTTCTTCCGGTGCGTTGCTCGTAAGCCATTGCCTGACGTTTGATATCAGCTTTAATCTCGGCGGCGATTTTTACTCCGTCTATAATTTGTGCGCTCAAGGACTACGCCTCCTTGTTCCTATTTTTTATTATAGATGCCAAAATACCGTTTATATATGCCGCACTTTTCTCCGTCGAATAGGTTTTTGCCAGTTCAACGGCTTCATTTACGGATACTTTAAACGGAATATCGGTATAAAGTATCTCGTACGTCGCAAGCAACAAAATAGAAAGATCGACTTTATATAATCTTTCATATGCAAAAGATCCGGCGTATTGATCGATAATATCCGACAATGCTTTATGATGCTCCTGAATTCCGTAAAAAACGCCTTCGAAGTAACCGTAATCGGATTCCTCTATACCGGACTTAATCTGTTCCACCGACAGCTCGTTTATTTCACCGCAAAGCTCGGTTTCGTATATCAACTTAAATACGGCTTCTCTCGTATCTCTTCTGCTCATCTTTTTTCACCCTAAAACCCCGTAGGTAATTCCTACAGGGTATTTATGTCCTTATATTCCTTAAATTCAACGCCGAGAATATTAACGTCAATGGTACCCGCCTTAAAATCCGTAGTCGTCTCCAAAGTACGCTTTATGTTGTTTTGCACCCTAAAGGCAACGTCGGCGCAACTGACGTCGGCTCTTACCTTTATCGTGACGGAAACGTTAACGATTCCTGCGGCGATATTCATTTTGACGCCTTTACCTACGAGCGAATCGACACCGCTTATTTCCAACGTAGCAAGTTGTATTATCGAAAACAACACGTTGTCGCCATAGGCAGTTACGCCTTTTGTATTATTTCCCAATAGTTTTTTCATGAAATGCTCCTAACTGAATCGCCTGAAATCGGCTTATCGGCTCGTATTTGCGGCAACCGGACGCTGCATAGGTAAATTTTGCGTTGAAATCGCAAATTTACCTATGTAAAACACCCGCTATCAGTATAACACAACTATCGGAAAAATTCAATTGTTTTTATCATTCAACAGGAATTATTCTGACGTTATTTGCCTTTTTATCCGTTTCTGTAACGATTACTTCCAAAATCTGAGCTGCTTGTTCCGCCGTAATCGATGCCGCCTTGATAATGACGTTGACATTTTCCGTCGAATTGGTTACGACTGCATCGTCGTATCCCAACGCCTTGATAAGTCCCTCCAAGACCAACTCGAGTTCCATGTTTTTAGTAAGTTCCAATTTGTCGTCCTGAGCCTTTTTTACCGCATCCGCATCGGAAGCCGAATTAGCTATTATTGCATCGAGATACAATATGGTTTGCTCTCTGGTCGCAACTCTATCGCTTCGATAAGTCTGGAAAAAGCTTGCCGACTGCATGGCGTCGCCCGATCCCGTCGCAATGCTGCTTTGATTAAGCACAATGTTTAGCACGCCGGTTACGACGAGTAAAACAAGCATTCCGCACAAAATGATAATTTTCTTCTTTTTGCTTAACATATATGTTCCTCCCAAAAAAACTATTTGTTTGAGCCTAAAACTACTACTCGATCAGATTGAATATCCATAAGCTTAGATACCGCAATCGTGACTTCGGCTTTTGTTTTCGAATTGAGTTTTTTGCATACTACTACAACACCTATCGCTTTAGGATAAACTTCTTTAACCACAACCGCTCCGCCGGAATCGACAACGACCTGCGACACTAAAGAGCTTCCGTTTTGCGTAGTATTTTGCGCCGTTATAAGTTCTACGCCGGACTCCCAATTGATGACAACTTTGCACTCGTCTCCGGTAAGCATCCGAACCGCCTCCTGAAGCTTAACCGTAACGCTTTGGCAATAATCGTATTTGTTTTCGTTTTCCGACTTCTGCTTAGACGGAGAATAAAAATAAATAAAAATCATTACCGCAACCGCTACAGCCGCAAGGATGATTTCGATATGCTTTATCGATTTCAGTTTTTCCAAAACCTTATTCATACAAAATCACATCTCCCTTGCTTATCTTAAGCCCCGAGCAGATTAATTCCGAAACAAGCTCACACTTATCTATATGCTCGTTTTTTTTGTCTATAACCGCTTTTTGCAAATTCACGATGACGTTTTTTATGTCGAAAACACTACCTTCCTTTAACGTGACGCTTATTTCTGCGCCGCTAACGCCGTTACTTTCCAAATATTTTACCAAACCGTCGCACAAGGCGTCAGTACGCTCCGACAAAGCGATTTCGACAAATGCGTTATCTATTGCTATGTCGCCGAAATCGGTTTTTACACCCCTGACGATAGACGGAAGCGGAGCAATTATAACCAAAATCGTTAAGGAAGCGAAAATTGCTTTAATAAATTTTCCGGTTCTTCCGCTCAAAAACAAATCCGCTATTACGCTAAGTACCGCCAATGAAAGTATGCTTATTACCCAACCTGAAATATCCATGCTACACCGCTCCGTTACAAGTACATACAACCAACAACAAAAACACGAAATACAAGAACGTAACACCCAAAACAATCGCTACAAGCGCAGTAAGACTTTTTCCGAGACCGTTGTATATTCCGCACACTTCTTTACCGCCTAACGGCTCTGAAATCGCCGATACAAACTTTACAGACACTATCAACGCAACGGCATGTACCACTACGGGAATAACCGAAACGATCAGCACGATCATCGCAGACAACCCTACTCCGTTTTTAATAAGCACACTGCCGCTAAGCACAAGATTATAGCCTTCGGATAAATACCCGCCTATTACCGGCACATACTTAGTCAGCGCCATTTTTGCCGATCGGACATAAACGCTGTCATAAACCATTGCGGTTACTCCTTTCACCGACAAAAACGCTAAGAACAAGAAAAACGCCGTGCCAAGAACCCATTTCATAGCTCCTGAGAAAAAATCAGCTATCCCGCTTATTTTAATTCCATCTCCTATGTTGCCGACGACATGAAATACGACGCTTATCAAAAAACACGGCAATGCAAACATCGTTACTACGTCAACCGCATATGTCGAAAGTATGGCTACGGCAGGTTGATACGCAGGCAACGCTGCGGATCTTCCGACAGCAGCCATCAAAGTAAGCAAAACCGGAAATACTGCGTCCATTTGAATTTTTAAGTTTTCTATTAACGATTTACATTCTTTTACCGTTCCTACGATCTGTGTGAATGTAATAATCATTACAACGCCTATGCATGCCAACCTGACTACAGATTCTGTCGATTTACTTGCAAAGTTTCCCTTTATCGCATTTATCAACCCGAATATTACGCATATCGCAAGCACCGAGGCTATAAACGGCGCAAGAGAAGTGACGTTACCGAAAAACGAATTTAATATGTATTTAACAAAACTTTGAGTGTTTATGGCTTCGCCGCCGTCTATAATACGTCTTATCAACGTTTTAATGTTAGTCGCTTCAAAAATTTCACGTTGTTCGTCTGTCAGGGAATGGAGAAATTCGTCTATATCGGAGGTATCCAGCTCCTCTATCAGCTTGTCCAAAGGGTCACTGTTTTCTTCATCGGCAAAGCAAATCTCCACGCCTACATTGCAGACGATAAAAAACGCTATGATAATCGTCAATATCTTTTTCATCGCAACAACTCCGTAATCAAATCAAACAGTGCGGAAAGTATAGGCAATGAAACTATCAAAATAATTATTTTTCCTGCCATAACGATTTTATCCGCCATTGCTTTGCTGCCGCTTTCCTCGACTATCGATGCGGCAAACTCAGTTATATACCCGATCCCCACTATTTTTATTACCGTCTTTACGGCAGTACCACCGACGTTGATTTTGCCGCACAAATCGTTTATAAATCCAAACGCATATCCTATGTATTCTATAAGCATTAACGACATCATGCAGCATCCGACAATCGTTACGATTATCGACAGTCCGCTTTTTGTCTCTTTAAGCGTCATAGCGCAAAATGCAGTTATCATGCCGGTTGCTATAATCTTAAAAAAGTCCATCAGTACAATCCAAACAGCGTCTTAAGCGAAGTAAACAAATCGCTCACCATATTTACTACGGTAATAAGTACGATAATAAGTCCTGCTAACGTTACAAACGTAGCGATTTCGTCTTTGTCCGCTTTTTTTAACAACTGACTTGCGATTGCGGTTATCAACCCTATAGCCGTTATACGGAAAATAATACTTACGTCCAAATTCACCTCACATCGTCAAAACACCTACTAAAGCTCCGAAAAGCAGCCCTAACTTAATATACATAGGTCGCTTTACTGCATTTTTTTCTTTTAATGACTTGTAATTATCTTCAAATATTTCTTTATTACGCATAACGTCTTCTATCTGCGTTTGCTCGTCAAACCGTCCGAGATTATATAGAAAATCGGAAACGACAGAGTATTCTTCCGTATTCAAAAAGCCCTGATCGCACTCGTTCGTTGCATTTGCTTTTGCGTAAAGTTGCGATTTAAGCAGCGTGCTGCGACACGGGAAACCGTTTATTACGTTGGCGATCTCATCGTTTCGAAAAGCAACGCAGCTTTTGAAATGACTGCAAAACTTGGAAAGTTCTTTATAATAATTTTCTTTTTCGCATATTCTGCGAGCGCAAAGCAGCCCGGCCATACAGCCTACAAATGCGCACAAAACAAAAACGATAAGTTTTCCGCTAAGCGTCATATATTCTTTCCACCTTGCCTACCGAAGTCGAACTCAGTTGTACTATTTTCTCCATTCCTCGTATCTTTTTAGTCATGCGTTCTCCGTGCATAGTGCATAAAACTTTTACGCCGCCGTCTATGGCTTTTTCGACAGAAACAAAGTCTTCCTCTTCGGTCAATTCGTCGCAGGCAATCACGTCAGGTCTCATATACCTGACAGCCCTCGAAAATGCGAACTCTTTATCTGCTCCTCTCATCGAATCCGTATTCTTCCCCAAGTCACCGCTAAGCTCATATCTTTGATCACAAACGAGGACATTAAATCCGCAATCCGAAACCAGTCGCACCAAATCTCTCAAAAACGTTGTTTTTCCGAATCCTGGCGGCGAAATTATGAGCGTGCTTTTAACCCTCCCGTTATTTACTATTTCTTCAAACACCGCCGATGCGCAATTTTTTACCTCGTGCGGAATACGAATATTTAAAGATGTAAAATTCTTAATTGTTTTCCCCGGGACTACTTCTCCGCAAACTCCGATCCTTATTCCGTGTTCAAGCGAAATATAGCCGTTCTTTATCATGTCGTTATAAGCATACACTGAATTTTTCGCAGCCTTAACAATAACGTCTTCGATCTCTTTTGCCGATACGGAAACGTTGAGTCGTCTGAATTTCCCGCAATAATTTATACTTACTCCGCTTCTCCGCAGTCGGACTTCCATTAGTTTATCCATACTTAGGCTACTTATCGACTTAACCAGAGACGTCGGCAAAATATCAAACAATTCTTGCATACTCAATTTTATTTTTTTTCGAAACCAGTTATGCAGCGAAAAAAGACGAAATTTCGATTTGCCATTTTTAGTGTTTATATGCAAAAAAAGAAACCGATAAGCAGTTCGGTTTCTTTTTTGCGGTTTAATTAGTTTATCTGTATTGATGCTGTTACGCCCGCACGGTTACAAAACGTTTACTCTGCAGGACGCTCCGTAGCTCTCTGATACAATTATAAAAAACATGACATCGGAAATATATTTCTTCAAAAACTCATGCGTTTTTTTCGCCTTCGGTCTACAAAACTTTTACAGACACAACTTTATAGCCGGCTTCTTTAATACAAGACTTAATGTCTTTTTTGACAGGTTTAGAATCGAATATAATTGTGACTTGTCCTGATTTTAAGTCTACGTTTACGCTTTTTACCGACGAGAGCGCCCTTACCGCATCGGCGACTCTGGCCACGCAGTGTTCGCAGGTCATTCCATTAACCGTGGCAATTACCGTTTGACCGACTTCATCCGAGAAGTTAACCGCACTACCAAAATCAGATTTCTTTTTCCTCGGCACTAATTTGCGCGGCTTATAAATTTTACATAAATTCAGCCTCAAGGCATTGACTACTACGCAAAAGCTGGACAAACTCATTGCCGCTGCGCCGAACATCGGATTAAGCGTAAGGCCTAACGCAACGAAGCAGCCTGCCGCTATAGGTATACCTATAGTATTGTATATAAACGCCCAGAATAAATTTTCTTTTATGTTTCTGATTGTATATTTACTTAACTTTACTGCTGCGGGAACGTCCGAAAGAGAACTTTTCATCAGCACTATATCGGCTGCGTCAACGGCTACGTCGGCGCCGGCGCCTATAGCTATACCTACGTCCGCTTCGGTAAGTGACGGCGCATCGTTTATTCCGTCCCCTACCATTGCTACCTTCCCTCGTTTTTTCAATTTTAAAATTTCGTTACGTTTTCCGTTAGGAAGAACGGAAGCAATTACGTTATCGACTCCAACGCTGCGGCCTATCGCCTCGGCTGTCCTTTGATTATCGCCGGTAATCATTACGACTTCCATCCCCATGTTTTTAAGTTCTCGTATAGCAGCCCTGCTGTCTTCTTTAATTGTGTCGGCAACAGCTATAATGCCCGTTATTTTTCCGTCGCAAGCGAAAAATAACGGTGTCTTGCCCTCAAAAGAAAGTTGTTCGCTCAATTTTACGAAACGTTGCGGAATTTCCACGCTCTCGCCGATAAATTTCATATTTCCGCCGGATACTACCTGTCCGTCCTTAATCGCAGTCAATCCGTTACCGGCAACCGCTTTAAAATTGCTTGTTTGCGCCGCATCTATGCCTATTTCTTTTGCTTTTTGCATTATAGCTTTTGCTAACGGATGCTCGCTTTTGCTTTCGAGGGAAACCGCTATCGACATAAGTTCGCCGCTATCGACACCGTCTGCTGCAATTATATCCGTTACGACAGGCGTTCCGCTAGTTATCGTACCGGTTTTGTCCAGCGCCACGATATTCGTTTTGCCTGCATTTTCCAAAGTTTCTGCCGTCTTAAACAGTATCCCGTTTTTAGCGCCGACTCCGTTACCTACCATTATTGCTACCGGAGTGGCTAACCCGAGCGCACACGGGCAGCTGATTACAAGCACCGATATACCTCTCGCCAAGGAATATCCGACGCCTTTTCCGATAAGCATCCACACGACAAAAGTTACGAGCGCTATCCCCATAACTACAGGCACGAAAAATCCTGATACTTTGTCCGCAATTTTTGCTATAGGCGCTTTAGAGGACGATGCGTCGCTGACCATCTTAATTATTTGCGACAAAGCCGTATCCTCTCCGACTTTTGTCGCCCTGCATTTTATAAATCCCGAACTATTGATTGTCGCTGCCGAAACTCTGTCTCCTTTTGCCTTATCTACGGGGATGCTTTCGCCGGTCAGCGCAGACTCGTCTATTGCCGTTTCTCCGTCTTCTACTATTCCGTCTACAGGAACACTTTCGCCCGGTCTTACTACAAAAACGTCCCCTACCTTTACTTCTCCTATGGGAACAATTACTTCTTTGCCGTCAATCACAACCGTTGCATTTTGCGGTTTCAACTTTACAAGCGACTTAAGCGCATCCGACGTGCGACCTTTCGATTTCGCTTCGAGCATCTTTCCTATGGTAATAAGTGTAACTATCATTGCCGCAGACTCAAAATAAAACTCGTCCATGTATGCGGCTGCCATACCGTGGTCGCCTCCGCTTATGGCTATAATCGTTTTAAACAGCGCATAAACGCTCCATGCAAAGGACGCTGTAGAACCGAGCGCAACAAGCGTATCCATATTAGGCGAACGCTTTATTAACGCTTTGAATCCGCTTATAAAAAATCTTTGATTTATTACTAATATTATTCCGCTCAGCAGCAACTGAGTAAGCCCATTGACCGCATGATTTTTGCTTAGCAGACTCGGCAACGGAAATCCCAACATCATACCCATCGAAACGTACATAAGCATTATGAGGAAGACTAACGACGATATAAACCTCGTTTTTAATTTTTTTACTTCTACGTCAAACACGTCCGTTTCGTCTGTAGCTACGTTCCCTTGCAAATGTACACCGTAACCGGCTTTTTTTACAGCCGCTATTACTGAGCTACCGTCAAATTGTCCGTCTACCGTCATATCGCCGGTTAGTAAATTTACGTTGCATTCGGCTACTCCGTTTACATTCGAAACGGCCTTTTGAACTCTCGCCGAACATGCGGCGCAACTCATACCGGTAACTTTATAATTCTTTTTCATCCCGACTCCTCCGTCATCTCATAAGCCTGCTAAACGTTTCAGTCAACTCACCTATTATTTCTTCATCACCGATTTTTATTTTGTCACAGACGCAACCTTTTATATGCGCAAAAAGAATTTCTTTATTAAATGAATCCAAAGCTGCTTTTGCCGCAGCGGATTGTATTAAGATATCGTTACAATATGCATCGTTTTCCACCATTGTCTGCAAACCGCGCAGCTGACCTTCTATACGCTTTAGCCGATTAATTAGCGCTTTTTTCCGTTTACCGTCTCTTACTGTCTTTTTTTTCTCGCAACAATCCATATTATTCCTCCATATACCCCGTACGGGTATTTTCGATAACATTATATCTTTGAACAGTATATTTGTCAACAATTTTTACAAAATAAATAGAAAATAATTTGCATTTTTACGTTTCAAGCTCACCGTTAAACGTAAAAAAAATGCTTTCTACGTCTAGTCTAATATGCCGCCGCCCATAAGCATTGTTTTTATGACTTTTGCTTATTTACTTTTGCGTGCAATCTATGCAAAGCTACAAAAATGCATGTTTCGATAATAATTCGGATATTTTTCCTATAAATATTTATTGAAAATAATTAAGAAACAAAAAAATGAGTTCGGTGACTGTATCGAACTCATTTTTAACATATTAAATTTAATCTGATTTCGGCAAAAATTACTCCAAAAAAACTTATTTTACTCTTTCCATATATGTTCCGGTACGAGTATCAACTCTGATTTTCTCGCCCTGGTTTACAAATAAAGGAACCTGAATTGCCGTACCGGTCTCGAGCTTAGCCGGCTTATTTCCGGCTTTAGACGTATCGCCCTGAACACCCGGTTCGGTTTCCGCTACGACAAGTTCTACGAAGTTAGGAGCTTCTACACTGAAAGCCGCACCCTTATAGAACTGTACCGAAGCCATCATTTCTTCCTTGATGTACTTAAGCGCTTCTGCGCAAACGTCGTAATTGAGCGGAATCATTTCGTATGACTCCATATCCAGGAAGTAGTAAAGATCGCCGTCATTATACGAATACTGCATATCTTTGCGCTCGATATGAGCCAAAGGATACTTATCGGACGGGTTAAACGTCTGCTCCAATACTTGTCCGGTTACTACGTTCTTAATCTTTGCTCTGACGAACGCTGCGCCCTTGCCCGGCTTAACGTGCTGAAAGTCTACAATAATATAAACTTTTCCATCTATTTCCACGGTAACGCCTTTTCTGAAATCTCCTGCTTCTATCATATATTCCTCCTAGAGAATAAGATTTTTATTAAAGTTTGTTAAATTGATTAGTCCGTCTTCTTTTACAACTGCGAAATCTTCGATACGAACTCCGCCTACGCCTTCTATATAAATGCCCGGTTCTACGGTAATTATCATATTGGGCTTGAGAATGTCGTTACTGTTAGGTCCCAGGCACGGTTTCTCGTGAATTTGCACGCCTACGCCATGTCCTAAGTTGTGTCCGAATTCCTTACCGTATCCGTGAGCTATGATAAATTCTCTTGCAAACGAATCAGCTTCAAGCCCCGTCATACCGGCTTTTATATTAGCTAATGCGTATTCCTGAGCCTCGAGCACAACTTTGTGTATCGCTACGAGCTCATCGCAAGGCGTACCCAAACAAAAAGTTCTCGTCATGTCAGAACAGTATCCGTCAAGTTTTGCGCCCATATCTACCAAAATCACGTCGTTTCTGTCAAGTTTACGTGACGTAGGCTTGTGATGGGGAACAGCGCTGTTTTCTCCGAAAGCAACTATCGTATCGAAGGATGCGCCTTCGGCTCCGAGCATCTGCATTTCATAAAGTAACTCTGCCGCTACCTCTCTTTCGGTAACACCTATTTTTATCGATGACGATACCCGTTGTAATGCTTTTTGCGCAACGAGCTGAGCTGCCGCAATCTTACTTATCTCTTCTTCTGTTTTTACCGCTCTTTGCTCGGCAATCTGTGCGGAACACGGTTCGAACGCAACGGATCCGCAATTGGTCCTAAGCCGACGGAAATCAGCCACCGTAACGGATTCATCCTCATATCCGACCACGTTAGCGCCTACTGTCGAGAGCGTCGAAGAAATCGCATCGTAAAAATCGACGGATTTTGTTATTACTACCTCCCACGGCGAAGAAAGCTTCTTGCGTGCGTAACCTTCGTAACGAAAATCGGTAATAAATACTTTTCGCTCGTCTTTAAGTATTACGCAGCCGAGCGACGTATTCAAACCGGAAAAATAAAACCTATTTTCGGGCGAAAGTATAAGTAAAGTATCAATATTGTTTTCGAACATAAAAACTCCTATGCGAAATACCTTTATATTGTACCATAAAATTTTAAATTAGTAAACTTTTTTATGGCAGTTTTTCATAAATAATGCGTCTTCTGCCATTGTTCCGTTGGATTCGCACACTATATACGGAGTTAAAGCGTACTCGTCGATAACGGCGGCGAGAGGTTCATACTCAGGTCCGTATATTTTATCGGCAAAAGTCAGGTGCCTTATTTCGCCCTTTTCGCCATATTGTATTTTTGAAAAATGTATATGAAAATTTTTGCCTTTCCTTTCGCCGAGCTTATCTAAAGTATAATCAATAATTCTTTTATAATCGTCTTTTACCTTTATTCCGCCTCTTAAATAGCTGTTGATATGCCCGAAATCGAAACACGGCACGAGTCTTTCGTCCAGAGTACAAAAATCAACGATTTCTTCCACTGTACCTATTTGATTAAGCTTACCCATAGTCTCGGGAGCAAGCAAAAAATCTCCGTCGAGGACGCTCATCATTTTTGCTATGTTGTCTTTTGTTCGAGCGACAGCTTCCGCTCTGCTCGATTTTCCACAAGCAGCAGGATGAAACACAACTCGCTTGCCGCCCATCGCTTTGACAGCCTCAATCGAACGAGCTACGTAAGCTATCGACTTTTCTATCATTTCGCAGTCCGGATTGGCGAAGTTGGTGTAATACGGTGCGTGAGCGCTTATTTCCACATCGTATTTTACGAATTCGTCTCTTATTTTTTCACATGCGGCTTGCCCTATATTTACGCCTCTACCGAACGAATATTCGAAAGCATTAAGTCCTTTTTCTCTAAGCCATTTCGCTTCCTCATAAGTATGAGCATGTCCTTCGTCGTAGAACGACTGCGAATTGCCCGAAGGTCCGATCCTCAGCATTTTGCATCCTCCATATCTTTTTGTATCTGAAGTTTTAGCTTGTCCATACTGTCAAACTTAATCAACGAACGCAAAAAACCGATAAACTCTATCGACAAAACTTTACCGTATAAATCGCCGTCAAATCCTATTAACGTGTTTTCTATCGACGGCGCTTCTATGCCAAAAGTCGGTTTGCTTCCGATGTTGGTAAGTCCTGCGTATATTTTCCCGTCAAAGCTAGTAATCGTCTTGTAAACCCCGAATTTCGGCGTAAAACCGTCATAACTCACATTAGCCGTCGGGAACCCCATTTTGCGTCCGACTTCTCTGCCGTGAATGACCGTTCCCGAAATAAAAAACGGTTGACCAAGCATTGCGTTTGCGGCATTGATATTCCCATCAAGAAGCAATTTACTTATCCTGGAAGAAGATATTTTTTCGCCGTCAATCATAAGAACCGGCACAATCGTTGACTTCACGCCTATCTCATTGCATATTTTGGCAACTTGTTTTCCTGTTTTTCTGTCGCTACCGCATGAATAATCGCAGCCGAACACAAAATGCTTTGCGCCCTTGCGTGCAAGTTCTTTTAAAAAATCTATAGCTGCGACTTTTTTGAGTTTTTCGTCGAAACGGTAGGCAAAAATTTCTTTTATCCCTACAGACTGCATCAAAAGCTTTCTTGTCGAAAGATTGTAAATTTGCGTTTTATGGAGTAAGCCGAGACTTTCGTCATCAAACGTCACTGCTGCAGCTGTTAAGTCATTGCCCTCGGCAATACTTACTGCTTCCTCCAAAACTTTTCGGTGACCTTTATGAACGCAATCAAAAAGTCCCAATGCGACACAAAACCCTTTCATTCCTTCATATACACCTTTACCTTTAATTCGCCGGCTTTACCCTCGCCTATGCCGAAGACTTCGCCTTTACATTCCACCAAAAATTCACCGTTTTCGCCATAAGGAACTTTTCTTCCGTTAAGCAAATACGAATAATATTTTTCATCGACTGCTGCGACTTTTAACTCCGGCAACGCTTGTTTTAGCGACATTATATCATTTTCGGAAAGGTCTTCCGTCCGCACACTGTCGTTTATGCAAAAGTTGCCACACCTTATGCGCTTTATAGCCGTCATAATTGCATACGTACCCAACGAATGGGCAAGATCTCTGCACAAACTGCGTATGTAGGTTCCCGCAGAACAATGAATGGTTACTCTTATACGATTTTCTTCGATATCTGTCAATGAAAAATCGTAAACGTGGACTTTACACGGCGGCAACTCTACCGTTTCGCCGCTGCGAGCTATCTCGTATGCTTTTCTGCCGTTAACTTTTTTTGCGCTATACAAAGGAGGAGTTTGTAAAATTTCACCGGTAAATAGCGGCAATTTTTGCAAAATTTCTTCTTTTGACGGCATTCTTCCGCCGCTTGCGATAACCGAACCTTCGCCGTCTAAGGTATCTCGTTCTTCTCCGAAAGTAAATTCCGCTTCGTATACTTTATCTTTGCCGAGGTAGTAGTTAAACAGTCTGGTCGCTTTACCTACGCCGAGAATCAATACTCCTTCTCCCTGCGGATCCAAAGTTCCCATATGCCCTACGGCTCTCGTCTTAAGAATTTTTTTTACCTTAACGACTACGTCCGAACTCGTCATGCCTCCGACTTTGTATATATTTAATATTCCAAGCATTACATCCCGTCCGTAATCGATTTGACAACCTTCCGAAGAACGTCCTCGTAGTATCCGCAAACGACGCACCCGGCAGCCTGAACATGTCCGCCGCCGCCGAACACTGCAGCAGCGCACGCAACGTCAAAACCTTTGCTCCGCATGCTGACTTTGTACTTGTTATTAGGCTGTTGCGCCATGCAAACCGCCACTTTAACAGAGCCTATGTCCATTGCAACGTCGATAAGCCCTTCGGTATCGGAAAGCGAACAACCACAGTCTGTCAAATCCGACTGCATAACGCTTATTACGCAAATGCTCCCGTCTCCGAAAAATTTCATTGACTGTATCGCTTTGCCGATTAGCTTAGTCTTTTCCCACGTTCGGGATCTGTAAAGCGCACAATTAACGTTATATGCATCTGCTCCTTTTTCCATTAGCTTTGCGGCTAACGAGAACACGACAGAAGTGACGTTATTGTGCATAAAATGACCTGTATCCGTAGACAAACCGACGTAAAGCAATGTAGCCATTTCGCTATCTACCGCATCCTCGTCCAACAGAATTTCCGACAAAATTTCGCACGTACTCGACCGATACGGATAAACGTAATTTTCATCTGCAAATCCGTCGTTAGAGATGTGGTGGTCGAATTGAATGCTGTGTACTTTACCGAGAAATTCAGCATATTTACCCATGCGGAATCTGTCACCGCAATCCACGATTATAAGCAAATCGTAATCGGAAAGCGACGCTTTGTTTATACAGTCATAGTACTGCATAAAAGAGTAATGAAACGGCAAATCGGAATCGTAAACCAATTCGGCTTGCGTTCCCGATTTTTGCGCAAGTCGGTACAATGCGAGTCCGGCTCCGAGACAATCCCCGTCCGGACGCACATGACCGACTATCAATATTTTTTTTGCTTGTTTAATTTTTTTTGTCAGATTCATCCTTTTTAATTTCCGTCAAAATGGCATTTATCTTTTCGCTGTAATCCATAGAAGTATCCAAAATAAAATTTAGCTGAGGAACGCATCTAAGTTCCTTAAATTCATCGCTGAGTTCTTTGCGAATATGACCGGAGCATCTTTTTATAGCATCGAAAGTCTGCTCGGTATCTCCTCCGTAGCAACTTACATAAACCTTTGCGGTTTTTAGATCTTTTGCGGTATTTACCTCTATAACGCTAACCATGGAAGTTATTCTCGGATCTTTAAGTCTGCGAATTATGGCGGAAATGCTTTTTTGCATTTCGCTGTTTATTCTGTCAATTCTGAAATTCATTTAATCTTTTATTTCCTCTAATACATAAGCTTCTATCTCGTCGTTTTCCATAGCGTCATTGTAACCGCCTATCGAAATGCCGCATTCATAGCCTATGCCGATCTCTTTAACGTCGTCTTTGAAGCGTTTGAGCGTATCGAGATTACCTTCCAATATGAGATCTTTGCCCCTATATACTCTTACTTTTGCGTTACGCTGCATCTTACCGCTAAGCACATAGCTTCCTGCTACCGTACCTACGCCAGTAATTTTAAATACGCTTCTGACCTGAGCTCTGCCTATTACGACTTCTCTGAACTTAGGCTCTTCAAGTCCCTTAACGAGACGTTCTACATCGTCTATCGCTTCGTAAATAACCTTATACAGTCTTACGTCGACGTGATTCTTCTCTGCGTAATTACGGGATTCCGCATCCGGTCGAACGTTAAATCCTATTACTACTGCTTTGGAAATTTCGGCTAAGGTAACATCCGAAAGATTGATTGCGCCAACGCCGGCATGCACGACTTTTACCCTTACTTCTTCGGTATTAAGCTTAAGCAACGAAGTCTTAAGCGCCTCTACAGAGCCTTGCACATCCGCCTTTATAATAAGATTAAACTCCTTAAGTTTTTCTTCGTTTATCCTATTCATAAGATCGTCTATGGAAGCCTTGGGGCCCTGAAGGAGCTGTTCGTTCTTCTTCTTTGCAGCTCTTTCTTCTATAATCTGTCTTGCAGTTTTCTCATCCGAAACTACGTAGAACTGATCTCCTGCTGCCGGAACGTCCGTAAAGCCCAAAATAGATGCGGGAGTAGACGGAGCAGCTTCTTTTATTGCTCTGCCCTTGTCATCCGTCATAGCCCTTACTCTGCCGAAGGTAAGTCCCGATACCACGAAATCGCCTACACGGAGAGTTCCGTTCTGAACGATGATATTCGCTACGGGACCTTTACCCTTATCAAGTTTCGCCTCTACCACTGCTCCTTTTGCCTTACGCTTGGGATTAGCTCTGTAGTTGTTGTACTCGGCAACGAACAAAATCATTTCCAACAATTTGTCTATTCCCGTACCCTTCTTTGCCGAAATGGGAACCATTATGGTATCACCGCCCCATTCCTCGGTAACGAGTCCGTACTCGGTAAGCTGCTGTTTTATACGTTCCACATCGGCACCCGGTTTGTCTATCTTATTTATAGCGACTATAATGGGAACTTCGGCAGCTTTAGCATGACTTATCGCTTCTACGGTCTGAGGCATTACGCCGTCGTCCGCAGCTACTATAAGCACGGCAATATCGGTAATCTTTGCGCCTCTCGCTCTCATTTCGGTAAACGCTTCGTGTCCCGGCGTATCGAGGAAAGTTATCTTTTCTCCCTTGCATGTTACCGAGTATGCGCCTATATGCTGCGTTATTCCGCCGGCTTCGCCCAAAGCGACGCTTGTCTTACGAATTGCGTCCAAAAGCGACGTTTTACCGTGGTCAACGTGTCCCATTACGGTAATTACCGGAGGACGCTTAACGAGATCTTCCTCTTTGTCTGCCTCGTCGTGTGCTTCTTCCAATTGCATTTCAGCCGTTTTGTCAAGCTTAAGCTCTAATTCTACGCCCAAAACGTTTGCAACAAGCTCCATAGTCTGAAAGTCAACTACGCTGTTAATGTTGCATATAATTCCGAGCTGCATAAGCTGAAATATAATTTCCTGCGCAGTTTTTCCGATTTTTTCGCTAAGAATTTTTACCGTAAGATTTTCGGTAGTAATTACAGCCTTCTTGATTTCGGGCTGAACGTACTTAGTCTCTTGCTTTTGCTTCTTGTTTTTAAGTTTGCGAGTACCCATACGTTCTTCGCCCACATCGTCCTGAATGTAGCCTTTGCGTATAAGAGTACGCTTATTCATCGTCTTTTTGTCCTCGACCTTACCCGAATCTTTGCGCTTATTTTCAAAAGACTTACTTCTGTCCTTGGAAATAACGGGCAAATCGAGTTTAAGCGCCGGTCTGGACGAGGGACGAGGAATCGAATTTTGGAATCCCGTTCCCTGCGGACGAGCCACATTAGGTCTCTCCGGTCTGTTTCCGTTATTCATGGGCTTTTTGGGACGAGGAGGTATAGTCGGCTTCGGAGGAGGAACCACTACGCCTTTAATGTAACTCGGCACATAAGTTTGCTTAGAACCGACAGTCGGCTTTTCGACCACGGGCGAACTCTTGCTCGGTTGAGCTTGAGGCTGCTTAGGCTCCTGCTTCGGCATTTCGACTCTTTGCTCTTTTTGCTCTTTCACCGTTTGCGCAGAGATCGACTGTTTAGGCTGCTGCGGCTTTTTTTCCGCACAAACGGTAGGCTGAACCGGTGTCGTTTCTTCCGTTTTTACCAATTTAGGTTGTTCAACCTGCTTAACCGTCTCTTGCTGTTCCTTAGGCTCCTTTTCCGCTCTCGAAGAAGAGAGAGATTCACCTCTTGCAATCGCTTCGTCTATCCTGCGTTTCATGCTCTTAATCTCGGGCATAAGAGACTTGAGGTCGTCGCCGGAAGCAAGCAAGTTTTTCAAAAACTTAATGTTCTCGTATTTAACGCCCTCTTTTTCGCTTTGCAAGTTTTGATTTTGAGTAGCCAAATTATAATTCCTCCGAATTGATAAATAAATAATCTTCTGTTACAAACGACGTTAAAGCCTCCGCCATTTGTTTATCCGTAATTGCTATTACTTTGCAATTGGTTTTGTAAACCATATCTTCCACGCTACGGACAAGCGATATTATAAGCGGCGAGCCGCATTTTCGAGCGATTTCTCTGACGTTTTTACTTCCTCTATTGCTAAGCGTCTCGTCCGATATAACAAGATATTTTCGCTTTTTACTCAAAAGGATGTCGTCCGCTCCGAATATTACTTTTCTTGCCCGAACGGCAAATCCGACGAGCGTACAAATTTTGTCATTCATAAACTTTCGGAAATCGACTTTATTACGTCTTCGCTTACATTATGTCCCAATGCCCGACTAAGCGCCTTAGTCTTGATAACTTTACTTAAACATTGTCTGTCTCTACAAACGTATGCGCCTCGGCATTGAGACTTAAAACTTTTGTCTGCTATGACGTCGTCGCCGCTCACAACAAAACGAATAAGCTCGCTTTTATTCTTCATTTTACGACAAACGACGCACATTCTGTTACAAGGCTTAGTCAAGTTCGCCCAGCTCCTCCTCACCGTCAGACTCCTCAGGCTTATCCGATTCAGTTACTTCCGAAGTTAACTGAGTTTCTTCCTCCATCTTGCTCTTCATGTAAGCAGAATAAGACTTTACGTCTATTTTCCATCCGGTAAGTCGTGCGGCGAGACGAGCATTTTGACCGTCTTTACCTATAGCCAAACTAAGCATATTGTCGTCTACTACTACTTTTGCGACTTTTTCATCCTCCGTCGCCTCAACCATGGAAACTTTCGCCGGGCTGAGCGCTCTAGCTATAAATTCCAACGTATCCTGACACCACGGAATAATGTCTATTTTTTCGCCGCCGAGCTCGCTGACGATGGCGTTTACTCTCATACCTCTGTTACCTACGCATGCGCCTACCGGATCGATGTTGCCGTCCTCGCAATATACTGCCATCTTAGTACGATAACCGGCTTCTCTTACGATAGCCTTTATGGTAACCAGACCTGCAGCTATTTCGGGAACTTCGATTTCGAACAAGCGCTTTACGAATCCCGATGCCGTACGACTTACGGTAATCTGAGGGCCTCTCGTACCCGACTTTATCTTTTTAACGTAAACTTTGATTCGATCGCCTACGTTAAATCTATCCGTCGGCATCTGATCTTGCGGCAAAAGCAAAGCTTCGAGCTTATTGATTTCCACATAAACGTTGCGACCGTCTATTCTTCTGACAACGCAAGTAATAAGTTCGCCTTCTTTTTGCGAAAGTTCGCTATACGCAAGTTCGCTTTCAACTTCTCTCAGTTTTTGCATGATAACTTGCTTAGCCGTTTGCGCAGCTATACGTCCGAACTCCTTAGCGGAAACTTTCTCGCAAACTCTGTCGCCGATTTTATACTTTTTGTTTATGAGACGAGCGTCTTCCAGACTTATCTGGGTATCTTTGTCTTCGACTTCGGGAACTACTGTCTGGTACGCTACTATGTCTATGGTACCTCTTTCGGGATCCAAATCCACTTCTACCGCCTTAGCCTCACCGGTATGCTTTTTGTAAGCGATTGCGAGAGCAGTCTGTAAAGTGTCTATAAAAATCTCTTTTTTGATACGCTTTTCCTTTTCGAGTTCGTCGAGAGCGAGAAAGAAATCCTGATTTTTCATAAGTCCTCCTGATTATTCAAATTTGACGAGCGGTCTTACAAAAGCCGCTTTGGAACATTCTATAGTAATATCCGAGCCGTTTACCGTTATCGTAAAAGTATTCTGAGTTTTTTCTTTGAGTACGCCTTCGTAAAACTTCTTTCCCTTAAGAGGCGCATAAAGTTTTACTTCCACTTCGGTTCCGTAATTACGTTCGTAATCTCTCTGCGTTTTAAACGGTCTATCGAGTCCCGGCGAAGAAACATTAAAAACGTACGGTGCGCCAAAGGTCGGATCTGCTTCATCGAGCAACGGATCGAGCGTGCGGCTCACCGTCTCGCAATCATCGAGCGTCACACCGCCGTCCTTGTAAATATAGACCGTCAGCGTCATCTGACCGTATTGTTTTTCGTATTCGATGTCTACAAGTTCGTATCCGAGCTTGTCTAGTGCGTCGACTATCGTCTCTTTTACTAACGAAACTACGTTACTCATAACCCTCCGACATAAGTTAAGAGCGAACCGCAAGGCTCACTCTTAAAACTGCATCATCTATTAACACGAACATTCTAACACAACCGCAGATATAATGCAAGCGTTTTTACTCGATTTTGTCTTTCTGCCCGAAAAAATCTCGATTTTTCTAAAAAAATTACATCTTTTCGGCTATTTTGATAAAAATCTTTGCCGTAGTTTCCGCATCCGAAACAGCTCTGTGCGCTGCCTCGTTAACTACATCGAAATACTTTGACAAAACCGCAAGATTAAATCGTTTTAAATGCGGAAAATATTTTTGAGCAAGTATCATTACGTCGAGCTGGTCGTTTTCGAAGTATATATTAAGTCGCTCCGCCGCAACCTTCAAAAACGGCACGTCAAATGCATCGCTGTTTTGTCCGACAAGAGTACAACCGTCGCAAAATTTATAGAAATCCGGCAACACGTCCTTTATTAGCGGACTATCTTTTACATCCGAATCGGATATTCCCGTAAGTTCGACGTTCTTTTGCGGTATAGGTCGCTGCGGATTTACAAGCGTAGAAAATGTTTCGGTCATTCTTCCGTTTTCTATCTTTACCGCACCTATCTCTATTATCATATCTGCAGTAGGAGTCAACCCGGTAGTTTCCAAATCGAACACTACAAACTTTTTTCCGAGCAAAAACTCGGGCGTTTCATCGGCATGGAATATATCGCTTTGCGAAAAACCACTGTACGGCTTCGGTTTAACAAAAGAATAATGATCCGGCACAAGCATTTTTTCTCTGTTGAGGACAAAATCTTGCGGTAAATCACATAGACTTATAGCATTTGCTTTTACCGTGACCGTAGTTTTGCCGTTATAAGTATTACTGCTCGAAACGCCGCTGACAAGTATCGTACTGTTTTCACCCAAATTTCGCATCTTCTCTGCAGGACTTTCCCCTTTGCCGGTAGATTTTCGAGGAAAATACAGACATTCGACGCTGCCGGTATAATCCTTTAGTACAAACTTGAACATCGGGCGTTGCTCACCGCTGTCGTTATATTTTTTTGGCGTATAGCTGCGTTCGAACATCGAAATTATCGTGCCGCATATAACCACGTTTCTGTTTTCCGCTATGTCGGAAATGTAAATGGGAGTTTCGGAAATTTTATCGCCGATATATTCCCTTACGTTATCGACCTTTATAACCCTTCCGCCGTCGTAATCGAACTCGTATTTTTTAACTTCTTCGTCCGTCGTAATCTCTTGCGCCAGCTCGTATGTTTGATATTTAACGGTAATTTTTTCGCAGTAACCGTTAAATACAAAGTCGTTTACTTCCTTATCTATTTTCATATCCTGTATATACGAATATACCGGCGCAGGAAGTTTTACGGTTGCCGTAATGCCATCGTAGTAATTGAACGAAACGTCGTCAGCTTTTACGTTATTTTTTATTATTGCATACTTACTGAAAAAAGTCATAAGCGCTGCGCAAAAAGAAGTCTCGTCAAAATAACTGCGAACTATCTTTACCTTCAATGTAAGCGGCGTTTTAAGCAATGCGGTAGCTTTTTCGGTAAGCAGCGGTATGTTTTCTCTAAGTTCTTTTTCTATCTCTTGAGGGCAAATTAAAACAAGCTCCGCTCCGGACGAGCGAAAATCTACGTTAAGCTCTTTTAATTTAACTTCCGACAAGTCCAGACCCGTTTCCTCTTGAAGTTGCCCCAAAAATTCATTCATTATATTCTCCGATAAGACGCTTAAGCAACGGTATGATTTCGTCGTGAGTTATCGTCTTTACTACCGTACCCTTTATGAACAATGCGGCTTTATCCTTGCCTCCCGCTACCCCGAAATCTGCGTCCGCAGCTTCGCCGGGGCCATTGACCAGACATCCCATAATTGCCACTTTAATAGGCTTTTTTATGTCTTTGGTAAATTCTTTTATCTCTTTTACCGTGCCGAATAAATCGTACTCGCATCTCGAACACGTAGGGCAACTCACTATTTTTACATAATTGTCTCGTAATCCGACCGCACGCAAAATCTTTTTTGCGGCAGCTACTTCTTCTACGGGATCCCCGCTGAGCGAAACACGTATCGTTTCACCGATACCGTCCAACAAAAGTGCGCCGATACCTACAGCCGAATTGATCGTACCGTCAACAACGTCACCGCTTTCGGTAATCCCTATATGTAACGGAAAATCACACTCGGCTCTAAGCAATCTGTTTGCTCTTACCGTAGTAGCGACGTCGCTGGATTTAGCGGAAATCACGATGTCGTTAAAATCATGTTTCTGCAACAATTCGACTTGTTTAAGCGCACTTATTTTCAACGCCTCTGCTCTGTCTCGAACAGATAACAAGTCCTTTTGCAAAGACCCGCCGTTAACGCCTATTCGTATCGTAGTTCCGTTAGCTTTACATGCCGAAACCAAAGCGGCTACGTTTTGGTCGGAACCTATATTGCCGGGATTGAATCTGACTTTTGCAAATCCTACGTCACTGCACTTTATCGCCAATCGATAGTCGTATTGAATATCAGCGACAAGAGGCATATCCGTATATTTTATATAGTCCTTGCACAAATCGGCTTCTTCGACATCGGTTACGGCAATACGAGCAATATCGCAGCCGGCTTCCTTTAATCTGTCCAACTGACGATAAACTGAGTCCATGTCCTTAGTCTTGGCGTTTAACATAGATTGGACGGTAACATAACCGTCCCCGAGAATAAATTTGCCTACTTTTACTTTTTTTATCATGAAAAAAGTCCTATCAAATCAACCGTAACTACCAATAACAACAGCGCTACAAGTCCGATAAAATGAATCATCGACTCGACTTCCCGCTTAACAGGCTTTTTGCGTATCCACTCTATAACTGTAAATACGACTTTTGCACCGTCGAGTGCGGGGATCGGCAACAGATTAAAAATACCCAAGTTGGCTGCTATAAGCGGCAAAAACAACAACAAATATCTCCAGTTTTGCATACCGAAGTTTGCCATCTGATTTATCGTGCCTATAGGTCCGCTTATTTCCGTTACGTGAACTTTACCGGTAATCATATCGCCGAATGCGCCGATCATCGACCAGGACAGCTCGCCGGTGTAAGGAATACAATACTTAAACGCTTCTTTTACGGACGCTTTCGAGTACTGCAAAGCGACGCCGAGTCCGGTAGCAGTTTTACGCACATCCGTTTCGGTTCCGTCCACCGTTTCTTTTGCATAGTAAAAATATTCTCTCAACGGAACACGTAAAGTGACTTTTTCTCCGTTACGACTAACAACGACGTCAAGTACGTCTCCGTCCTTTTTGCCGTCCAAAGCCTTTCCAAGCGTATGATAAAAGTCTATTTTGTATCCGTCTATTTCTATGATTTCATCTCCGGTTTCGAGGCTGGTAATCACTGCCAAATCAACGCTTTGATAAACGTTCGAAACCGTAGGCTTACTTGCGCCTGCCACTGCAATGAATATTATCGAAAATAATACCGCCGAAATAAGATTAAACGCTCCGCCGGCTATCAGCACGATAATGCGCTTCCAAGGTTTCTGTTCGTTAAAAGTGAGTTTTTTAACTGCCGAATCACCTTGATTAGCTTCTTTCTTTTCTTCTTCGAAGTTAAAAACGTCTTCTTTCTTTATTCTTTCTGTAGCTAAAATCTTTTCTTCTTCGGTTTCGCCCGTAAATGCGCAATATCCGCCAAGCGGCAAAAGTCTTATGGAAAATACTTCTCCGTTTTTCTTTTTTTTGGAAAAAAGCTTAGGTCCGAATCCTATAGAAAATTCGTCTATACCGAACCCCAACAATTTGCCGGCAAGATAATGACCGAATTCGTGAACGGTAATCATCAGCAACAATATAAGAATAGCTAACAAAATAAATAATATTTTCATCTGGTATACTCCATATCTTCCGTTTTACGAATAATCTCCTTACGAACTTCTATTACATCGGAAAACGAATTTATCTGCACCGCAACGTTACTTTCCATCGCATTTCTTACGGTTTCCGCAATTTTTCCGAACTTAATTTTTCCGTCGAGAAACATTTTAACTGCCGACTCGTTAGCGGCATCCATTATCGCCGCCATACTTCCGCCTTCCTTTATGCATTTATACGCCAAAGTCGGCGCAAAAAACACGTCTTCTCTCTTAGGCAAAAAAGTCAGCGGTTTGTCAAAAGACAATGGCTCAACTGCGTTTTCAGCTCTGTGCGGGTACGAGAGCGCAACTGAAATAGGTAATCGCATATCCGGCACAGCCATTTGCGCAATAACGGAACCGTCTTTATAGCGCACCATAGAATGTATTATGCTCTGCGGATGAATAATATACCCTATATTCTCGGTATCGAAGAGCCATCTTGCTTCGACTATCTCCAAAGCCTTATTCATCATAGTGGCGCTATCAACGGAGATTTTTTTGCCCATATGCCAATTCGGATGCTTTACCGCCTCGGACGGAGTTATTTCGTCTAACTGCTCCCTTTCGTATCCGTAATATCTTCCACCGCTAGCCGTAAGGATTATTTCAGCTACAGAATCGTGCTCCCCGGACGCAAGACACTGCCACACTGCAGAGTGTTCGCTGTCTACGGGAATGATAGATGCGTTATACATGGCGGAAAGTTTGGATATAAGTTCGCCCGCCGCAACTATACACTCTTTGTTGGCTAAAGCTATCTCCTTGCCGTTCTTTATACATGCAAGTAATGCAGGCATAGCCGAAAAACCTACCGCCGAAATAACCACTCTGTCGCAATCGCTTTGAGCGCATACGTTAACTGCCTCATCGCCCGTCACGAGTTTGACGTCCAAGCCTTCGCTCTTGAGTTTTTCGTATGCTTTACTGTTTATAATGCCGGCTACGGACGGAGAAAATTCTTTTATCTGTTCTATTAAAAGCTCCGCATTGGAATTGGCAACTATAATGTCGGCTTTAAAGCCTTCATGTTTTCTAATAAAGTCCAACGTTTGCGTGCCTATGGATCCGGTACTGCCGAAAATTGCTATTTTTTTCATAATATGGAAATCACCGCTAATGCAAAATACAAAATCACACCATTAAACATAAGTCCGTCGATACGATCCATTATTCCGCCATGTCCCGGCAACAGATGCGAATAATCTTTTATCCCCACAAGTCGCTTTACGTACGAAGCAAAAAGATCGCCGAACTGCGTCGCTAACGAGCCAAACAATCCGACCGATAAGTAAGCCAACCATTCGAGACTCGAGCCGCCTAAAAGCGGAGCCATTCCTAAAAAAGCTCCCAATTCGGTAAGCGACACAAAGTACCATATCGCACCTGCCGCAATTCCGCCAAGCAGTCCGCCTATCGCACCGGAAACTGTTTTGTTCGGACTTATCTTGGGGCAAAGTTTTTTACCTTTTACGGTACTGCCGACAAAATAGGCAAACATATCCGTAAAAGTACTGACGGTAAACAGTAACAAAATGCCTACAGCTCTTATATGCGGCTCGAAGTGATTTATTCTAAGCGTATACAAAAGAGCCGACACCGGATACAAAAATACGAACATAGTGGCTATAACATTGTTAGTCGTTGCCTTTTTGGAACAAAGCGAAAAAATAATCATTGTCATAGAAAGCACTAACAGTACTGCAAAATACATGGTTATGCCGCCTATATCAAACACTCTTTGCGCTATTATGTATGCGACATAACCCAAAACAATCGCCGAGTATACAAACACTCGCATCGGAGCGGGGTATTTCTGCCTTATTGCGTTACATATTTCATAAGCCGCCATAAGCGCCAACAAAAAAATTAAAATGTCGAAAAACACCCAATGAACCTTTAGCGTCAACATTATTACCGAAGCAAAAACAACAAACAGTATTGCTCCTGTTATAAATCTTTTCTTTGTATTATCTTTCATTTTCCGAATCGTCTGTCCCTATTATAGTACTCTCGTATTACTTCATCGAGCTGTGTTTCCGTAAAATCCGGCCAAAGTGTATCCAAAAAGAACAGCTCTGTGTATGCAAGTTGATAAAGCATAAAATTACTAAGTCTTTTTTCTCCACCGGTACGCACCAAAATGTCCGGATCCGGCTGTCCTGCAGTATAAAGCGAACCTTCGAAGTCTTCGCTGCCGGCGGCTTGCAAAATTTCCTGTCTGCCTCCGTAATTGAGAGCAAGGTTCAATATACCTCCGTCGGAATCGGCAGTAAGCGATTCGCTTTCGTCGATTGCCGTTCTTACGTCCGGTTCGAAATACGACCTATCGCCTATAACGTTTAATCTCACGTTATTCTTTTTTAGTCGTTTACTTAACGAAGGCAGTTTTGTTTTTATCAGCGTTTTAAGCCCATTGACTTCGTCCACGGGGCGAAATTTATTTTCCGTCGAAAACGCATAAAAGGACACCAGGTGAATATCCCGCTTAAAACAAGCGTCCGCAATGTCTACCATTACGTTGATCCCCGCCCTGTGCCCTGCGCTACGTGGCAACAGCCGAGCGGTTGCCCACCTGCCGTTACCGTCCATTATAAAAGCAATGTGACTTATTTTGTCAGATTTCAAGAATTTCCGCATCCTTACTCTTTAACATAGAATCGACGTCGGCAATATATTTATCCAAAGTTTTCTGAACTTCGGCGCCGTACGTTTTTTCTTCGTCTTCGGTAACAATGCTGTCCTTTTTAAACTTCTTTAATACGTCCATTATATCTCGGCGTTCGTTACGAAGCGTAACTTTACAATCTTCGCTGAGCTTTTTTGTTTGCTTCGTAAGTTCTTTTCTGCGTTCTTCGGTAAGTTGGGGGAATACCAAACGTATCACTTTGCCGTCATCGCTCGGCGTGATGCCGATATCGGACGCCTGAATCGCACTGACGACTTTTTTTACCATAGATACGTCCCACAACGAAATGACAAGCATTCTTGCTTCGGGAACGGTAATATTAGCCATATTTGGTATAGTCGTCGGCTGACCGTAGTAATCTACAGTGATCTTGTTCAAAATCTGGGGATTGGCTCTTCCGGCTCTTATTGTAAGAAATTCGCCCCTAAGGTACTCTATTGCTTTATTTAGCTTCTCTTCGTACTTGTCAAATTCTTCTTTTACTTGAGGATTAGAAATGGTCATATTGCCCTCCTGATAATGTGTTGTTGTTTATTCTGCATCTATTGTATCATATAAACCGAATTATGACAAGCAAAATCAATCTATTACCGTGCCGATTTTTTCGCCCATGGCGGCTCTTACGATAGAATTTTCTTCGTCCAGACCGAAAGCGACTATCGGAAGATTATTTTCCATACACATGGTTATAGAGGTAAAATCCATCACAGAAAGTTTTTGATTCATTACGTCCATATATGCGATATGTTCGAGTTTTGTTGCGTCCGGATTTTTGCGAGGATCGCTGTCATATACGCCGTCTATATTCTTTGCCATAAGCAGTGCGTCTGCTTTTATCTGAGCGGCTCTGAGAGCTGCGCCGGTATCGGTAGTAAAATATGGGTTACCGGTACCGCAAGCAAATATAACAACTCTTCCTTTTTCGAGATGTTTAAGCGCTTTACGTAAGATAAAGGGCTCCGCCACTACGTTAATATTGATTGCGGTTTGTACTCTCGCAGATACGCCTTTTGACTCTATTGCGTCACACAAAGCCAATGCGTTAAGCGTTGTTGCAAGCATGCCCATATAATCGGCGGTCGATTTGTCCATATTTTTGCCTTGTCTGCCCCGCCAAAAGTTTCCGCCTCCGACTACAATTGCGATTTCCACGCCTCTGTGGTTAAGCTCGACTATCTGATCTACGACTTTTTCCACCGTTTCTTCGTCTATCCCGTTGCCGCTCGCCCCGGCCAAGGCTTCGCCGCTGAGCTTTAAAAGTATTCTTTTATACATATATATTCTCCGTTATACAAAAAGGAACGCCGCAAAAACGGCGTCCCCTTATAAAGTCAATATTATTTTGCAGACATCTTAGCGATTTCTTCAGCAAAATTTTCGTTTCTCTTTTCAAGTCCTTCGCCCATAACAAATCTGGTGAACTTCTTAAGGGTTATCTTTGCTCCTACGCTCTTGCCTACTTTTTCTACAAGTTGACGAATGGTAAGAGAAGAATCCTTAACGAACTCTTGATCAATGAGACAAACTTCCTTATAGAACTTTCCGAGACGACCCACAATCATCTTTTCAAGTACTTCGGGAGGCTTCTTAGCGTTTTTGGGATCGTTAGCCTGCTGAATACGAAGAATTTCTTTTTCGTGTTCTACATCGGCAGCGGGAACTTCCTCGTTATAAAGATACGACGGCGACATTGCTGCAATATGCATAGCGATATCGTGACACATGGTGTTAAATTCTTCGTTAGAATTTACGTCCTTGTCTGTGTCTACTTCGAGCAAAACGCCGATCTTGCCGCCCATGTGGATGTACGCTTCTTCTTTTGCTGCATGCTGATAAGCAAAACGACGGAAAGAAACTTTCTCACCCGTTTTTGCGGTAGTAGCGGTAATAAGCTCGCTTACGGTGCGATCGCCGATTTTGCTGTCGAGCAATTCTTCGTTACTTGCCGGCTTAATGGCTACAACCTGCTTTGCTATATCCTCTGCAAGCGAAACAAATCCTTCGCCTCTTGCAACGAAGTCGGATTCGCAGTTAAGTTCTACCAAGGAACCCTGACGTCCGTCTTCGGAAGTATAAGCCATTACTACGCCTTCGGAAGCAATTCTCGATGCTTTTTTTGCGGCAACGCTTATACCCTGCTCTCTCAAATACTCTGCAGCTTTATCCATATCTCCTTCGGTATGAGTAAGAGCCTTTTTGCAATCCATCATGCCTGCGCCGGTGATTTCTCTGAGCGCCGCAACGTCCTTAGCGGTAAATGCCATATTATTAGTCCTCCTTTACTTCGGCAACAGAGGCTTCTTCTGCGGCATTGGCTGCTTCTTCGGCTACCTTAACCGCTTCTGCCTCTTTAGCTTCCTTTTCTCTTATAGCGGCGAGTCCTTCTTCGCCTTCTCTTGCTTCGATAACGGCATCTGCCATTGCTCCGGCGATAAGCTTAATCGCACGAATAGCGTCGTCGTTGCCGGGGATAACGTAATCCACTTCATCCGGATCGCAGTTAGTATCTACAATGCCTACGATAGGTATGTTAAGCGCACGAGCTTCGGCTATAGCAAGGTGTTCCTTCTTTGGATCGACTACAAACAATGCGCCGGGAAGAGTTCTCATATCTCTTACGCCGCCGAGATTTGCTTCAAGCTTATCTCTCTCTGCAACAAGCTTAGCGACTTCCTTCTTGGGAAGAACGTTAAACTCGTTCATTTTTTCCATTTGGTTAAGTTTGTTAAGACGGTCTACTCTCGAACGCATGGTTACGAAGTTGGTAAGCATGCCGCCGAGCCATCTGTTGTTGACATAGTACATTCCGCACTTCTGAGCTTCCTGCATAATAGCTTCCTGAGCCTGCTTTTTTGTACCTACGAAAAGAATGGACTTGCCTTCTTCCGCTACGCTCTTGATAAAGCTGTAAGCCTGCTCAATAAGTACGACAGTCATCTCAAGGTTAACGATATAAATGTCGTTTCTTGCGGTGTAGATGTACTTCTTCATTTTGGGGTTCCATTTGCGAGTGGGGTGTCCGAAGTGAACGCCTGCCTCGAGCAACTGTTTCATAGAAACGATGTTTGCCATATTTATATTCCTCCTGTTTATTCCTCCCCGACTTCAACTCCGTTTCTACCGCAAAGCAGCTGTGAATTTTCTCTGCGGAACAGGAAACGAATCCGTACAGGTGCGTAATCAACCAAAATATTATAACATAAAAATACCGATTGTGCAAACGTTTTACGTACACAATCGGTAAAAAATAATGCTTTTTTAATTTTTAATGTCCGCAATGGCAATCGTCGCCACAACCGCAGTCGCCGTGTTCGCATTCGTCGTCACAATCGCAGTCGCCGTGTTCGCATTCGTCGTCACAATCGCAATCTCCGTCGCAGCAACCGCAATCGCATTCGTCGGCGGTGTTAAGATACTCATCAAATACCCTTTGCATAAGCTCTTCGTCTTCTACCGGCACGATAAGTTGAGTATCGTCATCCTGCATTTCGAGAGAACATATTACCACCTCGTCTTCGGCGATGCCTTCGATTTCTTCTGCCGGCGAAAGCAAAACATAAAACTTTCCGTCCAATTCCACACAAGCCTCTTCGTAAAAATTAAGCGGATTACCCTTATCGTCGTAAAGCGTTATCGCTTCGCCTTCGTCAAAAATTTCACAATTTTCGTTTTCGTTGTTCATAATAACTCCTTATAAATGTTTTTGTTTTTCGAGATATGTGCCGAGAATAATTTGCGCTGAAATGGTGTCAACCACCTGTTTCCTTTTATTCCAGCGTACGTTTGCTTCGTCCAAAGCCCGTTCGGCGCTGACTGTGGAAAGCCGTTCGTCAACAAGTTCAACGCTTATGCCGCTTACTTTCTGCAAAACGGCGGCGAGTTTGCGCGAAATTTCCGCCCTTACTCCTTCGCTTCCGTCCATATTGATAGGAAGTCCCAGAATTATTTTATCCGCCCCGAGTTCCTTCGCTTTTTGTGCCAAAGCATCAACGTCGCCCTTCATACCGACCGACTTTATCGTACCGACAGGCGAAGCGATTATGCCGAGCGGGTCGCTTACCGCAAGTCCGATACGACTTGCCCCGTAATCAATTGCCAATATTCGCATAATCTCTCCCCCTGCGGACATTTTAGCATAAATATCACGGTTAAATCAAAAGATTTGAGTGACTAATTAAAATTTTTGTAAAAAAACGTATCCGACAAATCTGCACATAAGTAAATCGACGTTATTCGTTATCTCAAGTCTTTATGCAAAATCTTACATCTGAATTATAAACATGAGAAACCGAGTGACTTTGCGACTGCGACGTAACGCCACAAAAAAAGTCCGAAATAATCGGACTTTTTTTTGATAGAAGTACGTTTTATCTACCCCACTCGTCATAATTCGAGTTGCATCCGTCCTTCGAGCAATCGCAGTTGTCGCCGCAACTGCAATCGGAGCCGCTTTCGAAGTCGCAGCCGCAACCGCCGCTTTCCTTTTGGTTAGAGACGTTTGCGATTTTACTCTTAACTTCGTCCGCAAGTTTGTCTGCCTTCGGGCAGCACTTTACTAAAATCATACCGCCGAGCATACCTATACCTACGCCGATGAGCGCATCTTTTAACATATTTTCGCACCTCCTTCCGTCTTAGTCTACGCAATAAGAAGGTGTATATACGGCAAATGCGACTTTTCTAAATAATGTTATTTTTGTTTTTTGTAGTTTGTAAGGTAGTCGTTGATTGCAGCCTTAATAGCTTCCTCGGCAAGTACGGAACAGTGAAGTTTTTGCGCAGGAAGCCCCCCGAGCTCGTCTACAACTTGCTGATTGGTAATCTTTAACGCCTCGTCCACGGTTTTGCCTTTTATCATACTCGTGGCAACAGAAGAAGTCGCAATAGCAGCGCCGCAACCGAAAGTCTGAAAACTTACGTCTTCGATAACTCCGTCATCGTTTATTTTCATAAATATTTTCATTATATCGCCGCAAGTTGCGTTGCCGACAGTGCCCACTGCGTTGGCGTCTTTCATTTCGCCCACGTTTTGCGGATTAGAAAATTCTTTAATTACTCTCTCGTTATACATTATTTTTTCCTCCCATGAATTCTGCATAAAGCGGCGACATGTTTCTGAGTTTTTCCACCGCACTTACTACATTCTCTATTACATAATCGACGTCTTCTTTCGACGTATTTTTACCGAACGAAAATCTTATCGAACCGTGAGCCCTCTCTACGGGAAGTCCGGTAGCGAGCAAGACGTGCGAAGGTTCCAACGAACCGGACGAGCATGCCGATCCCGACGAGCAAGCTATGCCGTGCAAATCGAGCGTCAGAAGTAACGACTCTCCTTCGATAAATTCAAACGCAAAGTTGGCGTTCTGCGGCAAACGTCGCTCCCTGTCTCCGTTATAAATTACATACGGAATTCGTTTCTCTATCTCGCTGACGAAATAATCACGAATTTCCTTTACATGCTTATAGTTTTTATCAAGATCGGTAATTGCTATTTCCAAAGCCTTGGCTATTCCGACCACCGCAGGGACATTGGTTGTACCGCCTCGGCGGGTTCGCTCCTGATGTCCTCCTGCTATTAACTTGTCGGGTTTTATGCCGCTCTTTATATACAAAACGCCTATGCCTTTGGGACCGTAGAATTTATGCCCCGAAAAAGACATCATGTCCACTCCGAGATCATGAACGTCTACCGGTATAGATCCCATAGCTTGTACTGCGTCGGTATGAAACAGCGCACCGTGTCTGTGTGCAATCGCACACAATTCCTTTATCGGCTGAATACTGCCTATCTCGTTGTTTGCCGTCATTATCGACACGAGAGTTGTATCATCGTCAATAGCAGCCTCAAGATCCTCGGGATTTACGATACCGTTTTTGTCTACAGGCAAATACGTTACCCTAAAGCCGTCTTGCTCGAGCTGAGCGCACGACGAAAGTATTGCCGCATGCTCTATCTTGGATGTAATTATGTGTTTACCTTGCTCTTTTTTTGCGTGAGCAATGCCTTTAAGCGCCCAGTTGTCCGCTTCAGTACCGCCGGAAGTAAAATATATTTCCGTCGGCTTAACTTTAAGTAAGTCGGCAATTTTTCTTCTCGCCTCGTCTACAGCATATGCGCCCTCTTGACCAAAGGCGTGCATGCTGTTGGCGTTGCCGAATTTTTCACTGAAATACGGCATCATCTCGTCGAGAACCGCTTTAGCGACAGGCGTGGTAGCCGAGTAATCCAAATACACTTTTCTCATTATAGTACCTCTGTAATTGATTTGCTTAATTAAAAACGGGATAATTTTAGTAACACTTGTACTCGTTTACCATATCCTCCAAAGTAAACGAAGTCAGCAATTTATCGATTTCTCTGTGCAGATAAGAAAAAATCTTCTTGTTAGGACAATAATTATCCGAACAGCTGCCACTGGCGCAATCCGTTATGTCGATATTATCCTCGAGCGCAACGAGCATGTCCCTAAGGGTTATTTCACTCGCAGGGCGACTTAAAGAGTACCCGCCGCCGGCGCCTCGTTTGCTCGTTACGATACCCCCTCGCCTCAACATACCTATAAGTTGCTCGAGATATTTTTCGCTGTGCCCTGTCTGCTTACTAAGCGTCTGCAGCGAAACCTTGTCGGGCGCTATTGCTATCAAAAAGCATAATCTTAATCCGTATGTCGCTCTGGTTGAAAATCTCATATTTCCTACCTTTTTACTATGATATTCATATTATAAAACTTTAATACGCCTTTGTCAACGCTTTTTACGTAAAAAATAATCGCCGAGTACATTTATTTTACAGCAGTCTTGTCACGCCGGATTTCTTACGCCGACTATGAATGGACGCCAATAAAAAAACGCCCGGTGCTATGCTTTTGCAAAACGCCGAGCGTCATTATTATCGTTCGAGCAAACGCTCTGAATCGAAATATTGAAATTATTTAGCCCAAACCGAATAAGCTCTCTTTCCGTTGGGAATCTTGTTAACCTGATTGTACAGGAAATCGGAAGTTTCGGCGCCTTCGGTTAACGACCATCCGCCGAACGAATAACCGGTACGTACAGGAGGATTGAGATCAAAATCCTGATTCAATTTTGCGCCCGCTCTGGTTATAGATGCAACGTATTCATAGTTTTCGGCAAAGACACAATCATAGAAAACGTTAAGGTTTACATAATACTCCGATTGAGATTCTTTATCAACTTCTATATGGTTAAACGCACGGAGATCCCAATTATTGTGCAAATTCTTAGCGTCGTGTTTGGGTGCATCGGTGTAAATAGTAACACCGGTACTCATATAGAAAACGGCTTCGGGTATAGTGTCTACGTTCTTATCGATATATGCATACTTAAGGCTCGAACATGCACCGAATGCAAATCGTCCGATATACTTAATATTGCCCGGTATAACTATACCTGTAACGTTAGTTTGAGCAATGGCTTGATCTGCGATAACGGTAATATTAGACGGAATATCTTTCAAAACATATGCGGCAGGCATAGTTCCCTTATAGCCGAACAAAACATTTCCTGCATAAATAGGACCGTCGGGCTGATCGTTATACCATTTGCAATTGTTAAGCACTCCTATTCCCGCCTTTTCAATCGTTTCGGGAACCACAATGGTGGAAAGAGCGGAACAATTTACAAATATACCCATACCCAATTCGGTAACGCCCTGAGGTATTTCGATAGACTGAAGTTTGAGACAGTTAGCAAATGCGTTGCGTTCTATCGTCTTAAGAGATGAAGGAAGCTTTATTGTTACAAGCGAAACGCATTTTCCGAACGCCATACCCTGTTCGCCGTACTGATCGTCATAGCCCGTGATTACAGTAATGGAATTCGGAAGAACAACGTCTGTAAGCGCAGCGCAATTATAGAACGTACCTTTCGGCAATTCGGTTAACTGAGCTAAAATCTCTACCGAAGTAAGCTTTTGACAGTTAGCAAACATAAGCAAGCCAAATTGTTTTACCGTTGCGGGTATTGCTATTCTCTCAAGCGCAGAACTATTGAACGCCCCTATTTCCAACGTCGTAACGGTAGATTTTATCGTAAAGGAAGTAAGTCCCGATTGATAGAACAGACCTTCGGCAAGAACCGTAACCGCATCGGGCAACGTAACCGTTTTAAGAGCCTTGCAACCCTGGAACGCATATGAACCTATCTTACTTACGGATGAAGGTATGTCTATGCTTCCAAGAGCTACGCAACCGGCAAACATCTGAACAGGAATTTCTTTAAGTGCCTTCGGTAAATTGATTGTAGTAAGTTTGCTGCACTTGCTAAATGCGCCATCACCGAACGAAACAACAGTTTCGGGAATCTGCAACGTCACAATAGACGAACATTCGGAAAACGCATTTATGCCGATACTTTCGAGTTTGGAAGGTAATGTTACGGAAACAAGCGAAGCGCATCCCGAGAATACTTCAGCTTCAAGTTTCGTAACGCCTTCGGGTATTACTATCTCGGTAATTGCGGAAACCTTAAATGCTCCGATACCGATTGTGGTAAGCGCACTGGGAAGAGTAATATTACGGAGAGCCGTACACTTTTCAAATACATAATTCCCGATCTTCTTAAGCGACGCAGGCAAATTAACCTCCGCAAGAGCCGTACAATTGCTAAATGCGCTATCCATTACCGTCTCAACGCCTTCGGGAACGGTAATCGAGGGAAGCGCTACGCAACCTGCGAAAGATGCGCTACCTATATAATCGAGAGTAGAAGGTAAAGTTACGGAAGTAAGCGATTGGCAACCGTTAAATGCGTTTTCGGAAATCGAAGTTACTCCTTCGGGAATCACTATGGACACGATTTTACTCGATGCAAACGCACTTGCGCCGATACCGGTAGTTCCCGGCTTTATATCGTCGATAACCGTCTTAGTCAAAGTACCCTTATATCCGTAAAGGTAATTATCGAAATAAATGTATCCGTTATCGACAGCATCTTCCCATGCCGTTTTTTCAAAGCAGTTAAAGCCTATGTCTTTTACGGTATCGGATATGTTAATCGTCTCGAGCGCAGAGCAGCCGCTGAACGCTTTCAAGCCTAATCTTACTAAGCTGTCGGGGAAGGTTACGCTCTTAAGGGCGGTACAATTCATAAATGCGCCGTTTCCGATATCCTTAACGGTAGATGCAAATTCGATATTGTTGAGATCCGGGCATGCTGCAAACATCGTCACGCCAACGCTTTCGGCACCGTCGAGAACTCTCACGGTCTTAAGACGTCGGCAGCTAGCAAATACCGATTGGCCTATGGTTTCGATATATTTAAGGTTTACTTCTCGAATTTCAGCACAGTTATAGAAAGCGGAATCGCCCACACTAACAAGCCTTGAGGGAAATTCAATATCTTTCAGATTGATATTATTTGCAAAAGCGCCTGCGCCTATCGTCTCCAAACCTTCGTTAAACACCAAGGTCTTAAGAATATTATTGTTAATGAATGCGCTTTCACCTATAGATTTAATCGACTCGGGGAAAGCAATTTTAATGATTTGCGTTCCTGTAAAAGCCTTCGCTCCTATTGTTTCCACGTAATGTCCCCAATTTATGGTTTTCAATGCGGTACAGCCGGAGAATGCTTCGTTAGATATATCTTTGAGACCTTTGCCGAAAGTTATCGTATCAAGTCCTGTACAACCTGCATAAGCTTGTTCTCCCAACGAAGTAAGGCTGTCGGGGAAAGTTACGCTTTTAAGCAATAGCGCACTCTTAAATGCGCCTGCGCCTATAGAAACAAGCGACGAAGGAAAGCTGATATTGGTAAGCAATATATCTCCGAGGAATGCCGACTCGCCGATTTCTTCGAGGTTATCGCCCTTGATTACGACTCTGAGAAGTTTTTGACAATTTGCAAAAGCTCCTAGGCCTATAACTTTTACGGATTCGGGTATCGTAACCTTAGTTATAGTAGTGTTACCTTCTTCGGAGTAAAAAGCCATATCGGCTATCTCCGTAACGGGCAATCCTTGGTAAGTGTCGGCAATGATTACTTCCTTATCTCTGCATTTGCCTACAGATACGGCGTAACCTGTACCGTCCGCATTCAGCGTATATTCGAGTCCCGTAGACGGCACTACTTCCGGCTTGATTATCGGCAAAGTCGTTACAGTAAGGCTGAGTCTCGACCAATCGGATTCTTTAAGTTTGCCGCCCTCTGCGGGTACAGCCTTTACGCTTATAACGTAATCTCTGAGCTGTTTTACAAGCTTGGAAATATCGTACTGCGTGTCATTGACTTCTATAAGCTGACCTTCAAAGTCTATAACATAGCTTTCCGCATTTTCGACTGCGTCCCATTTTAGCGTCCAAGTATCTTCGTCTACAGATATGCCTGTAGGAGCCTTAAGCTTGTTGATATTACAAGCGGACAAGCTCATTATACAGGCGAATGCAACGACCAAAGATATGACGCACGTCATTATTTTCTTCATAGCATCTCCTTAATAAAGCAGAGTTGTACCACATTACGGTACACTATAGTAAGTCTAGCACAATACCGCACACGCAGTCAAGATTTATCATAAACAATTTAGTAAATTTTATCCAAATTACACAAACTCATACCATTTAACAGCATACATTTTGCAGCCTGGCTGACAATTCGAAACTCGGTCATGCCGAGAAATCAATTTGCGATTTACAAAAAAAAACGTCCTTGTTTTACACAAGGACGTTATCTTAATCAGCCGTTATTTAGCTTCTTGCTCCACGTTTGCGAGCTTGTTCGGATTTCTTCTTTCTTCTTACGGACGGTTTTTCATAAAATTCTTTACGTCGAAGATCGCCGAGCACATTATCTTTTTGGCACTTTCTCTTAAAACGCTTAAGAGCGCTTTCCAACGATTCGTTATCGCCTACTTTAATGTACGACATGTATTACACCGCCTTTGCTCTACGAGCCTTAATTGCTTAGCCATTATATAATAAGCGGTAGCAGGTTGTCAAACGATTTTTTGCGAAATATAAATTTTTACGAAAAACTTTTCCGTTATACAGGCAATTTCTCGCCACCTAAAATGTGTATATGCAGATGAAATATCGTTTGTCCGCCATCTTCTCCCTGATTGATTATTATTCTGTAACCGTTCTCGAGACCGATGGTCGGGGCAATTTGCGAAATCTTCTTGAGCGCCCTGCCTACCAATTCCGTATCGCTCGAATCCATTTCGGAAAGCGTAGCAAAATGTTTTTTCGGAATCATCAGGTAATGAATTTTTGCCTGAGGATGCAAATCGTTTATTACAAAAACATCTTCGTCTTCGTAGATTCTTTCGGACGGTATTTCACCGCTTTCAATTTTACAAAAAACACAATCTTTCATACTATTTCTCCTTTTGCTCCGTCTGCCATAACCTCGGTGAGTTTCACTTTAGCAAGCTCTCCCGGCTTAAGCGACGAATAAACTTTTATATAATTGGAAGTATATCCTTCCGAAATTCCGTCTTTACTTTCCTCCGCATAGACTTCGGCTATCGAGCCTATATGGCTGCGGATAAACTCGTCTGCAAGTTTTTTGCCTATTTCTATAAGTTTACCTGCTCTTTCACTTCGTATACGCTTGTCGATTTGTGGCATCGAATACGCCGCCGTACCTTTACGCTCCGAGTACGGAAAAGCATGCAACGCCGCAAACTTAATCTTTTCTACGAATTCGCAAGTCTCTTCGAATTCACTTTCGCTCTCTAACGGGAACCCCGTTATTATATCGGTCGTAATGGCGGCGGCAGGAAAATACTTGCGCACCGACTCGCATTTCTCCTGATAAAATCGAGCGGTATATCGCCTGTTCATTCTTTTAAGCACGGCATCCGAACCACTCTGGAGAGACAAATGAAAATGATCGCAAAAACCGCATTCTTTCATTGCCGAAAGCAATTTGTCATCTATAACTTCGCACTCGAGCGAACCGAATCGTTTTCGAGCGCAAACGTCTTTCAATGCATAAACAAGCTCTGTCAAACCGTTCTCTCCGTCTCTGTAATCGGAGATATTTATGCCCGTAAGCACTATCTCTTTACTATGGAGAGCCGCCGTTTTCGCTTCCTCAACTATCGATTCTATTTTTCTGGACCTCGATCTGCCCCTTAGGTACGGTATTCGGCAATACGAACAAAAGTTATTGCAGCCGTCCTGAATCTTTATGTACCCCCTCGTACGAGTAGGTTTAGGAATATTCATTTCTTCGTAAGTAAGCGGCAAATCCACGGTAAAATCGCCGTTTTTATCAACGCCGAGCTGCAAAAATTTGGCTACAGATTGTATTTTGCCGCCGACTCCGCTTAAACTGACGTTTTTTTGCCGATATGCGGAACCGTCGTTTTGGGAGCTGCAACCGATAACCAAAATTCTTGCGTTTCTGTTATACTTGCGCATTCGCTCGACCGCCTGCCTTGACTTTTTGTCCGCCTCCGCCGTAACCGAACAAGTGTTTATAATATAAGCGTCGGCGTAACATGGCTTGTCGGTGGCTTGTATGCCGTTCGCTTCGAGAAAGGATATTATCGCTTGCCCTTCGTAAGTATTCACTTTACATCCGAGTGAAAAAACCACAGCTTTCATTTTAACTCCCCGCTTTCGTACATAATCAACGCAGCTGCCGTCACGCATGCCGTTTCTGCCCTCAAAATTCGTTTGCCGAGATTTATTCTCTCTGCGAATCCGAGCTTATTCGCTTCTTCTTCCGACCATCCGCCTTCGCCTCCGACAAAAATCGCAGAGCTACCGACCAAGTTCGCTGCCACCTCCTTAAACGATTTACCGTCTTTTTCATAAAAGAAAAGCACGTTATCGAACTTTTTCGCTTCCGCTATTGCTTCGTCTAATGTCATCGGACTATGGCATACCGCAACCTTACCCCTGCCGCATTGCTGGGCGGCTTCCTTACAGATTTTATTAAGTCGCTCAACTTTTACGCTTTCTCTTTTTACCTGAGTATAATCGGTAACAACAGGGTAAATATCACTGAAACCGAGTTCGGTAAGTTTTTGACAAACATAATCGAGTTTGTCCCCCTTAAGCAGCGACACCATCAAAGCCGCTTTGACATTCGGCTCGGATAAATTAACTCGTCGTTCTATAAGCGTAAGGGCGGTAGATTTTTTATCTATCGCCTTTATCACATAAATATAGTCATAGCCGTCGCCGTTACACAGTGTAACTTCATCGCCTATCCTTGCTCGCAAGACTACCGACAAATGCAAATGCTCGTCACCGCTCAAATGAACTTCGTTCGAACAATCTTCTTTTACAAAAATTTTTCTCATACAATATATCTAAGCGCTTGCCACTCTCCGTCCTTAATCCTGTCCTTAAGTAAAAATTTTCCGTATGCTTTAACGACATCGTCCGCACGCTCGTTAATAATACCGCTAAGTATTACCGTCGTTCCTTTTTTTGCCATGCTTTCGATAACGCTCGACAATCGTATCAGCACGTCTGCGGTTATGTTCGCAATTATCACGTCAAACTGCTCGCCGTCGTTTTTGAGGTCGCCGAGCAAAATCGTACAATCAACGCCGTTTAACTCTGCATTTTCTTTAGCCGCCTTAACCGCCTGAGGATCTATATCGTTCATCATACAGCTTTTTGCGCCTAACTTCATTGCCGCTATACCCAAAATACCGCTTCCGCAGCCCATATCGGCAACCGTCTTATCCTGCAAATCGGTCGAATCCAGCAACTTTAAACACATTGACGTCGTTTCGTGTTTTCCCGTGCCGAACGCCATTCCCGGATCTATGTACACCGCATTTCTGCCGTTATCTGAATGTTTTAACCATTTCGGCACCACTACCAATTTTTCGCCTATTTCGATGGGCGTGTAAAACTGTTTCCACACGTTTTCGTAATCTTCGGTTCTATTGACGGATACGGACGTTTCTAACGAACCTACGTCCACGGCGGCATTGGCTTTGAGTAAATCGAGCTTCTGATTCAACGACGAAAGATTTTTCCATTCGTCGTAGAATCCGGAAACAAAAACCTTTTTATCGTCGATTTTTAAACTGTCGTCGATATAGTCCCATATCACGTCGCTTTTTATAAGATCTTCGACGTCTTTGTGATCTATAATACTCACGCCTTCGCTACCTTCGTCCATAAGCAAAGACGCCACTATATCACTGCCTTCCGTGGTAGTAGTTACGGTTACCTGTAAATAATTCATACTATTTTTTGTTAAATCCTCTTACACTGTCGTACTGAGTCTCTTTTATACTCTCACCCATTGCCTTAACCTTCTCTTTCTGTTCTTTGGTAAGGTTTTTGGGGATGTCTACGACGAGTTTTACATACATATCGCCTTTAGAGACAAGACGCCTTCCCGTATCGACCCCGGCACTGCGAATCTTTACGGTATCACCGCTTTGCGTGCCTTCGGGAATAGTCAGCATGACCGGATCTCCTTTTATCGCAGGTATCTTAACCTTGTCGCCCAGCATCGCCTGCACAACGGTAATCGGATACGTCATATACAAATCCGAGCCCTTTCGAGTAAACAGTTTGTGCGGCAATACCGTTACGGCTATAAGCAAATCTCCCGCTTCTCCGCCTTTAACTTTGTCGCCTTCGCCCCTGACTGTTACAAGCTGTCCGTTTTCCATAAGCGGAGGGAAAGTAAGTTTAAGTTTGGTATTTACCCTAACGAAAGCTCTGCCGCCGCACTTAGGACAAGTTTCTTTAATTATCTTACCTGCGCCGCCGCACTTGGGGCAAACTCTCTCGCTCGCCATTTGACCGTACGGAGTGTTTTGGACATATCTTACTCTACCCGTTCCGCCGCAGTTAGAACACTGAGTATATTCGGTTCCGTTTTTTGCGCCGGTTCCCTTGCACTCTTTACAAGGTTCGATACGAGATACAGACACCTCCTTTTGTGCGCCGAAAGCAGCTTCTTCAAACGTCAACGTAACCTTAACGTTCACGTCTCTGCCTCTCGCCTTTTGGCTTCCGCCGCCTCCGCCGCCGAAAAAGGAAAACAAGTCGTCAAAAACGCTGCCGAATCCGCCAAATCCAGTAAAGTTCTCGCCGCTAAATCCGCCGAACCCCGCAGACGAGGCAGGATTGTCATATGCGGCTCTTTTTTGCGGATCGCTAAGCGTCTGATATGCTTCGTTTATTTCCTTAAATTTTTCCGCCGCCGCTTCGTCACCCGGATTGTGGTCCGGGTGATATTTTAGCGCAAGCTTCTTAAAAGCCGATTTGATTTCGTCGTTGGATGCGTCCTTACCGACTCCTAAAATGTCATAATAAGATTTTTTTTCCATTAGTTTTAGTTATTGTTATCGCCCATATCTTCGACTTTTACGCCTTCACTGCTTTCCGCAGTTCCGGCTCCGGCTGTCTGCTGATAGAGCTTGGTAAATACTTCGCCGGAAATCTTTTCGAGCTCTGCCGTCTTAGCTTTTATATCGTCGATATTATCGCCCTTGGCAGCCTCTTTTACTTCTTCGATATGCTTATTAAGTGCTTCTTTTTCTTCCTCGCTGATTTTGTCTCCGTTCTCCGACAAAACTTTTTCTATCGAACCTACCATTATGTCTGCATGGTTCTTTGCGTCAACGACTTCTTTACGCTTTTTATCTTCTTCGGCAAACTTTTCTGCATCCTTTATAGCGTCGTTTATCTGGTCTTCGGTAAGATTGCTGGACGCAGTAATGGTTACATGCTGTTCTTTGTTGGTTCCGAGGTCCTTAGCCGATACATGAACTATGCCGTTGGCGTCTATATCGAAGGTTACCTCTATCTGCGGAATTCCTCTCGGAGCAGGCGGAATACCCGTCAATTCAAAACGAGCCAAAGTCTTGTTTGCGGACGCAATGTCTCTTTCGCCCTGAAGCACATGGATATCTACGCTAGGCTGATTATCCTGAGCCGTCGAGAATATCTGCGACTTCTTGGTCGGTATGGTGGTATTTCTTTCTATAAGCTTAGTGCAAATGCCGCCCAAAGTTTCGATACCGAGGCTAAGCGGAGTTACGTCCAACAAAAGAACGTCCTTTACCTCACCGGCAAGAACACCTGCCTGTATAGCAGCGCCGATAGCAACGCACTCGTCGGGATTAATTCCCTTAAAGGGTTCTTTGCCCGCAACCTGTCTTACAGCCTCGACTACCGCAGGTATACGAGTAGAACCGCCTACCAATATTACCTTGCTGAGCTTGTCGGGAGTAAGTCCGGCGTCCTTAAGAGCCCTCTTGCTGAGGTCTATAGTACGCTGAACGAGCGAAGACGTAAGCGAGTCGAACTTGCCTCTCGTCATTTCGTATTCGAGATGTACAGGTCCGTTATCCGAATTTGCGATGAACGGAAGGCTGATAGTGGTCTTTTGCAAAGAAGACAACTCTATCTTAGCCTTTTCGGCTACGTCCTTAAGACGCTGCATTGCCAGTTTGTCTTTGCTTAAATCTATACCGTTATCCTTCTTAAACTGCTCGATAAGATAGTCCATAATCTTATGGTCAAAATCATCGCCGCCGAGACGGTTATCGCCTGCTGTAGCCAAAACTTCTACGCAACTGTCGCCTATTTCCAATATGGAAATATCAAACGTTCCGCCGCCGAGGTCATATACAAACACTTTTTGGCTAGAGTCTTTAACTTTATCGAGACCGTATGCGAGAGCTGCCGCAGTGGGCTCGTTAATTATACGTTTTACGTCCAAACCGGCAATTTTACCTGCATCTTTTGTCGCCTGGCGCTGAGAATCCGTAAAGTATGCGGGTACGGTAATAACAGCCTCGGTCACTTTTTCTCCGAGATAACTTTCGGCATCCTCTTTGAGCTTCTTAAGAATCATTGCCGAAATTTCTTGCGGCGAATAGGTCTTGCCGTCAATATTTACTTTATAATCGGATCCCATCTCTCTCTTGATAGAAGAAACGGTGCGGTCTGCGTTAGCTATAGCCTGACGCTTAGCTACAGAGCCTACCAATCTTTCGCCGTCCTTTGCAAAACCTACTACGGACGGGGTGGTACGATTGCCTTCGGCGTTGGGTATTACTACCGGATCGCCGCCTTCCAAAACCGCTACGCACGAGTTCGTCGTGCCGAGGTCGATACCTATAATTTTACTCATAATATATATTCTCCTTTATTTTCGATATTTATTTTCCGACGATAACGGTTGCGTAACGCAACACCCTGTCGCCGATTGTATAGCCTTGTTGAAATATTCTTACTACCTGACCTTTTCTTGCCTCGTCCACCTCTTCTTCCATAACGCAATTATGAAATTTCGGATCAAACGGAGCGTCCTGAGCTTGAATACGCTTTACGTCGTAGGCATCAAGCAATGCCTCGAGCTGACGTTCTATCATCTCCACTCCGCTGAGTACGCTTTGGTCGGCAATTATCTTCTTTGCCTGCTCTATCGCATCCAGTACAGGCAAGATCTTTTCTAATACGTCAACCGCTCCGTCCTGACGAACTCGCTTGTTCGTTTCGTTGGTGCGTTTTCTGTAGTTTTCGAATTCTGCCTGCAGCCTCTGACACTGGACGGTCATCTCGTCTGCTCTTTGCATCTCCTTTGCCGCAGATTCCTTTGCTTTGCCGAGTTCGGTAGCAAGTTGATCTGCTTCAGCTTGCATGGCATCGAAGTCGTCTTTAAACATCCTTACGGTGTCTTCTTCAGTCTCCGGCTGAGTGCCTTCGCCTTTGACGTCCTTGTTTTGTTTTTCTTTATCAGTCATCGCTATCTCCTTCTTCGTTTTCTAAATCGCCTATCGTTTTTCCTATGCAATCTAGCACGGAAACGACTTTAGAATAATCCATACGCATCGGGCCTATAACACCTGCGCTGCCTACTCCCACTCCGTCCACATCGAAAGACGCAGTAACTATTGCGCATTCGGGAACACCCGTTTCATCGCCTATCTTTATGCTCAATTCGGTTTTGCCCGACTTAAGTACGGGATACAAAGTCTCTTTGTGATCGAGAACTCTAAGCACCGCTTTTGCCTTTTCGACATCGTTGAATTCCGGCTGTTCCAGCAGTTTCGAGCTGCCTTCTATCGCAATATCCGACGCCACGGTATAATTCTTTAAAATAGCTATTACGGCGTCAAAGACCTTTTTGTATTCTCTGTGAACTTCCTTTACCACTTTACCGTCGGTGATGTCGCATATTTTGCGTCCACCGAATACTCCGGTTATAAACTCCGACGCTTCGCTCAAGAACTTTTCGTCGATATTTTCGGAAATGGTAGCGGTAGTATCCTTTATTATCGTCTTATCCGTAACAATAATAAACAATACCATTGCAGGCATTATCTTAACTATCTTTACGCTGACAATCATGTCACCGCTTACGTCGTCAACGTAGCCTACCGAAGTAAGATTTGTTATCTCGCTTATTACTTTTGCGGTACTTCTGACTACCTCGTCGATATCTTTTATCTTTCGCTTAAAATATTTTTTTACTACGCCTATTTCGCTTCGGGACAATTTCCTCTTCGGCATCAGTTTGTCCACATACAACCTATAAGCGTCTGCCGTAGGTATTCTGCCTGCCGACACATGCGGTTGAGCAAGATAACCCATATCTTCGAGTGCGGCAAGTTCGTTACGAATAGTTGCGCTGCTTATATGCGGAAGATATTTGTCATGAATTTCCGAACTAGAAATAGGCTCGCAGCTATCTATATAACTGTCTACGACCGCCTTTAGTATCTTGGATTTTCGCTCGGATAATTCCATAATTCCCTCACCTTCTTAATGTAGCAATCATCACATACGAGCGTTAGCAATTATTCTACTTGTTTGTTAGCACTCTTATCTTTCGATTGCTAAACGCATTATATCACCGACTAAAATGATTGTCAAGCGTTTTTACGGAAATTTTTAAATTTTTTTTTATTTCTCACGAGAAGCATATTTTTCTTCTTGCAACTTTAAAAATTCCCATGCTGTAAATTAGGTATCTTCCGACAAACGGAACATAATTGCAAAAAGGACAAGTCCTGACGGACTTGTCCCCAAAATACGGTATTACTAATTATCTATAAAGATTTTGTTGTCTCGAAGGACCTATGCCGACCATCGACACATGCACTCCGAGATGATTCTCGATAAATTCGACGTATTTCTGAGCGTTGTAAGGAAGGTCGTAGAAATCGGTAACGGAAGTAATGTCTTCTTCCCAACCTGGTAAAGTTTCGTAAACAGGTTCACATTCTGCCAGTTCGGAAATATCCGCAGGGAAATCATAAACAGTTTCGCCGTTTCTCTTGTAAGCGACACAAACCTTAAGCTCTTTAAGTCCGCTCAAAGTATCGAGCTTATTTAGCGCAAGCGAAGTAAGTCCGTTGACTCTGGTTGCATAACGAAGAATTACAAGGTCAAGCCAACCGCATCTGCGAGGTCTGCCCGTCACGGTGCCGAACTCCCCGCCTTTTATCTGTATTGCCTTGCCTACTTCGTCGTTAAGTTCGGTCGGGAAAGGTCCCTTACCTACTCTGGTGGTATACGCCTTGGATATACCTACGACATGGTCGATGAGCGTAGGTCCGATTCCTGCGCCGATGCAAAATCCGCCGGCAGTAGGATGCGAACTGGTTACAAACGGATAGGTACCTACGTCTATGTCAAGCAATGTACCTTGCGCACCTTCGAACAGTACTGTTTTTTCTTCTTTTATTGCCTTATAAATAAGAGCCGACGTATCGGTAACGTACTTTCTGAGCTGTGCGGCATAACCTTGGTATTCGTTATATATCTCGTCAAAATCAAGTGATTGACAGCCGAACACCTTGGTTATAATTTCATTTTTTACTGTTAGTGCTGCTTTAAGCTTTTCGGCAAAAATTTCCGGCTTTATCAAGTCTATCATTCTGATACCGCTGCGCTCTGCTTTATCCGTATAACACGGACCTATACCTCGTTTGGTCGTGCCTATATCCCCTTTTCCTCGCAATTTTTCGTTAAGCCCGTCAAGTACAATATGATAAGGCATAACGACGTGAGTTCTCTCGTCAATACGAAGTCTGTCTACGTCCTTACCGTTTGCTTTTAGCTCTGCTATTTCTTCCAAAATCGCCTTTGGATTAAGAACGACTCCGCCGCCGATAACGCACAAAGCCTTGTCGTACAAAATACCGCTGGGTATAAGTCGAAGTTTGTAAGTTATCCCGTTTGCAACTACAGTATGTCCTGCATTGTTGCCGCCCTGAGCTCGTACTACCACGTCCGCTTCCGACGCAAGTATGTCTATAATTTTACCTTTTCCTTCGTCGCCCCACTGTGAACCGACTAAAGCCGTTACTGACATATAAGCCTCCGCAAAAATATGTATTTGTGGCGTTCGCCATCGAATAATATATCATTTTGTCGAATAATTGTCAAGGTAAAAAAACGCATATAATCAAATTTATAGCAGCGTACGTATCGATTGTAAAACAACAAATAAAAAGGAAAACGATTTTTTATCGGTTTTGCAAATTATTAACCATAATGTTTTATTCAAACCGCCGCTAAGCCGTCTGCGCCCTAATCCGTCAAAAATCAACAAAGATACGACGTTTTGCAGTTAAATGAAAAGTCGCACCCTCAATGCCGTTCGCCTTGCATAAAATCGTTTGACAAACCAGAAGATTATAATGTATAATTTCGTTATGGTAATCGATTTTCACACACATGCTTACAAGGGTTTGATTGCTAAAAAGGCGATGGCGGCTGTTCCACAGGGTTCGCCGTATGGACCGTTTTACGACTGCACGGAACAAGGCTTGCTCGCAAAAATGGACGAGAGCGGCGTAGACAAAGCGGTCGTCCTGAACATAGCCAATTCCCCTCTTTCCGTAACTCATGTCAACGATTACGCAATAAAACTGCTAAAGTACAGCAGACTTATTCCCTTTGGTTCTATTCACCCCGATTACCACGATCCCAAAGGCGAACTCAATCGTCTTTTGTCTTACAAAATAAACAGACTTAAATTTCACCCGTACTATCAGAAATGCGAGCTTTTGAGTAAAGAGTCCTACAAATTGTACGAGCTTGCCGCAAATAACGACGTAATAATGCTGTTTCACGGCGGACTCGACCTTATGATAAAAGGAGATAATTCCACCCCGCAAAAACTATTACGCATCTATGAAGACTTTAAAGGCGCAAAACTCGTCTTTGCTCATCTAGGCGGATGGGGTTTATGGCAAGACGCTTTCGATTTGCTAGTCGGTAAAGACGTCTACTTGGATACGTCGTTTGCCTTTAAGTTTCTTGATAAAGAACAAATCGATTTTGTTCTGAAAAAACACAATCCGGATAAATTACTTTTCGGAACGGACAGTCCCTGGACAGACATGAAAGAGGAACTTTCTCGTACGCTCTCTCTCGATTACGAATATAAAGACAAGCTTCTTTATAAGAATGCGCAAAAGTTGCTCGCAATAGTCTGAATCTGTTTTCTTCTTTTTATATGCGAAGGTGGCGGAACGGCAGACGCGCTAGTTTCAGACGCTAGTGGTTAATTCTCGTGTGGGTTCAAATCCCATCCTTCGCACCAACAAATAAAACCCTCTTATTTTGAGGGTTTTTTTCTTTTATCATGCACTTTAATCCCGTTTCCTCTTAACTCTTTGATGTGATTTGCTATAATCAATTTCATTTTGTTACTAAAAAAGTGTCACTAAATGGCTAAATTCTGTTATCGGTGACTTTTTCTTTGCATTCATGTAGTTCTTATTCATGTAGTTCTATGTCACTCAACAATAATAGTTTCGTGTAGTTTGATATATTTGTTTATTAAATAAAATTCTATACTAAAATGAAAAATATGCGCTATAATAATAAATGTAAGTGGTAAACAAAAGTTACCTTCGTCAATAATTTTCAAAGGAGGTAAAAAGAATGACAGAAGGAATTATCACTACTGCGGAAGACGAAGAAGATGTTATAAGCGGTAACACACTTAAGCGACTTATCGAATATATGCGCATATATGCGCAGTGTTGCGAAATGGTCGGATAGCCAAATCGTTGATTTAATCGAAGCTATTCGCAAGTAAAAAATAAGCTGATTAACTATTTAACTTTCAAATTTAACTTAATATCGAGATTTTTTATCCCTTGCGATTTTACGAGCGTAAACGACGCTGCTATGTTAAACACCTTAGGAGGTAAGCAAGCCAAGCTTTACCTATTTTCGCTTAAAAAGTCACTCGTTTAATCGCCGAAAAATCGAATTTTTCTGACAAAAACACCGTCTCGTTACCGTAATAGTCATAGGGATTTTTACGGTAAACCGAGGGTTTCAAATTAACAAGTTAAGTCGTGGCGTGATGCCACGCCTTTTCTTGTATTCAGTTTTAATAATCATATTTGTCCCAACTGTCAAAGTCAGGTAGTTCTATAGCTTCAACGAAGTTATAGACTATTTCTATTGTATACCTTATATGTCTTCGTAGATTATTATCTTGTCCACGAACGCTCGTAAGATTTCAGGCGTTAGTTCTTCAAAATCACTATACCTTTTCACGATAGCCATAAACTTTTGTATGTTGTCATACTTAGTTTGGGCTTTTTCTATTTCTGCCTTTAAGATTTTAACTTTTTCGGTTAATTCCTTTTGTTCGGCTTCGTAGTTATCGCTCATTTTAATATAGCATTCTTCGGATAATTTGCCCGACACCTTATCTTCGTAAAGGCTTTGGATAATTTTATCAAGGGCTACAATACGTTTTTCCGCTTCTTCTTTTTCTTCAATAGCGGAAGCAAGTTCACGCTTGTTCTTCGCTTCGGTACGCTCTTTTAGAATATTCATAAACGTTTCTTTGTTATCGTTTGCAAATTGAATGGTATAGCGCAAGTCGTTTTTAACCATTGCCATAACAGCGTGAGCCGTTATTTGGTGAGACGTGCAATACTTCTTCTTTTTCTTGCGATAGGTAGAGCAATTACAATATTTTAACTTTCGCAAATTAAACTCAAACATTTGTGCCAACTCAATAAAGAATCCTATATTGGCGTAAAAGGATATTCTTGTTTCATTACTTTCTTTTGCGATATCGGAATTGAATTGTATTGTAAAGTAATCACTCATATTAGAATCTGTTTACACGTGGCATTATACCTTATGGCTTTGGAGATGAAATGGTGAACTCAATATGTTCTGTTTCAAATAAAGCATTAGAATCTTTATCAAATTGCTTTAGAACAAACGTATATTTCCCATAAGCTAAACCACCTATAGACTTGAAGAATGCTTCTTCATCTATTTTATATTTAGCAAGTATCATATTATCTTTGAACAATACAATTTCCGTACGAACATAATCTTCACAACAAGGTTGGAAGTAGATGTTAACTAAATCTGCACCTGTTGAAACTTTTATATTTGCAGTTTTGGTTCTTTCTTTAATAAGAGCATCGTGCATTTTTGCGTCATACAAACCTTTGTCTGCAGCAACAAATTTCAATTTAATAGAAAGGGCATCAGCAAAATTATCAATAAAATGCAATTTCAATTCTTTTGCGGGATTATCAAAATCTACAGGAATTACTATCATTATATTGTCAAAATATGAATGTTTTTCAAAATTAGTAGGTTCATATTTAATACCATCTAATTCAATAAACGATACTTTTAGGCCACTCAAAATAATATTATGTTTTTTAATATTATAGTTTTCATCTTGTTTTACTTCAAATTCACCATCATTGTTTATAAAGCTATTAAAATATGTTATTGAGCCTACGGTCATATCTTTTGATACAAAACAAAGTGTTCTATCTAATATAAATTTTTGATATTTATTCATCTTACTTTATCTCCTTCTTAAGGGAAAATACAAATTCAAGACAATCAGCAAGTTCTTGAAGAGTTAATTCTTGAACTTTATTTGATTCAGAATGTGCAATATTGTTTCTTTGAATTCTTAAACGGTTGAAAAGTTCTCTTTTTACTTGCCAAGGGATAACTTCTTCTTGTTCATATTTACTATCAACTACTGAATAACCCCAGCCATCATCACAATATCTTGTCTTAGGTCCGTTATCAAAATATTTTGTCATTCTTGCAAAGAAATCTTCGCCTTCGATTTTATAATCAAACTTAAGAATTGCATCAAACAATGAACACAAATCTAAAACGAAAAGCCTAATTTCGTTTCTACCAATCAATTCAGAGAAGTGAGCATTATCTAAGTCCATAATAATTTTAGCTCTATCTTTAGCATCTTGTTCAGCTTTTGCTTTAGCATCAACTTTATCTTTTACGTGCTTATACAATAATTCTTTTTGTTCAAGAATATAGTCGTGCATTTTTTCGATACAATATTTTTCAACATTAAGTCCCCAAGTTTTTCTTAACTCATAAGATTTAATAGAAGTATCTAATCCAAAAGTCATCTTTCGAGCTTCTTGTGCATAAGCATCCATTATTTTCTTATCAATGCTATTTGTTTTGTCTGCAAAAAATCCAAATAAATTGTAAGCAACATCAACTCTTTCAGCGTTAGGTGTTATTAATAGTTTATTTGCTGAGTTTTGACAATCAAGGTCTATTAAAAGTTCGAACAAATTCTTATAATTATCATTTTTAACACATTCACAAGCTATTTCAAAGTGATTATAACGACCACTATTGATAATTTCCCTTGCAAGCTTTAAATCTTCTAATTCCTTAATTTCATCAACTTGCAAAATATTGTCTTTAACGCATTTAAGTTTTAATTTTTCTTTATCAGAAATATCACTATTAAGAAGTAAATATCTTTCTATTTCTGAATCCGTCATTATGTAAATATCATCAGTGTTTTTAGCATATGAAGACCTCATCTTAACAATTTTATCAAGAGCTAGTTTATTAAATGCAATTAGTTCTTTACATAAGTCAATTTCTTTGACGTTTAAAAGTCCTTCTATTACTTCTTTTGTAAAATGAAAAATTCTGCCCTCAATTCCATATTGAGTAGAAACATAAGTTTTGGAATAAATAGGGAAACAACCAGATCTACCTTCCGTATCTAATCTAGGATTACTCAACTCTTCATTATAAATTTTTAAGATTTTTCTTACAACATCAAAAGCATTAAATTTGATTGCGTATTTTACTATATAATCTTGAAGATAAGTAAATATATAAGCGACTTTTCTATACGAATCAGGCTTCATATTGATTGTTAAATTTAAAGTCGTTAATAACTCAAAACAGTTAGGCGCTTTATCTCTATTTGTAAAGAAATATTCAACGGTCTCTTCTTCTATAAAAAATGGATCTTTATTGTTTATAGTGCGAGATATATCATATCGTTGTTGATTCCAAAATGGATTCTTAGTGTTTATATTTGTCTTTTTGTTTCCTATTGCAAACGAATTGAATCCAATAGCAGCTAAAACATCTGCCCTATCCAAATCAACGGACATTTTAATAAACTCATCTATAACACCGTAAACATAAAAAGCAAATACCTCTTTATTGGTAACAATTTCAATAGCAAAATTACAACATTCGTTGAATATTTTATACGCTTTCTGCTCAATTATTTCTTTCAATAAAGTCGTATTTATTGAAGCGCCTGCACTTTTCTTAGAAACAACACTTTCCAATCCTTTATATTTCTTAAAATTATCAATGTCATCTTTTTCTATCAAATAGGATAAGCGTTTTGTAGCATCCATATCGTCAAGGTTGACATTATCAACCTTTTTTCCGGTCATTAAATAATCAATAGTTACTCCAAAAACTTCAGCAAGCGCAGGAAAAAATTCAACACTAGGTATACCACCTTCTTGTTCCCATTTGCTAACAGCCTTATCACTTATTTGTAATTTCTCGGCAAGTTCAATTTGCGTCCATCCTTTTGCTTTTCTTAATTCTGCAATTGTTTTACCTATACTGTGTACCATAAAACCCTCCGTTTTTTTCTTGAAATCATTTTATCAAAAAACACCCAAAATGTAAACCTACTTATCATTGAGATGGCTTTGGGAAAAAATTGAAATTCACGCACAAAACTCTACGCTACGTAGAATTATAGCATAAATTAACAAATTAGTCAATACGTTCTAATATAGGAATATCAAATAGTTTAATCTTTTGCGCTATTTAATAATTTTAGATTAAAAAGTGCCACAAAACGGGGCAAAATCGAAGCAGGTAAAGAAAAATGCCACAACTCGCACTTTTGACTTAAAGCATATTGGAAACCCATATCTATTTGTGAGCAAAGAAAAAGAACTTAGATTTTACGTCTAAGTTCTTGTTTTCTTTTTAATCGCTTGAAAACTGCAATACTATAAAATTTTAATTGTTTCTAAAAATCCCTATGTCTATTGCAGTTTCGTACGGTGTTTTTGTTTAATAATTTTATGATTTTAATAATTTCTCAATCAATTTTAATATGATACTTATGCGCCTATTGTCAATTAAGTAAAGGAAAAAACTTCGATATTTTAATTCAAAAAGCGATAGAAATGAAAACAACTCCCAATATAAAAGATCGTTATTTTCGTCTACGGAATCACTTATTTTAATTGATAAATGCTCAATCCCCTATAGTGCAATTCAATCCTATCAAGTTAATAATAGACTTACTGTTCTTTTTTTCCGCAAAGCACCGAAGTCAGCTGCGCAAGCATATCTCCGCCGCTGATGTTTATATTGCCGACTTTTTCGCAAATGCGCTCGATATACTCAAGTTCTTTAAGCTTATAAAGCGTTGCGTTTTCTTCCATAAGTCGGGCGGTGTTAAGAAGCGATCTCGTGGAAGCCACTTCTTCTCGCCTGGTAATAACGTTTGCTTGCGCACGCTTTTCGGCAATCAAAACGGTGTTCATAATATCTCGAACTTCACCCGGCAAAATTACGTCTTTTACTGCGGCTTCTTTTATATCTATAAAAAACTCTTTTGCTTTTTCGCTTAAGCGTTCGAGCAAATATTTGGACATATCGTTTTTTGAAACTATTATTTCGTCCAACGTTTTGCCCCCGACGTAATCTCTTATCGCAAGCTGCGCCAAAGTATACAGGCGAGTCACATAATCTTCCACAGAACTTCTTGCCTTAATGAAATCGATTACAGAGTAGTCTACAACACAATTTAACCGTATCGTGACTTTGTCAGAAGTCAGAATCTCTTGCCCGACAATATCCATGGACTTTAAGCATGTATCGCACAGTACCACGTTCGTCTTAACGTAACCTTTGACAAAATAGTACGTTCCGCTCTCCAAAGTTCTAACGTATTTGTTGTCAACATAAAGCAAACCGATTTGCTTAGAGCTAATTTCCGCTTTTAATATATACGAAGACAACGTTTGAAGCGAAAACAAAAACTTCGGGAAATTTTCGGGAAATTCCGACTGAGACAAATCCACCCTCAAAAAAGTGTGTTCCCTATCCGTTTTCCAAAAATAGTATTTGCCGGGAGTCAACACGCTCTCGAACACCCCGTTGACAAGATGTATGGTCAGATCTCCGCTCTTCGCTTCCGTCATAACAGTTTGCGTTTTAAAGCTCTCGTCAGACTCGAATACGTTCGGATCTACAGCCGGAAAAACGGATATCGGCTCGTTATCTATAGCCGTAAGTCGTATTTCTTTGCCGCAGCAAGTGCGATATGTACCGGCTTCGAGCATTTTTATAAATTTACCTTTCTTAAATAAAAAACCTCTGTGTTGTTCGTCAATAACTGTTTTCATAGCGTTCTCCTTTATATATCCCCGACAAGCGGTAAAAATCGGTAGTCCTATAGTGACAAAGCGGTCTTCGGTTAAGAAATTGCGCAACAAAAGCGAGATAAACTTGGCTAATGCGTTGCAATTACGGTATCCCCTCCGAGCAAGGCTTTGCCCTATTGCCCGTCCTTTCCTCCGTCGAAACTTTGTACCGGGTCGAGCGCGGACTAAAAACAGGAACTCTCCTAATTGATTCGCGAACATGATCCGCACGACGCTTGAGCGTCAAAAAATTCACCATTTCGTATGGGTCCGTTAACCACTACGGATATCGATAAAAATCGAGCAGGAATCGAACCTGCGTAATATTACCTTAGCCGGGTAACGCCTATACAGGCTTTGCGAAACTTTTTCCTTGGAGGGCTTCCTAACCCACAATACAACCCAGTATACGTTTCGGTACTCCTTACGCACTGCGGCAAAATCGATATGCCCGCCTTATCGGCTTGTACTGCAACTGAATTATACCATTTATACGAACAGTTGTCAACTCTACGACAAAAAATCATTTTCAAAGACAATAAGTGCTTAAAGTCCGGTAAATTAAATGCAAAAGGTCTACCTAATGGGCATGAAATGCATAATTGTCACGACACATTGGCTAAATTTTCTATCGCTCGAAAGAGGCATGACGAGCTTGAAAAATAGATAAAAACGTCGCAGACGATTTATTATCGCTGCGACATACAAGTTAGATATTTTCTTCGGAAATTTCGCTCTCTGAAGATTTTCTGTTATGCGAAGACGGCAGTGAATCCGTAACTTCTTTCAGACTGCGAGTTATTGCTCTCGATCTTACGCCGATCAGTTTATCGAGATCCACGTTTGCGGCGTTTAGCCTGTTTTGAATTTGCGTTAGAATCTCGTTGAATCTGTCAAATTCGGTCTTAACTGACCCGAGGACTTCCCATACTTCGGATGTCTTTTTTTGCAATGAAAGAGTCTGAAACCCCATTTGCAAACTATTTAGCAGCGCAGCCATCGTCGTCGGTCCGGCAACAGTCACACTGTATCTGCCTTGCAATTGTTCTACCAAGCCGAGCTTGACGACTTCGGCATACAAGCCTTCTATCGGCAAAAACATTACGGCAAAATTAGTCGTATACGGCGGGCAAACATACTTTTCTTTAATATCTTTCGCCATTTGTTTTATTCGTTGAATAAGCTCTTTTTGCTTAAGTTCGTACTGAACGAAATCGCCGCTGTTATATGCCGCCGTCATGTCGTTATAAAGAGTGTAAGGAAATTTCGAATCTATCGGCAGCAACACTTCACCGTTACTTCCACCGGGCATTTTTATTGCAAACTCGACGGGATCCTTCCCCTGCTTGTTGGTAACGACGTTTTTAACGTACTGTTGCGGCGATAGAATTTGATCTATTATAGCCCCCAGTTGTATCTCGCCGAAAATACCCGTCGTTTTTACGTTTGACAAAACTTTTGTAAGATTTCCGACGTCCTTGGATATGACTTGCATCTCGCCTACAGTCTTACTTACTTTGTTAAGCTCTTCCGAAAGATACTTAAACGATTCTTTAAATCTCTGATTTAGCGTATCGTTTAGTCTTTGATCGACAGTTTGCTTAATTTCGGACAGTTTTCGTTCGTTTCCCTCCTGCATGATTCTGACGTTACGCTCTAGCGTAAGACGAATGGCTTCTAATTTTTCGCTTTGGCTTCGCTCCATGCTTTCCAATCTGTTTGTGGTAGCTATTGCGCTTTCATCTATTTTGCGACGCATTTCATCCAATCTCAATTCCAAATTTTCCTTGGAACTTAAGTTAGATCGTTCCAAAGCTGCCGAAATTACGCCGACGTTAAACGAAAACGAATCTTTTAACTCTTTTTTATCACTGTCCGATATAGAGGTGCCGTTCGATTTTTTCGATTTTGAAACAATAAGAATAGCTATGTTAAGCGCTGCTATCGCCACGCATAAACATATTATAATTTTAGTCTCCATATTTTCTCCTTACACGTTATCGATAACTTACGAGCATGCCAAAACAAATGCCGTCGACTATTATTTTCGTTTTTTAGTACGAGAAAACGCATGAACGACTCTATAAGCAAGCGGCTTGCGGAATTTGACTGCGTCGAACGGACAAAGCTCTTGGCAGCAGTAGCACCTTATGCATTTTTTCTGCTTTACTTTAGCTTTGCCTTTTATTACCGTTATTGCCTTAGCCGGGCAGTGCGTTGCGCACTTTCCGCAACCTTTGCATATAGACTTCTCCATTCTTACTTTTTTTGTGAGGTATTTGCGGGCGAGTTTTTTTACCCAGTCCGGCATATGCAAAAACGTATTTGTGTCGGTAATGGGCGAAATATTGAAATCGCTGATAAAGCTACTCTTCCATTCCTCGAAATCAAAATCTATATCGCTGAGATCGTCCTTGATACGGCCTCTTTCTACCGCTGTTTTTATAAGCGGCATCTCAAACGGCTCTCCGAACAATTTAACAGCTACTACGTCCAGAGCGTACGGATTTGCCGACGCCAAAATCTTGCCCATAAACTTCGGTTTACCGTTCGTCGGACCTTCGCCATCCATGCCGACTACCGCATCTATAACGTTAAGCGTAATTTTATCTTTAGCGAACTCATTTAAATCGCAAAGCAATTGGCAAAAATCTCCCAAATCCGGATACCTGCTGTGCATTTCCACTTTTACCAGTCCGGGAATCAACCCGTAGAGATTTTTTAATGCTCCGGTATATCCTGTAAAGGAATGGGTCTTAAGTTTAGTTATATTTATAACAACGTCCGCATCCAAAAAACTATTTGTTATCTCACAGTTTTTTACTACTTTACCGCCAATATCCACAGTTCTAAAATCAAAATCCTGATTTAATTTTGCTACGGTCCGTTGCTCTATATCGGTCATACGACACTTTGCGTAAACTGAATTCATAGCGCCTTTAGTATAAAGTCCACCGCTACTGTCACCCACAATAATATTGTCGGTAATGCCCTTCAGTCTATTGATAACGGCAATAACTACTTCGGGATGAGTCGTTCCGCATTTTTCGGGCGGCATATCTCTTACTAAGTTGACTTTGATAAAAACCTTAGCGTCTTTACTTACAAATTGTTCGATGCCGCCTAACTGCTCAATAACGACATCAACCGCATTTTGAATTTTAGCCGAGTCATAATCTTCGCAATTTGCTGCGGCTACCTTAAATTTCTCCATTATTGCTCCTTTGGTTATATTTTGACTCCGAGTTATACAAAACCGATTATTTATAGTTTTCGGTAATCGGCTACGACATATCGTCGGATAAATTATATATAATCGTCGTTAAGATAATACCGGCAATCATCCGGCAGAAAAAGTCTTTTGCTCTTTACCATTGATTATAATGTATACAAGGTCGTTTTGTCAACCTATATGTCGTAAGAGCAACCCACTTTATTCAGCATAAACGTAGCCGAAAAAAATCGGCAAGTCAATATTAAAATAAAACAAATTAAAAAACGAACGCTGCACATAACACGCAGCGTTCGCCAAAAACATCTTAAAAAGATTATATTCTCTTTTTCTTTCTGAATACTACAAAATACAACGCAGCCGCAGAGAATACAACGATTACCGCCGAACCTACGCCCACAATAACGCCGGCATGCTCGACAAGCTCGCTGACTTCTTTATCTTCAACTTCCAACAGAGAAAACTTTCCGTCTAAGTTTGTTACGTTAAACTTAACATTCTTGCCGTCTGCAGAAACTGTGCCGTTAATTTCAGTTACATTTCCATTCTTATCGATAACGACAACTTTGTATGTCTTACCGGCTTCTCCGTCGGGGATAACCAAACTTACTTCGTAATTGCCGTTTTCCAGTTTGCAAACGTTGTTGCCGATTTTGAAAGAAATTTCGTACACATACAAAATCTTAGCTACTTTGTCTTTCTCTGCAAACTTGCTTACGTCGATATTCTTGTTATCTTTGGTAACGTCTGACACTTCCATGGTCATCTCGTTACCCAATACGGTAGACGTAACGGTAGTTCCGGTAATCGGATCGATTTTGGTAACGGGAACGATAACAGAAGCAGCTTCTATTTCGAAGGAAACTGTAACGCTACCGGGCAACTTGTAATCGGCGTTATCTACAGAAACTGCGGTTGCAGTGTAAACGCCTACTTCGGTCTGTGCTCCGTAAACGGTAACTTTACAAGTATCGTTGCCTACAAGTCCGGTTGCAGTTGCAGTCGGAACATGGCTGCTACCGTCATAAGTGAACTTAAGATTTTCCCACTTAAGTCCGATTTCTTTAGCTACGACAGTAACGGTTGCGCTCATATCTGCGGGTACATTATAGTTAACAGCCTTTTCTGCCAAAAGTTCGAATTGAACAGTAATAGTCTTCGGGCTTTCGGAAACATGAGTAACTGCGCTTCCGAGATAACCTTTTACTTTAACGCCCTTGGGAAGAAGTTTGCTGTCTACCGCTAAAGTATGCGGTTTGCCGTCGTAAACGAACTCGGCATCCACAAAGCTACGAGCGACTGCAGACATATCGATATCTGCTTTGTTAATTTTCCATTCGATAGAATCCGAAAGGGAACCTTTGTTTATAATCTCATAGTTTTCGGCATCCTTAAGCTCAAAGGACGCAGTATACGTACCTGCATCGGTTGCGCTGTTGCCACTGAACTTAAGCTTATCGAACTGCATTGTAAGAGAAACGGTTTTGATAGTTCCGTCATAAGTGAACGGAGCGGTATAGTCCCAAGCAGCTCCGGCAAGGTCTACGGAAGCCTTATTTATCTTCCACTCCAACGAGCTTGCAAGTGCGCCTGCGTTAACCATTTCATAATTTTCGGTATCTTTTAATGCAAACGAAGCGGTATAAGTACCTGCTTTGATTGCGCTAAGCGTACCTTTTACTTCAACCAAGGACGGAGCGTCTACCAACGATACGGTCTTAGTCGTTCCGTCGTAGGTAAACGGAGCGGTGTAACTCCACTTTACGCCGGTCATGTCAACCTTAGCCTTTTCTATCTTCCACTCTAAAGAAGTAGCAAGATCGCCAAGATTTATAAGCTCGTAATGTTCGGTATCTTTTAATGCAAACGAAGCGGTGTAAGTACCTGCTTTGGTTGCGCTAAGCGTTCCTTTTACCTCTACCAAGGACGGAGCCTTTACCAACGATACGGTCTTAGCCGTTCCGTCGTAAGTAAACGGAGCGGTGTAACTCCATTTTACGCCGGTCATATCAACCTTAATCTTTTCTATCTTCCATTCTAAGGAAGCGGAAAGATCGCCGAGATTTATAAGCTCGTAATTGTCTGCGTCGATAAGTTCAAACGAAACGTTAAAGGTTCCGACGTCTCTTGCCGACAATCTACCAACAAAACGAAGTTGTTCTATTTCTTTATTAAGCGAAACGGTTTTGATTTCACCGTCATAGGTAAACGGAGCGGTATAACTCCATTTCACGCCGGTCATATCGATTTTGGCCTTTGCGATGGCAACATTAAATACAGCCTCTTTAACTGTATCGCCGGACGCAACGACGCAAATATATTTGCCGCTATCAAGTACGTTACGAACTTCTAACGTATCGGAATATGCGCCATCGATAGCTACTCTGCTATCGCCTACAATTTTGTACCAACCGAAGTCATAGGTTTTTTCTATGCTGCTGAGGTTAACAACGTTAACTTTTAACTGCTTAGCTTCTCCGTCATAAACGGTATCGATATCGGCAGATTGCTCGAGCTTAAATCCGGCATCGTACACTGCATATACTTCTGCGTCTCTTTCCGGCATCTTGGATATCGAATTGCCGTTTTCGTCAACCCAGTCAAGTATCTCGCTGCCGCTGATTTCGGTTATGCCTGCAAAGAAACTCAAATCGGCGTCTTTAGGCAGGAGTCCGCATTTAATTACGTTTTCGCCATCCTTGTATGTAACTTTATAGACGTCGGTCAGCGTTACGGACGCTTCCGCAGATACCGTATAGCTCTCTCTGTTGAAGAACATCGAAAGCATCGGAAGTTTGTTGAGAGCCTTTTCCAATCTCGAATTCCACTTGAGGATACGAGAATCGGTATAAGTATTCTTAATATAATCGGTTACGGCAAGTCCTTTACTCTGAATCCTGTACAGCCAAGTTTCCACAAACAATTCGTAATTATACTTAGCCGCAAAGAATTCGCCGTTTCCTCTATAAAAATCCATCATAGTTTTGGACTGGAATCTCTGAGGAACGAAAGTTACGAGTTCGATGAGAGCCGTCTTTATCTTCTCGAAGTACGGTTCGATTTTCTTAAATTCATTAAGTATTCTTTCGTTGGTTATACCATCGGGGAAATATTTCCCGAGACGGGTATTGTCTATGCAACTTACGATATCGATCTTTTCGAGAAGGTTGTAAACTTGTTCAAAAGTTATAGTCTTAGCGAATTCGGCAAACTCGTTAACGTTTTTGTCGAGAGCTGCGAATATCTTAAGTTTTGCGCTATCCGAAAGCTTGCCGGTAGCGATTGCCTTGTTGAGGATTCTCGTGAATGCCTGCGGAACGTTTACGCTTACCGAATACACGCCGTCTTTGTGGCTAACGCTTACATTATCGGCAACGATTTGAGCAATACGTCGAAGTCTTGCGTAATTGTTTGCATTTGCGAATTCGAATCCGAAGTTTACGGTAATATCAAGATTACCTCTGGACTCCGTAACTACTTTAACATCAACCGAAAGTAAATTGCGGAATTGCTCGTCCGTATATGTAGCAATTTCACTCGGAAGAGGAAGTCTCTTAACAAGAGCCTTGATAGAATCGGTTCTTACCGAGCCGTCGTATATAACCAAGTCGTCTACCGAAACAGACTTTATCGAATTTAAAATTTCTTTGACGGCGGCAGTGTCCACTCCGTTCTGCAATGCTGCCAACAAGGTAAATTTGTTATCTACGGATGCGGCGGTGAGAGCCTGAACCGCATCGGTATAAACGTCCAGCAGCAAACTCTTAAATCCGCTTTCGGGACGAGTAAAGTTATCTTTTACTACGAGATCCAAAACGTTTGCCTTGTACGCTATTTTATAATACTGCCTGTCTGCGAGGTACTCGGTTTTAAAATGCTCCTTAACTTCGTCGGCAAGATTCTTTATGTAGTCGTCTACGTTAAAATCTTCCTTATTTTCGGGCAATTCGGGAAAGACGAAATCCTCCGGGAGCTGAAAATCTTCCGGAAGTTCGGGAATCTCTATATCCCCGGGTAGCGTAAAATCTTCGGGCAACAATTCCTCGAGTCTTTCCTTATAGTCTTGCGGAACCTGATTCCAAAGCCAATCCGGAATTCCGTAAGTGTTCTTTATTTCTTCGGCAGTTATAGCCGAAACAGAGAACACGGACACCAACGACAACATGACGATAAGCATCGTCACTATAAGTATCGGTATCTTTTTTACAAATTTTCTCATACAACTCTCCTTTTTATTGGTAAGTTTGCAATACACCAAAGGTGCCACACTGAAAATTATACCACCTGATATAAAATTAGTCAAGAATAAAATATTAAAATGTTGAAGATTTACAATAGGTTTGTTAAAAATTGATAAGCCTATTGCCCGCAAGAACTAAAAAACACCGCAATTTATAGGTTTGTCAATGCGACAAGCCTATTTTTATTTTATTTAGGAGGTATCCACAATGACCGACAACGCAAACGTAAAACAAGAACGAGTAAGCATAACGGCATTTATCTCGAAAGATACCCGCGATAAATTGTTGCGTATCGCGGAGGACGAAGATTTGACGTTTTCCGCCCTCGTTCGCCGTGCGCTTAAAGAGTACGCGGACAAAAAGGCAATTTAATTCAAAAGGAGGCACAAAATGAACAACCAAACCAAAACACAAGAGAACGTTAAAAAGGCTTTGGCAAAGCAAACGCTCGGACTCCCGTTGACCCCGCACGAACACGCGCTCGTTACCCTATACGGACAATCGCCCGTACAGCAAAAAGAAAACAAACCCGAATTTGTCGAAAAGTATCTTAAACCCCTCGTTGTTGCGTTGGGCGTCGGCGTTGTAAACGTCGTCTATCGAAAAACAAGCGAACACGACGAAATCGTAACGCTTATTTACGAAAACGGTTTTACCACCGACAAGGACGTTTCGGCGGACTCGCTTTCCGCCTTAACGTGCGACACGATAAAAGGACTTTGAGGGGCGGCGGATATGAAAAGCATTGTAACAAAACTTGTTATCTATAAAAAAGATCCGCGCTTTGATTATTGCCCCACGCCCTATTATTGCGAAGGGTATTTCGTCGGCGGTGGGCAATTTTGCTCTTATTGCGGTATAACGGACACGCAAGCGCAAGAAAAGGAAATCGAAAATACATTTATCGGCGACGACGCAATGCGCGAATATTGGGCGATTAAGTTTAACAACTTGCAAGAGCAAGATCGAAAACTCATTTTGTCAGCGTTCCCCGATATTGAAAGCAAAGACAAAATGACACTCAAAGACCCGCAAGAACTTTACGCAATAGCGTTTCGCAAAGTGTTACGCCGTTTTGCGGTTGTTTGCCCGCGGTGCGGTGGTTGCGGCAATTATTCAACCGCGGTTGCCTATACAAGGGTTGACGACGGAATTTGCCACAAATGCAACGGACGCGGAAAAGTTTTACCGCGTTTAACCGTGAAAAAACTCGAAGAAATTAAAAACTATTTCAAATCGGAGGCGAAAAAATGATACTTAACGTTGTTTTGTTTTTACTTATTGTTGTTTTAACGGTGGCGGTCGCCTTGTGGTTTACGATTGACTACAAGCGCGCAAAAGCGGGCAAAAAGTCATTTCTATGGGAACGCAAAAGCAACACCCACCCCGACCGCGATACGCAAACGAAAGATTAAGGAGGCGGCGGACAATGGCGGAAATTAAAATTACAAAATGCAAAAGTTGCGGCGCGTCCATAACGTGGATAAAAACGAAAAACGGGCGCGTAATGCCTTGCGACGTTCCCGCGGTGGATTATCAAGAGAATTACAAAGGAACGGACACCGTCGTTACGGACGACGGACGCGTATTGGCGTAATGATATTCAAAAACCCGTCGCCGTCGGGCTTGCAACCTATAATCGACGGCAAAGGTTATATATCGCATTTCGCGACTTGCCCGTATGCAAACAAGTATCGGAGGCGCGACAATGATTAACGACGCTATGTTTTCAAGCAATACGAACGAATGGGCAACCCCGCAAGCCTTTTTCGACGAACTCAACAAAGAATTTGATTTCACGCTCGATCCGTGCGCAACGCCGCAAAACGCAAAATGCGCCCGCTACTTTACAAAGGAAATTGACGGACTCGCGCAAAGTTGGCGCGGCGAAGTTGTTTTTTGTAATCCGCCGTACGGTCGGGATATTTCAAAGTGGGTCGCAAAGGCTTATGCCGAAACCCTATCGGGTGGGGCAAAACTTGTTGTTTTGCTTATACCCGCCCGAACGGATACGGCGTACTTCCACGACTACATATACAAAAAGCACGAAATACGTTTCGTCCGCGGACGCTTACACTTCAACGAAAGCAAATGCGGCGCGCCGTTTCCGTCAATGGTTGTCGTAATGCGAGGTCGCAATGACGATTGACCGAAACCGTATCTACAATATGGATTGCCTCGACGGTATCCGCGATATGTTACGGGGGGGGTACGCGTTGATTGCGTGATTACCGACCCGCCCTACCTTATCAACTACCAAACCCACCGACGGCAAGACAAAGATCATAAGTTTTGCAAGGCTATACAAAACGACGACAACCCGCAACTCATAATCGACCTTGTACCGCTATTGTACGACGTAATGAAAGACAATACCCCGCTTTATATGTTTTGCGGGAGTGATAAAGTCGATTTTTTCAAACAAGAAGTCGAAAAGTGCTTTACCGTCAAAAACCTTATTGTATGGGATAAAGGCAACCACACCGCGGGCGATCTTGGCGCGCAATACGGCAAACGTTACGAGTTTATCATTTATGCAAACAAAGGACGCGCCCCGTTTCAACCCGATATGCCGCGGTTGGAGGATATATGGCACTTTCCAAAGGTGGCGGGGAAAGAACAAATACACCAAAACCAAAAACCGACAAATCTTTTGTCGCAAATTATCAATCAACACACCAAAGAAGGCGATTTGATACTCGACCCGTTCGCGGGTAGTTGCTCGACGGCGGTTGCCGCCTATCGCCTAAAACGCGATTATATCGGCTTTGAAATTGATCCCGTCGAATACGCGGCGGGTACAAAATGGCTCGACGCCGTACGGTCGCAAATGTCAATATTTGATTTTATATAAAGGAGCAAAAGCAATATGGAAACAAAAATGTTTTACGACGCCCCGCGATCAATATCTATCGGCGATATTTTCTACGTTATAGACACGCGCGAAAGAAACGACTTCTCGTCGCCTTGCCGTGTATGCAATGACGAGAAAAAACTAACGGTAAACGGGATAACTTTTGATTGCCCCGTTTGCGGCGGCTATCGCCCCCGCGAAACGGTCGTCAGCGTGCAACATTTTACCGTTGCAACGGTTAAAGTGTACGTTATCAAACAAGAAGTATCTACGGATTATTGGACGATACAAAACTATCGTGATTTACATTTTCGAGTATTTCGCAAACGCGGACACGGATACAACGGCGACGGCAATAATTTTACTCGCGATTTTACGTCGAACAACATAAAAAACGACCTAAACGTACTCCCCGACGAAAAGTTTTTGCAAATATATTCGCAAGACGGATATTTTGCCCGTAATTGCGAGCGTTTTATTTTTGACGATTATAAACTTGCTTGTCGGGCGGCGGAAATCCTAAACGAAAGCGAACTCGCAAGACTCAACAAATACAACGCCGAACACGGCACGTCGTTTGTGCCGATATGGGATAAAACAAACGATCCGAAGAATTAACGGGCGGCGGTTATGACGAAAACAAACAAAGAAAGTAAATATATCGTCGCCTGTCAAAATTGTATGTTGCCCGTAAGTAAATGCAAGGGCGATTGCACGCGAAAACAAATCTTAAAAAATGCCGCAAATGCGGACAAAACGGAGGTTAAAAATGGAAAACACAAAGCACCTTAACGGTTATATCGAAGAAAAAGACGACACGTTTTACCCGACTTGTCGTTTTTGCGGCAAACAAACATTGCCCGACGCGCCGTATTTAAGTCAAGACGAGGCAAACGAGGCGGCAACGATACGTTGCGATTGTTTCGAGGCACGGGAATATCAAGAAAAATTACGCAAAGAAAAGGAACGCGCCGACAATATCATAAAACTTCGTCAAAGACTCGACGATTTTTCGGAATATAGCGCGTCGCGCGGGGTTGAACTCACGGGCGAGTTGCACGACTTATTGTTAAACGTCGGTATTGCAATTATCGACGGTCAAATACTGAAGGCAAATATCAATGTCGGACGTATCAAAGTAAGTATATCGAGCAACTCGAAAAGTGTACTTACAATTTGCTTTACCTATTCCGACGGCGCAAAGTTGGAGGTTTAAGAATGAAAGACAAAACGCCGAAAATAATTGCCGTCGATTTTGACGGCACGTTGTGTACGAACGCATACCCCGAAATCGGCGAGCCGATCCCCTATTCATTATTATATGTTACGCGCGCGAAGGCGGCGGGTCATATTATCACGTTGCACACTTGCCGACAAGGCAAATCCCTTGACGACGCGATCGCTTGGTGTAAAGCCCGCGGAATAACGTTTGATTACATAAACGAAAACGTACCCGCAAACATAAAGCGTTTCGGCGGCGATACGCGAAAGATATACGCCGACGTATATTTCGACGCAAACTCGTTAAACCCGCTCCGTACTTTCGGTATTGGCGATAACGACGAAAACGCCGAGTTATTCGACCGTGCGGAAGAATTGACCGAAAAGGCATTATGCAACGTTGCTTGCCTTTGTCCGCAATGGAAGGCGGCTGGTATGTGTTGCGAGTGCGACGTCTTTTATTCGTTACGCGACTACCACGCCGAACAACTCGCAAACAATAAGGAAAAATAAACCTATCCGAGGGCGGCGTTTTCACAACATAAAAACGCGGTTACTCCTTACGCGTCGGGGATTGCCGCCCTTCCCCTTTTTATCGGAGGTACAAAATGTCAAGATATAAAAAAATAATGTTACAACGCGGCGTAATGCAAAAGGACGTTTTAGCGGACGTAAGAAAGGTTGAACCGCGCGTCGATAACCCGTTGTTGAGTAAGTTTGTAAACGACGTTTGTTTACCGTCGCCGCGCACGCTCGAAAGTATTTGCAAATCGCTTTCGTGCGCCCCGCTCGATATTTACGACCCGCGCGAAATAGAACTTGCGCCCCGTTCCGACTCCGACGTCGAAAAAGCCGCCACAACGGGCGGCGGACAATCCACCACCGCGGGAGCGGTCAAGAAACGCGCCCGTCGGCGTGATAAAAACTTATATAACCTTACCGTCGAAATACCGCGCGACGTCGCCGAGCGTGTATTTGCGCCCGCCGCGTTACGCAAATTAGGATATTTGAGCAAATCGGACTTTGTCCGTCAAGCGGTGGCGGCTCTCGACGCGAAATTATCCACAATAGAAAGCAAAGAAAAAACCGCCGACGCGGGAACGTCGGACGGCGAATAACAACCGTTGCGAAATTGCAACAATATTTAGACAAAGGATCGGGCGGCGAAATTGGCACTTCCGACCGCCCGCAAGGTTTGACAAAATCTCGTCAACCAAACCGATATTATTATACCATATCGGAGGTATTATGTCAACACTTTGCACGGCTTGTACGGTGCTGTTAGCGTCCTCGTAATGAAGTATTATCTTATCGACGAGAAAATACTCGGTAATTAAGTTTTGTGTTTTATTCCCTTTCGCCTTGACCGTAAAAAACCACGGCGGCAAGCAAAGTCAAGCGCGGCGAATTTTCGCAAGAAAATTTTTTGCGCAAGCAAAACGATTGACTTTATAGGCTTGACGTTGTGGTACGGTCAAAGGCAAGCGAAAGGGATAAACGCAAAACGTATTACGAGGAACACCCGAAAGCACCGCCCCGTATTTTTCAAAGAGAACAACGAACAAAGCGAATTTCCGCCCCGTGTTGTATTCCTTTGAGCCTTGCGGGGTTGCAAGGGGCAAGACCCCTTGCGTCCTTTGTCTTTTTCTTTACGATTATAACGGAGGCACTATGGCAAGGCACTACACTCTACCGCCCACCGAATACGACTACGACGAAATATTTAATCAACAAGAAGAAAACGAGGCACAACTACAATTACTCAACGACCCGCATATCGTCAAATATCGGACAAAGACAATCAAAAGCGGCAATTTCCTTGAAGTCGAGGTTTATCCGATTTGGGATACCCGCTCGGCAACGGCACGGGCGCGTCGAACGAAAGAAAGCCGCGAGGCGCAAAAACGACTCAATTACAAGAACGCAACGAAAAACGTTATACGCCTTATAAACGCAAACTTTACCGACTCGGATTTTTGGGGAACGTTTACATACGAAAGCCGCAAACTTCCGAAATCGCTACCCGACGCGCAAAAAGAAATGTCAAAGTTTATTCGACGCTTAAAGTATTACGCCGAAAAACACGACTTCCCGCCGCTAAAATACATTTACGTTACGGAATTTGAAAACGACGAAGAAAAAGGCAAACACCGCGTACACCACCACGTCGTAACAAACTTCCCCGATCGCGACGTAATGGAGGATTTGTGGCGAAACGGCGGTCGAAACAATACGCGTCGTCTTGTGGCGGACAATAGCGGGTACGAAGGTTTGGCACGGTACATAATGAAAGACCCGAAAGGCGCAAAACGGTATGTTGCGTCAAAGAACTTGAAAAAACCGCAAATCACGGTTGCCGATTGCAAATTCACTCGCCGCAAGGTCAATCGCCTTTATCGAGAAACAGCAAACCGTAAAGCCGTCTTTGAAAACCTTTACAAGGGCTATCAAATGACGCAATTTTACGGCAAAACGAGCGAGTATGTTTCGGGCGCGTATTTGTACGTCAAAATGAAAAAACGAAATTGAAACGGAGGTACAACGTGAAATATATCGGCAGTAAAGCGAAATTTGCCGACGAAATCGTCGCAATATTGCAAGGCTACATATCCGAATACAAAATCAAACAATACGTCGAGCCGTTCGCGGGCGGTTTTAACGTTATTGACAAAGTGCAATGCGAATACCGACTCGGCAACGATATTGACCCGCTCGTTTGCGATTTAATCGAAACTTGCCGTGATAATCCCGCGTTGCTTGACTCGTTGCATACGCCGACCCGCGAGGAATATTACGACGTACGCGACAACAAGGGAAATTATGCGGCGTGGTATCGTGCGGCGGTGCTTTTATTCGCCTCGTATAATTCCCGTGTTTACGGCGGTTGTTACGGCGCGACGGCGCAAACAAAAGACGGCAAAACGCGTAACTATTTCGAGGAAAGTAAACAAAACTTTCAACGTCAATTACCCGCGCTCCGAAATATCCTTGTCGGTAATGCCGATTATCGCGATTTACGTTTCCCTACGCGGGAGCGGGTTTTGATTTATTGCGACCCGCCGTATTCAACGGGCGTCGGCTATGGCGGCGAAAAATTCGACACGGCGGAGTTTTGGGATTGGTGCAGACTTCAGACAGCCGCGGGGCATATTGTGATTATCAGCGAATACACCGCTCCCGACGATTTCGTTTGTATTTGGGAACACAAAACAAAAACACACTTAAACAACCGCGCAAAAATTGACCGCACCGAAAAATTATTCATACAAGGAGGCTTGAAATGCCGAAAATACACGATTTGAAAATCTTACCCACCTATTTTGACGACGTCGCGAAAGGTCGAAAGACGTTTGAACTCCGTTTTGACGACCGCGGTTATTTTGAGGGCGATTTGCTATTGCTCCGCGAATGGGAAAACGGCACATATACGGGGCGTCGCGTGGTGGTTAAAGTAACGTACATTTTGAAAGGCTTTGACGGCTTAAAAGACGGTTGGGTTATTTTAAGTATCAAACAAGTTAAAGGAGGCTTGAAATGAAAAAGATAATTTCCGCGATATACGTTATCGGTTGCTTATTATGCACCGTTTGCACTCCACTTTCGGCGATTTTTATTATTTGCAAATTATGCGCGGCGACGTCGCTTTCGTGGATTGCTTGTTGTATTCCGCTTTTAATCGCGTTAGCGGTTTTACCCTTGCTTATAATTACAAAAGCGATTATCAACGCGAGCGAAAAATAGGAGGAAAAAATGCCGAAACAAAACAAAAATAACGACATTTCGGGAGCGGTTACGGTAAAGCCGAAAAAATCGCCCCCGAAAAAGACAAAGAAAACCACTACAAAAACGCCCGAAAAGAAGAAACGCGGCGCGCCGTCGCAATACGCAAATAAGGTAAAACCTTATTTAGCCGATATTGAGCGTTATGTACGGTGCGGCGTAACCGAGGGCGATATTTGCGAATATTACGGCGTCGGCAAAACACAATGGGCGCAATATAAGCGCGATAATCCCGAATTAACCGAAACACTATTACGCGCGAAGGAACAATGCAAAGAAGATTTGCTCGACAATGCGTATCGCGTCGCTATGGGCTACGAATACACCGAAGAAACAACGGAAGAAATAAAAAACCTTGACGGTACGGTTATCGGACACAAAACACGCCGATATAAACGCTATGCAAAGCCCGACGCGGGAATGTTGCAATTTTTGTTGATAAACCGCTACTCGTCGGAATTTGCCCGCGATCCGCAAGCAATCGAATTACGCAAAAAGGCGTTGGAACTTGCGGAACAAGGTAAAATGCCGCCCGACGGTTGGGAGGGTGTATAAAATGCCGCTCGACCCTATACACGCGTTTTATTGCCGTAAAGACTACTTGTCGCTCGCGCAGTCTTGCAAGGTTAAAAGCGGCGGTATTTGCGCCCGTTGCGGCGGCGTATTCGATTTGAACGAACTACGACCGCACCATAAAATCGAATTGACGCTCGACAATATCGACGATACAAATATCACGCTTAACCCCGATAATATCGAAGTGCTTTGCCACGCTTGCCACAACGCAGTACACTCGCGTTTCGGTAATGCTATCGGCGCAAAGCGCGTTTACCTTGTGTACGGATCGCCGTATGCGGGCAAGACAACTTACGTTGCGTTGGTTGCAACGCGTAACGATATTGTCGTTGACCTTGAACGCATACACGCCGCGATATGTGTATGCGGACAATACGACAAACCCGACGCAACAAAACGCATTGCGTTTAATATCCGCGATTACCTACTCGACGAAATACGGACGGCGACACCGCGCCGCAAATGGCAAGACGCTTACATTATCGGCAGTTATCCCGACCGTATCGACCGCGATAATTTCGTCCGCGAATACAACGCCGAACTCGTACACATAGACACGCCGCAAGACGCTTGCGTTAAGCGTGCGTACGAAGATATAAAGCGGGTAGCGGCACGCGACGCCGTCGTCGGTTGGATTGCCGATTATTGGCGACGTTACAACGAATAGAAAATATTTTTTGATCCCCCTATGCCCTCGCGATTTCGGAAACGCTAAAAGACTCCCAGCCGCGGGCATTTAGCACACACACCGAGTTTTTGACTTTTTCTCGAAAAAGTTTTGAAAAGATAAACGGAGGACGCAATGAAAAGCGACCAAAACAAAAAAGAAACAATCGCAAATGCGGAATATGACCGACTCGTCAAACTTTTTACCGACGCGGGCGTCGATAAAATCAAAGTCGAAATCTATTCCGAACTTATCCGCAAGGTGGCGGAGGTTTTTGCTTGCCTTGAAGTGATAAAAGATTTGCCGTCGATTTTGTACGACAAAAACAATCCCACCGTACAACGCGAAACGGCGGCGGGAAAAATGCGAGTCAAGTATATGGCGCAATATACTTCGGCAATGCAAAAGTTAAACAAAGATTTGCTCGGCGGGCTAAATGGCGACGACGGCGACGACTTATCCGATTACGAATAATCTTTCGGCGGCGGACAATTTCGCCGAGTGGACGCTTGCAAACCCCGATATTGCGCCTATCGAAGGTTGGCAATGTTTACGCGACGATATAGACGGCAAGCATAGTTTTTTGATTGAGTATTATAAACGTTGTCGGTCGGGCGAAATCACGATCGGACGCGAACTCAAAACGACGCTTGAAAGTTTAATACAAGATATTTTCTACCGTTCCGACGTTTACCGTTTTACGTTGGACGCGGCTCATAAACGGATAAACTTTATCGAAAAGGAAGTCAAACACTTTGAAAGCCCGTTTGCGGGCAAACCGTTTATTTTGACACTATGTCAAAAAGCGATTGCCGAGGCGATATTCGGGTTTTACATATTCGATACGGAACTATTGGGCGGCGGTCGTTGGGTACGACGTTTCAAAGAAGTATTGCTTTTGATAGCGCGTAAAAATGGCAAAACCCCGTTTACGGCGGCATTGACTCTTGCCGAATGGTTTTGTGGCGAGGCGGGTCAAAAAGTAATGTGCGCGTCGAACGACTACGATCAAGCGGGTTTAATCTTTGATTGCATAAACGCGTTTCGCGAAGAGTCGCACGCCGTATCGCGGGTTACGCGAAAGAATATCAAGGGTATATTTTTCGGCAATCCGAAACAGCGCAAAAAGACGGGTAAGTTTTCGGCACAAAATAAAGGCGCAATCAAAAAAATGTCGGCAAAATCGGGCGCAAAAGAAGGTCGAAACCTCAAAATCGTTATCGTTGACGAAGTCCACGAAATGAAAGACGGATCAACCATTATGCCCCTCCGCTCGTCGCTTACCACGCAAGACGAGCCGTTGTTTTTTGAAATTACAACCGAAGGTATCGTTCGCGACGGATACCTCGACGAAAGATTGATCGACGCCCGCAAAGTGCTTAAAGGCGAAGAGGACGCGCCCCGTTGGCTTATATGGCTTTACACGCAAGACAGCGAGGCGGAAGTATGGAACGACGAGAACAGTTGGCAAAAATCAAATCCGATGATCGGCGTCGTAAAGAAAAAATCAGACTTACGCGACCTTGTCGATAAAGCACGCAAAAGCGGCGCGCAACGCGCTTTCACATTGGCGAAAGAGTTTAATATCAAACAACTTTCGTCGAACGCGTGGCTCGAAGAAAAATATATCGTTTGCGACGCAACGTTTGATTTATCCGACTTTCAAAATTGTTGGTGTATCGGCGGCGTTGACCTTGCGGAAACAAACGATCTTTGCGCTTGTACCCTTTTGTTTATGCGTCCGAATGACCCCGTAAAATACTTGCACACAATGTACTTCGTTACCGAGGTAAAAGCGGGCGACGGACAATCGACCGACAGCCCGACAAATCCCGAAAAAAAAGATTATCGACAATGGGCGGCGGAAGGCTTATGTCGGATTGTTTCCGATAACGTTATTGACGACGTTGTCGTCGCCGAGTATCTTTGGGAAATCTACCAAAAGTACGGCATACGACCGTACGTTGTCGGTTATGACGAATGGCACGCAAAAGAATTTGCAAAAACTACGGCAAAACACTTCGGCGCAAACGTTCCCGTCAAAATCCGAATGACGCCCGAAACGCTTAACGTTCCGACGCGCAACGTCGAAGAAGATTTGCGGGCGCGGCTTATAAACTACCAAAACAACGCAATTTGCCGTTGGAACTTCCGAAACGCCGCAATCAAATACGACAATCGCGGTTTTGTAATGCCGACAAAGATTGTCGGATATATCGGAAACAAAATCGACGGCACAATGTCAAAAGTTATAGCGTACGCCGCGTTGCGAACGTGTAAAACCGCCTTTATGGCAAAAATCGGAGGTTGATAATGGACAATAAAAAAAACACTCAAAAGCAAAACCCCGTCTTTATGCGCGAAGTCCGTTGCCCCGTACATAACCTTTTAATCGGTCGTTACGACGCCCGCGACGGTTTAATCAACGCGACGTTTTATTGCCCGAAATGCGGGCGCGAATACACTTTCACGATAAAACGCGAGCAAAATTTCGCCACATATCGCAAAAAGTCTTGACTTCGTACCGAGAATTGAGTAAAATAGAAGTAACTAAATAGGCATATCCGCCGCTTTTCGCGGCGCGTACCCTAACTTTTAATCAAAAGTCAAGTGGGTCGATATGAGTTTTTGAGTAAAAACAACAACCGTTTGTGCTTATTAACCGTATCGACCCACTTTTTTTATTTCGTCAAAGGAGGCGGCGGACGTTGGGAACGCTTAAAAACGCAATACAAAGTTTGCTCGGTTGGGATCGAGAAAGCAACTATAATCGCATAATCAACGCAAATTCCGTTGTGTTTTCCTCTTTCGGGAAAGATATTACGGCGTCGGATATAGTCAAAACGGCAGTCCACCGCGTCGCCGAGGAAGTATCGAAATGCAACTTGAAATCGGTAACCGAGGCACAAAACCCGCGTCGTATCATTGTTGCCGACGACGATATAAACGCGGTGTTTGCGGGGCGCGTAAACCCGCTTTGCGGGCTTAAAGATTTTTTGTACAAAGTTGCATACATTACGCTCTTAAACCGAAATTGTTTTATCTATTGGGCGTATAACGAAGTACAAATCGAGGGGCGCGACACCGTACGCCGCGTAACACGCGGCTTTTACCCTATCGAAACCGCGTCAATCAAGTTGTATTACGCCGACGGCGAAATGCGCGCGGAATTGACGGGCAAAAACGGTATCGTGCTTGATTTGCCGTATAGCGACTTGATACACATTAGACTCGGCTACGGCGCAAATCAATATCTCGGCGGCGACGCAAACGGGCGCGCGGACTTTCGCGCAATGCTCGGCAACTTGCAAACGTTAAGCGTAATAAAAGAGTCAATACCGAAAGCGTTAGAGTCGTCTTTATCGCTTAAAGGCATTTTGTCAATGAAAACGGTTGCCGACGCGGACAAACGCACCATAACCCGCGAGGAATTTGAAAAACACCTTTTCGACAGCAAATACGGCATTGTTGCAACCGACTACGAGTCGGAATTTCAGCCGATAAACATTTCGGCGACGGATATACCGTCGAACACGTTATCGTTTATACGCGACGAAATATTGTCGTTTTTCGGCGTTTCGTTGCCGATATATCTCGGCAAATACACCGACGACGAATACACCGCGTTTTATCAAACGGCGGTCGAAGGCTTGTTGTTGCAAATTGCCGAGGCTTTCAAGATAACGTTGTTTACCCCGCGTCAACTTGCATACGGACGCACGATAAAGTATTACGACAAAATCGTACAATCGTTATCGTTTGCTCGCCGTCAAGAAATTGCGGAAATGACCAAAGACGACGCGTTGTTATCACGCGACGAACGCCGCGAGTTGTTGGGCTTTGACCCCGACGGCGAACCGACGCGCGTTTCGCTTAACTATATCGACGTATCAATCGCAAATCAATATCAATTAACGTCTTTGTCGCAAGGCAAAAAACCGACGGCAAAGCCGAACGACTCAAACAAGGAGGACAAAGAATAATGCCCGAAATACCTAAAATCGACAAAAGTTTGATTATTCGCCGTTTTGCTCGTGATATGCAATCCCCGACGGTCGAACCGACAAAAGGAATTATCGAAGGTTACCCTATCGTTTTTAACGAGCGTACGGCAATCGGCGATTACTTTTTCGAGGAAATCGACCCGCACGCGCTCGACGAGGCGGATTTATCGGACGTCAAATTTATGGTAAACCACAATGACGGTATGATACCGCTTGCGCGGCATAGACGCGGTAAACGTTCGACAATGGATATTGCAATCGACGATCGCGGTATGCGCATACAAACGACGCTTGACGTCGAAAACAACTCCACCGCCCGCGAACTTTGCTCGGCGGTACAACGCGGCGATATTGAAGATATGTCGTTTGCGTTTGGGATAATGGTATCGGGCGAAGATTGGCGCGACCTTGACAAGGATATGCCGACTCGCCGCATAACAAAAATATCAAAGGTTTGCGAGGTATCAGCCGTAAACGACGGCGCGTATCCGCAAACTTCGATAAATGCTCGCTCCCTCGCCTCGTTGGATAACGACAAAATCGCGTTGGATAACGCGAAGGCGGCGGCGTTGGATAATGAACAAAGGCGACGCGACGCCGACTCGCAAGCGGCGTTTAATCTTGCGAAAGAAAAATTTTTATTCTTGGAGGCAAGAAAACATTATGACCATTAAAGAACTTATCGAAAGACGCGCCGCACTTTTGGCGGAACTCGCAAAACCCGAAACCACCGCAGAACGTTTCGCGGAAATTCGCTCCGAAGTCGAAGAACTCGACTACACTATCGAACGCGCAAAGAAAGACGCCGACGACGCAAAACGCGAAGAAGAACTCCGCGCGGCTCGTAAGCCTAACGGCGGCGCACCCGCCCCCGCAAACGGCGTTGTATTCAAATCGGGCAACCCCACGGAAGAAGAAAGACGCGCCGCGGAAAAAGAAGAAATCGAAAAGCGCGCAAACGCCCTTAAAGCGGGCAATAAAGCGACGTTTGAACTCCGCGCCGTTTCCACTACAAAAGTAGCAATGACCGACCTTGCAAGCGGCGAAATCAACCCCGCGTTTGAACAAGTCGGAACGCTCGACAAACTCGTTAAAATCGTACCGTTGCAAGGCGCGGGAGCGGAAAGTTACAAAGCCCCGTTCCTTAAAACGATCGGCGAAGGCGGCATAACCGCGGAAGGTGCGGCTTACACCACCGCCGAACCGACCTTTGATTACGCAACGATCAACAAAATCAAGATCACCGCATACGCCGAGGTCAACGAAGAAGTCGAAAAATTGCCGCCCGCACGCTATACCGCCGAAGTCGAAAAAGCAATCGAGGGCGCGTGGCGCAAGAAACTTATTTCGCAAATCCTTAACGGCAGCGGCAACGCCGAACTCGTCGGCATTATCAACGCCCCGACAACTATTATCGACGCGGATCAGCGCAAGACTATTGCGACTATCGACGAAAATACGCTCGATAATATTATTTTCGACTACGGCGGCGACGAGGACGTCGAGGGCGACGCAACGTTGATACTCAACAAGTTGACGCTCAAAGAATTTGCAAAAGTCAAAGGCTCGGACAAAAAGCGCGCTTACGAAATCGTCGTCCGCGGAAATTCGGGAACGATCAACGGTATTCCGTTTGTATGCACGAGCAAACTCGCGGCGTTCGCAAACGTAACCGCGGGCGATCCGTATATGCTTTACGGCAAACTTAAAGCATACGAACTCGCGTACTTTACCGACCTTGACGTCGAGAAATCCACCGACTACAAATTCAAAGAAGGCGTAATCGCTTTCAAAGTATGCGGTTTTGTCGGCGGCTCTCCCGCCGTGTACAACGGCTTTATGTCCGTACAAAAAGCCGCAAAAACTAACGTCGGCGGTTAAAATTCGCTTGATTTTTCGTGCGGGTCGGGCGCATAGCCGATACGCAACGGTAAACGTTTAGGAGGTCAACAATGCAAGAAGTTGATAAAATTCTCTATAAAATGGGCTACTATGACGCAGACCCGCACAAAAAACAAGAAGTGCAAGACTCTATCGACGCGGCGGAGGAATTTATGCGCGCAAGCGGTGTTCCCGCGGAACTTATAACAAGCAAACGCGCGTATGCCGTCAAGGCTATTTACGCCGACGCAGTCGATAAAGGCACGCCCGACGAAATCGTAAAAAAAGACGGTATGATCGTTGCGTTGATTTCGCAAATGCGGAGGTAGTATGGCGCAAACGGTAAAAGAAAAAAGAACTCTTGTACGTTTTGCCGTACAAAAGACGCGATACGTTGCGGGCAACGGCGCGGCGACGGAATGGGAAACAATCAAAGTAAATATCGGAACGACCGACGACGGCAAGCCGATAACGACCGATTGTTTTTACGTCGAATGGCTTTCGTCCTACGGGGCGGCGGCTATACAACAACAGTCCGACGGCGTTATCCGCCCCGCCCGCGTGCGTATGCCGTACGTCAAAGCCGTTTACGACGCCTTGATAACAAAAGACGTCCGCATATACCTTAACGGCGTTATCGACGACGCGCACGCTTTCAAACTCGCGGCGGCGGCGGACAATTACCTTCAGCAAAACAAAATGCTCGAATTTCAAGTCAAAAAATACGAGGTTAGATAATGGACGTTAGGACGGTTATACAAAAAATCCTTGACGATACACTACTCCCCTACGGCGTATTGTCAAACCACTTGCGAAGAGTGGACGCGGATTATATCGAAAATTCCGACGTGGCAGTCAATAAGGACGAGTACGTTGTTTTTCGTGTTGTAAGCAACCGCCCGCACACTTTCGGCGACGGTGCTTGTACGCTTTCCCGCGTGTATATCGACGTCAATTACTACTACTCGTACGAAAAGACCGACCCGCGCTATACGGACGCGCAAGCACGCTTACAAGCGGTCAAAAACGCGGTTTTGAGTAACAAACGCTTTCGACTTGCAAATGACGCAAGCGATATTGCCGATATAGACAATCCGTATCGAGGACTTAACGTCGAGTTTGTTTATTTTGAGGTGGCGGACAATGGCTAAAACGAAAAACATATCGACGGGCAAAATCGCGCTCGAAGATATGCCCGACGCATTGACGGAAATTTTGACGGACTTTCAACGCTCGTCGTTCGACGTAAGACAAAACGCCGTACAAGCGGGCGCGGAAGTTTTCAAATCAGCCGTTGAACAAGCAACCCCGCGCGATACGGGCGGAATGGCGGACTCTTGGGAAATCAAAACAAAATACAAAGATCGCCGATACGTCGGCAACACAAAGACGGTAAACGGCGGCGGTAAAGAAAATATACCGCTTTCAAACGTGTTGGAATACGCCGAAAAATCGCCGCACGCGGGCTTTATTCGTCGGTGCTTTGATAGTACCGAGCCGCAAGTCTTTGACGCAATCAAAAAAACTATCCAAAACGGAGGATCTAACAATGGCAAATAAAAAAACTCTTGTACGTTTCAACGTGCAAAACGTGAAGTACGCAGTACCCACCGCGCAAGGCTCTTTCGGGGCGTTTCAAGATATGGGAACGTCAACGAAACTTGCGCTTGAAAACGACTCGTCCGTAAAGAAGATTTACGGCGACGGACGCCGTATCGTCCATATCGTAAACGAAAAAGGAAAGACGGCGACGCTTACTCAAAACAACGTTTGCGACGCGTACGAAGTCGCAATGGGTCGCAAAATCAAGACGAAACAAGGGCTTGCAGATATTAAGCAAGTCAAAAATATTTCGCACGTTATTTACTTTGAAACGTGCGGCATTGACGAGGACGGCGCAACCGTGCTTGCAAAAACTATGCTTTACGGCGTAACGTCCACCCGCCCCGCCGAGTCTTTCGACCAAACTACCGACGATATTAACGAGTCGTCTTTCGACACCGCACTCGAAATCGGCGGTACTCCGCTTTTGGCGGCAAACGGTCAAAAGTATCTCGACGACAAGGGAAACGAAGTTATTGTTTGGCAAATGACCGTTACCCCCGACGATACCGATTTCGATACGTTCGGCGAAGAAGTCGTTTTGCCGACTATGGCGGAATAAAAGCGCGGAGGGCTTGAAAAGTGATAAAAACGAAATTACCCTTACTTGAAAAAGAAATTGACGGCGACGGAAAACTCGTCGTCAATAAAAGCGAAATTGAAATCGGTATTGATACGTCGTTGTTTGCCGAGGAACGTTGGGAGTCTAACTTTCCCGCGCAAGCAAAAACGGAAACACTCTTTGCCTACGTTGAACGTATCGGCAAAGCGGGGCTTGCCGATAGCAAAGCGCACATTTTGTCAAATCTAAAAGCCCTCTATTGCTTTATAGACAGCGACAAACTCCCCGATTACAAGTCGTTTTTGAAGTTGTTTGATTTGGCGGACGGCGAGTATCTTACCGCCCTTACCGACAAAATTAAATACGTTTTTGAAATTGCACTTCAAGGGGCAACGGCAAACTCAAAAAACTTGTAACGCACGGCGAGGAATTTATGCGGTTGTTGGCGATTTACAAACGGCTTGAACCGTCCGCCGACAACCAAAATAAAACCCTACCCGTGCCGCGATACATAACGATAATGCAAAAGTGCGTCGAACACAAAATACAAGACGTGTTTATACGCAACTCACATTTTAACGACCTTTACGTTTTGATTATGTCGATTGATATTGCGAACTTAAAGCAAATGATCCGACAAATGCGGGCGGCGAAGGCAAAAGAAACAAATACTACCGTGCGCGACGTATCACAAAGCGACGCGGTCAAATTCTTAAAAGGAGGCTCGGCAAATGGCGGAAAGTATTAGAGGCTTAACCGTTGAAATCAGCGCGGACGCGTCGTCTTTCAACAAAGAAATGTCGTCTATGCGGAAAGCGGCGCAACAGTCGCAAACCGAATTAAACGCATTGCAAAAGAGCCTCGAACTCGAATTTGACTCGGATAAATTCGCCCGCGCGCAAAAGGTGGCACAAAACGCGATAGACCAAACGGCGGCAAATGCGGACGCATTGCGTCGCCGTTTAGACTATTTGGAAAACGCGGGAAATATTGACACCGATCAATATCGCAAACTTAAAGCGGAACTCGCGAAAACCGAACTACAAGCGCAACAACTCGAAAAACAACTTGAAAAAATCAATCAAATCAAGTTTGACGCGATTTCGTCGCGCGTAACAAAAGTCGGCGACGCTATATCGAACGTCGGAAAAACCCTTGCTCCGTTTTCGGCGGCGGCACTTGCCGCGGGAACGGCGGCGGCAACACTCGGCATAAAAACAGCGGCTACGGGAGCGGAACTTGACGATTTGTCTTTGCGGCTCGGTATTTCCGCCGAAAAAATACAAGAATATCAATACGTTACGGCGCAAGCGGGCGTTGAGTGGGATACGTTCGAGAAGGCACTCATAAAAGCCCGTGCGGCGATTGTCGATTTATCGGCGGGAACAATCAACAACGCGTCAAAAGCCTTGCAATCGCTCGGCTTACGCGTGGAAGATTTCGACAGCAAAGAGGCAATGTTTGACGGCATTATCGACGCTCTTTCAAATATGGAAGATAAAACGTTGCAAACGGCTTACGCAAACGAAATTTTCGGCGATAACATCGCAAATCAAATGTTGCCGTACCTTAACGCGGGAACGGACGCGATCAATCAATTTAAGTCGGAATTTGAAACAATCGGCGCGCTTTCAAACGAACAAGTCGCCGCTCTTGCAAAACTTGACGACACGATCTATTTGTTGAAAGAGTCCTTAAAAAACGTATGCTTGCAAATCGGTGCGTCTTTCGCCCCGCTATTGCAACGCGTTGCCGAAATAATCAATACGTCGCTTATTCCGAAATTGCAAAAACTCGCCGAATGGTTTAACTCCCTTACGATAGAACAACAAGCGTTTGCGGCAAAAGTGTTGCTCGTGGTGGCGGCACTTGCCCCACTTGCGCTCGGTATCGGTAAAGTGGTATCGGCTATCGGCGGTATTATAAAACTTATCCCCGCATTACAAGCGGGTTTGTCCGCGCTTGCGGCTAACCCGATTATACTCATTATCGCGGTTATTGCGGCAATTTTGTTGTTGCTTTACACGCGGTGCGAGGCGTTCCGCGACTCGATAAACAACCTTGTATCCACACTCGGCGAGGCATTGCAACCCGCGCTCGACGCAGTAATGCAAGTGCTTGATTTGGTAATGCAAGTTTTGCAACCGATAATCGACCTTGTCGGCGGCGTGCTTGCGGTGGCGATAAACATTATATCCGAGGCGTTGCAACCCGTTATCGGCATTATACAAGCGATATTCGATATTATTTCGCCGTTGCTTGATATGCTTATGTCGGTTGTTGAAATGATATTGACGCCGATACAAGTTGCAATACAAGCGTTATTCGGCATTTTACAACCGCTTTTGTCGGTTGCCCTTATCCCCTTAAAAGTCGTTTTACAAGCCTTGCAAGTACCTTTGCAAATGCTCGGCACGTTGCTCGGTTGGCTTGCTCCGATATTTAAGATTTTCGGCAACGTCGTTACAAAGATTTTTAGCGGCGTTGTAAAGATTATCAATATCGTTGTAGGTGTTGTCGAGGACGCCGTAAACTTCGTTATCGGCATAATTAACAAACTTATTGACGGCGTCAATTCGTCTTTGGGTTGGCTCGGTGTGCATATCGACCGTATCGCGGAAGTAAAACTCCGCATTGATACGTCGGAAATCAAGGATATGGACGACGTCAACGCTATTATTGACAGTACCGCCCCGACGCAACCGAAAGACAACGGCGGCAACGGCGGCACGGTTTACGAC